>Ga0228703_1000049_pt1 | contig 131405 bp, 117 predicted proteins | sample McNCre217_Aug_MG_3_FD_178020 | JGI IMG/M metagenome (GOLD analysis project Ga0228703, IMG submission 178020) | Freshwater microbial communities from McNutts Creek, Athens, Georgia, United States - 29-17_Aug_MG | ecosystem: Environmental > Aquatic > Freshwater > Creek | place: USA: Georgia... | reverse complement strand
GAATGCCATGAACCTGTTTGTGGCGGAAGAACTTTGGGCATCTGCCGGAATTGGTGCACTCATGTGTGCCGAGATGCTTTATAAGCTCAAGGACTACTCACAGTGTGAGTTCTACTCAACCCGCGCCCTAGACATGTTGGCAAAGGGCGAACCTGATTTTGTTTCTACCGCCAGGGCATACAAGGTTCGTGGTGATGCGCACACCTGTCAAGGCGATTTCACCGCGGCCTGCACAGACTATTGGGAGTCTTACCACCTGCTTGAGTACGTGGAGTTTGAGGGGTACAAGGTTGAAGTGCTGCTAGACCTGAGCGAGGCTTTGATTTACGCCGAGGATTACGACGCCGCCTTGCCACTACTGGGCCAGGCTCGTTCCCTGGCTGGAATCACGGGAGTTCTGGATAAGGCAAAGTGTGACCTGTTCGAGGCTCACATCAAGGCTGCCACGGGTGAACTCGAAGAAGCCACGATGCTCTATACCCGAGCTCGTTCGGCGTTCAAGGCAGGTGCTAGCCACTACTTTGTTTTTGATTGCGACTATCGCCTTGGCAAGTTGTTGCAACGCAACGACCACCTCAAGGCAGTTGCTCAGTTTGAAAGGGCGCTAGAGCAGGCTGGTCAGAACAACTTTGAACCAAAGAGCCACATAATCTTTGTGGACATGGCCAAGAGCTATTTGGAGATTGGTCGTGCAGATGCGGTTGTAACCAAGGCGCACCTTGTTGACATTGACAAACTTCCTGGCGCGGAGGCAGTCGCCGCCTACTGCAACTACCTGGCGCGGGCCAAGATGCTTATGGGTCAAAACGAAGAGGCTGTGGGTGAACTGCGCTTCATTCTGGACGAAACCAATACCGAGATTGAGGGCGGTCACCGCCTATACGCGTTGGAGACCAAGGCCCGTGCGTTTTTGGCAACGGGTGACGCAGAGGCGGCCAAGGAGATTTTGGCTGAGGTGTTGCTTTCTCACGCGCTAAAGCGCAACACAGATGCCTCGCAGCGAATTGCCACTCTCATCCAGGACTGCACTCTCAAGATCAGCCAGGAAGAAGCAGACCTGGCAGTTTCATACCCTGTTGAAAAACCTGCAGACACCATCGATGGGGCCGAGGGAAACTAACAGCCCCTCGCCGCGGTCACGGTTTGGCAACAAACTCAGGTGACCGCCGGTAATCGGGTTGCGAACTCGCAACGGATTCACTAGCCTACAAATAGAAAACCGCTCGGCACCTCTTTGGGGGAGTGCCGAGCGGTTTCTCTGTTAAGTTGTTTAGCCGAAAAGCTCCGGGATGGTGCTGTTGTAACCGGCACGTAGATCGGCAAGGCTAAAGTCGGCAATGTCCTGAATGGTCAGGGTGGCGTCCGAGCCAGAGCCATCGGTGACACCAATGCGCAGCACTGGAACGTTGCGAGCCTCACAGAGGCCAACAAACTTCACGTCGTCTTCACGTCCAACAGAAACCAGCACACGACCGGTGCTCTCGCTGAAGAGGGCGGCGGTGAAGTCCACGCCATCCCGCTCCATGAGCTCACCAAGCCAGATGCGAGCACCCACGCCAAAGCGCAACGAGCTTTCCACAACGGCCTGAGCTAGTCCGGCTTCGCTTAGGTCGTGCGCACTGGCAAGGAGGCCCTGCAGGCTTGCGCCGTGCAGTAGGTCTCCAAGTGCCTGCTCACCCTTTAGGTCAACTACCGGCGGCTTACCACCGAGGTGATCGTGGATTACCTCGGACCAAACCGAACCATCCAATTCATCGCGGGTTACACCCAACAAGTAAATGTTGTGTCCCTCGTCCTGCCATCCGCTTGGTACGCGGCGAGCAACATCATCGATGACACCGAGCACACCAACAACAGGGGTTGGGTGAATGGCCACGTCGCCGGTCTGGTTGTAGAACGAAACGTTTCCACCGGTTACCGGGATGCCGAGTTCCAAACAACCGTCAGCAAGACCAGCCGTTGCCTGCTTGAACTGCCACATGACCTCTGGGTTTTCTGGCGAACCAAAGTTGAGGCAGTTGGTGACAGCCATTGGCTTGGCACCGCTGGCGGCCACGTTTCGGTAAGCCTCGGCAAGTGCAAGCTGTGCACCGGCAAACGGGTCAAGCTGACCGTAGCGTCCATTTGCGTCCGTTGCGATTGCAACGCCCAGGCCGGTCTCTTCGCTCACGCGAACCATGCCCGAGTCGTCTGGCATTGCCAGCGCAGTGTTGCCACCAACGTAGTGGTCGTACTGGTCTGTGATCCAAGACTTGCTTGCCTGGTTAGGGCTGGTAACCACCTGAAGCAGCTGAGTAGCAAGTTCGCTTGCGTTGCTGCTGCGAGCAAGTCCCGCGGCGTTCACGCTGTTTGCGTTGAGTGCATCAATCCAGTTTGGGTAGGCAACCGGACGCTCGTAAACTGGGCCGTCGTGTGCCACGGTGCGAGGAGGAACGTTAACAATTTCTTCGTCGCCCCAGTTGATGTACAGGCGTGGTTCGTTGATCACTTCGCCAAGAACGCTGTATTCAACCTCCCACTTGTTAACGATTGCCTCGAAGGCCTTTAGGTCCTTCTTTGGAACAATGCCCATCATGCGTTCCTGAGACTCAGACATAAGAATCTCTTCCGGAGTGAGGCTTTCGTCACGCTTCAAAACCTTCTTCAGCTGAACGCGCATGCCGGCGTTACCGTTGCTGGCAAGCTCGCTGGTGGCACAGCTAAGCCCGGCACCACCGAGGTCCTGGATACCGGCTACAACGTCTGCGGCGTACAACTCGAGGCAGCACTCGATGAGTACCTTCTCGGCAAACGGGTCGCCAACCTGAACTGCTGGGCGGCGGCTAGGGCCGGTGCTGTCGAAGGTCTCAGAAGCCAGAACCGAAACTCCACCAATGCCGTCTGCGCCGGTGCGAGCACCGAACAGAATCACTAAGTCGCCAGGGTTGGAGGCCTTTGCAAGCTTCAGGTCCTTGTGACGAAGCGCACCAACGCTGAGCGCGTTTACTAGCGGGTTACCCTGGTAAACCTTGTCGAACACGGTTTCTCCACCGATGTTTGGCAGGCCGAGGCAGTTTCCATAGAACGAAATACCACTGACTACACCGTGAACCACGCGAGCGGTGTCAGGGTTGTCAACCGCACCAAAGCGCAGTTGATCCATTACAGCGATTGGGCGGGCACCCATTGTGAGGATGTCGCGAACAATACCTCCAACACCGGTTGCGGCACCCTGGAAAGGTTCGATGTAAGAAGGGTGGTTGTGGCTCTCTACCTTGAAGGTAACCGCCCATCCCTCACCGATGTCAACCACGCCTGCGTTCTCGCCCATACCCACCATTAGGTGAGTCTTCATTTCATCGGTGACCTTCTCACCAAACTGGCGAAGGTAAATCTTGGAACTCTTGTAGGAGCAGTGCTCGGACCACATCACGGAGTACATGGCAAGCTCGGCGCTGGTTGGACGTCGCCCAAGGATGTCCTTGATGCGGTCGTACTCGTCTTGCTTTAGGCCGAGTTCCTTCCAAGGCTGGTGCTTGTCAGGGGTAGCCGCCGCAACTGCGGTGGTGTCAACGTTAGATTCCACTGGGGCTTCTACCTTTTTCTTGAAAAGACTCATGCGTTTACTACCGCCTTTAGAACGGACTCAAAGAACTTCAGGCCATCGATGCCGCTGCGCATGGCACTGGCGGTGTCCGGGCCGAAACCGGCTTCGACGGCGTGCTCTGGGTGAGGCATCAAACCAACTACGTTGCCGCGCTCGTTGCGCAGACCGGCGATGTCGTTCATGGAACCGTTTGGGTTTCCGTCTAGGTAACGGAAAGCAACCAGACCCTCGCCTTCGAGGCGCTTCAGAGTTTCTTCGCTGGCAATGTAGCCGCCCTCGCCGTTCTTTAGCGGAATCATGATTTCCTGGTTCAACTCAAACTGGTTGGTCCAAGCAGTGTCCACGTTCTCAACGCGAAGCTTCTGGTCGCGGCAGATGAAGTGCTGGTGCTCGTTGCGTATCAGTCCGCCAGGCAGCAGGTGGCTCTCAACCAAAACTTGGAAACCGTTGCAAATGCCCAGAACTGGAAGTCCGCCGTTGGCTGCCTTGATGATTGCTTGGGTAACTGGTGCCTGAGCGGCGATTGCACCACAGCGTAGGTAGTCGCCGTAGCTGAAACCACCTGGAAGAACAACTGCGTCAACCTTGTGCAGGTTGGCGTCTGCGTGCCACAGCGAAACTACCTCGGCACCGGCAATGCGCACGGCACGAGCGGCATCGCGATCGTCTAGCGTGCCCGGAAAAGTGACTACACCAATCTTCATGGGTGGGCCTTAGTCTTCAACGTGGATGTTAACCACGTCTTCGATTACGCCGTTAGACAAGAAGCTGTCGGCAATCTCCTTGGCGCCGGCTAGGTCCTCGGCAGTAGGTGCGTCGTTCAGGTGAATTTCAATTCGCTTACCGATTCGAACGTTCTGAATCTTGCCGTAACCCTGGCGGTGCAGTGCGTTTGCAACTGCCTTGCCCTGTGGGTCTAGTAGATCGGCTTTGGGCATTACCTCAACGATGATTTTTGGCACAGATGGCTCCCGATTTTTGGGCCCTAGAGCGGGCTGAAATGACGCACGGCGACAGCGGCGAACAGTTCTATTTTAGCGGGAGCGCAGCTCCACGTTGGGTAGTTCAGGCGCGGGAATCCAGCCACCAACTCGGTCAGTGAAAACCGCACCAAATCTTTCGTGCGAAGCCTCGATTTCGGTTGCCGATTCCGCCCCGCGCTGGTTCCACAGGGTTCGCATCTCGGCAATCTCGGCGTGGCTGCGGCCAATGAAGTTCCACCACATCACCAGGTGTTCTTCAAACGGCTGGCCGCCAAGCAGCAGCGCCTGGGTTCCGGCGCGTGCCGCGTGAACGGTAACTCCGCCATCGCCCGCTGGCAGGTAAATCAGCTGGCCGGCTTCAACGTGCTTTCCATCCACATAGAGACCACCGGTCAGCGGCAGAATGCCGTGCTCAAACTCAGGGTGCAGCGGAATGATCACGGGTTCAGTTCCATCAATGGAGAGCTGAGCACCAACCAGCGGAGTGTAGGTTTGGGCCGGCGAAACCGCGCCGTGAAACTCACCGATGAACACCTTGGCACTGAATCCGCGACCGGCAACCTTGGGCAGATTACCGTGATGTTCAAAGGTTGGCGGCATGTGTCGAGCCGAATCCGGCAGGGCAATCCAGAGTTGGACCGCATGGAGTTGCTGCTGGTTGGGGTGCGTAAAGACCTGCTCCACCAAACCAAGTTCGGAGTGCGCGATTCCGCGTCCAGCGGTCATCAGATTCAGTTCCCCAGGTAGCAGGGCTTGAACGCTTCCGATGGAGTCGCGGTGTTCAACTGCGCCATCGATGAGCCAAGTGGCGGTTTGCAATCCGGTGTGTGGGTGGGCCGCAACCACCATGGCGTCTTCCTGTGGAGTGGGACCAAAGTGATCCAAGAAGCACCAAGCGCCAATCTTGCGAAAGCCAGCCTGCGGAAACAGTCGCTGAACCTCAATGCCGGTTCGGGTGGTCAGCTTGATTGGCCTCGGCGAAAGGATTTTGGCGTTGGGGTGTACCTCTGGCGGAAAAGCATTCACCCATTTACTAAAGCATTTATGAGAGTGGATTTGGGAGTGCGCCACGAAAACTGACACTCTGTCAGGTTACGAATATTTGGCAGGCGTAACTTTGCTCACTGTGAAAACAAAATCATTCGTTCGAGCACTCGTGGCCAGCTTTCTGTTGGTATCCCTAGGGTCGGCAATCGCCACCCCTTCAGCCTTCGCCGCCACCTGGGTGAAGGCAAAGGGCGCCAAGGGTCAGTTGCTAAGCGCAACTGCCAGCAAGAACCTCATCGATGGTCAAACCGTAACTGTTAAGGGCTCGGGGTACAGCAAGAAGGTTGGCATTTATGTGACCTACTGCGTGATTCCGCCCAAGGGTCAACGGCCTGACCTCTGCGGCCCTTTCGACATCACCGGTCAAAACAATGCCTCGACTTGGGTTTCATCCAACCCTCCGCTTTACGCGGCGGCATTGGTGAAGCCATTCGGCAAGGGCGGCACGTTCAGGGTTCAACTCAAACTCACCAAGATGATCGGCGACCAGGATTGCGCCCTAGTTCGCTGCGCCATCACCACGCGCGCCGATCACACACGCAGTGCGGACCGTTCGGCGGATGCATTCATTCCGGTGACTTTTGCCGCCAACTAACTTTCAAACCTCAATCCACCAACAGATCAAAAGGAAATCATGAACAAGAAAATCATTGCCGGCGTGGCCATCGCGGTTGCCGCAGTTGCAACCTTGACCGGCGTAGTTCCTGCCAACGCAGCTCCTGTAGCAGTTGCGGTAAGTCAGACCACCGCAGTTGCCAGAACCGGTTCCGTAACCGTTAACTTGAGCGGAATCCCAGCCGGCCAGGGTGTTTACGTAATGTTCTGCGCCAAGTCAGCAAGCGCTGCTCGTCCGGCCTCATGCTTTGGTCGCGGAGTTTGGGCCAGTACCGACACTGCGGCTTTGGCCCAGGGCGCTGTATCTGCTGCAAACCCAATCGTATTGCCGGTAGCAGCCGCCTTTACCCCGCAGGGCGGAACCGCGGTTGACTGCGACCTAACCAGCTGTGGTGTGTTCGTTCGCCGCGACCACATGGGTCCAACCGACTTCTCGCTCGACCAGTTTGTTGCTGTCACTTTTGTTTCGGCCGTGCCATCTAAGGTCACCGCAGTGGCAACCCCAGGTCGTGTTTTGGTGAGCATCGATGGCCACAAGGGTCAGACCATTACTGTGTCCCTAGCTGGCCGAACCATCACCAAGCAGTTACTTGCGGACCAAGTGAAGTTCTACGTGGGTAACGGCGGAAATGCCAAGGCAAAGCTGGTTGTGAAGGTAGCCGGTAGCAAGTTGTTTGCAAAGGCAATTGCTCTAAAGAACTAAAGCTTCGGGCGAGGCGAATTCCCCTAGCGCCCGCCTGCAGGACAGCCCTGGTTTCTCGTGCTCATTCGCGAGGAGCCAGGGCGCCGGCAATTCCGGCCACGGCAAACCGTTCCAAGGCGGCGGCTTCACGCGTGAAATCGCCACCCTCATCGATGCGACTGGCGGCAGCCGCAACTGACGCATAAAGCAGGTGACAGGTAGCAGTCACGTCTTCAATTCCCAGCTCTTTCACAGGGCTAGTTAGGGCCATCATGAAGTGGCCGTGCATGGCACGCAACATTCCTCGAGACTCTTCAGGAAGCGAGTCCACGCTGATCTGCCGAATGGCTCGGTGATCCGCGCTAGCCAGGTGAGCCAACGAGTAGTGAATCCAGATTCGGATTCGCTCCATCGGATCCGGAAAGTGCGCGATTTTTTCGTCGATGGCGTTACTCAGGTCTGCCATCTCGTTGATCACAAGCTCGGCTAACACGTGCTGGAGCGAGGCAAAGTACTGGTAAATGGCTGGGCGAGATAGTCCGGTGGCATTGGCCAGCCCACTCATGGACACGGCCTCAACGCCATGTTCGGCAATCAGTTTCTGAGCCGCGTCAAGAATGTGATCTTGGCGGCTGTCTCGAACCTGATGTCTGACCATGAAGGGTATTAAGCAACTTCCGTGGTTAAACGTTCCAATAATTCGGCATATTTTGCGGCGGTTTGCTCAACTACGGCGGCAGGAAGCACAGGTGGAGTGCCTTCCTGATTCCAGTTGTCTGCTAGCCAGTTGCGAACAATCTGTTTGTCGAAGCTGTCTTTGCGCTCGCCGCGTTCCCACGCGGCCTTGCTCCAGTATCGCGAGGAGTCTGGAGTCAACACTTCGTCACCGAGGGTGATTACGCCAGTTGCCGGGTCGATTCCAAATTCAAATTTGGTGTCGGCCAGAATCAATCCCGCGTGCTCGGCAAGCTGGGAGGCACGCCTGAACGCGGCAAGTGAAAGGTCGCGAAGTGCGTTTGCGTGCTCCAGCCCAATCAACTCAATAGTCTTCTCAAAGGTGATGTTCTCGTCGTGTTCGCCCATCGGTGCTTTGTAGGCCGGGGTGAATATCGGCTCGGGAAGGCGGCCACCAAAGGTGAGGCCCTCCGGAAGCTCCACGCCACAGATTGTGCCGGTGGCCTGGTAGTCCTTCCAACCGCTGCCGCTGATGTAGCCGCGAACTACGCACTCGATTGGGAACATTTCGAGCTTCTTGCAGATTGTGCCTCGGCCGGCAACCTCGGCCGGCACCGGAACCTCGTGGCTAACGTGATTCGGTACATCGAGGCGGTCAAACCACCAGTTGGTGAGAGCGGTTAGGAACTTACCCTTGCTCGGAATGGCCGGCTCAAGAACGTGGTCGAAGGCGCTAACTCTGTCACTGGCAACCACAAGGATTAGGTGCTGCAGGCTGGCATCGGTGCATTCATAAAGATCGCGAACTTTTCCGCTATAAACATGGCGCCATCCCGGAATCTGAAGTGTGGCCATTAGTTGGCAACCTTCTTTGCGATGTCCTTGCGGAAGTGCGAACCCTCAAGCTTGATGTGCTCGATTGCTTCGTAGGCGTGCTTGCGGGCGTGGTGGAAGTCCTTGCCGCTCGCAACAACGCTCAACACGCGGCCGCCGGTTGCGATTAGCTGGGGGTGGCTTTGATTTTCAGCCTTTGCGGATTCCGATTTGTCGGAAACCGCTGTGGCTGCATGGCAGATTTCTACGCCTTCAACTTCGCCCGCCTTGTGCAATCCGTGGATTGGGCGGTTGGGTGCGGCGGTGTCCGGGTAACCCTCGCTGGCGAGCACAACGGTGATTGCCACGTCGTTGCTGAATGCTGGTTCGGGTGCGGTCTCCAGGTTGCCAGTTGCGGCGGCACGAAGCAGCAGTGCCAACGGGGTCACCAGTCGGCGAAGCACAACCTGAGTTTCTGGGTCTCCAAAGCGGGCGTTGAACTCGATAACGCGAATGCCGCGCTCGGTAACAATAAGTCCGCAGTACAGAAGTCCAACGAATGGCTCTCCTAGCCGGGCCAACTCATCGATGGTTGGCTGAGCAACAGTGCGCTGAACCTCTTCAACAAATCCAGCAGGCAACCAAGGCAACGGGCTGTACGCGCCCATGCCGCCGGTGTTTGGACCCTCGTCGTTGTCATAGGCGCGCTTGAAGTCTTGAGCTGGGCTGAGTGGCGCAACCGTGCGGCCGTCCGCCAGGAAGAATAGCGACACCTCTTCACCGGCCAAGAACTCTTCAACCAGAATTCCCATGTCAATGAACTTGGCGGCATGAGCCAAAGCGGCTTCGCGATCGGACGTGACGATTACGCCCTTACCGGCAGCCAGGCCGTCTGCTTTAACAACGTATGGTGCACCAAAATCATCGATGGCAGATTCGACCTCCGCCATAGTGCTGCACTCGCGCGCCATTCCGGTGGGCACGTCGGCGGCTGCCATGACTTCCTTGGCGAAACTCTTGGAGCCCTCTAGGGCGGCGGCTTTCTGCGATGGACCGAAAACCGGAATACCAGCAGCACGAAGCGCGTCGCTCACACCCGCAACTAGTGGTGCCTCTGGGCCGATGATTGCAAGGTCAAACTTTTGAGCAACCGCATACTGGGTAACAACGGCTGGATCGTTGGCGTTCAAGGCCACGCACTCAACGTCTTGAGCAATTCCGGCGTTACCCGGAGCGCAAATCACGTTTGCCGCAGGGGTACCGGTGCGGACGAGAGCTTTCACAATGGCGTGTTCACGGGCGCCTGACCCCAAGACCAAAATCTTCACAGGTCAAGTTTAACAACTGGAGGGAAAGCTACCGCCTGGTTGGTTAGAAAGGCAACTTGCACTACGGTTTGAGCTGGTCTTTTTTGCTAATGGCAAGGTAGGTCACACTTGCCAGAATGGCAACCAAAAAGATCACGCTGGTTCCGGTGGTTCCAACGCCTAGCCCGCCATCTTTTGGAGCCTGAGCGAGTAAGTCTCCGATTGATGCTCCAAGCGGTCTGGTGAGAATGTACACCACCCAAAATGCAGCAATTTCTGAGATCGCCTTGGTCTTCCAAAGCACGGCAGTCAAAGCGATTGCCGCAGCAAAGATTACGGCCGACAATGCAAAGCCAAGGTTTAGGGCATCTCCCAAGTAGTCACCTGTAGCCGTTCCCATTGCAAAGGTTAGAAGAATTGCCAACCAGTAGAACAGTTCGCGCTCGCGAGTGTTGATGCTCTTCATGGCTAAAGATTTCTCTTTGCGATACCAAATCACAAGGGTGACTGCCAGAAGAACTCCAAATATGATCATGCTGTAAAGCAACGGGAACCCAATTCCATCGGTGAGATTGTCTGTAATCAGAGTTCCCGTGATGCTCACCTGCACAATGCTCACCCAATACAGCCAGGGACGGTAGACCTTTGAACCAACCTGAAACCAAAGCAGCAGAACCAGAATCACAGTCATAACCGCCGTGGTGTTACCCAGACCAAACCCCAGTGTCTCGTTTATAAAGTCACTGAAAGTTTCGCCAACCGTGGTGGCCAGAACCTTGATGATCCAGAAAAACGCCGTGACAGCAGGTACTTTAACGGCCAGTTGCTTAGTGAGAAAAGTCATGGTCAGAAGTCAACTCTCGCTACCTGAGAATCGCCTGACAGAGCACAATTGGTTTATGGCAAAGCGCAGAATCAAACCCATCGATGGCCTCGCGGCACTCGAAGCGATTCGCGCAGACTCGGGTTTGCGGTTAGGCGACTCGGCAATGGTCAACCCGGTTTTGGCAACTGCGGTTCGATTCCTGCTGGAAGACCTCGCGGAGCGAATCCCAGGTAACTCGGTTGAGGTGCGCGTGCCGCTCTTTGGCGCGGTGCAGTGTGTGCCGGGGCCGGACCACCGCAGGGGCACGCCTCCCAACGTGGTTGAGATGAGTGCCCAGACCTGGCTGGCGTTGGCTTTGGGTGAGACTCAAGTTGAGGCGGAAGCGGCCGCCGGCAAGTTGCTCGCCAGTGGTGTTCGCGCGCTCGAGTTCGCAGCGGTGCTTCCGCTAGTGCGTTAATTGACCCATGGCTAAAGAAACCAAATCCACATCGATGTCTGCATCCTCTGTTGAGAGCGTGACCATTCGTCGCGCGCCAAAGTTCTTTTCGTTCTTGGTGACCGGTGCGATTCTGGGATTACTGATTGGGTTGATTTGGTTTGCGGTTGCGGGCAATCCCTTGAGCGCAGACTGGGCATCGGTGCTGGCATTGATTTCAGTGATTGGTTTGGCATTGGGTGCGCTTCTTGGAGTGGCGGTTGCCTTAGTGGTTGAGCGGATATTTGTGGCAAAGACAAAGCGCACCACAGCCGCTAAACTTGAGGGGTAAAGCCCCCACTTTCTCATAGAGATTTTGGCCTGATTTAGATTCGAGGTTGGCGTGCTTCGTGGCGATGGACTCCTAAATCACGACTTGCTACCCGACGAAAAAGGCCCGCAGGACCAGTGCGGTGTTTTTGGCGTGTGGGCACCTGGTGAAGAAGTAGCCAAGCTCACCTTCTTTGGTCTTTACTCTCTTCAGCACCGCGGTCAAGAATCCGCAGGTATCGCCACTTCTGATGGCAAAAAGATTTTGGTTTACAAAGACATGGGCCTGGTCTCGCAGGTTTTCAGCGAGAGCGCCCTGGAGAGTCTGGTTGGCCACATTGCGGTTGGTCACAACCGCTACAGCACCACCGGAGCCAGCTCTTGGCGTAACGCCCAACCAACCCTGGGTCGCACCAGCAGTGGAACAGTGGCTCTGGCACACAACGGAAACCTAACCAACACGGCAGATTTGCTTGAGCTTCTGAAGAAGCGCTACCCAAACCAAGACTCAAACGAGATCACCGGCGGTAACACCACGGACACCGCAGTTCTCACCGCGCTGATGGCCGGTGACCTAGACCACACCCTCGAAGCAACCGCACTCGAGTTGCTGCCTCAGGTCAAGGGTGCGTTCTGCCTGGCCTTCATGGATGAGACCACTCTTTACGCGGCACGCGACCCTCAGGGTGTTCGCCCGCTTGTTCTAGGTCGCCTAGAGCGCGGCTGGGTGGTTGCCTCCGAGACCGCGGCACTCGACATTGTGGGTGCCAGCTTCGTTCGCGAGGTTGAACCGGGTGAGCTGATCGCCATCGATGAAAATGGTTTGCGTTCCACTCGCTTTGCCGAGGCCAAGCGCGCCGGCTGCGTGTTTGAGTACGTTTACCTGGCTCGCCCAGACACTTCTATTAATGGCAAGAATGTTTACGACGCTCGCGTTGAGATGGGCCGCACCTTGGCTCGCGAATACCCGGTTGAGGCAGATCTGGTAATTCCAACTCCAGAGTCTGGAACTCCTGCAGCCATTGGCTACTCGCAGGAAAGTGGCATTCCGTTTGGCCACGGCTTGGTGAAGAACGCCTACGTTGGCCGCACTTTTATTCAGCCTTCGCAGACCATTCGTCAGCGTGGAATTCGTCTCAAGTTGAACCCGCTCAAAGAAGTGATTCGCGGCAAGCGAATCATTGTCATCGATGATTCCATCGTGCGCGGCAACACCCAGCGCGCGCTGGTACAGATGCTTCGCGAAGCTGGCGCCGCCGAAATTCACATTCGCATTTCTAGCCCGCCAATCACTTGGCCTTGCTTTTACGGAATCGACTTTGCAACTCGAGCCGAACTGATTGCAACGGGCCTTGGAGTTGATGACGTTCGAAAGAGCATTGGCGCCGACAGCCTGGGATACCTGAGCAAAGACGGCATGATTGCCAGCACCGATCAGGTGGAGAGCGAACTTTGCACCGCCTGCTTCACCGGCACCTACCCCATCGAACTTCCAACCGCAGACCGACTGGGCAAGAACTTGCTTGAACGCCCAGATGCGGACCCTGCGGCCTGCAACCCTGGCCCGGACAGCGAGGGCGAAGCCCTGCTACGCGCCCAACAGGAGAACTAATGAGCAACGCTTACGCCGCTAGCGGTGTTGACACCGAGGCCGGCGATCTGGCTGTTGAACTTATGAAGAAGGCCGTTTCGGCTACCCACAACAACCTGGTGGTTGGTGGTTTGGGTGGCTTCGCCGGCATGATGGATGTCTCGTTCCTAAAGAGTTATGAGCGCCCACTGTTGGCAACCAGCACCGATGGCGTTGGCACCAAGGTAGCCATCGCCCAGGCGATTGACAAGCACGACACCATTGGCCAAGACCTGGTTGGCATGGTGGTTGACGACATCGTAGTTACCGGTGCAAAGAGCCTGTTCATGACCGACTACATTGCCTGCGGAAAGGTTGTTCCCCAACGCATCGCCGACATCGTTCGCGGTATTGCAGAGGCATGTTCATCGGTGGATGTTGCCCTGGTGGGTGGCGAAACCGCAGAGCACCCTGGGCTACTGCACCCAGATGAATACGACGTGGCCGGTGCCGCAACCGGTGTGGTTGATGCCAAGAACATGTTGAGCAGTGGTCGCGTTCAGGTTGGCGATGTGGTGCTTGGCCTTGAGGCCAGCGGCTTCCACAGCAACGGATACTCGCTGGTTCGCAAGATTGTGGCCGACAGCAAGCTTGACTACAACAAGACAGTTGCCGAGTTCGGCTCTGTTTCACTGGGTGAGACCCTACTCACTCCTACTCGTCTCTACACCCGAGTTCTGAACCAGCTATTGGAGAGCGAACTGGGATCTCAGGTGCACGCCATGAGCCACATCACCGGAGGTGGCATTGCTGCAAACCTTTCGCGCATTCTGCCTACGGGAGTCACGCTAGACGTTGAGCGTTCCACCTGGAAGCCACTGGACATGTTCCAGGTGCTGGCTGGTTGGGGTGGCTACAAGCTTGAAGACCTCGAGAGCACCTGGAACCTTGGACTCGGCTTTGCAGTTGTGGTTCGCGGCTCTGCGGCAGACGCAATCAAGGCCCAACTGAATGCAACCAGCATCAAGACTTGGAACCTGGGAATCATTGAAAGCACCGCTTGCGACCTAGACGCAATGGGTTATACCTACGAGGCCAAGGGCGTTGTGGGTGGCGGCGTTCGCTTGGTTGGAAAGTACGCCAACTAGTTTCCAAATAATTAGAAAACGGGGTGCCTGTGGGCACCCCGTTTTCTTTTAAGTATCAGTTGCTAGTGCTGCTGTATCCAGCGCACCTGCCCCTTTAGTGCTGCTGTATCCAGCGCACCATGTTATCTAGGGTTTCGTCCATCTCGGGGCAGTCGGCGGGGTAGCGGTTGATGTGTGCATGAGGAACACCCTTTTGCATGAGGCTTTCAACGTCTACGCCAGCTGCCTTCAAGTCGGCGGCGTACTTTTCACCGCTGGCGCGAAGTCCGTCGTACTCGCAGTCGATGATCTGAGTTGGTGCTAGTCCAGCCTTTGAGGTCACGTCACCGGCGAACCACCAGTCTGGAACAGGTTTGGTTGGGTCAACCAACTCGCCATGATGATGGGCAATCAAATCGTGGTTGAAGAAAACCGCATAAGGCTCTTCTTCTTTGCAAGCCTTGAGGTTCTCGCTCCATTCAGGAAGTTCACGGTGCAGGTCTGGGCAGTTTAAGAGTTGACCGGCCAATAGATTATCGCCGCTGTCGCGGTCGTTCACCGCAACCGAGGCGGCTAGAGCGCCACCGGCGCTAATGCCCCCAACAAAGATGCGCTTGGCATCAACTTTGAGTTCTTCGGCATTGTTGGCGAACCACCGTAGCGAGTCGATGCCATCAACCATCGGCACTGGGAATTTTTCTGTTTCGGTAACCAAGGCGTAGTCAACGGTGAGCACAACTAATCCGGTGCGGTAAGCCAGCTCACGTGCCACGATGTCGGCCTCGTTCATGTTGATGTCGCCAAAACGGAAACCGCCGCCGTGGAACCAGATCAGTCCTGGAAGGACGCCGCTGTTTCCAGCAGGGCGATACAGCCTGGCAGTAATGGCGCGTGCTGTTCCTGGAATTGCCAAATCATGAGTATCAATTGGCGGCGAAACGTACTCGCTAAGCGGAGCCTCAAATATCTTGGCCCGCTCACGCTCTGGCAGGCTAGTGTCTCCCATGACTGCGATTCTGTCTTTGAAAAGTGGAGCCAGTGGCATGAGATTCCTTACGACGATGTAGTGAAAACGGGTATTTAGTGGCTTCGGATGAAGTCTTCCATCAGAGCTAGTGTCTCACGCGTGGAAACACACTCTGCAGGAATTTTGTTCAAGTGACCGTGAACGGCGCCAAGTTGCGTGAACTCAGAAACCGTTACTCCGGCATCGCGCAGCGACTGTGCGTAAGCCTCACCGGAGGCACGGAGGCTGTCGTACTCGCAGTTCACAATAAGGTACGGAGGCAATCCGGACATGTCTTCGGCATCTGCAGGGAACGCGTACTTGCTCTGCGCAACCTCAAGTTGGTTTCCAACTGCAAACGCATTTAGGAACACTGTTTGCTCATGCGAAAAAATCAAGGCGTCTGGAAGCTGGTCGAGTTTGCTCTGCAGCTCTGCGTGGAACGGCGGAACTACGTTGTGTGCAATCGGGTAAATAGGTAGCACGCCAGCCAATGGAATCCCAGCGTCGCGGGCAAGCAATGCCACACCGCCGGAGAGGCAGGCACCGGCGCTTGCGCCACCAACAAAAACGTGATTGGCATCGATGCCCAAGTTGGCGGCATTGGCGTTCACCCATTCCAGCGCTGCAAAACCATCAATCTGGCAGCAAGGAAGTTTGCGGTCGGCAGTGACTAAACGATAGTCCACGTTGATTACAACTGTTCCCGTGTTGGCTGCCATCTCCTGAGACACAATGTGCGCCTCGTTCATGTTGATGTCGCCAAACTGGAAGGCTCCTCCGTGGAACCAGACCAGTGCTCGGCCAGCCTCGATGACCTTGGGCGTGTAAATACGAACCGGAATCGGACCCTGCGGGCCAGGAATTTCTCGGTCTTCGATGGTGAGTTCTGGAGAAACGTATTCGGCAGTGTCCTTGTGGAACTCAGCCATTCCTGGCGAATCCCAACCGGCTCCGGGCTCAGATAAAAAGTGAAGTCGGCTTGCAAAAAGTGGGTCTAGTGGCATGGGTTGCTCCTAGTTCTCAGATTCATATGTCACGCCTAGCTGAGCGCGAATGCCGTCCATGAGTTGCATGATGGCGTGGCTATCTTGGTTGCTGATTATTGGACTCAGGCGTTCACCAGCATTGATTAGGCGCTCAATTTCCAAGGCCTGGAACTGCATGCCCCGGCTAACTGGAGTCACCTCAAATTCGGCTTCCAAAACTGCAAACGAGGAATAGCGCTTGTAGCCAACCTGAGTAAAGAACGGCGAGTCGATGCGAATAGAACCCTCAGTTCCAAGAACCACTGCAGTCACAGGGCCACTCGCGTTGAGCGCGGTAGTTAGGGTTGCCTGGCGACCATCAGAGTATTCAAAAATCACTGTGTCGTTGGCATCCACGTTGGTGTGAGTGAGCGATCCGCGGGCCGTTACAGTGTCTGGGAAGCCCAACACATCGATGGCAAAAGAGATCGGGTAAATGCCCAGATCGAGAAGCGCGCCACCACCGAGGCTGCGGTTGTATAGCCTGTGTTCCTCGTTAACCGGGAAGTTAACGCTGAAGTCGGCGTGAACTCCACGAACCTCACCAATCAGACCTGCAGCAAGGTCTTTTCGCAACTGAACCATGTGTGGCAGGAAGCGCGTCCACATAGCCTCGAGAATCACCAGATTCTTGGAGTCCGCGAGTTCAAGTAACTGTGCGCTCTCGCCGGCGTTTATGGTGAATGGCTTCTCACATAAAACATGCTTTCCTGCGTTGAGTGCCAGAGAAGCATGCTCCAAATGGAATACATGTGGAGTGGCCACATAGATAATGTCCACGTTTGGGTCATTTACTAGTTGGTTGTAGTCCATATAAACCTTGGGGATTCCGTACTTTGCGGCAAATTCGTTGCCGCGATTTTGGTCCCGCGAACCAACTGCAACAACCGAATGGCCGTTCTCGGTGAGGTCGGCAGTTTGCATGTGGGCAATGTCGCCAGCGCCCAGGATTCCCCAGTTCAACTTCTTTGTCATGTGGCTACCCTAACTCTTGAGTGCTGTGTTGTTCTTTGCGATTTCGGCGTAGATTGCCGAACTTGGCTTTGGGGTGCGCACGAAAGTTTCGTGGTCAACCGAGAAAAGACCAAACTTTGGCCCGTATCCGAAGATCCATTCGAAGTTGTCGAGAAGGCTCCAGTGGGTGTAGCCGATAACAGGTACTCCGGTGGAAACCAACTTCTCCAGCTCAACCAGCGAGGAAGGCATGAACCTCTGACGAATTGCGTCGTCTTCTGCGTTCACTCCGTGCTCGGTGATGAAAACAGGTTTACCAGTCACCTCGTGTGCGTAGGCAACACAGCCTGCAAGCGAGGTTGGGTCGATTGGCTGACCCATTCCGTTGCGTGGCGAATCCGCTGGCGGCACAACCTCTTCGGTTCCGTTGTAGGTTGCTGCTTCGTAGTTCTGAACCCCGATAAAGTCATCGGTTTTGGCAACCTCAAGCCAACGCCCGTAGCATTCCGCGCGTTTGCGGTCACGCAGGGTTGCGTCGGTTCCCTCAACCCGGTCATCGATGATTGCAATGCTTAAACCAACCTGCAGATGCGGTGCGTGCTTCTTGATTTCGATTCGGGCAGCCCGGTGGCCCTTCTCCAGACCGTCCTCGATGATGACCACGTCCTCCGGTGCGACCACGTTGGCCGACTTGTAGCTTTGAACACCGGCGGTTTCGGCTGCAGCCAGGAGGGTCTTACGGGTTAGGTCGTTCACAAACTCGGGTAGGTGAATCCAGCTGAGTACATGTGGAAGGTTTGGCTCGTTCAGTGTGACCACGCGCTTTAGCTTGGATCCCAGGCGTGAGGCAATGAAGCCACAGTAGCGAGCAAATCGGTCAGCGGCGTTGGCTGCCAACCAACCACCTTTCATTGCGAACCAGTGTGGATTCACAAAGTGGTTCATGGTCACAATCGGCTCTAACCCGTTTGCAATGCAGTAGTCGATGATGGCTTCGTAGTGGGCGAGTTCCTTCTCATCGAAGGTGCCTTCCACTGGTTCGATGCGGGCCCACTCGATTGAGAAGCGGTAGGCGTTCAGGTTTAGACCCTTGGCCAAGTCGATGTCGGTCTGCCAAAGCTCATAGCTGTTGCAGGCCCTGCCAGAAGGCTCCTTGAAAATGGTTGGTGTCACATTCTCCAAGAACCAGCAGTCACTGTTTGTGTTGTTGCCTTCCACCTGGTGTCCTGCTGTTGCGGCCGACCAAATAAAGTCCTTTGGAAACATCGATGGTTCCTTTTCTACTGATTAGTTTGAGCGAGGTAGTTAAGTTTCACCCACAGCCTTGGTGGGTGAAGACCCTTTAACTCTTGGTTCTTGGTATGGAACGTATTGCCGAGACCAACAAGCTAGTTGGCTACTTCTTTTCGGTTAGCCGTTCCAAAATCTTTACGTGACCTGGCTCCAGTTCGGCTAGTGAGTTCACACCCAGAAGCTTCATGGTTCGCACAATCTCGCTCTGCAAAATCTGAATGGTGCGGTCAACGCCCTCACGCCCTCCGGCCATTAGTCCATATAGGTAGGCGCGGCCAATGAGAGTGAAGTTTGCCCCCTTGGCAATGCTGGCCACAATGTCCTGACCGTGCATGATGCCCGTGTCTACCCAAACCTCAGCGTCTGCTCCAACCTGTTTCACGGTTTCAGGCAGCAGGTGGAACGGGATTGGAGCGCGGTCCAACTGGCGTCCTCCATGATTACTCAACAACACTGCCTCGGCTCCGGCGTCAACCGCTCGGCGGGCGTCGGCAACATTCTGGATGCCCTTGACAACCAACTTTCCCTTCCACTGCTGACGAATCCATTTGAGGTCTTCAAAGTCCACTGTTGGGTCAAACATGCTGTCTAGCAGTTCGGCCACGGTTCCGTTCCACTGACCAAGTGAAGCAAACTTGAGCGGCTCGGTGGTTAGGAAATTGATCCACCATTCGGGGCGCGGCAATGCATCGATGACTGTTGAAAGCGTTAGGGCAGGCGGAATGGTCATGCCGTTGCGTTTATCACGGAGGCGAGCACCGGCCACGGGCACATCAACCGTTAGCTGCAGGGTGTCGAAACCGGCCTTGGCCGCACGATCAACCAGTTCCATAGAGCGGTCGCGGTCTTTCCACATGTAGAGCTGGAACATGTTTCTACCGTTTGGTGCGGCGGCGGCAACCTCCTCGATGCTTCGCGTTCCCATTGTGCTCAGGCTGAATGGGATACCCGCGGCTTGGGCTGCCTGCGACCCGGCAATCTCACCCTCGGTGTGCATCATGCGGGTAAAACCGGTTGGTGCAATTCCAAACGGTAGCGCGCTACGCTTGCCCAACACTTCGATGGAGGTGTCGGCATCTGCAACGTTGCGCAGAATACTGGGGTTCCATTCGATGTCCTCGAAGGCCTGACGTGCCCGAGCGAGCGACAACTCCTGGTCGGCAGAACCATCGGTGTAATCAAAGGGGGCGGTTGGAGTGCGACGCTTTGCGATCTCGCGAAGCTCGTAGATGTTGTAGGCCTGGTTCAATCGAGCGACTCGCCCGAGTTGCGGTTTCTTAAAGACCATCAACTCCGCGAGGTCTTTGGGATTTGGGAACTGGCGCTTTACGTTGCCCATTTGGATTCCTACCTGAGTTCTTGGGTCGGGTGTTACTTCTTGGATTGGGTGTTACTTGGAGACGAGAGGATTGTTGAAGCTGAATGTGTATTTGCCGTGACCAAACTTCTGGTGCTTAGTTGCCGCGGCAGAGTTGACCACGAGAACACTGTTTGCGCTCCCTAGTAGGTCAAACGTGGCTTCCACTCCAAACGGAATCGAGAGCTCGCCAACAAGATTGTTTTCAACGATTCGCCAGGCCAACGAGATTTTGCCGTAGCCGGTTTCCAGGCTGGTACTACTGCTGGTGAGGGACGACTGAGGGCGTGGTGCTAGGGAGACCTGCTGGTAACCCGGAGCCGCTGGGGCGATTCCACCAACATTGCGGTAGATCCAGTCAACCACCGCTCCATACGCGTAGTGATTGAAGCTGATCATGCCCTCACCGGAACCTTCGGTTCCGCCTTCCAGTCCGCCTTGGTTGATGCTGCCATCTTCAAGGATTCCATTCCAACGTTCCCAAATGGTGGTTGCACCGGCCGTGATCGGGTAGAGCCAGGAAGGCATCTCTTGGCGGAGCAGCATGAGGAAAGCTTCTTCTAGGTGGCCGTTGCGGCTCATTGCATCGAGGATTATCGGTGTTCCAAGGAAGCCGGTGCTGATACGTCCGTGAGTCTCTCGAACGCCCGCCGCTAGCGATTCGGCAATGTGAGTTCGCTCGGTAGCCGGTGCGATGTCAAATTCGAGCAAGGTTGCTGCACCGGTTGGGGTCTTGGCCGCCTCTTCTCCAAGTTGGTTCCAAATCGCGGTGCGAAGTTCCTGGAACAAGTCTTCCAAGCGCGTGGATTCGGAAGCATCGCCAACCAAAGCCTCAATCTTGGAAAGCAGGCGAATGGAGTGTGCGTGGTAGGCGTTGGACATGAACTGCCCGCTAACCTTGGCTGCCCAGGGCTGACCCTCTGGCGCGTCCGGGTCTAGCCAGTCGCCAAGCTGCATGCGCGGGCCAATTAGCAAGCCCTCATGATCCGCGGTGTTGTGCTTCACCCAGGCGCGCATCGATGCGAGTTGGTCCCGCAGAATCTGCTTGTCACCAAAACGCTCGTACATGGACCAGGGGATCACCGTTGCCGCATCCGACCAACCGGCCTCGCCGTTTAGTGCGAAGAATGGGTGGCTCTCGTCCATGTTTGGGCTCAGAATGTCCGGCACAATCATGGGTACCTTTCCGCCCAGTTTGTTTTGCTCAATCTCAAGGTCGCGCAACCAAGTCTTGTAAAACTCGTAGCCGTTAACCAAGGAGTGCGCCGCGTAAACAAAAGCCTGAGCATCACCGGTCCAGCCCAAGCGCTCGTCGCGTTGCGGGCAGTCGGTTGGGATTGACACAAAGTTGTCTCGCAAAGACCAGAAGGTGTTGCTAACCAGTTTGTTGATCAGCGGGTGTGAAGTTTCGATTCGGCCGCGTACTGCTAGGTCGGAGCTAATTGCAATGCCGGTCACATCGATGATTTCAACCGAACCAGATTCAACAATCAGGTCTGCGTACTGGAAGCCGTGGAATGTTTGCTTAGGTTCCAACTCGAATTCGCCGTCGGCGGCAAAAACATAGGTGTCGGTGGCACGAGCAAAACGCAGTGCTTTGGTGTGTATGTCGCCGTTGGGCTCCAGAACTTCGGCGTGCTTGGCAACCAGCTTGCTGCCGGAGGTGGCCTTGACTTTGAGTTTCAACCAGCCCGAAATGTTCTGGGAAACATTCACTCGCGTGTTGCCGTTGTGCTGGCTTAGCTGAGTCTTGAACTGCTGGATTACGCGAACTGGTGCAGCGTACCGAGGCTCAAGAGCACTCTTGTCTAGGGGGTGAACCGTTACTGCATTCCATGAGCTCACATTGAAGCCGGGCTTGCACCAAGCCGCATGAGCAAAGTTGAAGTCGAAATCGCTTCCGTGGTAGATGCTCGCCGATCTAACTCCACCGGTGTTCGTCAGCCAGCTGGAATCGGTTGCGATCACTTCGCTGTTGCCATCGGTGTATTCCACTTCAAGTTGCCCTAGGAACTTGGTCTGGGTGCCATAGTTTCCGGTTTGGTTTGTGAACCCAAAGTGGCCTCGGTACCAGCCGTCTGCGAGCAGAACGCCCCAGGCGTTTGCGCCCTCGGTTAGCAAGTCGGTCACGTCGTGAGTAACCACCTGAAGGCGTTCGGCGTATGGGGTCCAGCCCGGTGCCAGCACCTCGTTGCCAACTCGTTTACCGTTGATCATCAGGTCAAAGGTGCCGTGTGCAGTGGCGTAAAGGCGGGCTTTGGCAATTTTCCTGCTCAGCTCAAACTCCTTGCGCAGCAGCGCCGGTGGTGCGGTTGGTTCGGAAACATCACCGATGGCCTCGCCAAGGTAATCGCTTGCCTCAACCAAGCCCACCTCATGCGTTAGAACATTGGACCAGGCACTCCAACCCGCCTCGGTCTCGATGCGAACGCGGAAATAGCGCACCTCGCGACTACGCATAGCGCCACCTGGTGCGGTAACAAACTGAGAGGTGCCACCCGTGATTGTTTCTCCGGCGGATACTGGGGTGAACGCGGCGCTCGCCGAGGACTCGAGTTGGGCGGCAAGTTGATGGGAACCCTCCAAAGCACCCTCAACGCTCCAAGACAAAAGCGGTGACTTGGCCGGCAGCCCAAGCAAATCGGCCGGGTGTTCGCTAACCAGGGTGACTGTGATATTGGCGTTCATTGATTCCTATTTCTACTCTGAATTTAGGCTTTGAGTTCGTTGGCCGGAAGGTAGGTTTTCACTGCAAAGTTGTGGGCAACGAAATTGCGTTGTGCGATTGGGTTGGCATCCATGATTCCAAGTGTCGCTGCCTGAGTAATCAGGTTGCCAATGGCAGTGGCTTCTACCGGCCCTGCAACAACTGGAAGCCCGGTGATGTCGGCGGTGAGTTGGCAAAGAAGTTGGTTCTGGCTCCCACCGCCGACAACGTTTATCTGGGTCACGGTAACTTCGGTTATGCTCTGCAGTTCTGCAAGCGCGGCGCGATACGCGTCTGCCAACGAGTCCATGATGCAGCGAACCGTGTGGGCCAACGTGCCACCCACCGCATGACCGGCCCGCAGCGCGTGGGTATGGATTCTCGAGGTCATGTCGCCAGGGGCTACAAACTCAGGGTCATTCACATCGATGCGGGCCGGCGACTCAACTTTGGCGGCAAGCTCCAGAAGTTCCGGTAACAAAGACTTGTCATCGGTGCCCTGGTAGTTGTCTAGGGTCTGCTGAAGTAACCATAGTCCACTTAGATTCTTTAGGAATCGAACGTTTCCCGGGGTACCCGACTCATTGGTGAAGTTTGCGGATCTGGCTGCGGCGGAGAGAATCGGTTGCCGCAATTCCAGCCCCAGCAAGCTCCAGGTTCCGCTGCTCAGGAAGGCTGCGCAAGCGCCATTGAGTGGTGCGGCTTGAACGGCAGCGGCTGTGTCGTGTGAGGCAACCGTGGTCACCAGTGTGTTGGCAAGAGCGGGGTGCGCAACTCGTTCCGGAAGAAGTTTGCCTAGGGTCGAACCCGGTGCCGCAAGAGGCGCAAACCAATCGGGATGGAATCCGAGGCGCTCCATGAGGTGCAGATTCCAGTCCTGCGTCTCAGCGCTCAGCAGACCAGTTGTGGAAGCGTTGGTACGTTCGGTTTGAAAGTGACCGGTTAGCCAGTGAGCTATCAAGTCTGGCATCAATAAGATCTTGTGAGTCTTGGCCAGAAGTTCCGGGCGCTGCAGTTTTTCCGCCGCCAACTGGTACAGCGTGTTGAAGGGCTGAAACTGCAAGCCGTTTTGCGCAAACAGTTCCGATGGATCGATCACCGCATCAACCGATGCAACGCCTAAGAGGTTTCGTTGGTCTCGGTAGTGGTGTGGCTGGCTAAGCAAAGTGCCGGCCTCGTCTACTAGACCGTAGTCAACCGCCCAGGTGTCCACACCGATGGAGGCAACCGGAACGCCCAATCGTTCTGCAAAATCCCCCAGCTTCTCGAGACCGATTTGCAGGTTGGCGAGCACTTCATCGAAGCCCCAAAACAGCGAGTCACCCTTTTGAACGGGACCGTTTGGAAAGCGGTGGATTTCATGAATTTCCAAACTGCCAGGACCAAAAACCCCAGCCATAACGCGTCCGGAAGATGCGCCAAGGTCTATGGCTCCAACAAGCGTTGGGTTTCCAGTCTTTGACTGCTCAGCTGTTGGACTCAAAATGGCTTTCTGGTCTCGAATAGTGGTTTAGCGAAGGAAGGCGGCCGCAACTCCGGCGTCTACCGGAATATGCAGACCAGTGGTGTGGCTTAGCTCACCAGCGGTGAGCGCGATTACCGCGTTTGCAACATTCTCGGGAAGAACCTCGCGCTTCAAAATTGTGCGCTGTGCGTAGTACTTGCCTAGGTCGTCTTCCTTCACTCCGTAAACCGCGGCTCGAGAGGCCCCCCAACCACCAGCGAAAATTCCGGAACCGCGAACCACACCGTCTGGGTTGATACCGTTTACCCGAATCTGGTGTTCGCCAAGCTCGGCGGCTAGCAGGCGCACCTGATGCGCCTGGTCTGCCTTAGTTGCGCTGTATGCGATGTTGTTTGGTCCGGCAAAGACGCTGTTCTTGCTGGAGATGTAAATGAGGTCGCCACCCATTTTCTGGGCCAACAGAATGCGCGCGGCCTCACGCGAAACCAGGAACGAACCGCGAGCCATCACGTCGTGCTGCAGATCCCAGTCGCGCTGCGTTGTCTCAAGTAAAGGTTTGCTCAGTGACAGACCAGCGTTGTTCACAACCAGGTCCACGCCACCAAAGTAAACGCTGGCAGCCGCCAGTGCCTCCACAATGGTTTCCTCTTTGGTCACATCGATGAATACAGCGAACGCTGAGTCGCTGCCAAGGCTGTTGGCAACGGACTGAGCGTTCTCCAGGTTGAGGTCGGCAATTACTACGCAAGCACCCTCAGCTACCAGGCGCTCCGCGATGGCCTTTCCGATTCCGCTGCCGGCTCCGGTGACAAAGGCAACGCGGCTAGCGAGAGGCTTGGCTTTTGGCATACGCTGCAGTTTTGCTTCTTCAAGCGACCAGTATTCGATGTTGAACTTTTCTGAGTCAGAGATTGGCTGATAGCTACTGATGGCTTCTGCTCCGCGCATCACGTTGATGGCGTTTAGGTAAAACTCTCCGGCAACGCGTGCGGTTTGCTTGTTAGCGCCAAACGAAAACATTCCAACACCCGGTACCAAAACAATTGCGGGATCAGCACCGCGCATTGCTGGCGAGTTCTTGGTTGCATGTGCTTTGTAGTAGGCGGCGTAGTCGGCCCGATACTCCTGATGTAGTTCAACTAGACGCGCCTTGATCTCATCGATGGATGCATTCGAAGGCAAGTCCAAAACCATTGGCTTTACTTTGGTGCGCAAGAAGTGGTCGGGGCAACTTGTGCCCAGTGCCGCCAATTGCTTCAACTTTGAGCTGGCTAGGAAATCCAACACGGCAGGTGCATCGGAGAAGTGGCCAACCATAGGCTTGTCGGTTGAGGCCAGACCGCGCAGGATGGGAGCCAGCAGGGCAGCGCGCTCAAACCTGGCTTCCGGCTTAAGCGGTGCAAACGCCTTCTTTGGCTTGCCGAAAGGCTCGGCCTTGCCGTTTTTGGCAATGAACTTTTCGGCAGCGGCGATGATCTCGAGCGAGTTAGCCTGGGACTCTTGGCTGGTGTCTCCCCAAGCTGTTATTCCGTGACCACCGAGGATGCAACCAATGGCCTGTGGATTGGCATTCTTGAGTGCGGCGATGTCCAGACCCAACTGGAAACCTGGGCGACGCCAATCTACCCAGAGCACGCGGTCTCCAAAGATTTTTTTGGTCAGTGCCTGGCCGTTCTTGGCGGTTGCAAGAGCGATTCCGCTGTCTGGGTGCAGGTGATCAACGTGATTGGCATCAACCAGAGCGTGCATGGCAGTGTCAATGGAAGGAGCGGCTCCGCCGCGACCGTGCAGGCAGTAGTCAAACGCCTCAACCATTTCGTCTTCGCGTTCCACGCCCGGGTAAACGTTCACTAGTGCACGTACCCGGTCCAGCTGCAACACGGCAAGCCCGCGCTCGGTAAGCGTGCCTAAGTCCCCGCCCGAACCCTTCACCCAGAGCAGCTCCACCTTCTTACCGGTTGCCGGGTCTTTGGAGCTGCCCTTTGCCGAGGTGTTTCCGCCGGCAAAGTTGGTGTTTTTTGGGTTGCTTCCAAGCGAGTTGGAGCGTGCAATTAGAGCCGCAACGGTGCTGTTCTGCGGAGTTTTCTTTTGGGCCATGTTTAGGCTCCCCATCCTGCTTGGGTTCCGCCAACGCGGGACTCTGCGATTTGCTTTAGGTAGCCGCTCTCGGCAAAGGCTTTGACCGGATTCGCGCTTAGGCCCTTGCCCTCGCGCCATTCGGCGAGCAGCGGGCGAACATCGGTGTAGAAGGCGTCCATCAAAATGTCGTTTGCTCCAAGAACATCGCCGGCCAACTGAGCCGCTTCTAGTGCAACCCGATCAACCAATAGAGCGCGCGCGGTCATTGCCTGCACATTGAGCACGCTGCGAAGTTGTCCCGGAATTTTGTCTTCGATGTTGTGGCACTGGTCGAGCATGAATGCAACGGTGCTCTGTGGGCCGTAGCCTCCACCCCGAATCACCTCATACATGATGCGGAACAGCTGGAATGGGTCCGCCGAACCAACAATTAGGTCGTCGTCTGCGTAGAAGCGACTGTTGAAGTCAAACGAGCCAAGTTTGCCCAAGCGAAGCAACTGCATCACGATGAACTCGATGTTGGTGCCGGGTGCATGGTGCCCAGTGTCTAGGCACACCATGGCCTGTGGGCCGAGTGCCGCCACCTGGGCGTAGGAGGTGCCCCAGTCTGGAACATCGGTGTGATAGAAAGCAGGCTCAAAGAACTTGTATTCCAATACCAGACGCTGGTTTGGGCTGAGCTGAGAGTAAATCTTTTGGAGTGAATCTGCCAGCAGGTCTTGGCGAGTGCGAATGTCGGCCTGGCCGGGGTAGTTGCTGCCGTCCGCCAACCAAATCTTTAGGTCTTGTGAGCCGGTCTGTCCCATGATTTCGATGCACTCGAGGTGGTGGTCAATCGCCTTCTGGCGAATGCGCGAGTCGGTGTGGGTCACCGAACCCAACTTGTAGTCCTCATCCTGGAAGGTGTTGGAGTTGATGGTGCCCAACTTAATTCCGTGGTCATTCGCAAAGCGGCTCAGGTCTGCGTAGTCATCAACTTTGTCCCAAGGAATGTGAAGTGCCACCGATGGCGCAATGCCCGAGTACTTGTGCACCTGAGCGGCGTCTTCGATCTTCTCCTGAGGGTTGCGCGGAGTGCCGGCCGAACCAAAGACCCTGAAGCGGGTTCCCGAGTTGCCAAAGGCCCACGACGGAAGCTCGATGGCTTGGTGGTCTAGTTGGGCAAAAAGTTCACTCTTTGAGATCTGCGACATTGCTGAAATCCTTAGTTGCGGGCCGTATTTTTGAAGCGTTTCAAATAATACTGCATAAAAATACCAGAAAATGCAAAACAGGGTGGCTAGCATTGAAACTTAGTTGTCAAAAGGGAAAGAAATAATGAACGAAGCCAAGGCAAGACCAAGCGTGCAAGACGTGGCGCGTTTGGCGGGCGTATCGCTTGGCACCGTTTCAAACGTTTTGAACAACCCAGACAGGGTTACTCCAAGCACGCTTTCAAAGGTCACCAGGGCAATCGAGCAGCTGGGCTTTGTTCGCAACGATGCCGCTCGCCAACTCAAGGCCGGAAGAAGCAAGACCATTGGCCTTGTTGTTCCTGATGTTTCCAACCCATTCTTTGGCGAGCTCTCCAAGGGTGCGGAAGACACTGCGGCAGATCACGGGTACGCCGTGATTCTTGGCAACTCGGCGAATATTCAAACTCGTGAAGCCGGTTACCTTGCGCTGTTCGAAGAGCAGCGAGTCGGCGGCATCGTAATTTCACCTCTGGAAGACGTTACAGAGGCAGTGCTTCGCTTGCGTGAGCGCGGCACCCCATCGGTGCTGGTTGACAGAAAAGCCGACCCAGCGGTTGCCTGTTCGGTATCCGTTGACGACATTGCCGGCGGACGCCTGGCGGTTGAACACCTGATTTCCAAGAAGTCAAAGCGAATAGCTTTTGTTGGCGGCCCAATGGAATTCCAACAGGTTGCAGATCGCTATGCCGGTGCTCAGGAAGCAGTGGTTGCCGCGGGTGGCGGAGTGTCTCTTGAACGAATCGTGACCGCAGATCTAACAGTTATAGCCGGTCGCACCGTGGGTGAGGAGATTGCAAATCGCGCTGCGAAAGACCGTCCAGACGGAATCTTTTGCGCCAACGATCTGCTTGCCGTTGGAATCATGCAGGCTTTGGTTTTCCACTCGCGCGTGAGCATTCCGCAGGACATTGCGTTGGTTGGCTATGACGACATTAGTTTCGCACCAGCGGCAATCGTGCCACTAACTTCTATTCGCCAGCCAGAAGTAGAGCTAGGCGATAGGGCAATTCAGTTGCTTCTTGAAGAGATTGATGGCGGTGACCACCAACATCAGCAGCTCACATTCCAGCCGGTGCTGGTGGTGCGAGACAGTACTAGTCGCTAGCAAGGGACTGGAGATTAGAAAGCTCCAGTCAAAAAAGGGCTGTGCTTTAGGCCGAAACCGGTTCTATAAGAGACGCTTCAATAGAGGCTATTCGTTCGGCAAGTTCAGGAGCAGATTGCTCGCGCTGGCACTCAACAGCAGCCCAGGCTGCAGGGGTGAGTATGGCCTTGAAGAATCCCTCGTTCTGCTCAACCAGATCTACCTTCTTGGTGATCAACCACTGAAGTTGTAGGCCATCGGAGAGTGCAATCAAAGTCACCGCTAGGTCGGCGGGGTTAACGCCATCGATGAGCTCGCCGGCAGCGTGTAACTTCTCGAAATAGCCGCGGGAAACCCCAAAAACCATCTCGTATCGCTCAAGAAAGTATTGATGGGCTGGGTGAGTCGGCGAGGTAGCCTCGGCAGCCAAGGTGGTAAACAACTCAACATGGCCAGGGTGGCTCACGTTGTACTCAACCAGGTTGAGCCAACCGGAAACAAACTCGATTCCGCTTTCTCCAGACATAGGAACAAAGAACTCGGATTGGGCGTCTCGGCTCCTTAGCACTTCAGTAAGCAGGTTGCTCTTGCTGCCAAAGTGATGCAGTACCCCCGCCTCGGAAATGCCTACAGCATCGGCCACCTGCTTGAGGGAGCTTCCGTTGAATCCGAATTCCCCAAAGATCTCCAGTGCGGCACGAATGATGCTGTCGCGGCGCGCGGCAGTGGCGGCGTAGTTGCCGCGTGGTCTTGCCATTCTTTTCTCCTTGGGGTTGCTGTCTAGGCTAACTGGAATAACTATTCACTTATTGCGCTTTTTGTAACACTTTAAATAACGATTTTGCATCGTTTCAAAAAAACTAAACAAGCACTTAGTTTTTGCCCTAATCTGGCTCTTAGCACCAGTAGTGTGTTACCGCTAACACATTTTCACCAACCGAAATACGAAACCAGGAGAACTACATGTCAAAGCTCAAGTCTTTGCTTGCTGTTACCGTGGCTGCCGGTCTTGCACTTGGAGGTGTGACTGCTACCCACGCAGCGCCAGCCAAGACTCTGACCGTTGGTCTCATCGGTGACATCAACACCTTCGCTGCCTCGGGCAGTGAGTTCGGTAACCGTAACCTTCCTTACCAGGCCGTTTACGACACCCTGCTAGTAGCAGACACCAACGGAAAGCTAAAGCCAAACGTTGCCACCAGCTGGAAGTACGACAAGGCTGGAACCACCCTTACCCTTACCCTTCAGAAGGGCCTAAAGTTCACCGACGGCACCGCCGTTGACGCCAAGGCTGTTGTAGCCAACCTGAACGCATTCAAGGCTGGCAAGAGCCCAGACGCAAGCAACATTGCATCGATGGTTTCGGCCAAGGCAAAGGGCAACACTCAGGTTGTAATCACATTGAAGGATGTCGACCCAGCCTTTGTTAACTACCTAGCCCGCAACGCTGGTCTTCTAGAGAGCCCTAAGCACATCGGTGCCTCGGACGAGAAGACCAACCCAGTAGGTTCTGGTCCGTACACCCTGAACAAGCTCAAGAGCAAGTTCGGTTCGGTTTACACCTTCAACCGCAACCCTAAGTACTGGAACTCCAAGGCCTACCCATACGACACCGTTGTTATGAAGGTAATCTCGGACGCAACCGCAATGGTGAACGCGCTAAAGACCAAGGCTGTTGACGCTGCAAACCTTGCAAGCAACGACTCGATCACCGAGCTTTCGGCTTCGGGCATCAAGTTTGAGAAGCACTTCCTAGACTGGTCCGGATTCAGCTTTGTTGACCGCACCGGTGCCCTAAAGTCGCCAATCGCCAACGTAAAGGTTCGCCAGGCAATCAACTACGCACTTGACCGCAAGGCACTTCTTGCTGGTGTTGGTTCAGGCTACGGCAAGGTTACCGAGCAGGTATTCTCGCCTCAGAGCCCAGGCTACGTTGCCAAGCTAAACAGCTACTACACCTACGATGTTGCAAAGGCTAAGGCTCTTATGGCCGAGGCTGGCTACGCAGATGGTTTCACCATCAGCATGCCTTCGCTAACTGCTTTCCTAGGTGAGGCACCTTTCACCCTGATGGCAGACCAGCTAAAGGCGATCAACATCACCGTTAAGTACACCGAAGAGCCTTTCAGCACCTTCTTCGCTGACATCTTGACTCCTAAGTACCCTATGTACTGGATGCAGCTTGAGCAGTCACCTAACTCGTGGCAGTTCATTCAGTTCCTAGTAGCTAAGACCGCGGTTTGGAACCCAGACCACTTCGGCGACGCTACCTCGGATGCACTCCTAGTGAAGATCCAGCACAGCACCGGTGCAGCTCAGGCTAAGTCTCTTCAGGCACTGAACACCTACATCGTGAAGAACGCTTGGTTCGCTCCGTTCTACCTAAGCCAGGGAACCTTCGCTCACAACAGTGGCGTAAAGGTTACCTCTCAGGCAGGTAACGCGGTTCCTTACCTAAGCAGCTTCAAGCCAGCTAAGTAATACCAACAACAGAGGCGGGAGGGTCGAACCCAGTTCGGCCCTCCCATCTTCTGTAAAGCACCACAGCTCCACTCAGCTTCACCCCACAAATTTCCATCGATGAAATATCGACGGTAGCCACCACAAACCAGGAATAGGAAGCAAATTGCTAACCTTCATCCTCAAGCGAATCGCAGCGGGCATCGTGCTCCTCTTCGCCGTGACTTTTGTCTCGTACTTCTTACTTCACCTGGGTTCTGGCAACGTGGCCCGAACCATTCTGGGAACCAATGCCACTCAGGCAGACGTGGCCCAGCTAAATGAGCAGTTGGGTTTGAACCGCCCATTCCTCACCCAGTACACCGAGTGGTTGTTGAACGCACTTCAGTTCAACCTTGGTGAATCGTGGACCTTCCCAGACACCGTGACAGCCACAGTGGCGGACCGTCTTCACGTGACTCTAACTATCGTGATAATCACCACTGTTTTTGCGGCGATTATCGCTGCAGTGCTTGGCGTTTTAGCAGCCGTTCGTGGCGGTTGGGTTGACCGCGTAGTTCAGTTCATTGGCCTAATTGGTTTTGCAGTTCCAGGCTTCTTGGTTGCGTTCTTCCTGGTTGGAACCTTCGCGGTCAAGTGGCAAATCTTCAGTGCCGTTGGCTACATTGAGCCTTCCGACGACTTCATGGGTTGGATTGGCTCCATCACGCTTCCCGTTGCCGCGTTGGCCCTGAGTGGTATCGCCGGTGTTTCTCAGCAGGTGCGAGGCTCGGTAAAGGATGCTTTGAGCATGGACTACGTGCGCACTCTTCGAGCTCGCGGACTTACATTCAACCGAGTTGTCTTCAAGCACGTTCTCCGAAACGCTGGAGGACCGGCGCTTTCAATCTTGGGCGTGCAGTTTGTGGGCATGATGGGTGGCGCCGTAATCGTTGAACAGATCTTTGCCATTCCAGGTCTTGGTCAGTTTGCGGTTCAGGCCACCCACTCCACCGACATCCCAGCAATCATGGGTCTGGTAATTGTTACCGCCCTAATCGTGGTTGTTGTGAACCTAATCATCGATCTACTGAGCGCAGCTCTAAACCCTAAGGTGCGTCTAGCATGACAACAACCACCATCGTTACGATGCCTGTCACTAAGCAGGACTCCATTGTTAAGAAGCTGTTCCGCAACCCAATGGGCATCGCCTCCACTGCCTGGATTGCCATTGTTATCCTGGCTGCAATCTTTGCCCCACTGCTAACCAAGTGGGACCCAAACAAGTCAGATATCTACAACCTTCTAGCCGCTCCCGGCGCCAAGCACATTTGGGGAACTGACAGCGCTGGCCGTGACGTTTTCGCTCGCATCATTTACGGCACCCAGTTCAGCCTTGAAACCGCCGCATTCGCAGTGATCGTGGCACTGGCCATCGGTGTGATTGCTGGTTTGATTGCTGGCTACTTTGGTGGTTGGTTCGACACCTTGTCTTCTTGGACCACCAGCTTGATCATGGCTCTACCTGGTTTGGTTGTGCTACTTGCTGCGGCCGCCGTGGTTGGAAACTCCATGTGGATCTCAATGGGAATTTTTGGTGTTCTGCTTTCGCCTGCGTATTACCGACTGGTTTACACCACGGTTCGCGGCGTGCGCAACGAACTCTATGTTGATGCCGCTCGAGTTTCCGGTTTGAGCGACCTGCGCATCATCGGTCGTCACATTCTGGGCGTGGTTCGCGCCCCAATCGTGATTCAGACTGGAATCATCGCTTCAATCACCATTGCCATCCAGAGCGGACTCTTGTTCCTTGGTCTTGGTGACGCGTCGCAACCAAGCTGGGGTGCCTCGCTGGCCGATGGCTTCCAGAAGATCTACCGCGCTCCAACTCTCTTGGTTTACCCAAGCGTCATAATTTCGCTTACCACCGTTGCTTTTGCAGTGTTTGCAAACACCCTGCGCGACGAACTAGAGCGCACCGGCCCAAAGACCAACAAGGTGAAGAAGAGCATCTTCCTAAAGAAGGCCGCTGCCGAGGTAGACACCAACACCATTGTTCACCCGGCTCCAGAGCGCGCCAAGGGTGAGCAGATCTTGAAGGTCACCGGAGTTGCGGTTGGCTACCCAGATGGCAACGGTGGAATCCGACAGGTTGTACACAGTGTTTCGATCGACATCAACAAGGGCGAGGTAGTTGGACTGATTGGTGAATCTGGTTCTGGTAAGACTCAGACCGCATTCTCGATTCTTGGTTTGCTTCCTACTGGTGGTCGCCTGGTTGCGGGTGACATCGAGTTTGAAGGTGTGAACCTGGCAAGCCTTCCAGCCAAGAGCTTCGACAAGGTGCGCGGCGCCAAGATTGCTTACATTCCTCAGGAACCAATGAGCAACCTTGACCCTTCGTTCACTATTGGCAGCCAGCTCACCGAACCGATGCGCAAGGTGTTGGGCCTTAGCAAGAAGGAAGCGCACGCCAAGGCAATTGCTCTGCTGACTCGCGTGGGCATTCCGACTCCCGAGTTGACCATGAAGAAGTTCCCACACGAAATCTCCGGTGGCCAGGCACAGCGCGTGCTGATTGCGGGTGCGGTTTCCTGTGACCCAGATCTGATAATCGCGGACGAACCAACCACCGCACTGGACGTAACCGTTCAGGCCGAGGTTTTGGATTTGCTGCGCGAGCTTCAGAAAGAAACCAACACTGCTTTGCTACTTGTGACTCACAATTTTGGTGTGGTGGCAGACCTCTGCGACTACATCAACGTGATGCAGTTCGGCAAGATTATCGAGGCTGGTCCGGTGCGAGACATCTTTGAAAACGCTAAGCACCCTTACACCCAGTCGCTCCTAGATTCCATCCTCGAAGGCGGCCCAGCACGTGGCGCCTACGTAGCACCGAAAGGCAACTAATCATGACTGAGTTGCTAACAATCGACAACGTTGAAGTTACCTACAAGGGCAAGGGTCTAAAGAAAGACTTCAAGGCTCTAAAGGGCGTCTCGCTAGACATTCGCGCGGGTGAGTGCGTTGGTCTGGTGGGTGAGTCTGGCTCCGGAAAGACCACACTAGGTCGTGCAGTCCTTGGCTTGGCCCCGGTGACCGGTGGTTCCATCAAGCTGGAGGGTCGCGAAATCGCACACGCCAGCCGTGCTGAGCGCCGAGACCTGAGCAAGGACATCCAGGTTGTGTTCCAGGACCCTTATTCGTCGCTAAACCCATCGATGACCATTGAGCAGATTCTTGCAGAGCCGCTAACCGTGCGCGATGTATCTCGTGCAGACGCCAACGCAAGGGTGCGCGAACTGCTCGAAGCGGTTGGTCTCCCGTCGGATGCCGCTAACCGTCGTCCACGCGAGTTTTCAGGTGGACAGCGTCAGCGCATCGCCATCGCTCGCGCACTAGCCCTCGACCCAAAGCTCATCGTTTGCGACGAGCCAGTTTCGGCTCTCGACCTAACCACGCAGGCTCGCGTGCTGGACCTCTTCCTTGAGATCCAGGAGCGCACCGGTGTTGCCTACCTGTTCATCAGTCACGACCTTGCAGTGGTTCGTCACCTCAGCCACCGCGTTGCCGTGATGTATCAGGGCGAAATTGTTGAGTGGGGAGACGGCGAGCAGGTTTCTAGCAACCCGCAGCACGCGTACACCAAGCGCCTCATGATGGCAGCCCCGGTTCCAAACCCAGTTGAGCAGGCTCTGCGTCGCGAAGAGCGCCGCAAGCTAATGGCAGCCGGCCAGATTTAGTCTGTTGCCAAGAGCAGCAAGCCAACCTACGAAGAAGTAAGGACGCCCCGTGACTACCGAACTAAAGACTGGAATGCCCGCGAATTTTGATTCGCTTCCGGCAGGATTCGTTTTCGGCACGGCCACTGCGGCATACCAAATCGAGGGTGGCTACAACGAGGGCGGCCGCGGCATGAGCATTTGGGACACCTATGCCCGCACACCCGGCAAGACACGCAATGGAGATTCGGGCGACATTGCCAATGATCATTTTCATCGATGGGAGTCAGACCTTGACCTCATGCAGAGCCTTGGGATTCCGGCATACCGCCTCAACTTCTCATGGGTTCGTTTGCAGCCAACCGGTGAGGGTCCGCTAAACCCACAGGGCGTGGAGTTTTACCGCAACCTGATTTCTGGTTTGCACGCTCGCGGCATCAAGCCGTTTGTCACCATTTACCACTGGGATTTGCCCCAAACGCTTCAGGATGCGGGTGGTTGGCCAAGCCGACGCACCGCCGAATTGTTTGGCGAGTACTCGCGTCTGGTTGCCCAGACTTTTGGAGACATCGTTGAGGACTGGATCACTATCAACGAGGCATGGTGCGTTGCATTCTTGGGTTACGAGCTGGGGCAGCACGCTCCAGGTTTGACCGACCCAAAGCTTGGAATTGCTGCTGCTCACCACGTGCTACTCGCGCACGGTCTGGCCCTAAAGGCGTTCCGCGAGGTTAACCCATCGCTTCGAGTTGGAATCACAAACATCGTGAACCATGTGGTTGCAAAAACGGATTCCGCAGCAGATCAGGCGGCCGCAGACGTGGTTGACGTTCGTGCAAACCGCGTTTTCTTAGAGCCGTTATATAGAGGCGCATACGACGAGGGATGCTTTGGCCAGTTTGAGGAGCATGGACTGAACAGAGTTGCCTCGGCTGACGCGTTGGTTAAGCCAGGCGACCTTGAGCTCATCGGTGCAGAAACTGACTTTGTTGGTGTAAATCACTACCACACCGTTATGGCCAGTGCCGATGCTTCAAAGCCAGGCGGTTTGGGCATGGAGATGGCTGAGCCTAACCACCAGAGCAACTGGGGCTGGCCAAACACTCCTTGGGGCCTTAAGGCAGTGCTAGAGCGCGTGGCCCTCGATTACAGCAACAAGCAGATTTACGTTACCGAAAACGGAATCACGCTTGCCGACTACGCCACCCCTGAAGGAAAGGTCAACGATTTCGATCGGATTGACTACCTCAACGGATACATCGACGCGGTGGCTCAGGCCATTGCCGGCGGAACCAATGTGGCTGGTTACTTTGCCTGGTCTTTCATGGACAACTACGAGTGGGCTGAGGGCTACAGTAAACGCTTCGGCATTGTCTACGTTGACTATGCCAGTCAGATTCGAATTCCTAAAGCAAGTGCCTACTGGTACCAAAACCTAATCCAACAACACAGCAAGAAAGCAGCAAACTAATGACCAACATCCACCAAAAAGCTGTGGAGCTAACCGCAAAGCTCACCCTCGAGCAGAAGGTGGCTCTTATCTCTGGCCGCGACTTCTGGAACACCATTTCCATCGATGACATTGGTCTTCGCAATATGCTGCTTAGCGATGGTCCTGCCGGTGTTCGTGGCGAGCACTGGGATGAGCGCGACAACTCTCTAAACCTGCCATCTGGAAGCGCACTTGGCTCAACTTGGAGCCGTGCACTTGCCAAGGAATACGGAGAGGTTCTTGCCGTTGAGGCAAAGCGCAAGGGCGTAGATGTTGTTCTTGGCCCAACAATCAACCTGCACCGCTCGCCATTGGGTGGACGCCACTTTGAGTGCCTCAGCGAAGACGCAGTTCTCACTGGTGCCCTTGCTGGTGCCTACGTAACCGGTATTCAGGGCCTTGGCATTGGCGCCTGCCCTAAGCACTACGTTGCAAACGACTTTGAGACCAACCGCTTTGGTGCCAACGTGAACGTTGACGAGCGCACCCTCCGTGAGCTTTACCTGCGACCTTTCGAAGATGCGGTTGAGGCTGGTGCTTGGACCATTATGAGCTCGTACAACGGCGTGAACGGCAAGACCGTGACCGAAAACGAGCTGTTGAACACCCCGCTGCGCACCGAATGGAACTGGGACGGCGTTGTAATCAGCGACTGGACTGCGGTTCGTTCTCTTGAGAGCGCTAAGTATGAGCAGGACCTTGAAATGCCTGGCCCTTCGCCTTTCTGGGGCGACAAGCTAGTTGCTGCAGTGAATGCGGGAGACATTGCAGAGGCCACCATCGACCGTAAGGTTGTTCGCATGCTCACCTTGGCTCAGCGCGTGAGTGCAGTTGGTGCAGACGGCAAGACTCCAGCTGCAGTGGTTCGTCACAACGACATTGCACAGAGTGGCAAGGACTTTGCCCGAAAGGTTGCCGCTGAAGGATCGGTTCTTCTAACTAACGATGGAATCCTTCCTATCGACCTAAAGGCTGCTGGCAAGGTTGCACTGGTTGGGCACAACGCAACTGCGGCTCGCACCCAGGGTGGTGGCTCGGCAACCGTTCACCCGCAATCTGTGAGCACTCCGTTTGACGCACTTTCGTCTTTGCTTGGCACCAATCTGAGCTATTCGATTGGTTCCGTAGTTCAGCAGGGTATCGCAGAATTCCCTCGCAACGAGATCACTAACCCCCTAACCGGCGAAGCTGGCGTGCTGGTTGAGTGGTTGGGCGAAAACGGCGAAGTGCTTTACACCGAAAACCGCTTGGCAACCAACCTCATCTGGATTGGCACCGAGGCTCCTGTGCAGAGTGCAGCAGCTCTTCGTTTCCGTACCCACCTAAACGTGAAGGAGTCGGGACCTCGTCTGCTCGGCTACGCCAGCGTTCAGCCTGTGAAGATGACCGTGAACGGTGAGGTGTTCATCGATGCTCACATGAAGAGCGATTCCGAGGATCCGTTCATGGCCCTCATGGAACCGCCTCACACCAGCAAGGCTATCGCTGCGGTTGCAGGCACTCCGATTGACATCATTGTGGACGTCGACCTGCACGGTCGCGTTGGTTTGGCACTAAGCGCCATGTCGTTCCTGTTTGGATTTGAGCAGGACCGTAGCAACGAAGACGCAATGATTGCGGCCGCAGTTGAGAACGCGAAGAACTCTGATCTTGCGATTGTTGTGGTTGGAACAAACGCGCAGGTTGAGAGCGAAGGCTTTGACCGCAAGGACCTCAAGCTGCCTGGTCGTCAGGACGAGCTGGTTGAGGCAGTGGTGGCGGCCAACTCCAACACCATCGTGATTGTGAACTCCGGTTCGCCAGTGCTTTTGCCTTGGCGCAACAAGGTTCGCGCCGTGTTGCTCACCTACTTTGCCGGACAGGAAATGGGTAACGCCCTGGTTGACGTTCTCACCGGCGCAGCCGAGCCTGGTGGCCGCCTTCCAACCACTTGGGCGGTTGCAGAAGCGGATGTGCCAGTGATCAACTGCCAGCACGACGAAAACCTACAGATGTACTACTCCGAGGGCATCCACATTGGTTACCGCGCCTGGCTAAAGGCTGGCAAGGTTCCCGCTTACGCGTTTGGCCACGGGCTGGGCTACACCACATTTGAGGTAAGTGACCTAAAGGTTCCTGCCAACGTAACCGGTGGCCAGGACTTTGAGGTTTCCGCAACAGTCAAGAACACCGGTGCTCGCAAGGGCAAGCACGTGTTCCAGGTTTACGCTGAGCGCAAGAACTCGGCTGTGGACCGTCCGGCACTCTGGCTGATTGGTTTCCAGGAGGTCTACGTGGACGCCGAAGGCACTGCCACCGTTACCGCCACAGTGAAAGGCCGCGAGCTTGCTCACTGGAACAACGGCTGGGAGTTTGAGGCTGGCGAATTCACCATTCACGCCGGTCAGTGCAGCGACAACCTGCCACTCTGGGCCAACGTAACCGTAGCCTAAGCGCCACTGGTTTCACCAGCCACCCTGCCATCACACCTCGATCCTCGAGAGCGCGATGGCAGGGTCGGCAAGTTTCATTAGCTTCAATGCATTAAGAAAGTAGTCATGCAGTACCCAAACCCACTGATCCCTGGTTTCAACCCAGACCCTTCTATAGTGCGAGTTGGGGATGACTATTACTTGGCTACAAGTACTTTCGAGTACCTACCGGGTGTGCCCATCTATCACTCCCGAGACTTAGTTTCTTGGCAGCTCATCGGCCACGTTGCAACTCGCCTCGGGCAGTTCGCTCCGAACATCCCAACCAACCTAGGCGCCTGGGCTCCCACCATCCGCTTCCACGATGGCGTTTTTTATGTTGTGATCACCGATGCGGGTGGCCGCGGAACACTTATCTTCACCGCCACAAATCCCGCCGGTCCTTGGAGCGATGGCATTGTTACCAATGTTGAAGGAATCGATCCCGACTTGGCTTGGGACGAATCTGGCACTGCTTACATGACCTTCTCCGGCCTGATTCTGAGCGGGCACGAGATGGGCAAGCACCTGGGAATTCAGCAGGCTCGAATCGACCTTGCTTCAGGACAACTCCTTGAGGAACCGAGAAGCGTATGGAGCGGCGTGGGCGGAATGTTCCCAGAAGCCCCGCACATGTACAAGATTGGCAACTACTGGTACCTGATGATTGCCGAGGGCGGCACCGAACGCGGTCACGCAGTAAGCGTTGCGAGAGGAACCTCCATCGAGGGACCGTTTGAAGCAGCGCCACACACCCCAATTCTTACGGCACGTGGAACCAGTCGCCCGGTTCAAAATACGGGGCATGCGGATCTGTTCCAAACACCTAACGGCGATTGGGCAATGGTTTTGCTGGGTGTTCGCACGCGCGGCATGACCCGCCAGTTTTCCTCGCTGGGTCGCGAAACCTTCATCAGCAAGATCACTTGGCAGAACGACTGGCCATTTGCCGAGGAAGTTCACCTAAACGACGTAAATCCAGCGCCAGAGTTCCACGACGACTTCAGCTCAGAGCAGCTTAATCTCGAGTGGATTTCGCTTCGTCAGTTGCCCACAGATGTAGCTAGCAAGGCCACCGATGGCCTTGTGCTCAAGGGCACCGGCAAGGGTCTAGACGAGCTAGCTCCAGCTTGGATCGGCCGACGCCAACGTCGCCTAGAGGGCAGCGTTTACGCAGACGTGACTGTTACCGGAACTGGTGGCCTCAGCCTGCGCTACGACGAAGCGGCGCACTACGACATTGAGATTGCGGATGGGAAACTGCTAGCCCGATTTGCGGTTTCGAGTGTGGTCCACGAAGTACCAGCCACCGGATTCAACTTGACTTCGGCAAGTCAGGCATCTGGCTCTGTTCGTCTCTTTATGGAGTTCAGAGCAGTTCCCATGGCATTCAGCATTGAGGCGGCCAGCAGCGACTTCATAGATTTGGGCTGGGTTGACCTGGATGGCATCAAGCACGTGGTTGCCACCTTCGACGGCCGTTTCCTCTCCAACGAGGTGACCACAAGTTTCACCGGTCGAGTGGTGGGCGTTTACTCTATTACTGGCGAAACTCGCCTTCACGAATATCAAGAGGTCGCTAACTAGCTTTCTCGGTTAGGACGCCACAAGTGTCTAAGCTCCCAGCCCACGCTTCTAGAATCCTCTGGATTCTTCTTGCCGCAAATTTTGTGGTCAGCCTGAATGAAACTGTGCTCGGTGTTGCTCTGCCCGTTGTGATGCGAGACCTTGACATTACCGCGGCAACCGGCCAGTGGCTTACAACCGCATTCTTGCTAACCATGTCTGTTGTCATTCCGGTAACCGGTTACCTGCAGAGTCGGTACTCAACCCGCATGCTATTTTTCGCATCGATGGCGGTGTTCACTGCCGGAACTATATTGGGCGCCCTTGCGGGAAACTTTGAAGTTCTCCTGATGGGTCGCGTGCTGCAGGCAGCTGGAACCGCGGTTCTGTTCCCTATGTTCATGACCACGATGATGGTCATTGTTCCAGAAAATATGCGCGGTCAACTGATGGGCCGAATCTCGTTGGTTTTCGCAGTGGCGCCTGCCCTAGGGCCGGCCGCGTCTGGGCTCATCGTTCAGGCCTTTGGGTGGCGAGGACTCTTTTGGGCGGTTTTGCCGGTTGCCATTCTTGCCATCTTCGTTGGAGGCAAATGGCTTCACCTTGAGCACGAGCGTGGCCCGGCAAAACTAGACCCGTTCTCGCTTGTGCTCAGCGGTCTGGGTTTCAGCACGCTAATTTACGGTCTCTCAGAAATCGGTTCTTCGCTAAAAGGCGACGCACCCGTTAACCCACTGGAGCTTATTGTGCCCGGTGCACTTTTGGTCAGTTGGTTTGTGATCCGACAAATCAAGTTGGCCAAGTCCAATTCGGCTCTTCTAGATTTGGCGCCGTTCACCATACGCGCATTTAGAAACACCTATATCGTGATGAATCTTATGATGCTAACTCTGTTTGGAACTATCATCATCATTCCAATTTACGTTCAGGGAGTTTTGGGTGCGAACGCACTAACCACTGGACTGATCATGATGCCGGGAGCATTACTCCAGGGGTTCCTAGGCGCACCTGCTGGCAAATTGGTGGACAAGTTCGGCGTTCGCGCAATCCTCATTCCAGCCATGGCGGGTGTGGCGGTAGCAATCTCTCTCATGGCAACGTTTGGCACTGAAACTTCAATTTGGTTTGTGTTTGCCGCCTACACCCTATTAAACGTGAGCCTTGGCTTTGTGTTCCCCGTGCTGTTCACCGCATCGATGTCCTCGACTGGGCCGGAACACTACTCACACGCCAGTGCAATCACCGGTGTATCGCAGCAGGTTTTTGGTGCGGCAGGAACCGCGGGGTTTGTGGCTGTTCTCACCCTCTTTTCAGGTGGTGCTACCGCGCAGTCGACTGCGGAGTCACTAAACGCAGGTTCCCACGGTGCCTTCGTGGTTGGTGCTGCCTTTGCGATTGTTTGTGCAATCCTCGCACCCATGGTGCGGCCGGATAGAAACCCTGCACACCACCAAGTTTCAGAAGAAACAAACACCTCAAAATAGGAGTAATCAATGTCAGTTTGGCCCGCAGAATCGGTGAGCAAGCGCGTTCGTGTCATCATCGATAACGACTTTTCTGGCGACCCCGATGGTCTGTTGCAGTTGGCGCACCACCTGCTAAGTCCAACCGTAGACGTGCGGGCCGTAATAGGCACCCACCTCCGCGAAGGTGACGTATGGAATCCCGGCAACGATGTTGAACTCGCAGTTGAAGAGGCCAATAAAATTGTTGCGCTCTGTGGCCAAACCGGTCAATATCCGGTTTTGGAAGGTGCCCAGGGTTACATGAAAGACGTGAGAACTCCGCTCGATTCGGCAGGAATCGACTTCATTATTCAGGAGGCCATGCGTGACGATACCGACGTTCCGCTATACATGGCTTGCGGTGCCAGCCTGAGCGAAATCGCTAGCGCCTACCTCAAGGAACCGCGAATTGCGGAGCGAATTACGCTGGTTTGGATTGGCGGGCACGAGCACGAAGGACTAGCCGAAACCGCACCTGGCGCACCAGATCTTGAGTACAACCTGCACCAAGACGTAATCGCTGGCCAAGTGGTGTTCAATCACTCCAATCTCAAGCTTTGGCAGGTGCCACGTGACAGCTACCGCAGTTGCCTTTACAGCCGTGCCGAGCTTCTAGTTGACCTAGTGAATGCTGGACCACTCGGGTTGCATCTGGCAACATCACTTGGCAAGGTGTCTGCGATGGTGGAGAGCATGGGTATGAGCGCCGGTGAAGCCTATGCCCTAGGAGATAGTCCACTGGTTTTGCTAACCGCACTGCAGAGCGCTTTTGAACCAGACACCGCCAGCAGCAGTTGGACAAACGTGCCTTGTCCAACGTTGCTTTCCAACGGACTGTATGAAGCAAATCCTTCTGGGCGCTCAATTCGCGTTTACGGCTTGCTCGACAACCGCTTGATGTTTGGTGACATGATCGCAAAACTGAAGCTGCAGGCAGCCGGTCTTAAATAGGTTCCTCTTAGCTTCTGCAAGATTCGGCGCAGCCTGCGGCACATGACCATTTGGTGTTCTGGGGCCTTAGGCAACCCACAGTCTGGCCGGCCTCGGCTTCTAGCACTCGGCGCAAAATCACATCGATGAGTTGTTGCGGCACCGGCTGGTCTGCGGCAAGCAGCGGCTGGGCAACCAAATGAGCGCCTGCCTTGTTGGCCAAACCGTTGAAGAAGCCATCCGCCAGTAGGTAGTTGGCAACCGTGAATCGAGCCCGTGGATTTTGAAATTTCAATTTTGGAATCAAGTCTTTTAGACGCGGTTCAACGGCGCTTAGGAAGCCGAGTTCAAGCCGGTTTGTCACCTCGATCTCGCGAAGCGCCTCCTGAAGTTCCAAGTGCACCAACTTGCACTCCTCAACGGCGGCCGTATCGCTGGAACCAGCAACAGCCAAAACCGTAAGGTCGGTTCCCTTCCACCCCACTTCGCGCAGTCGCTGCACCAGCAGGTCTGTGAGTTCCCGCGACGGGCCAAGTGCGGCTGTCACCCAAACTTCTGAGCCTGGGAACCGGACTGACACTTCCACCACCGCATCGGTGATGTCTTGGCGCACGTGGTAGCCGGTGGAAAGGAGAAGAGGAACAATGATCACCGGGTCGTTTGGCCACGCAGTCAGAGCTTCGGATAACACTTGAGCAACCTGAGGCTGCTGAACGTCTACAAAAGTTTCCAGCACTCGGTGCTTTGGAAGCGCCGATCCAACGGCTGCAACGAGCGCGCGAATCGAGGCGGCGCCAACCGGATTGTCGGTGCCGTGTGAAGCCAAAATGATAGTGCGCATCCATGACCTCCAAGCCCAGATTGTTGCCAGTAAAGCGATTCCGCCAAGTCTACCTTTTTTGTAGGAAAATCAATCCGCGAAATGACCCTACAGCCCAATAACCACGCGGTTTTTGCCTATTACCAATTGTTTCGACAAAGGCTGGTTTTTAGGGTAATTTTGAGAGAAAGTTTTCAGGTTGAGAAATACCTCAACCGCATCCAAAGGCGCCCACGAAATCTTCGTATTTTTGGGCGTTTTCTTTTTGAGCAGGTGGCCACCTGTTCAATCACTTCCTGAGACAGGGGTTCCACTTGACTGAGCCAGCAGCGCGCCCTGTGCGTGAAGCCCGACCGAACGGTCAGTGGGCGGTAGACGGCAAGGAGCCGCTCAACGCAAACGAGCAGTGGAAGCAGGCTGACGCTGGCCTCAACGTTCGTGCTCGCGTGGAGAACTACTACTCCAAAGAGGGTTTCTCCAGCATCTTCCCAACCGACAAAAACGGTCGCCTTCGCTGGTGGGGTCTCTACACCCAGCGCAAGCCTGGAGTGGACGGCGGCAAGACCGCTCTACTGGAAGACGAGGATCTGGAAGACAAGTACTTCATGATGCGAGTTCGCATCGATGGTGGTCGCCTAACTAAGGAACAGCTTCGCGTTGTTGCCGACATCTCCATTCAGAATGGTCGCGGCACAGCAGACATCTCTGACCGCCAGAACATTCAGTACCACTGGATCGACATTCGCGATGTGCCAACCATTTGGAATCGCTTAGAAGCCGTTGGCCTTGGCACCGAGGAAGCCTGTGGCGACGTACCGCGCATCATCTTAGGCTCGCCGGTTGCCGGAGTTGCCAAAGACGAACTCATCGATGTGACTCCGATTATTAGAAACATCACCAGCCGTTTCATTGGTGACCCTGAGTTGGCCAACCTGCCACGCAAGTTCAAGACCGCAATCACCGGTCACCCAAGCCAGGATGTGGTTCACGAGATCAACGACATTTCGTTTGTTGCCGTGGAGCACCCTGAGCACGGAATCGGTTTCGACGTTTGGGTAGGCGGCGGACTAAGCACCAACCCACACCTGGCTGAGCGTTTGGGAGTTTGGGTTCCGGAGGCAGACGTTGCAGCAGTTTGGCACGGTGTTGCCTGCATCTTCCGCGACTACGGTTACCGTCGCGTACGAAACAAGGCCCGCCTCAAGTTCCTGGTCATGGACTGGGGAGTTGAGAAATTCCGCTCGGTTCTGGAAACCGAGTACCTAAAGCGTGAGCTATTAGACGGACCTGCCGCGCCAAAGCCTGAGACTCCTGGCGACCACGTTGGCGTTCACGAGCAGAAAGATGGCAAGTTCTACATTGGTGCCGCGCCAACAGTTGGTCGAGTAAGTGGCGAAATCCTCAACTCCTTGGCAGATCTACTTGAAGCTGCTGGGTCCGACCGCATCGCGTTCACCCCGCACCAGAAACTGGTACTGCTAGACATTCCGGCAGACAAGGTGGATGCAACCTTGTCTGGTCTCGAGGCACTCGGACTGCAGACCAAGCCGGCCAACTTCCGCCGCAACACCATGGCCTGCACCGGTATCGAGTACTGCAAGCTTGCGATTGTGGAGACCAAGGGAGTTGCCAAACAGGCAATCGAGATCTTGGACAAAGCCACCTCGGACATCAAGTTTGAGAAGCCAATCACCCTAAACATCAACGGCTGCCCAAACAGCTGTGCTCGTATCCAGATTGCGGATATTGGATTGAAGGGGCAGTTGCTGCCAGACGGCAACGGTGGCCAGGAGCCTGGTTTCCAGGTTCACCTCGGTGGCGGACTCGCCAGCCGTGAGCGTGACGAAGCCGGACTTGGCCGAACCGTTCGTGGCCTCAAGGTGACCGCCGCCAACCTCACCGAGTACGTTGAGCGCGTGGTTCGCACCTACGAGGGTGACAAGGCCGAGGGTGAAACCTTTGGCGAGTGGGCGCACCGTGCAGAAGAGGACAAGCTCAAATGACCGTAGCAAGCAAGAGAAGCACCGATGAACTCAAGGCGCTGGCACAAGCCGGAGCCGCCGAGTTGAACTCGCTCCGTTTGGCAAATCCGAATGCACCTGAGGCAACCGCAGCTGCCGTAATCGATTGGGTTGCCAAGAACTTTGAAGTGGACGCGGCGGCTGTGGCCTGCAGCATGGCAGATGCCGTGCTTCCGCACATCGTTGCATTGGGACTTCCGCAGGTTGAGGTACTGTTCCTAGAGACCGGCTATCACTTTGCCGAGACCCACGCCACGCGTGATGAGGTTGCCCGTGCTCTGCCGGTTCGCATATTGGACGTGAAGCCCAAACAGACAGTTGCCGAGCAAGATGCACAATACGGCGAGAAGCTTTACAACCGAAACCCAAACCTGTGCTGCCAGTTGCGCAAGGTTGACCCGCTGCACGCTAGCCTGCAGAACTTTGAAGTTTGGTTTACCGGCGTCCGACGTGACGAAGCGGAGACCCGCACTCACACTCCGCTGGTTCAGTGGGATGAAAAGAACGGACTGGTCAAGGTAAACCCGCTGGCTGCCTGGACCTTCGATGAATTGATCGACTACGCAACCGAGCACAAGGTTCCCGTGAACCTGCTGCTCAGCAACGGCTACCCGAGTATCGGATGCGAGCCATGCACCAAGCCGGTGGCACCGGGCGAGGACCCTCGTTCTGGTCGCTGGGCCGGCGCTAACAAAGTGGAATGTGGGCTGCACCTGTAATGACTTCTTCTGAAAACAAACTTGGCCTACTAGACACCCTCGAGAGTGAGGCCATCCACATCATTCGTGAAGTGGTTGCCGAGTTCGAGCGCCCTGTGCTGCTATTCAGCGGCGGCAAGGACAGCGTTGTGGTGTTGCACCTGGCCGCCAAGGCTTTCTGGCCTGGCAAGGTTCCGTTCCCGGTTCTCCACGTTGACACCGGTCACAACTTTCCTGAGGTAATCGAGTTTCGCGACAAGACCGTTGAGCGCCTTGGCCTAAAGCTTGTGGTGGCCAGCGTTCAGGACTACATCGACCGTGGCATTTTGCAGGAGCGCCCAGACGGCACCCGTAATCCGCTACAAACCATGCCACTGCTAGACGCAATTACCAATGGCAAGTACGACGCAGTGTTTGGTGGCGCTCGCCGCGATGAAGACAAGGCTCGCGCCAAGGAGCGCATCATCAGCTTGCGCGACGAATTCGGGCAGTGGGATCCACGTAACCAGCGCCCCGAACTCTGGAACTTATACAACGGAAAGCACCTACCCGGTCAGCACGTTCGTGCGTTCCCAATCAGCAACTGGACCGAGTTAGATATTTGGCGCTACATCGAGCGCGAGAACATTCAGCTGCCACCGCTATACCTGGCGCACCAGCGCGAGGTTTACCAGCGCGACGGAATGTGGCGCGCGGTTGGACCGGTTTCTATGCCTGAGCCTCACGAGACCGTGGAAACCCGATTGGTTCGTTACCGCACCGTGGGCGACATGAGCTGTACCGGTGCAGTTGAGTCGGGTGCCGTGAGCATTGCAGACGTAGTGATTGAAGTTGCCGCGAGCACGCTCACCGAGCGTGGCGCCACTCGTGCTGATGACCGCATCAGCGAAGCCGCAATGGAAGACCGCAAGAAGGAGGGTTACTTCTAATGAGTACCCAAAACGGTTTGCCGGTGGCAACCCTAGAAGCCGCTCGCGGCCTGTTCCGCTTCGCCACTGCGGGTTCCGTGGATGACGGCAAGAGCACCCTGGTTGGCCGCCTCCTACATGACAGCAAGAGCATTCTTGTGGATCAACTTGAGAGCGTTGCCCGCACCAGCGCCGAGCGCGGCTTTGGTGGAGACGCCGGCGGACTAGACCTCGCATTGCTAACCGATGGCCTTCGCGCGGAGCGTGAGCAGGGCATCACCATCGATGTTGCCTACCGCTATTTCAGCACCGCGCAGCGAAGTTTCATTCTGGCCGACTGCCCCGGTCACGTTCAGTACACCCGCAACATGGTCACCGGTTCCGCCACCGCGGATGCCGTGATTGTGCTCATCGATGCACGAAATGGCGTGCTGGAACAGACCCGCCGCCACCTGTCTGTGGTGCGTTTGCTACGCGTTCCAAACGTGATTGTTGCGGTGAACAAGATTGACCTAATGGACTACAGTGAGCAGGTTTTCAAGGACGTGCTCAAGCAGCTGGAGGGCATCACTCGCGAACTGGACCTAACCGGCGTGCACGCTATTCCGGTTTCGGCGCTCGCGGGAGACAACGTGGTTGAGGCTTCAGACAAGACTCCTTGGTACAGCGGCCCAACGTTGTTGGAGCTTTTGGAGAGCCTGCCTTCCATCGATGAATTGCAGAGCAAAGAGGACCCGTTCCGTTTGCCAGTGCAGTACGTGCTGCGTCCGCAGGGTGCGCTTGCGAGCGATGTGCCGAGCGATTCTGCCGACGAGTACCGCGACTACCGCGGTTACCTGGGTCAGATTTCTAGCGGATCGATTTCGGTTGGCGACGCGGTTGAACTTCACCCAGGTGGCTTCAAGAGTACGGTGACCGGTTTGGCAATTGCCAACAAGAACGTGGAAACCGCGTTTGCCCCCCAGAGCGTGAGCTTGCAGTTGGCAGACCAGTTTGACCTGGCCCGCGGTGCCGTGATTGCCGCCGAGGGAACCTTGACCGATCCCACCAACAACATTTCGGGCGAGTTGTTCTGGCTGGACCCACGTCCTCTAGTGGTGGGCCAACGCCTGTTGCTGAAGACTGGCACCGTTACCACTCAGGCAATGGTTTCGGCCATCGAGGGTCGTCGCAACCTGGACACTCTCACCATTGACCCTGCCGACAAGCTAGAGGTCAACGACATCGGTCACGCTAGCCTTCGGTTGGCAACTTCGATTGTGATTGACGACTACGGGCAGAACCGTCGTTCTGGCGCGTTCCTGTTGATTCACCCGCAGGACGGAAGCACCCTTGCCGCGGGAATCCACACCAAACAGAACGAGTGGGATATCTAACTAATGAACCTCTACCCACTTGGCCTGCGCATTGCGGGCAAGCGCGTTGCCGTTATCGGTGGCGGCGCTGTGGGTACTCGTCGCGCCATCGGGCTATTGCAGGCCGGCGCAGACGTAGTTGTGATTTCACCGATGGTTTCAGCCGAACTCAAGGCTTTGGCGCAAACTGGGCAGCTCAGCGTTTTGGAACGTGAGTTTCAGGCTGGCGACTTAACCGGGCCGGGTTCAAGCGCGGCTTGGTTGGTGCACACTGCAACTGGTGTTCCCGAGGTAGACGCCGCGGTTTCAGCAGAGGCAGAAGCCAACCGAATCCTCTGCGTGAACGCTTCCGAGGCCGAGATCAGCACGGCTTGGGTTCCTGCGGTCACTCGATTCGAGGGCGTTACCGTTGCCAGCTTTGGTGGTGGTGACCCGCGCAGGGGAATGGCGGTTCGAGACGCCATCGCTGAATTGTTTGAAAAGGGCGAGTTGCCGGTTGCTTCGCATCGCAATGCGGAATCGGGCCACGGCACTTCTGATCTGGCATTGAAGGCAGGCTCGGTTGCCCTGGTTGGTGGTGGACCGGGCGACCCGGGACTCATCACGGCCAAGGGTTTGCAGTTGCTAAAGGTGGCTGACGTGGTGGTTACCGATCGCCTCGGTCCAACCACTCTGCTTGACGAACTTGCACCTACAGCGCTCGTGATCAACGTTGGCAAGATGCCGGATCACCACCCGGTGCCTCAAGAAGAGATAAACCAGATTCTGGTAGATCAGGCCAATGCCGGCAAGAACGTGGTTCGTCTCAAGGGCGGAGACCCTTACGTTTTGGGTCGTGGCGGCGAGGAACTAGCTTTCTGCGAATCAAATGGCGTTGAGGTTCAAGTTGTCCCTGGTGTCACCAGCGCCATCAGTGTCCCGGCTGCCGTTGGTATTCCGGTTACGCATCGCGGAGTTGCCACGGGATTCACCGTGGTCACCGGGCATGAGGCGCTAGTTGGCATCGATGGCTCTCGCGACCACACAGTGATTCTGCTCATGGGCGTCAGCGCACTCAGTGAATCGGCTGCTGCGCTGGCTTCCGGCAAGCGAGGTGCAGGCTGTCCGGTTGCAATCATCGAAGACGGCTACGGCCCAGGTCAAAGAGTGAGTTTTGGAACCCTCGAGACCATCGCACAGGTTGCCGCAGACCGAGGCGTGAAGTCACCCGCAGTGATTGTGGTTGGCGATGTTGTACTTCTATCTCCGTTTGCACCACAGGATATTCGCGGCGAGACTGAACTTAGGAAATAAGGAAAATAATGACTAAACCAATTCGCGTTGCCATTTTTGGCGCCGGTCCGGCCGGAATCTATGCGGGAAACATTTTGGCTCACAGCTACCCAAACGTGACCATCGACCTCTTTGACCTACTACCTGCACCTTACGGTCTCATTCGTTATGGCGTTGCACCGGACCACCCTCGCATCAAGGGCATCGTTAACTCGTTGCACGAGATGCTAGACGCGGGCACCATTCGCTTCTTTGGAAACGTGCAGTTTGGCAAGGACCTCACCCTTGAAGATATCCGCGCGCACTACCACGCAGTGATCTTCGCCACTGGAGCCATCAAGGACGCCGAGTTGAACATTCCGGGCATTCAGCTGGACGGTTCTTATGGCGCCGCCGATTTCGTTTCTTGGTACGACGGCCACCCAGACGTGTCTCGCACCTGGCCGCTCAACGCAGAGAAGGTTGCCGTTTTGGGCAACGGTAACGTGGCTCTAGACGTGGCCCGCGTTCTAGCCAAGCACGCCGATGACATGCTCAAGACCGACATTCCAGCCAACGTTTACGAGGGTCTCAAGGCTTCTCCTGTGACAGACGTGCACGTGTTCGGTCGCCGCGGTCCTGCCGCCATCAAGTTCACCCCAATCGAACTTCGTGAACTTGGCGAGGTCGAAGACGTTGACCTAGTGGTTTATGAAGAGGACTTCCCTGAAGGCTGGTTCGACGAAACCGCCGAGGGAACCACCAACCAGCACAAGGTAATGGCTCGCGTTCTTGAGTCGTGGCGCAACCGCCCGAGCACAGGCGCTAGCCGCCGTTTGCACCTGCACTTCTGGCACAAGCCGGTTGAAATCATTGGCACCGATGGCAAGGTGAGCGGTATGAAGTTTGAGCGCACCAAGCAGATCTCTGGCCAGAGTGGCGTTAACGCGGGCGTAGAGGGAACCGGCGAGTTTGTGAACTACGACCTGCAGGCCGTTTACCGTGCCATTGGTTACTGGGGTAGTGAACTTCCTGAGGTTCCTTACAACGAGGCCAAGGGAGTTATCCGCAACGAGGGCGGCCGAGTAGTTGACTCTACTGGCGCGCAGGTTCCCGGACTTTACGCAACCGGATGGATCAAGCGCGGACCGGTAGGTCTGATTGGCCACACCAAGAGTGACGCAATGGAGACCATCGAAAACCTAGTAGCAGACGTGGACAACTTGGCTGACCCAGCGCACACCGAACAAGACGCAGTTCTTGAGGTTCTCGCCGGTCGCGGTGTTGAATACACCACCTGGCAGGGTTGGCTGGCGCTAAACCAGCACGAGCTGGCACTCGGTGAGGCAGATGCGAGCCACGTTGAGCGCGAGCGCGTTAAGGTGGTTGACCGCGATGAGCAGGTTGCCATCAGCAGAGCTGCCCAGTAGATAGCACCTAACAGGCACTTAAACGAAAACCCCGCAGACTTCCTCGCCAGCCTAATTTGGCATTCGAGGAACTGCGGGGTTTTGCAATTAGTAAAGCGTGGGCTACATGCCCGAGGCGGCACCACTCTGAACAATGCCACCGATAACGGCAACACAGGTGTTCAAGATGGTTAGTAGTGCAATTGTTGGCACAACCCACTTTTTGCTGCTTAGGTCCTTCTTACTGAAGCCGTATGCCAAGAAGAAGATGGCGGTGATCACGATACTCTTCACAGCCAACAAGATGTTATCCACGTGCTCTTCGCCGCTCATGCCAACCAGTCCAACCAGTGCAAAGCCGGAGATAACTAGAAGCCAAGCGCCGTGCAGCATTGCAGGCAGAATCTTTCCGCCGTTCTTGAGGTCTTTCATCTGTACAAGGAAGCCACCAAGTAGGCTAGCCAAACCAATCAGGTGAAGCACAACAAAGATGCGGGTTGCTAGTTCGATACCAGTCATTTTTAGTCCTTTAGAAAACGTTGTTACCGCGGTAGCGATTACGCCTTTAGTCTAGCCATCAGCACCGCAGCCTCAACAGCCTCGGCACCCTTGTCTTCCTTGGAGCCAGCAAGGCCGGCTCGGTCTAACGCCTGCTGCTCGGTGTTCACGGTGAGCAGGCCAAAGCCAACCGGCACTCCGTAATCCAGCTGCACGCGATTCAATCCATCGGTGGCTGCGTTGCAAACGTAGTCAAAGTGCGGGGTGTCGCCCTGAATTACAACGCCAAGCGCAATGATTGCGTCGGCGCCTTCCTCGGCTGCCCACTTGGCGGCAAGCGGCAGCTCAAACGCGCCGGGCACTCGAACCACGGTGTAAACGTCGTTGCCGGCAGCGGTCAACGCACGTTCGGCACCGGCAAGCAAGCCATCGGTGATTTCGGTGTGCCAGCTGGTCACAATCACGGTGATTGCTAGCCCACTTGCATCGATGGATAGTTTTGGCGCTCCCGCTCCACTCATTAGTTGTTCCTCTCGGGGATCTGGTGACCCATCTTGGCTCGTTTGGTTTCTAGGTAGCCTGCATTCTCAACCGCGTTACCCACCAAAACCGGCACGTATGCGGAAACTGGGATACCGGCCTTGCTTAGGAAATCGGCCTTGGCTGGGTTGTTGGTCATTAGGCGGACGCTCTTCACTCCTAGATCCCGCAAAATACTCACGGCTGCCCCGTATTCGCGGTTCTCGCTCGGTAGGCCAAGAGCCAGGTTAGCCTCAACGGTGTCTAAGCCCTGCTCCTGAAGCGCGTACGCCTTGAGCTTGTTCAGAAGCCCAATACCTCTACCCTCTTGACCGCGAAGGTAAATCACCACGCCGCCGGTTGGGCTGTTGTGAATGGCGTCGAGCGCGTAGTCCAACTGCGGACCGCACTCGCACTTGAGCGAACCAAAAGCCTCGCCGGTAATGCACTCGCTGTGCACGCGAACCAGCACGTCTTCACCGGTTGGGTCTCCAGAGATGATCGCCACGTGGTCTGCCGTGGTCTTAATGTCGTAATAACCGCGAATCCGGAACTCGCCGTGGGTGGTTGGCACTAGTGCTTCAGCCTCAAAGCGGATACGGTTTGCTGGCGAGTCCACTGCAGGCAGCGGATTAGCTCGCAGATGTTCCTGCATCATCTCGATGGTGATCACTGGAAGACCAAACTCTGCACCCAGCTCAACCAAACCAGGTAGTCGCATCATGCTGCCGTCTTCGGCAACAATCTCACCGATTACGCCAACCGGGTTCATGCCGGCCATCTTTAGTAGGTCAACGGTTGCCTCGGTGTGACCGGCGCGAGCCAATACGCCACCCGCGTGTGCGCGAAGTGGCATCATGTGGCCCGGACGAATCAGTGATGCCGGAGTGGACTTTGGGTCGGCAAGAACGTGGGACGTGTTGGCTCGATCCTCGGCGCTCACACCGGTGCTGATGCGGTTAGTTGCATCCACGGTGATGGTGTAGTTGGTGCCGTGCGGGTCTGCGTTGTGGTTGGTCATCAGCGGCAGACCAAGCTCGTTGGCGCGCGCATCTTCCATTGGTACGCAAAGGAATCCGGTGGTGTGACGCACCATCCAGGCAATCCATTCTGGGCTTGCCAACTCGGCAGAGATGATGGCATCGCCCTCGTTCTCGCGGTCTTCGGCATCAGAAACGATTACAGGCTTTCCTGCCTTCAGCGCCTCAACCGCCTCGTTTATGGTTGACAGTTTCATTAGATGCCTCTCGCTTCTAGGAGTCTTTCAATGTGCTTGGCCATCACATCGGCTTCGATGTTGACCTTGTCGCCAGGCTGCTTGCTGCCAAGGGTGGTTAGCCGAAGGGTTTCGGGAATCAGGCTGAGGCCAACAAAGTCCTCACCCACTTCGTTCACGGTGAGGCTAACTCCATCGATGGTGATGCTGCCCTTTAGCACCACGTACTTCATTAGTTCCGCCGGGATCTGAACACGAACCCACTCCCAGTTTTCGCTCGGTTCGCGGCTTATGACCGTGCCAACACCGTCAACGTGACCCTGCACAACGTGGCCGCCAAAGCGGGTTGCGGCGGTCATTGCACGCTCCAGGTTAACCGGGTCGCCAACCTTGATTCCGTTCAAGCTGGTTAGGTTGAGGGTCTCCTGCATCACATCTGCGGTGAATCCGGTGGAGTCAAACTCAACGGCGGTCAGGCACGTGCCACTCACAGCAATGCTGTCTCCGCGGTGCAGGTCGCTCACCACGGTAGGTCCAGCAATGGTGATGCGTACGGCGTCTGGCAGCGGCTCAATAGCTACTACCTTTCCCAGTTCTTCTACGATTCCGGTGAACATTATTTGCTCGATTCTTTTGGTGCGGCCGCAGGTTTGATTTCTGCGGAAGCTGGTGAGGCAACAATCAATAGGTCGTTGCCAAGTTTGTGGGTCTCATTGATTTGAAGGTCTTTGGCCTGCGGCATGCTTGCCACACCAATGTTCTGAAGCGCGGTGTTTTCGCCTCCCAGCAACATGGGCGCCAGGTAAACCAGATACTCGTTCACCAGGTTATGTGCCACAAACTGGCTGGCCACGGCTGGTCCGCCCTCAACCCAAACGTGCTTGATGCCGCGGGCGTGAAGCTGAAGCATGGCCTGGTTCAGGTCTCGGGTCTCAAGCTGAAGTGTCTCGGCTTGGTCGTTGAAAATGTTGAAGTCCGATGGAATCTTGCGCTCACCCAGAATCACGCGCAGCGGCTGACTCGGATACAGGCTGCCATCTGGCTGGCGTGCGGTGAGAGTTGGGTTGTCGGCCAACACGGTTCCCGTGCCAACCAAAATTGCGTCCACTTGACTTCGACGCAGGTGGGACTCGGCACGTGACTCCGGTCCGCTGATCCACTGGCTGGTTCCGTCTTGAGCCGCGGTGCGACCATCGATGGAAGTTGCCCACTTGAGTGTCACGAACGGACGGGCCTGTTTTGCGGCGGTGAGCCAAACGCGGTGTTGGTAATCTGCCTCGTTCTTCAAGACGCCAGAGATTACCTCGATCCCCGCATTGCGCAAAGTCTGTGCCCCGTTGGAGGATTCTTCACCCGGGTCGCTGCTGGCAAAAACTACCCGACTGATTCCGGCGGCAATAAGTGCCTGGGCGCAAGGTCCTGTCTTGCCCGTGTGATTGCAAGGTTCGAGGGTCACAACGGCGGTGGCGCCATCGGGGATCACGGCTAACTGTGCCAGTGCAACTACCTCGGCGTGAGGGGTGCCGCTGCCCATGTGCCAGCCCTCGGCGATGATGTTGAGGTTGCGGTCAAGGATCACCGCGCCAACCTGCGGGTTCACTCCCTGAGCAGGGCCACGCAGAGCAAGCTCAAGCGCACGACGCATCGCTGCATCAAAGCGGTTTTCTTGAGTCATCTACCCGGCCTATCGTGCTGAAAGTGGCGCACTCGGGGTAGGAAGCCGGTGCCCAAAATCGGACACCAAACCGGCAGCCACGGTGCGCCAATAGCGGCACAGCCAAGGCTGCTGTTCTTCTCCCATCCGGACTTTAACCGTCGGTTCTGGAGTTTCACCAGATCAACCGTCGACTCGTTAGCGGCTTCTGTTTGGCTCGCACCTTGCAGTTGCCCGAATCGCCGGGTCGCGGACTTTAACCGCCGGCTCAGATTTTCACTGACCCCGAAGAACGTTGTTGCCCTTTAACTCTAGCGAGCCAAAGGGTTGTTGCCCTAGTTAAAACCCAACGCGCGAGGTAAAGATTCCTCGCTGATTCAAATGATATTCATCGATGATTTGCCAAGTTCTCGGGCCAATTCCAAGTGGCAGTTGCAACGTTTCAAAATTGGCGGTAACGTGTTCTAAGTTAGGTATTCATTAGTGAATAACTATTCAAGAAAGGCATTCAAGCTTTGGCTGTGACACTCAAACTAGACCCGGTTGGACTTGCCCATTTCCAGCAAGTCAGCGGTCAGATCAAGTCGGGCAATGCCCAGACCAAGATCGAACTTCTTGCTGCGCAGGCCAAGGAAGCGCGCCGCAACATCGTGCGCACGATTGACTCCGCTGGCCAGGGGCACATCGGCGGTGACCTTTCTGTGATCGATGTGATGACCACAATCTTTTATGGGGTGCTGAACCACGACCCAGCTAACCCAAGCCTGCCAAACCGCGACCGCTTCATTCTGAGCAAGGGGCACTGCGCCGCCGCTCTCTACTCAACTCTCGCCAGCTGTGGCTATTTTGATTCCGCGGAACTTGCAACTTTTATGGGGCCGGATTCGCCGCTAAACGGTCACCCAAACCGCAACAAGGTTCCTGGCGTTGAGACCAACACAGGACCATTGGGGCACGGCTTGCCTATTGCCGTTGGAACCGCCATCGGTGCAAAACTCACCAAAACCGGTGCCCGCACCTTTGTGATCATGGGCGACGGCGAAATGCAGGAGGGTAGCAACTGGGAGGCGCTAATGAGTGCAAGCCACTTTGGGCTGGACAACCTAACTGCCATTGTTGACCGCAACCGGCTGCAGCAGGGTGCACGCACCGAAGACACCAACGGGCTTGACCCGCTGGACCAAAAACTTGCCGCGTTTGGGCTTGAGGTTCGCGAGATTGACGGGCACGACTATCAGCAGTTGTTGGACGCGTTGGCTCCAAGCACCACCGGTAAGCCGGTTGCCATCATCGCAAACACCATCAAGGGCAAAGGCGTTTCGTTCATTGAGGACCGCGTTGAATGGCACCACAAGGTTCCAAACGCCCAACAGGTTTCACAGGCACTGGAGGAACTAGCGTGAGCGCACCAACCCTAAACAGCTACCGAATCGGATCGGAAGACCTACCGGTTTTTGACAACCGAGTTGCATTTGCAGACACACTGATTGAACTTGCCACCAACGATGAACGAATCGTGGCCGTGTGCAACGACTCGGTGGGTAGCAGCAACCTAACCAAGTTCCGCGACCTCTTTCCAGACCGCTTAATCAACGTGGGCATCGCCGAGCAGAACATGGTTGGAGTTGGTGCCGGATTGGCAAACGCCGGATTGGTGCCATTCGTGTGCGCCGCTGGGCCGTTCCTCACCGGACGCGCACTTGAGCAGATCAAGGCTGATGTGGCGTACAGCAACATCCCCGTGATTCTCTGCGGTATGAGCCCCGGCATGGCATACGGAGAGCTTGGTCCAACCCACCACTCGGTGGAGGACCTCAGCTGGTTGCGCGCGCTTCCTGGCCTAGACATTGTGATTCCAGTTGATGAGGAACAGACCGCCAAGGCTGTGCGCTGGGCCATTGAAGCAAAACGCCCAATGTACCTGCGGGTTGGCCGTCACAAGGTTCCGAACCTGACCACCCAGGCCACCGGGTTCGAGCTGGGCAAGTGGAATCAGTTGGCGGCAGGCACAGACGTGACCATCGTTGCGGCAGGTTCCATGGTGTCTCGCGCAATGGCAGCGGTTCACCAGTTGGCTGCCACCGGGGTTTCGGCAGCCGTGCTGAATGCAACGTTCATCGCACCGCTAGACGTGGCCGCACTGCGAGCCGCTTCCAGCAGCACGCGCGCAATCGTGACAGTGGAAGAGGCAAACATCGCTGGCGGTCTCGGAGCAGCCGTTGCCAGTGCAATGAGCCAGTTCGATTCCAGTGCCCGCGTACCGCTTCGAATTCTTGGCACGGACCACTGGGCGCCAACATTTAGTACCGATGGACTCTACGAGCACTTTGGCCTGACCGCCGAGGGCATCACCTCGGCTGCACTGGAGGTCTTGGCGCGTGACTAACCAAGATTGCATTCTTGCAATCGACCAAGGAACCAGCAGCACTAAGGGTGTATTGCTGGACCTTGGGTTAGGCGTGCGCGCCGTGGTTTCGGTGCCTGTAAACATAGATTCGCCTCAGCCCGGCTGGGTTGAGCAGAACCCGAAAGAGATTTGGCAGTCGGCGCTCGCCGCTGCACTCGAGCTTCTGGAGGCTGCTGCAGCGGAGAGTTATGCCGTGAAGGGCATTGCAATCACCAACCAGCGTGAATCTGCCTTGGCGTGGGATGTAGTCACCGGGGAACCTCTCAGCGCAATGCTTGGTTGGCAAGACCGCAGGACCGCAAGTTCCATCGATGGGTTTTCTGCGGCAACTCAAGTCCGCATCCGTGAGATCACCGGGTTACCGCTTGACCCAATGTTCAGCGCGCTCAAGTTTGCTTGGATTCTGGATCAGATCGACCCGGACCGCAGTCGCTCACGTGCCGGTGAGATTGCTCTTGGAACTGTGGATTCTTGGTTGACCTACAAACTCACCGGGCAACACGTAGTTGAAGTTGGAAATGCAAGCCGCACTCAGTTGCTGAAAGTTGCAACGGGGGACTGGTCTACCGAACTTTTGGAAACGTTCAATATTCCGGCTGCGGCTTTGCCTGCTGTGGTGGGCAGTGACTTCCGCGCAGAGGTCACTCTCGAAGGTTCGCTCAAAGGCCTCGAGATTCTGGGAATTCTCGCCGATTCGCACGCAGCACTTTACGCACATCACGCCAGCGATGGCGCATCCGTGAAGGCCACTTTCGGCACGGGTAGCAGCATCATGGCGCTAGGTGGTTCGGCCGCAAACGAGGGCCGCGGTTTGGTTCGCACCATCGCTTGGGGTAAATCGCAGGTTTCCAGCAACAAAGCCGACATCCAGATTCAGCCCGCACTCGAGGGAAACATTCTGTCCTCGGGTTCCACCCTCATCTGGTTGGGCAAACTGCTCGGTCGCACCCCAAATGAACTCGACCAGCTTGCTCGCACCGCAACCTCCCAAGACGTGAACCTAGTTCCAGCATTCGGTGGCCTCGGAGCTCCATGGTGGGATCCAAATGCGCAGGCAATCATCGATGGGATGTCTTTGGCAACCGGAGCCGCGGAACTTGCCCTGGCTGGGTTCGAAGCAATTGCCCTGCAAATTGAAGACGTGCTGGCCGCAGTCGAATCTGAAACCGGAGCCAAACTACTTTCCGTAAACGTTGACGGTGGGCCAACCAGCAACGATTGGCTCATGCAGTTGCAGGCAAACCTTAGTCAGCGCACCGTGGTTAAGAATCAGATTGCCGAACTAAGCGCGGTTGGTGTTGCGGTGTTCGCGGCTCAAGCCGCGGGTCTTCTCGGCACCGCACTCGCCTCCAATGGCATCAGTTTCATTGCGCAGATTTCCGCCGATCGGGCCGCCGCAAGGCAAGCAACTTGGCACTCGGCCGTGACCTCTGCCCGCAACCAGCCGAACAAACCAATCAACAGAACAACTGGGCAAAAGAACAACTAACCTAAACAACATCAACTGCAAGGAAGCAAAAATGAGTGACATCAAGTTTGGTGCCGGAATCTGGCACTTTGCTAACTACATTGACCGTTACGCCACCGATGGCTATGGTCCGCAAATCAACCTGCTTGACGCAATCGACATGGCTGGTGCCGTGGGCGATCTTTCGGTGGTTGACCTAACCTGGCCGTTTGCAGATCCGAACCTCCCACACGAGATGATCAAGGCTCAGTTGGCAAAGAACAACCTGGGTGTGATTGGTATCACCCCGGAGATTTACAATCGCCAGTTCAGCAAGGGTGCATTCACCAACCCAGACGCCGGTGTTCGCCGCGAGGCACACGAATTGCTCACCCAGGCCGTTGGAGTTGTGAAGGACTTTGGCGCACAGTACGTGAAGCTTTGGCCTGGCCAAGACGGCTGGGACTACCCGTTCCAGGTAGATCACCACAACCACTGGAAGTTGGCTTACGACGGTGTTGGTCAGTTAGCGGCCGAGAACCCAGACGTTAAGTTTGTCATCGAGTACAAGCCACGTGAGCCGCGCGTAAAGATGACCTTCGATTCCGTATCGCGCACACTGTTGGGCATCGAGAAGATCGGTCTTCCAAACGTTGGAATTCTTCTGGACTTTGGCCACGCGCTGTACGGCGGCGAGTCACCAGCCGACTCTGCTCAGTTGGCAATTGACTACGGTCGCCTGTTTGGAATGGACGTAAACGACAACCTCCGTGGTTGGGACGACGACCTGATTGCCGGAACCGTGCACCCAATGGAACTCTTCGAGTTCTTCTATGTGCTTCGCAAGAATAACTGGGAAGGCGTTTGGCAGCTAGATCAGTTCCCATTCCGAGAGAACCACGTTGAGGCCGCCAAGATGGCTATCGAGTTCCTCAAGCGAGTTGACAAGGGTCTTGACCGCCTTGACTTTGCAGCACTGCAGGAAGCTCAGAGCCGTCACGACGCAATCGCCGCAGGCCGCTTGGCCCGTGAAGCCCTGTTCGGTTTCTAGGCTCCATTGGCGTCTGACTCCCTGTCTGGCTGGTTGGATTAGAAAGAAATGATGTCGCGTACCCCCAACAACAGGTCAATGGCAGAACTGTCTTTGATCACCAAAGTTGCGCGCCTTTATCACCAGCAGGGAATCTCGCAACCGCAGATTGCCGAGCGCCTTTCTCTGTCTCAACCTAGAGTGTCCCGCCTGTTAAAAGAGGCGCTGGAGTTGGGAATCGTGCGAATCACCGTGGTTAGTCCCGGGTCAGTTCACTCGGATTTGGAACAGGCGCTCTGCCAGAAGTTTGGCCTGCAAGATGCTGTGGTGGCTCACATCGATGACCCCACCGATGAAAACATCCTTCAGGCGATTGGCTCGGCTGGTGCCAATTATTTGGAAGTTAGTCTCAACGCCCAAGACGTGATGGGAATTTCAAGTTGGTCTGCCACCCTGCTGGCCGTTGTAGATGCCATGCAGAGTAACTCCGCAAAGGCAAACCGGGTCATTCAGTTACAGGGTGGCGTGGGTAACCCAGCGGCTCAGATTCAGGCCACTCGGCTCACGGATCGATTAGCAACTCTTACGTCGGCGGAGGCACTATTTTTGGCCGCCCCCGGAGTGGTGGCGTCGGTTGAGGTGCGTGACGGGCTGCTGAAGGATCAGTACATCGCTCAGGTGGTTGGGTCTTGGGATTCCCTAGACGTGGCTCTTCTTGGCATCGGCGCGCTGCAGCCCTCGCCGCTTTTGGCCGACTCGGGTAACTCGTTGAAACCGGACGACCTGGCCGGGTTGAGCGGTAGGGGTGCGGTTGGCGACGTGTGCCTGCACTTTTTTGACACCAACGGCGTTCACGTTCCTTCCAGTTTTGAAGACCGCACCATTGGCATCTCCGCCGGCAAGTTGCGCGCAATCCCTCGCAAGATCGGTTTTGCCGGCGGGCCGCGCAAACTCGAGGCCATCAGAGCGGCGGCCATCGGTGGTTGGGTGGACGTGCTGGTGACCGACTCGGCTACCGCAGCCGCCCTCTTGGCGGAATAGGCATTTTCCCAGGGGCTACTTTTGGGGTAATCAGTGGGACTTGCGGTAGTTCAAAACCCAGTCTCGGAAACTCTGGGCGCTCACGTCGCTGCAAAATAACACAGTCTGGTTGGCATTGGTTTCCAGAGTGTAGCTGTAGCAGCCCAAACCGCTATTAGTAACGGAAACGATTCTGGAACCAGCGACCCTATCTCCAACCTTTGGGGCCAGGTGCGCGTAAAAGGCTGCGGTTTCCTCTGCGGTTGCGGCAAGCTCAACTTGGGCAGGCTCAATTATGTTGGCGGGCCCGCCCGCGATGACACGGGTGGCGCTGTGGGTTGGTGCACTTGGTACAGGCGAAATGGTCACCGCAATTGCCACCAGGGTGCCAATCACTGCTAGAAGTCCTGCGCCAACAAAGGCAACGAGTCTGGTCATTGGAGGTCCCCTAAACATTCTGAAAGTGGTTGCGAATATTAGGGTTATGTTTCCAGCGCCTGAAACCTTACCAAAGATTGAGAACTATTTGGCTGCGATGAACCCCACACGGTCGTAAACGGTTGCCAGGGTCTGCTCTGCAAGCTCGTTAGCCTGAGCGGCACCCTTGGCAAGCAGTCTGTCCAACTCGCCCGGGTCGCTGAGCAGCTCTGTGGCACGTTCGCGAATCGGCTCGATGTGTGCAACCAACGCTTCCGCCAACTCGCCCTTTAGGGCACCATAGCCGGCACCCTCAAAGCGGTTCTCCAGCGAAAGCACGCTCTCACCGGTGATGAGGCTAAAGATACCCAGCAGATTACTAACGCCCGGCTTAGTTTCGCGGTTGAACTTGATTACGCCCTCGGTATCTGTAACCGCGCTCTTGATCTTCTTCACAATCACTGTGTTTTCGTCCATGAGGTTTACGAGACCCTTGGGGTCTGCAGCGCTCTTGCTCATTTTGGCTTCAGGATTCTGCAGGTCGTAAATCTTGGCGGTTTCCTTCAGGATGTGCGCCTCTGGAATCACAAAAGTTTCGCCAAATCGGGCGTTGAAACGGGTGGCCAAGTCGCGAGTCAGCTCAAGGTGCTGACGCTGATCTTCACCAACCGGAACGGATTTTGGCTGGTAAAGCAGAATGTCTGCGGCCTGCAGAATCGGGTAGGTGAACAAGCCAACCGAAGCCGAGTCCGAGCCACCCTTCTGGGTCTTGTCTTTGAACTGGGTCATGCGCCCGGCTTCACCCATGCCTGTGATGGTGTTGAGCACCCAGGCCAACTGTGCGTGGGCAGGAACGTGGCTCTGAACAAAAAGTGCGCTCTTGTTTTCATCGATGCCTGCGGCAAGGTACTGGGCCGCGGTCCGGCGAGTGTTGTGGCGCAGCTCGCTTGGGTCCTGAGGAACCGTGATGGCGTGAAGGTCTACCACGCAGTAGTAGGCGTTGAACTCGTCCTGCATCTTGGTCCAGTTGACCAACGCACCAAGGTAGTTTCCTAGGTGCAGCGAACCGGCCGACGGCTGCATGCCGCTGAGCAAATTCGGCTTGCCGTTGGCGGCTTGGTAAACAGGTGCTTTAGCGTTCATTCGAATAATCCTAGAGTGCGTATTCCACAACCACCGGGGAGTGGTCGGTAAATCGGGTGTCGTAGCTCGCTGCCCGATCCACGCGGTAGTTGGAGGCAAGCTCGGCCAACTTTGGGGTGGCCAACTGGTAGTCAATTCGCCAGCCCGCATCGGTGTCGAATGCCTGACCGCGGAAACTCCACCAAGTGTAAGGGCCGGCAACATCCGGGTGGGCCTCGCGACCCAGATCCATCCAACCCTGCTGCTTCATAAAGCCGTCAAAGTAGGCGCGCTCTTCAGGCAGGAACCCGGCGTTCTTCAGGTTGCCCTTCCAGTTCTTAATGTCCAACTCGGTGTGGCCCACGTTTAGGTCGCCCAGGACCACCACGTAAGGGCGAGTGGCCATCAACTCGGCCATGCGCTCGGTCATTGCGTCAAGGAACTTGTACTTCTCAACCTGCTTGGGGGTGTCAACCTCACCGCTGTGCACGTATGTGCTCACAACGGTGAGGCGCTTTCCGTTCACTTCGAAGTCGGCCTCAAGCCAACGGCCTGCGCTGTCAAAGTCATCCGGCCCCAAAACGGTGCTGTGGCTAATGCTCGGTTGCTGGCTAATCACTGCAACTCCAGCGCGACCCTTCGCGCTTGCCGCATGGTGCAGAATGTGCCACTCGCCGGTTTCCGAAAGGTGGTTAACCTCGCCGAACAAGCCGGCCAGGTCTTCATCGCTGGCACGCACTTCTTGCAGGCAAAGCACATCCGGACGAGCCGTTTCTAGCCATTCGGCCATGCCCTTTCGGAATGCGGCGCGAACGCCATTTACGTTTAGGGTAACTACCTTGAGTGGTGCGGTTTTTGAGGGCATGAACCAAGTTTAACCAAGGCTAAACTGAACGGGTGGCAAAGCAGGTTTTGGTAGGTGCAGGCGTGGGCAGCGGTATTGCTCGCGGACCCGCATTTGTGTTGCACAACACCAACATCGAAACCTCAGACACCGATGACATTACCGGTGAGCGAGCAGCCAAAAACATCAAGGACGCCATCGATGCGCTGGCCAAAGATCTTGAAGCCAAAGCCACCACCGGTGCCTCGGCAGACGTGCTTTTTGCCCTAGCGGCAATCTTGCGGGACCCGGTTCTAATGGAGTCAATCCGAACCTTCCTGGAAGAGGGTTCTGGCGCCGAGCGCGCGGTTCGTGGTGCTTTCAACGGGTTTGGTCGTCAGCTGGAAAAACTCGGTGGTTACTTTGCCGAGCGAGCCTCGGACCTAGCCGACCTGAGTGTTCAGGTCATCGACAGACTCAAGGGCCGCTCCGGTCAGCAGACCTTCCCTGACCACGCTTTCGTTCTGGTAGCAAACGAACTTTCACCAATCCTGGCAGCCGGACTCAAAGGCACTAAGGCAATTGGTGTAATCACCGAAAAGGGCTCGGCAACCTCGCACTCTGCAATCATCACACGCAGTGCCAACCTGCCAACCGTGATGGGTGTGGTGGGCAGCTGGGAGATTGAGAATGGCCAAGACCTAATCATCGATGCCACTAGCGGTCAGGTGTTTGTGGAGCCAACCGTGGAGGAAGCCAACCACTACAAGGAAGCTGCTTACCCTTCCACCGCCATCATGGAGAAGATTCCAACCGCCGAAGACCTACCGGTGGCCATCATGGCCAACCTGGGATCTGCGTTTGAGGTAACCACCGCACACAAGGCTGGTGCCAGTGGAGTGGGACTGTACCGAACCGAGCTGCTTTACCTAGGCCAGACCGAAGCGCCATCCAAAGCCGCGCAGATGTTTGAGTACACCAAGTTGCTAGCCGGATTCGCCGGTCAACGAGTGGTGGTTCGCGTGTTGGACATCGATGTGGACAAGCCCTTGCCGTTTCTCAAAACGGTTCGCGGCGGCAAATACAGCAACCGTGGATTGCGCGTGCTTTTGGCTAACCCTGAGGTGCTTCGCACCCAGCTTGAAGCGCTGGCCCAGGCGCACGAGTACTACCCCAACACCGACCTCTGGGTGATGGCACCCATGGTGGTCACAGTTGCGGAGACTAAAAAGTTTGTGAAAATGGCTCACGCCGCTGGCCTAAAGAAGGTGGGCATCATGGTTGAGGTGCCAGAGATAGCGCGCCAACGAACCATTCGTAAGGTGCTCAAGTACGTTGACTTCCTCAGCATTGGAACTAACGACCTAACCCAGTACGCCCTGGGCAAGAGCCGCTATGCGTCCACTCTGCCGCTCAGCGAAGCGCGCAACTTCAAGGTTCTTCAAATCATCGATGAGGTCATGCACGCCGCAAAGGAAGCCGGGAAGCCGGTTGGGGTTTGCGGTGAGGCGGCGTCTGACCCAATCAGTGCCAAAGTGTTCATTGCGATGGGGGTGGAGAGCCTCAGCGCTTCGCCATCGCTGATTCCTCAGCTGGCCAGTGCGCTGGACGAGTGGGGTTGGGTCCCCAACTCCAAGAAATAGCGGTCAGCTAGACCGCCGATTTCGGGTTTAGGCGTTAGCGAGCAGATCGCTGGCAACGAGTGGGCTGTCCCAGCCTCCGTATACGCCACCGTAGTGGTCCACCACAATCGAGATGTCCTCGCAAGCATCATTCAGCTTGCGCTCTGTGAGCTTGAGGAAGTGCGAAACCATTACCTGGCTCTTCATTGTGCGGGTGACCAAAACGGTTTCGTAACCCGCTGCCTTGAACGCCGATTCAGCGGCCTGTGCCATGAACTGGTTGGCAAAGTAGCAGAAGTGCTGAACTCGGTGGGTAGCGCTCGGCACATCGCCCGAGGCTGCGCGCTGTTTTAGCAGCAACCGATTTGCTGGGCCAAAATCTTTCATTTTCATCCCCGAGTTGAACTACTTGATTAACCACTATTTTGGGTGGCGTGCATTCAAAACCTAGTTAAGCGTGGGTTTCTGCCCAAACCGTGTTGAGTGCGTCCGCGAACGCCTCTGAGCCCTGCGCACCGGAGATTCCGTACTTATTGTTGATCACAACAAACGGCACGCCGTTGATTCCATAGGCGGCGGCCTGCTGAATGTCGGCACGCACCTCAGCTGCAAACGCATCGCTTTCAAGCATCGATGAAACCTCATCGGCCGGAAGCCCAACCTCTGCTGCAATGGACTTCAGGGTTGCGTGATCTGCAACACTCTCACCGTTTGTGAAGTATGCGGCGTAAAGGCGCATCAGAGCCTGGTGACGTTTGCCGTGAGTGGCAGCAAACTGAATCAGTCGATGAGCGTCAAACGTGTTCACGGGCACGTTGCGCTCCATGTTGAAGGTGAGGCCTTCTGCGGCAGCCCGAGCAGCGGTGCCGTCCATCATCTGCTGGGCCTGCTCAACTGGAACGTTGAACTTGCGAGCCAGCATCTCTGCAGAACTCTCGTGAGTGTGGGTTGGTGAGTTTGGGTCCAACTGGAAAGCGTGGTCCACAACCTCAACCTCGGAGCCGTGCTCGAATGCATCGATGGCTTTGGCCAACTGAGTGCTGCCGATAAAGCAAAACGGGCAGGCGATGTCAGTCCAGACGTCTAGGCGTATGGTCATGAGTTACCCCTCAGTGATGAACTGCAGTTAGGTTTGCGGTCGCGGTGATTCGCTCGCTTGTTCGCGAGCTCACTCCGCCCTCGGTCAAGTCCGCCTTATGCGCGTCCGCGCAAAACGGCGTTCTTGACCTCGGCAATAGCCTTAGTCACCTGAATACCACGAGGGCAAGCCTCGGTGCAGTTGAAGGTGGTGCGGCAACGCCACACACCCTCTTTGTCGTTCAGAATGTCTAGGCGAACCTCGGCTGCTTCATCGCGGCTGTCAAAGATGAAACGGTGTGCGTTCACGATTGCGGCAGGACCAAAGTACTGGCCATCGGTCCAGAACACTGGGCAGCTGGTGGTGCAGGCTGCGCAGAGAATGCACTTGGTGGTGTCGTCGAATCGCTCGCGGTCTTCAGCGCTCTGGATGCGTTCCTTTTCAGGGTTGTCGTTGGCAATCAAGAACGGCTTCACGTCGCGGTACGCCTGGTAGAACGGGTTCATGTCCACGATGAGGTCCTTCTCAACCTCAAGGCCCTTGATCGGTTCAACAAAGATTGGCTGCGAAAGGTCTAGGTCTTTCAGCAAAGTCTTGCAAGCCAAGCGGTTGCGACCGTTGATGCGCATTGCATCAGAACCACAAACACCGTGAGCACAGCTGCGGCGGAAGCTCAAGGAGCCGTCGATCTCCCACTTGATTTTGTGCAAGGCATCTAGAACGCGGTCGGTTCCAAACATTGTCAGGTCAAAGTCCTGCCACTTTGGCTCGGCGTCAACCTCAGGGTTGTAACGGCGAACCATGATGGTCACCTGGAACGATGGGATCTCTGCGATCTCCACTACTGGTGCTTCGGCAACTGCAGACATTAGTACTTACGCTCCATCGGCTGGTAGTTGGTGATGGTTACAGGCTTCCAACCAAGCTTGATCTTCTTGCCGTCTTTGTAAGCCATAGAGTGAACCATGAACTTCTCGTCGTCTCGAGTCTCAAAGTCTTCGCGGAAGTGACCGCCACGGCTTTCACGACGCTCACGCGCGGTGTATGCCAGAACCTCTGCAAGGTCTAGCAGGAAGCCAAGCTCAACGGCCTCAAGTAGGTCGGTGTTGAAGCGCTTACCTTGGTCTTGAATGCTGATGTGTTCGTAGCGCTTACGCAGCTCGGCAATCTTGTCCAGCGCCTCGTTGAGCGATTCCTCGGTGCGGTAAACTTGGGCGTTTAGGTCCATCGTGTCCTGCAGTTCCTTGCGCAGCACGGCCACCTTTTCGGTTCCCTTGCTATCGCGAACGTGCTGTAGAAGTCTCACTACTTCGTCTACGGCATCCTTTGGAACTGGCACGTGCTTTGCGGTCTTGGCATAAGCCACAGCCGCGTTACCGGCACGCTTACCAAACACGTTGATGTCTAGAAGCGAGTTGGTTCCCAAACGGTTTGCACCGTGTACGGAAACGCAGGCACACTCGCCGGCGGCGTAAAGGCCTGGCACAACGGTGTCGTTGTCGCGAAGAACCTCTGCCTGCACGTTGGTTGGGATTCCACCCATCGCGTAGTGCGCGGTTGGGAACACTGGAACTGGCTCGGTATAAGGCTCAACGCCAAGGTAGGTGCGAGCAAACTCGGTGATGTCCGGAAGCTTTGCATCGATGACCTCAGGTGGCAGGTGAGTGAGGTCAAGGAGTACGTAATCCTTGTTCGGGCCGGCACCGCGGCCTTCACGAACCTCGTTGGCCATTGCGCGCGCAACCATGTCTCGCGGAGCCAGGTCCTTGATGGTGGGTGCGTATCGCTCCATGAAGCGCTCACCGCTTGCATTGCGAAGGATTCCGCCTTCGCCTCGAGCGGCCTCCGAAAGGAGAATTCCCAAGCCGGCTAGACCGGTTGGGTGGAACTGGTAGAACTCCATGTCTTCTAGTGGAAGACCCTTGCGCCAGATGATTCCAACGCCGTCGCCGGTGAGGGTGTGAGCGTTTGAAGTGGTCTTGAATATCTTGCCAAATCCACCAGTTGCAAACACGATGCTCTTGCCTTGGAAAACGTGTAGGTCTCCGGTGGCTAGGTCGTAGGCAACAACCGCGGCTGGTCGCTCAACGCCGTCAACCTTGGCCATGATTAGGTCAAGAACGTAAAACTCGTTGTAGAACTCAATGCCCAGCTTCACACAGTTCTGGTACAAGGTCTGAAGGATCATGTGACCGGTGCGGTCCGCTGCGTAGCAAGAGCGACGAACCGGAGCCTTACCGTGGTCGCGAGTGTGGCCACCGAAACGACGCTGGTCGATCTTGCCGTCTGGGGTGCGGTTGAACGGCAGGCCCATGTTCTCTAGGTCAATGACCGCCTGAACCGATTCCTTAGCCAGAATCTCAGCTGCGTCCTGGTCTACCAGGTAGTCGCCACCCTTTACGGTGTCGAAGGTGTGCCATTCCCAGCTGTCTTCTTCAACGTTTGCGAGTGCCGCAGCCATTCCGCCCTGTGCCGCACCGGTGTGCGAACGAGTTGGGAACAACTTGCTGATTACAGCAGTCTTAGCGTGTGGGCCAGCTTCAATCGCGGCACGCATTCCTGCGCCACCGGCTCCCACAATTACTACGTCGTACTGGTGGTTGTGAACCTTTGGGTTAGCCAATTGCTATGTCCTTTTATTTACAAATCTCAGGCAGGTAGCTGTGAGCATTTGGGTCGATGCATGGATCAAAGGTGGTTAGTACCAGAGTTCCAAGAATGATTAGTGCGCCACAGGCAACCCACAAAACAACGATGAGGGTCTTGCGAACCGCCTCGCGTTCCGCGTAGTCGTTAACAATGGTGCGCATGCCGTTTGTTCCATGAATCAGAGCCAACCAGAGCATTAGGGTGTCCCAGACCTGCCAGAACGGGTTTGCCCACTTGCCGGCAACAAACGCGAAGTCCACGGCCTTGATGCCCTTGTCGTAGAGGTTTACGAAGAGGTGGCCAAAGATGAGTGCAATAAGGATGACACCGCTGCCGCGCATGAACATCCAGCCATACTTTTCCCAGTTAGGACCCTTGCTGCGCTTGCGTGGGCTGTTAGGGGTTTCAATAACGATTTCCATGACGATTTCCCTTGGCGGCCTAGTAGCTGAATACGTGCATTAGGTGGCGAGGTGCAAAGCCTGCAAACAGCACGAATGCCACTGCAACAACAATCCACCACATGAGGTTCTGGTACTTGGCACCCTTGCGCCAGAAGTCAACAAGAATGATTCGCACTCCGTTTAGTGCGTGGTACAGAATGGCCGCAACCAGACCCAACTCACCGATACCGATGATGGCTGTCTTGTATGTGGCGATAACGCTGTTGTAAGCCTCAGGGCTTACGCGAACCAGCGACGTGTCGAGCACGTGTACGAGCAAGAAAAAGAAAATGGCAACACCGGTAATACGGTGAAGTACCCAGGACCACATTCCAACTTTTCCGCGGTACAGGGTGCCTGCAGGCTTCTTAGGCACTGAATTCCTCCTAGACGGGGCTAAGGTCAAAGACCTGTTTAAGTCTAAGTCGCCTTTTAGCTCGCTATAACCAGTTTCGTCCCTATTCAACTAGGGTTTTTAGTGATGTCTACTGCACGCAAGCCAATTGACCGTTTCCACCCCATCATTCCCGCGGGTGGCATCGGCTCGCGCCTCTGGCCGCTATCGCGTGCGTCAGCCCCAAAGTTTTTGCACGACCTAACCGGTTCGGGCCAGACCCTGCTTCAGGACACCTGGGACCGACTCACACCTTTGGCAGGACCAGACCGAATCATGGTTGTCACCGGTCAGGCACATCAAGGGGCAGTGGTTGAGCAAATCGATGACCTCGACCTGAAGAACCTGGTTCTAGAGCTTTCACCAAAGGATTCAACCGCGGCAATCATTCTTGCCGCCGCCATTCTGGCGAAGCGCGAACCAGACGTTATCATCGGTTCGTTCGCGGCAGACCACGTGATCAAGGAAACCGACGCATTCGTGGATACCGTGCGGGAAGCCATCGAAGTGGCAGCCACCGGCAAGATTGTGACCATTGGCATTCAGCCAACCGAGCCTTCCACCGCGTTTGGCTACATCAAGACAGGCGATCTTCTGGGCGGAACCAACGCTCCTAACGCCCGAGCTGTTGAGAAATTTGTTGAAAAGCCGAAGATGGCCGCCGCACGCAAGTTTGTGGAGAGCGGAAAGTACCTCTGGAACGCGGGTATGTTCATCGCTCCCGCCAGCGTGCTTCTAGAGCAGCTTGCCAAGAGCGAGCCTGAACTTCACAAGTCGCTAATGGAGATTGCCGACGCGTGGGACGGCATGTATCGCGAGTCCGTGATGCACAAGGTTTGGCCAACTCTCAAGAAAATCGCAATCGACTACTCGATAGCGGAGCCCGCCGCAGAGGCCAACCTGGTTGCAGTGGTTCCAGGTAATTTCACTTGGCACGACGTGGGCGATTTCGCGGCAATTGCTGAATTGCAATCCGCCGGTCGTCGCGGAAACCTAGCCATTCTGGGAAGCACAAAGGTTCTGGCCGACTCGTCCAGCGGCATTCTGGTGAGTGAGACAGACCGTCTGATTGCTCTGATTGGCCTCGAAGACATCATCGTTGTGGACACTCCAGACGCTCTCTTGGTGACCACCAAGGAACACGCCCAGCGCGTGAAGAGCTTGGTTGACGCGCTCAAGGCAACAGGGCACAGTGATGTCCTTTAGTTCCATGAGCTTCAAACGTGTTTTGGGTTCGGCGCTCGCCGTTACCGCCGCTTTGTCTACCGCGGCTTGCGCCACTGCAGTGGTTAGTTCAACGCCAACTCCCGTTGCGTTCAAGGCCTGCATGGTTAGCAGCCGCGAAGGGTTCAACGACTCCGGCGCCAACGCCGCCGCGTACTACGGACTACTTCAGAGCGAGGCACAGTTTGGCCCGCGAACCTCCGTTGTGCAGGTCTCCCCAGATGCAGGCATCGATGATTTCTCGGCGGCTCTAAACAAGCTCGTGAAACGCGACTGCAACCTGGTGTTTGGCGTTGGCCAGCAGCTTGTGGCTCCGGTTCGGATGGCGGCAACCGCTCACCCAGAGGTGAAGTTCGCCCTTGTTGACGCAACTTTGACCAGCGGCAACGGAACTCAATTGGACCTACCAAACGTGAAGAACATCGAATTCGATGCCACACAGGCCGCTTTCATGGCGGGTTACCTGGCCGCCTCTCAAACTGGAAGCTCCACCATCGGTCTGTTTGCCGGTGCCCGCAGTCACGCAAACCTAAACCAGGTTTACGCTTTCCGTCAGGGTGTGCAGTATTTCGATTCCAAGCACGTAAAGACCACCGTGCTAATCGGCGCAATTGGCGATGCACCGGAAACTTGGAGCTTTTTGGGCAGTAACCCAACCAAGCAGGCAATCCACTACAAGATCAGCGGCATGACCAACGCGGGAGCCGACGTGATTTATGAGGTTGGCCTCCCAGGGCTTTACGTGACCAAGCTGGTTTCCGTTCACCCAGATGTTTTGGTTATTGGCACCGACAGCGACTGGTGGACCCAACCTGGATTTGCCGACTTCAAGAAATTGGTGCTGGCCTCGGCAACCAAGAAGATTGCAGATGCGGTGGTGCGCACTGTTGGCGACGCGGTTTCCGGAATCTTTGTTGGTGGCACCGGTGGAAGTTGGCTTGGAACTCTGGGAACCGGCGATGTAATGCTCACCGAGCAGCACGACGTTCCTTATTCAATCGGCATTCAGAGCGAGCTGGACTCGATTAAAGCGGACCTCATTTCGGGCAAGCTTTCCATCGACGCTTTCAACGATTTGTAACGGGTCTGTTAACAATTTCTTCTAATCCGCGTGTGTTTACTTTGCGGGGTTACGCTAAGCGCGTGGGCCAAAAAATATTTGCCCGCCACTATTAGGAGGAATTCAAGTGAATTTTCTTTCACGCACTAGCAAGGTAATTGCTACCGTCAGCGTTGCCGGTCTAGTACTTGCAGGTTGTGCCTCGGCACCAGCCGCAACTACCGCAGCGCCAGTCAACTACAAGGCCTGTATGGTCTCGGACAGCGGTGGTTTCAAGGACGCATCGTTCAACGAAGAGGCATACAACGGCCTCGTTGCAGCACAGAAGGACCTTGGCGTTAAGACCGCTCAGGTTGAGTCTCCAAACGACGCAACTCAGACCGACTACACCTCGGCTGTTGCATCGATGGTTGACGAGGGATGTAACCTCATCATCAACGTAGGTTTCGCTCTTGCAGCGGCAACCGCAGAGGCAGCAAAGGCTAACCCAAAGGTTGACTTCGCGATTATCGACTCTGCCCTAAGCAACCCTGACTACTCGCCACTGAGCCTTCCAAACGTGAAGCCGATTCAGTACGACACCGCTCAGGCTGCATTCCTAGCAGGTTACCTAGCAGCTGGCACCACCAAGACTGGCAAGGTGGCCACCTACGGTGGAATGCTGTTCCCATCTGTGACGATCTTCATGGATGGCTTCAAGCAGGGCGTTGACTACTACAACAAGGTCAAGGGAACCAAGGTTGTTGTTCTTGGTGCAGAAGGAACCGACAGCAGCAAGTGGGCTGCAACCGGTGACTTCAATGACCAGTCGAAGGGCAAGACTCTAACCGAGCAGTTCTTCTCGCAGGGCGCCGACATCATCGTTCCAGTAGCCGGCCCAGTGGGTATCGGTTCGGGACAGGCAACCCTAGACAAGAAGGGCACCCTCGTAATCGGTGTTGACAGCGACTGGTACGGTATCCCAACCCACGCCAAGTACAAGGCAAACATCCTCACCTCGATTGAGAAGAAGATGGCCAAGGCTGTTGAAGAAATCATCAAGAGCGGAGTGGACGGCAAGTTCACTGGTGGCGATGTAAACCAGTACGTTGGCACCCTGGCAAACGGCGGTGTAATGATTGCGCCTCAGCACGACGTGATGTACCCAAGTGGTATTCAGGCCGAGCTAGACAAGATTCAGGCAGACATCATCTCCGGCAAGATCAAGGTCACCTCGATCTACGCAAAGTAGTTCGAAACCTTCAGAATCACATTGGAGCGGGGGTCGCGATTGCGGCCCCCGTTTCCTTTTCTGCGTGGTTAGACTGAATTTGAAATGCGCACCGATGGGGGCGCACCGAGAACGGGAAAGCAATGAAGCTGGAACTTAGAGGCATCACCAAAACGTTTGGTGCCTTGGTGGCAAACGACAACGTGAACCTAACCGCGGAACCAGGGCAGATTCACTGCCTCTTGGGCGAAAACGGTGCGGGCAAGTCAACCCTGATGAACGTGCTTTACGGGCTTTACCAGCCTGACGGCGGAGAAATCCTTCTAGACGACAAGGCAGTTGCCTTTTCCGGTCCTGGAGACGCAATGGCCGCCGGTATTGGCATGGTGCACCAGCACTTCATGCTCATCCCTGTTTTCACCGTTGCAGAGAACGTGATTCTCGGGCACGAGCCAACGAGGTTTGGTGGTGTGCTGGACCTTGATGCCGCCCGCGCCAAAGTGAAGGCGATCAGCGACTCTTTTGGCTTTGATGTTGACCCAGATGCAGTGGTTGGTGATTTGCCCGTTGGCGTGCAACAACGTGTTGAGATCATCAAAGCACTGGTGAGTGATGCCCAGGTTTTGGTTTTTGACGAACCGACTGCAGTGCTGACCCCTCAGGAAACCGACGAACTCATGGTGATCATGAAGCAGTTGCGAGACGCGGGCAAAGCCATAGTCTTCATCACCCACAAATTGCGTGAGGTGAAAGAAGTCGCAGACAAGATCACCGTGATTCGTTTGGGCAAGGTTGTTGGCGAAGCCAGTCCAACCGACACCGCCGAGGCATTGGCAGCCATGATGGTTGGCCGCGCGGTAGACCTAGACGTGCACAAGCAGCCAGCCAAACTGGGCGCAACTACTTTCAAAGTAAACGGCCTGAGTGCCTGGAACGAAACTGGCCAGCAGGTTCTCAGCGATGTGAGTTTTGAGATTCGAGCCGGCGAAATCCTGGTGATTGCCGGAGTGCAGGGAAACGGCCAGACTGAGTTGACCGAGGCCATCCTCGGCATGCATGGCAAGACCCAGGGTTCTATCGAACTAGACGGCAACCAGCTCATCGGTAAAAACGTGAAGCAGGTGCTCGACCTCGGGGTTGGGTTTGTGCCGGAAGACCGAACCGAAGACGGCCTGGTTGCCGAGTTCACCATCGCTGAAAATTTGATGCTGGACCGAAGCGACCGCGAACCTTTTGCCAAAGGGTTGGCCCTCAAACTGAACGTGCTCAAAGAATTTGCCGAGCAAAAGGTTAAGCAATACGACGTACGTGCTCAGGGCATTTTCACCAAGGCGGGTCAGCTCTCCGGTGGAAACCAGCAGAAGGTGGTTTTGGCTCGCGAACTCAGTCGCGAACTCAGGCTTCTGGTGGCATCGCAGCCAACTCGTGGTCTCGACGTGGGATCTATCGAGTTTGTGCACGAGCAGATTGTGGCAGCCCGAGACAGCGGCATTCCGGTTCTGATAGTGGCAACCGAACTTGACGAAGCAACCCAGCTGGGAGATCGCATCGCTGTGATGTATCGCGGCAAGGTTGTTGGAATTGTTGACCCAAAAACCGACAGAGCGGTGTTGGGTCAGATGATGGCGGGAATCACCAAATGAGCAATCAAGATCTAAAGGCGGCCGACTCCAAGGCTGCGGAATCGAATCAGGGCAAGAGCCTAATGGCGCAGATATTCAGCGGTAGCTGGGTGCTGTCGGCGCTCGCTGTGCTCACCAGCTTTGTGGTTGGCGGTCTGTTGATTGCGCTCAGCAACACTGGTGTGCAAACGGCTTCGGGCTACTTCTTCTCACGTCCGCTCGACACGCTGAGTGCAATCTGGAACGCTGTGTTCGGTGCCTACGACGCGCTGTTCCGCGGCGCCATATTCAACTATCAGGCCGCAACCTGGGTGGGCATGATCAAGCCGATCACCGAGACTCTGGCCTACGCCACCCCAATCACGTTTGCGGGACTCGGCTTGGCGGTTGCATTCCGCTCCGGTCTTTTCAACATCGGTGGCACCGGTCAGATCATCTTTGGAGCAATGTTCGCTGGCTGGATAGCAATCTATGTTGACCTGCCTTTCTGGATTCACTTCCCGCTAGCCGTTATCGCCGGTGTCATCGGTGGTGCGTTCTATGGAGCGTTGGTGGGCCTGCTCAAGGCGACCACGGGTGCCAACGAAGTCATCGTGACCATCATGTTTAACTACATTGCCGCGCTGCTGTTGGCCTACCTGTTGAAAACACCTGTGTTCCAAGCCCCAAAGGCCGTGAACCCAATCTCCCCTCCGGTGATGGACTCGGCAAAGTACCCGGCGTTCTTGGGTTCTGACTTCCGAATCCACGCCGGCTTCATTGCCATGCTGCTCGCGGTTTGGGGTGTGTGGTGGCTGCTCAACCGTTCCACCACCGGCTTCCAGTTCCGCGCTCTGGGACACAACCCAAACGCATCGCGCGTTGCTGGAATTAACATCGGCCTCAACTACGTTCTGGTCATGGCGGTTTCAGGTGCACTTGCCGGCTTGGCGGGTACCTCACAGATTCTGGGTACCGAAGGCTTCCTCACCACAGGTGTGGCCGCCAGCTTCGGATTTGACGCAATCACCGTTGCTTTGCTGGGCCGTAACAACCCAATCGGCGTGCTCGCCTCGGGAATCCTTTTCGGTGGTCTTCGCGCCGGTGCCGTAACCATGCAGGCCAACCAGGGCGTGCCAATCGACATCGTTTTCATTGTGCAGTCCATGATCGTGTTGTTCATCGCCGCACCTCCGCTGGTTCGCGCCATTTTCAGATTGCCCCACGGCACCAAAAAACGGGTCAAGCCAGCAAAGCAAGCTAAGTCCACCTCCGCAAAGGCGGCCACCAAGTGAAGCAAAGCCGTAAAACCCCAATAATCCTGTTGGTCATGAGCCTGGTTGGTGTGCTGCTAGCCGCCACCGCTCCCGCTCTACACACCGCCATTCAGTTCAAGGCCGACACAGACCTGCTATCCATTCCAAATGGTGACGTTTCCGTAGCGCTGGTAACTTGGCTCATCGCTGTGGCGCTTCTGGTTCTGGCTGGAATTTCAATGTGGCGGGTAATCAAAAAGAACCAGCCAACCCATCGATGGGTGTCTCCCGTATTTGGGGCTCTGCTCGTGTTTGCTGTGTTGATCGTGCTTTATGCCGGCAAGACCATGACAATCACCGCCCTGCTTCAGGGTTCGTTGGCATTGGCAGTGCCGCTGATCTTCGGCTCAATGGCCGGTGTGCTCAGCGAGCGAGTTGGCGTGGTCAACATTGCCATCGAGGGTCAGTTGCTTTCGGGTGCATTTGTTTCTGCACTGGTTGCCTCACTAACCCAGAGCCTTTGGTTGGGGTTGCTTGCTGCGGCCATCGCGGGTGCCGTGGTTTCGCTTGTGCTCGCCGTATTCGCAATCAAGTACGTGGTAGACCAAATCATCGTTGGTGTGGTTCTAAACGTGCTTGTGGTTGGTCTCACAAACTTTCTGTTCAGCACGCTCATGGGTGGCAACGTTGCCCTGTTCAACTCACCCCCGCGCTTTGACAAAGTTCTGATTCCGCTGCTCGGTCAGATTCCTATTTTGGGACCGGTGCTGTTCAACCAGACCCCGATTGTGTACCTAATGTACGTGGCGGTTGCCCTGGTCTGGTTCTTCCTGTTCAAGACTCGTTGGGGTTTGCGTGTCCGTGCCGTTGGCGAATATCCGAAGGCCGCCGACACCGTGGGAATCAAGGTCTACCGCACCCGCTACGTGAGCGTGCTCATAGGTGGCGCACTCGCCGGTTTTGGAGGTGCCTTCTTCACGCTGGGTCAGGTTGGCGCCTTTGGCAAGGAGATGACCAACGGTGCCGGTTACATCGCTCTGGCAGCGCTCATCTTTGGTCGTTGGAATCCGATTTACGCCGCGTTTGCCGCTCTTCTGTTTGGTTTCAGCGAGAACCTGCAGTTTGGCCTGGCCATCATTGGTTCTTCTGTCCCGAGCGAGTTCCTGCTTATGCTGCCTTACCTGATGACTGTGATTGCGGTTGCCGGTTTGGTTGGCAAGGTCACAGGTCCTGCAGCATCTGGCAAGCCGTACATCAAGAGTTAGGGCAGCAATGTCTCAAGAACAGCAAGTGGCCGCGGCGAACATCGATTGGGAGCAGCTAACCCAAGCCGCAATCAAGGCAATGGGCAATGCGTATGTGCCCTATTCCAAGTTCCCGGTTGGCGCAGCGGCACTCATCGATGACGGGCGAATCGTTTCTGGCTGCAATGTAGAGAACGCCAGTTACGGCCTCACCCTTTGTGCCGAATGCTCGTTGGTCAGTGAACTCTTCGCTACTGGTGGCGGCAAGCTGGTTGCATTCGCTTGCGTGGATTCCAATCACAACGTGTTGATGCCCTGCGGCCGTTGCCGTCAGTTGCTGTTTGAGCACTCGGCTCAAGGCATGTTGCTGCAAACCGTTTCCGGCATCAAGACCATCGATGAAGTGATTCCCGACGCGTTTGGCCCGCGCCAGTTGGATGAACATGCACAGCAGGAGCAGGGCAAGTGAGCGAGTTTTCGGCAGTCGAACTGATCATCGCCAAGCGCGAAAAGGGCGAACTTTCCACCGCCCAGATTGATTGGCTGGTGGCCAACTACACCAGTGGCGTTGTGGCAGACGAACAGATGTCGGCCATGGCGATGGCAATTTTGCTCAACGGCATGAACCGGCGCGAAATCAAAGACCTCACCATGGCGATGATTGCCTCGGGTGAGCGCTTGGACTTCAGCACCCTGCCAACCACCACCTCAGACAAACACTCAACCGGTGGCGTGGGTGACAAGATAACTTTGCCGCTGGCCCCTCTCGTGGCTGTTTTCGGAGTGGCGGTGCCACAGTTGAGCGGCCGCGGTCTAGGCCACACCGGTGGCACACTGGACAAACTCGAGAGCATCCCTGGTTGGCGGGCCGCCCTTAGCAACGCCGAAATGCACCGCCAGCTTGCCGAGGTTGGCGCCGTGATTTGCGCCGCCGGTTCTGGCCTAGCGCCTGCCGACAAAAAGCTTTACGCGCTGCGCGACGTGACCGGCACAGTGGAGTCCATTCCGCTCATCGCAAGCTCCATCATGAGCAAGAAGATTGCCGAAGGCACCGCATCATTGGTGCTAGACGTAAAGGTGGGTTCAGGTGCGTTCATGAAGACCCTGGACCGCGCGCGCGAACTTGCTCAGACCCTCGTGGCTCTCGGCCAAGACGCCGGGGTGAAAACTTCGGCTCTGCTCACCGACATGTCCACGCCGCTCGGTCGCAAGATTGGCAACGCTCTTGAAGTTGAGGAGAGCGTGGAGGTGCTAGCCGGTGGCGGGCCCGCAGACGTGGTTGACCTCACAGTGGAACTTGCCTCCGAAATGCTCCGGTTGGCGGGCAAGCCTGACATCGATGTGAGGGCCGCGCTGAATGACGGCCGCGCCATGGACAAGTGGAATCAAATGATTCGTGCCCAGGGCGGCGACCCGAATGCCACGCTTCCAACCGCCAAGGAAAGTCACGTTGTTGTGGCCCAGCAGGATGGTTACGTGGAGCAGGTTGACGCGCTGGCCGTTGGAATCGCTTCGTGGCGCCTGGGTGCTGGTCGCGCTCGCAAGGAAGACCCGGTTCAGTTTGGCGCGGGTGCCGTGCTGCACGTTGGCATTGGCGACAAGGTGGTCAAGGGGCAGCCTCTGATAACCTTGCTCAGCGACGATACCCACCGATTTGAACGCGCGCTCGAGGTGCTAAACGGCAACCTAACCGTTGTGTCCCAGCCGGTTGAATACCAACGCAAGATTGTTTTGGAATCAATCAAGAACTAGCAACAAGCCCCACAACCAAAGCCAAGGAAGCACCTCATGAACAACTTTGACGTCCGCATGCTGCCAAAGATCTCCCTGCACGATCACCTCGATGGTGGCCTTCGTCCGCAGACCATCATCGACCTAGCTGCCCAAGTTGGACACGAGCTTCCAACCACCGACGCCAAGGAACTGGCCAAGTGGTTCTTTGAGGCCGCAAACTCCGGTTCGCTTCCGCGCTACCTTGAGACGTTTGACCACACCATCGCTGTGATGCAGACCGTTGAGGGGCTGAAGCGGGTTGCCAAGGAGTTCGTACTTGACCTTGCCAACGATGGCGTGATTTACGGCGAAGTTCGCTGGGCTCCAGAGCAGCACCTGCGAAACGGCCTTACCCTGGATGAGGTTGTTGAGGCCGTTCAGGACGGTCTCGAAGAGGGCATCGATGTGGTTGACAAGCAGGGCGGTTACATTCGCACCGGTCAGTTGGTAACCGCGATGCGTCACGCAGACCGAGGCATGGAGATTGCCGAGTTGGCAGTTCGCCACCGCGAAAACGGCGTGGTCGGTTTTGACATCGCCGGAGCGGAAGCTGGCTTCCCAGCCAGCAACCACAAGGCAGCGTTCGACTACCTGGCCGCCGAGTTGTTCCCGGCCACCGTTCACGCTGGTGAGGCCGACGGAGTGGAAAGCATCAAGGATGCAATCGTCTCGGGCCGTGCTCTGCGACTTGGCCACGGCGTTCGAATCTATGAAGACCTTCTTCTGCGTGAAGACGGTGACACCGATGTTGTGACCCTGGGTCCGGTTGCTCGCTGGGTTTACGACCGCGGCATTGCACTTGAACTTTGCCCAAGTAGCAATCTGCAGACTGGTGCAATTGCCGACCTTGGCGAGGAGCTTGAAGACCACCCCTTTGACCTGCTGTACGAGCTTGGTTTCAACGTGACCGTAAGCACCGACAATCGCCTGATGAGCGCAACCACGCTAACTCGCGAGCTTGAGCTCTTGGTTGACACCTTTGACTACGGCTTGGGTGACCTAGAGCAGTTCCAGGTGAACGCTGCAAACGCCAGCTTCCAAGACGCAGAGGCGCGCGACGAGCTTCTAGACATGATTGCCGAAGGTTTCCGACGTGCAAACACCGGCCGCCGCTAAAGGTCAATAGATGTCACTGCTTTCCAACGCGCTAGGCGAGGGGTCCATCATTCTGGGCGCACAGGCCAGCACCTGGGAAGCTGCGGTTCGGCTTGCCGGAGACGGCTTGGTTGCCAGTGGTAGAACCACCCAAAAATACACCGATGACATGGTTGCGGCCGTGCAGGAACTCGGTCCCTACATAGTTATCGGTCCAGGTTTGGCTATGCCGCACACCCGCCCGAGCGAGAGCGTTTTGGAGACCGGAATGAGTCTCGTGGTGCTGCAGGAGCCGGTTGAGTTTGGCCACCAGCGCAACGATCCGGTACACGTGCTGTTTGGCTTGGCAGCGCTGGATCACGACCGTCACTTGGAAATTCTTAGCGAGTTTGCAGCCCACGCCAGTGACCCAGATTTTATTAATTCCCTGTTAACTTGCTCCTCTGAGGGCGAAATCCGCTCCTTAATAAATTGATTTAATGCGAGACTCGTTTTATGAAGATCATCGCGGTTTGTGGGGCAGGAATTGGCACGTCAGTGCTGCTCAAGATGAACGCCGAGAAGGTTCTTCGCACCCTAGGTCTCACCGCCACCGTAGAGGCAAGCGATATTGAAACCGCTCGCGCAAGCCGCGACGCGCAGATTTTACTCACCACCCCGGAGTTAGTAGAAAAACTTCAGGGTCTGCCAAGCGAGGTAATCGCCATCGACCACGTTTTTGACCTAGGCGAGATCAGCGAAAAGCTGAGCAAGGCAATGCTCTAGTTAGCTGATTTAGGCCAGAACTTCTCTCATGGCCGCATCCAATGCCGCCAACTTGCCTTGGGCGGACTTTTCAGAATCACCAATAGCCTGCAGGTAACACTTGAGCTTTGGCTCGGTTCCGCTGGGCCGAACAATCACCCTGCGTCCGTCATCAAGCTGGAACAGCAGGCCATCGGTGGGTTTCAAATTTGCGGATCCAAGAGCAAGGTCAGTGAAGTCCGCTTTTGATCCATCGATGGTTGCAGGTGGGTTCTTCCGCAGTTCGGAAACCTTCTGCTGTGCAACCGCAACATTGCCAAATCGCTGGCTGATCTGGCCGGTAGCAAAGTGTCCGTAGCGCTGGCAAAGTTCTTGTAGGTGATGGTCTAGGTCGGTGCCGTCTGCTGCCAAACGGTTGGCTAGCGAGGCAATCATTAGGGCGGCGCTGATACCGTCTTTGTCCGGGGTGTGCTCGGGGTCAACGCAGTAACCAAGGGCCTCTTCGAAACCAAACAATAGGTTGGGCACTTTGGAGATCCACTTGAAGCCGGTGAGGGTCTGCTCAAAACCCAGGTCGAACTCGGCGGCAACCGCGGCAAGCTGAGAACTCGACACAATGCTGCAAGCGAGGGTGCCGGTGATACCCAAGTTAGAGGCGCGCTTGGCAACCTCGTAGCCCAGAATCAGGCCAACCTGATCTCCAGTGAGTTTGCGCCAGCCAGCCTTTTCACGAGCGTCTGGCACGGCCACCGCGAGCCTGTCGGCATCGGGATCGCAGGCCAAAATCAACTGAGCGCGAACCTGTTTTGCCGTTTCAAAGGCTAGGTCCAGCGCGCCAGGCTCTTCGGGGTTCGGGAATTCCACAGTCGGAAAAGTTCCATCGGGGGAAATCTGTTGGCGAACCACCGCGGGCTGTGAGAGGCCTGCCGCCTTGAACGCGCTCTTGAGGGTTTCCCAGCCAACGCCGTGCATTGCGGTGAAGACCACACTAATTCCCTGGCCTAACAGCGCACCATCCTGTGGCTCAACCAAACTGGCAGTGTGGTCAACATATTCATCGCGAAGTTCAGCGCCGCCGGTTACAAAGTCGTCGCTCTTGGGCAATTCCGCAAAGGTCTTGGTTGCGGCCACACTGTGAATGCACTTGGCAATTTCGGAATCAACGGGCGAAATTATCTGCGAGCCGCCGTTGGCCCCGCCCAGATAAACCTTGTAACCGTTGTCCCGCGGCGGGTTGTGGCTGGCGGTAACCATCACACCCATGCTGAAACCGCCCTGCTTCACGGCAAACGCCAGCACCGGAGTTGGAACGTAGGTTTCGAACAACAACACATCGATGCCCGCCGCCGCAAAAATCTGTGCCGAATCACGGGCGAAAACATCGCTGTTTAGTCGCCCGTCAAATCCAATAACCACCGATGGTTTGCCGCCCGCAAATTCCTCATTCGCAAGCAGCCAGTTTGCGATTCCGGCGGCGGCCTGCCCCACCAGTACGCGATTCATTCGGTTTGGTCCGGCACCGAGTTCACCGCGAAGGCCGGCGGTGCCAAATTCGAGTCGCCCATCAAATCGGCTGGCTAGGTCGGCGGCACCGTTTGGGTCGCGCTTGGCGTTTTCAACGGCAGCCTGTAGTTCGGCGCGAGTCTGGGGATCGGGGTCTTGCTCCAGCCAGGCCAGCGCCTGCTTCAACAGCGCTGGGGTGGTGGCCGCGGATGTCTCAGAAGTCATGTTTAGAGCTTTGCCACAATCTCAGCCAACAGCGCGCTGATGCGCGACTCGGCAGCAGCTCCCGCCTCAAGCACCTCTTTGTGACTCAGTGGTTCGCTCGAAATGCCGGCGGCCAAGTTGGTGATGAGTGAAAGCCCAAGAATCTCAAGTCCGGCCTGACGCGCAGCGATTGCCTCGAGCGCCGTGCTCATACCCACTATGTGACCGCCGATGTGCTTGGCCATCTGAACCTCGGCAGGGGTCTCGTACTGCGGGCCCTGGAACTGAACGTAAACGCCCTCGTCAAGCGACTGGTCAACGGTGCGAGCCAATTCGCGCAGGCGCTTGGAGTAGAGGTTTGTTAGGTCAATGAACGTTGCGCCCTCCAGTGGGGTTGCTGCAGTCAGGTTGATGTGATCGCTAATGAGCACTGGCTGACCAGGCTTCCAAGAAGTCTTAATTCCGCCGGCACCGTTGGTGAGCACCATGGTCTCTGCGCCAAGTGCCGCCGCCACGCGAACCCCGTGCACCACAGACGCAACGCCGTGGCCCTGGTAAAAGTGGGTGCGGGCACCGAGTACCAGAGCAAACTTTCCGCTCGGCAACGCGATAGAACGAATGGTGGCAACGTGACCGGCAACCTCCGGTGCAATGAATCCGGGCAGACTCGCGGCATCGATGCGTGCAATTTCGTCACCGATGAGGTCAGCGGCTTTTGCCCAGCCAGAGCCAAGGGTGAGTGCCACGTGGTGTTGTTCCACGCCCGTCTGCTGGCGGATGATTTCCGCCGCCTGAGCCGCTAGTTCGAATGGATTGCTGCGCTGAATGTCATTTGCCTGAGCCATAATTTTGAGTCTAGTTGTGTAAGACAATAGAGGGGTGGACAAGACAGCGGTAAAGAAACATCACATCGTCATTATTGGTGGCGGCCCCGGTGGGTATGAAGCGGCTCTCAGTGGGCGCCAGCTTGGTGCAGACGTAACCCTCATTGAAAAGAGCGGAATTGGCGGGCACGCAGTTCTAACCGATGTGGTGCCGAGCAAGACCCTGATTGCTACCGCGGAAGCCGCCCAGCGCGTGAACCACGCAACGGCACTTGGCGTGAAGTTCAGCTTTGCCGGTCAGCCGGTGAAGCCAAAGGTTGAAATCGACCTTGGCGTTGTGAACCAGCGACTTCTCGACTTGGCCGAGCAGCAGAGTGCCGACATGCTTGAGACGCTGGTTGAAGCTGGTGTTCGAATCATTCACGGTTCTGGTCGCCTCGATGGCAACCACCACGTAATCGCCACCCCAGCCGACGGTTCCAAAGAGGAGCGGCTGGAGGCCAAGACCATCATCGTTGCGGTTGGTGCTACCCCGCGGGAGCTTGACGACGCAAAGCCAGACGGCGATCGAATCTTCACCTGGGCGCAGTTGTATAACCTGCAGGAACTTCCTGAGCACATGATTGTGGTTGGTTCCGGTGTGACCGGTGCCGAGTTTGCCAGCGCTTACTCTTACTTGGGTTCCAAGGTTACGCTCATCAGCAGCCGGGACACCATTTTGCCTTCGAGTGACGCCGACGCATCGGCCGTAATCGACACAGTTTTCCGCCGCAACGGCATCAATATCCTTGGTAAGAGCCGAGCCGACAAGGTTGTGAACACCGGCGAGGGCGTTGAGGTGACCCTCAGCACCGGCGAAGTAGTCAAGGGATCACACTGCCTAATGGCGGTTGGCGCAATCCCAAACACTCGAGGACTGGGTCTTGAGGAAGCCGGTGTGATTCTTACCGAGAGTGGTCACATCGATGTAAACAAGGTTGCCCGCACCTCGCGCGCCAACGTTTACGCGGTTGGCGACTGCACAACTTTTATGCCACTGGCTTCGGTTAGCCAGATGCAGGGCCGCACCGCCGTGTTCCACACCATGGGCGATGTGAGCGCGCCAACCAACCTACGTCACGTGGCCGCCAACATCTTTACCGCGCCAGAGGTTGCAACCATAGGTTGGACTGAACGAGACGTTCTGGATGGCAAGGTCAATGGCTTCGTAAAGAAGATCATGCTGGAGACCAATCCGCGCGCCAAGATGCAGGGTATTGAGGATGGTTTTGTAAAGCTCATCTGTTCCACGGGAGGCACCGTCATCGGCGGAGTAATCGTGGCACCGCGCGCCTCGGACCTCATCTACCCAATCGCCATCGCGGTTGAGAACCGTCTAACAGTAGACGAAGTTGCTCGCACCTTCACCGTTTACCCGTCGCTCTCGAGTTCCATCCAAGAGGCGGCTCAGGACCTGCACCTGCCAACGGTCTAGTTGGTTCAAAAAGAAAACCCCGACGTCTTGGTCGGGGTTTTCTTTTACCTAAAAATTAGGAGAACCGGATGAGCGCTACTCGAACTCGATGAGCATGGTGCCGGCAGGAACGGTTTCGCCCACTGCAGCTCCAATGCTCTTCACGGTTCCGCTCTTGTGTGCGGTCAATGGTTGTTCCATCTTCATGGCCTCAAGCACCACAACTAGGTCGCCCTCGTTCACTTCTTGACCAACCTCAACGGCAATCTTCACCACGGTGCTCTGCATCGGTGCCTTGATTTCGTTGGCATTGCCACCCGTGGAAACCGAGCCACTCTTCTTGCGTTTGGCAACTGCTGGAGCCGCGGCAGCCGAGCCAGTGCCGGCAAACAGAGCGGCTGGCAGGCTAACTTCGATTCGCTTGCCGTCTACCTCAACCACAACGCTGTTGCGGCTTACAGGCTCGGCACCCTCGCTGCCCTCGGCAACGTGTGCCGGGATGTCGTTGTTCCACTCGGTTTCAATCCAGCGAGTGTAGATTCCAAACTTGCCATCGCCACCGATGAATGCTGGATCGTTCACAATCTTGCGGTGGAATGGCAGAACGGTCGGTAGGCCTTCAACCTGCATCTCATCGAGGGCACGGCGGCTGCGAGCCAACGCCTCCTCGCGAGTTGCGCCGGTCACGATCAGCTTGGCAACCATGCTGTCGAACGAACCCGAGATTTCGTCGCCGCTCTCAACGCCGGTGTCTACTCGCACGCCCGGTCCGCTTGGTGCCTTGAACAGCTTCACTGGGCCAGGGGCTGGCATGAAGTTGCGGCCTGCGTCTTCGCCGTTGATTCGGAACTCAAAACTGTGGCCCTTGATGATCGGGTCGCCGTATTCCAGCTTGCCGCCCTCGGCCAAACGGAACTGCTCGCGCACTAGGTCAAGTCCGGTTACCTCTTCGGAAACCGGGTGCTCAACCTGAAGTCGGGTGTTTACTTCCAGGAAGCTGATGGTGCCGTCTTGCGCAACAAGGAACTCACAGGTTCCTGCACCCTGGTAGCCAACTTCTTTCAAAATGGCCTTCGATGCTTCGTAGAGGCGCTTGTTCTGCTCCTCGGTTAGGAACGGAGCCGGGGCTTCCTCAACTAGCTTCTGGTGACGACGCTGCAGCGAGCAGTCGCGCGTGGAAACCACAACAACGTTTCCGTAGGCATCTGCAAGGCACTGGGTCTCAACGTGGCGAGGCTTCTCTAGGTACTTCTCAACAAAGCACTCACCTCGACCAAACGCGGCAATCGCCTCACGAGTTGCGCTCTCAAATAGCTCGGCAACCTCTTCCTTTTTGTAGGCCACCTTGATGCCGCGGCCACCGCCACCGTATGCCGCCTTGATGGCAACTGGCACGCCGTGCTGGGCCACGAAGTCCAACACTTCATCGGCGCCCTTCACAGGGTTCAGGGTTCCGGCGGCCAGAGGCGCGCCAACCTTCTCGGCAACGTGGCGAGCCGAAACCTTGTCACCCAGCATCTCAATCGCCTTTGGAGAAGGTCCAATCCAAATCAAACCGGCATCGATGACGGCTCGCGCAAAATCGGCGTTCTCGGCAAGGAATCCGTATCCGGGGTGAACGGCGTCGGCGCCACTCTGGGCCGCCACGGCCAAAATCTTTTCGATGACCAGATAGGTTTCCGGTCCGGTGGTTCCGTTCAGCGCGTAGGCTTCGTCGGCCATCTTGGAGTGCATCGCATCGCGATCCTGGTCTGCGTAAACAGCCACACTCTGAATGCCGGAGTCTTTTGCGGCGCGGATGATGCGAACTGCGATTTCTCCGCGGTTGGCAACTAGAACCTTGGTGATTTTCTTAGACGAAGTCATAGTGCATCTAGCCTATTGGTTCGCCAGCCTCAGCCTTTGGTGCTGGGTAACAAAAAAATCACAAAACCAGCCAGTCCAGAGCCAAATTTGGCGCTAGCTAGTGGTGCGCTACTTGATGTTCCAAAGGCTCGGGTATTCAATTCCAAGCTCGATTATCATTTCTCGCAGCGTGGGCAGGCTTAGGCCAACCACGGTGTGTGGGTCGCCATCGATGCGGCTCACAAATGCGCCACCTAGGCCATCGATGGTGAACGCACCGGCCACCTTCAATGGCTCTCCTGTGGCCACGTAGGCCTCGATTTCGCTCTCACTCAGGTTGGCAAAGTGCACGGTGGCGTGACTAGCGCGACCCACAGCATTTGGGGCTTCGGGGTTGCGGTTGTCGATCACCCAGTGACCCGAGTAAAGGCGACCGCTGTTACCGCGCATGGCGAGCCAGCGGTCAATTGCTACCTCGGGAAGGTGCGGCTTGCCAAGGGATTCGCCGTTGAACTCCAGCGATGAGTCGCAACCGATGATCACAGCACCCGCGGCTTCTGGGCGGCTCAACACCGCTTCGGCTTTGGCGCGAGCTAGCAGGCCCACCATCTCGCTCGTGTTGGTGACTAAACCCTGTGCCTTGGCAACCGCGGTCACCTCGTCTTCGTCTACCAGCGGGGCAATTGTGAGAGGTTGAATGCCACCAGCCTGGAGCAAAGTTAGGCGAGCGGGTGAGGTGGATGCGAGCACAACGCGAGTCATGGCTTCAAGGGTATGGAACACTTGTCTGGTGGACAAATCAATCAACTGGACCGGTCAGCAGCTAACTCTTCGAATTGAGAAGGTGGCGCACGGCGGAATCTTCGTGGCTCGTCACGACGGGCGCGTGATTTTCGTATCTCACGTTCTCCCCGGCGAACTGGTCAAGGCGGTTGTGTTTGAGGACCGCGGTGGTTCGTTCTGCCGTGCGGAGCCTCTCGAAATCATCGAGGCTTCGGAAGACCGTGTGCCACAGGTTTGGCCGGCAGCCGGAGTTGGTGGGGCCGGTGGCGCCGAGTTTGGGCACATCAAGCTTGCCCGTCAACGCGAGCTGAAGGCAGACGTGATTGAGGAATCCCTAGACCGCATGGCAGGCGTGAAGCTGCGCCCTGTAGTTGAGGCTGTTGCCGGAGATGACGAGGCTAACGGTTTGGGTTATCGCACCCGTGTGCAGTTGCACGTTGACATGAGTGGCGAAGCGGGTCCTTACAAGGAACGCAGCCATGAGGTGGTTCCGGTCAACAAGTTGCCGCTAGCCGTTGAAGAAATCAACGAGCTAGGCCTGCACCTCAAGAACTGGCAGAACGTGAGCAAGATCGAGATTGCGGTTAGCAGCACCGGTCAGGCCCAGTGGATTGTTGACAAGAAGCTCAAGGGCGATGCCCGTTTGGTTGAACGTGCGGCCGGTCGCACCTTCCGCATCAGCGGTGGCGGTTTCTGGCAGGTTCACCGTGGCGCCGCCAGCCTCCTTACCGACACCGTGAACAGCATGGTGGCCAAGGTTGGCATCGAGTTGAGTGCACCAAACCTTGACCTTTACGGTGGCGTGGGTCTTTTCGCCGGCGCGCTTGCGGCCAAGTTTGCCAATCGCATCAAGGTCACCACCGTAGAGTCTGCCAAGCAGGCCACCGAAGACGCCAAGCTGAACCTTGCCGACTTGCCTGCAGTGCGAGCCGTTTGCGCGCCGGTTGACAAGTTTGTGGCCGAGCAGGTTACCGCGGCCAAGCGAGGCGAGGTTGACTACACCGAAGCCACCGTGATCCTGGACCCACCGCGAGCCGGTGCCGGTGCCAAGGTCATCACCGGAATTATCAAACTGGCTCCGAAGCACGTGGTTTACGTGGCCTGCGACCCGGTTTCGTTGGCACGTGACCTGAAGCAGTTGTTGGCGGGCGGCTACGCCATCGATGATTTGCGCGCATTCGACCTATTCCCGCACACTCACCATGTTGAGACAATCGTGAGCTTGGTAAAGGGCGCGTAGCAGAGGGCATTCGTAACAAAAGTGCTTCGGTCCGGTCACGCTCAGGTTTTGTCGTAGGTCATTGATAGGTTGAACAGTATGACCAGCCAGGCAGAGAAAACCGAGTCCACAAGTGGGGCTCGCCGGCTGCTTATTGCCAGGCGCGAGAGTACTTTTGCTGCACAGCAGATTGAACTGTGGCTGGGACGAATCTTTTCGCTGGCATTGTTGCTTTCGGTTGCTGAAACCGCGGTAAACGCGCTCGAGCAGGCGCCACTGCTCAACCCCGTTTTCTTCTGGCCAAGCCTGGTCGCCGTGGTTGGTTCAGTTATCGGTATGGTGCTCAGTCACTGGTTCTTCAATGCCAGAAACTACTGGTACGTAATTCATTTCCTGGCGGTTACGGCCACCTTGCTAACTTGGCCGTTGCAAGTGTTAGAGCCAGAAAAACTTCCTGCTCATTACTCGCCATGGGTTTGGTGGCAACTGGGAATTTCAACCCTTTCGGCGGGCTTTGGGCTCAGTTTGGGCCTCGCCGCAATTTTTGTAACCGGGTTGCCCGTTTACTTTTTGTTTCTGCACCTCACCCCCGTGGGCGGCAGCGCAACATTGCTTACGGCCACTCAAGACGCTGTTTACAGCTTTCTGTTCAGCGCCACGTTCATTGCCGTGGTTTACCTACTCAGACTTCGCGCCCGTCTACAGGACGAAGCCAACGCTCAGGCCCAGGATCAGGCTGTTGAGGAGGCAACTCAGGAAGCAATCGAAAACGAACGGCTCTATTTGGCCGGCTTGCTGCACGATCAGGTTTTGAACGCACTACACCTCGCGGCAACTGCAACGAGTCAAACCGAGCAGCGCAAGGCCGTTGAATTCGCAGAAGGCGCGTTGGGGCAGCTCACCAATCTGAGTGAGTGGCCGGTTGAGCAAGAATCTTCGGTTAGTAGCGACAGCCTGTTTAGCGCGCTTACTAAGTCGCTCGAGGAGCAGGCACCTGGATTCGCGGTTTCCAGCAGTTCCACCGCAAACTTCGAGCTACCCATCGATGTAGCAAGTGCCTTCACAGAAGCCACCATGCAGGCGGTAAATAACTCCCTGCTGCATGCCGGAGGCCCTTCGGTGCCAAGAAAAGTGAGCCTAAAAGCAAGTCCTGCCGGTTTGAAGGTGGTTATTGCAGACGAGGGTCGTGGGTTCAGGCTTTCGCGAATTCCAAAGAACCGACTCGGCATTCGCACGCTGATTTTGCGGCGCATCGAATCGGTTGGTGGCAAGGCATTCGTAGATTCAGATCGAGGTCAGGGCGCCCGCATCGTTTTGGAATGGAGCCAAAATGGCTAAGCGCTTAAGGTTTGCGGCCTTCATTTTGGTGATGCTCTATGGTTTCAACCACTGGGCACTAGGGCTCTCCTGGATTTCCAGTTATCACAATCAGACAACTGCAATCACCGCTTTCGCGCTTTATGCGGTTGCCCTGTTTCTGGGTGTATTCAGTCGCGGAAGCCACTTGGCTGCTTGGCGCGGATATGCAATTTTCTTGATTTGCTGCGCCATCCCAATGCTCATCATTATTGGAATGCCAGCATCCGACCGGCTACCAAACGGAAGTTACCAAACCTGGTTCGTTGGCGGCGTGAGCACTTTGCTAGCAATCCTCAACGCGCGTGGTTGGCCAGTGCTCTCTTGGGTGGGGCTAGCCATTCTCTGGTTGCAAGTGATTGTTTGGGGTGGCCCAAGCACCATCGCAACAGTTGGCCTAGTTGGGGCGGCTTTGGTGGTAGCGGCTTCCTGGGCAATTGGTTTGGCGCTAGACAACACTAGGCGCATGACAGCGGAGTCGCTTTCGCAAGCAACTCAGACCGCCACAAGAACCGCCCAAGTCATGGCTCGCCGTTTGGAGCGACAAAGGACCACTCAGAGCACTCTGCTTGCCGCTCAACCGCTTTTAGAGCTGATTGTTCAAACCAATGGCAAACTTTCAGAACCGGCCAAGCAGGAGGCGCTCCTGGTGGAGGCTCGCCTTCGAGACGAAATTCAGGGGCGTGCCTTGCTCAACGATGGCGTTAGAGTAGCGGTGCGTGAGGCTCGCAAGCGGGGCGTTGAAGTCACCCTGTTAGACCAGGATGGGCTCGACAAGGCTCCGGCAGACGTTCTTGAGGACATTCACCAAAGCATCATTCAAGCGCTTCGCTCAACCAACAGCGGCAAGATCTCAATCAGGGCTCCCCGGGGTGAAAGCTATCTGGTGAGCATCATCGCAACCCGCCCGGAAGCCGCCAGCCCAGACCTTTGGCTCCGGCTTCCCTGAGCATAAAGAAAAACCCCAGTCAATCGACTGGGGTTTTTGCTTAGTCTAAAAGCGCGAGGGCTTATTCCTAAAGCGAAAGAGCGTATTTCAAGGTGTCTAGCGACAGCCCGCCAAGGTTCAACGCCTTCTTGTGCCAAGCCTTGATATCGAAGTTTGCTCCCGCCTTAGCCGCAGCTTCGTCGCGAAGTTGCTCCCAAATGCGCTGACCAATCTTGTAGCTTGGCGCCTGTCCAGGCCAACCAAAGTATCGGTTCACTTCAAAGTTCACAAACTCTGGGCTCATGTTCACGTTCTTCAACATGAAGTCCAAAGCGTAGTCAAAGTCCCACTTGCCGGTGCCGTCTAGGCGAGGCTTGCCAAGGTGCACACCGATGTCTAGCACAACGCGAGCGGCGCGCATGCGCTGGCCGTCTAGCATTCCAAGACGGTCGGCAGCGGTCTCTAGAAAACCGAGGTCGTCCATCAGGCGCTCTGCGTAGAGTGCCCAGCCCTCTCCGTGTCCGCTGGTCCAAGATGCTAGTCGACGCCAAGAGTTGAGTTCATCCTTGTTGTAAACCTGCTGAGCAACCTGCAGGTGGTGGCCGGGAACTCCCTCGTGGTAAACGGTGGTGGTTTCACGCCAGGTGTCGAACTCGGTAACTCCAACCGGAACGCTCCACCACATGCGACCCGGGCGGCTGAAGTCGTCGCTCGGTCCGGTGTAGTAAATGCCACCGGTCTGCGTTGGGGCAATCATGCACTCCAGTTTGCGCAGCGGTTCCGCAATATCAAAGTGGCTCTTGCCAAGCTCCTCAATGGCGCGGTCGCTTAGTTTCTGCATCCACTTCTGAAGTTCATCGGTGCCGTTGAGCTTGTTGCTCTTGTCGTTGTCAAGGAACTCGATGGCCTCCTGAACGGTTGCGCCCGGCTTGATTTGGTTGGCCACGGCCTCCTGCTCAGCGGTAACTCGAGCAAGCTCCTGAATTCCCCACTCGTAGGTTTCATCCAGATCCAACTTGGCACCCACAAACGCGCGGCTTAGCAAACTGTAGCGCTCGCGGCCAATTGCGTCATCGATGGATGCTCCAGCCAGCAACTGGTTTCTGAAGAAATCGTTTAGCTCCGAATAGGCGGCGGTGGCATCCTTGGCGGCATCGGCAAGGTCAGCCAATAGCGCCGCAGGCAGCTCACCCTCGGCAGGCTTAGCCTCAGCAGCAAACTTGATGAAGAAGCCATCCGCGGTGGTTAGCTGGTCAATCTGACCGATTACCTGCTCCACCTGGCGCTTAGCGGGTGCATCATTCGAATCCAAACCAGCCTGAAGGCAAGCCTGGTATCCAGCGATAGCCCCGCGCACCGCACGCATGCGGCTGGCCAGATTCTTCCAGTCTTGCTCGGTGGCGGTAGGAGAGAGGTCAAAGATGTCTCGGATTCCCTGGGCTGGGCTGGCCAGCACGTTCAGGTTGCGCTTCCAGAGGCCAGCCTCGTGGGTTTCATTGCTCAGTTCAAGGTCGCGAGTTAGAGCATCCTTGGTCACGCGATCGGTGTCATCCTGAGGCTCGGCTGCGGCCAGCTGGGCCAAAACTAGCTTGCGGTGTTCGTGCGACTTAGCGTGCGCCTCAGGCGACTCATCGTCGAGTTTGTCCTCACCACCCGGGCGGCCAATGTAAGTGGCAAAACTAGGGCTTTCGGCCACCATCCAGTCCAGGTAGGCGTCTGCAATCTGGTCGATTTTAGAGGGGGTGCGCGTCATTGCGGTTCCTTTTTGTTCAGCCTCAGCCACTGCCAAAAGGGCAGCACTGTCGGCATTGTGTTTAGTGGTTTGAATCTAGTTGAGACCTCGGCGGTAGCTGGCCTGCCATTGGTTGTGACCTGGAACTACATCGCCGCGGAGTACGGCCGCGTTTCGGTTCCAGGTTGACTTTGGCTTGGACCGCTCGCTTGCTTCTGCAGAAACGCTGGCCTGAGCCGCCTGCAGCAAAGCAACCACAACCGCCAATTCCTCGGAAGTTGGGTTGCCTGCCACCACCCTGAGGTGCGGCTGTATCGAGTTTGCGTCTGACATTTGCGTTCTCCGGCTTAAAGCGGAATGTTTCCGTGCTTCTTTGGTGGAACATTCGCTCGTTTGGTGCGAAGGGCGCGCATGGCCTTGATCACAGCTGTGCGGGTTGCCGACGGCTCGATGATGCCATCCAGTTCGCCTCGCTCCGCCGCCAAGAACGGGCTGGCAACGTTGTAGGTATACTCGGCGGCCAAACGGGCGCGAACTGCGGCAACATCTTCGCCAGCCGCTTCGGCTTCCTTGATCTTGTCGCGGAACAAAATGTTCACGGCTCCCTGACCACCCATTACGGCGATCTCGGCGGTTGGCCAAGCCAGGTTGATGTCTGCACCAAGCTGCTTGGAACCCATCACAATGTAAGCGCCACCGTAAGCCTTGCGAGTAATCACGGTAACTAGCGGCACCGTCGCCTCAGCGTATGCGTAAAGCAACTTCGCTCCACGGCGAATCACACCGGCCCACTCCTGATCGGTTCCAGGAAGATAACCTGGAACGTCAACCAGGGTCAGAATCGGAATGCTGAACGCGTCGCAGAAACGAACGAATCGCGCCGCCTTTTCACCCGCTTCGATGTTTAGAGTTCCGGCCATCTGCTGTGGCTGGTTGGCAACGATTCCCACGCTGCGCCCATCGATGCGAGCGAAGCCGATGATGATGTTAGGTGCGTAAAGGCCCTGCACCTCAAGGAACTCGTTATCGTCAACGATGCTCTCGATGACCGTGAGCATGTTGTAAGGCTGGTTAGGAGAGTCCGGGATCAGGGCGTCCAGGACGCGATCTTCCTCGTTCACGGTTAGCTCGGTAGCCGGTGCATATGCCACGGTCTCGGCCAGGTTGTTCTCTGGAAGGTAGCTCAGCAAGTTTCGCGCGTAGTCCAGCGCGTCGTCTTCATCGCTGGCCAGATAGTGGGCAACACCCGAGGTCTTGTTGTGGGTCAGAGCGCCACCAAGTTCCTCCATGCCAACGTCTTCACCGGTAACGGTCTTGATTACGTCAGGGCCGGTAACGAACATGTTGGAGGTCTTGTCCACCATGATCACGAAGTCGGTGAGCGCGGGGGAGTACACCGCGCCACCGGCGGCAGGACCCATGATGATAGAGATCTGCGGGATCACGCCGCTGGCCATGGTGTTGCGCTTGAAGATTTCGCCGTACTTGCCGAGAGCGATCACGCCCTCTTGGATGCGAGCACCACCCGAGTCCAGCATTCCGATTAGCGGAACGCCGGTGGCGATTGCCAAGTCCATGACTTTGATGATCTTGTTTCCGGCCGCTTCTCCAAGCGAACCACCAAAAATTGTGAAGTCCTGGCTGAACACGGCAACCTGACGGCCACCGATGGTTCCCACACCGGTCACAACCGAGTCGCCGTAAGGACGTGCCTTGTCCATGCCAAATGCGGTGGAGCGGTGGCGTACAAATTCGTCTAGCTCTTCAAAGGAGTCAGGGTCTAGCAGCAACTCAATGCGCTCGCGGGCGGTCTTCTTGCCCTTGGCGTGCTGCTTAGCAACGGCGGCCTCGCCACTTGCGTAAACGGCTTCGTGATAACGACGACGCAGGTCTTCCAGTTTTCCCGCGGTAGTGGAGAAATCTGGGGTTTGGTTCTCAGCAGACAAAGTTCACCTCAGGTACTAGATATAGCCATAACTCTATCTGCGGTTGGCTGTTTCTGCCTTCAAACGGGTCGCTAAGACGCAACTCAAACGGGTCACGATTTGAACACAAACCTGCCGGGCGGCGGCAAAACGCTAGTCTGTGCTCATGCAACTGCCCAAATCTAGCCAACTGGCAAGCCGCCTGGAGTGGCGTGAATCCGCTGGTAGCACCAACCTTGAGCTGATTCAATTGGCAGGCATTGAACAGCTGCCCAACTTCACCGTTTACGCAACGGCCAACCAGGTTGCGGGCCGCGGCCGCTCTGGCAGGGTCTGGGAAACTCCGGCAAACTCCGCTCTCGCAATCAGTGTTTTGCTTCACCCACCAATGTCATCACCTGCGGATTTGGGGAAACTCGGCTGGCTGCCACTGATTGCTGGGTTGGCCATGAGCCGAACCGTGGCCAGCGTGCTTGGAACAAACTCCGGCAACGCGTCGGTGCCATCACCAAAGGTCGGGCTCAAGTGGCCAAACGACGTTCTGGTGAACGAGCACAAGATCTGTGGTGTGCTAACCGAACTAGTGGGCAACTCGGTTGTGATTGGTGCTGGCATCAACCTGACTCAAACCCAAGAACAACTCCCCATTCCAACTGCCACCTCGCTCTCGCTCCAAGGTGCATTGCTTCCAACGGCGCTCGCCGAAAGCTTCGACCTGGTGCTTAGCACCTACCTCCAGAACTTAAGTGAGCTTTACAACCGGTTCATCAACCTTGGGCTAGACGCGGTTGTAAGTGGCGTCCGGCAACAAATCATCGATGGTTGCATCACGCTTGGGCGCGAGGTTCGCGCCGAGTTACCGGACGGCACCAGCGTCTTGGGGCGTGCTGCCACAATCGATGACACTGGGCGTTTGGTTTTGGATGTGAACGGTCAGGTTATGCCGCTTTCCGCCGCCGACATTGTTCACTTGCGCCACTAGGGCGAAATTCGCCGCGGCTTAGGCCACAATTGAAACGTGAGTTTTGAATCCGAGGTCTTGTTGGGGCGTTTCCGTGCCCGTGGAAGTCGGTTATTCTTGCCAACCGTTTTCCTTGGAGTCTCAGCTTTTTTGGCAACCTTCATCTCCGGAAAACTCGCCGAGCAGTGGCAAGTAATCACGGCTTACTCAATCTGCGGTGCAGTTGCACTATTCGGTTTCCTAGTTCCTTTGCTCCGCTACCTCACAAGCTGGACAGACGTCACAAGCAGTCGAGTGGTACAGCGCGGCGGCATTTTTGGTCAGCGCTACCGCACGGTTTCGCTGGCTAATGTTGAGCGAGTGGAACTGGGCTCGGGCTCCATAATCACCCTGTATCTGTTGGGCGAAGAGGCCATGGAGCTCACCGGACTGCCAAAACCCAAACTTGTAGCCCAAGAAATTTCCAAACTAACGAGGAACACATGACTGAACTTCGCGTTGGCGTGATTGGCGGAGGCCAGTTGGCCCGCATGATGACACCGCCCGCAATCAACCTTGGACTATCGCTGAAGGTACTGGCCGAGGCTGAGGGTTCGAGTGCGGCTCTTGCAACCACGCAAGTGGGCGATTACACCCAGGTGAACGTTGTGCGCGAGTTTGCCAAGACTGTAGACGTGATCACCTTTGATCATGAGCACGTGCCGCTGTCCGTTCTGGAGGCGCTCGAAGCCGAAGGAGTTAGCGTTCAACCACCGAGCAAGGCTCTGGCATTCGCTCAGAATAAGTTGAAGATGCGTGAGCGTCTCGGTGAACTTGGGCTTCCAATGCCAATCTGGTCCGAAATCCACGACGCAGCAACTCTCGATGCGTTCATTGAGCTAAACGGTGGAATTGCCATTCTGAAGACTCCCATCGGTGGATACGACGGCAAGGGCGTTCGTGTGGTTCGCAGTTCCGCAGACGCGGCCGACTGGTTGAGCTCCGAGGGTCTCGCCAAGGTTGGCGGCCACCTGCTGGCTGAAGAAAAGGTGGACTTCATTCGCGAGTTGGCTCAGTTGAGCGCGCGCAACCCGAGTGGCCAGTTCCAGGCCTGGCCTTTAGTCCAAACCACTCAGAAAGATGGAGTTTGCGCCGAAGTTTTGGCACCTGCACCGGGTGTGTCTCCTCAGGTTCTGGCCGAAGCCGCAGCAATCGCGCGCGGAGTTGCCGAGGGTCTTGGTGTGACCGGTGTGCTTGCCGTTGAGATGTTTGAAACCACCGATGGTCGGTTGCTCATAAACGAACTAGCCATGAGGCCACACAACTCGGGACATTTCAGCATCGAGGGAAGCGTGACCAGTCAGTTTGAACAGCACCTTCGTGCAGTGCTCAACCTGCCACTCGGGTCAACCGAACCCACCGGCGCCTACGCCGTGATGGTGAACCTGCTTGGCGTTGACGATCAGAATGACTTTTTGCCGCACTATTCGGCGGCTCTGGAGCAGCACCCATCGGTGAAAATCCACACCTACGGCAAGGGTGCCCGCAAGGGTCGCAAAATGGGTCACGTTACCGTGGTTGCCCAAAACGGCGAGTGGGCCCTGGAGCAGGCACGTGGCGCGGCCCAAATCCTGGAAAACCGCTAACTGCTCACTGCCTAGCAAACCAAAACTGGTTGGGCGGTTCGGCGGGCTTTTCCCCTTGTTTTTCATAAAATTGAGGGGTTGTAAACCCGCACGTAAGGAGCCGTCATGTCAAACCCAATCGTTGGTGTAGTCATGGGTTCCGACTCGGACTGGAATGTGATGTCCGACGCGGCTCAGCTGCTAAAAGAGTTTGGCATCGAGTTTGAGGTTGAGGTTCTAAGCGCACACCGCACCCCGGAGCGAATGGTGGAGTGGGGCAAGGCGGCTGCTGGTCGTGGGCTCAGGGTCATCATCGCCGGTGCCGGAGGCGCAGCCCACCTACCTGGAATGCTCGCCAGCGTAACCACTCTTCCTGTAATCGGTGTGCCGGTCCCACTGGCTCGCCTTGATGGCATGGACTCGCTGCTCAGCATCGTTCAGATGCCAGCAGGAATCCCCGTGGCCACAGTTTCAATCGGTGGCGCTAAGAACGCCGGAATCCTGGCGGCCAGAATCATCGGTGCCTTCGATGAGCGCATCAGCGCCAAACTCTCTGCCTTTGCCCTAGACCTGCAAGACCAGGTTGCCCAGAAGAATGCGACTCTGAAATCACAGCTTTAGGAAACCGCAGCTCGCTAACTCCAGGTACTAAGGCGGGCTCAGCAGCGCAGCGTGCAGGTACTGGGCCTTTCCGCAACATCGATCGCGCCTCAGCCGAACATGTGATCAAGCGCGCTTGGTGGCTAATCGTGCTTTCGCTACTGCTTCCGGGCTCGCCTCAGATTCTCGCAGGTAGCCGCCGTTTCGGCCGTTTTGGCCTGGTTGCCACATTCACCTACTGGGCACTTTTCGTGGCGGCAGCCGTGTTGTTCGTGGTGAACCGCGCCTGGCTGTTCTGGGCAGTAACCGCACCGATTCTCGACTACGCCATTGCCGGGTTCCTCACTGCATACGCGGTGCTTTATGCCATCCTCGCTTTCGACACCCTGCGCCTACTTCGACTGATTCGCCTTCCTCAAAAGCCTCGCATCATCGCGCTAGTTGCAATGGTGGCCGTTGGCACACTGGGTACCTCGGTAATTGGCTATGCGGGTTCGCTTGCTGGAGTGCAAAGCAACCTAATGGGCAGCCTGTTCAACCAGCAGGGTGTAACTGCTCCGGTGGATGGCCGCTACAACATCTTGCTCATGGGAGGAGACGCCGCCCGCTCCCGCTTTGGCCTTCGCCCAGACAGCATGTCGGTCCTCAGCATCGATGCGGTGACCGGCGAAACCATCAATATTGGTATTCCACGAAACCTGCAGAAGGCCCCGTTCTCGGCGGGCTCGCCAATGCTCAAGGTGTACCCGAACGGTTACAACTGTGGAGTGGTGTGCCTGGTGAACGCCATTTACAAGGACACAACCGACAACCACAGCGACCTTTACCCCAACGCGGAAAAGCAGGGGAGCACCGCTGGTGTTGAGGCAACCAAAGACGCCATCGAGGGCGTCACCGGGCTCAAGATTCAGAGCTATGTGCTAGTGGACATGGCTGGATTCAAACGCCTCATCGATGCCCTTGGCGGCATAACCGTGACCGTGAAGACTCGACTGCCGATTGGCGGTCAAGAAGACGCTTACGGCCAGCCAATCAACGTTAAGGGCTGGATTGAACCGGGCACGCAGCACATGGACGGCAAGACCGCACTCTGGTTCGCTCGCGCTCGCCACGGCAGTAGCGATTACGACCGCATGCAGCGCCAGCGCCAGGTAGAAGACGCCATGCTGGCGCAGCTGGATCCGGGAACCGTCCTTACCCACTTCAAAGAAATTGCAACCGCTGGTCGTCAGCTGGTCAAGACCGACATTCCAAACGGCATGGTTAGCACCTACATTGATTTGGCAATCAAGGCGAAGAAACTTGGAATAACCAAGCTTGAGCTTGTGCCACCAACCATCGATGTGATTAATCCCGATTTCGCAGCAATCCGAGCCATGATTCAAAAGGCATTCAAGAAAGCCTCACCGGCTAACTAGCAACTTCATCGCAGCAAAGCAGTTTCAGAAAGAGGCGGAGATGAATAACAAAAAGAAGTCACTCATGGCGTTGCCAGCGGTGACGCTTTTGGCTGTAACCCTTAGCGGCTGCACGCTGCTTTACCCGCACTGGGGGGCAACCGGTTTGCCAAGCGACAGCGCCAGCTCAAGCAGCTCCGCCAGCGCTCAGCCGTCCAGCTCGGCCAGCGCATCCGCGAGCGCCTCTCCAACTCCAAGCGTGAAGCCGGTTCAACCGGCCACCCTGCACATCATTCAGAGTAACGTTGACGCAACAGCGGGAGTCATCGATGTGGTTGCCGAAATCACCAACGTGTCGGAAGACGGTGGCCACTGCACCCTCACCATTACTGCGGGCGCCGCAACCAAGACTCAAACCGTGAAGGCCGAAAGCAACGTGGACAGCACTCAGTGCTTCCCCATGGAGATCACACTTGCCGGCCTTCCAAAGGGTCCGGCTAGCTTCAAGGTAACTTACTCGTCACCTGGCTACACCGGCAACACCGGACCTCAGGCGGTAACCCTCCAGTGAAGTCGGTAGTCCGCAAGCGCCTCTGGGCCATGGTGACCACGGTCGTCCTGGCTCTTGCTGGCGTTGTTGGGCTACAGGTTAACCAGCAGGCGGCTCACGCTCTGGATGGATCCAAGTTCGATCCTGGGCTGATCATCTCGGACAGCGTTTACTACGACTTTGGCGCGATGACCGTTGCCCAAGTGCAGTCGTTCCTAAATAGCAAAGTTCCAAAGTGCAAAATAGCGGCAACCGACCCGTTCACTTGCCTTCGTGACTTCCACATGGACACTCCGGCCAAGGACGCGGTTGACGGCCGTTGCAACGCCATCGATGCAGCCACCAACCAGTCCGCCGCAGAAATCATTGTGACCGTTGGCAGGGCTTGCAGCATCAACCCGCGTGTTCTTCTGGTGACCCTGCAAAAAGAGCAGGGATTCATTTCTAACACCAGCCCAAGCGAGGCCCAATATCGCAAGGCCATGGGTTACGGCTGCCCAGACACCTCCGTGTGCAGCTCCAAGTACTACGGATTCTTCAACCAGGTTTACAGCGCAGCCAGCCAGTTCCATTGGTATAGCAACCCGGCAGGCTCGTTCACGTTCCTCAAGGTCGGTCGCAATGTAAGCATTGACTACCAAGCCAATAAGAAGAGCTGCGGCGCCCGTACCTTCATGCTCAAGAGCCAGGCCACTGCCGCGCTTTATTACTACACGCCGTACACCCCAAACGAAGCCGCCCTCGCCAACCTTTACGGAACGGGTGACGCCTGCAGCGCATATGGAAACCGCAACTTCTGGCGCTACTACTGGGACTGGTTCGGCTCTCCAATCGGCGGCGGCTTCCTTCTAAAGAGCGCCACGAGCGACGTGTTCCTGATTGTTGACGACCCAACTTCCAACACCTACGAGAAGCACCGCGTAACAGACACTGACCTAATCGCGGCACTCGCACCACTCGGTCCAATCGGTACCGTTTCTCAGGAGTATCTCGACTCCTTCCCAGCCGCAAACGACATGACCCGTTTGGTGAAAACCGCAACAGGTGTTTACTGGTTTGTGGAGGGTGGCCGAAAGTACCTGGTTAGCAGCTGCGAGCAGGCGGCCGACTTTGGCCTCAGTTGCTTAAGTGCCGTGCAGCTCACTGCCAACCAGCTTGCCGCACTGCCAAGTTCTGGAACGCTCACCAGTTTGGTACCCGACACCGCTGGCGCAACTTCTGGCCCCCAGTATCTGATCTCCGGTGGGCAGAAGCATGAAATCCTCGATGCTGCCTCGGTTGCCGACGCCGGCCTCACGCTGCCACCTCAGGCACCGGTGGGAATTGGCGCATTTAGCTACCTTCCTTGGGGTGCGCCAATCGCCAAGCCTGGCCAGGTCTTTACAAACAGAACCACGGGTACCAGCGCCATCATCATGGACGGCAAGTACTTTGAAATTTCGGCGCCGACCGCGGCGGAAATTGACTTCAAGCAATGGTTCGTGCCAAGCACAGGAACGCTTTCCAGCAACGGAGTCTCCAAAATCTTGAGCGGCACCCCGGTGCAGCCCATCGTTTCAAACTCGGGAGGCATTGGCTTCCTAATCACAGCCACCGGCCGAATCGCCATCGATGCAACAACGCCACTGGTTGCTAAGCCGATTGTGTTGCCAGACGGATTCTTGAACAAGATTCCGCTGCTCACGCAAACCCTCAAGGCGCCATTCTTGGCTAAAGCGCCAACCGGTAAAACTACCTATTTCATCGCCGACCAACAGCGTCGGGCCACGTTCAACAACAACGCAGTAAGGCAGCTGGCCAAGGTGACCACAGTGCCAGATGTGCAGACTGTACCAACCGCAGCTATCGCTCAGATTGAGTCCGGTGCAAAAATCTTTGGACCTGGTTCCGTGGTGCAGGACCCAACGGGTGCGCTGCTCATGGCCGATGGTGTGGCCGGATACCGCGTTCTAACCGGTGCCGCCCAGGCCACGCTGTTTGGTTTGCCAAAGGCGGTTAAGGCCACCAAAAAGGATCTCTCCGGATACAAGAAACTCGGTGGCGCTGGAACCTTCCGCGCACTCTGTGGAACCCAGCAGTACTTTGCGGTTAGTGGAACCTGGCTTCCAATCATCGATGGATTTGCCGCGGAATACCCAGGTAAATCGGTGGCGTTTGATGTGGCCACGTGCGCCAACCTGAAGTTGGGAACCGTCCAGCTGGGTAGGTTCGTGATTTCTCCGGCCAAGCTCACCTACCTAATGAGTAAGGGCAAGCGCCGACTAGTTGGTTCTGCCAAACAGTATGCCGCGCTGCGCGGAACCACTCCAGCCGCGGTTAAGATTGATGCCACACTAAACGCCATGCTGCCGTTGGGAACCGCGGTTGAGGCCAAGTTGCTTACACCAATTGCAGACCCGACTGGCGCTACGCCAACTCCCGATCCAAGCGGAACCCCGAGTCCAACGGTTACGCCAACGCCTAAGCCAACCGGCACGCCAACGCCTACCCCCACTCCAACGCCCGCAGCGAAGATTTACGTTGTGGTTAGCGGAGATACCCTGAGCAAGATTGCCACCAAGTTTGGTGTGACGGTAGCGGCTATCAAGACCGCAAACGGTCTGACCAGCGATCTGATTAGCGTTGGTCAGAAACTGACGATCCCTTAACCGCTAGCTCAAGCGCGGCGGCTCTGCGGGCTACTTATCTTTGGTAGGTTCCATAGCCGAAATGGCCTTGCCCAGCAACCGCATGCGCAGGCGCTTTGGCGAGCTGCCACGAGGCTCAAGGGATTCGGCTGGCTCGTTCACCTTCACCGAAAGAATTACCACGAGCAACCAACCGAGCTCAACAATCATTCGGCTCTCGGTTAGGTTCTGCACCAGGATGGCAATGAACACCAGCAGTGGCCAAAGGTACAGCGGGCTGGTGTGGCGAACTGCCAAGCGCCACAACTTCACAAAGGTGATGGTGAGCAATGCCACAAAAATGATGAAGCCGATGATTCCTAGTTGTAACCAAACGTCAAGGTAAGAATTGTGCGCCTGGTAGTAGGTAACGTTGTCTCGAACGATTAGGCCCTCGTAAGGCTTCACGCCAGGAATCCAGTAGGAAATCCAGCCCCAACCCTGGAACCAGCGCTGGCCGATGAGGCCGAGAACTGCCTTCCAGATTTCGGTGCGGCCGGTCATGTCTGGGCTCTTACCAATCAGGGTGAAGAGCTGCTCTCGGTAAACCAAGATAAAGAACGCAACAATGCCAAATCCGGTCCAGGCAACTCGGTAATAGCGGTGGCGGGTCTCGCGGTCGTGTCCCTCGGCTACCAAAGCCACCAGTGCACCAACCGCAACCATCACCATGGCAAAACCGATTCCGGCAGAACGAGTTAGTGCCAAACAGAATGCGGACGCAACCATAGAAGTAACACTGATCCATCGCTGTGGACTCTTGATGGCGTACTGCACAGCAAAAATCAAAAAGCCCAACATTGCAATGTAGGCCAATAGGTTGGCATTGCCAACGATTCCCTGAATCCGCAGACCCTTGAGCAGAGTGCCTTGGGTCCAGTAATAGGCGCCACTAGGTGGTACCACTCCCTGGTAGTTCTTGAAGATTGGTGCGATGGGTCCGTGCACCACTAGCGCGGCAAAGAGCTCAAACAGAATGCTGGCTCCAAGGATGAACTTGAACACATTGCTGAAAACGCCCAGTAGGTCGCGCCAGCTGAAAGTGGCAACTAGGAAGAGTCCAAAAATCGTGGCAACCAGAGTTCCTAAGAACCCGAGCAAAGTGAACGCGGGGTAGTAGGACCACGCTGTGCTGAGCACCATGAAACCCAGCAGCGCGCTCAGTGTGAAAGGCATTCTGCGCAGGGTGTTGCTTGGCTTAGAGCGCAAGAACAGGACCAGGCAAACACCTGCAAGAGCAACGCAGGCCACGCCCCACGCCGTCCAGCCAATGCTGTAACGAACGGTGTCACCGGCAGAAACAAAGAACACACCGATGTAGGCCAGCGCGATACGCAAGCGGTAACCCGGTGCCTTGCGATCTGCAATCACGGGGATCAGCTGGGTTAGAGGGCTCATGCCTGCCTTTTGGTAAGTAAGTGAGACTTAGTTTATTCACCCAAGGCCATGACCGTTATTTGCAAGTCGGTTCTGCGGACATTGCAAAGGTATTCCGCTAATTTTGTAATAGCCAACTTCTTAGGAAATCTTGATTCGTCTTCTCAGCAACCAACCGCGCGACTACGCGTGGGGTTCGGTCACGCTGATTTCCGATTACTTTGGCATTCCGCAAACCGGTAAGCCAATGGCAGAGATATGGTTTGGCACTCATCCTGGTTCGCCAACCACGGTTGAAGCACCGGTTGCTCAGACACTTCTGGAGCTCCGTGAACAACAACCGCTGGACTTTCTTCTCAAGATTTTGGCCGCCGGTAATCCACTTAGTCTTCAGGCCCATCCAAACGCCAAACAAGCCGCCGAGGGATTCGCCAAGGAAAACGCGCTCGGTTTAGCAGAAGACGCCGCCAATCGAAACTACAAAGATAACCGCCACAAGCCGGAGATGCTGGTTGCGCTAACTCCTTTTGACGCGCTCGCTGGATTTCGGCCGGAAGCAGAGTCGGTTGCGCTGTTTGAGCAGCTTGAGGCGTGCGGCAACCCATCGGTGGAAAAGGCTTTCAAGGAATGGCTGCCAGTTTTGCGAAGCGGACTACAGGACCTATTTGTGCTGGTTAGTCACAAACGAGGCAGCATCGATGAGGTTACTCAAGAGCTAGCCCAGCTGGATCCTGCGGGGTTTGGCGCCGACACCGCGCACCTCGAGTTGGTGAAGGAACTGCAGCAGTTGTATCCGGGCGACCCTGGCATTGTGGTTTCGCTGCTCATGAATCTGGTTCACCTGGAGCCGCAGCAAGCCATTCAGATTGGTGCCGGTCAGGTGCACGCCTACGTTCGCGGGCTAGGCGTTGAGGTTATGGCCAGCAGCGACAACGTGCTGCGCGGCGGTCTAACGCCTAAACACATCGATGTGGACGAGCTTGAACGCGTGGTGGTTTTCAACGGTTTCAAGCCGCAGGTTTTAGGCGCTAGGCAGTTGGCAACCGGCCTGTTTGAATACCCGCGTGCTGTTGAGGATTACCTGCTTTACCGCGTGGAGGTTTCACCAACCAACCTTCTGGCAGACCTAGAGATACCAAAGCCGGCCATTGTGCTTTGCACCTCTGGCGAGGTCATCGTGAGCAACAGTCAGGGTCAACTGGAAACGCTTCAGCGCGGTCAGGCCGCATACCTGGATCAGGCGCGTTATGTGAGTTTCAGCGGCAGCGGAACCGCATACCTGGCAACTTCCTAGTGGCTACTTCCTGCCTGTTGCCTTTGGATGACCGAGTCTCTGCAGGCTACTTTTCTGCGGACCAGGCAGACGCGATGATCTCTTCCAAGCCGAGTTTGGCAGTCCAGCCGAGAGTGTCGCGAATGCGGTCCACGTTTGCGCAGAGTGATGGTGGGTCACCTGCGCGGCGAGGTTGAACATCGATGGCGAAGTCGATTCCACTCACCTTCTTGATCACGTCTAGCACCTCAAAAACGCTCGAGCCGGTTCCAGTGCCAACGTTGAAGGTGGCGTGTGGGCGGTTCTCGGATTCCAGATAATCCAAGGCCGCTAGGTGCGCCTCAGCCAGGTCTAGAACGTGAACGTAATCGCGAACGCAGGAACCATCTGGAGTTGGGTAGTCGCTGCCAAAGACCTTGGGTGCCTTGCCGGCCTTGATTGCAGCAAAAACAATCGGCACTAGGTTCATCGCGGCTGTGTCGGCAAGTTCTGGCCAACCGGTTCCGGCCACGTTGAAGTAGCGAAGGTTAGCGGCGCGAAGACCCCAGGCGGTTCCGGCGTTGGCGGTCATCCATTCGCCAATCAGTTTGGTCTGGCCGTATGGGTTGATTGGCTGGCAAACAATCTCTTCAGTCACGGACCCAACGTCGGGCATACCGTAGGTGGCGGCACTTGAGCTGAAAACCATGCGAGTCACGTTGTTTTCACGCATAGCAATGAGCAGATTTGCCATTCCATCGATGTTTTGCTTGTAGTACCACTCAGGCTGCTCCACCGATACGCCAACCTGCTTCTGGGCAGCCAGGTGAATCACCGATGTCACTCCGTGAGCCTTGATGGTTTCCGAGATTTTCTGAGCGGCGTCCGGTGCCGAAAGGTCAAGCTGAACCAAAATCGCATTACCAAGGCGGGACTGAAGTCCACTGGTCATGTTATCGGTGACAACCACAGTTTCGCCCCGCTGCTGCAGCAAACGGGACACGTGGGATCCGATATAACCGGCACCACCGGTGACTAAAACGCTCATATCGTCAATGGTAGGGGATTGCCGCAGGGCGAGTTGTTGGCTAAACGGCCCTAAACAGCGGTGAATATTTACAACGGGTTGATAACTCAACTTGACTTACAGTGAATAACAACGATGTAATTACAACAACGCAACTTAGGTGTCCGTGCACCTTGTCATGTTGCAAGGGGTAAAAAGGGAGTTTCAATGGAGAGTCGCAGCAGGGTTCCAGCTAACTGGTTCGAAGACCCGCTTCTACTTGGCGTTGCTGGTGCATACACCGATTCCGAGAACGACCCACTTGGCTGGCAGGGCGACGCCCTTTGTGCCCAGACTGACCCCGAGGCTTTCTTTCCTGAAAAGGGAGGCTCCACCCGAGACGCCAAGCGCATTTGTTCTGGCTGCGAAGTTAAGGCACAGTGCCTTGAGTACGCACTTGCTAACGATGAGCGCTTTGGTATTTGGGGTGGCCTTTCGGAGCGTGAGCGTCGCAAGTTGAAGAAGCTTGCCTAGCCTTTCGTAACCGCAGAGGCACACCCCTTACAACAGAGGCATACCCCCAATCCAGAGGCAACATGGCCATTGCTGCAATCGTTGTTAGCCACGGCGATCCAGAGCGAGTAGCAGCCACCCTAGAAGCGGTGGATGCACAAACCGTCAAACCCGACCTTTGCATTTTTGTTGGCTCAATTAATCCCGGAATCCTTGCAGACCACTGGTTGCAGGTTGAGACCCCGGCCGACACGTCAAACTCCGCACTGATTACAGCGGCCATCGATGCTTTGCCTTTCGATTTTGCCCAAGCGCCAGATGCTTGGCTTTGGGTGCTCACCGAAGACACCGTTCCCGAGCCCGCCGCGCTGGGTGAGCTAGTGAAAATCATCGAAGTTGCGCCTTCTGCCGCAATGATTGCGCCAAAGCTGGTTCGGTTGGATTCGCCCCGAATCATTGAGCAAATGGGGTTGACCCTCACCAAGCGGTGGCGAGTTTTCTCGAGCGTTAGCACTGAGTTCGACCAGTCGCAGCACGACGAGGTTCAGGACGTTTTGGCCGTGCCAGTGGCCGCTGCTCTGCTTAGTGCACAAAAGTACCTAGAGCACCTGGGAATCCGTAAGCAGCTCACACCGCTGGCGGGCGATTACGACCTGGCAATGCGTTTCAGGCTCAATGGTGCTCGGGTGCTTATGGCACCTAACGCCCGAGTGCGGGTTGCTAGCTCCTCCACCCGGTTGGTGCTTAACCAGCAGAGCAACCTGGCACTTCGCAAGGCGCAGGTGGAGCTCTTCTCGAACTACGCACCGTTCGCTTTGGCTTTGCTTGCGGGTTTGTTTGCTCCGGTGATTGCCCTAATCCAGTCGGTTTGGTTGCTCTTGGTGAAGCGCCCGGAGCGAATAGGTACCGAACTCGCTACCGGCTTCTGGTGGTTCTTCACGCTTCCCGCAAGACTCGGGCAGCGTAGCGGAATTTCCAAGGCAGAGCGTTCTGGCCTGCGGCAGCAGATGGCACTTTTTGCCACTCGTGAGGACATCAGTCGCGCTCAACGTTCCAAAGTTGAGCAACCCGCGGCAAGAGCGGAACTCGAAGCGGAGTTCGTGCAGAACAAGCCAAAGTTTGTGGCATCCGCTGGACTGTGGATCATGGTCGCGCTAGCTGCGGTGAGTTACAAGTTTTGGCCAACCGATATCGCCGTAACCGGCGGTCAATTGATTCCGCTAGGCGCGGACCTCGGACACATTTTTGGCCGGGCCGGTTCGGCCTGGCAACAACTTGGTCTTGGCATGGCCGCCCCGAGTGACCCGTTCAACTGGGTGTTGCTGGGTCTGGCTTCAGTCACTGCCTGGGCACCTAGCCTTTCCATTGCGCTTATCGTGTTCCTGGCAAAGCCCCTGGCCTTCGCAGGTGCCTGGCGAGCGCTGAACCTGGCCACAAATAAGGTTGGTCTGCTAACTCTCGGCGCACTCACCTACGCGCTCTGGCCAGCTCTCACGGTTGCTCAGACCCAGGGTCGGTTTGGAACGCTGCTGGCCCTGCTACTTCTGCCATGGTTCGTTTTCACCATCGCTCGAGTTCTGGAGCTCGGAAGCAATCAGCAGCGCAGCGTTCAAACCTGGACCTGGGTGGGCCTCAGCTCACTGCTCGCCGCGGCCATTTCGGCCTCGGCGCCAAGTCTCGCGCCTCTGGTTGCGCTTCTAATCCTGCTGCTTGCCATCTACCGGTTCAAGCGCATCGGGTACCTCATCTGGATTCCGATTCCGTTACTGGTGCTATGGATTCCACAGGCCACCTACTTGGGTGTGGGTCTGGCTCAGCCGCTTGCGCTGCTCACCGATCCCGGAGTTCCAGTTGCCAGCCCAAAGCAGCCACTCTGGCAGTTACTGCTCGGTTCTCACGCCAGCCTGGCTTTCGGTGGCTACACAATCTTCGGTGTCGGCCTCGTGCTCGCCATCGGTGTGTTTGCCGTGTTCACCAAGCGCACGTTCACCGCACTCTGGCTCTGGGTTTCGGGCCTGGCTTCCGTGGTTTGCGCCTGGTTGCTCACACAGGTTTCTTTCCAGGCCGATGGCGCGGTTGCGGAGTCCACGGGTCGCGCTTGGGTAAACGGCTCGGGTTACGGGCTTTTGGGTCTGGCCGGACTTCTGTTCATCTACCTAGCCGTTATCGCCCTCGATTCCGGAGCAGGCCTCTGGGCTCGCGTGGGCAAGTCGGTGACCTGGATTCTGGTTTGGGTTCTGGCAGCACAGTTCACCATTTCCACCAACCAGCTGGTTTGGAGCAGTGGCCAGCAGGTGCCGGCTTTGGTTCAGGCCCAAACCCAGGCCAACCCGCAGACCAGAACCCTACTGCTGCGTTCGCTGCCGAGTTACGGGAACAGTCAGAACTATTCAGCAACCGTGATTACCGGCGACGGAATCCACCTGGAGAACCTGAGCAACAGTTACCGCTATTCGCTTGCCAAATTGACCCAGCAGAATCCCTCATATCGCCAGTTGAGTCAGCTAACGGCAAATCTGATTTCTGCAAACGGCTCAGATGTGAACACCGGACTCAAAGCTGCTGGAATCAACTACATCCTGGTGCTCAACCAGCCTGGCCTTAACACCAGCACCACAACTGCCGACCTAGCGGCTTCACTCGACACCGTGCAGGAACTCGAGAGCGTTGGCGTCACCGAGTATGGGCGGCTTTGGCGAGTTACTCAAAAGATCACGCCGGTTTCTGTCGAAGGCTCCAGCTGGTCCATCACCAAGGCGGTTCAGGTAATCGTTCTTGCTCTATTTGCACTGCTGGCTCTGCCAACTCGCCGCAGGGCGAAACGATTCGGTGGCAACGATGACCTAGCGCCTGAGAATGACCTCTTTGAAGAGGAGGCAACCGTCTAATGTTCAAGAAGATACTGAACCTGGTTCTGGTCTCGTTTCTGGTAGCCGCAGTTGCACTAGGTCAACAGTTTGTTCCAAAGGTTCAATTGAGGGCTGGAGTGCGACCCCAGCTTCAGGCAATCAGCGTGAAGGCCAAGGACTTGCAACTGGTGTGCCCGGGAGCAGCGTTCCGATCGGGTGGCGCTAACGGCACAAAGGTTGGACAGTTTGACCGAGTGGGGAGTAGCGAAACTTCTTTCGCCAGCAATCTCCCGGCTGGAGTCACCCTCAACTCCTGGCCTCTGCGCGGCGCCCAAACAACTCCTCAGTCCCAGGCCAACACAGCAACTAGCGCAAACCGGGTTGCTTCGTTTGGGGCAACTGACTCGTTCTCACTGAATGTTGCCGACCCCGCGGGAGTGGCAACTCAGGGATCAGCACTCATCACCGCCCAGAGTTTCCAGGTGGTGAAGTCTTCCGCCATGAACGGAGCTCTTGCCGCCAACTGTCAGCGCCCGGGCAGCGAACAATGGCTGCTTGGCAGCAACACGAGCATCGGTCGCGAAGCCCTTCTGATTTTGGCCAACCCAAGTGCAACAGACGCAACTGTGGACCTACAGATTTTCGGTTCCCACGGCGCCATCGATGGAGCTGGGCTCACCGGAATCTCGGTGTCAGCCAACCGCTTCACAGTTTTGCCACTTGCCAGCTTCGCGAGCGACCAGCCGTTGCTCGCAGTGCGGGTGACCAGCAAGGGTGCGGCAATCGCGGCCTGGGCTCAGCAGAGAACGGTTCGTGGAACCCTCGCCGCGGGCGCAGACTTGATCTCGCCGAGTATTCCGGCAGCTGCAAACCTGGTGATTCCAGGTCTGTTCAAGCGCGGTAGTAAAGACGCAAGCACGCTAATCTCTGCAAACCCCAACTACATAGACCTGAGCCCGAGCCTGGCCATTTTCGTTCCCGGTGGCGCAACCGCAACGGTAACCGCGCAGGTGATTGGAACCGACAGCAAGACTTTCGGCACGGTTGTGCAACAGCAGATCTCGGGTGGCACGGCGGGAAGCATTCCGCTGAACGGACTGAAAGACGGCAACTACGCCGTGTTCCTCAACAGCGACCAGCCAGTGCTGGCCAGCGTTCGCCTCAGCCGAACCAACGTAACCAAAACCCCAAACACAGACTTCACATGGCTTCCGGCGGTGACCACGGCCACAGGTGCCCGACTGGTTACCACCCCTGGCGGAACCAGCATCAGCAAACTCAGCATTGCCAACCCAAACTCTCACGCGGCGGTTGTCACCGTTGCCAACCTCAACTCGGGAACCAAGAGCAACTTTGTGATCCCGCGCCTTTCGAGCAGCGTGGTTTCGGTTGACCCGGGTTCGCTGGTTTCAGTTGAGTCCGACAGCCCGGTTGCAACCACTTTGGTTTGCGACTTCGACTGGCTACTAGCGGTGATCGGCCTAACCGACTACAAGAATGTGGGCGGCTCGCTAAGCGTTCTGATTCGGTAGTGGCTACCTACTAACCCAGTCGGTTGTTTAGCGCTTTAGTCCTCGCCCAAGAAATCGCGCACGTCTCGGTCAATAAGTAGCGCGGCGGCCTCAATCACAATCCGTTCAATCCGCATCATTTCATCGATGGGATCCTTGCGCTTTCCTAAGTGCTGCAAAGGGATTCTGTAAATGTAGATGGTTTTAGTGGGCTTGTGCAGCGAGTAATGTGCCATACCGTCGTATTTCATGGGTGGCCAGTCTGTGATCACTGTGCGAAGCTCGGCAAAATCATCGGGGTAGTAGTCGCGCAGGTACCCGGTTGCGTCGTTCACCGCTGCTTCAAATGCGCTTTGTCGCACAACGCCCGGCTGAAATTTGGGGCTCCAAAGTGGGCGCCGAATACCTCGCCCGTGCCGGTCTCGTGCACTGCCGCGCGTTACCAATTTGCCAACCATGGTCCCAGTTTAGGAGGCGTACACGGTGCGTCAAAAAAGGCGCGTTTGGTATCCTTTAGGCAATGAGTGAACGCACCTGTTCCAAGGCAACCTGTACACAGGCGGCCATTGCAACCCTGACATTTGACTATCAAGAGTCCATTGCCGTACTTGGCCTACTCAGCCCAAAACCGGAACCGGGTTGCTTTGACCTTTGCAAGGAGCACGTTGCTCGGTTCACACCGCCACAGGGGTGGCAAGTTGTGCGTCATCAATTTCTAATGGGTGCCGGCTCCTAGCTAGCAGTCCTCAAACCAAGCCTTGCCAAAAAACATGAAAGATCAGCAATGACTATTAACTGGGATTCCGTTGTAAAGACCTACGACGTGCGAGGTCTAGTTGGCGCCGACCTAACCTACGAAGTGGTTGCCGCGTTGGCTGCTGGTTTCGTAGACGAGCTCGAAGCTGCTGGCCAGGACGTGATCGTGGGTCACGACATGCGAGACAGCTCTCCGGAGTTCGCAGACGCATTTGCAGACGGCGCAACAGCACGTGGCGCAAACGTGGTTTCTATCGGTCTTTGCAGCACAGATGAGTCATACTTTGCATCCGGTGCCCTGAACGCACCCGCGGCTATGTTTACCGCCAGCCATAACCCAGCCACCTACAACGGCATCAAGTTCTCACGCGCGGGAGCACGTGGCATCAGCCTGGACACCGGCTTAGCCGCCATTCGCGATCGCGCAATTGTGTACCTAGAAAACGGCATCGATGAGGTTGACGAGCCTGGCGACTACGTTGAAGCTCACGTGCTTCCGGATTACGCGGGTTATCTGCGAGACCTGGTGGACCTTAGCGGCATTCGTAAGCTCAAAGTTGTGGTTGACGCCGGCAACGGAATGGGCGGAATGACCGTGCCTGCGGTTTTGGGCAACTCCTGCGACCTGGGAGAGCTGCCACTGGAAATAATCCCGCTCTACTTTGAACTTGACGGCACTTTCCCTAACCACGAGGCAAACCCGCTGGACCCAAAGAACCTAGTTGACTTGCAGAAGGCAGTGGTGGCTCACGGTGCAGACATCGGTTTGGCGTTCGACGGCGATGCGGATCGCTGCTTCGTAATTGATGAAAACGGCGATGCCGTTACCCCTTCGGCAGTTGCCGCCATCGTTGCCCGTCGTGAAATCGCTCGAGTACGCGCAGCGAATCCGGACGCCGACATCACCGTTTTGTACAACTTGATCACCTCGCGTATCGTGGCGGAAACCATCGAAGCCAACGGCGCAAAGGCTGTTCGCACCAAGGTTGGGCACTCGCTCATCAAGGACCAGATGGCCGCAACCGGGGCCATTTTTGGTGGCGAACACAGCGCGCATTACTACTTCAGCGACTTCTGGGGAGCAGACAACGGCATGCTCGCGGCAATGCACGTGCTGGCAGAGTTCGGTTCTCAGGACCAGCCACTGAGCGCGTTTGCCAAGCAGTACAACCCTTATTTCCTGAGCGGCGAAATCAACTCAACCGTGAGCGATGTGCCGGCGGCAAAGGCTCGCGTGCTTGCCGCGTTTGAGGGCAAGGCCGGCTTTGAGGAATTCGACGGCATCACTGTGACCGGCAACGATTCAGAAAACTGGTGGTGGTTCAACGTTCGCGCCAGCAACACCGAACCACTTCTTCGCTTGAACGTTGAGGCCAAAAACCAGCAGGATATGGAAGCCATCCGAGACCGGGTTCTAGGGCTAATTCGCGCCTAAAAACAAGCGATAATTGAACAATGCCTAACAACACCCTCACTGCCCTTGACTTCAAGGTTGCAGACCTCAGTCTTGCCGCCGCAGGTCGTCACCAGATTCGCTTGGCCGAGCATGAGATGCCTGGCCTAATGGCACTGCGCGCCGAGTTTGCCGCCACCCAGCCACTTAAGGGTGCCCGCATTTCGGGTTCGCTTCACATGACTGTGCAGACCGCGGTTCTCATCGAGACCCTCGTGGCACTTGGTGCTCAGGTTCGTTGGGCAAGTTGCAATATCTTCAGTACGCAAGACGAAGCAGCCGCAGCTGTAGCCGTGGGCCCGCTTGGAACCATCGATGCTCCTGTCGGCGTTCCTGTCTTTGCCTGGAAGGGCGAGACCCTCGAAGAGTATTGGTGGTGCACCGACCGCATTTTTGACTGGAGTTCGGAAGCCGCCGCTGAGGGCAAAGACTATGTTGGTCCAAACATGATTTTGGACGATGGCGGAGACGCCACCCTGCTGGTTCACAAGGGTCGTGAGTTTGAGCTTGCAGGTTCTGTGCCGGCAACTGCCGCTACCGACAGCCACGAATACGGCGTTATCTTGGACCTGCTCCGCAGTTCATTGCTGCTGGCTCCAAACCGCTTCACCACCATCGCCGGTGAAATCCTAGGCGTTACCGAGGAAACCACCACCGGTGTTCACCGTCTCTATGAGTTCTTCAAGAACGGTGAGCTGCTGTTCCCGGCGATCAACGTGAACGACTCGGTTACTAAGAGCAAGTTTGACAACAAGTACGGCATTCGCCACTCGCTGCCAGATGGCATCAACCGCGCCACCGATGTGCTCATCGGCGGAAAGGTTTGCTTCGTTGCCGGCTACGGAGACGTGGGTAAAGGTTCGGCCGAGGCGCTTCGCGGGCAGGGTGCTCGCGTGATTGTGAGCGAAATCGATCCGATTTGTGCACTCCAGGCTGCCATGGACGGGTTCCAGGTTGCGCGCCTCGAGAGCGTAATCGGCGAGGTTGACATCTTTGTGACCGCAACCGGAAACACCGGAATCATCAAGCCAGAACACCTACTTCAGATGAAGCATCTGGCCGTGGTTGCAAACGTTGGCCACTTCGATGATGAGATCGACATGGCTGGCATCGCCAAGATTTCTGACGTTGAGGTTGTGGAGATTAAGCCTCAGGTTCACGAGTGGCGTCTGCCAAACGGCCGTTCGGTTTTGATTCTCAGCGAGGGTCGCCTGATGAACCTGGGCAACGCAACCGGTCACCCTTCGTTTGTGATGAGTAACTCGTTCAGCAACCAGGTTTTGGCTCAGATTGAACTTTTCGCCAACCGCGCCAACTACGAACTCGGTGTATTCGTTTTGCCTAAGCACCTCGACGAAAAAGTTGCCCGTTTGCATCTAGACGCACTTGGTGTTGAATTGACACAATTGACTGCTGAACAGGCTGGTTACATCGGTGTCCCGGTGAACGGCCCATTCAAGGTTGAGCACTACCGTTACTAAAAACACAGAGGCCACTTTGACACACAAGATTCTTCTCGTAGAGGACGACCACGACCTCAGCGATATGCTTGCAGCATTCCTGGCAAGCAAGGGCTTTGAAGTTGCAACCTGCGCAGATGGCTCTGAGGCCGTTGAACTGTTCAAGCAGTTCGCGCCTAGCTTGGTGCTCATGGACATTCAGCTGCCTGGTCGAGACGTGCCTCTGTTGGGTGTTGAGCTGGTTCGCGAGATTCGTGAGTTCTCAGTTGTGCCAATCATCATGGTTACCGCCAGAAGCGAAGCCGAAGTTATGGAACTCGCGTTCGCCGCGGGAGCGGACGACTACTTTGAGAAGTCACCTTGGGATCCAACCAAGTTGGTTGCTCGAATCAATAACTGCCTAAAGGCACCTAAGCAGATTGAAACCAAAGATGGTCTACTTCGCATCGGTCAGATCACCCTGGATGTAGTGGGTCACGAAGTTCGCCGTGGCGACGAAAAAGTTGCTCTCACTCCTCTGGAGTTCAAGTTGCTGTCCACTCTGGCCGGAAATCCGAAGAAGGTTTTCAGTCGAGAAGACCTACTTAAAGACGTTTGGGACTACCCGCCACAGGGCGACACTCGCCTGGTGAACGTGCACATTCAGCGCCTGCGTTCCAAGGTAGAAGAAGACCCGGACAACCCAACAGTTGTGGTTACCGTTCGTGGGATCGGTTACAAGGCTGGCCTCAACTAAGTGAAAACCTTGGGGTTGCCCAAGACCATAATCGGGCTTCTCAGGCGTTCCATTCAGGCGCGTGCTGTGGTTTCCACCGTTGTCCTGAGCAGTCTCGCCCTTGTTGCACTCGGTGGCTTTCTTTCTTACTCCATCGGTAACGGACTTTTCCAAACCCGCGAGAGCCAGATTCTCAACGAATCTCAGCGCGCGGTAAATCAGGTTCAGAACACCTTCAGTGCCGCCAACGTAACCGATGAGGTTGCACTTCAAACCCTCATGAACTCCGTGGTTCCAAACCTGGAGAGCAACAACGGAAACCAAGACCGAAAAGTTGCGCTATTGCGTTCGCCCGGCCAGAGCAACACGTCATTGGTTTTGCAGAGCCCCATATCTTCTTCGCTGAACTACTCCACCATCACGCCCGAATTCCGGGCCAAGGTGGTGAAGTCGGTGAACAGCCTCAAGTACCAATCAATCGCCATTTCAACCGCAACCGGGACCCACCCGGGAATCATCGTTGGTGCACCGATTCAGATTCCGCTGGCGGGAACCTACGAGCTTTATCTGGTGTTCGACCTGATCAGCGAGCAGGAGACGCTCGACTTCGTGCAGCGCACACTTGTGGTTGGCGGTTTGATCACGCTGATGATTATTGCCACCATCAGCTTCTTTGTGATCAGCCGACTGGTGCAACCGGTTGAGGAAGCGGCAAACGTTGCCGAAAAGATTGCCGCCGGAGACCTTGATCAGCGCCTTGCTGAACGAGGGCAAGACGTGCTTGCGAACTTGGCTCGGTCGTTCAACCGAATGGCTGCCAGCCAGCAAAAGCAGATCACCAAGCTGGCGAGCGTTAGCAACATGCAGCAGCGTTTTGTCTCGGACGTGAGCCACGAGCTTCGCACCCCGATGACCACCATTCGACTTTCGGGTGACCTGATTTTTGACAACCGAGACAAGCTGGCACCTTCGCTTCAACGGCCTGCCGAGATCCTGCACAACCAGGTGGTTAGATTCGAGCGCCTGCTAACCGACCTGCTGGAACTAAGCCGATATGACGCGGGAGGCATCCAAGCAGACATGGAACTGCAGGACATCCAAGGCGTTGTGGGCATGGCCATCGCATTGGTTGAACCTCTGGCTAACAACAAGGGTTCAAAAATTAACATCCAACTTCCAAATGAACTTGTGGAGGTTGAGTTAGATGGCAAGCGCATCGAGCGTCTGCTCCGCAACCTGCTTGCAAACGCGGTTGAACACGGAGAAGGCAAACCCATCGATGTTCACGTTGCGGCATCTGAAGACGCAGTTGCAATCTCTGTGACCGACTACGGAATCGGCATGACCGAGGCCCAACTCACTCATGTTTTTGACCGTTTCTGGCGAGCGGATCCTGCCCGCAAGCGCACCAGCGGTGGAACCGGTCTCGGTCTTTCCATCAGCCAGGAAGACGCGCTGCTGCACAATGGCTGGTTGCAGGTTTGGGCAGCACCAAACCAGGGCGCATCTTTCAGGCTCACTCTTCCTCGCGAACGAGGCAAACAACTAACGGGTTCACCGCTGCAGTTGCCACCGCCTCCGCTGTGGGACAAAGACGGCAAGAAACGCCCGAGCCTTCCTGGGGAGGCCGAGGAATGAACCGCTTAGCAAGAGCGCTCGCGGCTGGCCTGGCATTCTTAGTTCTCGCTGGCTGCGCCCAGCTGCCGCAGTCCGGACCCGTGAAGGACGGCCCGGATCTCCAAAAAGGGCAGAGCTCCGACTACCTCTACTACTCGCCCAACGGGCCTGAAGCGGGTCAGTCGCAGGGCGACATCCTGAACGGGTTCATCAATGCTGCAACCGGACCGCAGAACGACTTCGCCGTGGCCCGCGAGTTCCTCACTCCAAACATGGGTGCCAACTGGGCACCAAACACGGAGGTCTTGATTCAGCAGGGTGGTCTAAACACACAACTGAATCCAAACAACAAGGCTTCGGTCACGCTAACGGTGGCGGCATCGATCGATTCATCGGGGCATTATTCGGCGCTACCAGCTGGCACTCAGCGCACCCTCGATTTCACGTTCGCCAAGTACAACGGACAGTGGCGCATCTCCAGTGCACCAAATGCGGTGGTGCTGATTCGCCCGGTGTTCGACGTGATTTACCACTCTTATTCGCTCTACTTTTTCGACCACGGATTCAACTACCTGGTTCCTGATCTACGCTGGTTCCCATCTCGCACCTCAACGGCCACCAGGTTGGTTGCTGCCTTGCTCGAAGGGCCGAGCGATTGGCTGGCAGGTGCGGTTGAAACCACAATGCCGCTGGACACCAAGTTGGCTATTGATGCGGTTACCGTGGACAAGGACGTTGCGCAAGTAGACCTGAACGCCATTGCGTTGCAGGCACCGCAATCTCGCCGCCAGTACTTCAAGGCGCAACTGTTGGCTACTCTGCGACAGGTGACCGGGGTCAACAAGGTGCAGGTGCTAATTGAACGAAGCTCGCAGAAAATTGCCGACTATGTTCCTGCCAACTCGGCTAGCAGGGCAATCGCCCCAGTTGTTCTAAGCCAAGGGGCCCTTCGCCAGCTTGCCAGCCCAACCTCGTCACAGCTAAGTTCCGCCGAAACCTACATTGAAGAACTGGGGGCCAACCAGTTTGCTCTCACCGCCGACCAGCGCACGGTTGCATTGCGCAACCAGACCGGTGTGTGGCAGGTGCACCTAGGTCAGGCTGGAGAACGTCCAGTTCTCATCGATGGTCGTTCAGACATGCTGGACCCTAAGTACGACAAGCGCGGTTCGCTCTGGACCATTTCTAGAAATGGCGATGGCCTAATTCAGGTGAAGCCCGCCGTTGGTTCACCGCACTGGCTGCAGGCGCCTTGGTTGGTGGGGCACAAGGTGCTGGACTTCGCGCTTAGCGCCGAGGGCTCCAGAATAGTTACAGTGGTGCAAACCGGAGGCGGCAGATCGCAGATTTTGGTGGCAGCAGTGGTCCGAAACAGAACTGGTGTGCCAACTTCGATTGGATACCCAATCCGGCTGCGCATCGACTCGGGCAATCCGCGTTCCATCGACTGGAGTGGCGAAAACCAGTTGATCGCGCTTATCAAGGACGCCGCCGGAAACGCTCAGGTTATCAACTTCTCCATCGGTGGGGATTCAAAGACTCTCGGTCCAATTGCCAACGGTGTGCGCGTGGTGTCTGGCGACAGCGCATCGAATGTTTACGTGATTACTGCTTCTGGCAACCTGGTGCAGTATCGCGGTTACGCTTGGAGCGTTCTAGCTCGCAAAGTGACCGCCGCTCACATGGTTAACTAACTCAGTATTTTTCAACGATGGTTGACCTCGGATCCCAAATTTTGGCGCGGCCCAGGCAACCTTGAGAGATGAATACGCTCACCGACTTTTGGCTTCCCGAAAAGTGCGCCATCTGTGGAAATCCGCCCAAGGCTTTATGTGCCAAATGCTCGGCGCGGTTCCCGCTCAGAAAGCGTGAGGTTCGGCGAAAGAGCGGACTTGTGTCAGGTCCGGAGCAAATTGGTGTGTCGGTGTCCGACTACGAAGGTCCGGCGGTGGAACTCGTTCACGCTTTCAAACGACAGGGGTCCCGCCACCTCACTAGATTTATGGCGCAGGCGCTCGCAGATGCGGTGGCAGCTCAGCTCACTGGACTCTCTTCAGAGGGCAGGACTGCTCCAACGCAAGTAGGACTCGTTCCAGTGCCCAGCAGGGCCGATTCGTTTCGCCGAAGGGGTTTCGTACCGTCGCAGCTGTTGGCCGCCGCGGTTGCCACTCGGCTTAGGTCTGTGTTCGCCGTAGAGGCTCGTGTGGCCAACCTAGCCAGACTTACTCGCAAGGTGCAAGACCAGGCGCTACTCAGCCTGCAGGGGCGGCAGGCCAACCTGAGCGGCGCCATGTCTGGGGTGCCGTGCCCGACAGCCTTCGGGGCCGAAAAACGCCGAGTTGTTCTGATTGACGACGTGGTGACCACCGGTGCAACACTCATCGAACTGAATCGAGCGGTTTCCGAGTCGGGGTGGGAGCCACTCTTTTTTGCGACTTTTTCAGAAACTTTGTAAAAACGCCAACGCGGATTCCGTTTTGGGTATAACTTGCTTTCACGGGCAACGGAGCCCGAGCTCCACAAGTTGGAGTGAACAGGAGAAGTTTCCGAAAGGGAGCCAATCTAAGACGGAGGTCACCATGGAAATCCACATCTCAGCCCGAAACCTAACCGTTTCAGACCGATTCCGCGACTACGTACTCGACCGAGCACACAAGGTTGAGCAGTTGGCAAGCCGCACCCAAGAGCTGAACATCAAGGTAACCCGTCACGAACATAAGGCTGGTCCCGAAGATCAGGTTGAGCTCACCGTGATCGAACCGGGGCACGTGATTCGTGCAGAAGCTCACGCGGGAGACAAGTTTGCCGCCTTCGACCTGGCAATCGCCAAGCTTTCCGAACGCCTTCGCCGCGCTGGAGACCGACACAAGGTTCACCGCGGCCAGCACCGCCAAGCCTCGGCTAGCGAGATGTCGGCAAGCGACTTTGCCAACCTCGATGTGCACCCGGTTGCAGCCGAAATCCTTCTGGGAGAAGCTGCTTCGGCTCCTGCCGCGGCCGAGCAGGCACTCGACTTTGGGGAAAGCCCGGTGGTGATTCGCCGCAAGGAATTCCCAGCCAAGTCCATGAGCGTAGACGACGCCTTGTACCAGATGGAGATGGTGGGCCACCCGTTCTTCCTGTTCCTAGACCAGGAGACTGGCAAGCCAAGCGTGGTTTACAGCCGTAAAGGCTGGAACTACGGAGTCATCACACTGGCGTAGAGCCCTCTTACTGGCGCAGTTTTCGCCAGCAGCGCAAGCCCCGGAGCCTCTTGGTTTCGGGGCTTGCGTCTAAGATTGGGAGTAGTAAACCCTAGCGTTTGGAGCTACCTCTTGGCCAACATCTTCGACAAAGTTTTGCGTGCCGGCGAAGGCCGCTTGCTTGCCAAGCTTCGCCAAATCACCGCGTCTGTAAATGCGCTCGAGCCTGAGTTCCAGAAGCTTACCGACTCGGAGCTTGCAGACGAGACCGCTGCCCTACGGGCGCGTTACGCCGCGGGTGAAACCCTAGACGACTTGCTGCCTGAGGCATTCGCCGCCGTTCGCGAAGCCAGCAAGCGAACCCTTGGAATGCGTCACTTCGATGTGCAGATCATGGGTGGTGCAAATCTGCACCTTGGCAACATCTCCGAGATGAAGACTGGTGAAGGTAAGACCCTTGTGGCAACCCTTCCGGCCTACCTAAACGCAATCGCAGGTCGCGGTGTTCACGTTGTTACCGTGAACGACTACCTGGCCAACTACCAGGGTGAGCTCATGGGTCGCGTGTTCCGCGCTCTGGGCATGACTGTTGGTGTAATCCTCAGCGACCAGGACCCAGCTCAGCGCCGCGAGCAGTACCTTGCCGACATCACCTACGGAACCAACAACGAGTTCGGTTTCGACTACCTGCGCGACAACATGGCCTGGGAAAAGGGCGACCTAGTTCAGCGCGGTCACTTCTTTGCAATCGTGGACGAGGTTGACTCCATCCTCATCGATGAGGCTCGCACCCCTCTTATCATTAGCGGACCGGCCAGTGGCGAAGCCAACCGCTGGTTCGCCCAGTTTGCAAAGATCGCCGAGACTCTTCAGCCAGTCATCGACTACGAGGTAGACGAGAAGAAGCGCACTGTGGGAATCCTCGAGGGCGGCATCCAGAAGGTAGAAGACTACCTGGGCATCGACAACCTTTACGAGACTGCCAACACCCCGCTTATTTCGTTCCTCAACAACTCGCTAAAGGCCAAGGCCCTGTTCAAGCGCGACAAAGACTATGTTGTGATGAACGGCGAAGTCATGATCGTTGACGAACACACCGGTCGTATCCTTTCGGGTCGTCGTTACAACGAAGGTGTGCACCAGGCCATCGAAGCCAAGGAAGGTGTTGAGGTCAAGGCCGAAAACCAGACCCTGGCCACCGTAACTCTGCAGAACTACTTCCGTCTTTACAAGAAGCTTTCGGGCATGACCGGTACCGCCGAAACCGAAGCCGCCGAGTTCATGGCAACCTACAAGTTGGGTGTGGTTCCAATCCCAACCAACAAGTCGATGGTTCGTATCGATCAGCCTGACTTGATCTACAAGAACGAGCAGATTAAGTTCGACATGGTTGTGCTGGACATCGTTGACCGTCACCAGAAGGGACAGCCGGTCCTAGTAGGCACCACTTCTGTTGAGAAGAGCGAGTACCTGAGCAAACTTTTGGCAAAGGCCGGTGTCCGTCACGAGGTTCTGAACGCAAAGAACCACGCACGTGAAGCAGCCATCGTTGCTCAGGCTGGTCGTTTGGGTGCTGTTACCGTGGCCACCAACATGGCTGGTCGTGGTACCGACATCATGCTCGGTGGAAACGTTGAGTTCCTCACCATCACCGAAATCAACAAGCGCGGCATTAACGCGGAGGAAAACCCTGCGCAGTACCAGGCCGCGTGGGACGAAGTTTACGCACAGACCAAGCAGGCCGTAGAAGAAGAGGCCCAGAAGGTTCTCGAGGTTGGCGGACTCTACGTGCTCGGAACCGAGCGTCACGAGTCTCGTCGCATTGACAACCAGTTGCGTGGTCGTGCCGGTCGCCAGGGAGACAAGGGTGAAAGCCGTTTCTACCTCTCGCTCACCGATGACCTGATGCGCCTGTTCAGCTCGGGTGCCGCTGGTGCACTCATGAACCGCCCTGGTATTCCAGACGACATGGCAATTGAGTCCAAGCTGGTCAGCCGCTCCATCATGAGCGCGCAGGGTCAGGTTGAGGCTCGCAACGCCGAGGTTCGCAAGAACGTTCTCAAGTACGACGATGTGCTGAACCGTCAGCGCGAGGCCATCTATGGCGACCGCCGTCACATCCTCGAGGGAGACAACATCGAGGGTCGTGTAGACGAGTTCCTGGAAGCCGCAATCGCGGAGATTGTTCGTTCCCACATCTCGGACTCCGCCGGTAAGGACTGGGACCTAGAGCAGCTCTGGAACGAGCTCCGTAACATTTACCCAATCGGTCTAGAGATCGAAGAAGTTCTTGCCGAGGCTGGTTCGCGTTCACGACTAACCACCGCGTGGCTGAGCCGCGAGATTGTGAGTGATGCACGCATCGCTTACCAGGCTCGCACCACCCAGATTGGCGAGGCAGCGATGCGCGAGCTGGAGCGTCGTGTGGTTCTAAGCGTGATCGACCGCAAGTGGCGTGACCACCTCTACGAGATGGACTACCTCAAGGAGGGCATTGGCCTGCGTGCCATGGCTCAGCGCGACCCACTGGTTGAATACCAGCGCGAGGGCTACGGAATGTTCCAGCAGATGATGGGTGCAATCCGTGAGGAGTGCATTGGCTTCCTGTTCAACCTGGAGGTTCAGGTTGAGGAGAGCGGAGACCACACCGAGGTTGAGGCTCGTGGTCTAGAGGTCCACAAGGACAACCGCGAAGAGCTCACTTACATCTCACCAAACGAAGACGGCCAGACCGAGGTTCACCCTGGCAAGAAGGCACCAAGCCAGGCACAGAACAGGAACGAGCCACCAACTCAGGGAAGTGCGTTCTTCAAGAACTAAGACAAAAGCTAAAAGCCCCGACCTCCAAACGGAGATCGGGGCTTTTGCCTTGGCGATAAGGAAAGTCTTAGTTAGAGCACGCTTACGCTGGTTGCTCTCCACCTCTTGTGGATTGGCTCGAGGCGAATTGCCACCGCCCGGGTTCTTGCCTGAGTGCTAACGAGTACAACCGACTCGATTACACCGGGTCGAGGCGAATCCGCCTTGACCTTTGTAACAGCAAACTTTGGCAGTAGTGCAGGCCTGCCGTTGATTGCTTCGGCGCGATTTTTTTGGATTACCTTGGCGCGAAGCTTCTCGTAAACCTGGTCAGAAACCAGAGCCGCCATTTGGTCTACCGAACGAGCTCCGGCAATCACCTCAACAACGAGTGTGGCGATGGCTGGAAGCAATGGAGCCGGATCTGGCATTGCAGCGATTTCTTCGGCCGTAGGAAATTCTTCAACCTCGTCGAGTAGCGGGTCGTAGGCGCGCGCTCGCTTTTTGGGTGTGTGTTGCATGCTTGGCATATTTGCAAGCTTTGCTGAACGATGAACGGCCATTTGATACTCCTCCCCGGCACTAACTAGACGTTATTTCTTGCAGGGTTACAAGTTAGCTGAGAATTCCAAATCTGTGGATAACTTTTTCCACACATTTTCGGGCTCGTCTATTCATGACTTATGACCTACACACTGCCCCTCACACCAAACGATTCATCGCTGCATTCAAACTGGTTCCAACTGGACTTCGGTAGCAACGCCGCTTTGGTGAAATGTGTTACTGGCGAATCGGAAACTCTCATTTACGTGGTGTTTGGAGAGGACTTCATCGCTGGCCTCCGGGTGGATCGCCGTACCTGGGTATTCCTACCCAACGCCGCCGTCTCGCACGTGTCATTCCAAATGCTCGGCTCCAGATCGCTTCCACCCGTGCGCCAGGTGAACGAGGATGGCCGAACCTACCTGCAGGGATTAGGCGGCATGCAGTTCAAGGTGTGGGTTAGAGACAGAACAGAGCCGCTGCCGGCGGCAAACGCCAGCGTGTTTGGCAGGTGGGTTGCTTTGAACCGCACCGATGGGGGTTTCGGGGTCGCGGGAAACCTCGAAAAGCTCGTGAGTTTCGATTCCATCCGAGTGATCGAAATCACCGATGTGGATAACTCCGCGCCAGCCACCGTGGTTTCTGGCAGTTTTGGCAAGACCAATTCAGGAAGGTACTAGCCATGGCTTTCAAATCAGACTCTGAGAATTCACTTTTCGGTAACTCGTTTCTCGCCGCACCGGCGGCCTCGGGAGGCGCCACAAGCCTCAGGCTCGGCGCGGCAGGTAAGTTCCCAAAACTCGTCATCGCTGTGATTGCGGTTGCTGTCTTGGCGGTAGGTGTTAAGTTCATTTTTCTAGACCAAACCCGCTATCTGGTTCCCGGGCAAACCGTGCCTCAAGGCTCAAGCCTTGCCACGGTTTCTTGGAACGAGGTGTCTGCCAACCTCGGGGCAATCGGAGGGCAGTACCTGCCAGCCGGCGTTCGACCCGTGGGGTTCGCCGCCGCAGACTTGGGTGCCGGGCAGTTTGTTCCAAAGGCCGCCGTGAGCCGCTGGTCGCCAAAGCAACTGTCCAGAGTTGTGGTCACCAGCAAAACTCAACTGAGCCAAAACGTGGTGGCCGGCGCCAAGGTCACCGTTTGGGCAGCAAAGAAGCTGCAAATGTCATACGACGCACCGCAGCTACTAGTGGGTTCCGCAAAGGTGGCCCGAGTTGTGAAGGCAACCGGAGTGTTCGCCAGCCAGAACCAGCAGGTGGAGTTGTTGGTTGACCCCATCGATGCGCCGGTGTTGCTCGACGCAATGGCGTCCGATTCTGCCATCTTTTTGGTGGCCGGCCAATGAGTGATCTGATGAGACGGCAAGAGGAGCCGCCCGCCTGGCTTGCCGAATACGAGGACTTTATGGCACCGCCGGTGGAAATCCCTTCCGAACCCACCGGCTGGTTGGTGGATGAAATGCAACTTGGAAGCCAGGAGCCCACTCAAGCAGAAGAGCTCCACTTGAGTTTCAACGTGCCAACTGCACCCCCGCAAACGGCCTCCGCCTCGAGCATCCGCACGGCAGTGAACCCCGGCAGGGTTATTGCATTTCGCGGGGTGGCCCCGGGTTCTGGCCGAACCGTGTTGGCCGCCAATCTGGCTTTTGAGGTGGCCGCCCTTGGCCGTTCCGTTTGCATTGTGGACCTAGACCACCAGTTCCCAACTCTTCATCGCTATTTCGGCATTTCCAGCCCCAAGGCGGCAGTTCTCGCCGCGGCCAGGTTTGTGCAGCAGAAACGCCTCGACTCCTCAACTCTGGACCAACTCAAGGTTCGCTTGGTCTCCAAGGGAGTGGGCGTTGACCTAATCTCCGGGTACGGGTTACCTCAGAACGAGCCGCTGGTCGAATGGGAAACCATCGAGTTGCTCCTAGAGTTCTTAGCGCTCCGATACCAGGTGGTGATCGTGGACTCCACTTCGGGTTGGAAGCATCAGGCACATAGAGTGCTCGACAAAGTGGCAGACCTCTCGGTTTGGGTTACCCAACCGGACGCCATTTCGATGGGTCGATTCATCGATGCTCAGCAGGAACTCAAAGCAGGTCAGCGCACCGGCGAAAGCGTGCTGGTGGTCAACCGGGTTAGAGCCAGCGTGTTGGGTGCCCGACCAGACTGGCAGATCCAGCAACTGCTCAAAGATCGAACCGCAATGCAGATTGGAGCCATGATTCCACACGACGACGCACTTGATCAGGCCATGCTTCAGGGCCTGCCACTGCGTCAAACTGCCGGCAGGTCAAAGGCGTTGGCGGCAGTGACGCAACTAGCTAAACGCCTAAGTTAGCGGTGGCTAAACTTTCTGTATGCCTTCGTTGTCCCAGCTGCTCAAACAACACTCGAGTGCGTCTCACACAGACCTCGAATGGTTGAACCTGCTTACCAGCGAGTGGCAGCTTGCCGCAGACCTGGTTTTTGCAGACCTCGTGCTTTGGGTGCCAGACAAAGAGGGCGGATTCATTGCCGCGGGTCACGCTCGCCCCTCCAGCTCCGCTACCATTTTCTACCGCGACATCAGCGGAACTCAGGTGCGCAAGGAATGGGCCGAGCAGGTTAAGTCGGCGTTCGAAACTGGCGAAGTAATCGACCAACTTCAAATGGATTCCTTCGATGGAATTCCAAATCGCTTTAGCGCCTACCCCGTTAGGCGCAGGTTGGTGGCAAATCAGGATCCCGTTATGCCTGAGCCCATCGCTGTGGTTACCAGACATACAAACCTGGCTGACACCAAGATTCCGAACAAGGTGCAACTCAACTACATTGCGGCTGGCAAAGACCTGCTGGCAATGATTGCACAGGGATCCTTTCCAGACATGGGAAACCGGACCGGACCAAAGCGCGGTTCGCCACGTGCCAGCGACGGCATGCTTCGACTCGATCCCGACGGCAAGGTTCAGTTCGCCAGCCCTAACGCAATCTCCGTGTTCACCGGTCTCGGCGTTCAGAAGGAACTTGAAGGTGAGGTGCTCTCATCGCTGGTCACGCCTTTGATCAAAGCCGGTCACACGGTTGACGAGTCCCTGCCGATTGTGATCACCGGCAAGGCACCGTGGCGAGCAGACGCTGAGTCTAAGAACGCAACAATCGCTCTGCGTTCCATTCCACTCAAGTGGAAGGGAGAGAGCATCGGTGCCATTTTGTTGTGCCGCGATGTGACCGACTTACGCCACCAGGAGCGTGAGTTGATTACCAAGGACGCGACCATCCGCGAGATTCACCACCGCGTGAAGAACAATCTTCAGACGGTGGCCAGCTTGTTGCGCATGCAGGCTCGACGAAGCAAGAGCGAAGAGACTCGCGAGTCTTTAGATCAGGCAATGCGCCGAGTTTCGGCAATCGCCATGGTGCACGACACGCTTGCTTCTGGTCTTACGCAAGACGTGAACTTTGATGAAGTGTTCGACCGAGTGATGATGTTGGCCACCGAGCTGGCTGCAACTCACGGCACAACCGTGAACACGCTGAAGGACGGCAAGTTTGGTCAGATTCGAAGCGAGGTTGCAACTACTTTGGCTGTGGTTCTAACTGAGTTGGTGACCAACGCGGTTGAGCATGGACTGGCTAATCGAAGCGGATTGGTTGCGGTTTCGGCCGAACGCCGAGCCAAGAAGCTGGAGATTGCGGTGAGCGATAACGGCACCGGTTTGCCAGACGGCAAGATTGGCACCGGTCTGGGAACTCAGATTGTGCGCACACTTGTTGAGGGTGAACTTCGCGGGACCATTCGTTGGTATTCGCCGGCCGAGGGCGGAACCCGGGCTGTTATCTCGATGCCGGTTTAGGCAGCCAAACTCTCTCGCTTGGCTTTGCCTAGCTCGCGCGACTTCGCTTTCGCGCCGCAGCTCGCTTGGCTTTGCCTAGCTCGCGCGGCGGGCGCGGGCGTACTTGCGCTTGAGCGACTTACGCTCGTCTTCGGAGAGACCGCCCCAAACGCCAGTGTCCTGGTTTTCTTTGATTGCGTACTCTAAGCAGAAGTTGGTTACTCCACACTCACGGCAAACGGACTTGGCCTGCTCGATCTGCTCTACGGCTGGACCTGTGTTTCCTACTGGAAAGAAGAGCTCTGGGTCTTCAGTCAAACAACGAGCTTCGTTCAGCCAATGCATGTTCATGCAGAATATTCCTTTATGCCGGGGCCCAAGAGTTTCAATAAAACAAACGCTCGAGCAAGCGGATAACCGCTTTGAAAAAACAGGTGATTTGCAACGGATTTTGCGCCTTTGAGACTCCGTCTACTTCCAATATGGTTTCATAACAGAGGGCGTTTGGCAATACCCCATTTTGAGAAATGACAGGTTTTAATGACTGAATCAACGCAAAACTCGGGCAGTCTTCGAGTTATCCAGAGTGCAGCGGCAATCATCGTTGGCATTGAAGCCTTGGCCGTGTTGGCATTCGCGGTGTTCGGTTTGGTCACAGACCTGCTTCCAGGTAACGCCAAAAGCCTTCCTGCTGCGGTGACCATGATCGTGCTCTACTTCGCCGCAGGCGCTTGGGTTTCGTACATTGCGTACTCGCTCACCAAGAGCAAGCGTTGGGCAAGAAGCGGTGCCATCTTCTGGCAAACCTGCCAACTCGCATTAGCCAGCCAGAGCTTTACTGGTCGTGGCGCCAGCGTGGTCATCGGTGTGGCTTTGATTGTTCCAAGCGTGGCAGTTCTTGCCCTCATGTTTACTAAGCCGGTCCTGGCCGCCAATAAAAAAGAAATCCTGGGCGAATAACCCAGGATTAGTTTTTGCTCGAATTAAGCGCAGGCAAGCAACGCCTAGTCGATGCCCAGCTTCTTGCGAAGTGAGGTCACGTGTCCGGTTGCCTTCACGTTGTATAGCGCAAGCTCAATAATGCCTTGCTCGTTCACGGCGAAGGTGCTTCGAAGCACGCCAACGTACTCGCGACCGTAGAGAACCTTCTGACCAAACGCGCCATAGGCCTGGTGTACGGTCTTTTCCGGGTCGCTAAGTAGCGGGAAATTCAAGTCTTGGTTGTCTCGGAACGAAGCCAACTTCTTAGGTTCATCCGGGCTAATCCCAACCACGGTGTATCCCTTGGAGGCAAAAGGGTTCAGCGCGTCATTGAAGTCACACGCTTCTTTGGTGCAACCCGGGGTTGACGCGGCAGGGTAGAAGTAGAGGATCACTTTCTTGCCCGCAAAGTCTTTGAGGGATACTTTCTTGCCATCCTGGTCAAGCAGTTCAAAATCTGGGGCCTTCTGGCCCTCTTCAAGACGTGCGTATTCGGTCATGATTCTCCTGTTGAATACTGAAAAGTTCGCATCGATGCGTTGGCTCTAGCCTAGGGCAGGTAGGTGAGCGGTGACTAGCCGTTTCTCAGTTAGCGAGCGAGTAATCATTCGGCTGGCGCGCAGGCAAAATACCTGCTATTCTTTTCTCTCGTTGCGCTTGTTCGTAACACGCACCTCTAGCTCAATCGGCAGAGCAACTGACTCTTAATCAGTGGGTTCTCGGTTCAAGTCCGAGGGGGTGCACGAAAACCTCCGAGTCTTATCAGCCGGGGGTTTTTACTTTTAACGTGAAACCGCCCAAGGCCGCCTAACGTTTGTTAGGCATGCAACTCATCGATGACAATCTTGCCCATCCCACGCATTGCCTTCATGGCATACATTGCCACCTGAGGGTCAGAGTGGCCAAGCCAGGTTTGGAGTTGGAACGGGACGATCTGCCAGGAGAGTCCAAACTCGTCAACCAACCAACCGCATTGACCGGCCTTGCCGCGCTCTGTGAGGACGTTCCAGTAACGGTCAACTTCTTCCTGGCCGTCGCAGTTGATGCTTATGGAGATTGAATCATTGAACTGAGGGCCACCCTCAAAGTTCATCGCGGTGAACTCTTGGCCCAGAATCGAGAACTGTGCGGTGAATAACTTGCCGTTAGGGTCTGGGCGATTGAGGTTGTGAATCACAACGTCCGGCAGGTTCTGAGAGTAGAAGGTAAGGGCGTCATCCAGGTTTCCGTTGAACCAGAGAAACGTGGTGAGCTGAGGTTTTGCGGTCATTTACCCAGCCTAGACAGGGCGGAAACGGAAAATAACACTTTAATTTCGAATAATTTCACTTTGGCGTGTTTTCTAACGGATTTATCCGCGCAGTGCTATCAATGTTCGTATCTGGGGGAACAGATCCTCCGGGTGGAAGGAACTGTCACATGATGAAGTTCGTGTCAAAGCTGCAGGGTATTTTGAGTGGCGATCGCGGTGCTTCGGCTGTTGAATATGCCCTTTTGGTTGGCCTTATCGCAATCGCGATTATTGCGGCAGTATTCCTGCTGGGCCAGAACCTAGGAGGCACCTTCAACACCGTGGCATCTAAGCTGCCTACCCCATAGCCAAAAGCGAAGGCGACGGAGCGGGGGATTCTGAAAAGATGATTCGGCTTCGTCGCTTTTTGCTTGCCACACGTTCTTCTAAGGGCGCAGTTGCCGTTGAGTTCGCGCTCATCTTTCCCGTCTTCATTTTCATGATCTTTGCCATGCTCGACATGGGCAGGTATCTCATCGTGCAGATGAGCATGAACTCGGCGGCACAGGCTGGTGCAAGGGCTGCATCGATGAGTGCAACTACCTCCTCCACTTCCTCAATAACGCGCGCTGCGACAACTGATTCTCTCGTTGTTTTGAGCACGCTTGTTGGTGGGGATACCGCCATCGCAGTAGCACCCGGTGCATGGGCCTGCCCTTTAACTGTGACAGACGTTACAGATGTGAGGTGTCAGGATCTATCACAGGTGGGCGCTGCAACCTGCACAAGTCAACCAAGTAACTACATGGCTGTGGCAACTGCATCAGTCACTTTCAAGTGGATCACCCCGCTCGATACCATCCTCACGTTTGCAGACCCGAACAACCCACCGGACAACGTGTGGGTGAACCGCGGCATTGGTGACACCACCACCATCGAGGGCAGGGCCAAGGTCTTATGCCAAAACTGATGACAGCGAAGCTGGATTCTGAACACGGCGCGGTAGCCGCGATTTTTGCAATCCTGTTGGGTGCCGGTGCGCTCATGCTGGTGCTAGGTTTGGTCATCGATGGCGGACTCGTTTACGCCCAGAAGAAGAATGTGCAGGCGGCGGCGGACGACCTATCAAGCTCGATAGCCCAACACTGTGCCAAAACCGCGGCGGGCACGGATTGCTTCAACAACAGTTATGCCGTGCAGGGAACCACTTACGTTGCCACGGCATCCAACATTGCATCCGCCGATGTCACCGCAACCATCGCCAATCCCAAGGGTGGCGGCATTGTGGTCTCAAACGTTTGCGGCATGAGCGCAGCTTGGTCTGGAATGCCGGGTTGCGCCAGCCCAACCGGAGGCAGCCGCGATTGCCAGACCGACCTGGGCAGTCTTGGTTACCAAAACTGGGTTCGGGTCTACACGTCCACCGACCCAACTGGCTACCAACCCATTTTTGCCAACTTTATGGACGCTAGCCCCGGCCGTTACATCGAATACTCGTGCTCGCAGTCTTACTGGGGTCAGGGTGCCACCATGCCAAAGGACACTAGTTCAGCTCAGCTGCCTTTTGCCATCGGTGTGTGCGATGCCCTGGCGGCAGGCTCCGGTTCGCTCGTGCAAATCATTGGTGACACTGGGTCTGCAACCGCGTGCACAACATTTAACGACCGCCAAGGTCGCAAGTACTCCGGCGGTGTTGGTACTTATCCGGGAGCGCTTCCCGCTGCACCGAAAACTGACGGCACGGTGAACGGCTTTGTGGCTTGGAATACCACCAGCTCGGGTTCGGGTTGCTGGACCATCGGTTCAACCTGCACGGCGGTTCCACTGGCCACCATTCGCACCACCAGCACCGCGGTAGGTATCCCGTATTTCTCGGTGGTTCAAACCGTGATGAAGAACACCCTGGGCAAGACTGTGTTGCTTCCTGTGGTGGATAAGAATGGCTCCGGCAGCTATGTGGTCAAGTCCTATGTTGGTTTCACCCTGCTGGGCTACCGAATGACAACCACTTCAACAGTGACTGCGGCCAACGCGCAAAAGACCTTCACTGACAAGTTTGGTTCTGCAGTCAGCGTGACCTGGGGAGCCAGCTGCCCAACACCAACCAGCACCAGCGCTTCCTGCATAGCGGGAATCATCAGTCCAAGGGTTTATGCGCCTTACGGGCAGTTTGCTGGCACCGCCATCACCACTAATTCCGGTGTTCCAGATTTCGGCTATTACATCCAGCGGCACGTTCCCTAGAGAGGAAAAGAGAAAAACATGAAGGTATCCAAGCTGTCTTACGTGATCGCTGTAGTCATCGCTGTGATTGCTGGCGTGGCCGTTTACTTCTACCAAACCACGGCCGATGAACGAGCGTTGGCGGGTAACCAGGCAACTACCGTGCTGATTGCCAAGGGTGACATTGCTGCCGGCACCAAGCTGGCAGATGCTCAGACCCAAGGCCTGCTAACTCAGCAGAGTTACCCTTCTGCGGCGCTTCCACAGGGAACGGTCACCACCGTGGATTCCA
>Ga0228703_1000048_pt1 | contig 132251 bp, 126 predicted proteins | sample McNCre217_Aug_MG_3_FD_178020 | JGI IMG/M metagenome (GOLD analysis project Ga0228703, IMG submission 178020) | Freshwater microbial communities from McNutts Creek, Athens, Georgia, United States - 29-17_Aug_MG | ecosystem: Environmental > Aquatic > Freshwater > Creek | place: USA: Georgia... | reverse complement strand
CGAGCATCAGCCCATGTGCAAACCGCCGTTGACCGAGAAGTCAGCGCCCGTGGCGTAACCACCCTCATCGCTGGCCAACCAGGCCACGATGGAGGCGATTTCGCTGGGCTGCCCCAGGCGTTTGACGGGCACAGTCGCCACGATTTTTTCCAGCACGTCAGGGCGGATGGCATTAACCATATCGGTGCCGATATAGCCAGGACTCACGGTATTGACGGTCACGCCTTTGGTGGCCATCTCTTGCGCCAAAGCCATCGAGAAGCCATGCATGCCGGCTTTGGCAGCCGAGTAGTTGGTTTGGCCTGCCTGGCCCTTGTTGCCGTTGACCGACGAGATCTGGATGATGCGGCCCCAGCCTTTTTCAACCATGTCAGGCACAACCTGTTTGGTCACGTTGAACATGGAGTTCAGGTTGGTGTCGATCACAGCATCCCAATCTTCACGCGTCATCTTCAGGAACACACGGTCCTTGGTGATACCCGCGTTGTTGACCAGCACATCGATCACGCCATGCTCTTGCTTGGCTTTGGTGAAGGCGGCGACGGTGGAATCCCAGTCAGCCACATTACCGACCGACGCATAGAAGGTGTAGCCCAGCGCTTTTTGTTCGTCCAGCCATTTGGCGTAATCGCGGGTCGGACCGCAACCGGCAATGACCTTGAAGCCTTCTTTGTGAAGACGTTGGCAAATGGCGGTACCGATACCACCCATGCCACCTGTGACGTAAGCTACTTTTTGACTCATGTTTGTCTCCTTGATTTATGAGTGCTGTGAGAAAGAAATACCGCCCATGCAAGGATGATTGGCTGTCCTTATACGGTTGGACAGTGCGCCAATCAACACCGCGCAAGCGGCGCAGGTTGTTTAAACGCGCTCGACCGCCAGCGACACGCCCATGCCGCCGCCGATGCACAGCGCGGCCAGGCCCTTTTGGGCGTTGCTGCGCTGCATTTCGTGCAGCAAAGTCACCAAAATGCGGCAGCCAGACGCGCCAATGGGGTGGCCGATGGCAATGGCACCGCCATTGACGTTGACCTTGGCCGGATCGATGTCCAGCGCCTGGTTGACGGCGCAAGCTTGCGCTGCAAAAGCTTCGTTCAGCTCGAACAGGTCCACATCTTGGGCTTTCCAGCCTGCACGGGCCAGCGCCTTTTGCGAGGCAGGCACCGGGCCCATGCCCATGGTGGCAGGGTCCAGACCGCTGGTGCCGAATGCAGCAATGCGGGCCAGGGGCTTGAGGCCCAGGGCAGCGGCCTTTTTGGCGCTCATGACCATCACGGCAGCAGCGCCGTCGTTGATGCCCGAGGCGTTGCCTGCAGTCACGCTGCCAGCTTTGTCAAAGGCGGGGCGCAGACCGGCCAGCACTTCTTCGCTGGTTTTCTTGTTGATGAATTCGTCGGTGTTGAACACCACGGCATCGCCCTTGCGCTGGGGGATCAGCACGTCGACGATTTCGTCCTTGAACTTGCCCGCTTCTTGCGCGGCAGCCGCTTTGCGCTGGCTGCCAGCAGCCAGGGCGTCTTGCATTTCGCGGGTGATGCCGTGGGCCTTGGCCACGTTTTCAGCGGTGATGCCCATGTGGTACTGGTTGTACACGTCCCACAGGCCGTCCACGATCATGGTGTCGGTCATTTTCCAGTCGCCCATGCGCTGGCCGTCACGGCTGCCATTCAGCACATGCGGGCTGGCGCTCATGTTTTCCTGGCCACCAGCAATCACGATTTCGCTGTCACCCCAGGCCACGGCCTGCGCGGCCAGCATCACGGCTTTGAGGCCCGAGCCGCAGACGGCGTTGATGGTCAGGGCGGGTGTTTCCTTGGCCACACCGGCTTTCATCATGGCTTGGCGGGCGGGGTTTTGGCCCACGCCTGCGGCCAGCACCTGGCCCATGATCACTTCGCCAATGGCGTCAACGGGCAAACCGCTGCGCTCGAGCAAGCCCTTGATGACGATGCTGCCCAGCTCGGTGGCGGGGGTTTTGGCGAGCGAGCCACCAAACTTGCCCACTGCGGTGCGGGCGGCTGAAACGATGACGATGTCTTCCATGTTTGTCTCCAGTAAAAATCAATCAGGCCTTGGCCTTCACATAACGGCCTGGGGCCGCTTCGATGGCTTTGAATTTGCTGCCTTTGCCATAGGCTTTGGGCGCGGCAATTTGCTTGCCTGCATGGCTCTTGAGCCAATCCGACCAGTCGGTCCACCAGCTGCCTGGCAATTCTTTGGCGCTGGCAATCCACTCATTCACATCGACCGGGAACTTGGTGCCTTCGCTCAGCCAATGGCTGCGCTTTTTGGCGGCGGGCGGGTTGATCACGCCAGCAATGTGGCCCGACGCACCCATGACAAAGCGCTTTTTGCCTGGCAGCACCTGCGTGCTGGCATAAGCGCCACCGATGGGCACGATGTGGTCTTCGCGGGAGCCATAGATGTAGACAGGCATGTCCACCTTGCCCAGGTCAATGGCTTCGCCGCACACCTTGACCTTGCCGGGTTTGACCAGGTTGTTTTCGAGGTAGGTGTTGCGCAGGTACCAGGCGTAAAACGGACCGGGCAAATTGGTCGAGTCGCTGTTCCAGTACAGCAGGTCAAACGGCGGCGGTGTTTCGCCCTTGAGATAATTACCCACCACATAGTTCCAGACCAGGTCGTTGGGACGCAAAAAGCTGAAGGTGGACGCCAGGTCCTGACCTTTGAGTAAACCGCCCTGGCCCATCTGCATTTCACGGAACTTGACGAAGTTGTCGTCAATGAACACGTCCAGGATGCCGGTGTCGGTGAAGTTGATCAGCGTGGTCAGGAAGGTGGCGCTGGCCACCGGCTTTTCGCCACGCGCAGCCAGCACGGCCATGGCGGTGGACAAGATGGTGCCTCCCACACAAAAGCCCAGCGCATTGATCTTGGGTGCGCCCGTGATCTCCTGCACCGTGCTGATCGCCTTGATGGCCGCTTGTTCGATGTAATCGTCCCAGGTCTTGTCCTGCATGGACTCATCGGGGTTGCGCCAACTCACCACAAAAGTGCGGTGGCCTTGGCTCACGGCATAGCGAATGAAAGAGTTTTCGGGCTGCAGATCCAGGATGTAGAACTTGTTGATGCAAGGCGGGATCAGCAGGAAAGGCTTTTCGTAGACCTTGGCCGTGAGCGGCTTGTATTCGATCAGCTGGAAAAACTCGTTCTCGAACACCACAGCGCCTTCGGTGGTGGCGACGTTCTTGCCGACCTCGAACAGGCTCTCGTCGGTCATCGACACATGGCCCTGCTGCATGTCGTGCATCAGGTTTTGCACGCCTTTGGCAATGCTCTCGCCTTTGGTTTCTACGGCTTTCTTTTGGGCTTCGGCATTGAAGGCCAAAAAGTTGCTGGGGGCTGCGGCAGCCACCCATTGTTCGACCGCAAAACGAACCCGGTTGCAGGTTTTGACATCGGCATCCACCGCATCGGCCAAGCCCATCAGGGTACGGGCATTGAGCAGGTAGGTTGCGGCATTGAATGCAGCAACGGGGTTGGAGGACCAGGCCTCCGAGGAGAAACGACGATCCTTGATCTGCAGGCTGTTGTGAATGCTTTGATTCCACAATTCAGAAGCATCCTTGAAGTACTGGCCTTGCAAGGCTTGCAATTTGTCAGCATGGAACTTCAAGGCAGGTGCAGCTTGTGCGCCCTCAGGGCGCAAACCGCCCAGATCCATGGTCTGGAAGCTGGCCATGGCTTTGCCCCAACTTTGGGTCAGACTTTGCTGAAAAGCTTCACCCATCTGGGTCCAAAACTGGGGGGATGCGTCCGTCATCTGACTGTCTCCTTTATTGATTCTCAAGGCTGTGATCTGCCATTCGCCAACAGTGTCCGTGTTTTCATTGTCACCAAAATTACAATAGTTCTGAAACTTCAAAAGAAAAAAATGTATTTGATCGTGATTGCGTGGCTTTATGTGGTGTTGATGATGGCCGTGGCAGAGGGGTTCAGCTCACAAGGTTCACTGCTGGGCGCGCTCATCACTTTCTTGCTGTACGGGGTATTGCCACTGGGCTTGGTGATTTACATCATGAATACCCCCCATCGCAAGGCCAGGCTCAAGGCCAAAGAAGACGCCCGGGCGAGCGCAAGGACGCCTTCAGAGGTCGAGCCAGATGCAGGCCGCCATGCGGCCAGTGCTGCCCAGGACACGGCTGTCCCTGCGGTGGGAAAAGAACCTTGACGCCTGTGTGAAGGTGCACCAGTCAGGCTGGCTGTTGTTGCCATGCAGCTGATGGATGCCCAGTTGCTGCAAACGCCAGCGGGCCAATCCGGCCAAATCCGCCATGAAGCGGTCGCCTGCGCTGGGGGCAAAAAAACGCACCATCCGCCTGTTTTCATTCACAAAAGCCTCGCGCACCTCGGGGCCCACCTCAAAAGCCTGCGGGCCAATGCACGGGCCCAGCCACGCCTGTGTTTGGCCAGCGTGCGCACCCGCCGCCTCCAGGACATGCCACAAGGACTCCAGCACCCCCTGCCCGCCCTCTCCGGCCAGCCCGCGCCAGCCGGCGTGGGCCGCCGCCACCCATTGCCCGCGTGCATCGCACAGCAACACCGGCAAACAATCGGCCACCATCACGGTGCAGACCAGCGCAGGCTGCTGGGTCCAGCAGGCATCGGCTTGCAGGCCATTGGGCGTGTCCGAACTCAGAGACAACACCTCCACCCCATGGACCTGCTCCATGAAAACCGGGTGCGCTCCGATGCCCTGGGCCAGGCGGGCCCGGTTCTCGGCAACCGCCTGCGGCGCGTCACCGACATGGCTGCCCAGGTTCATGCTGTCCCATGGGGCCGCAGAAGCGCCCCCGGAACGCTCGGTCATGCAGGCTTTCACGCCTACCACGAAAGGCCAGTCAAGCTTCATCATCCAGCACCCTGTTGCATCCGGGCACGCCACTGCGACCCATGATGGGGCAAGGATAAACGGCTTTGCATCACCTATCGGGTAGCGCTGTTGTTGTTTAATGCCTGCATGCAGCAACACCGGCCCACGCCGCCTCTGACCTGGCTGGAACCGGGACAGCCTTTTCCACCACTGTCACAGGCCTGGGGGCCGGACAGCGACGCTTCCGGGCTCTTGGCGGCAAGTGATCGGCTGGATGCCACGCGGTTACTTGAAGCCTACCGGCAAGGCATTTTCCCGTGGTTCAGTCCTGGCCAGCCAGTGCTGTGGTGGAGCCCAGACCCGCGCATGGTTTTGCACACCCATGAATTCAAGCTGCACAGATCGCTGCGCCAGGCCCTGAAGCACTGGACCATCACACCTGGGGTCGAGCTGGTCTTTGACCGTGACTTCCCTCAGGTGATCACACGTTGCAGTCAGGCACAACGCCCCGGGCAAAGCGGCACATGGATCGTGCCGGCCATGGTGGAGGCCTACATTCAATTGCACCGCATGGGTCTGGCTCACAGCGCGGAAGTCTGGCGGGACGGGCAATTGCTGGCCGGTCTGTATTTCGTGAGCCTGGGGCACGCGGTGTTTGGCGAGTCGATGTTCACCACTGTGCGCGATGGCTCCAAGATGGCATTGGCCATGTTGGTCAGTGTGGCACGCCACCATGGCGTGCCCTTGATCGATTGCCAGCAAAACACCCAGCATCTGGCATCCCTGGGAGCCCGGGAAATCGCACGCCAGGACTTCGTGCGCCATGTGGCCGCAGCACAAGCGCAGGCATCGATCGCCTGGACATCGGAAACTTTATACTGGGACACATTGACCCGCCTTGCCCCGTGACACGCCTTCAGGACCTACCACTCCAGGCGCTCCAGTTCTATGCCACAGCGCCTTACGCTTGCAGTTACCTGCCGGAACGTCTGGCTCGCTCGCAAGTCGCGACCCCCAGCCACCTGATCCAAAACGAGGCCTACTCCGACCTCGTGGCCAAGGGTTTTCGCCGCAGCGGGGTGTTCACCTACCGACCCTACTGCGATGGTTGTCAAAGCTGTGTGCCCTTGCGCGTGAATGTGGCCCGCTTTCAACCCAGCCGCAGCCAGCGCAGATCGCAGGCCCGCCATCATGGCCTGTCGGTGCGCGTCATGAACCTGCACTTTGACCCCAGGCACTACGCGCTGTACCTGCGCTACCAGCACAGTCGGCATGCCGGAGGGGGCATGGACCAAGACAGCGTGGACCAATACACCCAGTTTCTGCTGCAAAGCCGGGTGAACACACGTCTTGTGGAATTTTCGGACCCCGAGACCCAAGACATCAAGATGGTCAGCATTGTCGATGTGCTCAACGACGGCATCTCAGCGGTTTACACTTTTTACGAACCCGATGACCGGGCCAGTTACGGCACCTACGGCGTACTGTGGCAAATCCAGCAGGCGGCACATCTGGAGCTACCGCATGTCTACCTGGGTTACTGGATCGCTCAGAGCCCCAAAATGAATTACAAGGTCCAATTCCAGCCTTGCGAGGTTCTGCGGGACGGGCAATGGCTGCCTGCGTGACATTGCGGTCATTTCACAGTATAAAATTAACTTTTCGCTTTGTCTTTGCAGTCCCATGAGAAAAGCCGACACGCCACTGCCAGTCACGCCGACCATCCAGGTCATTGAACGCATCTTCACCCTGATCGATGTCCTCGCGAGCAAGGAAGAGGCCATTTCCCTCAAGGAAATCAGCGAAAAGACAGGGCTGCACCCTTCAACCGCTCACCGCATTCTGAACGACCTGACCACAGGCCGATTTGTGGACCGTCCGCAAGCAGGCAATTACCGTCTGGGCATGCGCCTGCTGGAGTTGGGCAACCTGGTCAAGGGACGACTGAACGTGCGCGATGCGGCTTTGGCGCCAATGCGCGATCTTCACAAACTGATCCAGCAACCTGTGAATCTGAGCGTACGCCAAGGAGACGAAATCGTCTACATTGAGCGGGCGTACAGCGAGCGCTCAGGCATGCAGGTGGTTCGTGCCATTGGTGGTCGGGCGCCTTTGCACCTGACCTCGGTGGGCAAACTCTTCCTGGCGGCGGATGACCCCATACGTGTTCGCGCCTATGCGGCGCGCTCCGGTCTGGCGGGCCACACCCGCAACAGCATCACCCTGCTGCCTGTACTGGAGCGCGAATTGTCGCGCGTGCGCCAATACGGCATCGCACGTGACAACGAAGAACTGGAGCTGGGGGTGCGCTGCATTGCTGCAGGCATTTACGACGATCAAGGCAAACTGTTGGCAGGCCTGTCCATATCAGCCCCTGCAGACCGGCTCGATGAGGAGTGGCTGCCCAAGCTGCAGGCCACTGCACAGAGCATTTCAGCTTCACTGGGCCACGACAACCGCCAGGAGTGATGGCCTAGCGCCCAGCCTGCGCAGGCCGGGTATTGCATTCAGAAATTCAGCCCTGGCGAGAAGACGCCAAAGCATGGCCAGCGGCCGAGCGGTGCGAAGTTTCGATCCAACGACGAACGCGCTCGGCGTCGGCGATGCGGCTGAGTTTGCCTGCCGAATCCAGGAACACCATGATCAACTTGCGGCCTGAAACCTGGGCCTGCATCACCAGACACTGGCCAGCTTCGGAGATGTAACCGGTTTTCTGCAAACCGATGTCCCACTGGGGGCTTTTGACCAGGCGGTTGGTGTTGTTGTATTGCAGAGTGCGGTGACCCACTTCGATCTCACGACCGGGCGAAGTGGACAGTTCACGCAGCACAGGTTCCTTGTAAGCGGCGGCGACCAACGTGGCCAGATCATGCGCACTTGACTGATTGCGGCTGGACAGGCCGGTAGGCTCAACATAACGGGTGTCGCTCATGCCCAGACCCTGGGCACGGGCATTCATGCGGCCCACAAAGGTGTCCAGACCACCAGGGAAAGTGCGACCCAAGGCATGGGCAGCGCGGTTTTCGCTGGACATCAAGGCCAGGTGCAGCAGATCACCCCGGCTGAGCACGGAGCCCACAGCCAGGCGCGAACGGCTGCCCTTTTCGGTATCCACATCGTCCTGAGTGATGGCGATCATCTCCGACATGGGCAAATTGGCGTCAGAGATCACCAGACCTGTCATCAACTTGGTCAAGGATGCGATCGGCAGGACCGCTTGATCGTTTTTGCGCAGCAGCACTTCATGGGTGTCCTGATCGATCACCAGAGCCACACTGGAGCGCAGATCCAGTGGATCGTTGGCGGAATGAAGGCCTGCAATCTTGCCAAAAGAAGGACGCTCAGCCACCGCGGCCAGCTTGGCACCACGGTTCTTGACCGCCTGCTTGGAAACCACTGCTTTTTTCTGGGCGACCGCCGGTTTGTGTTTGTGGGTGGTGTTTTCAGCCAGTGCAGGCAATGTCAGTACAGCAGCGGCCACAACACCCAGGCCAGCAACACGCACCCAGCGATCCATAGAAAAAGAAGCAAAAAAAAGAGTCATGCGATTGAACAATACAGCAAATTCAAAGAATGAGTCTCGGAGTTTACACATTAAAAAAAAGTCGCGCAAGATCAATGACTTGCGCGACTTTATTGAAGTCAAATGAATATATTTAAGTACTCATTTCAACCTTGGGCGGCGACCCGATCAGCCTTGCTCTGAAGTTTGTTGAGGGCACTGAGATAGGCTTTGGCTGATGCCACGACGATATCGGGGTCGGCACCGACACCGTTGACCACGCGGCCACTGTTTTGCAGACGAACGGTGACTTCGCCCTGGCTTTCGGTGGAGCCGCTGATGGCATTGACCGAATACAGGACCATTTCGGCGCCACTTTGCACATGCGACTCGATGGCTTTCAGCGAAGCATCCACTGGGCCATTGCCGGTCGCCTCACCCCTGACCTCTTTACCATCCACGGTGAAAACAATGCTGGCCTGAGGCTGTTCACCGGTCTCGCTGTGCTGAGAGAGAGAAACAAAACCATACTGCTCTTTTTCGCTGGTCACGCTCTCATCGCTGACCAGCGCAAGGATGTCTTCGTCAAAGATTTCACTCTTGCGATCGGCCAACTCTTTGAAACGGGCAAAAGCATTGTTGATCTCGGTTTCGCTGTCCATCTGCACACCCAGATCTTGCAAACGCTGCTTGAACGCATTGCGACCACTGAGTTTGCCCAGCACAATCTTGTTGTTGGACCAGCCCACATCTTCGGCACGCATGATCTCGTAAGTGTCCCGCGCCTTGAGCACGCCATCCTGGTGGATCCCGGAAGCATGGGCAAACGCATTGGCGCCCACGACCGCTTTGTTGGGCTGAACCACAAAACCTGTGGTCTGGCTCACCATGCGGCTGGCGGCGACGATGTGCTGGGCATCAATGCCCACATCCAGCCCAAAATAGTCACGGCGCGTTTTAACGGCCATGACCACTTCTTCGAGCGAGCAGTTGCCTGCACGCTCACCCAAACCGTTGATGGTGCACTCGACCTGGCGAGCGCCGCCAATCTTCACACCCGCGAGTGAGTTGGCCACCGCCATGCCCAGGTCATTGTGGCAGTGGACCGACCAGATGGCCTTGTCGGAGTTTGGAACACGCTCACGCAGGGTTTTGATGAAGTGGCCGTACAGCTCGGGCACAGCGTAACCCACAGTATCAGGCACGTTGATGGTGGTGGCCCCTTCGGCAATGACCGTCTCAATCACACGGCACAGGAAATCCACATCACTGCGGTAGCCATCTTCGGGGCTGAATTCAATATCGCCGACCAGGTTGCGCGCAAATCGCACGGATTGTTTGGCCTGCTCCAGCACCTGATCGGGCGTCATGCGCAGCTTTTTTTCCATGTGCAGGGCCGACGTGGCGATGAAGGTGTGGATACGCGCACTGTTGGCTCCACGCAGGGCTTCGGCTGCACGGGCAATATCGCGGTCGTTGGCACGGGACAAAGAACAGACCGTCGAGTCCTTGATGGCGTTGGCGATGGTCTGAACCGCCTCGAAATCGCCGTTAGAGCTGGCCGCAAAGCCGGCCTCGATCACATCGACGCGCAGACGCTCCAGTTGACGGGCAATGCGCAGCTTCTCGTCCTTGGTCATGGACGCACCGGGCGACTGCTCGCCATCGCGCAAGGTGGTGTCGAAAATAATCAATTTGTCAGCCATGTTCACTCCTGGTCAATACCCGCAATTCCATGCACCAATGCAAAAGGCCCGTTGCGGATGGCATACGGGCCTTTAGGGACAATGTTCGCGTGCGCTACAGATCCCGCCCGTGGGGCGTTAGCAGTAGAGCCAGCAATTCAAAGTTCATGCGGTCACTTTAGCACAAATCAAGGCCTGTCCTGCTCGGCTGAGGACATCACTGATGCAAACCCCGTTCTTCGGGCTCATCTGTCGAGGTGCTGATCATGCTGGTGGGTTGGCCCTTGGCTTTGCGCCAGACATAAATAACGTAGCCACTCAGACTGTAGCCGACGAACAACGCAAACAGCACGGTGGGGGGGTCAATGTTGACCACCGCAATGCCCAATGCCACCAGGACGATGGATGCAAACGGCACGCTTTTTTTCATGTGCATGTCCTTGAAACTGTAGAACGGCACATTGGTCACCATGGTCAGCCCCGCAAACAGCGAGATGGCAAACATCCACCAGGACACACTGTTCGGATCAATGGCGTTTTCTGTCGCGATCCAGATGAACCCAGTGACCAGCGCCGCCGCCGCAGGCGAAGGCAGCCCTTGAAAATAACGCTTGTCCACGACCGCAGTGTTGACATTGAAACGGGCCAGCCGCAAAGCTGCACAGGCGCAGTACACAAAAGCCGCGATCCAGCCCCAGCGCCCCAGCTGCTTGAGCGCCCACACATACGAGATCAGTGCAGGCGCAGCACCAAAGGACACCATGTCCGACAGCGAGTCCATTTGCTCGCCAAAGGCACTCTGGGTATTGGTCATGCGGGCCACACGCCCATCGAGACTGTCGAGCACCATGGCGCTGAAAATACCCACAGTCGCCAGATCAAAGCGCCCATTCATGGCCATGACCACCGCATAAAAACCGGCAAACAAGGCGGCCAGGGTGATCATGTTGGGCAGCATATAGATGCCCTTGGAGGGCTTGCGCCCCCGAGGAGTGGAATCCACATCGTCTGGCGTATCAATTCCGTTGTTCATCATCGCGTCCTGTCAGGGTTTCAGATGCAGAGTTTAGCCCCCATGAAAAAAGGCCACCACAGTGGCCTTTTCAGCGAGGGCAAACCCCATCAGTTGCGGGTCTGGTCGACCAGCTTGTTCTTGGAAATCCAAGGCATCATGGCGCGCAGCTTGGCACCCACGGTCTCGATCGAATGCTCGGCATTCAAGCGGCGACGGGCCGTCATGCTTGGGTAGTTGGTACGGCCTTCCAGGATGAACATCTTGGCGTATTCACCGGTCTGGATGCGTTTCAAGGCATTGCGCATGGCTTCGCGCGACTTCTCGTTGATGACCTCGGTGCCGGTCACGTACTCACCATACTCTGCGTTGTTGGAGATGGAGTAGTTCATGTTGGCGATACCGCCTTCGTACATCAGGTCAACGATCAGCTTGAGCTCGTGCAGGCACTCGAAGTAGGCCATTTCAGGGGCGTAACCTGCTTCGGTCAGGGTTTCGAAGCCCATCTTCACCAGTTCCACCGCACCACCGCACAGCACGGCTTGTTCGCCGAACAGGTCGGTTTCGGTCTCTTCCTTGAAGTTGGTTTCGATGATGCCGCCTTTGCCGCCACCGTTGGCCATGGCGTAAGACAGGGCCAGGTCACGGGCCTTGCCGGACTTGTCCTGGTACACCGCGATCAAGGATGGCACGCCGCCGCCCTTGAGGTACTCAGAACGCACGGTGTGGCCGGGGCCTTTGGGGGCGATCATGACCACATCCAGGTCGGCACGGGGAATCACCTGGTTGTAGTGCACGTTGAAGCCGTGGGCAAAGGCCAGTGTGGCACCTTGCTTCATGTTAGGGGCGACGTTGTTGTTGTACACCTCAGGGATGTTCTCGTCGGGCAACAGGATCATGACCAGATCAGCGGCCTTGACGGCGTCGTCCACTTCCATCACGGTGAGACCGGCCTTGCCAACCTTGTCCCAGGATGCGCCACCTTTGCGCAGACCGACCACGACCTTGACGCCGCTGTCGTTCAGGTTCTGGGCATGCGCATGGCCTTGCGAGCCGTAGCCGATGATGGCTACAGTTTTGCCTTTGATCAGGGACAGATCACAGTCTTTGTCGTAAAAAACTTTCATGGGGAGTTCTCCTTGGGAATAAACAGGTTCAATGGATGGATTTAGACGCGCAGGATGCGCTCGCCGCGCCCGATACCGCACGCACCGGTGCGCACGGTCTCCAAGATGGCACTGCGGTCGATCGCCTCCAAAAAGGCGTCGTTCTTGGACTGGTCACCGGTGAGCTCGATGGTGTAGCTCTTGTCAGTGACGTCGATCACGCGGCCGCGGAAGATGTCGGCCATGCGTTTCATTTCTTCGCGTTCCTTGCCCACAGCACGCACCTTCACCAGCATCAGCTCGCGCTCGGTGTAAGCACCTTCAGTCAGGTCCACCACCTTGACCACCTCGATCAGGCGGTTCAGGTGCTTGGTGATCTGCTCGATCACATCATCCGACCCGGTGGTCTGGATGGTCATGCGCGACAGACTCGGATCTTCAGTGGGGGCCACCGTCAGGGACTCGATGTTGTAGCCACGGGCCGAGAAGAGGCCCACCACACGTGACAGGGCACCGGCTTCGTTTTCAATCAGTACAGCGATGATGTGTTTCATGATTACAGGTCCTCCGCGCCCAACAGCATCTCGGTGATGCCCTTGCCGGCCTGGACCATCGGGAACACGTTCTCGGTGGGGTCGGTCTGAAAATCGATGAAGACCGTGCGGTCCTTGAGCTTGCGGGCTTCGATCAGCGCGCCTTCAACATCTTGTGGACGCTCGATGCGCATGCCCACATGGCCATAGGCTTCAGCCAGCTTGACGAAGTCGGGCAAGGCATCCATGTAGCTGTGGCTGTAGCGGCCGGAATATTCGATCTCTTGCCACTGACGCACCATGCCCAGGTAGCGGTTGTTCAACGACAGAATCTTGATCGGGGTGTTGTACTGCAGACAAGTCGACAGCTCCTGAATGCACATCTGCACCGAACCCTCACCAGTAACGCAGTAGACCTCGCTCTCGGGTTTGGCCAGCTTGATGCCCATGGCATATGGAATGCCCACGCCCATGGTGCCCAGACCGCCAGAGTTGATCCAGCGACGCGGTTGGTCAAACTTGTAGTACTGGGCCGCAAACATCTGGTGTTGACCCACATCGGAAGTGACATAGGCATCGGCGTCCTTGGTCATGTTCCACAACGTCTCGACCACCATCTGTGGCTTGATGACCTGGGTGTTGCTGCGGTCGTACTTCATGCAGTCGCGCGAGCGCCAGCCTTCGATGGTGTCCCACCAGCCCTTGAGCGCGGCGGCATCCGGCTTCTGACCCGACTCACGGATCATGCCCATGAGTTCGGTCAGCACATCCTTGACGTCACCCACGATCGGCACATCCACCTTGACGCGCTTGGAGATACTTGATGGGTCGATGTCAATGTGGATGATCTTGCGCTCCACCGAAGCGAAGTGCTTGGGGTTGCCGATCACGCGGTCGTCAAAACGAGCACCCACGGCCAGCAGCACATCGCAGTTCTGCATGGCGTTGTTGGCTTCGAGTGTGCCGTGCATGCCCAGCATGCCCAGGAAACGGCGATCGGTGGCCGGGAAGGCGCCGAGCCCCATCAGGGTGTTGGTGACCGGGAAATTGAGCATGTCCACCAGCGCACGCAACTCGCCGCTGGCCTCACTCAGCAGCACGCCGCCGCCTGTGTAGATGTAGGGGCGCTTGGCCGACATCAAAAGCTGCAGGGCCTTGCGAATCTGGCCGCCGTGGCCCTTGCGCACCGGGTTGTACGAGCGCATGTCGACCGACTCGGGATAGCCGGTGTAGAGGGCCTTGTTGAAAGACACGTCCTTCGGAATATCCACCACCACGGGGCCGGGGCGGCCGCTGCGGGCGATATGGAAAGCCTTCTTCATGACTTCCGCGATATCGCGGGCGTCCTTGACGAGGAAGTTGTGCTTCACGATCGGGCGTGTGATGCCCACCGTGTCGCATTCTTGGAATGCGTCCAGTCCAATGGCCGCAGTAGGCACCTGCCCACTGATGATGACCATGGGGATGCTGTCCATGTAGGCGGTGGCGATGCCGGTCACCGCATTGGTCAGGCCTGGGCCCGAAGTGACGAGGGCCACGCCCACCTCACCCGTGGCACGCGCAAAACCATCGGCCGCATGCACGGCAGCTTGCTCATGGCGCACCAGCACATGCTGGATGGTGTCTTGCTTGTAGAAAGCGTCGTAGATGTGAAGCACGGCACCACCGGGGTATCCCCAGATGTACTGCACGTTTTCAGCCTGAAGCGCCTTGACGAGGATTTCTGCGCCACGCAATTCCTGCGCGCCCGCAGCAGCGGATGCCGTATCGGCCTTGTTCATTTCCATATTCAACCTTTGTGAATTTCTCTAACGAAAAACCTTGGGTGCCCCTGGACTCGACTCTTGTGGAGTGGCTTTGGGACTTGAGACCACAGACATGGGCACCAAACTGTAAAAGTGCCGGACGGTGATCCGTTTGCTTTTTTTCAATTGCAATCTTGAATTATCGCATTGTTGAGGATACCCCCTGCACCATAGGCCATGGGCAGGTATGGGCAGTGCCATAATCGCCACCACCCCACACTGCTGTTGCGCAACCGCATTACCCACGTTGGCCACCGACAAAGAACTTTCAAACTTTCTCAAAGAAAGTGAGAAAAAAGCCTTCAAACGCACGTACTACCACGTGCGCAACGAAGACGCGGCCCTGGACATATTGCAGGACAGCATGATCAAGCTGACCACCCATTACGCCGACAAACCTGTAGCAGAACTGCCACTGCTGTTCCAGCGCATCTTGTCCAACACCACACTGGACTGGTTTCGCAGACAGAAAACCCGCAACGCCCTCTTCTCCAATCTGTCGGACTTCACATCTCAGGAAGGCGAGGATTTCGACTTGCTGGAAGTCAATGTGGCGGACAACCCTGACAGCGCAGGGGAAAGTGCCGAACAATGGACTGGTCGACTGCAGACCCTGCAGCAAATCGAGTCGGCGGTGATGGATTTGCCCGCGCGTCAACGGGAAGCCTTCCTGTTGCGTTATTGGGAGGAACTGGATGTGGCCGAAACTGCTGCAGTGATGGGTTGCACTGAAGGCAGCGTCAAAACACATTGCTCCCGAGCCATTCAGGCCTTGAACAAGGCGCTCACTGCCCAGGGAATCAGAACATGACAAAACAAGACCTCACCTTCCACCATGACCAGCTGGGTCGACAGCTGGCCCAGGCCTTGACGCGCCACAGCGCCGAACTGCCTCACGATGTGAGCGAGCGACTTCGTTTTGCCCGCCAACAGGCCTTGGCTGCACGCAAGCCCGAAATGGCCCCCGCCCTGCTGGGCATGCGCCAGTCCAATGGCAGCCTGGCGCTGGCTGGCCCCCCCAGCGAAGGTTTGAACCTGTGGAACATCCTGGGCTCCGCCCTGCCCTTGATGGCGCTGGTGGTTGGCTTGGTCACCGTCAGCTGGATCAACCGCGAAAACACCGTTGCAGAGTTGGCGGCCATTGATTCCGCCCTGCTGGTGGACGAATTACCCCCTGCTGCCTACACAGACCCTGGTTTCGCACAGTTTCTGAAGCATGGTCTGGGTGAATCCCCATCGAATGATTGAACCCGTTGCCCACATGACTGCATTGAGCCGCGCCGTGATCCGCCTGACGCTTGGCCTGGCCCTGACGTGCCCGCTGGTGGGCATCACCTGGGCGCAAGCACCAGCGGCATCAGCCTCTCAAAGCAGCCTGTCCAGCAGCTGGCAGCAGCTCTCCAGCAAGGAAAAACGGGCTTTGGCTCCCTTGGCCACACGCTGGGGTGAACTGTCCGAAATTCAAAAGGGCAAATGGATCACCATATCCCACAATTTTGACCAGCTTTCAGACGCAGAAAAGTCGGTCATGCATGCGCGCATGACCGAATGGGTCAATCTCAGCCCCGTCCAGCGGAACCAAGCTCGGCTGAATTTCAACACCTTGCAGAATTTGCCCAAGGACGAAAAAAAAGCCAAATGGGACGAGTATCAGTCCCTAAGCCCTGAGCAAAAACGCCAGTTGTCGGCCATCAACCAGGGGCCAGCCAAAACCACGGCACCCAGTTCCAAACCGGCCAATGCCGAGCGCCTCGTCCCCCCTCCCCGTGCATGGCAGGCCAGTCCTGCTGCCAGCACGCCAGCCACACGAGCACCTATTGACAAGAAAACCCTGTTGCCAATTCCCAGCGAAGCCGTAGGCAAGCCCGCACCAACCCCGACTGAAACCGTCACACCACGCGACGAAGCATCTTCGTCATGACACGATCATCAATGACCACACTGGCATCAACTGAAACCATGACCCCTGCGCTGCGCCGCCGCATGGCCTGTTGGCTCTATGAAGGCACGCTGCTGTTTGGTGTGTTGGTGACTGCAGGCCTGGCCTACTTCATACTGGCTTACTCGGTCAGCGGTCTCGGGCCTGGTGATATGGGCGAACACCCCATGTTGCGCTCGGGATTTCAGGCCACCTGTTTTCTCAGCCTGAGCCTGTATTTCATCTACTTCTGGTGTCGCGGACAAACCTTGGCCATGAAAACCTGGCACATCCGGGTGGTCGACACCGCCGGTCACCCTTTGAGTCAGCGACAGGCACTGGCCCGCTACATGGCCAGCTGGCTCTGGTTCTTGCCTCCGTTGCTGTTCACACTGCCCTTGCAACTGCCCGCCCGCCAGGTAGGCTACCTGACACTCGGCTGGGTGATCGTCTGGGCATTGTTGAGCCGTTTTCACCCGCAACGCCAGTTCCTGCACGACGCTCTGGTGGGCACCCGTCTGATCACCCAACGCTGATCTGTCTGCTCGCCGCGATGGACGACAATCACGCCATGAACGCGCCACAGCATCACAAGACAGTCAACCCACAAAAGAGCCGCAAAGGCTTGTCTCGCATCCTGCATGCGGGAGGCTTTTCCATTCAAGGGCTGGTGGCAGGCTGGGGAGAAACCGCCTTCCGTCAGGAAGCCATAGCAGCCATCGTCTTGCTGCCGCTGGCCTTTTTCCTGGGTCAAGACTGGGTTGAAGTGGCCCTGCTCTGCGGCAGCGTCCTGCTGGTCATGATCGTGGAACTGCTCAACACAGCCGTGGAGTCGGCCATTGACCGCATCGGCCCCGAGTGGCATGACCTTTCCAAACGGGCCAAGGACATGGGCAGCGCGGCTGTTTTATTGAGCCTATTGCTGTGTGGCGGCATCTGGCTGGCGGCCATTTGGTCTTTTTTCCGCGTCTGAACCGGTTCATACATGCCTGCACCCCATTTTTCCGTCTGCGTCTATTGCGGCTCCAAACCCGGTGAAGACCCTCGATTTGCCGACCTGGCCACCCAGGTGGGCCGCTGGATCGGCGAGCACGGGGGCCAGCTGGTGTACGGCGGCGGTCGCAACGGGCTCATGGGCATCGTGGCCGAAAGCACCATGGCCGCTGGCGGCAGCGTGGTGGGCATCATCCCGCGTGCCCTGGTCGAAAAGGAATGGGCGCACCACGGCTGCACCGAGCTGCATGTGGTGGAAACCATGCATGAGCGCAAACGCATGATGATGGAGCGCGCCGACGCGTTCCTGGCTTTGCCGGGGGGCATTGGCACCTTTGAAGAACTGTTCGAAGCCTGGACCTGGCGTCAACTCGGTTACCACGACAAACCCGTTGGCATCCTGAACAGCCACGGCTATTACGCCCCTCTGATGGCCTTCATGGATCAGGTCGTCCAGCAAGGCTTCATGGGCGACTGGCAAATGGACCTGGTCACCTTCGGCGCTGAGCCCTCCGACTTGTTGCGCCAGCTGGTGGAGTCTGCTGGTTTTGCCCCTCCGGCAAAAACACAGGCGCTCTGAGGCTTTCAAAAACAAAAAAGCCCGGACCGCAAGGTGCCGGGCCTTTGTATCAGGCAGCGCGGTCAGATGGCGCTGTCGTCCAACTCACCTGTGCGGATGCGCACCACGCGCTCGACCGAGGTCACAAAAATCTTGCCGTCGCCGATCTTGCCGGTGCGCGCGGCTTTGACAATGGCATCCACACAGCGATCGACATCGTCATTCTTGACCACCACCTCGACCTTCACTTTGGGCAAAAAGTCGACCACGTATTCGGCCCCACGGTACAGCTCGGTGTGGCCTTTCTGACGTCCAAAACCCTTGACTTCTGTGACCGTCAGACCGGTCACGCCACATTCGGCCAAACCTTCACGGACTTCTTCGAGTTTGAATGGTTTGATGACGGCAGTGATTTGTTTCATTTGGGGGAATCCTCGGTTGAATCAGGCTCGAAAACGGTTGGTCATAGGATAACGCCAATCCTTGCCAAAACTGCGGTGGGTCACGCGAATGCCCACCGGGGCCTGGCGGCGTTTGTATTCGTTGAGTTTGATCAGGCGGGTGACCTTTTCCACATCGGCACGCTCGAAACCGTCGGCAATCAGCGCTTCGACACCTTCGTCGTTTTCCATGTAGCGCTCGATGATGGCGTCCAGCACCTCGTACTCGGGCAGGCTGTCCTGGTCTTTCTGGTCCGGGCGCAATTCGGCGCTCGGTGGGCGGGTAATGATGCGCTCGGGGATCGGCTCCAGACCCGTGCCATAAGGGTCATTCTGGTTGCGCCAGCGGGCCAGGGCAAACACCCGGGTCTTGACCACGTCCTTGATGGCGGCAAAACCACCGGCCATGTCGCCGTAGAGCGTGCAGTAGCCGGTCGCCATCTCGCTCTTGTTGCCTGTGGTCAGCACAATGGCGCCGGTCTTGTTGGACAAGGCCATGAGCAAGGTGCCCCGGATGCGAGCCTGGATGTTCTCTTCGGTGGTGTCCTCAGCCAGCCCGGAAAACTGCCCGGCCAGGGCCTGCTTGAACCCATCAAACAAAGGTGCAATGGCGATCTCGTCGTAGCGTACGCCCAGGCGCTTGACCATGTCGCGGCTGTCGATCCAGCTGATGTCGGCCGTGTAAGGCGAAGGCATCATGACCGCATGGATCTTGTCTGCGCCGATGGCGTCCACCGCAATGGCCAGCACCAATGCCGAGTCGATGCCGCCCGACAAACCCAGAATGGCCCCCTTGAAACCGTTCTTGCCCAGATAGTCCCGCACCCCCAGCACCAAGGCATCCCAAAGTTCGGCTTCTGTAGAAGGCAGCTCCGCCAACGTTGCGGTGGGGGCTGTCAACTGGGCCGCGCCCGCGACCACAGCGACCTGCAGATCGGGTGTGGCTTCACGAAAGCCCTCGGCCCGGGCCACGACTGCGCCTGCCGAATCGATGGCGAATGACCGGCCCTCAAAAATCACCTCGTCTTGCCCGCCGACCAAGTGGGCGTAGATCAGGGGCAAACCGCAATCGGCCACCCGCTCGCGCATGCGTTGCTCGCGCTCGGCACTTTTTCCCGCGTGAAAGGGTGATGCATTGAGCACCGCCAGCAACTGTGCCCCAGCATCCCGCGCGGCACGTGCTGGCGCATCAAACCAGGCGTCTTCGCAAATCAGCAAGCCAACCTGGACGCCTTCTACCTCGAACACACCCGCCGCATCGTCTGGTGTGAAATAGCGGCGCTCATCGAACACCTGGTAATTGGGCAGCTCACGCTTGTTGTAATGGGCGACCACACGGCCTTCCGACAGCACCGAAGCCCGGTTGTGGCGGCGCGTGACCGCCACGCTGCGGGTGCGCAGCCCCCCACCTTCGGGATGACCCACCACCACATGCAGGCCTTTCAGGTCAGCCAGCTCCCGGGAAATGGTTTTCAGGGCATCATCGCAGGCGTCGATGAAGGCCGGACGCAAAAACAGGTCCTCCGCCGCATAACCGCAAATCGACAACTCGGGGGTGAGCACAAGGCGCACGCCACGGGCATAGGCCGCACGGGCGGTGTCGACGATCTTGCGGGCATTGCCCGGCATGTCGCCCACGACAAAATTGAGTTGAGCGACGCAAATCTGGAGAGTCATACAAGTGCTGGGAAATATCGGGGTCAATTATGTCACCCGTGTCTTTGACGACATGAAGGCCATCGCACCCGGACTTTGGGACGGCCTGCTGGCACAACAGCCCGCACCCACGCCTTTCATGCGCCACGCCTACCTGTCGGCCATGGCCAGCAGTGGTTCGGCCGTTCCCGAGACCGGCTGGACACTGCAGGTGTTCACCCTCTGGCAGGGCGACACCCTGGCCGCTGCCTGCCCGGTGTACCTGAAAACCCACTCGCGGGGGGAATACGTCTTTGACTGGGCCTGGGCCGAGGCCTACGAGCGGCATGGTCTGGCCTATTACCCTAAGGCCCTGGTAGCACCGCCCTTCACCCCCGTGCCCGGCACCCGCCTGCTGGCGATCGACGCACAGGCCCGCCAGGCGCTGGTGCAGGCCTTGCAAGCCTGGTGCGAAGCCCAGCAACTGCCTTCGCTGCATGTGCTGTTTGCCGATCCGCAGGACTTGGCCGCTTGCGCCCAGGCGGGCTGGCTGCAGCGCCAGCAGGTCCAGTTCCATTGGCAAAACCGGGGTTGGCAAAGCTTTGACGAATTTTTAGGCAGCCTGAACCAGGACAAACGGAAAAAGATCCGTCAGGAGCGCCGCAAAGTCCACGACGCCGGCGTCACGTTCCGGGCGCTTCATGGCGCGTCCATCACCTCTGAAGATTGGGCTTTTGTACAACGCTGCTACCAGCAAACCTATTGGGAGCACGGCAACCCGCCCTACCTGCAGCCCGGCTTCTTTGAACAGATGCGTGAGCACATGCCGGACAACTGGCTGCTCTTTGTAGGCGAGCGGCAAGGCCAGCCCATGGCCATGAGCCTCATCGGGCTGCAAAACGACACGCGGGGGCAGCCTGCAGTGGCCTATGGCCGTTACTGGGGAGCCCTTGCCCGTGTGGACTGCCTGCACTTTGAGGCCTGCTACTACCAACCCATCGCCTGGTGCATTGCCCACGGCGTGCAGCGCTTTGAAGGCGGCGCCCAAGGCGAACACAAGATGGCCCGTGCCTTGCTGCCGACCCCGACGGCCAGCGCCCACTGGCTGGCCCACCCGGGTTTTGCCGAAGCCGTTGAGCGCTTTCTGGAACGCGAAAACCAGGGCCTGGACGCCTACATGGACGCGCTGCAACAGCACTCGCCCTTGAAACAGCCATGAAAAAACGCCTGCCGGGTCTCCCCGCCAGGCGTTTCAATCGAATCTCAAGCCAATCAGGCCTTGGATTTGTTGTAAGCGGCGATGCCGTCGGTGATTTCTTTCTTGGCCGACTCAATGCCTTCCCAACCCAAGACCTTGACCCACTTGCCTTTTTCGAGGTCTTTGTAGTGCTCGAAGAAGTGGGCAATGGCGTTGCGGCGCATCGCGTTCACGTCGTCGATGTCCTTCCAGTGGTCGTACATTGGCAAGATCTTGCTGGTGGGCACGGCAATCACTTTGCCATCCACACCAGCTTCGTCTTCCATCATCAGGATGCCCAGCGCACGGCAGGGCACGACCACGCCGGGGTGCAGGGCGTAGGGGGTGATCACCAGCACATCGACGGGGTCACCGTCGCCCGACAGGGTCTGGGGCACATAACCGTAGTTGGTCGGGTAGTGCATCGAGGTGGTCATGAAACGGTCCACGAACAAGGCACCGGTTTCCTTGTCCACTTCGTATTTGATCGGATCGGCGTTCATCGGGATTTCGATGATCACGTTGAAGGCTTCGGGCGCCTTGCTGCCTGGGGTGACGTTGTCGAGGGACATGTTTTTGTCTCTTGGGAAAGGTTGATGAAAATCAGAATGACTGGGATTAACCCTGATTTTACTTTCACAGGGCTTGCGTCCCGACTTCGCCCCCTCTTTAATGAAGCGTTGGCCAATCGTTTTCCGGTTTTCGGCGACGAGGAAGCAACGCCGTGGAGGTGCCTCCAGCGCGTTGCGCCTCTGTTCAGCGACAACCATCGAGGAGAAAACGATGACAGGAAATTCCGCGCTCATGTTGGCGCTGGCATGCGGGCTCTTGGCTGTGATTTACGGCATCTGGGCCCGAAGCTGGATTCTTTCCCAGGACGCGGGCAATGCCCGGATGCAGGAAATTTCAGCGGCCATTCAGGCCGGTGCTGCGGCCTATCTCGCACGCCAATACAAAACCATCGCCATCGTCGGCGTGGTCCTGGCAGTGTTGATGGGCCTCTTTCTGGATGGTGTCACCGCCACCGGCTTTGTGGTCGGTGCCGTGCTGTCGGGCGCCTGTGGCTTCATCGGCATGAACGTGTCGGTGCGGGCCAACGTGCGCACCGCGCAGGCGGCCACCCACGGCATTGGTCCGGCGCTGGATGTGGCTTTCCGGGGCGGCGCCATCACCGGCATGCTGGTGGTGGGTCTGGGCCTGCTGGGTGTGACCGGCTTTTTCTGGCTCCTGACCGGCAACGGCAACCTCACGCCCGACAAGAACCTGGCCACCCTGCTCAACCCGCTGATCGGCTTTGCCTTTGGCTCCTCGCTGATTTCAATCTTTGCACGTCTGGGCGGCGGCATCTTCACCAAAGGCGCTGACGTCGGCGCCGACCTGGTGGGCAAGGTGGAAGCCGGCATCCCCGAAGACGACCCTCGCAACCCCGCCGTGATCGCCGACAACGTGGGCGACAACGTGGGCGACTGCGCCGGCATGGCCGCCGACCTGTTCGAGACCTACGCCGTCACGCTGATCGCCACCATGGTGCTGGGCGCCCTGCTGGTAACCGGCGCGCCCGGCCAGGCCGTGCTGTACCCACTGGCGCTGGGCGCGGTGTCCATCGTGGCATCCATCATCGGCTGCTTCTTCGTCAAGGCCAGCCCCGGCATGACGAACGTGATGCCTGCGCTCTACAAGGGCCTGGCGATTGCAGGCACCCTGTCGCTGATCGCCTTCTGGTTCGTCACCACCGCGCTGATGCCGGACGACGCCCTGGGCGCAGCCGGCAGCCAGATAAAACTGTTCGGCGCTTGCGTGGTCGGTCTGGCTCTGACGGCTGCCCTGGTCTGGATCACCGAGTTCTACACCGGCACCCAGTACAGCCCGGTGCAGCACATTGCACAAGCCTCGACCACCGGGCACGGTACCAACATCATTGCGGGCCTTGGCGTATCCATGCGCTCCACCGCCTGGCCGGTGATGTTCGTCTGTCTGGCCATCTGGACGGCCTACGCACTGGGCGGTCTGTACGGCATCGCCGTGGCGGCCATGTCCATGCTGAGCATGGCCGGCATCGTGGTGGCGCTGGACGCCTACGGCCCCATCACCGACAACGCCGGTGGCATTGCCGAAATGGCCGAACTGCCCAGCAGCGTGCGCGACATCACCGACCCACTGGACGCTGTGGGCAACACCACAAAAGCAGTGACCAAGGGTTACGCGATCGGTTCGGCCGGTCTGGCCTCGCTGGTGCTGTTTGCCGACTACACCCACAAGCTGGAGTCCTATGGCAAAGCCATCAGCTTTGACCTGTCCGACCCGCTGGTGATCATCGGCCTCTTCATCGGCGGTCTGATCCCCTACCTGTTCGGCGCCATGGCGATGGAGGCCGTGGGCCGTGCAGCGGGCAGCGTGGTGGTCGAAGTGCGCCGCCAGTTCAAGGAGATCGCCGGCATCATGGAAGGCACCGCCAAGCCCGAATACGGCAAAGCCGTGGACATGCTGACCAGCGCCGCCATCAAGGAAATGGTGGTGCCCAGCCTGCTGCCCGTCATCGTGCCGGTGCTGGTGGGCTTGCTGCTCGGCCCCAAGGCGCTGGGTGGCCTGCTGATGGGCACCATCGTGACTGGCCTGTTCGTGGCGATCTCGATGTGCACCGGCGGCGGCGCCTGGGACAACGCGAAAAAGTACATCGAAGACGGTCACCACGGCGGCAAGGGCTCCGAGGCCCACAAGGCGGCCGTGACCGGTGACACCGTAGGCGACCCCTACAAGGACACCGCCGGCCCGGCCATCAACCCGCTGATCAAGATCATCAACATCGTGGCCCTGCTGATCGTGCCGCTGGTGGTGAAATTCCACGGGGGTTGATCGACAACCCATTTGAGTTGCCAAGCAAAGCGCCCCGCATGCGGGGCGCTTTTTTATGAAGTCAATCAGTCAGCCGAATAGCATGTCGCTGCTGCTCACCGTTCTGGCCTTGGGGCCAAAACTGGAAATATTGGTGAGCGTGGCGTTGTGGTGGGCAATCACCTGCTCTGCAGACAAGGCATTGTTTCCAGCCGATGTGTGCGCGTCTTCCAGCAAGATCACGGGGTAACCCAATGCCAATGCGCGCCGGGTGGTGGTGTCCACGCAGAACTCGCTGTGCATGCCGCAAATGACCAGTTCTTTGACCCCCAACGCATCCAGCCTCTGTTGAAGATCTGTCCGCAAAAACGCATCTGGCGTTGTCTTGCGAATCCGGACGTCCTTCGCCTCGTTCATCAGACCGTCGGCCAGTTGCCATTCACGGCTGCCGTGGCTCAGGTAACCTGAATGGCCTTCATGCTGCACAAACATGACCGGCACGCCCGCCTGTCGTGCTTTGCTTGACACCTGATTGATGCGGTCGATGACCTGCTCAAACTGCCAGGCCTGCCCTTCGCCTTCGCAAAGCCCTTGCTGAACATCAATGACCACCAACGCCTGATTCATGGCTCTTCCTTTAATTGCCCGGAAACCCATGGCAGGTTAACACTTTCAGGTCACAGAGGGTCCACCCGGGCACAAAGCCGTTTCTGTGCTTTGCACTTGGGCTCTGGGGCACAATCAGCCCATGTCCGAGAGAGTCATCCCGCTGGTCGACCAGCGCCACCCCAGCCTGCCGCTGCCTGCCGCCCTTGTCGCCACGGGCGAGCACCCGCTGGACCGCTTGCAGCGCCCGCTGCACGACCTGCGCATCAGCGTGACCGACCGCTGCAACTTCCGCTGCAACTACTGCATGCCCAAGGAAGTCTTTGACAAGGACTACGCCTACCTGCCACACAGCGCCCTGCTTTCCTTTGAGGAAATCACCCGGCTGGCGAATGTGTTTGCGCAGCGTGGCGTGCGCAAGATCCGGCTGACCGGCGGCGAACCGCTGCTGCGCAAGAACATTGAGATCCTGATCGAACAGCTGGCCGCGCTGCGCACGCCCGACGGCCAGCCGCTGGACCTGACACTGACCACCAACGGTTCTCTGTTGGCGCGCAAGGCGCAAAGCCTGAAAGACGCCGGCCTGCAGCGCGTGACGGTGAGCCTGGACGGGCTGGATGACGCCGTGTTCCGCCAGATGAACGACGTGGACTTTCCGGTGGCCGAGGTGCTGGAAGGCATCGAAGCGGCCAAAGCCGCAGGCCTGGGGCCGGTCAAGGTCAATATGGTGGTCAAGCGCGGCACCAACGACCACGAAATCATCTCGATGGCGCGGCATTTCCGCGGCACGGGCGTGGTGCTGCGCTTCATCGAATACATGGACGTGGGCGCGACGAATGGCTGGCGCATGGACGAGGTGCTGCCCAGCGCGCAGGTGATCGAGCGCCTTCAGACCGAGTGGGCGCTGGCGCCGCTGCAGCACACCGCCCCCGGCGAAACCGCCGAGCGCTGGGGCTACCTGGACGCGCAAGGCCGACACGACCCGGCGCTGGGCGAGGTTGGCGTGATCAGCAGCGTCACGCAGGCTTTCTGCGGCGACTGCAACCGCGCCCGTCTGTCCACCGAAGGCCGCCTGTACCTGTGCCTGTTTGCAGGCCAAGGCTACGACCTGCGCCAGCTGCTGCGCAACCAAGCCGCATCGGACACCGAGATCGCGGGCGTGATCGACGCCATCTGGCAAGGCAGGGGCGACCGCTATTCGCAACTGCGCAGCGCCATGCCGCCCGACATCGGCAGCGCGTCGGTGCGCCGCGTAGAAATGAGTTACATCGGTGGATGACATGAGCAACATTCAGGGCGTCACAGCCCTCATCCTCGCAGGCGGTCGCGGTTCACGCATGGGCGGCATCGACAAGGGCCTGCAGAACTTCCGCGGCCTGCCCCTGGCGCTGCAAACCCTGGTGCGCCTGCAACTGCAAAGCGAACCGCCACAAGAGATCCTGATCAACGCCAACCGCAATCTGGCGGCCTACGAGTCGCTGGGCGCCGCCGTCTGGCCCGACACGCTGGACGGTTTCGCCGGTCCGCTGGCGGGTTTTCTGACTGGGCTGGAGCACTGCGAAACGCCGCTGCTGCTCACCGTGCCTTGCGACACGCCGCTGTTCCCATTGGACTTGGTCGAGCGGCTGCACGCCGCTCTGGTCGAGCAAAACGCCGATCTGGCCATGGCCGCGGCACTCGAAGAAGACGGCCAGATCAGGCAGCAGCCGGTGTTCTGCCTGCTCCGGGTGGAGCTGCTCGACAGCCTGGTGCAGTTCACGCACCAGGGTGGGCGCAAGATCGACGCCTGGACCAGCCAGCACCGCTGTGCCATCGTGCCCTTTGACCAGCCGCAGGACGCACCTGAAGCCTTCTTCAACGCCAACACCCTCGAAGAGCTGCAAAAGCTCGAATCGCTATGAGTGCACACGAGAGTTTGCAAACCATCGCCGACCGCCTGCAGGGCTACGACCCGCAGGCCTTGTCGGCCGCGCATGTGAACGCTTTTCTGGCCGAACTGGTGCAGCCGGTGCGCGAGACCGAAACCGTGACGCCCATGCAGGCGCTCGACCGCATCCTGGCCGAAGACGTGGTCTCGCCCATCAGCGTGCCGCCCCACGACAACTCGGCCATGGACGGCTTTGCCTTCCGGGGCAGCGAGATGCAGGCGGGCCAGCCCACACGGCTGCGTGTGGTCGGTACCGCGCTGGCCGGCAAGGCCTGGACAGGCCCATGCGCTGCGGGCGAATGCGTGCGCATCATGACCGGCGCCATCATGCCCACCGGCCTGGACACCGTGGTGCCCCAGGAGTTGGCCCAGGTGAATGGCGAGCAGGTCACCATTTCGGCAGGCCTGCTGCAAACCGGCGACAACCGCCGCCTGCTCGGCGAAGACCTGATGGCCGGACAGCCTGCGCTGCAGGCCGGCACCCGCCTGACGCCCGCCGCCTGCGGCTTGATCGCCAGCCTCGGGCTGCCGCAGGTGAAAGTCTGGCGCCGCCCGCGCGTGGCCTACTTCTCGACCGGCGACGAAATCCTGAGCCTGGGCGAGCCGCCCCGCGAAGGCGCGGTCTACGACAGCAACCGCTACACCGTGTTCGGCCTTCTCACCCGACTGGGCTGCGAGGTGATCGACCTGGGCGTGGTCAAGGATCAACCTGAACAACTGGAAATCGCTTTCCGGCAGGCTGCCGAACAGGCGGATGCCATCATCACCAGCGGTGGTGTGAGCGTCGGCGAAGCTGACCACACCAAGGCCATGATGAAAAAACTCGGCGATGTGGCCTTCTGGCGCATCGCCATGCGCCCCGGCCGCCCCATGGCTGTGGGCCGCTTGACCGAAGGTGGGCACTCTTCCTTGCTTTTTGGTTTACCGGGCAATCCGGTGGCGGTCATGGTCACTTTTGCCGCCTTTGTACGCCCTGCCCTGCAAAAACTGATGGGCTGGAATGCACCGGCACAGCCTCTGCTGCGTGCCCGCGCGGTGGACACACTGCGCAAGAAACCCGGTCGCACCGAATACCAGCGCGGCATCGTCGAGCAGCGCAACGGCGAGCTGTGGGTGCGTCTGACCGGTAACCAGGGCTCGGGCGTACTCCGCTCCATGGTGCAGGCCAACGGCCTGATCGTCATGGGCCATGAGCAGCCCACGGCGCAGTCAGGCGATTGGGTGGATGTGATGATGTTCGACGGGCAACTGTAAAACAAAGGCCTCATGGAAAAAGGGGCTCAACGCCCCTCTTTTTGAGTCATCAAACCGCTGCACTGTGCGGATCGTCGCCCACAATGGGTCCCTTGCCACTGTAACGCTCCAGGGCAAGATAGATCACCGGGGTGATGTACAGGGTCACCGCCTGGGAAAACACCAATCCACCCACCACAGCCAGACCCAAGGGCTGACGTAACTCGGCTCCAGCCCCCAACCCCAAGGCGATAGGCAAAGCCCCCATCATGGCGGCGATGGTGGTCATCATGATGGGCCGGAACCGCAGGATGCAAGCCTCTCGGATGGCTTGACTGGGCGACATGCCATGGTGGCGTTGTGCTTCCAAGGCGAAGTCAATCATCATGATGGCATTCTTCTTCACGATACCGATCAAAAGCAAGACACCAATGGTGGCAATCAACGTGAGGTCTTGACCGAACAACATCAGGGTTCCCAAAGCGCCCACGGCTGCAGATGGCAATCCCGCAAAGATCGTGATCGGATGGATGTAGCTCTCATACAGCACCCCCAGCAGGATGTAGATCACCAGCAAGGCCGAAATAATCAGAATCGACTGACTGCCCTGTGAGTCCTTGAACACTGCGGCATCACCACCGTAAGTGGTGATGATGGACTTGGGCAGCAAGATCGCCTCACTGGCCTGCTCGATCTTGGCCGTGGCATCGCCCAAAGCCGCACCAGGCGCAAGGTTGAAAGACACCGTGACCGCTTGCAACTGTCCTACGTGGTTGATCGCTGTCGGGCCCACGGTGCGCTCCACCGTTGCAAAACTGGACAAAGGCACCAAGGCCCCATTGCCAGAGCGAACATAGATTCCGGACAACGCCGATTCATCCTGTTTGGCCTCCGGAGCCACTTCCATGATCACCTGATAACTGTCGGTGCTCAGGTACATGGTGGAGACCTGGCGTTCGCCAAAGGCGCTGAACAAGGCGGTGCGGATCGCATCCACCGAGACACCCAGGGTGTTGGCTCGATCCCGGTTGATCTTGATCTGAGCCTGCAAGCCGCGCAGCTGCGCATCGCTGGTCACATCCCTGAAGATTGGCTCGGCCCGCATTTTTTCCTGGAGCTTGTTCGCCCAGACGTTCAGTTGGTCGGCTTGCACGCTTTGCAGGATGTATTGGTAACGCGCCTTGCTCTGGCGGCCACCCAGCTGCAGGTTCTGCACAGGGCGCATGAACACGTTGATGCCCGCAATGGCTCGCAATTTTTTGCGCAAATCCTCCACCACGGCTTTCATGGGTTTACGTTCACCCTGGGGCTTGAGCACAATGAACATGCGCCCCGTGTTTTGCGAGCCCGTACCACCGTTGAATGAGCTCACTGCGCTCACGTTGGCATCTTGCCGAATCATCAAAGCGGCCCGCTCTTGCAGCTTGACCATGGCCTCAAAAGACACGTCTTCAGCCGCTTCGGTCGTCACCTGAATTTGACCAATATCCTCTTCCGGGAAAAAGCCCTTGGGGATCACCATGACCATCCAGACTGTCGCCCCGAAGGTGGCGGCAGCCACCAGCAAAATCAGCCGAGTGTGGCGCAATGCGGCATCCAGAGTTCGGGTATAGGCCGCCAAGGTGGCATTGAAGCCTTTCTCAAAATAGCGAACGATCAAGCCTGGCTTTTTCTTGTGGTCTTCGTCGGTCAGATAGCGGCTGGCCAACATGGGCACCAGCGTGAGCGACACAAAAGCAGAAACGCCAATGGACAAGCCGACCACCACAGCAAACTCATGGAACAACAAGCCAATCACACCAGGCATGAAGAAGATGGGAATGAACACCGCCACCAACGAGGTCGAGATCGAGATGATGGTGAAGCCCATTTCCCTCGCACCAATCACGGCCGCTTTGAAAGGCGCAACCCCCTCTTCGATGTGACGGATGATGTTCTCAAGCACCACGATGGCGTCATCCACCACGAGTCCCACGGCCAGGGTCAAGCCCAGCAGCGAGATGTTGTCCAGGCTGTAGTTGAGCCCCCACAGCAGCGCCACAGCGCCCACCAAAGACACAGGCAAAGACAGCGCCGGAATGACCGTGGCCACAAAGCGGCGCAGGAACAAAAAGATCACCAGCACCACCAAAATGATGGTTCCCAACAGCGTCAAGGTCACATCCTCCAGCGCATGACGGATGGACACAGATCGGTCGTTCACCGGTGTCATGGTGACCGATTGAGGCATTTGAGCCTGCAAGGCAGGCAAGGTCCGCAACACAGAATCCACCACACGTACCGTGTTGGCGCCTGGTTGACGCTGGATGGCCAAGCTGATGCTGTTTTCGCCATTGAGCGTTGCCCAGGTCTTGAGGACTTCGACACTGTCCTGTACCACCGCCACGTCCTTGAGGCGCACGGGGTTTCCCCCTTTGTTGCTCACAATCAATTCGGCAAATTCACTGGCCGAGCCCATCTGGCGATTGGCCTGGATCACCAATGTTTGTTTGTCGCCTTCAAATGTTCCCGCAGGGGTGTTGACGTTGGCCAGCTTGAGGGCTGCACTGAGTTCATCCAGCCCGATATTGCGGGCGACCAACGCCTCGGGTTTGACTCGCACACGCACAGCAAAGCGTTTGGCGCCAAAAATATTGACCTGTGCCACGCCATCGATGGTGGACAGCGTGGGTGAAATCAGGTGTTCTGCGTAGTCCTGCAACTCGGACTGCGCCATCGATGGCGAGCGCAAGGAAATGAACAGCACCGGGGCATCCGCTGGATTGACCTTGCGATATGACGGCGGAATGGTCATGTCAACCGGCAAGGTGCGCTGCGCTCGCAGCAAGGCTGCCTGTACATCCAGTGAGGCCGAGTCAATGTTTCTGCTCTCAATGAACTCCAAAGTGACAGAGGTCGAGCCCAGTGTGCTGGTGGAGCTCATCACTTTGAGACCCGGAATCGTCTGGAATTGCTTTTCAAGTGGCAGCGCCACCGAGCTGGCCATGGTCTCAGGGCTGGCCCCGGGCAATGTGGCAACCACACTGATGACCGGCGTGTCGTAGCTGGGCAGCGCAGAAACAGGGATATTTTTGTAGCCAATGACGCCTGCCAGCACGATGGCAGTGTTCAGCAATACCGTCATCACGGGACGACGAATGAATGTCTCAGAAAAATTCATCTCAAACCTGCCTTGTTTGCGGCCTGGAAACAGGGTGTGCGCTCACAGATGTGAGCGCGCTTATTTGGCAGTGTCTGCTTTGCCGGGTGCAGAGGCATCGGCCTTCGCAGCAGTGGGTGCCTGCCGTTCGACAACCGACACACCTGGACGCAGGTTTTGCTTGCCATCCGTGACCACGAGAGCACTTTCGTCCACGCCAGAAACCACAGCGTCCGCACCTGCAGAATAAAGAATCTTGACCGGCTTGAGCGCTGCCTTGCCGTCCACAACGGCGTACACGATCGAACCACGCACGGTCTGGATGATGGCGGACTGGGGCACCACAATGGCACCAGGCAAAGCACCAACTTCCATCGACATGTTGGCAAATTGGCCCACCCAAAGCTGGCTGTCCGGGTTCTCAAACAACGCTTTGAGCTTGAGCGTTCCCGAATTGGCATCGATGTTGTTGTCGATGAATTCCAGTCGACCCACCATCGCTTGTTTTTGATCTGGCAAGGTGGCGAGGATTTTGACTTTGGCACCGCTTTTCTGCGCGGCCATCAAGTTGTTCCATTCCGACTGTGGAACCGAGAAAGAAACAGCGATCGGATTGACTTTGACCAGGTTGACCAACGCTGTGACGTTGGCCTGAACAACGCTCCCGATCTGGGCGTTGAGTGCGCCCAGGCGACCCGAAAAGGGTGCTGCAATCTGGCCATAGGAAACGGCCACCTGCGCAGCCTGAACCGCCGCAGCATCGGCCGCCACAGTGGCCGTTTGCGATTCAACCTGCAGTTGTGCCGTATCCAGAGCGGCGGCAGAAACAAAATTCTTGGCCACAAGGTCCTGGCTGCGTTGAAGCTGGCGCTTGGCATCATTGAGCGCCGCCTGGTCTTTGGCCAGTTGCGCCTTGGCTTTCAATAAATTGGCCTCATCGGTACGGGTATCCAGCGTGAAAAGCGGATCGCCTTCCTTGACAAACTGCCCCTCTTTGAAGTGAACTTTCATGATGGTGCTGGTCAACTGTGGGCGAATGTCCACGTTGGCCAAGGACACCACAGACCCCACCGCTTTGACCGAAATGGGCACATCACGTTTAATGGCTTTGGCAGTGACCACTGAAACGGGCCCACCCGCGGGCGCCGAAGCGGCACCCGAAGCAGGCGTCGCAGGGGCAGAAGCGACCTGCGCAGTGGTAGGAACGACACTCTCTGTCTTAGAGCAGGCCGCCAGCAAAACCCACGGCAGACAAATCAACCATGCAGAGGTGTGGAAAGCGAAAGCAGGAAAACGACTGTTCATATCCATTGGTACCGATTTTTTGATCGAAAAATCACTTCAGTGGCTCAGTTTAGGCCCGGAAGTTATTGTTTTGTAAAGTACGCCCACTGCGGCCATACCAGACTAACCAAGCAAGCCACAAGCATGCGGTGCCCAAAAATGTAACAGTCTTCCCGGTTTTCTTACATTGGGTTTTACCCAACTCGCCAACTCGGCATGAACCGTTCAATAACGCAAGCCCGGTGGCACTCAGCGACCCAGAACCTTGTCCACGCCTTGATTGGCAAGTGCATCGGCCCGCTCATTGCCAGGATCACCGGCATGGCCTTTGACCCAGTGCCACTCGATCCTGTGTCCCGAAGTGGACACCAGGTGGTCCAGTGCCTGCCAGAGCTCCACGTTTTTCACCGGCTTTTTGTCGGCAGTGCGCCAGCCTTTGGCTTTCCAGCCATGGATCCATTCGGTGATGCCTTTGCGCACGTACTGGCTGTCCAGGTACAGCAGCACATAGCAAGGCCGCTTGAGGGCCCGCAGCGCTTCAATCACCGCCGTCAGCTCCATCCGGTTGTTGGTGGTGTTGGCTTCGCCGCCAAAAAGCTCGCGCACATGCGTGCCCGATTGCATGCGCACCCCCCAGCCTCCGGGGCCTGGGTTGCCTTTGCAAGCGCCATCGGTGTGGATTTGTACGGAATTCAAAGTCATGAGGATGGTTGTCTTTCAAGGCCCTGAATGGCCTGCACGGGCACCGCTTCGGGCCACAGGCACCGTCGATGAAGCCGCCGATCGTACCTTGCGCCAAGGTCGACTGGGCAGCAGACGCCCTCCCGGCACACGCTTGGTGGCCACGATCAGGTACACCCCACCCAGGATGGGCCACCAGCGCTGACCCAGCCGGTCCAGCCAGGACCAGCGCTTGCGCCAACGATCCGACTGGAACGCGGGGGTCCAGCCTCCGAAGTGGCAGACCTGCACCTCAAAACCCAGAAGCACCAGCCAGTCACGCAGGCGGTTGGGGCTCAACATCTGTCCCAGCGCTGGCTGCAAGCCGCCTGCACGCCGCTGGCGTACAAAGCGGCGTTGACGCCAGCCCCAAAGACTCCACGGATTGATCCCGGTGATGAACACCTGCCCCTCCGGGATCAGAGCCCGCTCAACCTCTCGCAGGCAGGCATGAGGATCTGCCGATTGCTCCAGGGTATGGGGCAAGACCACCAGGTCCAGCGACTCGGCAGGCCAGGGCCAGGCCCGGCTGTCCATCCACAAGGCTCGGTTCGGTCCCGCTGACAAGGCCTCGAAGGGCATGGACAACTCGAATTCAGTGGCAGCGGTCCAACGGTGCGGCATCCGGTTGGCCCGCAAGCCGTCCAGCAGCGGACAACCGACCTGGAGCGCGTGGTAGCCAAACACATCGGTCAGCAGTTCATCGGCATGGGCTTGCTCCCATGCCAGCAGGTGCTTCGCTGTCGATGCGCCCAGGCCCTGCAGCCAGTCACTTGCGAGGAAGGGGGTTTCTATAATCTTGGACGCCATGCCATTGATTCCACTGCCTGCATTCTCCGACAACTACATCTGGATGTTGCACGACCAGCACCATTTGCTGGTCGTCGACCCCGGGGAAGCGGCGCCTGTTTTCGACTGGATGGCGCAGCATCCTGGCGTGCAGCTGGACACGATTTTAGTGACCCACCACCACCCAGACCACACCGGTGGTCTGGCCGAACTGGTCCAGGCTACCGGGGCCCGGGTGCATGGTCCGGCCCTTGAAAAACTGCCTGTGGACTGCATACCCGCGACTGCGGGTCAAACCATTGACTGGGGTGATCTGGCGTTCCAGGTCATGGATGTCCCTGGTCATACCTTGGGTCATGTGGCTTACTGGGCGCAACCCACTGGACAGGCCCCACTGCTCTTTTGTGGCGACACCTTGTTTTCAGCCGGGTGTGGTCGCCTGTTCGAGGGCTCTCCTGCCCAAATGCTGGACTCTCTTGACCGACTCTCGGCCTTGCCCACGGACACTCGGGTTTGCTGTGCCCACGAATACACCCTCTCGAACCTGAAGTTTGCATTGGCCGTGGAGCCGGGCAATGCCGACCTGCAGGCTTATGCCCGACATTGCCAGCAACTGCGCGCGCAAATGCAAGCCACTTTGCCCGTGGCCTTGTCCATCGAGCGAATGATCAACCCGTTTTTGCGCACCCGTGTTCCGGCTGTTCGCAAAAGCATCCAGCAGCAGTGGCCTGAAGCCGTCGACGATGTGTCCGCCTTTGCCGCGCTGCGTCAATGGAAAAACGAATTTCGATGAACTTTTCATTCCTCCAGCAAAACACACTCCGCTGGATACGCGTCGGCCTGCTGCTGGCCCTGAGCCTCTGGCTCGCGGGCTGTGCCAGCACAGCCAATTCCAGCTTGAGCTCATCCACGCCAACCCGTGCGACAGCCAGCGAAAAATCTAGCGAAGCCTCGGAAAACACCCCCGTTGAACTGGAACAAACCGGCTCACTCAAGCCCAAAGCCAACCTGGGCCTGCAGCCTCCAACCGACATCTGGGAACGCATACGCCGCGGTTTTGCCATGCCCGACCTGGAAGGCCCGTTGGTGCGTGACCGTGAGCAGTGGTATGTCGCCAGGCCCGACTACATCCTGCGCATGACCGAAAGATCACGCCGCTACCTCTTCCATATCGTCGAAGAGTTGGAGCGCCGGGACATGCCCACCGAACTGGCCCTGCTGCCCTTCATCGAGTCGGCGTTCAACCCAGAAGCGGTGTCCTCAGCCAAAGCGGCAGGCATGTGGCAATTCATGCCAGCGACTGGAAAGTTTTTCGACCTCAAACAGAATCTTTTCCGTGACGAACGCCGTGATGTGCTCGAGTCAACCCGGGCAGCACTGGACTATCTGCAAAAGCTGTATGGCATGTTTGGCGACTGGCATCTGGCGCTGGCCGCCTACAACTGGGGAGAAGGCAGCGTGGGTCGCGCCCTGGCACGCAACAAGGCTCTGGGCAAACCCCTGACCTACAGCGACCTCAACATGCCCAATGAGACACGCTATTACGTGCCCAAGTTGCAGGCCATCAAAAACATCATTGCACTGCCCGAATCCTACAAGGTGGCACTGCCCCTGATCCGCAACCACCCCTACTTCAAGAGCGTAGCCATCGAACGAGACATCGATGTGGCCCTGGCAGCCCGCCTGGCCGAAATCAGCCTGGACGACTTCAAGGCCCTGAACCCCTCCATGAGCCATCCAGTGATCCTGGCTTCAGGCACACCGCAAATCTTGCTGCCCTGGGACAACGCCAAGGTGTTTGAGCGCAACCTGCAAGACCATGCCAGCCAGCGGCTGGCCACCTGGACCGCTTGGGTAGCGCCACGCACCATGAAGCCTGAAGAAGTGGCTCAGGAAGTGGACATGTCTGTCGAGCAACTGCGATCGGCCAACAGCATTCCACCCCGCATGATGGTCAAAGCGGGCTCCACCTTGCTGGTGCACCGCAAAGGCGCACTGGACAGCGATGTGACAGAGCACATGGCCGAGAACGCGCAACTGGCGCTGGCGCCAGAAATCGTGCTCAAACGCATCATGGTGACAGCCCGCAAAGGAGACACACTGACGAGTCTGGCCGCACGACACGGCGTCACAGCCGCCAACATGGCCAGCTGGAACAAAATGCACATCGTGGCCAATCTCAAAGGCGGACAAACCCTGGCCGTGTATGTGCCCAGTCAAGTGGCCCGATCTGTGCCCAAAGTGGTGGCCTCCGCATCTTCGGGTCGAGCCCACAAAACCGTGCCCGCCCGTCAAAAGAAACGCTGACCGCCGCCAAAGACCAGACTCAAACCTTGAAATGGTTTTTGGAGCGCAGGGTAAACGTATTGTTGTAAGTTCGACCCAGCAGGACACGGTTGGTCTGCAAACGCCCGCTCAAGCGGGCTTGTGCACGCCAAAGGTTGAGCACCGTGTCCTCCTGCACCACCCCATCGATCGCGTACGACTCCCTCAGTTTTTCAAATGCACCCAGGTAGGCTGCGCGATCGTTCATCCAATGCACCGCTGGAACATACTTGAACAGATCTGTGGGTCCGGCCGTTTGCAGCCATTTGAGCGCATGCACCACCCCATCCGACAAGGCCTGAGCCCAATCTGGCTGATGCTGCAAAAACTCTTCGCGGGCAATCAAACAGGCGCCAGGCACCGCGGCTCCCATCACTTTTTGAGTGCCCTGCAGGCTGCGCGCCTCTCCCACCAGAAGCACTTCGTTTTTCATTTCCAGCCAGTGCATGATCGGATCAGGATTGCAGACGGCGTCAATGCTGCCACTGCGCAACGCATCCCAAACTCCAGAAGAAGAGCCAACCTCGACAAATTGCACATCATCGGGCAGCAAGCCATGCAACAGCAGCCATTGACTGGCCATGGTATGGGTTGACGAGCCAAAGGAGGTCACACCGACCTTGGCGCCTTTGAGTTCGGTCAGGGACGTCCATTTTGGCAAGCGGGTGGACACCCCCAGACTGACCTGGGGGCTGCGCCCCATCAGAACGAAAGCCTGGTGCTTGTGACTTTGGTATGCGGGGTTGAACACGTGCTCAAATGCCCCCGCAACCACATCGGCTTTGCCTGACGCCAGGCTGGTCATGGCATGTGCCCCGGCATCATGCGCCATGAATTCCACGGTCAAACCCGATTGCCTGAAAAATCCGAGCTGATCGGCCAAAGTCAGGGGCAAGTGGTAGAGACTGTGTCGAGCTGCCAGTGCCATGGTGACCCGCGGTAACTTACCCGTCGACGCCGCCCCCACAGGCCCAGCCAGCTGCACGGCACTTGCCGCAGCTGCCAGCGACAGCAGTTGTCGACGCCCGGCGTCCATGGTTGCGCTCCATTCCCTCTGTGGTACCAATGACTTGGAGCTTAAGGGTGCGCTTAAAAACCCGCATCGGGACTCCTCCCGAGCGGGTTTTCACGTAATGGATTGTGTGTAGCCGCTCGCCAATCAGCGGCGATCCACCAGGGCATGGGCAATCGTGCCCAGATCGACATATTCCAGCTCACTGCCAGCAGGCACGCCACGCGCCAGACGCGTCACCTTCAGGCCCAAAGACTTGAGCATTTCGGCAATCACATGCGCGGTGGCTTCGCCTTCGGCAGTGAAGTTGGTGGCCAGAATCACTTCGCGCAGGCCGTCTTCGGCTGCGCGCTGACGCAACTTGGCCAGCCCGATGTCGTGCGGACCAATGCCGTCAAGCGGACTGAGCTTGCCCATGAGCACAAAGTACAGACCGCGGTAAGTGCCTGTGCGCTCCACAGCCGATTGGTCCGCCGGAGTTTCCACCACGCACAGCTGGCTGTGGTCACGTGAATCATCGGCACAGGTGTCACAGATGAGCGACTCGGTGAAGGTGTGACAACGCTCACAATGGCGCACATGCTCGACCGCGTGGCTGAGGGCCTGCGCCAGTGCAGTGGCGGCCGTGCGGTCGTGCTGCAGCAAATGGAAAGCCATGCGCGAAGCCGACTTCACCCCCACGCCAGGCAAGCCTTTGAGGGCCTGCACGAGAACAGCCAGGGCATGGGTATCGGCCATCGCAACGTGACCTCAGAAGGGCAGCTTCATGCCGGGAGGCAGACCGGCCGTGAGCTTGCCCATCTTCTGCTGGGATACCTCTTCAGCCTGGCGTGTGGCCGCGTTGAAGGCAGCCGCCACCAGGTCTTCCAGCATGTCCTTGTCGTCAGCCAGCAAGCTGGGGTCGATGGTCACGCGACGCACCTCGTGCTTGCAGGTCATCAGCACCTTCACCAGGCCCGAGCCTGACTGGCCTTCCACTTCAATGTGGGCCAGCTCGTCCTGGGCTTTCTTCAGGTTGTCCTGCATGGCCTGGGCTTGTTTCATCAGGCCTGCCAGTTGTCCTTTGTTGAACATGCTTGTCTTTCTGTCTTGAATGAAAAAATCAAATAGGCTGGATGCTGCCGGGCACGATCCGGGCACCGAAGTCCCGCACCATGGCTTGCACCAGCGGGTCGTTCTGGATCAGTTCTTCGGCTGCCACCATTTTGGCGGCGGCCGCCACCGCCAGGCGTTTGGCAGGACTGTCCACCACCGGCCCCATCTCAACCACCAGTCGAGTAGCATGACCTGCCGTCTGCAGGGCCGCTTGCAGGCGCTCACGGGTGCTGGGCATGTTCAGCGATTCGCGTTCGATGCGCAGCTGCCATTGCCCAGCGTCGCGGGCCATCAGCTGCGACTGCAGAGCCAGTTCACGCACCAGCGCGGTGATGGCCTCGGTTGCCATGAGCTGCTTGACCACATCCGCCCAGAAATCGCCTTCGGGCGTGGGCTGCAAAGGCACCTCGGGCCGCTTGAGTGCATCCACCCGGGCCGATGGCGCTGGGGCCTCCCGCACGGGCAAGGGCCGAATAGCAGGTGCCACCATTTCTGAGGCAGCCGCCGGGACATTGGCAGCATCGTCCAGCTCTTCCCAGGGCGGGATGTCCATCGGAGGTTCGTCCAGCGCAGCCAGCATCTCATCGACCGATGGCTCCGGCTCGGCGGGCATCGATGGCGAATCATCGACCACAGCCTCAAGTGGTGAGAGCACAGGCGCGGCAGTGACCTCAGGCAACACAGGTGCCAAAGGCGCAAGTGGAACGGGTTTGACAGGTGTGGCCGCCATCTGAACCACAGGTGTGGCCGCCACAGGGGTTTGGGGACGGGTTGCTTCAGCCCGAGGCGTCAGCGTTGGACTTTTTTTTTCAGCCGCCCCGCTCAGGGGTTTGAACGCCAGCAAACGCAACAGCACCATCGTCAGGGCAGCGTATTCGTCAGGCGCCAGGCCCAACTCGGTGCGACCGTGCAAACACAGGCTGTACAGCAGCTGGGTTTCTTCTGCAGACATTTGAGCGGCCAGCTCGGTCAAGGCCGCCGCATCGGGATCGTCAGCGTCTGGCGTCAGGCCAGGCACCGCCTGCAGCACCGCCATGCGCTGCAACACGGTGCTCATGTCTTCCAGGGTAGCCGCTGCCGACACGCCATGCAGGCGCAAAGCATCGACCTGAGACACCACCGTGGCACCATCGGCCTCGGCAAGGGCGCGGATCAGTTGAAGCACATGGCTGCGGTCCACGCTGCCCAGCATCTGGCGCACGCCTGCTTCCTGCAACTGGCCACTGCCAAAGGCAATCGCCTGATCGGTCAAGCTCAAGGCATCGCGCATCGAGCCACGTGCGGCGCGCGCCAGCAAACGCAAGGCCGCCGGTTCAGCTGCCAGACTTTCGGCGGCCAACACACGGGTCAAATGCTCAAAAACGGTCTCGGGCGCCATCGGCCTCAGGTTGAACTGCAGGCAGCGCGAGAGCACCGTGACCGGCACTTTTTGCGGGTCGGTCGTGGCAAGCACGAACTTGAGGTATTCGGGGGGCTCTTCCAGCGTCTTGAGCATCGCGTTGAACGCGGTGTTCGTGAGCATGTGCACTTCGTCGATCATGAAGACCTTGAAGCGGCCTTGCACTGGCTTATAGACCGCCTGCTCCAGCAGGCTCTGCACCTCATCCACGCCCCGGTTGGAAGCGGCGTCCAGCTCGGTGTAATCCACAAAACGGCCGGCGTCGATGTCGCGACAGGCTTGACAGACGCCGCAAGGCTCGGCCGTGATGCCGCCCTGCCCGTCCGCGCCCTGACAGTTGAGCGACTTGGCCAGGATGCGCGAGACCGTGGTCTTGCCCACGCCGCGTGTGCCGGTGAACAGGTAAGCGTGGTGCAGACGCTGCTGCGTGAGCGCGTTGCTCAGGGCCTGGACCACATGCTCCTGCCCCACCATTTCGGTGAACGAGCGCGGGCGGTATTTGCGGGCCAGGACGAGGTAAGACATGAGGGGGATTCTATCGGGCGCGAAGCACCACCCAGACAACGCAGGTCAACCCTGCGTGCAAAATGAGAAAAGTGTGTCGCAGCACAAAAATCACAGACAGCTCGCCTACAATGGATCCCGACGGGCCTTCCCACATGGGGAAGCGGCCAACCGGGTCAGGCGGGGAACCGAGCAGCCCTAACCGTGGAGCCAGTGCTGGGGTCAAGGTCCGTCACCCCACTCTAAAAAATGAGTCAAATCAACAAGTTACCGTTGATTGATGCTTAATTTCCTCACTGTGTAGCACATTGATGTAGCACTTCACATAGAAAGTGTTGACATCCTGAGGCACGTTACTGGTCTATTTCGTCGCGGCGGCTCTTACTATTCAAGAGTTGTGTTCTTCCGAAAAATCATCCGCTCACTTCGCGCTACCGCAATGGACGCCATGTAGTCTCCCTCGGCCAGTGCACTATTACCGAAGCGAACCGTCGCGGAGCAGTTAAACGAGCGGAAGTGCTTTACGGCGACAAACCAGAAGCAGTACCACCTGCTCCATCCGTCAAACTGCGAACCCTCTACGAGCGCTGGTGCAAATCTACCGTTCGCAGTGAAGACTCGGTAGCAGCTGTGACACATTGAGGCCAAAGCCAGGCATCGTGTGACCATGTTTTCACTCTCAGCATGACATACCGTTTAGGCAGTGTGCAGGCGTCAAGGTCAGTCACCTCCCCTCTACAAACGACAACGCCCTGCACAGGGCAGGGCGAAAGTGCGTTTGAGCCAGCAACCGGGGTCAGGCAGCGCGGCGGCGCAGCATCGGGAAGGGGATCGTTTTGGCCTTCGCCGTGGTTTTGCGCGGTACGCTTTGGCCTGAACGGATGAACTCCGACACCAGGACATCGGCCTCCGGATGCGCACCAGCGCGGCTGCTTTCAAAATGCAGACGGGTCTGCTGGGCCATCTGGGCCACGAAATTTTGAGGGTAATCCCTGACATTGAATCCACGCAGCGCCATCACCTTCATGAAGGCGTTGGCAGCCTCTTCGATGGCAACCTGGTATTCGGTAGAAGCAACTGGGGTCATGTCATCCTCGTGAGTCGGTATGTTGTAGACCAGCCTCTAACGCAGACCTGGTACGCCAGGAGGACAAGATTTGTTTAAATTTGTTACATCCACCGCAAAATACCTTCGGCCGCCTGTTTGCCACTGGCCAGACAGGCGGTCAGCAGGTAGCCCCCTGTCGGTGCTTCCCAGTCCAGCATCTCACCTGCACAAAACACCCCCGGCAACTGCCGCAGCATGAGGTCCGGGCTCAGCGCCCCTTGCGTCACCCCCCCTGCCGTGCTGATGGCTTCAGCCATCGGGCGGGGGGCCTTGAGGCGCACTTCCAGACCTTTGATGGCCTGGGCCAGGGCTTGGGGCTCCGCCCAGACGTCTGCTGGGCAAAGCTCGTGGATCAAGCCCATCTTGACGCCTTGCAGGCCAAGCCGCCCCTTGAGGTGGCTGGACCAGCTGCGGCTGCCCCGGGGCCGCTGCACTTCCTGCAGTACCTGCGCCAATGTCTTGTCCGGCAGCAAATCCAGCCACAAGGACGCCGAACCTGACTGGACCAAGCCATCGCGCAGTTCAGCCGAGGCGCTGTAAATCAGGCTGCCCTCGACCCCGGTTTCGGTGACCACAAACTCGCCTTTGCGCTCCTGCGGCAGCCCCGCTTCGCTGCTTGCCCATCGGATGGCCACGGACTTGAGGGGCTCTCCGGCAAAGCGCTCACGAAAATGCCCGCTCCAGCCCTGACCGTCCCGACCCAGCACATCAAAGCCGCAATTGGCTGCCTGCAAGGGGGCAATGGCCACGCCTTGCGCGGCCAGGCGCTCGGTCCAGCGACTGTCCGAGCCCAACCTGGGCCAGCTGCCGCCGCCCAATGCCAGCAAGGTGGCCCTGGGTTTGACGCTCAAAGGCCCCTGCTCTGCACCACGGGCGAACACCAAACTGCCGTTGTCCCACCCCTGCCAGTGGTGGCGCATGTGGAAATGCACCGGCACACCTGTTTGGGGGTGGCGCAAGCGCTGCAGCCAGGCCCGCAGCAAAGGGGCTGCTTTCATCTCTGTCGGGAACACCCGACCGGATGTTCCAACAAAGGTGTCAATCCCCAGCGACTGCGCCCAGGCCCGAACCGCCTCGCCATCCAGGCCATCGAGCCAGCCTCCTACCCAGCCACTGGCCTGGGCATAACGCCGATCAAACCCAGGTCGAGGCTCCGAATGTGTGAGGTTCAAGCCACCACGACCGGCCAGCAGAAATTTGCGACCCACGGACGGCATGGCATCAAAAAGGTGCACCGACCGCCCGGCATGGGCAAGAACATCTGCCGCCATCAAGCCGGCAGGCCCGCCCCCCACAATGGCGACATCCACATCCAGAACATCGGTGGCAGAGGGTGAGGAAGCGGCGGCGGAGGACAAAGGCATGGTGCAATCGGGTGAGCCTGCGTGACAGCAGGGCATCGGGATTCTGTCAAAATAGGCCCTGACTTTAGCTGCATATTCACTCTTAAAAAAGGAACAGGCCATGGCCAGCGACTTGATCAAACACATTTCTGACGCCTCATTTGACGCCGACGTCCTGCAAGCTGGCCAGCCGGTGGTGGTTGACTTCTGGGCCGAATGGTGTGGCCCCTGCAAAATGATCGCCCCTATCCTGGACGAAGTCGCTGGCGCCTACCAGGGCAAGCTCCAGGTCGCCAAGATGAACGTCGACGAAAACCGCGACGTCCCAGCCAAGTTCGGTATCCGCGGCATTCCCACGCTGATGATCTTCAAGGATGGTCAACTGGCTGCCACCAAGGTGGGCGCCATGAGCAAGGCGCAACTGACCGCTTTCATTGACCAGCAACTGGCCTGAGTCCTGCCCGGACACAGCACCAAACCGGGGCAGCTTGCCCCGGTTTTGCTTGGTGGCAAGCACGCCCAAAAACCTGTCATAATTTCCTCTCAGCCAGCACCTCACAGGTGCCGCCCTCAGATTCAAGGGCAAGCGACCTCATAACCCGAGGTGCTGCCAGATTTGGATCCCCTTCCCCCCGGTTTTTCTGCATACGGCGTCAACAAGCCGTTTTGATACAGGCCATTTCCCATGCATTTGAATGAATTGAAGGCACTGCATGTGTCCGAACTCCTGAAGCAAGCCGAAGCACTCGAGATCGAGAACACAGGCCGCATGCGCAAGCAGGAGCTGATGTTTGCCATCATCAAGAAACGCGCCAAGGCTGGCGAACAGGTGTTTGCCGACGGCGTGTTGGAAATCTTGCCCGACGGTTTCGGCTTCCTGCGCAGCCCCGATTCGAGCTACACGGCCAGCACCGACGACATCTACATCAGCCCCAGCCAGGTGCGCCGCTTCAACCTGCACACCGGCGACATGATCGAGGGAGAAGTGCGCATCCCCAAAGACGGTGAGCGTTACTTTGCCTTGACCAAGCTCGACAAGGTCAACGACGACCTGCCCGAGAACAACAAGCACAAGGTGATGTTTGAAAACCTGACGCCCCTGTTCCCCAAGGAGCAGATGCGCCTGGAGCGTGACATCAAAGGCGAGGAAAACATCACCAGCCGTGTGATCGACATCATTGCCCCGATTGGCCGTGGCCAGCGCGCCCTGATCGTCGCTCAGCCGAAATCAGGCAAGACGGTGATGATGCAGCACATCGCCCACGCCATCACCGCCAACTACCCCGATGTGCACCTGATGGTGCTGCTGGTCGATGAACGCCCCGAAGAAGTGACCGAAATGCAGCGCAGCGTGCGCGGCGAAGTCATCTCCTCGACTTTTGACGAACCCGCCGCACGCCACGTGCACGTGGCCGAAATGGTCATCGAACGCGCCAAGCGTCTGGTCGAACTGAAAAAAGACGTGGTGATCCTGCTGGACTCCATCACCCGCCTGGCCCGCGCCTACAACAACGTGGTGCCATCCTCGGGCAAGGTGCTGTCCGGCGGCGTGGATGCCAACGCCCTGCAGCGCCCCAAGCGCTTCTTTGGTGCAGCCCGCAATGTGGAAGAAGGTGGCAGCCTGACCATCATTGCCACAGCCCTGGTCGACACAGGCAGCCGCATGGACGAGGTGATCTTTGAAGAATTCAAGGGCACCGGTAACTGCGAAATCCACCTGGAGCGCCGCCTGTACGAAAAACGCGTGTTCCCGGCCATCAACCTCAATCGCAGCGGCACCCGCCGCGAAGAGCTGCTGCTGCAGCCCGAAGTGCTGCAAAAGACCCGCATCCTGCGCCAGTTCATGTACAACATGGACGAAATCGAGGCAATGGAGATGGTCCTCAAGAGCATGAAAGCCACCAAATCCAACGTCGAGTTCTTCGACATGATGAGACGCGGCGGCTGATCCCCTATAATCCAAGGTTTTGCGGAAAGTGCGCACAGATTGGCTGAAGCGTGGCTACCGTGGTTTAAAAGGAAAACCCATGAAAGACGGCATTCACCCGAACTACCGTGAAGTTTGCTTCCAGGACATGTCCAACGGCTTCAAGTTCGTGACCCGCTCCTGCGCCAACACCAAAGAAATGATCAAGATGGAAGATGGCCGCGAACTGCCATGGTTCAAGCTCGACACCACCAGCGAATCGCACCCCTTCTACACTGGCACACAAAAGTCGGTGGACAACATGGGCGGCCGCGTGGAACGCTTCCGCAACCGTTTCGGCAAGACCACTGCAAAGTAATTCTGCCGCAGCCAGCGACAAGGGCAGCCCGGGCAACCGGCCTGCCCTTTTGTTTTGGGCTCGACCCTCATCCAGAACTGTTATCTTTCGAGCCGTGAACCCAACCAGCCCCGCCCTCGTTGCCCAGAACGCCGTTCGGCGGCTGCCGCGTGCTGCACTGATCCTTCTGAGCCTGGCTTATGTGTTGCCGGGTTTTCTGGGACGCACGCCCTGGAAAGCATTTGACATCGAAGCCTTTGGCTTCATGCTGCAACTGGCGCAGCCCGATGCTGCGGCGGCCGTCAGCTGGCTGCACCCCACACTGCTCGGCCAAGCAGACCCCAATCTGGCTCTGTTGCCCACCTGGCTGGGGGCGATCTTCATCCGGTTGGCCCCTGTGGGCATGGAGGCTTTGGCGGCACGCATCCCCTTCATGGCGATGCTGGGATTGACATTGCTCTCCACCTGGTACGCGGTGTACGGCCTGGCACGCAGCGATGCAGCGCAGCCGGTGGCCTTTGCGTTTGGCGGCGAAGCACGCCCGGCCGACTATGCCCGCACCCTGGCCGACGCCGGACTGCTGGCCCTGATGGCCAGTCTCGGTCTGGCCCAGTTGTCTCACGAAATCACCCCTGCACTCAGTCAACTGTGTTTCACCGCCCTGCTGTTGTGCGGGCTGGCCACCCTGCCCCGCCGTCAGACATTGAGCCTTTCAGCCATTGCTTTGGGCATGCTGGGGTTGACACTGTCCGGCGCGCCTGTGCTGGCCTTGCTGCTGGGTGCAGGCGGTAGCCTGATCCGCGCAGCCGCCGAACCCAATCGCAGTGAACGACGTCTGAACATGCTCGAAATCGGCCTGCTCGGGCTGTTGTGCCTGCTGTCCATCACGCTGGCAGGGGCGCTTGACTTGTGGCGCTGGCGCATCGTGCCCCACGCCATGCCAGACCTGCACGTGTTTGGCCGCTTGCTGCTGTGGTTCACCTGGCCTGCTGGCCCGCTGGCCTTGTGGGCACTGTGGCGCTGGCGCTATCAGCTGGTGCGGTGCTGGCGCCATGTGCACATCGGCCTGCCTGTCTGGTTTGTGGCCATCACGGTGGGGACCACCTGGTTCACGGGCCTGACCGATCGGGCCCTGTTGACCGCCCTGCCGGCCATCGCCGCGCTGGCAGCGTTTGCGCTGCCCACCCTGCGGCGTAGCCTCGGCTCGTTCATCGATTGGTTCACATTGCTGTTTTTCAGCATCTGCGCCCTGATCATCTGGGGTGTCTGGATTTCCATGGAAACGGGGTTTCCTGCCCAGCCTGCCCGCAACGTAGCTCGTGCTGCGCCTGAATTTGCGCACAGTTTCTCGCCTTTGCTGTTTGCGGTGGCCGTACTGGCCACACTGGCCTGGTGTGCCGTGGTCCGCTGGCGCACCGGACGGCACCGCCCAGCGATCTGGAAAACCCTGGTGCTGCCTGCCGCAGGCACCACACTGTGCTGGTTGCTGCTGATGACCCTGTGGCTGCCACTGTTGAACCATGGCCGCAGCTACGCGCCGCTGGTACAGAAAATCCAGGCGATCACAGGCCCAGTCACCTGCCTGCAATACGCGGGGCTGAGCAATGCTCAGGGTGCAGCCTTCATCTACCACGCCCGGGCTCAGCTGCAAAAGCTCAGCAAGCCGTCTGCCCAATGCGCCTGGCTGCTGGTGGACAGCGACCAGGTCAGCGCACTGGCTGAGCGTTTGCAGCAACTGGGTTGGGTAGAGTCGGCCCGCGTGCTGCGCCCCACTGACAACAACGAGACCCTGGTGCTGTTCAAGCCCGTGCAGGACTGAGCGGTGTCTGAACTCCACACCATTGCACGGCACGCGGGCACGGTGCTGATCGGCCAAATGGCCGTCATCGCCTTTGGCGTGGCCGACACCGTGATTGCCGGTCGTGTGAGCCCACAGGCGCTGGCCACACTCTCATTAGCCACATCCATCTACATCAGTGTGTATGTGGGCCTCAATGGCCTCGTCCAGTCCCTGCTGCCCGTGTGGGCCGAGCTGCGTGGCGCAGGTCAACTCCAGGCAATCGGTCAATCGGTCAGGCAAGCGCTTTACCTAGCCTCAGGTGCTGGCCTGCTGGGCATCGCCATCCTGTGCTTTCCAGATCCCTGGTTGCAATGGACCAATGTCCCGCCAGCCCTCTGGCCTGATGTGCAGGCCTACCTCCAGATTCTGGCAGTCGCCCTGATCCCGTCTTTGCTCTTTCGTCTCTACAGCACCCTCAACCAGAGCCTGGGCTACCCGCGCCTCGTCACCTGGCTGCAAACCGGGGCCTTGTTCGTCAAGGTGCCTCTGTCGGCGGGACTCACGCTGGGTCTGGGCGGCCTGCCCGCCTTGGGCGTGGTGGGCTGCGCCTGGGCCACGCTGACTGTCAACAGCCTGATGCTGCTGACCGGCATCTGGCTGCTGCGTACCCAATCGATTTACCTGCCTTACCGCCTGTGGCTACGCCTTGAAGCACCGCACGGCCCCACGCTGCGCCGCTTCCTGCGTTTGGGCCTGCCTGCCGGGCTGTCCATCATGGTGGAGATCACCTCGTTCACACTCATGGCCCTGTTCATCGCACGCTTGGGGGCTGTGCCCCTGGCCAGCCACCAGATTGCCGCCAACATGGCTGGCGTGTTGTACATGGTGCCGCTGGCCCTGGGCATTGCCAGCAGCGCACGTACAGGCTACTGGCTGGGAGCAGGGCAAGCCGCCCGGGCTCGCCTGGCCGCCCGTACAGGGCTGACATTGGCGACTGGCCTGGCACTCGTGTGCGCTTGCGCACTGTGGCTGGGGCGTGCGCCATTGGCGAGGCTCTTTTCTGCAGATCCTGCCGTTGCATTGGCCGCTGCAGCCTGGCTGGGCTGGGTGGCGGCCTACCATCTGACCGATGCGGTTCAGACCGTCTGCGTCTTTCTCTTGCGTTGCTATCGCATCACCCTCAGCCCGCTGCTCATCTATACCGTGCTGCTCTGGGGTCTGGGTTTGTATGGTGGCTACCTGTTGGCATACCGGGGACTTGGGCCTTGGGCTGCACAGGCCTCCGTGGGCAGCTTTTGGCTCACCAGCTTCGCGGCGCTGACGATGGTGGCCGTGCTGTTTGTGGGCTTGCTGTGGCATGCCATGCGCAGACCCGCTCCCCCACACCCGCAGTGAATGGCCGGCGCTCTTTCGGGTAAGGTAGCGGTCTGTTCCAACCCCCAACCGAGCCCAGCCATGATCCTCGAACTCGCCGACATCCGCATCCAGCCCGGCCAGCAAGCCGCTTTTGAAGAGGCCATTGCCCGCGGCCTCACCACCGTGGCGGTCCGCGCCAAGGGCTACCAGGGTGCAAAAGTCAACCGCGGCATTGAAAGCCCTGAACGCTACGTGCTGCAAATCTTCTGGGACACGCTGGAAGACCACACCGTGGGCTTTCGCGAATCACCGCTGTTCAGCGAATGGCGTGCCATTGTGGGACCCTTCTTTGCTGCACCACCTGTGGTAGAGCACTTCGAGCTGGCATTCAAATCGGCATGAAGGGGCGCCCAATGGTGCGCCACTTCTGCACGAACCGAGGGTTTACCTTGATGAATTAAAGTGCAGAAATGCAGCTCGAAATCATTAGACTCACCTCATGACAGTTGGCTTGAACTGAACTCACCAGCCGATGCACAAGCCAGCCCTTTCCCTGACTCTTACTGCGAAAGCTCAAAATGGATTACCTCTTTAGCCCGCAACCTCCTGTTGCCGTGCCTGTCAATGGCGAAACCCGTGCATTTCCCGTGCAGCGCATTTACTGCGTGGGCCGCAACTACGAAGAACATGCCAAGGAAATGGGCTTCACTGGTCGTGAACCGCCTTTCTTCTTCCTCAAGCCCGCCAACACCCTGGTCGTGGTCCCCAATGGCCAGACCGGCACCATGCCCTACCCCAGCCTGACGGCCAACCTGCACCACGAAATCGAGCTGGTGGTAGCGATTGGCAAAGGTGGCAAAAACATCAAGGCCGCCGACGCCCTGCAGCACATCTACGGCTATGCCGTGGGCATGGACATGACACGCCGCGATCTGCAAAACGAGATGAAAAAACTGGGCCGCCCCTGGTGCATCGGCAAGGCCTTCGACCATTCCGCCCCCATCGGTCCGATCACACCGCTGGCTCAGGCTGGCGACGTGAACAACGCCGAAATCAGCCTGCAGGTCAACGGCAGCGACCGCCAGCGCAGCAATGTCAACAAGCTGATCTGGAACATTGCCGAGACCATCGAACACCTGTCCGCTGGCTGGGAATTGCAAGCAGGCGACCTGATCTACACAGGCACACCCGAAGGCGTGGCGGCAGTGGTCAAAGGTGACACCTTGGTCGGCGAAGTGGCCGGTCTGGGCAGCTTGAGCCTCAAGATCGCTTGACCTGCCTTGGGTAAACACCAATTAACCGACCGATCGGTTGGTTTATGATCATTTTTGATTTTTGCCACCTGGAGACAACATGACTTCGATTCTGAAAAAGACGGCCCTGGCCGCTGGCCTGCTGTGTGCAACACTGGGCGCACAAGCCCAGACCGTGACCCTCAAGGTCCACCACTTCCTCGGCCCTCAGTCGGTCCAGCACACCACCATGCTGGGCGAGTGGTGCAAAAGTCTGGCCCGCGATTCCAAAGACCGCCTCAAGTGCGACATCTTCCCCGCCATGCAGCTGGGCGGCACACCGCCCCAGTTGTTCGAGCAGGCCCGTGACGGCGTGATCGATGTGGCCTGGACGCTGCAAGCCTACACCCCCAAGCTGGCCAAACTCGAAGTGTTCGAGTTGCCGTTCATGATGACCAATGCCGAAGCCACCAGCCGCGCCGCCTGGGACTACGCCCAGAAATACGCCCAAGACGACTTCAAGGACGTCAAGATGCTGGCGGTGCACGTGCACGGCCCAGGCAACATCTACAGCAAATCCAAGGCTGTGACCACCATGGGCGACCTCAAGGGCATGAAGGTTCGTGCCCCGACCCGCCAGGTCAACAAGATGGTGGCCATGATGGGCGCCACCCCCGTGGCCATGCCGGTGCCGCAGGTGCCTGAAGCCCTGTCCAAGGGCGTGATCGATGGCGCCGTGATTCCTTACGAAGTGGCACCAGGCCTGAAGGTCAACGAACTGACCAACTTCACTGCCGAAACCGACCGCAGCTACAACGCGCTCTACACCACCGTGTTCGTGGTCCCCATGAACAAGGCCAAGTACGAATCACTGCCAGCCGACCTCAAGGCCGTGATCGACAAGAACTCGGGCCGCGAGCTGTCAGCCTTCATGGGCAAGACCCAGGCTGGCGCCGACGTGCCGGGCAAAAAGGTGTTTGAAGCTTCTGCCAACCAGAAGATCAGCGTCATTCCCAAGGCCGAACTCGAAAAGTGGAAGAAAGCCACTGATTCGCTGGACGATGCCTGGGTGGCCGAGATGACCGGCAAAGGCTTTGACGGCAAAGGCATGCTGCAAACCGCCACCGACCTGATCAAGCAGTACACCAAGTAAACGCTTGCGATCACAACCGGAACAAAGGCCCAGGCTTTTGTTCCGGTTTTTTGATCCTCGCTCCGATTCATCACCACTCTGCAAACACCATGATGTTTTCAAACGCTCTGGAGCGGCTTGCCCGGCTCTGCAGCATCCTGGGGGGCCTGCTCATGACCGCCCTGATGCTGATGACCTGTTACAGCCTGATTGGCCGCAACATTTTTGACACGGCCTTGATTGGCGACTTTGAGCTGACCGGCATCGCTTCAGGCATCGCCATCGCTTTATTCATGCCTCTGTGCCAATTCAAGCGTGACAACATCATCGTGGACTTCTTCACAGCCAACCGCAGCGCGGCTTTCAACCACAAGCTGGACCGCTTTGGCGACCTGCTGATGACGGTGATCTTCTTCCTGCTGTCCTGGCGCTGTGCCCTGGCCGCAGTCAATGCCAAGGAAACCATGGGCGCATCCATGTTGCTGGGCTTTCCGGACTGGGTCGTGTTCACCAGCATGAGCATCCCTTTCGGTCTGACCGCCTTCATAGCGGCCATGCAGACCCTCTCCAAATTCAACCCTGAGGAGGCCTCAGCATGACCCCGATCCAACTGGCTTTGCTGATCTTCGGCGTGATGCTGTTCCTGATGGTCGTGCGCGTGCCGATCGCGGGCGCCATGTTCATGGCCGGTGCTGTGGGCTTCGTGTTGCAGTCAGGCCTGTCCCCCTTCCTCAATTTCGTCAACAACCTGGCTTTTGCCCGGCTGGCCAACTACGACCTGTCGGTGATCCCGCTGTTCATTCTGATGGGACACTTTGCGACCCAGGGCGGCATCAGCAAGGCGCTGTTCCAGTTTGCGGCGGCGGTCATGGGTCGCTTCAAGGGCGGTCTGGCCATGGGCGCGGTGCTGGCCTGTGCGGCCTTCGGTGCCATCTGCGGTTCCTCAGTCGCTACTGCAGCCACCATCACCGGCGTGGCACTGCCTGAAATGAAGCGCCACGGCTACTCCGGCCGCCTGTCCACCGGCACGCTGGCAGCAGGCGGTACGCTGGGCATTTTGATCCCACCGTCCGTCCCGCTGGTGATCTACGCCATCCTGACCGAGCAAAACATCGCCAAGCTGTTTGCCGCCGCCATGATGCCCGGCATCATCGCGATGGTGGGCTACATGATCGCCATCGCCATCTATGTGCGCGTGGTGCCCGGCCAGGCGCCCGACAAGGAAGATGTTGAAAAACTGACCCTTGAGTCGCTCAAGGGCATCCTGCCGATTGCCACCATCTTCGTCATCGTGTTCGGCGGCATCTATGCTGGCTTCTTCACGCCGACCGAGGGTGCGGCTGTGGGCGCGACCTCGACCTTTGTGGCAGCCCTGCTCAAGCGCGAGCTGACCTGGGCCAAGTTCCTCGAATGCTTCCACGCCACCGCACTCAGCTCGGCCATGATCTTCATGATCTTCATGGGCGCTGACGTGATGAACGCCTCACTGGCCCGCACCCAGGTGCCCGGTCAGCTGGCCGAAATGGTGGTGGCCATGAACCTCGCACCGCTGATGGTGGTGGCAGGCATCTTGCTGCTGTATGTGGTGCTGGGTGCGGTGATGGACGAGCTGTCCATGCTGCTGCTGACCATCCCGATTTTCTTCCCCATCATCATGAAGCTGGACTTTGGCATGACACCCGAGCACACCGCCATCTGGTTCGGCATCATGGTGCTGATGACGGTGGGCTTTGGCATGCTGGCTCCGCCCGTGGGTCTGAATGTCTACGTGGTCAATGGCATGGCCAAGGATGTGCCACTGAGCGAAAGCTACCGCGGCATCATGCCCTTTCTGATCAGCGACACAGTGCGCACCCTGCTGCTGCTCTTCTTTCCAGGCATTTCGCTCTTTCTGATCCAGTACCTGACTTGATCACACCATGGGGGCTTTGGCCCCCATTTTTTTGCAATGGGACTTGGTAGACTCGACATCCATATTGCACCGCAAACCCCTCCATGAGCTTTGATCGAACCATCCGGCATTGCCGCCAATGCGGCCACCCGGTCGCCAAGCGCCTGCCCGATGACGGTGACACCCGCGAACGTGACATTTGCACCGTCTGCAACACCGTCCACTACATCAACCCGCTGAATGTGGTGGGCACCGTGCCCTGGTGGGAAGACCGCATCCTCCTGTGCAAACGCAACATCGAACCGCGCTGGGGCAAATGGACACTGCCTGCGGGTTTCATGGAACTGGGCGAATCCACGGCCCAGGGTGCCGCCCGTGAAACACGCGAAGAAGCCGGCGCCTTGTTCGAAATGGAAGACCTCTTTACCGTCATGAGCGTGCCCCGCGTTGGCCAGGTCCACCTGTACTACCGTGCCCGCCTGACCAGTGACCAGTTTGACCCTGGCCACGAAACACAAGAAGCCCGCCTGTTCCGCGAGGACGAGATTCCTTGGGAGGAACTGGCCTTCCGAACCGTGCGTGAAACCCTGCAGCACTACTTTGCCGACCAGCGTGCGGGTCGTTTTGGCACCCACGCTTTTGACATTGAGTGATTTTTTTGCGCTGTCCCTGCAAAAGCCCTGGGTGAGACCGGATAATTGCAAGGCGTTTTCCCCTTTCCGGGGAGCATCTTTTCAAAGGCATTTCATGATCAAGACACTCAGCGCACTCACCATCAGCCTGCTGGCCGCTGCGGCCATCGCCCAGACAGCTGCTCCCATGCCCGCCCCCGCAGCACCAGTCGCCCCTGCTGTGGCACCCGCAGCCGCTCCAGCTGTGACAGCCCCGGCCAAGGCCGAAGCTTCTGCAGACAAGAAAGCCAACAAGAAAAAGGCGCACAAGGCCAAGAAATCCAAAAAGGCCAAGAAGCACAAGAAAGCCGACTGAAACAGCGGTATCGCTCCATGCAAAAGGCCCCTTGACGGGGCCTTTTTGCTGGGCGCATGCCAAGGCGTCAAACGTCGATGGCAGCAGCTGAGCCCGCCTGCTTGCGCAACTCGAATTTCTGGATCTTGCCAGTGCTGGTCTTGGGCAGTTCACCAAACACCACGGCTCGCGGCACCTTGAAGCCCGCCAGGTGCTGCTTGCAGTGCGCCACGATGTCTTCGGGTGTGACCTGCGCTCCGGCCTTGAGTTCGACAAAGGCACAAGGCGTCTCGCCCCAGCGCGCATCGGGCTTGGCCACCACGGCGGCAGCCAGCACGGCGGGGTGTCGGTAGAGCACGTCCTCCACCTCGATGGACGAAATGTTTTCGCCACCCGAGATGATGATGTCCTTGCTGCGGTCCTTGATCTTGATGTAGCCATCGGGGTACTGCACCGCCAAGTCACCACTGTGGAACCAGCCCCCGGCAAAGGCCTCTTGTGTGGCCTTGGGGTTCTTCAGGTACCCCTTCATGGCAATGTTGCCGCGGAACATGATTTCACCCATGGTCTCGCCATCCTGCGGCACGGGCTGCATGGTCTCGGGGTTGAGCACGCGCACATCGCGCTCCAGGTGGTAGCGCACACCCTGGCGGGCGTTCAGGCGGGCGCGCTCGCCAATGTCGAGTGTGTTCCAGTCCTCGTGTTTGGCGCAGACAGTGGCCGGTCCGTAGACCTCGGTCAAGCCATACACATGGGTCAAATCAAAGCCCATCTGCTCCATGCCTTCGATCATCGAGGCCGGCGGCGCGGCACCGGCCACCATGGCCTTGACGCCAGCAGGCACACCGGCCTTCATTTCAGCCGGGGCATTGACCAGCAAGCCGTGCACGATGGGTGCGCCGCAGTAATGCGTCACGCCATATTGCCGGATGGCATCGAACACGGCTTGCGGCTCCACCCGGCGCAGGCACACGTTCACGGCCGCACGGGCCGCCACCGTCCAGGGAAAGCACCAGCCATTGCAATGGAACATGGGCAGCGTCCACAGGTAAACCGCATGCTTGGGCATGTCCCACTCCAGCACGTTCGAGATGGCGTTGGTCGCTGCACCCCGGTGGTGGTAGACCACCCCTTTCGGGTTGCCGGTGGTGCCGCTGGTGTAGTTCAGGGCAATCGCGTCCCATTCGTCAGCGGGCAAGTTCCAGGCAAACGCCGCATCACCACCGGCCACAAATGCCTCGTAAGTCAGTGAGCCCAGTTTTTCGCTGGGGCCGGTGTACAGGGCATCCTCCACATCGATCACCAAGAGCGGGGCCTTGGACTGGCGCAGGGTCAGGGCTTTTTTCATGGTGCCGGAGAACTCTGGGTCCACGATCACAGCCTTGGCCTCGCCGTGGTCAAGCATGAAGGCGATGGTTTCCGCATCCAGCCGGGTGTTGAGGGTATTGAGCACGGCGCCCGCCATTGGGATGCCGAAATGCGCCTCCACCATGGGCGGTGTGTTGGGCAGCATCACGGCCACCGTGTCGTTCTTGCCAATGCCTGCCTGCACCAGGGCACTGGCCAGCTGGCGCGATCGGGCATAGGTGGTGGCCCAGTCCTGGCTCAGGTCGCCATGCACCACCGCCAGACGGGTCGGGTACACCTCGGCCGTGCGTTCAATGAAGGACAGCGGCGACATGGGCGCATGGTTGGCGGGTGTCTTGGGCAAATCCTGGTCGTAAATGCTGGTCACGGGTGTACTCCTCGGGTATTCAAACGAAAACTCTGGGACAGATTTCACTGCACGGGACTGACAGGAGGCTGAAGCCGGATGGGCGACAATCACCCCATGGCGATCCCCCAGTCATTCTTGCAGGAACTGCTCAACCGTGTCGACGTGGTCGAGGTGGTGGGCAAGTACGTCCAGCTCAAGAAGGGCGGTGCCAATTTCATGGGCCTGTGCCCCTTCCACGGCGAAAAGTCACCCAGCTTCAGCGTCAGTCCCACCAAGCAGTTCTTCCACTGTTTTGGCTGCGGCAAAAACGGCAATGCCATCGGCTTTCTGATGGAGCACACGGGCATGACCTTCATCGAGGCTGTGAAGGACCTGGCTCAACAAGTGGGCATGCAGGTGCCCGAAGAGCAGCAGTCGCCCGAAGACCGTGCCCGTGCCCAGGCCGCCAAAGCCAAGCAGGACAGCCTGACCGACGTGCTCGAAAAAGCCGGGGCGTCCTACCGTGATCACCTGCGCGCCACCCCTCGGGCCATTGCCTACCTCAAGGGCCGTGGCCTGTCGGGCCAGATCGCCAAGCGCTTTGGCCTGGGCTACGCGCCCGAGGGCTGGCGCTCGCTCGCCAGCGTCTTTCCGGAATACGACAACCCGCTGCTGGCCGAAAGCGGGCTGGTCATCGTCAATGAGGAAGACGACAAACGCTACGACCGCTTTCGCGACCGCATCATGTTCCCGATCCGCAACATCAAGGGTGAGTGCATCGGCTTTGGCGGGCGCGTGATCGGGGACGGCACCCCCAAATACCTGAACTCGCCCGAAACCCCGGTCTTTCACAAAGGCCGCGAGCTGTACGGCCTGTACGAAGCCCGCGAAGCCCTGCACAGCGCAGGCTACGTGCTGGTCACCGAAGGCTACATGGACGTGGTGGCGCTGGCCCAGCTTGGCTTTGCCAACGCTGTTGCCACACTGGGCACGGCTTGCACGCCCGATCATGTGCAAAAGTTGTTCCGCTTCACCGACTCGGTGGTCTTCAGCTTTGACGGTGATGGCGCAGGCCGCCGCGCTGCCCGCAAGGCGCTCGACGGCGCCCTGCCCTACGCCACCGACGTGCGCAGCATCAAGTTCTTGTTTTTACCTGCCGAGCACGACCCCGACAGCTATGTGCGCGAGTTCGGCCAGGACGCCTTTGCAGAGCAGATCAAACAGGCCATGCCGCTGTCGCGCTTTTTGATCGAAGCGGCCAGCGTCGACTGCGACCTGCACACCGCCGAAGGGCGTGCCCGCCTGTCCAGCCAGGCTCGTCCTCTTTGGCAACTGCTGCCCGACGGCGCGCTCAAGCAGCAACTGCTGGCCGAACTGGCACAGCTGATCCAGCTCGAAACCTCTGGGCTCGAAAAGCTGTGGGGCCAACAGGCGGCCAGTGACCAACGCTTTGCACCCGCTGCCTCGCCTGCGGCTGCACCAGCTCCAGTCGGGGCACCTGCGCCCGAATGGGCTGGCCAAGCGGCGACAAGTCAGCCCGGCAAAAGCTGGCCCCGTAAATTTGAAAAAGGCGCAGGCTTCAAACGCTGGGACAAAGCCTCGCCACCGCCCAACACAGGCCCCCGCACCCAACCTGCCAGCCGTGCCGATCACGCGGCCCGCCTGCTGCTGGGCAACATGGCGCTGTGGGAAACGCTGGCCGGAGAAGACCAAGCCATGCTGTGCGAGTTGCCCATGCCCCACGGCATGCTGTTCGCCTGGATGGAGTCGCAATTCCATGAGCATGGCCCACTGGGCTGGTCGGCCCTCAAAACCGAGATGCAAGGCCTGTTGTTTGCCGAGCAAGCCGAACGCTGGATGGCGCAGCACGCCTTCGGCGCGGGCGACGACCCCACACCACCAGACATCCATGAAGCGCGCCAAGAGCTGCGCGGCTTGCTCAACCTGATGCTGCTGGACCGGCTGCAACAGCTCAAAAACGAGGCGCTGGCACAGCATCAAAGTGGTCAAGATCCCGACGCGCTGCAAAGGTACAGCAGCCTCGACAAACGCTGGCGTGAGCTTAAAACGGCCAGCGCCTTGTCTGCAGCGCCATGACCTTCACTTGCCCAGCATCTGATTGAGTTTGTCTGCCTCAAAAGTTTCGCTGCGCGCAGCATCACCCGGCATGGGCACCTGCTGCTGCGAGCACAGCTGCTCCACGGCTTTCCAGAGCATTGCGATCTGGTGCTCCTGCCCGGCTGCATTGTCGATGAGACCCCGTAGCGCCTGACTCACCGGGTCGTCTTCCTGGGTGATGCCATAGGCATTGAACTTGCGCTCACTGCCCGACACATCGGCGCTCTCACCGGCCTTGGACGGGATGATGCGCGCAGGAATACCCACCGCTGTGGCACCGGCAGGCACGGGCTTGATGACCACCGCATTGCTGCCGATCTTGGCCCCATCGCCGACTTCAAAGCCACCCAGCACCTTGGCACCCGCGCTCACCACCACGTCCTTGCCCAGCGTGGGGTGGCGCTTGGTGCCTTTGTAGAGCGATGTGCCGCCCAGCGTCACACCCTGGTAAATCGTGCAGCCGTCACCGATTTCAGCGGTCTCGCCCACCACCACGCCCATGGCATGGTCAAAAAAGACACGGTTGCCGATCTTGGCGCCGGGGTGGATTTCGATGCCCGTCAGCCAGCGCGAGAGGTGCGAGATGAAACGCCCCAGCCATTTGAAGCCATGGTTCCAGCACCAGTGCGCCCGGCGGTGCAGGATCAAGGCATGCAGGCCCGGGTAACAGGTGAGCACTTCCCAGGCGCTGCGGGCGGCAGGGTCGCGTTCAAGAATGCACTGGATGTCGGAGCGAAGGCGGGAAAACATAGGCCTCGAGTCTATCGCTTGCTCAATGCCCCTTGCGGGCAGCCTCCATCATGGCCTTGGCCACACCGCGCAGGATGTGGATTTCTTCGGGCTGCAAGTCTGCCCGGTTGAACAGCTGCTGGAGCCGGGGCATCAGTTTCTTGGGTGCCGCCGGATCCAGAAAACCGATCTCGGTCAAGGCCTGCTCCCAGTGGCCCAGCATGCCGGCCACCTGCTGCGCATCGGCCCGATCCACAGGGCTTGCTGCGGCCTGCACCGGAAATCCACCCAGCGCCATGCGCCAGTCATAGGCCACCACCTGGATGGCCGAACCCAGATTGAGCGAGCCAAACGTGGGATTGGTCGGGATCGACAGCGCCACATGGCAGCGGTAGACATCCTCGTTTTTCATGCCGTAACGCTCGGAGCCAAACAAAAAAGCCACCGACTGCTCGGGCGCGTCCGGCCGGGTCAGCTCGGCAAAGTGTTCACGTGGGGCCCGTGTGGGCGGCCCGAAGTCACGTGGGGTCATGGCCGTGGCGCACAAATGGGTCACGCCGTCAAGCGCTTCGTCAAGCGTCTCAACCACACGGGCTTTGGCCAGCACATCGTTGGCGCCACTGGCACGCTGGATGGTTTCTTCCTTGCGCAGCACATTGGCCCAACGCGGCTTGACCAGCACCAGTTCGTCAAAGCCCATGACTTTCATGGCCCGGGCGGCAGCGCCCACATTGCCTGCGTGGCTGGTTTCGATCAGGATGAATCGGGTTTTCATGCCCCGATTGTCCATGCAAGCCACCCCGGTCAATGCCTTGCTCCACCCGATTTGCCCGTTCAGCACCCATTTATGAGAAAATATGCACTTCGCCAGCGCGATCGTGCGCTGGTCAGTCCGGTTCTTAACAATTCATGTCGTCCACACTCCACCCCATGCTCAACGTGGCCATCAAGGCTGCGCGCGCCGCTGGCGCGATCATCAACCGCGCCGCCCTCGATGTCGAATCCGTGCGGATTTCGCAAAAGCAGGTCAACGACTTCGTGACCGAGGTGGATCACGCCAGTGAAGCCGTCATCATCGAGACGCTGCTCACCGCCTACCCCGACCACGGCATTCTGGCCGAAGAGTCGGGCAGCACACATGGCAACCCGAACGCTGACCACATCTGGATCATCGACCCCCTGGACGGCACCACCAACTTCATCCACGGCTTCCCCGTCTACTGCGTGAGCATTGCCCTGCAGGTGCGCGGCAAGATCGAGCAAGCCGTGATTTACGACCCCAGCCGCAACGACCTGTTCACCGCCACAAAAGGCCGTGGAGCGTTCATGAACGAGCGCCGCATCCGCGTGAGCAAGCGCACCCGTTTGCAGGAATGCCTGATCTCCACAGGTTTCCCCTTCCGCAAGGGCGACAACTTCAACAACTACCTGCGCATGATGGGCGACGTGATGCAACGCACCGCCGGTCTGCGCCGTCCGGGCTCTGCCGCGCTGGACCTCGCCTACGTGGCCGCAGGCTTCACCGATGGTTTTTTTGAAACCGGCCTGTCGCCCTGGGACGTAGCCGCGGGATCGTTGCTGGTCACCGAAGCCGGAGGCCTGGTGGGCAACTTCACCGGCGAATCGGACTTCCTTGAGCAAAAGGAATGCCTGGCTGGTGCGCCGCGCATTTACGGCCAGCTGGTCAGCATCCTGGGCAAATTCAGCAAATTCGCCAGCGCAGGCGACAAGGCCGCTGTGCGAGCAGCGGTCGAGACACTCAAGCGCGGTGGCGCTGCCGCTGAAGGCGAAGAAAACGCCGAAGTGCAAGCCCCCAGCGACGAGGCCAAAGACGCGCCGTTTTAAAACCCTGTCCCTCGCGGCCTGGCCATCCGGTCAGTGCCGCCGGACATGCTCTTGCCGAATGGCGGTGTCCATCGTGCCAATGAGCATGTTCAGCTCGCGCACCAGGATTTTCAGCACATCGTCCATCGTGACCAGGCCCATCAGCTCGTCCCGGGCATCGACCACGGGCAGGCGGCGCACCCCGTGATCGCGCATGGCACGCATCAGGTCGGTCAGTGAGTCGGACTCGGCCACCGTCACCAGACGCTCCGACATGATGTCCTCCAGGCACAGCGGGTCGGCTTGCAGACCTGTGGCCACCACCGCCATCACGATGTCACGGTCCGTCACCATGCCGCAGACCCGGCGGCTGGCGTTGTCCTCGTCCACCACGACCACCGAACCCACATGGTCTTCGCGCATGAGCTGCGCGGCCGCCACCAGAGAGGTTTGTCGGTAGCCCACGGTGACCTTGTGCTTGCAGATGTCGCCCGCTGTGAGTTGTTTGCCCATGCTGTTGCTCCTGATCGGTCCAGACCGGTTTTGCCCACGGGCCAGTGAAACCACACTGGCCTGACCTGCTGCTTCAGGCGATCTTGAGCATGTGGCTTTGGCCATTGGGCTTTTTGGGCAGGGTCAGCTGCAACACGCCGTCTTCGTATTTGGCCTGGGCGGCGGACTGGTCCACACTCTCACCCAGTGTGAAGCTGCGTGCCACGCTGCCGTAATAGCGCTCGCTGCGGATCATTTTGGAGCCCTCTTTTTCTTCTTTTTGTTTTTTGATTTCCGCGCTGAGGGACACCTGGTTGCCGTCCACCGACACCTTGATGTCTTCTTTTTTGACACCTGGAATTTCGGCTTTGACAAAGAAATTCCGATCGTCTTCGGTCAAGTCCAGGTGCATCTGGGGCTCGCCTTCCATCATCCGGTAAACGGGTCGCAAGGCAAAGCCTTTGAAGAAATCGTCACTGAAAGGATCGCGCAGTTCACTGAAAGGGTTGAATCGTGCAAGGTTGCTCATGGGGGTTCTCCATTCAAGGTTTGGCAGCATCGGCGCTGCAGGGCCGGGAGCACAGTCCAATGACTGATCGCTACCCGAGGTCGCTGAACGCAGCGGCCTTGCACGCAATGTCTGTTTTTTCAGCGCCAACGTCTGTTGAGCAGTGCACAAACCAGCCCCAGCGCGGTCCGGTGATGGCGCCATCACAAGGTTTCAGGAAAAACAATAAATTTCCCGTCAGCCCGGGATTGCGACCGTTTTTAAAGATAATTTGAGTTGCCCGGGTCGGCTCACCCTGCCCTCTGTCGCCGTCGCGATCATTGGCCAAGTCCTTGATGCAAAAAGATATTCCCCCCACCCAGACCTCTGCCCCCGACCTGTCGGGGCACACCCCCATGATGCAGCATTACTTGCGGAAGACTTTTAAATATTTGATTTAAAACGACATTTTTGGATAAGTCTTACCCCAAGTCCCCCTTTGATCCCCCAAACGCGTGTAGGCAAGTGAACCCGCTTTCAGGAAACGGGGACCACTTCAACGAGCGCGACTTGCGGCCTCTCGAATCGCTCTTAACCCTTGGCAATGGGCCCGCATTTTTGGACCACGGGTATCATGATTTCAACGCAACTTTAGCTTGAAAGAACATTGCAATCATGGCTGAAGAATCAACCCCAGAAGCTTCACTCCAAGTCAAATGGATATCGAAGGTCTATGTGCAGCTTTGCCGGTATTACCCGAATGACGAACGCCCCGCCAAGACCAAGTCGGTGTCTGTGAATGGACCAATGCTTCTGCTGGCTCTTGAGCTTGGCATCAGGGGGTGGGACACCGACAAAAGTAAGCCGATATTGATCAAGGAAATCGCAGCGATGCGCGAGGCTGGCGCTTTCGACAAGGCTTGGGCCTTTGCCGACTACCCCATCGACGACGAAGAGACGGGGACTGAGGCGGCATGCCTATGGTATGTGGCCGGACCGAGCGCCAATCTTATGTTTATCAGTCCAAGCTACGAGAAGCTCCAAGAACAGAGAGAGCGCGACATCAAAAGAAACAATATCGCCCGATCGGCCCGGAAGCCCAAGAGCAGACCGAAAGATTTGAAGACTCGCGGCGACATCCTCTGAACAGGAAACCACCGAGCCTTCTGAACCTTCGATTGCCCGTTTCGATCTGCTGGATCCCTCCCACCCATTCGCCACCGCGGACTGGACGAGCAAGCTCTTCTTCGTCTGCCAGCCAATGGCGAATGGATGGATGGTTCACTTGCACCAGGCGGCCTCAGACGGAAGCGCGGGCAAAGCCATCGGGCGGTCCCAAGCTTGATCTAGAGGCTCCTGGCAGACCGCTTCCTTTGCGCTGCTCTCTTTGCCGGTGGGGTAAAGACTTCGGCCATCACGCGCTGAAAATTGGGGTCGTTGTTTTCGATTATTTTCCGAATCGCTGGCATGTAGGCCAGTGCCGCAGCCGTCATCGACGTGCCTGACATGAAAGCCCTTCCAATGCCTTTTCGAGCTTGCGCAGGAACGTCCTCGGCGGCTATTTCAGTCCCTTTCAAATCGACGCTGATTTGGAAAGTGGGGCGCTTGCGACTTTTTTGTTGATCTCGATGCAATGCGACTTTCAAGGTGCTCTCAAAAGTAAAGTCTTCTATGCGCGCATTGGACTTCGCTTGCGCCGCGGAGGCCGTCCAGCCGTTTAGTTGTTTTGCAAGCCGCCTAATGGATGGGTTTGACATGTTAGACCACCTGACATTCAATCAGTTGAGGATATATGTGGGCGTTGAGAACATGGGATTAGACGAACATTTTGGCTCAGAACAGCGTTGTGCGATCGAGGGGCTTGCCCAAGGCGCGATCCAAATCTGGAAGGAAACGGCGAAATGGCGGCAGGCGGCTTTTGACGCGTCGAGTGCCGACGACTGTTGGAACGAGGGTTGCCGGAAGCTCAATCGATGGGGCCGACAATTCGGATGGACTTGCTTTCAAAACCTATATGCCAAATCGTGGCTAGCCATTAGCTTGATGAAGATTTTTCGCACAGACGGCGACTGGATGAAATACGATATTTGCCAACAGCATTTCCGGGACATGATCGAGTTCATTTCCATCGAAGAATCCGTGCCGCCGCCTAGCCAATACAAGGGCCCGACGCGGCTTTGACACTGACGGACTCAGACTTCTCAAAAGTCTTTGTGAGACGTTGAGGATTGCCTCTCCCGCAAATCTCAACAAAACTTCTGATCTCACAAGCAAGCTCAAACTGCAAGTCGCGCCTAAGCGAGGGGGCTATGACAGGAAAGCCATCACGGCTTGACGCACATGCAGTAGACGAAGCTTTGTTCGGAGCCCCATGGCGTCTTGTGCATTTCCGATGAGCTACCCACGAGCTCGAAGGCAGGGCCGAATTCGTCGTGAAGTTCGCCAGCTTCGTATCGCTTCACAGGAAGCCCACTGCACTTCTCCGGACCATCCGGAGCAAAGGTCGCCACGATCACATGCCCGCCGGGCCGCACCGCCCGCATCACTTGCCGCACATAGGCGTCGCGATCGGATTTCTCGGTCAAGAAATGGAAGACGGCCCTGTCGTGCCAGATGTCGAATGCGGCCTCGGGCAAGGCGACGCCTCGAATGTCGCCAGCGATCCAGCCCACGCGAACGGCGGAAGCTCCCAGGCGAGTCCTCGCCACATTGAGCGCCGCCTCCGACAAGTCCAGCACCGAAACGTTTTCGCAATCATCAGCCAGCAAATCATCGACCAGAGTTGACGCTCCTCCGCCCACATCGATGATCCGGTCCGTCAGCGAAGATCGCACGGAGCGGATCATTTCAAGCGACTTGCCTGCGTGCTCTTGAAACCAGCTCACTTGGTCAGGCGATTTGCTTTGGTAGACCTTTTCCCAGTGATCTTTGGATTGCGACTCGACGCCCATATTGCCTTCTCCTTTCAATATTGCTCTGTTCCATATAAGTAGTGATGCAGGGGCGAGCTTCGCTCGCAATCTTCCCCTGCATCACTACTTATATGGAACAGAGCGTTCAATATTGCGATTCAAGCACGGGGCCCACGTCTGTGCAAAGGCTTGGTGTCTTTGGATGGCATGACCTCGACAAATCGCCTGGCCATGGCGATCCACGATTCGAGGTCCCGGTCTTCGGCAATGCCTTCCGGGTCCACAAAGACATAGCCTTTCATGGGCTTGCCGGTGAAGTCCATGGGCCGGGCTCCGCGCTTTGAAAGAGCCTCGGCTTGCGCCGTTTCACCGACGCGAGCCATCAAAGAGTCCTTGACGATCCCGACCATCATGTGGCCACCCAGCAGAAAACAGAGGCCACCAAACATCCTCTTCTCCCCGACGCCCTGCGTGTCTCGCAACGCCTCTCGAATCCTCTCCGCAAGCCCTTCGTCGTATGCCATCGAACTTCCCTTCACGATCGAGTCAATGACGGCAAGAGCTGCCGGTCAGTCCTGAGCCATCAACTTCGCATCCAAATCTACCGCGATTTCGGAGAGCAGCTCCAAAGTGGAGTCGCCAAGCTTGTCCGGTCCCGCATGAGCGGCCAGGGAGCTGTCGCGGGCAACCATCAATTCGCGCAGCTCAGGGATGCACATGCGAACTGTCGATTCGATGACCGCATCGACCTCAGGATGCCCCGTGTCGAGCTCCATGCTCTCCAGCAGCTCCATCGTCAGGTCTGCGCCCAACATTAGGTCGCCCGTTACCCAACTGTTGACTGTGAAGAGCGAGACGGGCAATCCCTTGGCGTTGAAGCCGATGGCCAGCAAATGGCGTGTGTGGGCATCCGACACAGTATTGCCACACAGGCCTGCAAACGCCCTCTCCGACTTGGATCGCTGCCTGCGGCCCCAAAGCGGGCGCCTGGCGAACAGGTGGATGTGCCCATGCTCGGCAGAGCCGGGCCGGTCCTCGGGGCTGTGCGAGTGGTAGAACCATTGGTAGCCCCGCGAGGCGTCGATCGCGTCGTTCTCCGGGTAGTGGGCCCATTGCTTCGGAGCCGCGCCCCCAAGCAGGCCAGAGAACAAATGCTCGCCGCGCTCGGCCAACGCGGCGTAGGCTTCAAGAAGGCGCGAGCCCGCCCCTTCCACTGACGCGGAACGACGAATGCGCGGGCCCGCCCTCACGGCGCTCAGCTCTTGGGCGCGCACTTGGCCCCGCATTTCGGTGCGCATTTCGGTGCGCACTTGGCCCCGCACTTGGCGCCGCATTTGGCAGCACACTTCTTGGCGGCGCATTTCTTCATGGGCTTGGCGCAGCATTTGCCGGCGCACTTGGCGCAACACTTCGACATCTTGGGCGCGCACTTGGCGCCATCCTTCATGTCTTGAGCGGCTGCGGGCAGGGCCAGGGTCGCGGCGGTCAGGGCCGCCAGGGATGCGAGTTTCAAACTTGTCTTCATGTCGATTCCTTGTGTGGGTTGGTCTGTCGAGGACGATCCTCGCAAGCTAAGAGGAGCCAACATCGCGTTTGGGTTCGCGGCGTTCGAAAAATATTTGCAAACTGGGCTCGGTGGCTCAAAGTGGCGATTGGCCAGCCCAAAACTGTAAGAAAACGACGTGATCGACGACTAATTCAAAAATATTTCACTCGCCGCGAATCCTTTTGGCCGGTAGCACCCTCTTGCTCCCAAACAACCGAAGGAACGCCATGGCCAAAATGCTCACCGCCTTGCTCGCCGCCGCTATTGCCACCCTCGCCGTTCCAACCGCATTCGCGGCCGGCGACCCCGGCGCCCAGATCACCCGGCCCGCTGGCTACAAGCCGTTGGTCGGCGACGCGGCCCTTGGCGAGAAGCTTTTCAACGACACCAAGCTCTCCACCAACGGCATGAGCTGCGCGAGCTGCCACGCCAACCATGGCGCGTTCCAAGCCAGCTTCGCCAAGCCCTACCCCCACACCGTCGCCATGGCCAAGGAGCAGCTTGGCCGCAAGACGGTCCATCTCGACGAAATGGTGCAAGGCTGCATGGTCATGCCCATGGCCGCCAAGCCGCTGCCCTGGGACTCCAAGGAGCTTGCCGCCTTGACCGCCTACACCGCCTCGCTTCAAAAGACTTTCAAACCTTCCCGCTAACCTTCCCCTAAGGAGATTCCCATGAACTTTGCAAAAGCAGCCATTCTCTTCGCCCTCTCCGCCGCCGCGTCCATCGCGATGGCCGGTGAAATCAAACCCTACACCCAGGCCGAATTCGACAAGCTTGCCGCCGACGGCAAAGCGGTTGTCGTCGATGTCAGCGCGACTTGGTGCCCGACCTGCAAAGAGCAAAAGCCCATCGTCGATGGCCTAATGAAGCAGCCCGCCTACAAAGACGTAACGCTGCTGACCGTGGACTTTGACAAGGAGAAGCCCACGCTCAAGAAGTTCAAGGTCTCCATGCAGAGCACCTTGGTGGCCTTCAAGGGCGGCAAGGAAGTGGGCCGCTCCACGGGCGACACCACCCCCGAAGGCCTTGAAGGCTTGGTCAAGAAGACGGTCCAGTGATGGAGTTCGGGCTCGGATCCTACGGCTTCGGCTTCCTGGCGGGCGTGCTATCCACGCTCTCGCCTTGCGTGCTGCCGATCATCCCCATCCTGCTGGGGACGGCCGCCAACGCGCACCCTCGCGCGCCTCTGGCTCTGGCCGGAGGCCTTGCCATTTCCTACGCCGTCATCGGCACAGGCCTGGCCTGGGCGGGATCGGCCTTGGACCTCGACCCAGGCATTTTCCGTTCGGTCGGCGCCGCGATCCTGGGGCTGCTGGGCTTGGTGCTGATGTCCACCAGCCTTCAGCAGCGCTTCGCCTCGGCCACCTCCGGCATTGGCGACGCCGGCAACAACCTGATCTCGCGCATGAGCCTCGACGGCCTTTGGGGGCAGTTCGCCATCGGACTGGTCCTGGGCGTGGTGTGGAGCCCTTGCGTGGGGCCCACTCTGGGAGCGGCCGTGGTGCTGGCAAGCCAGGGATCCCAACTGCCTCAGGTGGCGTTGCTCATGGGCATCTTTGGCATGGGGGCCGCCCTGCCCGTGGTTGCCCTGGCGTATGTTGGACGAGGGGCCATGATGAAGATGCGCGGCAAGCTCATGCAAGCCGGCAAGGCCGGCAAGATGCTGATGGGCGCGGTCATGATCGCGTTGGCGGCCATGATCCTATCGGGCGCTGACAAGCCGATCGAATCCTGGCTGGTGGACCACTCCCCCGCCTGGCTCACTCATTTGACAACCCGGTTTTAATCCTGTTATCTGAACATCAATCGAAAAGGCTCCATATGCACAACTCCATCCGCATCGCCCTCGCTGCCGCAGCTATCGCCTTGGGCCTTTCCGCCCACGCCGACCCACTGTCCGTGCAGGCCACCATGGTCCCCAAGGAGCAGATCAAGCTCGACTTCAAGGACGGCTCCGGCCACTTCGTCTTGATGGTCCGCCGCGAGGGATCAGCTGCGGGAACTGGCTTGCTTGATGGCGCCCAGATCGTCGAGTTCGGCCGCCACGACATCGTCCCCGGCGTTGCTGGCGACCCCAGCGGCTACCTGGTCGCCACCAAGGGCGAGGGCAACGTGGCCTACATCAAGTGGACCGTGCGCGCGATCTTCCTGCCGGGCAAAGATGGCAAGCCCGAGCTCAACGACAACGGGTTCTGGGAAGTGGTCTCCGGCACTGGATCCTTCAAGGGCCTCAAAGGCGCGGGCACCCTGCACATCAAATCGGCCAACCCCACCGACCGCGTCTTCATCCTCGACGGCCAGCTCGCCGCCGCCAACTGAACGGCACCCACAGACGGACGGCAAAAAATATGCAAGCTCCCGCGAATCGTTTTGGCTTGATGGCCCCTCTTAGCAAGGGAGGATGGTCCTCGAACAAACATTCAAAGGAGATCGCAATGTTCTACGCAAAAAACGTCCCCGGCTGGGAGCGCATCGTTCGCATCGTCATGGGCGTGATGGCCCTGGCCTTCGCCGCCATGAGCTGGGGCTCGCCCCTGGCGATGGGAGCCGGCGTCATGGGCGCCGTGCTGTCCATGACCGGCCTGGTGGGCTTCTGCCCCATGTGCGCGATGGTTGGCCGCAAACTCGACAAGGCAAGCTGATCGTGGAGACCTTGGCGGAACGCTCCAACCTCGTCTTGGCCGCGCAGACCGGAGATCCGGCGGCCATCACGCGGCTGCTGGCAGTCTGCCAGGCCGACGCCCGCCGCTACGCGCGGCGCCACTGCCAAGCCAGCGACGTGGACGACGCCGTCCAGGAGTCGCTGCTGGTGATCTCGCGCAAGGTCAAGGGTTTGAAGGCCGCCGCTGCCTTCTCCTCCTGGCTCTTCACCGTCATCAAGCGCGAGTGCCGCAAGCTCGAGAGGATGATGTTCAGCACCGAGGAGCTCGACGAGGACAAAGTCGAGCAGCAACTCGTCTGCCGGGCCGACAACGAGCTTCGCATCGACCTCGCCAACGCGTTGGAGTCCTTGCCCGCCCACTACCTCGAAGTGGTGCTGCTTCGCGACTTCGAAGAGCTCACCATTGCCGAGATTGCCGAGCGGCTCGAGGAAAACCCGGCGGCCATCAAGAGCCGACTGCACCGCGCGCGCGAACTTGTGCGCGAATACTTGCTCGCTCCAGCGGCGGGCAGCGACGCGGCCCAAAAGCCAGAGGCCAAAAATACAACAAGGAGGGCCCCATGAACTGGTCTGGAATCCTAGTCGGCGGGTTGATCGCGCTCATCGTCGGCATGCAACTGTTCATGTGGATTCGCGCCAAGCGCAGCGTGGGCAACCCCGCCCCCGACACTTCCGCGATCGACGGCCCCGCGGCCGCCGACAAGCGCAGGCTCTACTACTTCTACTCGGCGAGCTGCGGCCCGTGCCGGGCGATCAAGCCGCTAGTCGAAAAGCTGCGCCAGGCGCATCGCAACCTGATCCCCGTTGACGTTCCGCAGAACATCGAGCTCGCGCGCAAATTCGGCATCGCCGGCACGCCAAGTTTCATCCTTGTCTCCGAGGGCTCCATTCAGCAAGTCTTGCTGGGTGGGCAGAGCGAGCGCAAGCTGCTCGAATTGCTGACAGGCGCGTGAGCGAAGCGGTCCAAACCTTGTCGGTGCTGACATGCCCTGCATGTGGACACCAAGCCGAGCTTCAAATGCCCACCGACTCTTGCCTGTTCTTCCACGAGTGCGAGGCGTGCAAGGCGCTTCTCAGGCCCAACCCAGGAGACTGCTGCGTCTTTTGCAGCTTCGGCTCCGTCAAATGCCCGCCCATCCAACTCGCCGAAAAGGGTGGCGACTCGGCCTCCCGCGGCAGTTGCTGCGGCTAGAACAGGGGAGGCATCTCTTGCATTTAGATGGCAACCATGCGAAAACCAGCTTCAGATCGCTCATGGAGTTGCATTCGCGCAAACCGAAGGCTATGTTGCCTTACGAAGACTGAGTGGTAAAATCTAAGAGGGCTTGCCTTTGCAAGTCGGCGTGGAGAACTTAAATGATTGTTAATAAAGATCGTGAAAAGCTGATCGCAGCAATCGTGTTTTTCTCCAAAAACACTCAAAATTGCAGCAAGACGAAGCTTTTCAAACTGCTTTTTTTGCTCGATTTTGAGCACTTCAAAGCTACTGGCCGCACCGTTACAGGCAATGACTATTTTGCATTGCCTCGTGGGCCGGTGCCGCTCGCACTGCACAACGAATTTGATCTTGAAGAGTCTCAGTCAGACTTCGAGAGCTCAGTTGATATCGAGACTCAGTTTTTTTTCGGACACAAACGATTTCTCGTCAAACCCAAGATAGATTTTGATGCGACCGTCTTTTCCAAGCGAGAAATCAAGCTCTTGGGTGAAATTGCGAACTCATATCGCACACAGACTGCCAAAGAAATGGTCGATGTTACTCATGCGGAAAATGGGGCATGGGACAAGGTTTATCGTGGCGGTTTAGGCTTGGGCGAAAAGATTCCATATATCCTCGCCTTTGAAGACCAAAAGGAAGCCGAATCAGTCGAAGTTCTCCAAAAAGAGCGAGCTGAATTTTTGGCCCAATTTGGAAGCGGTCGTTATCAGATTGCGGCTTGAAATGCTGTCAGTTGGATGTGTATATCACGACCCAAATTTTCAATTTTCTGATGGCACGGACGGCAATAAGCTTTTCATAGTCCTTGGCAAAGACGACTCCGCCTACACTGTTGCCAAGACAACTAGTCAGCAGCACTCGAGGACCGCAACTAGCGGTTGCCAAGGAATAGGGGATCGATGGCATAGTTGGTTCCATCCTGTCGCTCTAAGTCGTTGCTTCAAGACCGATACTTGGATTTGCTTCAATGAGTTTTATACGCTGAGAAAGACGCAAGCCGACGCTTCATTCAAAGCGGGTCTCATATTGCTTAAATGCGGGAAAGCAGCAATGAGTCCTGATATATGCGCCATACTCAGTTGCGCTTTGCAATCCAGCGATTTGGAAGGTCAAGACGAAGTTCGAATTCAAGCGGCTTTTTCCGACTTGAATTGCCAAGTCTAAGAAGGTTGCTCTGCTGCCACTGACGGGACTCTACTTACGAGCAGCCTTCAGACCCCACTATTTAAACTGGCTGCTATTGCACCTCCACAGGGGGAGCCAAGCGCGCCTCAAGTTTCGCGCTCTTGAACACCGACTCGATGAGCTTCGCCAGGCGCGGCACCGACGGGTCGTTGTAGATGTTTTTGCACGCGTCTATGAAGACGTTGGTCGCGTTTCCAAAGTGGGCTGAATAAGCGCCGGGCTGGACGCACATATCCATGAACCGGCCGAGAAAAATCCGGAGGTCATCGACTTCGGCATCTCGGATGACGGCCTCGAAATCCTTCACCGTGGCCGACCGCATCGCAGCTTCCTGCTTCGGCCCCCATCCGCTGTTCAGCACGACGTGCTTGCACGCATCCAACACGCTCGAGTTGGCATGGGCGCGAGCCTTCGCAGCATCGAAGGCGGCTTGTATGTCAGGGTGGACCGACTGCCCCCAAAAGTTCTCGAACTCAAAGTTCTCGACCTTCTTCGCCTCGAACGCGGCGATCCAATCTTTCACCATGGCGTCGGCCACCGCTTGGCCATCTTTGAGCTCCGAGATCAGTTGATGTTGAAAGGAGACCATGAAGACATCAAGCAGAGGGGCGACTTTGGCAACCTCCCTCGCCTCCGCAAGCAAGGCTTCTTCGGTCAACTTGTGATGCCACACCACATGATCTCGAAACTCGCTTGCTTTCGCCATGGCCTGGGTCGCATCGGCTTCTCTCGAATATCTTTCGATGATCTTCGCCACGTCGGCGTTGTCGAACATGCCCGACTTCAAGAAATCGACCACCAGGCTCTCATACTCGTCGCAACCCAGCACGCCTATGGTTTGCAGCAAGATCCGCCACTTCGCCCGCAGCTTGCCGGCTTCGTCCAAGTCCTCGAACTTCTTGCCGTAGTCGCCCCAGCCGTCAGGATTGGCGATCCGCAGAATGAAGTCGAAATCGGGGCCGTTTTCGATCCCTTTGAAATGCGTAGCCGCCAGCAGCACCGTCGAAGGCACCACTCGCGAGAGCACGTCGGCTGACAGGTCTTCTCGCTTGCCCAAGATCCGGTTGACAGCCTTGATGACCTTGCATGCAACGCGAATATTGGTGATTGAACACTCTTGCAGCGTCTGTTTGATGCGATCGGCGTATGGCGTAGGCACAAGCGCAACCGCGATTGCAAACGCCTCAGCCAGAGTCGTGTCCAGCCGAATCTCTTGATCGACAACCTTCTCGCGCAAGGTATCCCACATCTCCTTGTCAGCGAGCTGGTCGCTGTTGAGGATCAAAACGATCCGAGCGCCATGCCGCTGCGTGAACTCGTCGATGAATCCCATGACTTCTTCGACGTTCAACTTCTCGTGCTTGCGCTCGATGTCGTCGAGAACAATAACTTTGTTTCTCAGCATGGCCGGAGCCAGAAGCAAGCCGATATCGTTGATCGCCCCGAATCCCTTGTGAAAACCTTCGAGAACTTTTACGCCAGAACTCACAGCCTGCTTGGCGCTCTCCCAGAGCCGCGGGTTCGACTCCGCGCCTGGAATAACCATCTCGATCAACTTCTTCTTCATCTGATCGATGCTTGAGAGACCGAACAGCGAGACATAGACGGCCCCCTTCACCTTCTCGTCGCCCGAGGCTTCCTGGACATCTCGCCATAGATGGCTTTTGCCGGTGCCCCATTTGCCGGACAACGCGACAACTTTGTTGTCCGCGTCATTGAGCAGTTGGAGCAAATGGTCCTTGGTAGTTTGCAATGACATGTTCTATTCCCTGTTTAGTTTTCCATATGGTGTCATGCCCTCGCTGTGGGCGGTTTGTGCCATTGTGTCGCGTGGCCTGGTGTTCGACACACTATGCGCTTCGACAAGCCCTGCCGGCCCAGGCTTGGCGACACGCGCTCCCAGCACAACCTCCGAGGTCCCTGTGGAAGCTCACCTAAGACACGGCAAGAAGCCGAAATGTGCGCAGCAGGTCCCCGTAAAGGCTCACCTTTCAGCATGTTCCCGCGTCGGCGACACCCGACGCCCAGTCGAATCAGAGCAATGAACCGTCGCTGCCGCCAGGTTCGCTAAGAACCTCACCAAACCTGGCCCGTCGCGCCCGGCTGCCTTCGCGAAAAAGTATGCCGAACCATCATGGAATCTCTCTGTCGATCGAGCGTCGCGACACGTCAAAACCACGCATATCGAGGAACGCCCTCCACTTTTTCGACTGTTTTTTGGGAGCTGTATGCCGTTGTGCCATAGTTTGAATTTGTCTTTATAAATCAAGGACTTAGAGAACATCGGCATTTCCCGCGAGTGCGGCCCAATCGGTGCTCCACTGGACGATCGCCGGCCAAATAACTCATACAAATCAACAGCTTACGTTTAGCGATGGCAGGAAGGTCGCCTCGCTTGCCATCGCTCCACGACCCATGGCACTTCTGCATACTCATGCCCAGCCATGGCGGGTTGGCATACGTTCGTAGCTTGTGCGCCATAAGCTCCAGTCCATGCCAAGCTTTCCCGGGCCGAGGCGCCTGCACAGGTCCCCAAAGAGGCTTATGTGCATATTTTTCGTCTTCATTAGCTTGAGAATGACGGGCTACAAGCCACAATCCAACTGCCTGACTGCCGACAAGCTCCACAGAGTTGATTCACACCCTTGTTTCAAGTAATTGAATAGTTTTTTCATTGGAATCAATTTGAGCAATCTCGAAGCGCTAAACAATCAACTCTTCTTGGCGATCAACGGCGCTGCCGACTCCCCAGCTTGGCTCGTGGAGTGCGCCAAGATCGCAGGCGACGATCTGGTTTACCTCATCCCAGCTCTGCTGGTCGGACTCTGGCTCCAAGGTGGATCCGACAAGCGCGGACTGGCCTTGCGGGCGTTCGCTGTCGCCATGCTTGGCGTCGGCATCAATCAGGTCATTGGACTCGGCTGGCAGCATCCACGCCCTTTCATGCTCGGTATAGGCCATGCGTGGATCGAACACGCGGCGGACTCTTCGTTCCCGAGCGACCATGCGACTGTCTTTTTCGGCATAGGGTTCTCGCTCCTGATGGGGAGTGCGCTCGGGTTGGGCATCGCGGCCCTGCTCGCAGCCATCGCGGTCGCTTGGGCTCGGATATTTTTGGGCGTCCACTTCCCGATGGACATGGTGGGGGCCGCATTGGTGGCGCTGGCGTCCTGGGCATTGATCGCGCCGGTTTGGGCGAAAGCCGGAACATGGGCGACCCGATTGGCTGAGAGCGCGTATCGGCGTATGTTTGCCTGGCCCATTTCGTTGGGCTGGATCAAGAGCTGAAAAACATGGACCGTAACAAATCCCAGTCGACTTTGAGGCAAATCCCACCAGGCGTGTGGGTTCTCGGTTTCGTCAGCATGCTCATGGATATTTCCTCGGAAATGATCCACAGCTTGCTGCCGATGTTCATGATCACCGTCCTTGGGACCAGCGCATTCACAGTGGGGATCATCGAAGGGCTCGCCGAATCCACAGCCCTGATCGTCAAGGTGTTCTCCGGCGCTTTGAGCGACTATCTTGGCAAGCGCAAGGGCCTCGCCGTGTTTGGCTACGCCTTGGGCGCGTTGACCAAGCCCTTGTTCGCCATCGCGTCGGGAACTGGCCTCATCGTTGCAGCACGGCTTCTCGACAGAGTGGGCAAGGGCGCTCGCGGCGCTCCACGCGACGCGTTGGTGGCCGACATCACGCCGACCCATCTGCGCGGAGCTGCGTTTGGCCTGCGCCAGTCCCTCGACACCGTAGGCGCGTTCACAGGACCGCTGATCGCGGTCGGTTTAATGCTGCTTTGGTCCAATGACTTCCGCGCTGTGTTTTGGGTTGCCGTCATTCCAGGGATGCTCGCAGTGGCTCTTCTGGCGTTCGGCATTCAAGAACCCGAACGCCACGTCGGCGAGCGCAGGACCAACCCCATCCAGCGCGCGAATCTCGCTCGGCTTGGCAAACCCTATTGGTGGGTCGTAGCCATCGGAACGGTCTTCACGCTGGCGCGGTTCAGCGAAGCGTTTTTGGTGCTAAGAGCGCAGCAAAGCGGTGTGGCCATGGCGCTCGTTCCCCTGGTGATGGTCGCGATGAACCTTGTCTACGCGGCGTCCGCCTATCCCTTTGGCAAGCTGTCGGACCGCGTGAGCCACTCCGCCTTGTTGTCCATGGGATTGGTAGTCCTGATCGCCTCCGACTTGGTGCTTGCCAGCGGCGACCACTGGACGACTCTGCTGGCGGGTGTCGCGCTTTGGGGCATCCACATGGGCATGACGCAGGGGCTCTTAGCCACCATGGTTGCAGACACCGCCCCCGCCGACCTGCGGGGCACCGCTTACGGTTTTTTCAACCTCGCAAGCGGCGTTGCGATGCTGGTGTCCAGCGGTGTCGCAGGATGGCTGTGGGATGCGCATGGAGCGGCCACAACGTTTTTCGGCGGCGCGGCTTTTGCAGCCATCGCGCTCATTGGCTTGTTCGTGCGTCAGGCCTGGCCCCTCAAGGGTTGACCAGATAAACGCTGTTATTTGAGATACGACTTCAGCACGGACACTACCTCTTCGAGGTCGCTTTCCCGCTGAACTGGATCGGTGGCCTCTGCGCCCAAGTGATCGCGCAAATGGTGTTCCAGAACCTCTGACATCAGCCCGTTGACCGCTCCACGGATGGCGGCGATCTGCTGCAAGATCGCCGCGCAATCAACCTCCGCTTCCAACGCTTTTTCGAGAGCATCGGACTGCCCGCGAATGCGCCGCACTCGCGTGAGCAATTTGGCTTTGCCTTTGATCGTGTGAGCCATGCGTCTTCTCCTGAAATTATGCGGAAGTATACTGGGGTATAGTATCAAAGCTTATCGCTACCTCCCACTTTAAGGCCGCCCATGCCACCGATCGCAGAACTCATCCAGCAAGGCTCAACCAATCTGTGGGTCTTCATTCCCACCGCAATTCTGCTGGGGGCATTGCACGGCCTGGAGCCTGGGCACTCCAAGACCATGATGGCTTCGTTCATCATTGCAGTGAAGGGGTCTGTTGCCCAAGCCGCCTTGCTTGGCCTATGCGCAGCGTTTTCTCATTCGTTGATCGTCTGGGCGCTTGCCGCCGCCGCGTTGAAGTTCGGCAATGAGCTGATCGCCGAACAGGCCGAGCCTTATTTCATGCTTCTTTCTGCAGTGGTGGTGATTGGCGTGTCCATCTGGATGTTCCTGCGCACGCGCCGCGATGAAATGGCTGCAAAGGCCCACCAACATGCGCCCCACGGAGGCAAGATCATCAACACAGGGCATGGCATTGTGGAGCTGGAGGTGTTCGAGTCGGGAGTTCCTCCTCGTTTTCGTCTCCATGCCTATGACAACAGCATGGCCGCCAAGGGCTTCGATGACCAAGATACGGTGTCGATTGAGACCCTGCGCCCTGATGGCTCCAAGCAAATGTTTGAACTAAAACCTTCTGGAAGTTTCTTGGAGTCTGTCCAGGAGATTCCCGAACCCCATGAATTCGAGGCGGTTGTGTGCATGGGGCATGGCGACCACATCCATCGTTTCGAGGTCAACTTTTCCGAGGATGATCATGATCGCGCCCATGGAGACCACCATCATCACGGGCACCACCACCATGATGTCGCCGATGACTTGCTGGGTGGCGATGGGAACTATCAGGATGCCCATGAACGCGCCCACGCCGAAGACATCAAGCGCCGATTTGTTGGGCAGAAAGTTACTACGGGACAGATTGCCATGTTCGGTTTGACCGGTGGCTTGGTGCCATGCCCGGCATCGGTAACGATTCTGATGATCTGCCTGCACCTGAAGCGATTCACCCTGGGCGCGGCCATGGTGGCGAGCTTCAGCCTAGGATTGGCGATTTCGCTGGTCAGCGTCGGTGTTATCGCGGCCTGGGGGGCTCACCAAGTTGGCAAACGCTTTGGCAATGGCAGGTTTAGCGATCTGGCCCGCAAGATGCCCTATTTTTCCAGCGGCTTGATGGCGTTCGTCGCCGTTCTCATGGCCGTCCAGGCCTTCATACAGCTTGCGGCGGCCTAAGTCTTTAGGATAAGATTGACGAGTCACTGGGGAGTAGCCGGCCTTCGATGAATCGAAGGCGCTTGCGTCAACACACTTGATCCACACGATCATGGCGCAAGCGGTTTCCGACTTGGCAAGACCTTTGACCATGCAGCTTCCGGTTTGGCCGGGGAGGCGCGTGGTCAATTGTTTTTTTGCCCGGCCTGGGAACTTAAAAATGGAAGCTCTTTTCACCTCAATGGGTGTGGTCGCGCTGGCAGAGATCGGCGACAAGACCCAACTTCTCGCGTTCGTTCTGGCGGCGAGATTCAAGAAACCTCTCCCCATCATCGCGGCGATTCTTTGCGCGACGCTAGTCAATCATGGTCTAGCAGGTGCATTGGGCGCCTGGATCACTTCGATGCTTACCCCCGAGGTTCTTCGCTGGGTGGTGGGCATCTCGTTTCTCGGCATGGCAGTATGGACCCTCATCCCGGACAAGATTGAAGAAGAAGAGACTCAGGTCGCGAAACACCTGGGGGTCTTTGGCGCCACGCTGGTAACTTTCTTCTTGGCGGAGATGGGCGACAAGACGCAGATCGCCACGGTGGCCATGGCTGCACACTTTCCCAATCCGGTGATGGTGGTGATCGGAACGACGCTGGGCATGCTGATTGCCGATGTGCCAGCGGTCTTTGTGGGCGATCGCTTCTCCAAGAAGATCCCGATGAAGCTCGTCCACTCGATTGCAGCGGCGATGTTCGCTGTAATGGGTGTATTGGCTTTGCTGCAGGTTGACACCTGGATAAAGTAGGACTGTAAACCTTACGCTCTCGCCACTGGCATGTCGCTCCATTCGGTTGTGTAGGCCGGCGTTCGTCGATCTTGGCGCATCGACCAGTCCCGCGGGGCCTCGCCAACCTTTGCGCTGCCGACCTTGACGGTGCCCCTTCCCCATCTTCCGTTGACGGCGTCGAGCGCAGTCATCAGCCGCACGCGGCTGGCCTCACTGGCAGCGTCGCCGTCGCCCAAGTCGAGCTCGAACTGCTCAAGGCTTGAAGGCTGAATGTCCATCAACATCACGCCTGCTTTCGCCATCCGGAAGCCAGGCTTGTAGATGGCGCGAAGGCCGAGCAAGGCGGCGCCTACGATGGCGGAGGTGTCGGAGCTGGGCCTTCGCATCGGAACGACCATGGAACGCGAATACTGCGGATCCTTGCGGAACGGACTGGTGCGGATGAAGACCAGGACTTCGGATGCCACGCTGCCCTGGGCTCGCAACTTTTCGGCTGCTCGCGATGCGAACTCGGAGACGGCCTCGGACAATGGCTCAAAGGCTTCAACCGAACGGCCAAACGAGCGGGTGCAGGCGATCTGCTTCTTGGGCTCGGGATGGTCCTCAAGGCCCACGCAAGGCACGCCTTGCAACTCTCTCACCGTCCGCTCGAGCACCACGGACCAGCGGCGCTTGGCCACTGCCGGGTCCATGCGGGCGAGGTCCCAGGCCGTGCGCACGCCAGCCTCCGTCAACGCCGCGCCGATCTTGCGGCCGACGCCCCACACGTCGCCGACTTCGGTGGCGGAGAGCAAGGCCTCGAACTCCTCCGGGCTGGCCTTGGACAGGTCGCACACCTGGGCGTGGCACTCCGGGTAGCTGCCAGGCTTGCGTTCGGCCGTCTTGGCGATGTGGTTGGCGAGTTTGGCGAGCGTCTTCGTCGGCGCGATGCCCACGCCGCAAGGAATGCCCACCCAGCGATGGATGCGAGAGCGGATCGCGACCGCCCTGGCCTTCAAATCCCCGCGCACGCCGTCGAGACCTATGAAAGATTCATCAATGCTGTAAATCTCTTGCGTGGGGCCCAGCCCCGCCGCCAAGCTCATCATGCGATCGGACATGTCGCCATATAGGGCGAAATTGGCCGAGAGGGCCACCAACCCTGCCACCTCCTCAAGATGCCGGATTTGATGCCAAGGATGGCCCATTTTGATGCCCAAAGCCTTGGCTTCGTTCGAGCGGGCGATCGCGCACCCGTCATTGTTCGACAGCACAACCACGGGCACGCCTTCGAGCGAAGGGCGGAACACCCGCTCGCATGAGACATAGAAGTTGTTGCCGTCCACCAGCGCGAACATGGATCCCCCTGCCCGGCTCAAGCCGGCATCGACTTGATCGCATGGAGCACGACGCCCCACACTTCCACCGTCTGCCCCTCCTTGGGCACGACATCGGGAAAGCCGGGGTTGGCTGCCTTGAGCTTCATGCGGCCCGCCCGCATCGAGAGCGTTTTGCAAACGAACTCGCCATCGACCACCGCGATCACCACATGACCGCTCCTCGGCTGCACCGCGCGGTCCACGATCAACACGTCGCCATCGAAGATGCCCGCCTCTTTCATGGAGTCGCCGCGAGCGCGGATGAGGAAGGTTGCCTGCGGATGCTTCACGAGCCGCTCCGCCAGATCGATGCGCTTGGCTCCAAGGTCTTCCGCAGGCGAGGGAAAGCCCGCTCGCACGGTCGCTTTCAACTCGGGAAGCAGCAGGGACGAGCTGAAAGCCTGGGCGGCGCCGCCAAGTCTCAATTCTGAACTAATACTGTTTATTTTCACAGTATCATCATAGCTGCTGTTCAACTTTTCTGCGGGAGGTATTTGCCATGGCCAAGCCAGCGCTGCGCGTCGTCATCGACACCAACGTCTTCATGCCCGCGAACTTCGACGCGCTCGCCGCCAGCCCCTTCAAACGCCTTTGCAACTCGGGGCGGATCGAGCCGATTTACGGCCATGTTTTCCTGGAGGAAACATTCAAGGCCTACGGCAGCGAGAAAAAACGAGACGACCTGGTGAACAAGTGGATCCCCATGATCACTTCCACCGCAGGCAGTTTTCGAAACGACTTCCAGGCCATTTGGCACGAGGAGCTCGTCCAAGGCCGGGGCTTGAAGACCAACCCCAAGATGCCCCCGCGAGCGCATCGAAGCCTGCTCGCCAGCTTGCCGAACATTCCGCTTGACGGGTCGTGGCACGCCTACAAAGTCTCGCGCGACGCGCAAGCCGTCGAAGATGAAAAACGCGCGGCGCAGCGAGCCCTCTCCCTTGAGATTCGCCAAGAGGTCGCCGATTGGCGCTCCTCCATCCGATACAACGCCTCCAAGCACGGGAAGCCCGACTGGCAGGCCCACAAGGCAAAAGAGATGGATTTCGCAGGCAGGGCCTTCATCGACGCGCAGGTCAAATGCGCCAACCCCAAGGCGGTCGCCGATCGTTGGTCGAGAAGCAAAGCGGACTACCCCTTCTTCACGACGTTCGTCATCAACATGCTCTACATCGGCTTCTGCGCGGCCACCCGCCCCAGCATGAAGATGGACTTGAACGCCCAAGCGGACTTGGACCTGATGACGCACCTGCTGCACGCCGACGCGATCGTGTCCAACGAAGAGGGATTTTTAAAAACCGCATTCGACGAACTCTGGCGCCCGAAAGGCAAGGCGCTGTTCAACTCGGCGCAGTTTGTCGAGCTGCTGGAAAAACTATGAGGCCACACTCATCGCCCGCGCTGGGCATTGTTTAATAAAGCCATGTGCGCCCATTACGAAGGGGTCCGAGACCCGAAGACATACGCCGAGAGGTTCAACGCCCAGCCACCGCAGGGCGAGCACAAGAGCGACCTCTGGCCAGGCTACGCCGGCGCGTTCATTCGGCGCCATCCCCACGCGGACGTTGGCGACGATGCCGTCCCTGAGCGCGAAGGCGTCCCAGGAGTCTTCGGCCTAGTGCCGCATTGGGCCACGGACTTGAAGATCGCCCGCAACACCTAGAACGCCCGCAGCGAGACCGCCGCGTCAAAGCCTAGCTTTCGCGACGCGTGGAAGAAATCTAGGCACTGCATCATTCCCGCGCAGGCAATTTACGAACCCGATTGGCGCAGCGGCAAGGCAGTGGCAACACGCATTGAGCGCAGCGACGGCGCTCCCATGGGCATCGCCGGCCTTTGGGACTCGTGGAAGCAGCCCGATGGAAGCTGGCTGCACAGCTACACGATGCTAACGATCAACGCAGACAGCCACGAGCTGATGAAGTCCTTTCACAAGCCGACTGACGAGAAGCGGATGGTGGTGATCATTCCCGAGGCAGCCTATGGCGATTGGCTGTCGGCCTCAGCCTCGGACAGCATGGACTTCATGCGGCCCTATCCCGCAGACCGGCTCACCGCCCACGCTCCGGCGGCCCAAGGTTTGTTTTGACCAAGGCGGGTCGAGGCTTGGCTGCCCTGGCAAACATCCTCGCCGCAGCCGCCCTATGCGCGTGCGGACTCGCAGCGGCTGACACGATCGAAGGCAAGATCGTCGCCATCGCCGACGGCGACACATTGACTCTGCTCACATCGGATCATCGCCAAGTCAAGATCCGCGTCGCCGGCATCGACGCCCCGGAGAAGGCGCAAGCTTTCGGCCAAGCAGCCAAGAAGGCAATGTCCGATTGCGCCTTCGGCAAGCAGGCCAATGTCGAATGGAAAAAGCTAGACCGCTTTGGGCGGACCATCGGCAAACTCACAGTCGATGGCGCCGACTGCGGCCTGCGCCAGATCGAACTCGGCCTCGCATGGCATTACAAGGCTTACGAGCGAGAGCAACAGCAGGCTGACAGGCTCGCCTATGCCGAGGCGGAAAGGGATGCGCAAAAAGCAGGCCGCGGCCTCTGGGCGGAGGCGCATCCAACTCCGCCTTGGGACTTCCGGCATGCGGCAAAAAATCAGCACGGCGCCACGGCCGACTGAGGCTTGGCCTGCCGACCAAGGAACGCCGGCTGTAGCATTCACAACACGATGTTTTAAACGAAGCAACCCAAGATGCCATCCACCGCCCCTCCGACAAAGCCTACTCGCCGCCGAGCAGCGACGGCCGTCCTCCACGAGGAAGAGGGAGACAACATGACGGGCAACTGGATCGACCAGGTGTCCTTGCGCAGGGACGCCCGGGGACGCTTCACCGCGATTGCCAAGAAGTATTGCGAAGACCACATGGGCAAGGGACACAAGCGCTGGATCGAGATCGACAGGGTTGCCGGATTGACGACCCCCAGCCAGGTATCCGCTGGAATCGCTCGCTGCGCGGACACGATCGGCGTGGACTTGGCATGGTTCGAGGCGATCGATGAGATCGCCAAAATCGACTGGGTCGCAGCAGTGGTGATCGCTGTTCAAAGAGGCGAGGACGTCCCCAAACTTCCTTCTGTTGAAGCCCTGGCTGAACAACGGTCGCTCCGCGCACTAGGCAAGGCACGGATATCCGTGGAATGGGGCTATGACCTCCACGATTTGTCTCTGCCCATGAAGAAGTGGTTGCGCGTCCTCGGGGGCGAGACGTTGTCGGTTCAGTCCGCCTATCGATACGAAGGCCAGCCGTGCCACGCGACATGGCGCTTTGACATCGCCGCCAAGGAGCAACTGGACATCGGCATCGACGATGGCGGAACTGGCTGGGCCGGAGCTTTGGATTCCGTAACCTTGCTCGAGGGCCCGGCCATCGAAGGCGTGGACATCGCGCAAGCCGCACTGAGAGCGTCGTCTGCTCACGGCTCCACATCGGGCGCATGACAGCTTTTTCACCCACTCAATCCACGCATATGACGGAACGGTGGGCGTAGAAAAAGTCTGCCAGACCGCCATAGCCTCACCCACAAACGTCGTCAAAAAGGGGCCATCCCCCCTTGGAAGCGGGCATGGCCGTTCCCATTTATGCGTAACGCTCACCGAACGCTGGCTATGCCAACTTTGTGGAGCTTGGCCGTTACACACTCAATTGGATGTGCAAGGATGTGCAAGCACCTCACCCTTACCAAAATGTAGTCAAAATCGTAGGGCGGAGTGAGTTTTTGCACCAAGTCAGTGCAAAAGCCAATTTTGCATACGATTTTGAGTATGCAAGAGTATGAAAATGTCGCCGCAACACGCTCGAGGTTTTGGCGACGCGCTCCTGCCTGGGCACGCATTTTTCGGAACGGCAAATGCTGGGAGAAGCGCAGGAAGCCTTTCAAAGCTTGGCGACTGGCCAATGAGGCGGACATCAACCTGTAGAACCCACGCATATGACGGAACGGCCGGCGGGTTTGCCATGGCCTTTTTGCCACGACACACCGGCATGCGATCGGACAAAGAGAGGCCGGGATCGCATGAACTAGCTAGTGGTTCATGCGTCAGGACTCAATGCAGGCCAGCAACCTCAGTGAATGCCACGACCTTCAACTGCCCTTGGCTTGCCTTGCCCTGATCTCTGCAATGAGCTTGTCGCCTTCCTTCGTCCCCATCTTTTTCAGCGCCCACTCTCGCTGCATTTCCGCCAACTGCTCTGGGCGTTTAGGGTCTTCTTTGAACAACCAGCGCCCCAATCCACCGAGGCTGCCGCCCTTCGCGTAGTATTCCTTCGCCGCGATAAGAAGTTCTGGGGGGATTTCGCCGGGCTCGGCGTTCGCAACATCGGGCGCTGAGGACGACGCCATGTGATCGTGATCTGGCGTTGGCTGCTGGGGCGTTGGCTCAGCGTTGGCGGCGGGTTCTTTCGAGTCGCCTTCCGAGTTGTCCTCCGAGGACATGGCTGCATTTAGATACGCCAACAGCTTGGCCCTTTCTGGCCCCGGGCTCTCCTGCTCGCAATGCATTAGCAAAGAGATAGGCGTCGAACCGTCGTTGGCTTTGGCCAGAATACTCGCGCCTGCATTGACCAACATAATGAAGCATTCAGTGTGCTCATCGGTCCAGTTCATATGGCCGCAAAGAGTATGCAAAGGAGTATCGCCGCTATTGTGCGCAATGGTTGGATCCGCCCCCGCATCCAACAGGTCGCGCACCGCCCGGGGGTTGCAGCCTTTCCCGTATTTCATATTAACCATGTAGTGCAGGCCAGTAGCTCCGATGCTGTCTTGGGCGCTGGGATCAAAGCCCGCCCACAAAAGAGTTCTGATCGTGGCGATATCGCCATGCCAACCAGGGAATTCATGTTTGTTGGCTGCGCTCCAAGCAATCATCGGAAGGCCTGCCGGGATGCCGATCAGCTTGGCCGCGAAGGCCCCGACGATGTAGTTGTCGAGCATGTCAGTGCGAAGATCCTCGACGAGGCCATCGTGGTCGCCGGCATTGATGCTCTTGCGATAGCGACCTATGAACGAATCAAAAGCGTCATGCGCTGAGCCTTCTTCCACCGCCTTTTCACACAACACCGCCCAATGCTCAGCAGACTGAAACCTCTCATCGAGGTCTGCCTGGAAAAGGGTCATCTTGAGTTGAGTCTCCGAGGTGAACATGTTGTCTCCTTAGTTGTTGAAAAATTCCTTCTTCGCTCTGGACTCGCCGGATGGACGCACAACGCGCCACTCCGCCCAGACAAAATCAACGTCCGGTCAAGACGCGGACTCGTTCAAATGGACGTCCCCGTCCAACTCTGGCTGACGCTTCGGCATTGAGCTCCACTCATCGACCAGGACAATCCATCGGCCGCCTTCGACCTTGTAAGAAGCTATCAACGCTTCGGTCTCATCATAGAAGTTCGCCTCGACGTTCATCGCCATCAGCGCCCAGGACTCAACTTGTATGGCAGCCAAATCGAACTGCTCGATCGCTATGCTCTTTTCCCAAATCTTCGTCGCGCCATGGTATTGATACCTGCACTCCTGCAGCAGTCCCCTGATGGGATAGGTTCCACCCTGGTCCTCGAAGGCCTTTCCTGTCGCATTCTTCACCTTCAACAGCAGGCGGCGTTTAGCACCTTCGATGACCGGAGGGAATGATTCCAAGGGCATCTTGGCCATGGTTCGATGCCGCGCGATCTCGTCGAGAAATGGGGACTTGGCTGAGGAGTCTGTGATGACCACCAGCGACTCCACGGCCCTGGTCAACGCGACGTAGAACAAACGCCGATCGGCTTCGGCAAGGGTCAGGGGCGAGTCGCCAAAAATACGAAAAAACGGCCAGTCGGGGTGGATCAGCGGGTAGCTCCTGTCCACCGCGTCCAAGATCACCACCACCGGCTTCTCCAGCCCCTTGTATTTGTGAGCCGTGGAAATGCTCGCCATCGCCCGCAGGTCTTTCGGGAGGCACGATCGCACTCGAAACAAGAAATCATCGAGTCCGCGACGGCCGCCCGCGTCGTCGTCAATGTTGAAATACCAAGGGATGCCGTTCCTGCGAGCGAGAAAGACGACCTTCTTCCCTTCCAACGCGTAGCGATGGGCTATGCGAGCCGCCAGGGGCGTGATCAAGTCCCCTGGATGCCGCTGCTTCTCGATCAAAGTCGGCTCGAACTTAGACATGTCGCAAAGCCAGACGTCGCCAGACTCTTTCTTGCTGGACTTCGCCGGGGAGCCCATCCCCGTCATCAAGTCGTTGCCCACCTCCACAATTTGCCTCGCGGAGCGGTAGTTCGTTGAAATGTGCAGCTTGCTCGCGTCGTCGAAGTAGTTGGCGAAGTTGGAGAAGAAACGCAGCTCAGAGCCGGCGAATCCATTGATCGCCTGCCAGTCGTCCCCGACGCAAAAGAAGGACAGCCCCCCGTTCGCCCGCCGCATGGCATCGACCAGCCGATGGAACAGCTCGGAGAAGTCCTGGAATTCGTCGATGCAAACGTAGCGCAACGCTTTGACATTGCCCCCTCCACCCTTCCTCAGAAAAGCGGTCGCTCCCGTTTCGAGCGCCTCGACGGCCTTTTGCATGAGGCCGTCGAAGTCCTCTTCGCTCGTTTGTTCCAGACGGTTCAAATACGCGGCGAAGATGTCGCGAGCAAGTCTGATGAACTCCGACTCCGACTCGGTCGAAGCCTCATGCGCGAGGATGTGAGATGCCAGGTCTTCGGCCGACCAAGACTTCTTCCGACAGCGGCCCATGAAGGAAGTCGCGGCTCGCGTGAACCTGTCAACGGCCCTTACCCTGACTCGCTGCCAAATCTCCTCCTCGCTCAACCGGCGGCAGGCCACGCCCCTCTGCCGAAGCTCCTCGGAAAGGAGGTCTTCGAAGCTCGCTCCGCCATCGGCGGCCAAGTCCCAGGGGAACAGTGAAATCAGGCTCCACCCTTTTTTCTCCGCCCAATATTCCTGCTTCTCCTTGGTAAGCTGGTCGTATCTGGCATTGCCTGCCATTCCGAAATACTCAATGATCACGCCCGCCTTCGCGTCCGTGAAAATCGTGAAGTCAGGCTTGTAGTTGACCCCGCTCCACCAGTGGTTGCGCTCGTATTTGTAGTCGATTCCGCGCTCGAAGAGGAAATCGGCGATGGCCTTCTCCCCATGGGACTTCACCAACTCGCCACCAAGCGTCTCCCGAGGAAGCGACCTTTTGAGGGCGAGCATGTCCTCCATGCCCAAGTTGAAGCCGCCAGCGACAATGCGATCCCAATCCTCGCGGAAGTGAGCCATCATCAGCTTGCGAATGCGATCGCTCGACGCCGGGCTCTGCATGAAATCGTCGATGACATCCTGCACCGCTCGGCTCAACCCCAAGGAGTCGGAGTCCTGACCGTCGAAGAGTATCTGCCCTTGCGGATGGACTATGGCGTAGGAGAGCGCATGGAAAGTCATCACATGCGGCAGTCGTCCCGCGAACCTCTCGGCGACAGCCTCCACCGCATCCGACTCGACGTCCATCGCCAATTGCCGGGGGTTCTTCGCATGTTTGCGAGCCTTCTCGATCTCCTCTTGAATTTTCTCGGCCGCCTCAGGAACCAGCTTCAACAGCAGGCTCTTGCGAATTTCCATCGCGGCCTTTCGATTGAACGCCAGCAAGAGCAATTCGCTGGGTGCGACCCTGCAATGTTTGAGCAGGAACATCGACCGGTTCACAAGCGTGGTCGTCTTGCCGCTCCCGGCGCGAGCTACTACTTGCACATTCCCATGGAGTGATGCAATCGCCTTCGCCTGTTCAGCATCGGGGGCTTTCACGCCGCCCCCATTGCCGCCCACGTTGTGCTCGATCCACTCCTGGGCGAACGACGCCTTCGCTTCAACGAACTCGGATAGCGCTAGATCGGAAGAATATTTCGACTGGTAGAGGCCATCTACACCGAGAAAATCCTCCGCCATGGCGGCACGCAAGCCAGCCAGGGCTTGAAGCCGCCTTGACTCCTCTTCGCGAATCCTCTCTGCTTCTTGAGCCTCTTGCCTTCGCCGGTCAGCGTCGGACTTCGCCGCCGCGACCCGCCTCTCCCGCGCGTTCTCTGATGTAAGGTGATCAAGCGGAATATGTTTTGACCCGTCGGGAAACTCCACCGATGCGTATTGCCCCCAAATTGAGAGGACTACGCCCCGCCCATGCCCGATAGCCGAGCGCACCGTAACGCTATCGCCGACTTGAATGTCTGACACGCTCACTCCCTTGCAAGCAGCTCAAAACGCTTCTTTGGCGAATTCATGAGCCTTGTTTGCCATGTTAGTTGGACTTCATTCCTGTCCTCACAGACGCCAGCCACGCGTCTAAATCCTTCTTCCAATAGCGCACCGGGCCGCTAGGCGAGTCTGCTTTGACGTATGCGGGGCCTATGCCGTCGTGGCGCATCTTCGCCAGCTTCGCTTCAGAGTTCTGCAAGTAGATGGCCGCCTCGTTCGCCGACATCAACTCCTCAGGGAGCGCGTCGTCTGGTTGAACAGCGTTCCCTGACCCATTGGACTTGTTCATCATGCCGGCCTCCTATTCGTCGAACCCATGGTTTTTGAATTTGAGCTGATTGCAGTTCTCGCGGGCCGCCCGCTGCGTCGACTCGTCGAAGCCGCTCGGAGTCTCGGCCTGGATTTCCAAGCTGACCTTGACCTTCACGCCGGGCTTTGACGTGAAGAGCATGAGCACCTCTTCGGCCACGTCTGAGAACTGGAGCTTGGCCTTGACCGGGTCGAGCTCGACCTGGCCGAAGAACACCGTCTTCTTCGTAGCGGGGGCCTTGGGCGGGTTGCCGCCTCCTGCTCCGCCATTGCCTCCAGCAGCTCCGCCGCCTCCCGCTTCGCCGCCTCCGCCAGCACCGGCTCCAGCGCCACCCGCCGCCCCTCCTGCGCCGGCTCCTCCCGCAGCGCCGCCAGCCTCGGCTTTGGCCTTTGCGTCTCGCTCGGCCTTCTCTTTGGCCAGCAGGTCCGCGAACTGGGATGCCGCAGACGGCTCAACGAGCAAGAGGGCATCGTCAAAGATCACTGTCGTCGGTTCGCCGAAATGGAAGCCTTGATAACGGCCATCCTCCACTCCGTATGCGATACCGAAGAAGTCGCGCGAGGAGACGCCGGCTCCAATGGTGGAGCGCAGAACGTGATCGTCTTTCAGCCTGGGCAGATAGAGGTAGCAGCAGGTCTTCTGCCAAGCCTCAACCGCCGACACCGCAGGCTGGCCTTCTTTCCAGAACCATGCTTGCAGCATCTTCGCAAAGTGGATGGGCGCCCATTCGGTGATGAGCAGCTCATGCTCGCGCAGCACCTTCTCGATCTCTTCGGCGCGGTTGACCGCAGCCGGATTGATCTGGAAATGGTCCCATTGCAGCTCGCCGATCCCCTTGCCTGGCTTGGCCTCCTGCAATGGAGCCAGCAGCCACTTGTAGGTCTCGCGCATCATGCGGCTCAACGCCTCGGAGGCCTGGTCGTGGCTGTGCCCAGCGAGCTTGGTCTGGTGGACGTCGAGGTTGAGGCGTCCTTCTTTGACGTCGTCAACGATGGACTTCCACGCGAGAACGGACGTAACTTGATCCTTCAGCCTGGACATCGAATCGGTGTCTGGCGCGAGGAAGATCAGGCGGTTTTGCTTCTGCCGCGGCTGGTCGCCGCGCGTCTTCAAGATGACGGTGGCCGCATCGATTGCCGCGGCTTGACCGGCGCGGGAGAAAGTCGCTTCGGGAGAGAGCACAACCAGGCGCAGTTGCCAATCGTCCGGCACATCGGCGGATCCGGTGAACACGTGGACGCCGCCGAAGATGCCACTAGCGAAGCGCAGCTTGTCCTTGATGAACGGATAGACATCTTCGCGCAGGTCGAAGCGACGCTTGCGATCCTCCATCTCGCGACGAAGGTTCGGGCGCGTGTCGAACCAATAGCGGTTGTCGGCGCTGTTGATGTATTGCAGGCGATCGACGAGCGACCTCACCCCGTCCTTGTAGTGGCCAATGACTTGGCCGGGCTGGGCGCACCCCAGCATCAGTCGTTCGAGCTCGAGGCCGCGATGGTGCTTCGAGCCGCCAACGATGCCTGCGTCGGGGGCCGATCCCAGGAAGACCGTCCGAGCGATGCGACGACAGGCGTGGATCGAGCCAAACAGGGGCTTGGCGTTGTCGATCTCCGTGGTGGCGGCCCGCTCGCCGTCGATGTCGCGTTCGAGGACAGGATCCCAGCCTTGCGGCAGGTAGTAGATTGCCTCGTTGCGGCAGTCGGGATCAAACAGAGGGAGCGAGCCCGGCTGAATCATCAAGTCGTTGTTGCCTGAGGTCCAAAGGCGGTGGATCACCTTCGCCATCAGCTTCAAGACGCCACGAGTGCGCTGAAAGTTGTCCAAAGAGGACCAGTCCTCATAGAGGCGATCAAAGACCTCAGGATGGATAGGATAGGCGTGCTGGAGCCGCTGCAAGTAGCCCGACTCCTGTGTCTCTGGCGGGAAGTCCCCCGAGTTTCCCGTGTAGAAATCGGCGTAGGCCCGGCAGACCTCTTCTGCGGCGAGCTTGTCGTTGACGTTGGTGAACAACCGGCGGCGAACGATCTCGAAGGCCTCTTCGGTGGCGACAGGCTTCCAGAGGGCTTGCACGCGGCCGAAGTAGTGTTCCAAAGCTCGCAGAGCCTTCACACCTTGCTGGCTGCCAGCCTCGCGGTCGGAAAAAGGAAGCGACGCCAGCAGGATCGCATTTGGCACGCCCTTGATGGCCTCAGTCAGCGACTGGATGAACGAGAGCTGCGTGTCGTAAGTGCCGCCCGAGAGAGCCTTGCCCTCTTCGAACTGCGAGACGTAGCGCACCAGCTCGTCCATGAGCACGATGCAGGGGGCGGCAGACGCTAGGATGTCGGCCAAAGCGCTCTTGCCGGGAGCCGTGCCATCGGCATCGGCCTCCTTGATCTTGGCGAAGGCGTCAGCGCCTCCTAGCTGCCAAGCGAGTTCGCCCCAGATTGTTTTGACCGTGGTCTTGCCATAGACGCGCGGCTTGCTGGCCATGTCGAGAAGCTCGACGCCATCAAGAACGGCGACCTTCGCCTTGGGAAGCTCTGCGATGCCCGCGTCGTCGAGGATCTTGCTCACGCCCTGCAACTTCGAGGATGGCTTTTCGCCTTTAGCTAAGTGGTAGACCGACAGCAACGTGTGGGTCTTGCCTCCACCGAACGCTGTCTGCAACTGCACCACAGGATCTCCGCCCTTGCCCGCGATCCGCTTCACCACGGAGTCAAGCAGCAAACGCATGCCTTCGGTGATGAAGGTGCGCTGAAAAAAAAGCTCGGCGTCCTGGTATTCAGGAGTCGCGATCCCTTGGTGGACCTTCGAGATGTCAGCCGCAAACTCGGCCTGCTGGAACGTGCCTTTGAGCACGTCTTCGTGTGGAATGGCGATCTCGCGCCAAGGTTTCAATGCCATGTTCTCTCCCCTTAAATGTCGAGATTGGTCTGCGAACCGAAGTGCCCCTTCTCTTGGGAGGCCGCTTCGATACCAGTCCAGGATGAAATTAATTCGTTATATGCGCGAGCATCCTCAGCCCAACCCTTACGCTCGCAGAGCGTGTAAAGGCGATATGCAAGATTTCGAATGGGCTCAGCACGCTCTGGCATTCCTGCCAGCAATTCGCCGGAGGCGACTTCTCCATCCTCGCGAAGGGCACGAATCAGTTGATGCAGTGCTTCCCAAACGGGAGTGTTGTTGTCGTTTTCAGGACTCCAATCCGACGGATATTCACCCGGCTTGAGCAAACGAACCTTGCCGGCAGTTGCCACAACAACTCCTGCATCTCGAACGTGATCAACAGATGTCCCCTTCGCTCGCGCCAAGACATCAGCCTTACCAAATTCACCAGCGGCCCAGCCCTCTTCTTCGAACCAACCCAAACAGAATTGACTATCAGGATCGAAATCTTCGCTTCCTTCGATGAGCATGCGATTTATCAGCGTGAGAGCAGTATGAACCGTCATCGGACTTCCATCCGCTTCAAGGACTGACGAGTATCTAGAGAAGATCGCCATACCCGGTCCAATCACTGCCTGTGCAAGATCGACAGGCGCAACCGGAGAAATTCCATCGGCCCCACCAATCATTGCTTCCAGCGACTCACCCATTTCATCTTTAAGTTCTCGGATAAAGTCTCGTCGCGATATCGTCGGAGATTCTGTATCGCGGGATCTGCAAACCAAGACGATGCTCGAGGCCAAAGCATTCGAGCCAATCCCTCTACTTCGGACTTCACGTTCAGTTCTAAGCGGCCACGTTCCAGTTATAGCAAGGCCCGACCGAATCACAGCCTCAAGAAAGGTCTCCCAGCCGGTGTTACCTGTCCCAAGATCGCTATCGTCTGACTGTTTAAACGCGTAGTAAATCGTTATTGGGAAAGCAGGATGAGCCTGTTTCGCCAGACGATTCATTGCCATGGTCATCCCATCAAGGAAGAACTTTTCGGCGTTTTCCTTTCCGCCATGTCGATGTCGGGCAGCTACCAACTCCTCTTGTTTCGGAACAGCGATCGTGCCGAACAAAGAGGGGAAGACCGACTTCAACGAACGCCGCATCCAAACATAGAAGAAATCTGAAATATCGGCATAAGGCACATTGTCGAAATATGGGGGGTCTGTCGAGATGACTTTGCCTGAGCTGACCTCTTGTGTCTGCGCATCTTGCTGGATAGCTACCCCATTGCCGACTGCCGGAAGCTTTTCAACAGCCTTAGCCACCCAGTTCAAGCCCTCTTCAAAACCGCAATGAATTTTCGAGAACGGGTTAGCTTCGGGGTAATCCCAACTCATTGATATGGCGTGCATAGTGAACAAATGCCCTACTGTTCCTCTTGGCATCCATGTTGTGCTGGTATTCCAATAGTCAGCACCTTTGTCGATTGCAAAGGCTAAATAGGTGGCGACGGCATCAGCATAGGCCGTCGCTCCGCGTCCGCCATGCTCAAGCGAAACTCCATCGTTTAGCAATCCGCTGGCCACGGCGTCCTTTTCAATACGTGCCCTGATTGTTTCGACCTGCTCACAAAGAGTTGAAAGAACTGCTAGTTGCCTTGGCGTGTAAAGCTGATCAAATTGATCCATGCCATAGGGAAGTATTCCGAGGTATTGCGAAGAGCCAGAAATTTTTACCTCCGGTCGCCATTCTGTTCTCGCTTCCTTGGCTACCTCTATGTGGTGCTCATTCGGCGCAACAAAATCAATTCCATTTTTTCCGTCCACCACGATGGCGAGCATCACCGAACCCATGCGTCCAGCGGCAGCCTCTTGCTTGACGTATTTCGGCTCAATTGGAGAGCCCGATAGCAAGCAGGCAAAATTAGCCCCTCGCGATAGCTTGGTGCCTCGCTTTGCTTCCGTGGGAAGCTTGCCTTTTTTCACTGTGAAGTGATATCCGCCATTTTTTACAACTGGCTCTATCCATGCCTCCCTGCCCGGCCTGTCGAACAATACAAATGTCGAAGCTAATGGGACATGAACGTGGGAGTAGGCAGGATTCGGCGATCGAACCGTTCGCGCCCATATCCAGGCGGTTGCAGTCGCTTCACCACCACCAGCAGACCTTGGCATTTCAACTTTTGGAAACAAGTAGGAGAGTTTTTCTTCTACAGATTTCAAAAGGAGATAACCATATCGACGCACATCGTCTGCCAAACCTCTCGCCCCACGCCATTCCGGTGAAAGTTTTCCTTGCTTGTCATCAGGAACATTAGGGCCAATGGGTGGCATCCCGGCAAATTTTGGCGGGAATTCAATCGATGCTTTATTGATCAAAACTGCCACTGGATTCAAATCTGAAGCGAAACTCTCTAGCCCCAGTCTTTGCCCTTCGAGCGGCAAGGCTCCGCCTCCGGCAAATGGATCATGAAACGCGGGCATGACATCAGGATTGAACAGCTCAGCGGCACGTGGGTGTGATTTATTAAGTTCACATGTTTCGATCCAACTCTTGCGAATCTCTTTATTGACTTCGTCCAGCAAAGATTGGTCAGTTGTGCTCTCCCATTGAACCATCCTCTTAATCAGATCAAAGAGCCTTTTTCGTTCGATCTTTGCCTTGTCCTTGTTAACGCCGCGCCCCAAACTACGCTCGTAGCCTGGGTCATTGACCATTTGTGAAAAGATAACCGCGCGAGCAGCGGCCAGGGGGCGACGAGCCCACCAGAGATGAAGCGTTGAAGGGTGGCCATGGCGAATTGACTTTTCTTTTCCGGCTGCGTCATTGATGTCATCGAGCGGCAGTGCCACTTCGATGAGTTTCTTGGGCGTTTTGATGGGTGTCATTGTTTTTCTGCTTTCTCCAGCAAAGCTGCCAGGTCTAAATTGATGCTCGTTACCGCCCAATCGGGCTCTTGGGTAAACGGATTGCGGATGTAGTGCGGGCCTTCGTGGGCGTCTCCATCGACGATCACCACGGCAAGGATGAACTTGTCAGCCTGGTTGAGCCCATAGAGGATCTCGTTGCGAGTTACGGTGATGGTTGACTGGCCCTTGGCTCGACCCTTGACCTCGATGTGGCGGGCTTGCGGGAGCTTGCCGTCGGACACTGGAACGACGGCTGTTAGATCCCAGCCGCACTTCTCGGCGGATACGTCGATGACCTGGTGGCCCATGGCTTCTTCGGCCTTGCGCACAGCCTCCATCGCCACGCGCTCGACGCGGGCCCGAGCGTCGGCATCCGCAGTCCACGTCTGGCCCTGCGGCTCGCCATTTCTCTGAGCCAGAAGGCCAGCGGGAATCACGAGCGCTCCTCCCACGACCACGGGCATCGCCGAGACCACATGACGCATGGCTTCGAGCTCCTTGGTTCGGTTCTCGAGGCGGACGGTGAGCTCGTCGATGGTGCGACGGACGTTTTCCAAGGTGAGGCGCACGTCCTTGCCAGCCTGCAAGTCTGTTCGAAGCTTGTCGTGGCGATCGGACCAGTAGTCGATCTCTTTGACCAAGCGCTCGCGAATGGCGACGAGGTTCTTGTCTACCTGGCGCTCGCGGCGACCGCGCACTTCCTCGAAATGCTCCGGCACTAGCTTTTCGGAAGCATGGGCGAGCGCCACCTGCTCCAAGTCCTTTTTGATCCACTCCGCCTCGAGCTGATCGGCGACCATCTTCGACTGGACTTCGTCGAGCGGAGTCAGGTCCAAGTGAGGCGCCCAGCCCGCATTGTCGATGCGGCCGGACTTGTCGATCGACACGAATTGCAGCCGGCGCGATACAACCAGGCCAGATTCCCCGCCCTCTTTGACGGAGTGGTCGAGCATCAGCATGAGCTTGGGCTCGACGCCTTCGTCATTGGGGTCGAGCAGAACCGCGCCTTGCTTCAACTTGCTGCGGTGCTGTTCGATCGTGAGGTCCACCACCGCCTGCATGAGCGGATGGGCTGGATGAAGAAGGCTCGCAACGGCTTCCGTGGGCTTGTCCTCGACTCTGAGGCGGCTCTTCTCGAAGCAGACGCGCTCGTATTTAGGCACGACCGGGTTCATGCTCCGGCGATCGCGCCCCTGAATCTGGCGGTCGCGCTCCCGGATCAACGCCGGGACATGGGTGATTTCGAAGCGGCCGTGTCCACGCGGCTTCAAGTCGCCGCCCAGGCGGTCGAACGCTTGGGAGAAGAAGGCTCGAATGAAATAGGGCTGGAGCTTTCTGGCCTCGGCCTTCTCCATCTCTTCCTTCAAAGCGAAGAGCCGCGTTTCGCTCATGACCTCCTCGGCCAACGCGTTGCGGTTGATGATCTCCCGGAGCTTCTCGGTGTCGAGGGCTCCCTGGACCACTTCCTGCAAGTGCCGCTTGCGGGCGGGATCCTCGCCGTAGCGGATCGCTTCGATCAGCAGGTCTCGCAGGCTCACGCCATCGAAGACTTCACCCAAGATGTCGAAGACCCGCCCGCCCAAAGCCTTGCGCTCGACTTCAAGCTTTTCGAAGAGTTTCTGGAAGACGTCGCCCTCGCGGGTCTCGGCCGCCACCATGTTCCAGAGGTGGCACACCTGGGTCTGGCCGATCCGGTGGATCCGGCCGAAACGCTGCTCCAAGCGATTGGGGTTCCACGGCAGGTCGTAGTTGACCATCAGGTTGGCGTTTTGCAGGTTCACGCCTTCGCCGGCCGCGTCGGTGGCCAACAGCACCCGCGTGTCCTTGTCGTTGCGGAAGAGCTCCTGGACCTTGCGGCGATCGTCGCGATGCGTGCCGCCGTGGATCATCGCAACCGCCTCGTGCTTGCCCAGCAGGCCCCGGATCCGGTCGGCCAAGTAGTTGAGGGTGTCGCGGTGTTCGGTGAAGATGATGAGCTTGCGCTGGAGGCCGTCGGGCCCGCGCATCTCCGGCGTGTTTTGCAGGATCTCGCGCAGCTCTTCCCACTTGCGGTCTTGGCCGCCGTCTCGCAGCGCCTTGGCCTTCTTCTCCAAGTGCTCGAGGGTGAAGACCTCGGCCTCTAGCTCGGCGATGGTCTGAGCCGCAGTCGCCTGATCGACGACCTCCTCCTCGAAGTTCTCGTAGTCCTCCGGGGCCATGTCGTCCTCGGAGTCCCAGATGTTCTCGGAGCCCTGGTCGGCGAATATTTCAGACGCCGCGATCTTGCCGCCGCGCTGCTTGATCTTCTCTTCCTCGATGCGACGCTTCAACTTGTCGCGGCGGCGCTTCAACGATATGTAGATGGCCTCGGGGCTCGACGCCAAGCGACGCTGCAAGGCGGTCAAGGCAAAGCCGACCGTGCCCTTGCGTTTGCCATCCAACGCGTCAGCCCGGTTCATCTCCTCTTTGACGTAGGCCGTAACGAGGTTGTAGAGCTCTGCCTCGGCCTCGGATAGCTTGTAGTTGGCTGTGTAGGCCACGCGCTCGGGAAAGAGCCTCGTGCCGTCGAACTTCAAGAGGTCTTCCTTGACCATCCGCCGCATCAGATCAGACACATCGACCTTGTGTGCGCCGTCGCGGAATTTGCCGTAGAAGCGGTCTGAGTCAAGGAGCGACAAGAAGAGCTGGAAGTCCTCTTCCTTGCCGTTGTGCGGCGTAGCAGTCATCAGCAAGAAGTGGCGCGTAACCGAGCCCAGGAGCTGGCCGAGCTTGAATCGCTTGGTCTCGTTGATCTTGGTGCCAAACCAAGTGGCGGAGAGCTTGTGGGCTTCGTCCACCACGATCAGGTCAAAGCGGCTGAGCTTCAACTTCTCTTGCAGCTCCTCGCTGCGCGAGAGCTGGTCGAGGCGGGCCACGAGCAGCTCATGGTCCTCGAATGGGTTGCCGGTAACGCTTTGATCAGCGAGCTCGCGCGAGAACAACGTGAAGTTCACGCCGAACTTCTCCCGCATTTCATCCTGCCACTGCTCCACCAGGCTGCCCGGAGAGACGATCAGGATGCGGGCCGCGTCGGCTCGCATCAAAAGCTCGCGGATCAGAAGGCCCGCCATGATGGTTTTGCCGGCGCCTGGGTCGTCGGCCAGGACGAACCTCAGCGGCTGCCTTGGGAGCATCGACTCGTAGACCGCGGTGATCTGGTGCGGCAGAGGCTCGACGTTGGAGGTGTGCACCGCCATCATTGGATCGAACAGGTGCGCCAAGTTGATGCGGATGGCCTCGGCCGCCAGCTTGAAGCCCTCGCCATCGGCCTCGAAGCTCCACGGCCGTCCAGCAGTCGCGATCGCTAGCTCAGGCTCGTTGGAGCGAAACAGCACTCGCTCACCGAGCCTGCCATCGTCGGTCCGATACACGACTGTTACGGCGTTGTCGCCGAGTGGATCCACGCCAACGATGCGAGCGATCTTCCCCGGCTCAATGCCAGAGACGAGCGCGCCCTTGGCGATCTCTTCAAGTTTCATCTTCCTCCCCCATGGCGCGTGTCTTGCACGCGCGCCTTCGTCAGACGAGCATTGCCCGCCAGTTTGTTTTCATTGTTCACCCTGCCGCTCATATGTAGTAGCGGAATGGCAGCGGCGGCAGCTCGTTCTTTCGAGGAGCAGCCGTCAAAATTTCACCCACGGCATCGGCGAACCGCAGGGTTACCGGAACACCGTCTCCGAAGATGCACGCGTTGTAGTTGAGCTTGGTCAGTGCGAGCACGTCGGCCATGACCTGCTTGATGTCCGCTGCGCCCCGGCAGATTTCGATCAATAGCGGGTTGGGCACTTCGCGGCCGGCGTAGGTCTGCAAACGCGGCACGTAGCCCTTGGTCCACAGATACCCCATCCATGGAGATTTGACCCAACCCAGACCTCGGGCGATGTTCGTCGTTCCGTGTCGATAAAGCTTCATGCCTGCGTCCTGGCGGATGCGCACACACACCACATTGGTCTCGGGCGGCACCGTCTCCTTGAAGCCTTCCCACTCCTCGGTCGAGAATCGGGTCTTTCCGTGTATGAAGAGCTCCCTCGGGGCGAGGCCGCCATGGTTCTTGCGATAGGCGTCCACGACCATCGCCATCAGCGACTTGGCCTTCTCCTTGGGAAGGTGGAAGTCGTCCTTCGTCGAAGTCAGCCAAGGCCCGACCGCGCCGCGGAACACCACGCCGTCGCCGGAGTCGAGGAACATTTGAGCTCCGCAGCAGGCGTTGCCCGGCTCGGCCGATGAGGAATCTTTCTTGAAGACGATACCGACATAGCAGACGCCCGGGCGCGAAGCGCCGAGCTGCCAAGGCTTTCCGCCCGCCTTGAAGAAGCAGGTCGTGGACAAGTTCCACGCGAGTGTCGCGGGGTCTTGAAGGCCGCGTGCCGGATTGCCGTTGTCGCGGACAAAGTCTTCCGGGGCGAGCGTGGTCTCGCGGACCACTTGAACCGCGGCCTTGTGCTCCAGAAGGCGCGCCTTGAGCTGGTTGTGGAAGTCGAGCTCGTAGAGGTAGATCTCCGCCGAGGCGTTGTCCTCCTCGAAAAGTCCAGGCGCCTTGAGCAGCCTGGTCGCCGCCGCCTTGTCCATCAGCACGCTGGATCGCCGCTTCTGGCTGGCCTCGACCTTGGATTGCGGCCTGCAATATTTGTGGACGTCCTCGGGCACCACCGCCATCCAAAGGTCGATGGCGGACTCGCTTTCATCGCGCAAGTGGCTTGCGATGGCATCGGAGTAGAGGGACACCGCTTTATGGATCGCCTGGTGTCGGTCTGAAATGCGGATCGCGTCGGCCAGCTCCCCAGCGTCGATTTCCAGCCAAGTCGCTGGCTGCGCGGGCCACTCCACTCCGAACAAGGCCTGAAAGCCCGGGAACAGCGTGTGATTGGGATTGTCGGCCAAGGCGGGAGCGATGGGCTTTGAAAGGCGAGCGACGCAAGCCGAATAGCGGCGCAGGCCTTCGGCGGTGGAGACGACGCCGATGCGCAGTTTGGCGCCAGCCTGCAGGCTCTGCTTGGGGCCATACAGCAGCAGGCCGTCCTTGGGGTGCTCCATGGACTGCCCATAGCCGAACAACAGCTCAGGCTCTGCGATCTCGAGCATATTGAGGTCTAGGCTCATGCCGGGATCTCCTCGTCGTCGAAGTCATCGACTTCGCCCAGGTCGTCGTCGGGCTCGTCGATCGGATCGTCGTCGATGGATGGCGCCAAGTCTGAGAGCCCAACTGGCGAGCTGAACATGATCGGCGTGGCGGATACGACGACCTCGCGGCCTGAACCCACCGGCAGCTTGATTTCAGAGCCCCCATCGGCAACCAGGGCGAGGAAGGCTCGCAGGAAGCCGCGCCACCGATCGTTCCACCAACTGCGGCAGAAGCTCATGCGAAGACGGTGTGCCTTGGCAGGCACCTCGAAGGGCTTGCCCTCGTCGTCGGTGAAGACGATGGTCGAGCGCAGCTCGAGCCGCCAAGGCTCGTCGAACTGGGGCACCATGCCGACGGCGTAGCACCAGTTGGCCTTCTTCTTTTCGCTACGACCGTTGAGAGCCTTGCGTCGTTTTCGGCCATCGACATCGACGAAGGACACCTTTTCGCCGCGGCCTTTGGTGAGCTCCGGGGCCACGTAGAAGACCTTGCGCCCGCCGGCCTGCTCGAAGACGCCAAGGCCCTTGGCCTCCATGGCGAGCTCCCAAGCCTGCCGCACGAGATTGGCGACGCGCTTGCGGGCTTCCCTGGCGTCGACAGGTTTCTCACCTATGGTGGCGCCGCTTTCGATGAACATGGTCGAGTCCACACCCGCGGAAGCCTTCAACATGACCGACTTGGACATGTTGGCCACGAGGTCGCTGGACTTCGCAAATCCAACAATGCGATCCTCATGCTCGAACCATGGGATGGCTCGATTGAGGTCGGTAACCTTGATCTCACGCTCACTGCCCAAGATACGGGCTGTCTCGATGGGCGGAATCGAGAGGACGCGAAGCCAGGTCGAGTCGAGCAACTCCTTGGCTTCCACGCGCAGGATCGCACCCTCCTTCAACTCGGGAAGCCAATGCCGGGCGGCTCTTGGGTCGGGATTGAAGACCCTGGGCGCGTTGGCATCGGCCAGCGTGTCGAGCAGATTCGCCAGACCGGCGTGCCAGCCGTTGGCGAAGTCGATCACGTTCTTACGGTGGATGCCGATGGGCAAGAGCGAAAAGTCGTATTTGTCGAGCCGCAGCGGGATCACGAAGCCTGGCAATGATTTCTCGACGGTCTGGGCCAACGCCCATTCAGCTTTGACGCCATCCTTGTCCACCGCGACCGTGGACACCACAGCCAAGAATCGGAATGACTCGTTGCGGATGGCCGATTCGATCTTGTCCCAGAAGAGGTCGCCGCCTTTGAGACGCCCGAGGTCGTGCCAGACGGAATAGCCCGCAAGCTCCAACCTCGCGCCGAGCCAGCGGACGAAGCCGTTGTCCTCAGGCGTCGCATGGCTTATGAAGATCGATTGCCGCGTCATGCAGATGCCCCGGTTGGTGCGGCAACGCCAGGCGCCAATGCCGCGCTTTCGACGCCATAAAGCGTCGGCGTGTTGCGCAACCACAAGTGGTGGGTCGCCGGATCGAGCCGATGGTCCGGACTCGCATCCACGCTCCAACGGCGCAGGACGTATCCAGCCAAGGCGGCGCGGGCTTTGAGCCTCAACACCCCGTCATTCATGCCGTAGTCGGCCTCGATCGCCTTAGGGTGCTCGATGCCAGGGTGCGGCACCAGTTCCATCTCGACCATCCTGGCCCACTGCTCATCGGCCGCGAGCAGCTCCGATTCATCGACCTTGTCCGCCAGCTCCTGCACCTTCGAAATCCTCGTGAGCACGAAGTCGCCAAAGCGCCGCCGCTCCCGGTCGAAGGCACGCAAGTGCCAACGCAACCCGTTATCTGCCAGCGCCACCGGCACCACTTCACGACGCTTCACACCCGAGGTGAGCGACACGTAGCTCACGCGGATAGCACGCCTCGCGCACATGCTGCGAGTAACAGCCCCCAGCACCTTCAAGTCAGGCCTGTTGAGTTGTCCTGGCCCTTCGCAAGGAGCGGCTTGCTTCAAGCCGAGGTCGAGCCCATCGCCAAAGCCTTGCAGCAGCCAGGCGAGCACACGGTCTGGGTTGAAGTCGAAAACGGGACTGAACGAGCCCGAGGGCCGGTAGCAGCGGCTGGCCGCGTCGTATTCGAGGTTGTCCGGGGCGAGCTCCCGGTAGAGGGCCAGGTCGCGTGAAGACGCCGCCGGCTTGATGCCGAAGCGAGCCTCGATGTCGGAACGCCTCAGCTCGCCTGTGAAGAACGCGCGCAACTCAAGGAACGCGAGCCGTTCGCGCTGCGCTTGCGAAGCATCCAGTGGTTCCGCCAAGTGGCCCTTTCCCGGACCAAAGGCCCGTCATGGGACGCAAACACGCCCATCTCGGAAAGAGGATACCACACTCATCTTTTTGATAGCGGCGTTATCAGGCAAACTTCATAGAGCTGTCAGCGCCGCTTCCAATTTGGCTTCATCCACATGTGCCGACTCTTGAATGGTGTCAGTGCCTAACTTAACTTTCCCGACAATATAGCCCCACTTGCCAGAGCTATCCTTATAAGGAAAAAATCGATACTCATTACCACTCTTGCGCACCTTCTCATTTGCTTGCGAAAGCAATACGAATATCTTGAGCCAATAGCGATATCCAATTTTTTGTCCGCTTATCGGGCTAGCTGCGGAATCAAGCCAGCCGTTAAGCTCCAAAAGAATTACGCCCAGGGGGAGACGCGATTCGGAAGAAACCCCCTGACCCGCAGATACAGACGGATTTCCATACACCTGCTTCTTCCCCCCTAGTAGAACAGGATACATAGACCTTAGGGCAGCCTCAACACTATCCCTCGAAATAGCTCCATCCAGGGTTAAGAAGCCCATCAATTGCAGGGCAGCCCCCACTTCATCACATGCGGTCTTCATACGACCCTCCTAGCGAACTATTCGCACGATACCCATCGGTCTCTCTCCGAACAAGCATCAATTGCCCGCTCAGACGATCGGCACTTCATTTGACGAATGAGCAAACCAATATCCTCGTTTCCCGACGCTTGCATTGAAGTCCGATAGTCGGCCTTTCAAATTCAACATCACTATATTGACCATGTGTTCGCGATCTGCGAGTTTCACTGACACCGCTCGGCAAGGATGCGGTCATAAAACGGGTAAACAATGAGCACAACGTCTACGCTTCTCTCCTTAGCAGTGCTTGGCGGACTGGTTTTTGCAGGAGTAGCGCTCATTGCCCGAATGAGGGCCACAAGCGGCGGGGCCACTGAAACTGAGCAGCCCAGTTACAAGGCTAAGGCCTTGCTGACGGACAATGAGCTGGAGTTCTTGATTCGGCTCGAGTCGGCGGTTCCTGAGCTGCGAATTTGTCCGCAAGTAGCGATGGGGGCGATTCTGGATCCCGCCGTGTCGCGAAAGCATGATCCAAAGCGATACTTCAAACTTCGGGGCGCCTTCGCCCAAAACATTATTGATTTCGTCGCAATGGATCGCCGCTCTGGTGCCATCATCGCGATCATCGAACTTGACGATCGCACGCACAGCGTAGAGAAAGATGCCAAGCGGGACGCAATGCTGAGCAGCGCCGGCTACAGATCCATTCGCTGGCAATCGAAAGCCAAGCCGGATACGGCCACGATTCGCAGGGAACTGCTTGGGGCCGACTGAATAGGGGCCCTCGCGAGCGCCAGGCACTCCCCCAAAATTAGCAGAACAATCGAAACAATTTCCTTCACACCATACGCAGGACATAAACGATTGCGCGCAACAAATTTTAGTGTGCTGCGCAACTAGCCATATTGACGGCGGACACTTACCTTGAGATGAATTGAGTATCTTGAAATTAGTTCCTTATTCATCTTGGAGATAGAAACTGTGAATGCTGCGCTGAAAAATCCAAACACTCCAACCGAAGACGATTGGCCCAGTGAATACGTCTCCGACTCACCGAACCTAATCGCTGTGAAGCCGAGGGCTTCTGCACCAACAGCCAGCTCGGGAAATCCCCATGGGCTCTCTCGGTCATCCTCATTAGGACAGACTGAACGGGACCGATCACTCCTCTCCGGCTCTGCCTCGCTGAAGAGAGCATGTCCCTCCGTTTCCGTTTCGCGGCTCGACGGTCCCACGTCATCGCCAATCCCCAATCACAACAAGTTGAACCATTACCCAGGCCTGTTCCATCGCAGTGGGCTCTTTTCCGTGGGACGTGCGGGTGATGGTCATCGGACAGAGGAAGTGAAATCCCAAGGCAGGTATGGCTTGGCGGTCGATGGCCCTTCCCTGTCCATGCATGACAAGGCAGTTTGGGAAGCCGTGATCGACATCGCCAAAGAGCGCGGCCATGATCTTTCAAAACCGCTTCGCACCTCACTGTCAGAAATCGCACGCAAGTGCGGAGCCGAGTTCACTGGAAGCAGAACGACGGCCGCAGTCCGCGAGGGCTTGGGGCGGCTGAGTCGGACCAATCTCGAGTGCTCGCTCGACCAGGCCGGGCGCGTCAAAGGACGCATTCTCGCTGGAGTGGAGATCGGCAGCCACGGCGCGTCAGTGTCGTTCGACCCGGAGCTAATGGCTGCCTTGTTGGGGGCAGACTTCAACTTCCACATAGACATCCAGCGGCGCGGGCTCCTGAGCGGGTCGCTTGCTCGGTGGATGCATGACTTTCTGTCCACCCACTCCCAGTCGCGGCCCATGACCCTCAAATACGTTCGTGAGCTGTGCGGCTACACCAGTGACCCGAAGCGCTTCCCTGCTGCCCTGGCAGATGCAATGGAGGAATTAATGTCGAAGGCGCCTGGATTGGTGTCTGCGTTCGACATCGACAGAAAGACCCGAACCAGTGATTTTTGGACACTCCAAATCGTCCGTGGCCCTGAGTTGCCGAAGTTCGTTGGGTTCAACCCGAAGGCCCAAAGCCAAGCGACGAAACCCGGTGGCCGTCGGGGGGGAGTCGTCTTGTAATGCGCAAATAAGTATGCGCACGCGTCTGACGCGGACGATCGATCTCGGTTCCCACTGTCGGCACGCGCCAATGCGGGACACAGCGCGCGCGATATCAGGACACTCACGCGCTTTTCATGGATCATCCTCACCGAAATCACGCGCCAAAACCTAACGATTCACGCGCGCGACGTGGACGCAGAGGCACATCTATAGATTAAATAGAAAACAAAGACATAGATCGGTGCTATGTCGCCGGGCGATCTTCGCCCGCCGTTTCCGGCGGCTCGCCGCCCGTCCTCGCCGCTCCTCAGTCGCGGCGATTTTTTGGAGTTCATTGACATCAATCCCTCGTTGCGGTTGCATGAGTCTATGAGTTTTGAAGTGCTTGTGCGGAAGCTGGGAAAGATGACGGTTACGGTGGCTCTTGTAGCGACACCGGTGGACCGCTCAGGGACTGTCCCAGACCCTACGCAGTCTGGCATCCGGTCCGAAGGACTGACCATTACCGCTACTTACCAGGGATGGACGCCTGAGATGGTCCACAAGCTGGCGCCCTATATCTCGAGGAATCCGAGGGCATCTGCGGGCGATCTCATGCTTGCGATGATCATCGAGGCGCGGTCAAAACTCTCGGGGCATCTCGAGGGAGCAGCGTTGACAGCCACCACCGGCCAAAAACTGGTGAAGGCAGACGAGCCTGTGGACATGATCTTGAGGCTTGAGGCGACCGTTTCATGGCAAACAATCGAGAGCATGGAACGCCATGTGATCGACTATTTAGCCTACCTATTTGATGGCCGAGCCCAACTAAAGCTTCAGGAAAACCGCGACCAGCAGTCGTCCGACATCGTTCTAAGTGTTGGGGACATGGCTCTGGAAAATCCAATCTTCGACACCCGCAATCCCGTCGATCTCTTGATCTGCGATGACGGAAGATCAAATGTGGAGCTGCTGCGATTCAACACCACCGCTCCCGAACTCCTTTCCATCTTGAGCGCTGGCCCCGCTGTGCTCAGATCGACTCCTGGCGGCCGGCGCGAATTGGCCATGCTATTTCTGGAAGGCGCGATTGAAGCCGCCCTAGAACTGCATGACACCCCCGACGACTTTGACATCGAAGATTTCACGCCAAGTCCGCAAAAGCGCATGCTAGTGAAGCTGAGGGGCCTTCCCACTTCCGAGATAGTGAGGTTCGTAGTAGACGAGCTTTGCGAACGCTGGCCAAATATTTTTGCTTGACCTAAGCCTGCCTCATTTTCTTTCCCGAAGCTTCTGCTCGAAAAGCTCGTTCGCTTTTGCCATGAGAGCTGCCTTGGCGACGGACATCTCCCTCTTTGGCGACCTGCGTCTCGCCTCCGGCAATGAGCCTCGCGTCGCAGCAGCAATCGCCGGCCGAGCCCGATCGACATCGTCCGCGTTCGGCTGCGAAGAAGAGCACTCGGCCAAGCCGTGGGTAGCCATCAGCCACATCGCCACGTGGCCGATCCAGAAAGCATCGTGGCCGCCAATGCGCCTGATGGGGATGGCGGGCATACGACCCCGACTGCGAAGGTTCCAGAGTGCTTTTGAATCAAGGCCGAGCACCCTGGCTAGTTCTTCGATATTTAGCAGCTCGCCGGGAATCTCGTATTCTTTCTTGAGTCGATCAATCGCCCGCTCGACCGCCAACTGCCGCTCCAAAGGCAACGAATCAAACGCTGGAAGCAGCGGGGCTTTCTCCATCAGCTCACGGTCGCAAATCTGATAATCCCTGTCAATTTTTCATAACTGGTGGAGCTTAATGCGCTCAACCCAAAGGCGAACCATTGCCGTTCGATAAGCCGAACTGCCTGTTCACACCAAGCAAACCTCGACGGCCCTCGCAAGCGAATCTGATGCTTTTTCTTCATGGCACAGTGCCATGACTATCATTTTGCTTTTGATGACCACTCGTCGAGGGATCTTGCTAAGTATTTGCAAGAAATTTCGTCTCAAATAATTCCATCTATATGTGTCTTGGCACAGTCGTGGCACAGTTCATATGAGAACCAACGAGCAGCAAAGAGCAGAAATTAAATGAAAATTTAACCAAAAACTAGCCACACACCGCCTCGTCAATAGCTTCAACCGGCCTTTGTCAATACTTAGCAAGCGTATAGCAATGATGCCTTGATCGATTGGTGCCCCGAGCCGGCACCGAACTAGATCAATTTAGGCACCGAACTCAAATCACCACTCCGATCTCTCCTCTGACGCGACAGTCAATTTAAGACGGTCGGTCTTGCTTGCAACTGTGCCATTCGCCGTAATGGCACAGTTGTGGCACACAGGAGATCGACAATGGCAGTCATAAGAACAAGAACAAAAAAGGATGGCTCTGTTTCATATCAGGCGGTAGTTCGAATATCAGGGCAACCTGAGGCACGTCGAACTTTCTCAGACAAGAAGTCGGCGCAGATTTGGGCTGATATCACCACTGCTGCGGCTCGTGAATCGGCAACCCGTTTGCCCGACACCACAAAGTTTAGACGGATACTTTTGCGAGACGCCCTTCTAAACTGGAAAAAACATCTGACATGTCCGAAATCTAACGCAAGGCATATACCAACAATTGCCGAGCTAGTTGGAAACATATCACTCGGAAATCTCAACCGAGAGCATGTCGTGTCCTATATCCAGAAGCTTCGGCAAACTAATTCGCTCTTTGGGAGAAATTTCGCCGACTCGACCATCCTTCGCCACATGGTAATAATCCGTGGAGCTGTGAAACATGCAGCCGCTCTACATCGAGTTACGTTCGACTTGTCCATCTTTAATATCTACAACATCGAAGGAGCCTGGGACGTTGAGCGGGAACGCACTTTAAAGCCTGAAGAAGAGAAGCTCCTACGAGCATCGATTGAAACTCGCCGATACAAGGAGTCTTGGCGACTGCTTCTCGACTTGGCCATCGAAACGTTCGCTCGTGAGCAAGAGCTCGTGCTCGCCGATATTTCAGAGGTCAACTTCGCCACAAGAGTTTGGCGCATTCCAAAAGAGCATGCCAAAAGCGGATATGCACGTGATATCCCGCTTTCGAACAAAGCGCATGCAGCCATGGTGCGGCTCAAGGAGCGCCTAGACTCATGGAATGCTCAAAACGCGTCTAGTGCAAATCAAAAAAAACAGACCAGGCTTTTTTTTGAGTTTTCATCGCCGAGCTCAGTGTGCTCGGGTTTTAGGAAACTGACCCAACACGCTGGCATTGAAGACTTCCATTTTCATGACCTACGCCACACGGGCATTACACGTGCTGCACTTGAAAAGCGGAGCTTGGAAGTCCATGAAATCATGAGGATCTCTGGGCATAAATCGATGGGAATGTTTTTGCGCTACAGCAATATTCGCGCTGAGGATCTCGTCAATCGGATGAATTGAGAACGCCAATCCATGCAATGAAATGAAAGCCTCAAGCATGCAGCCTTGGGGCTGCCTCATTGCAAAGAGCGAGCGTGATATCGCAGATCACCGAGCCTCTTGAACGTCGGCGAGCATTTCGCGCGTGATATCCGAGCTAACCGCAGCCCTTGCCATCAATGTTTAGCATGACTCAGTGCCAATGAGAGATGGAGGCAGGGCTAGCCGCAGGCTCTTTGACGCAGCCGATATCTCGCGATCTACCCCGACAAACGGCATCCGCATATTCGAATTTAAGTCTTATGTTGATCAGTGCCAACCCACCTGAGAGATCGCCGCCATCAATTGTGAGGGTTGCCATGCCTATTGCCACGAACTCAGAGACCATCGTTCCGAAAACAGAAAGGAAGAAAAATCAGAGCCGTTCAAGGTATGAACGTCGCAAGGAAAAGGAGACACAAGTCGCGCTATGGCTTTCAAACCAGGCGCAATATCCCGCGCTGACTAAGATTGCAAAGGCGTTGGACGTTCCCTTGTCCGAAGTTGTAGCCGCAGTTGTCATTCCCGCACTCGCGGCAATTGACAAGTCAGTCCTTGAAGGATTTTTTCACGCTGACAAGCTACTCTCGTCAATACATGCCTCAGAAGGTTCTCGCCAACTCAAGTCATCTCGACTACTTGGGGCTTTCCAAGAACTTCAAGTGCACGTCCAAAGCGAATTGCCAAACGCCGCCGCCCTGCATTTTGCCCACTGGCACCGAAGCCTAGAGAGCGCTCTCGACGCAGCAGAAAGAAAGCGGGCTCGGCCCGAGGCCGCCATAGACGATGCGGCGACAGAGGAGCCGGACCTTTCTAGAATCGAATCTGAGCTCGGATTTGATCTAGATTCTTAAACGAATACGCAAATCGTCGAAGGCAACCGAAGCTCGCAACCGGTAGCCTAAATGCTGTGGATAGCGTGATATCACACCCACCGATGCTTCATGATGCTGAAATAGCGCAGCCAGGATGATCACAGGATTGTGTCGAACCGACATCCCAAAGCGTGATATCACATCAAAAATCCACGCATAGAAGCATCGGACGAATTCCGATAGAAGCGACCCGAGCATTGACTCTTCAATAGACCACGAGCAGGCGAATTGAGCCCATCGGCTTATTTTTCGCAGCCTGAGCTGAGCTGACAACCATCGCGAAACACGACGTTCACGCAATTCCACCACCTACTTCCACGCGACTTGGTCGATCGCGAAGCCACACATCCACCTTCGGCGGACTCCATCTTTTTAATCTCTTTACACCATTGCCCTCCCGGCGGGTGTGGGAGGGCCGCTACGCTAGCGCACCGTAGCGACTTTTTCGACTTATCACTCTGAAAACTAGCCTCTTTGACGCGCTAGCGCATGTTTCCGTTTATCAGGCCAACGTAAAACGGGCTGAAATGCGATTGCTGAAGCGGTCTTTGCGCGGTAAGCGTGTATCCAACACGATGACATGTGGAGGCATCCATGAACCCAATACGAACGACATTGGCCACCCACGAAGAGGTCCACCTTGGACCGGGCCGAGCCGCCCAGGGGAGGAAGCGTCTCCCGCCTAGAACCCCCGCGAAGTCGAGGAGCGATCGGCCACAGATCTCCTTCTCCGTCCTCGCAGAGGAGAAGGAGTTCATCGATAAGTCAAGGAAAGAAATGGCGCCAGAACAAAGCATGCGGGAATTCTTCATATCCCTGATCGAGTATCACAAGACCACTGCAGCAGCGCCTCAGGCGTCCGGCAGCTTCACGAACATTGAGGAGCGACTAGCCCGCCTTGAAACAAATTTGATCGATACCACCGCAGCGATCGCTGGACTCGTTCAGGCCGTCGAAGTTAGCAGACAAGATCAATTGAAATTGGGGGGCCAGATACTGCAACGAGCAGAAAAATCCGCAGAGCGACAAGCCGACCTGACGACCATGATGGATGAAGTTGAAGGCGTTTTGCTCGAAAACCTCGAGGCTGAGAGAGCTCGCGTCAATATCTTCAATTCCTTCAACCAGAACTTGCAAAGGTTGTTATCAGCATCTGACCGCCCACTCACCGGTGGTGTTGTTTACCGGGGAACTGGCAAGCCAACTGACAAGTGATGGGGAGTCTTCAGCGTGTTCTCAATCCACAAGGCAGCCAGCATCTTCTACTACACCGGCCGTGGCAAAGGCGGACATGAACTTCTGCATTTGGACGGCGAGCCGCAGCAAGGCAATGCTGGCTACTACCTCGGCGATCCCTCTGACGGAGTATTGTCGGCACGGGCAGTTTGGGCCGGTGGATTAGCCGAGAGTCTCGGGCTCAAGCCGGGCTCTGCAGTCGGCATGCATTCGCTGGCGGCGCTTTGGTATGGCTACGCGCCAGACGGCGCCACCCCACTCAACGATCGAGTTCCAACATTTGCCAAGCAATCCGCCGCACAACGAAAGGTCGCGGCGGCGGAGGTCGAACTCTTCACTGCGCTTAGAGACATGGGCGCACTTCGAGCTAATTTAAAAAAAATGGGTATCAGCGCCAAGGACATGAAACTGCGGGCCGACATTCAAGAGCAACAAAGCAAGATTGACAGCGCAAAAGAAAAGCTGACATCCGCCCAGAACGATTCGGATTACAGATCGACAGCGCACGACCTTACTTTCAGCGCTCCAAAGTCTGTGAGCATCGCTTGGGCCGCGCTCCTTGCCCGATCCTTGGACCCCAAAGACCCAGACGCCGCCGAGGCGGGCCGTATCGCCAAAGCAATCCAGGACAGTGTCGCTCTCGCCGCGAGAAACGTCTGCGTCAACCTGATTGAGCCGGATCTGGTTTTCACCCGCCACCGAAATGGCTCGGACAAAGCCCGCCAATACGAAAACGTCAAAGGCCTTGCGTTTGCCTTGGTCCAACACTTTGAGTCGCGCCCGACCTTAGAAGAAGCTGCCAGCAAAGCGGGCGTCGAAAAGGCATGGCGCAAGCCGGACCCTCAACTGCACGTCCACGCCCTCCTCATGGCCCTGGGCCAAGACCACGACGACGAAGTCCGCGCCATCTGGACGCGATTCCTATCCGACAACGCCGCCAGCATCGGAGCTGCCTTTCGCGCAGAGCTGGCATCTATGCTGCGGCAACAGGGCTTCGACCTGCGCCAGTCCAAAACTGACTCCGTGGACGCATTCGAAATCGCGGGCATCACCGACAAGCAAATAGGCGCCTTTTCCAACAGGCGCGCCTCAGTTTCCAAATCCATCGCTGAGGGCAAATCTGGCCAGAAGGCGGTTTTGGCCGAGCGCCACGCCAAGAAAGACTACTCCACCGAGGACATGCTTGCAGACTGGGCACAGCGTCTGGACAGCACAAAGGTCAATATTGATATCAAGTCTCTCCATGGAAACAAGGCCGCGACTCCGACAAGGGACAGAACGTCGTTGATTGACGCGGCTATCAATCATCTGATGGCTATGACCGCCGAGATTCGACTCACGGACATCTCGCGAGTGGCCAACGAGTTGGCCCAGCACGCCACAGCGGCGGAGTTGAATGGCCTGACGCCGATCGCTTGGGCGAAGGAGCTGGCGAAGGAAATCATTGGGCACCCCACGATGGTCGTTGGGGATTCGGTGGACAAACACGGGCGTCCAGTGTTCACCTCGACAGCCTTGATGGATCGCGAGAGAAGGCTTTATTTCGGACAAGTTTCCGAGCTCCAGAGGCAGCCTCGAGCTGACTCTTTCACACCCAATGATGCTGCCCAGGCAATCACGGCTGCGGAGCAACATCTGGCAAAGACAAAAAATGAGCCCGCCTTCGCATTTGCCCAATTTCAGAAAGAGCTTGTCGAATCCCTTCTTGTCGAAAAGCAGTCTATCCGTGTCGCGATCGCTCCGGCAGGATGCGGCAAGACTACGGCTGCTTTGGCGGCCTGCAATGCGTTCGAAGGACGCGGCATGCGCGTGTTTCCGATCGCGCCCTCCAACAAGGCCGCCCAGGTCCTCGCCAAAGACTTGCAGAAGCAGGAATCGGATGGACTGACACCCCAAAAGATGCTTCAGAACATCGAAGCCGGCCGGGTTGTGTTGAGCTCGACGGACGTGCTCTTTGTGGACGAGGCTTCGATGCTCGACTTCGACACCGCCGAGGCGCTGGTCAAGGCCGCTCTCGAAGCCAAGGGCGGTCCAGCCAGGCTCATTCTCATGGGCGACACCGAGCAATTGCCGTCTGTGGGCCGAGGCAACTTCTTCAGGCGCCTGGTCGAAGACAACGAAAGGGCCGCCGCCGCGGGCCACGAGGTCTCGATCGTCTACCGGGTGCTCAAGAGCGAAGAAGAGTGGGCCAAAATTGCAAGGCAGAAGAAGGACATCGGCAAGCAGGCCACTGCACTCCTCGCGCTTCGCAAGAACCAGGAAGCCTTGTCCATCTACGACTCCCTAGGGGCTATCAAGCTCAGCGCGACTCGGGAGGACGCGATGTCCGAGCTGGTGGCCGACGCGATCGATTCTCTGGCCACGCCAGCTCAGGGCCTTCGGGCGGCCGTCGGCAAGCAAGAGATTGAAGCAGCAGTCCGGGAGTTCCAGCGCTCGCTTCGTTCGATCTCCATATTGGCATCCACCCGGGCGGATGTCTCCAGGCTCAACACCCTCGCCCGCGAGGAGCTTGAAAGTATGGGCTACTACGACAAGGCCGGCGGACAGCGTGCGAGCTTGAGCCGCGGAAAGGTGGGCCATATGGAAATCCGCCAAGGCGACAGAATTATCTTCACCGACCCAGCAAAGGCCTCGGTTGCCAGCCAAAAGAGCGGAGCGGAGCCCACAAAGTCTCGCATCGCCAAGTCAACATGCGGAGTCGTCCGGCGCATTGAACGCAAACTGAACACCGTCAACCTGACAGTGGAGCTCGACGGCGGCGAGCCTCGCACCATCGCCACGCTGGAACTGGAAGACTTTTCGGGAATTGATTTCGCGTTCGCCACGACAGTCCACAAAGCCCAGGGAGCCACTGTCGAGCGCACCTACGAGCTCTTTGGGACCTTCGCAGCCAGGGAGCTCGACTACGTCGCCAAATCCCGCTACCGGGAGCAGCACCAAATCTACGGCGCCAAACACGAATTCGAGTCCTATCAACGCGCGATCGGTCGAACCACGCAGAAGATCGAGGCGATCGACGTAGGCATGTCCGACCTCTCGGCATTCGCTCACACTGAATCTGAGCTTGACGCGCTGCGCCAAGCCGGCATCGAAGCTCACGCAGGACTTTCAGAACTAGCCGCCAATGCAAAAGCAGCGCGCTTGCGGCACATGACGCAAGGCAAGTTGGTTGAAATCGTCCAGGCTGACGGCGGCTCAGAAAAGCCAAGCATGCAACGGGTCGTCATCGAAATCGCCGGCAGGAGGCGCGTATTTGAAGGCGTGGGATTGCTGGACGATCTCAGCAAGCGGGACATCAAAATCGGCGCGCACGTTGGCCTTGAAGCCCTTAGCCCAATGACGGGATCGCCCTTGAGCGGCGTCCGTTGGCGGTGGCACACCCAAAATGAGTTGCGCAATGCAGGCCTGCTCGCCGATCTCGCCATGATCGAGTCTGTGGCCGCTGGCGCCGAGGGCACTTCTGCCGGACATGCATTGGAACGCGCCCGCAACGCGAGGCTTTCAGGGAAAAAATCATCTCTGATGACGGCAAGCGAGACGGCGGCGATCTTTCGATCAGAGGCCCTTCGCAGCTTCAACGCCTCAGCCGACTTGATTGATGAGCTTGTATCGGTCGCGCAGGCCTCCGCCCCCACCGCCGCAGAAGAGGCGCTTCTTGATGAAGCTAGGGAATGGCTTCCATTATCGGTCAAGCCAGGAAGTCGAGCCGCGTTGAGGGTGAAACTTGAAGAAGGCGGAATCTTCCTCAAAAAGTCCCATCAAATTTCCGGCTCGAAGACATGGATCGCCCACCAGGGGAGCCTCGCGTTTTGCAGAAACGAGCTTGGCGGGATTGAGGCGTGGCCTATTGCAAGACTCCCAACGCCCATTCAGCGAGAAGTTGTCAGCAGCTACCGCAGCCTCGACAACATCAAAGACGAGCATGCGGACGCGCTGAAAGATGGCCAGGCCGCGGCGGCAGAGGTCTTGGCTTCGGCAGGCGAGCTGGCGGCCCTTTTGAAGATCGAGGCCATCAGCCATCCAGAACATGGGTTGTCCATCTTCGTTGGCGCGAGCCCGTCCAGAAGCTTCAATGACTATCCGATCCTCGCGGCCATGTTTGCCGACAACGAAAAGGACAGCACGGCCATCACCGCCAAAATCATCCCAAGTCTTGATCGAGGCATCGCGATTAAAAATTTGAAAACTCACCAAGGCTTTGACATGGAAGCGAAGGGATTCGTATTCCCGATCGAGGTCTTGGAGAGAACCAGTGCAAAGCCTGGCTCGGGAGCGCGCGAAGATCTGAGAGCCTACTTCGAAGCATTGGCGACGCTTCTTCAATCCTCTAGAGGTGAAGGATCTTCAACTAACTCGACGAAGAGCCGCAAGCCGAAGGAGGACGAGCACTCAAAGACGCAGACGCGTTAGACACTCGGCGAAGACCTGAGGCCCCTAGGCTGCGCGTCTCTTTTCCTGTTCACAGTTAAGACAAACCAGGCCTGGATGCAATTGCACAGAAGTCGTGAAGCCACCTTTGAACAACCACCGCGAGCCCACCGCGACGTGATTCGTCGGGCGCATACACTGAACTTCACTAGTCAACGAAATTAATAATGTCCGACTGTCCACGATTCTGCACACGGAGAGATGCCTTGTGAGCATTATCACTACTGTGATAGTTCTTGCATTTGTTTTGATGTTTTGAGAACCTCTACGGACGCGGAACAACGAGGGCCGGATGGTGAGTTTTCATAGTGAAAGTTTATTATTCGAAAGCGCCCGTTGCGGCAATGAGCACGCATTGATGATGGCCCTCACTTTTGGTGCAGATGTCAATGCGCGAGACCCAAGCTATTTAAATTGCACAGCAGCCATGATGGCGGCCCATGCAGGCCACGCTCAATGTCTATCAATTCTGACTCATTGGGGGGCACTTCTTGATGCAGCAAACCCAAACAACTTGACAGCCGCATTGCTGGCTTCTGGTGCAGGCCAAGCAGAATGTCTTCAAATGCTGATCAACTCCAATGTTGATATTGATGCGCAAAACAGTCATGGTGACACCCCTGCGATTTTGGCGGCCTTGCGTGGCCATGCGAATTGCCTGTCCATGCTGATTAGAGCCGGCTGCAACCTCGCATTAAAGAATTCAGTTGGACAGACTGTGACTGAAGCAGCCGCAGTCGGCCGCAACAGTGCTTGCATGCAGTTGATTCACGCAGAGGCCGAGCGACACGCACTTTTCCATTTGGCAAATGGCACTTTGATATCAACTTATCCGCAATTGAGAATTTGATTCAGTGCCATGGTTAGCGCCTAGCTTTTGTTAATTGACCATTTTCCAACCGACACACTGGCATTGGATGAATTTGGCGCCTACGCAAAATGTGGGCAACTTGATGGCAAAATAAGCACAACAATTATTTGCAGCCCCTCCGACTGTTGCCATGTTGTCTCCGGGCCGAATTGTTTTTGTGGTGAAGCCATCATCATTACCAGCGGCTATGTGTGGCTTTCACGGCAAGCCTTAAACGCGCAGGCTCGCTTTCTGGCGTCGCGACTCACCCTTAAGCAAAGCATTCCGCAAGGCGCGCCTCTCGATTTCAGCGTTGATCATCGTGACGCAGTCCATGCGTCCACGCTCTTCGGCCATCATGGCTGCCGTCCATCCATCCACATTGTTCACTTCAATATTGCAACCAGCATCAATGAGTTGAGCAAGGCAACTCTCTTTCCCATTGCGCGCCGCATACATAGCGGCCGTCTCGCCACGATGGTTCTGGGCGTTGACATTGCAACCGGCATCGATCAGTTGGGCGAGGCAGACCTCATGCCCGTGTATTGCCGCATACATGGCGGCTGTCCATCCGTTCACGCTCTTTGCCTCAATGTCGCAACCGGCGGCGATGAGTTGAGCAAGGCAGATGTCATGCCCGTCTATTGCCGCAAACATTGCAAGTGTCCAACCCTCTTTGTCTTTGTCTTCAATATCGCAATCCGCTTGAATGAGTTTCGCTAGGCAGGTTTCATATCCGCCGTGAACTGCCAACATTGCAGGCGTCCAGCCGCTTGCGTCTTTGGTGTTTGTCTGGGCCCCAGCACAGAGTGCCCGCGCCAAAGCTTCCAAATCTCCCGATTTAGCAGCCTCGAGTAGCGACTTATCGTAAGTTTTCATGAACTTAACTTCTCAAATTCGACGCTCAAGTTCAAACCCGTAGCTTCGTTCTCTCTCTGACGACTTTTGACAGTTCGCTCGCAAAGCTCGTCTCTAGATTTCGGACTCGATCATCGCGACACAGTGCTCATCCATCGTCGTCATTCTCTGGCTCCGTGGAGTCATGCTCAAGGCCGTTTTCGCTGCGGATGGCAAGGAGTATCTTCTTTGCATCTGCAAGTTCTTTATCAGGGCCTGAAATTTTGACAGCAAAGTCGTAATAAGTGCTCATGGTTATCTCCAATGAATGTTGTGTTTGATCGGTGAGGCTTAGATACGACCGCCAGCGGTCGCGGCGTGGCTTTCCGCTTGGACAGCCCAGGCTTGCAACTCTTCACGCTCCTTTTGGGCTTGCATCTCATTGAGATAGTCCTGGGCGATGCGGCGGGCGAAGGGCTGCCCCATGACCGTCCCCGGGGTGTTCATAGCCTTCTCCAATTCGTTGTGCTTGTAATGAGCCTCAGCCATGAAGCGAGCAAAGGCTTTGGCCATGACGTGCCGAGGCGTTTCTTCCGAGTTGTTCTGCTCCCAGGCGACTACGACTCGGAACATCTTGCCCATCGCTTCCCAATTGCAGCCTTCGCGACGGGCGACATCCAGCAGGAATTTGAAACAATCGACCTTCTCCAACAGGAACATGGCAGCGACGATGTTTTCTTCAATTTCGCGGCCTGTTTTGTAGTCCACCACCGGGATCTTCACATCCAAAATGGACTGCTGCATCATGCGGCCCAAAGCGACCATTTCCGACATGCAGTCCACGCCGCGATGGCGAATGCCTTCACACACGTCTGCCCAGTAAATCTTGCGGACCTGCTCAGGGCCGTGGACACCGTTGCCATCTATGACGACCACGTTGCCAGCCCCCATCATGGACAACATATCTTCTAGAGTCTGTGGATGCTTGGAGCGCGCTTCCGATTTTTTGCCGGCTTCGCCAGCCTTCATCGTTGGGCCTTTGGCAGCCGGCTCAGACGAATTGCCATTGGCGGCGTTCTTTTGCGACTCACGCACCATGCGTGAGAACTGCTTCATGCGAGATGCTTTTCCCATTTCACTTCTCCTGGTTAATCAATGTTGAACAAGGCCTCGATCAGAGGCGAACGGAATTTGTCGAGGCTGCAACCGGCAGAGGTGGCAAGGGAATCTCGTGCCCAGCCTCAACCCAGTCCTCGTGGTTCACAGCCAGTTTTTCCGTAGCCGGACTGTTGGCCGCGGGTGTTGCTGCTAGCAGTGCCGCCTGCTCCTCACGGGCAGTCTTTTCCGCAATGAACTCCTGGACGACAGCGTCAGCCAATGGCGATACACCTTTCAGCTCGCCGAGGCGGGCGTTGGCCAACGCTCCATGAGGATGTGCGTTCACGAGCATCTCGCGAAGGACGTGCTTGACGCACTCTTGTAGTTCTGGAAGCACCGAACGACTGAACAACATACCTTCGTCGTATAACTTGTGAGCGAATTTCACGCTGATTTCATAGCCGACGCCATGGTTTGGATTCATCACGCAAAGCCACTTGAAGCAATTGATTGCTTGTGAATAAAACGCGACTTCAAGAATGGACACCTCCACCACCTCGCCGTCTTCGCCTTTGTATGAAACAGAGACATCACCGATATCCATTGGAATTTCAGCCCCCTTGTTGACTGCCCGTTCAAATGCCACGACGTCGTCTTGAGACAGTGCGACCAACATCAATTTCTTCCAGTGCATCGCCTTCAATTTGTCGCAGTCAGAGCGGAGCTGATTCAGAAACGCGACCGCCTCGGCAGGCAGCCCCACGGACGCACCGCCAGGACCTGCGGCAGTGCGCTTGCCGTTATGGCGATTCCCGCAACGAACCGCTTTCTGGCTGTCCTGATTGCAGCCCGAGGCCTTGCGGGCGGCCTTCATGCGTGATGCTTTTCCCATGTCTTGCTCCTTTGAATGAATGGGTTGGTTTCGAACTTCTCTCGTTTGGCCATGCGGCGGCCGAACCCGGGTCTCCGGGCCCTCGCTCATGGCTTGACTTAGGGGTGCCTCAGCCCGACGGCGGGCCGAACATTCGCGGCAGGAAGTGGTTGCGGCTGCTCATGCGATCACACTGCCGAAGCAGCTTCCGCTTGAACTTGCACGCTATCGCCGAACAACTTTTTCGACTTCTCCACAGCCCGCTCCTTGGTTGAATTTCGCCGCGTCAATCGCGACGGCATGGCTAGATTGTCTGCGCGATCAACACTTTTGTGGGGAGGGCCGTTGCGCACATGAAGGCACTTGAAGGCGCTTGAAGGCAGCCGCAACCCCGCGACACTAAAGATGCGCAAAATGAGAGTGGCTTTATGGCATTCGGCGTGGCCTTGCCAACGCAAATCTAGACTCAACTTTGCGTTGCAACGCCGAAAACATGGGCAGAGTCAAAGCGCGGATGCTCGCGCGTAGGCTATACCCGTGGAGAGGTAAAGCTGAAAACCGTTGGCGGCCGGGTGGCGTAGGCCGCCTTTCAAACCCTTTTAGGGCCAGAAGTCTTCTTGGATTTTTTAGTGATCTTTTGAAGTGCAATCGGCGCCATCAACTCATCGAATTCAGGACAGTTCTTTCCGAGCCAGGCAATCTGATCCACTGCTGCTGCCACGACAACGTCCTTGCGCTGCTTCAAGGCCCTCTTGACGACCCCAGCATCCACGGTGGTTCGCTTTGGTTTCACGCCTTGACGCTCGACAACCATTTGATACTCAATGTCCACGGCAGTCTGAGTTGGGTTGAACATTGGAACCGCCTCAACCCAAATCTTTACCTTCGCAATAGTGTTGTTCTCAGCAACTATCACTAACCGCCTCTCTGAAAGGCCAAGCTTTGAAGCCGGGAGGACGGACGACACCATCACGGTCAAGGCTTGCTTGGCTCTCCAATTCATCGCGGGTTTGGACACCGATGTCAAGCCGATCAGTCGATCAACTTTCGGCCTTTGGAGGGAGCCTCCGGCACCATCGATGCGATGTCTGTGGCTTCCAAGGCCTCGGAAATGCCTGACTGCATGTTCGAAAGCACGCGTTGAACGTGTCCCGCGAAGTCGCGATGGGCATCCAAGCTAGTCCAGCGGCGGGCGGCTGCCTCCGCGGGCGTGAGCCAGACCAGATCCCATGAGCCGAGACGCTCGACCACCACATCGATCGTGTTCTCTTCGGCGGGCGACTCCACCGCCCCTATGGCATCGACATAGAACGGCATGGCTTCTGCCAGGTCGAAGATCGTCGCGAACGCCTGGCCCTTCCTGATGGCGGCCTCCATCGACGAGGAGACGGTGTTCGCTTTGAGCCAATCTTGCAAGGACTTCTTTAAATACGTTACGGTTTGATTGGTCCCCTTCGCGTTCGAACTGCCGGCTTGGATGTAGACCGGGCCGGACCCGTCCCTGCGCATGCGCTCCATCTTCGAAATCGAGCAGCGAAGGAACAAGGCTGCTTCGTCGGTGCTCAAAGGAAAACCGTCGGGAAGCGCATCGATGCGCTGCCAAGCCTCCAGCGCCGACATCAATTGCCCGTTGTATTTCACCGGCGCCATGAGCACCTTCGAATTGTTCGCCATCGCTTCTCCAATCCAATGATCAAATATGTCGGACTCATATTGCCGGCGAGCAACCATCTCACCCTGCAATCCCAGTAAATATTATCCTAAGCAATATCAATATCAGTTCTTACCAACTAGCGGACGGCCAGGTTGTCCTCAAATGTGTCGTGTCCTGAACACGCGTTTTGAAAGGCCCTCAGATCGCCCAGCTCGTAGTTTACAGGCTGGTTCATCCCGATCGCGCGCCTATCGACGAGCCTGACCATCCGCAGTCTGCTGTTTTCACGGACTTGGCTGGCAGGGATGCTTTTCCTCAGCTCGCCAAGCTGCTTGGTCTAGATGCACAAGTGGAGCTGAGCGGGCGCAGCGTGGCGGACGTGGTGGCGGATGCCGCCAAGCGATTGCCCGTCGGCCGACGAAGAGCAAGTGGAAGTCCAAGAAATGGCAATACGAAAACCACGACGGCCAAGAAAGGATCATTGGCAACCGCCGCAAAGGCCGCCATCGTCGTTAACAACGGCAAGACTGATTTGCCGACCATCAATGGGGTGAATGGCGGCAGCATCAATGGCTAGCGGATCGGTCGCTACGCGTTGTGTTACTGAATAAGTGCCGGTCTTACGTCCGACGAATGAGCGACGGCCAGCACAGCTACGGGACACTGCCAAAAAAGAGTTCCAACCATTCGCGCGTGAATGCTAACGATGTCTTCCACAGCAACTATCGCCGAAGAAGTATCTGATCGACGGCATTGTTTTATCCACTCGCAACATAAAAGATATCGCGGCCGATCGACCCGATTGATTCACCCTCATCGATTCCGAAAGGGTCGCGAGCCGTTTATAAGGAGAAAGTATGCGCTTCAAAACCATCATCGTCGCGCAAGCCGCTGCGGCAATTCTTTCAACCGCTCTGACCATGGGCTCTTTCGCATGGATTACGAGCCGTTTCGTCGACGAGTCGGCCGCCAACCAAGCCGAAGCCGTGGCATTGACCGACATACAGGCGGAGTCGGCTCTCGCTCAAACCGAATTTCAGCGACAGGTTCAAGCTTGGAAAGACATTTTGCTGCGAGGAAAAGACAAATCTCTGTTCGCAACGCATTTCAAGGAATTCGAGGCGCACGAACAAAGCGTAGACGAACACCTTGCAAAAATAGGATCGATGGCCAAGGCTTTGAACATCTCCATCGACTCCACGTCCGATCTAGTCACAGAACACGCAGCCTTGGGAGCCAAATATCGTTCCGCCCTCAAAACGTGGGATGAATCCGAGAAATTCCCCGGCGAGAAAGTGGATTTGGCCGTCAGGGGGGTCGACCGCAAGACTTCCGCAGGCATTCAATCGCTTGGACTTTCCGTGAAAAAGGCCATCGGAGTAAGCCACTCCGACGACTCCGACAGGGCAAAATCGCTCGCTGGCAACACCTACATTTTTTTGGGCACTATGGGCGCGGCCATCTTCCTCATCTTCCTATTCGGAGCCGCTTTTGTCGGCCGCACTCTCTTCAACATCATCGGTGCCGAGCCAGAATCCCTTCTCAAAACGATGGAGTTACTCGCCAACGGCAACCTCGCCCAAACCTTCTCCAATTCGCTGAAAGGCTCCCTTGCCGAATCGAGCGCGAACACCCAAGGTATTTTGCGAAAGCTCATCGGAGACATCATCTCATCGTCCAAAACCGTCTCTTTATTCGCACGACAAATTGCAGACAATGGAGCCACCCAAGAAAAATCCATCGAAGCGCAGTCGCACCGCTGCTCTGAATTAGCCGTAGTCTTCGAAGAGCTTTCGAACTCGATCCGAGCCTTGTCCAACGCCTCGAACCAAACAAGCCAGGTCGCCGAAGGCTTTCGGGCGGACACGCAGGATAGCGCCAAAGGAGTTGCCGAAGCATTAGCCAGCTTGAAGCTTGTCTCCGCAGAAATAACCGAAGCCGACGCGCTTCTTTTAGCCTTGGCGACAAAAATCGAGCAGATCGGCGGACTGGCCACGGCCATCGACGCGCTTTCCAAGCAAACCAACCTGCTCTCGCTCAACGCGGCCATAGAGGCCGCCAGGGCCGGCGACGCCGGGCGCGGCTTCGCCGTCGTGGCCGACTCGGTCAAACATTTGGCTGAAAAAACAGCATCCACCTCCCTTCAAATCCGCGACATCACCGACGGACTGGGCGTCGCGGCGACTACCGCTCGCCAAGGCATGACCAAAGCCATCGCCGTCTGCATGGACTCCGCGGCCATCGAACAATCAAGCGCCAAACTCTTTGGCATGAGCGCGAAAATCGGAGAGATATCGCAATCGATCGAAATGATCGACGAATCTTTGGCTGAGCAGCGCGACGCTTTGCTCCTAGCCACACAATCGGTCAACGAACTGGCCAAAGAGAGCGTCTCGACCGCCTCCACGGCAAAAGAACTCAGCCACGCGAGCGCCAAGATGGATTCAGCTTCCTCCGAAATGATTGGATACACCGACCGCTTCAAATTGTGAACTAATGGCGCCAGATATCCAACTGATTGGCGCCGTCCAGCACGCAGCGATAATCGAGCGATGCGAGGAAGCCGATTTACCTAAGAATTTGCCCATCCGTAATTTTAGTTACAGGCGGATTGAATGCCCGACGTCTCCCTGCCCGCTCGAGCATTGGATTTGTTCTCGCAGAATTTTCCTCTCGCGTGCGGAAAATATAAGTTCCGCAATCAAGGGCATCCACATGGGTGCAACGCTGGTCGTGCTGGCCATGTCCATCAAGGTGTATCCATGAATATTTGTCGCAGTCAAGTTTGCACCTGACATAGCCAAATTGATTAAACCCTGCTTGTTCCCTGAACCTAGCGCAAACATGGCCGGGGTATAGCCAAACTTGTCTGCGAGGTCTGGATCGGCTCCGGCCGCCACCATGTATTCGATCCACTCTGGGTAAAACTTAGCTGCGACCATCAGAGCTGTATGGCCGTCATTGCTTTGGATGTTCAGGTTTGCTCCCGCCTCGATGAGCTTTCGGAAGCAGCCTTGACGATTGTTGCTGATCGCGTATATGGCGGCCGTATTGCCGTGGCGGTCTCTATGGTCGATATTTGCCCCAAGTTTTATAAGCGCACTGACGCCATCTTCAAACCCGCAACTTACGGCAAACATAATGGGCGTCCCCCCGTTTGCATCCAGCTCTTCCATGTTCGCCCCGTTACGCACGCAGTCCATGAGTCTGGAAATATCTTTGCAAATCAACGCCAAATACATACCGCTCCAATGTTAGATGTTGTGCCTTGGCGGCATGGATGTCGGCCACGACGTGGGAAGGTGTCCATCTGAACTTATAGCGCCGGGGCGAGTGGGAAAGCAACGATTTGGTGTGCCGGTCATACTTCCGAGATTTGCGCGCAAGCGACAAGCGGCTGTCCTGCCCTCTTTGACGACCCACAGTTGCTGTGAGACGCTGAACCATGGCAAGCCCAAACGAACTGTTACTAAATGCAGCCAAGTCTGGCGAGGCGAATGCTCTTTCGCTAGCCTTGCAAGCAGGGGCTGATATTGAAGCCAAGGACTTGGGTGGCCGGACTGCTGCGATCCTTGCATCTGATGGCGGCCATGTCAACTGCCTTTCACTGATGATCGAGGCGGGGGCTGATATTGAAGCCAAGGACTTCGGTGGGTGGACCGCGTTGATGGCGGCGGGGAATTGCGGACATTTGGACTGCGTGTCATTGCTGCTCAACGAAGGCGCAGACATTGAAGCCAAGAATTGGGATGGTTGGACCGCATGGATGTTGACGGCTCGTTTTTGCCATGTGGACTGCTTGTCATTGTTCGTCAACGCTGGGGCAGACTTGGAAGCCACGGATTCAAACGGCTGGATCGCATTGAGATGGGCAGCCAGTCAAGGCTATGCGGACTGCTTATCGATGCTAATCACGGCGGGGGCAGAACTGAACTCTACGGATTTGAGTGCTTGGACGGCGACGATGTGGGCGACCATATTTGGCAAAGCGGACTGCTTGTCGTTGCTCATCAAAGCGGGAGCGGATATTGATGCAAAGGATCTGAATGGATGGACGGCGTCGATGCACGCGATCCGATGCGGCAGGTTTGACTGTTTGTCGATACTCGTTGGTGCAGGAGCCGATTTAGATGTCAAGAACACGCAGGGCGAAACTGCTTTGATGCTGGCTGAAAAATACCGCTTCACCAAATACTGGCGGATGATTGAATCGGAGATTGAGCGCCGATCGCTGATGGCCGAGATCGCCAACGGTTCAATCGCCCGCCCACAACTTCGGGTCTAAATTCTCAATGGTTCAGCGGTTGTGATCGGGCAGCATTATTCGAAGTCCTCGACAGCATCACAGAACTGGAAACCATTAAATTATTTTATAGAACTGATTCATCTCAGGAAGAGTTCAGAGTTGTTGACTTCGTGGGGCCTGTCTGCATGTTGTATGTAGTAGTAATTACATACAACATACAACGGAGGTGGAATGGCGATCACTCGCGAAGACATATTCAAGGCGGCCGAAGAGATAGCGGCAGCGGGCGAGACTCCGACGCTGGCGGCCATCCGCAAGCGCGTGGGCGGCGGCAGCTACACCACGACTTCCGAGGCCGTCAAAGAGTGGCGGGCGGCCGTGGCTCCCAAAGCCCCAATTCAAACGCCCGCCCCGAACATGATCAGGGGCAGGCTCGACGAGCTGGGCTCCGAGCTGTGGGCCGCTGCCTTCGCGATGGCAAACGACAGGCTAGCCAGCGAGCGGCAGGCCCTAGACGCGACAAGGGCCGAATTGGAGGCCTCTAGAAGCGAAGCTGTGGAATTGGCCGACCAGCTCGCATCCGACCTCGACATTGAGCGGCAAACCCGCGATCACTTGACCACAGACTTGAACCGTTTCAAAGAGCAGGCAGAGACCCAGCGCAAAGACGCGGCATTTGACGCTGCATTCAACCTGTCAAACCTGCAGAAAAAACTGGATGCGTCCTTGGCCGCCGAGATCGCAGCCCAGTCCCAGCTTCGCGAGCAAGCTGCAAGGCTGGAGGAAATGTCGAATCGAATCATCGACGCTGGAAGCGCCACTGTCAAAGAGTCTTTGTCCCACGAAGAAGCCCGCCAACGGCTGTCGGTCGTCGATGCAGCGCTTGCAACCTCCAAGGCCGAACTGTCCACCGCCAATAAGCATGCCGCCGCGTCGATTGCGGAGGCGGCGGCCATGCGCCAGCGCTTGTCAGACGTTGAATCGCAGTTGGCCGTCGCCCAGGCAACCAATGTCCACGTCAAGGAACAGGTCTGCGAGCGCTCGATCGAATTGGCCTGCCTGCGCAAGCAAATTGACGACCTCGCAGAGGCATTGAAGGGAGCGACATCGGCTCCGCGCTAACACAAGGAATCAAGCAGACGAAACGTGGTCGCAACTCGAGCGGCAGAATCGGTCGATGGAGAGAATAGCGTTTAGGCGACTACAAGCGCTTGGCCGCGTCCGAGCCGGCCGAGTCCGCGAGGCACTCGGCGCCGATGTGCTCGCGGATTTCCTCCTTTTCGCGGGCCGCCAAGATCAAACCGGAAATCAGGTTTTGCCACGATGGGGAGAAGCGGGGCGCGCTGGCCAGGTCCAGCAACGAGAACCCATGGATATTTTTGACCTCCAAATCAGCGCCTGACATAGCCAAATTGATCACTCCTTGCTGATTTCCAGCGCCGAGCGCGAACATGGCGGCGGTATAGCCGAACTTATCCCCAAGGTCTGGATCAGCTCCGGCTTTCACCATGAATTCGATCACACCTGGATTGACAGCAGCCGCGCTCATAAGGGCGGTGCGACCGTCGTTGCATTGGATGTTCAGGTTCGCGCCAGCCTCGATGAGGCGCCGCAGACAGCCTTGATGGTTGCCGACGGCCGCGAACACCAGCGCAGTCTTTCCATCGCGGTCTTTGAAGTCGATGTCCGCTCCGTGCTCAATGAGCGTCTTGACGCCATCCTCAAACCCAATGCCAGCGGCAAGAACAATCGCGGACGCGCCATTTGAACCTATGGCGTCAATGTCCTGCCCGTTCTTTATGCGAGACAGGAGCGCCGCGATGTCTCTGCCAAGCAATGCTTTAAACATACTTCCCACCTTTGCTGTCGCTCGTCGCCGGATTCGAGCCGCGCTCAACGAGCGGTCGAGGCGCCATAGTTGCCAACGGCTTTTTAGCACCATTGCGAAGACGAAGCAACAAGTCGTTTAAGGACCGCCATGCAAACCCCAGTTCAAATTGCCCTAGCTGAAATCAAAGACCTCAAGGACGTGCTCACGTTCCTTCGCGGACTGAGTCCCGAGGCGGCCTCGCCGGATGTATTCCAACTCTTGCACTCCGCGATTCAAATGAAATCTGAGAATCTGCTTGTTCCGTCGAACTTTTGCGCGGACGTCCCGTGCGTGGCTTGGCCGGCCTGCAGACATGGGGCTCGGGCGCCGGGATCGGCGGCCAGTCGGCAGGCTTCAAGGAGTTGTAGACGTTCGGGGCCCGCACGAGGATCGACTGCTCGATCTTCATCATCCAATCCCTCAGCAGGTTCCACTCCGCCTGCGTGTAGGTGTCCGTAACGTTGGCCCGGGCGTGGTTGAGGAAACGGCACTTGATGCCATCGGGGACCTCGATGGCCGTCATCACCGCGCCGAAAGAGCGCCGCAGGTCGACGAGCTTGATCATCCGCAGCCTACTGCCTTTGCGGGCTTGGCTGTCAGGGATGCTTTTCCTCAGCTCGCCAAGCTGCTTGGTCGAGATGCACAAGTAGAGCGCCGCCAGCTCGGCAGGAAGTGATGAAATCAACTGAACCGACCTCATTGCCATCAGCAAGGCAAACGACTCGAATATAGAAAGGCTTTACGTGCTTGCACGCGGCGGACTCGGCGACATCGATTATCGATCGCTCAATGCAATTGTCCTAGGCCCTTGGCTACCCAGAGAAAAATGCTTAACAAAATAAACTGCCGCTAAGCGGTGGTTGACTCCCACCCCTGCAAGAAGACAAATGAATCTTCAACAGGAGGATTTATGAATTTGCGTCGCTCACTCGATATGTTAGCTGGCACTGGGTTGTTCGTAGCCATGATGGCATTCGCCGCACTCTACATCAACATCGTAGTTCTGTGCGTAACAGGTCAAATGCGATAAGCCGCTCAATGCAGAACAGAACGCAACTGGTCTCCGCCATAAAAGAGTGCGGAATAGGCGAATGCAGCAAAGGCAACACCTGCACGGGCCAAAGAATCATGCCAGACTGAATCGTGATTCTTTGACTTCAATTGGCCCGTAATCCACCATGCCAACCAACCCATTACCAATCCGAACACACCAGATTGAATTAAAACCAACATTGATTCCTCCAATTCATTCGAATACCGGGAAATTACCTTATTGAAATAGCTCGCATGCGAACTGCTGCTAGCAGTTTAGCAGTCGAATTTCGCTGCACTTTTCAGTGAATTGTTAAAATTTTGGTGCTTTATCGTCACGTCATACTGCGCAGACAACTGTTCGTAGTAGCTTTCGACTCGGGTCTCACTAGGCAATTAGGCCGGCTGCGGCTGTTGAATTTTTACCTGCCTTGCGCGGGCGGCCAGTCCGAGGCTTTGGTGGCCTGCACACGTGAGGCTCAGGAGCCGGGATCGGCGGCCAGTCGGCGGGCTTCAAGGAGTTGTAGACGTTCGGGGCCCGCACGAGGATCGACTGCTCGATCTTCATCATCCACTCCCTCAGCAGGTTCCACTCCGCCTGCGTGTAGGTGTCCGTAACGTTGGCCCGGGCGTGGTTGAGGAAGCGGCTCTTGATGCCATCGGGGACCTCGATGGCCGTCATCACCGCGCCGAAAGAGCGCCGCAGGTCGTGCCGGTTGAGCTTCTCGAGGCCGATTTCCTCACGCAGGTCGTCGAGCAGGTCCGTGGCGTCCGAGTAGTGCCCCGAATTGGACAGCCTGCTTCGGGCCGGAAAAACGAACTTGCGGGACTTCGAGTTGAAACCTCTCCGAGAGACCTCTTCGGCGGAGGCGACTTGGCGACGCTTCAACAGCTCCAAGGTCATTGGCGTGATCGGCATGCGGTGGCTGCGGCCGTTCTTTGTCTTGTAGAAGAAGACGTAGGGGCCGTAATCGGGGTGGTCCTTCATGTAGACGTGGCTCGTAGACCGCCTGCCTATGCCGGGGCCGCCGATTTCGGTGAGCAGCTCTCCCCAAACCAACCCTGCATGCTCGCTCTTGCGGCAGCCCCAGAGCAGCATGAGCATCAGGTAGTGGACGCCGGTCATGTTGTCGTTGACATCCTTCTTGGACCAGCATGCTTCGAGGAACCTGCCCAAGTCCTGAGTTGGGCGCAGAGGGTTGCGCTTGCCTTGCTCCTCGCGGGCTTCGTCGATCTGCTCCTTGCTACGGTAGTAGTTGTTCAATGCCAGGACGTTGAACGGATTGGCATCGAGGTTAGGCTCGCGGCCTTGGACCTGGGCCCGGATCCTTTCATTTTCAATAAACCAGTTGATCGCCCGGGCCGGCCAGCGAAACGCCTGCTCGGTTGCGGTGGGGGTCGCGTCATGAAACTCCTTGAACTTCTTCACAATGGCGTCCATGTCAATCTCGCGGACCTTCTTGTCGGACCAATTCCACTCCGCGTGCCTCTTCATGACGCGGTCGTAGACCTTCAGGGTCTCGGGCTTGGCGGGCCTCTGAGTGCGGCTGACCATGTGCTCTCGGTATGCGAGCATGGCCTGTTTCAAGGTGATCTCTGCCGCGCTCTGTTCCCGTGCGGCGACGTTGGGGTTCTGGCCCGTGGCGACCATCGCCCGCGCCAACTCGGCAGCTTTGGCCCGGGCATCTTGAATATGTTCAAAGTCATTGAAGTTGCCCACCTTCGACAGCATGGACTTCCCCATGACTTTGCGTCGAAGTATGTAGGTCTTTTTCTTCGACACCTTCAACCCAAATCCAGGTGGCGCGTCTCGGCTCGTGTCCCATAAGATGTAGCTTTCGGGAGCGACTACTGGTTTTTCGGCAAATATCAATTTGCCGTCTTTGCCATAGCCCACAGGCGGGCTTTCAAGCTTGCGCTGCTTGCAGTAATTGACGTTGAGCTCTGCCCGCCAGGCAGGCGCGCGGTTGGCCGAAGTTTTGGCCTTGACGTCCGCGACGGCATCGTTGGTGTCATGCTCATCAGACATGGCGATCCTCTCGAAAGATGGTTGTATCTAGCGAAGGGGGACTGTTTTTCCTTCACAAACCCTTGTCGCTAAACACTTTTTATCGACAAGGGGGAGTAAAATGGAGCATAGCAGAAAGTGAAGATGCCGAGTCCCCGCAGAGTCCCCCAAAGGGGTGTTGACAATTGAAGGACTTCCAAGGAACTCGAAGACGCTTGGAAGACAAAAGTGAAGGTAAGTTGTTGAATGAAAACAGAAAAACAAGAAATCGACGAGCAGCAACAAGACCACGCCAGTGGGGGTTCCGACCTGTCAAAACACACCCCCATGATGCAGCAGTACCTGGGCATCAAGGCGGAGTTTCCCGACACGCTCGTCTTCTACCGGATGGGCGACTTCTACGAACTGTTCTGGGACGACGCCGAAAAAGCCGGCCGCCTGCTCGACATCACCATCACCCGCCGTGGCCAGTCTGCTGGCCAGCCGGTGGTCATGGCCGGCGTGCCCTTCCATTCGGTCGAAGGCTATCTGGCGCGCCTGATCAAGCTGGGCGAGTCGGTCGCGATTTGCGAACAGGTGGGCGATGTGGCCACCGCCAAAGGTCCGGTCGAGCGCAAGGTGGTGCGCGTGGTCACCCCCGGCACACTGACCGACAGCGAACTGCTGAACGAGAAATCCGAAGCCCTGCTGCTGGCCGTGCATCAGGGCAAAAAGGCCCGCTGCGGCCTGGCCTGGCTGAGCGTCACGCAAGGCGTTGTGCATCTTGCCGAATGCACCCACGACGAGCTGGCCGACTGGATCGACCGCATTGGCCCCGCCGAGCTGCTGGCCAGCGCGGGCATGACACAAGCCTTTGAAGACCGCCTGCGCCAGATCCGCACCCAGCACCGGGGTGCAGGCCTATCGCTCGCGTTGCGGCCGGACTTCCAGTTCGATGCGGGCCTGGGCCAGCGCAAGCTGCAAGAGCAAATGCAAGCTGCGAGTCTTGCTGCCTGGAGCGCCGACACCCTGCATGAGGCGCATGCCGCCGCCTCTGCCCTGTTGACCTATGCCGAGCACACCCAAGGCCGCAACCTGCCGCATGTGCAGAGCATCCGCGTGCAGCGCTCGGACACACTGATTGACCTGCCCGCCGCCACGCGCCGAAATCTGGAGCTGGTGCAGACTTTGCGCGGCGAGGATTCACCCACCCTGTTTTCGCTGCTGGACACCTGCATGACCGGCATGGGCAGCCGCATGCTCAAGGGCTGGTTGCTCAGCCCACAGCGGGACCGCGCCCAAGCCCAGGAGCGCTTGGCTGCCATTGCACAGCTGCAAAGCAGCGGCGCCTGGAACACACTGCGCGAACAGTTCAAAGGTGCCAGCGATGTGGAGCGCATCACCGCCCGCACCGCACTGCGCCAGGTGCGTCCACGCGAGCTGGTGGCTTTGCGCTACGCGCTGGAGCGCGCGCAGTTGCTGGCCCACACGCTGCAAGGATTGACCCCGCAAGAAGGCACCCTGCTGGCCCGTCTGGCGCGCTGGCTCACCCCGCCCACAGGCTGCGCCTCGCTGCTGGCGCAATCGCTGCTCGAAGAACCGGCTGCGCTGGTGCGCGACGGTGGCGTGATCGCCCCCGGGCTGGACGCCGAACTGGATGAGCTGCGCGCCATACAGACCAACTGCGACAGCTTTTTACTGGAGCTGGAAACCCGCGAAAAAGCGCGCACAGGCATTGCCAACCTGCGGGTGCAATTCAACAAGGTGCATGGTTTCTACATCGAGGTCACGCAGGGGCAGCTGGACAAGGTGCCTGACGACTACCGCCGCCGCCAGACCCTGAAAAACGCCGAGCGCTTCATCACGCCCGAACTCAAGGCCTTCGAAGACAAGGCACTGTCAGCGCAGGAGCGGGCCCTGGCCCGCGAGAAGTGGCTCTACGAAGGCCTGCTCGACCAGTTGCAGAGCTTTGTGCCCGCCCTCACCGGACTGGCCCAGGCCATGGCCGGGCTGGACGCGCTGTGCACCCTGAGCGAGCGCGCCATCACCCTGAACTGGTGCGCGCCCGAGTTCACCCGCGAGCCCTGCATCGACATTCGTGCTGGCCGCCACCCGGTGGTCGAAGCGCGCCTGGCCGAGCTGTCGGGCGGCAGCTTCATCGCCAACGACACGGTCATGGGCCCGCGCCAGCGGCTGCAGATCATCACCGGCCCCAACATGGGCGGTAAATCGACCTACATGCGCCAGGTGGCACTGATCGTGCTACTGGCCAGCATCGGCAGCCATGTGCCCGCCAGCCGCTGCCGCCTGGGGCCCATCGACGCGATCCACACCCGCATCGGTGCCGCCGACGACCTGGCCAATGCCCAATCGACCTTCATGCTGGAGATGACCGAAGCCGCACAGATTTTGCACAGCGCCACGCCGCACAGCCTGGTGCTGATGGACGAGATCGGGCGCGGCACCTCCACCTTTGACGGTCTGGCCCTGGCCAGCGGTATCGCCACCCACCTGCACAACAAGGTGCAGTGCTTTGGCCTGTTCGCCACGCACTATTTCGAACTGACCGAGTTCCCGGCCAGCCACACCGCCGCCATCAACATGCATGTGAGCGCGGCCGAATCGGGCAGCGACATCGTGTTTTTGCACGAGATCCAGCCCGGCCCCGCCAGCCGCAGCTACGGCGTTCAGGTGGCCCGCCTGGCCGGCATGCCGGCAGCCGTGCTCAACCACGCACGCCACGCCCTGCAGGCGCTCGAATCGGGCGCGCAAGACGCCCGCGCCCAGGTGGACCTGTTCGCGCCACCACCCGAGGCCGAGGTCACAGGCCCCACGGCGGTTGAGGCGGCTTTGGCCCAGATCAACCCGGACGCATTGAGCCCGCGCGAAGCGCTCGATGCCTTGTACAGTCTGCAGCGCCTGCTGCCCAAGACCTGAACCATGACTTATTGCGTTGCCGTTAAAACCCGCGCCGGACTCGTCTTTCTGTCCGACTCCCGCACCAATGCGGGGCTCGACCAGATCAGCACTTTCCGCAAGATGATCATTTACGAGAAGCCGGGTGACCGCTTCATGACGCTGCTGTCGGCGGGCAACCTGAGTGTTTCGCAGTCAGTGCGCGAGGTGCTGCAGATCGAAAAACTGGTCGAACCCGGCCAGGACGAGCCACTGACCATCTGGAACGCCAAGAGCATGTTTGACGCGACCCGCGTGCTGGGCGCGGCCGTGCGGCGGGTTTACGAGCGCGACGCTGCCGCATTGCGCGCTGCGGGTGTGGACTTCAATGTGTCCATGATCTTTGGTGGTCAGATCGGCAACGAAGGCATGCGCTTGTTCCAGGTCTATTCACCCGGCAACTTCATCGAAGCGACCGACGAAACGCCCTACTTCCAGATTGGCGAGTCCAAATACGGCAAACCGGTGCTGGACCGCGTCATCACCCCCGACACCCCGCTGGACGAAGCGGCCAAGTGCGCGCTGGTGTCGATGGACTCGACCCTCAAGTCCAACCTGTCGGTGGGCTTGCCGCTGGACATGGTGGTGTACCAGGCAGGCAGCCTGCACACCGACCGCATCATGTGCATCGACGAGCACAACCCTTATTTCAAAATGCTGCGCAGCAGCTGGGGTGACAAGCTGCGCCAAATGTTCGACAGCATCGAAGACCCGATGTGGCATGGCGGCGCAACCGAAGTGCCGCTGATGGTGCCCGCGGCTCGCAACACGCTGCTCAAAAAGATCAGTACACCCGACGAAAAACTGATCTGATGAACGCACGCATTGTCTTCTCGCACGGCAACAGCTTCCCGGCCAGCACCTACCGTGTGCTGTTCGACAACCTGCGTCAGCGCGGCTTTGAGGTGACGGCCATCGAAAAATTCGGCCATGACCCGAAGTACCCGGTCACCAACAACTGGCCTCACCTGGTCGAGCAATTGGCCGACTTTGCGCGCAGCCAGCAAGGCCAAGGCGAGCCAGCTTTTCTGGTTGGACATTCGTTGGGCGGCATCCTCAGCCTGATGTGCGCCGCCCGCCACCCCGAACTGGCGCGCGGCGTGGTGCTGATCGACTCCCCGGTGCTGGGCGGCTGGCGCGCCACCACCCTGGGCCTGGCCAAGCGCACCCCTCTGATCGGCGCCCTGTCACCCGGACGCATCAGCAGCAAACGCCGCAACCACTGGCCCAGCATGGAGGCTGCGCTGGAGAGCTTTCAACACAAAAAAGCCTTTGCCCATTGGGACCCGCAAGTGCTGCGCGACTACATCGCGTATGGCACACACGAGGCAGAGGGCCAACGCGTGCTCAGTTTTGACCGGGATGTGGAAACGGCCATCTACAACACCCTGCCCGACAAACTGGGCAGCCTGCTCAAGCGCCGTCCGCTCAAGTGCCCTGTGGCCTTCATCGGCGGCACGCACTCACAGGAAATGCGTCAGGCGGGCACCGAGTTGACCCAGCAGGTGGTCAAAGGCCGCATCATGATGCTCGACGGCTCCCACCTCATCCCGATGGAAAAACCGCTGGCCACCGCCGCAGCCATTGAAGCCGCCGTTCGCAACATGGAGGCCTGATCAGGCCGACCAGCTGACCCAGCCTGTGTAGTGGGTGCCCAGCACCACCAGGCCGAACACGATCCGGTACCAGGCAAACAGCTCGAAGCTGTGGCTGGAGATGAAGCGCAGCAACCAGCGCACGCACACCCAGGCGCTGATGAAAGACACCACCAGCCCCACCCCAAAGAGCGGCAGATCAGCCAGGCTCAGCAAGGCGCGCTCCTTGTAGAGGCTGTAGGCCCCTGCACCGATCAAGGTCGGAATCGCCAAGAAAAAGGAAAAGTCGGTCGCCGCCTTGCGCGACAGGCCGAGCAGCATGCCGCCAATGATGGTGGCGCCGCTGCGGCTGGTGCCCGGGATCATGGCCAAACACTGCACCAGCCCCACCTTGAGCGCATCGCGCCCGCGCATGTCTTCCACGGCACGGATGCGCACCGAGCTGACCGGACGCCGCTCGGCCCACAAAATGATGAAGCCGCCAATGATGAAGGTGGTGGCCACCACCCAAGGCGTGAACAGATGCGCCTTGATCGCCTTGCCCAGCAGCAAGCCCAGAATGACCGCAGGCACAAAGCCAATGAACACATTCAAGGCGAAGCGCTGCGCCTCCTCCCGGTAAGGCAGCGCCTTGACCGTGTCACGGATCTTGGCCCAGTAAACCAGGATCACCGCAAAGATCGCCCCGGTCTGGATGGCGATGTCAAACACCTTGGCCTTGTCGTCATCAAAGCCCAGCAAGGCGCCAGCCAGGATCAGATGCCCGGTGGAAGATATCGGCAAAAACTCGGTCA
>Ga0228703_1000047_pt1 | contig 134548 bp, 136 predicted proteins | sample McNCre217_Aug_MG_3_FD_178020 | JGI IMG/M metagenome (GOLD analysis project Ga0228703, IMG submission 178020) | Freshwater microbial communities from McNutts Creek, Athens, Georgia, United States - 29-17_Aug_MG | ecosystem: Environmental > Aquatic > Freshwater > Creek | place: USA: Georgia... | reverse complement strand
CTGAGTCCACACGCTCGACTTCGCGGGCCACCAAGCCGTAGCACACATAGTTCAAACCTGCGCCACCGTAGGCTTCAGGAATGGTGGGGCCCAACAAACCCAACTCGCCCATTTCGCGAAAAATAGAAGCATCGGTTTTTTCATGACGGAAGGCTTCCAACACACGTGGGGCCAAACGTTCTTGGCAATAAGCAGCCGCTGCATCTTTGACTTGACGCTCTTCGTCGGTCAATTGCGAATCCAACAGGAATGGGTCAGACCAAGAAAAATGATGACTCGAACTCATAGAAAGATCTTTCACAAATAAATAAAAACGCCGTATCGTAGGGTGGGTTCAGTAGACCATCAACCGATAGTTTCACACTCAGATATGCAATTTTGTATTATCTAAATATTGCCCAATCTACATTTCTTGAATGCGCCGCAAACTCCCCTCCACCCAAGCATTGATTTGCTTTGAAGCTGCTGCTCGGTACGCGAGCTTTACCAAAGCTGCACAGGAATTGGCTTTGACACAAGGCGCTGTCTCGCGCCAAGTCGCGGCACTGGAAGAGATGCTTGGCCTATCACTCTTTAAACGAACTCAGCATGGGATGCAGCTCACGCCGGCAGGCAACGATTACGCGAAGCAGGTCGGCCACCGACTCGCCGCACTTGAGCGTGACACCCTTGATGTCATGAGCGGTCAAGGCAAAAACGAAAGCCTCACCTTGGCGGCGGTTCCAACCTTTGCCTCGCGATGGCTGATTCCCCGTTTGCCCTCATTTGCAACGAGGTTTCCACAACACCACATTCACATCGAAACGCGCACACGTCCTTTCATGTTCAGCGACTCTGGCCTTGATGCTGCCTTGTACGCTGGCACTGCCGAGCAAGTCGCTCAGTGGGCTGGCACACAAGCAACGCACTTGTTGGATGAAGAAGTTCTTCCTGTCTGCAGCCCCACATTGCTTAGAAAAAATCGCCAGTTAACCCCGAAAGACTTGGCTCAAATGCCACTGCTCCAACAGTCCACTCGCCCTGAAGCTTGGCGACAGTGGTTTGATGCGCAAGGCTTAGATGCCCCACAAGCCATGGCAGGCCCTAGATATGAGCTTTTCTCAATGCAAGTTGCCGCCGCCCGACATGGCTTAGGCGTGTCTTTGATGCCGACTTTATTGATCTCCGCAGAGCTCACCCGCGGCGAGTTGGTGATCGCCTGCCCTCATTCGTTGACGGGTTTGCGTGCCTATTATTTGATTGAGCCACAGCACAGTCAAAAACGCGAACTACTCACACACTTCAAAGCGTGGTTGATCTTGCAAAGCAAGAACTGAGTACTTATGGTGGCGTCGCCTAGGTGATTGTCTTGAGTAAATGTCCTATTGACAGGTCAATAGAACTGCCAGACCATCAGGCTCCATGAACACATCCATGCCTCTACCCAAGTACCACCAGGTGTATCTGGTGTTACGTGAGCAGTTGCACGAAGGCAAGTTTGTTGATGGCGTCCCCGGCGAGCTGGCACTGATGCAACAGTTTTCTGTGGCCCGCGTGACGATTCGTCGCGCTTTGTCGCAATTGGCTCAAGAGGGCCTGATTCGGCGCGAGCCAGGTCGTGGCACACGCGCCCTGCTGCAACAACGCGGCGAACAATACAACGCGATGCATCACAAGTCACAACAAGCACGACTCACTGGACTGCTGGAAAACTTGGTGAGCATGGGCTTACGCACAACCGTCAAAGTTCTCTCGGTACAACGTATACCCGCCCCCCATGAGGTCGCCTTGGCCTTGCAAATGCAAGATGGTGAGTTGGCACAAAAGGCGCAGCGTGTGCGCTATACCAAAGAGGGGCCACTTTCTCACATCACCACTTGGGTGCCCGAACGGATTGCCAAAGGATTCGGTCGCAAGGAGCTCACTCAAAAACCCATTCTGATGCTGCTTGAAGAGTCTGGCGTCAAGGTGGGACGCGCGCAACAAAGTATTTCAGCCAAGCTGGCGGACGCCGTCATCGCACAACACTTGGACGTTGCTATCGGCTCGGCTTTGCTGGCTGTGAGTCGCCTAATTTATGACACCGACGACAACCCAATTCAATGGTTACACGGGCTATATCGGCCCGATCGTTACGAATATCAAATGCAGTTGTCGCGCGTCGGCGGCATCGATGCAAAGGTATGGGTAAACAAAGAGTTATCGGCCAACTTTCATTGATTTTTCAAAGGAGCACATCATGACTTCACGTCGTCATTTCATTGGTCAATCGGCCGCCGTAGCTTCGGCTATGGCATTTCCATTGGTGGGAGGTGCACAGCCCAAGCCTGTGAAGGTGGGGGTGATACACCCCGTCACTGGCGCTCTCGCGTACTCAGGACAGCAATGCCGCGAAGGCGTGATGATGGCGATTGAAGACGTCAACAAAATGGGAGGCATCAAGTCTCTCGGCGGGGCCAAGATCGAAGCGCTACTGGGGGATGCGCAATCCACACCACAAGCTGGCGCAGCTGAAGTCGAAAAGATGAACGAAGCAGGCGTCAGCGCCATTGTCGGCGCCTTTGCTTCAGCGATTTGTTTGGCCACGACACAAGCAGCGGCGAAGTACAACTTGCCCCATGTGGTGGATGTCGGCGTCGCAGACCAAATTGTGGAGCGCGGGTTGAAAAACACCTTCCGCTTCGGTCCTGGCTACAAAAAATGCGCCGAAGTGGCCGTGGCCAACCTGCATGTGCTCAACACTGCGGCGGGCAAACCTGCTCGCAGCGTGATGATCATTCATGAAGAGTCACTGTTCGGCACAGGCACCGCCAACCTGTTGGCCCGTGAGCTGCCTGGCTATGGTTACGACGTGAAAGAAATCGTTAAACATGCCAACCCGACACGTGATTTCAACAACATCGTGCTGCGCATGAAACAAGTCAACCCTGACATCGTGATTCCGGCCAACTATTACAACGAGTACGCCTTGCTGGTGCGCACGATGCAACAACAAAAAGTAGTGCCGAAAGCAATCTACTCTGTGCTGGGTGGTGCGGCCTCAAGCTACAAGTTTGTCAAAGAATTCCCGGAGGCTGCTAACGGCATCATCGATTGCAACCACTGGTTCAACCCGCGTGACAAACGCTCGCTCGAGCTCAAAAAACGTGTCGAAGCCAAAGGTTTGTTCTTCAGCTATGAAGTTTTTATGGCCTACACCGCAATGCGCTTGCTGGCCGATGCGATTGAACGCGCCAAGTCAACTGACCGCGCCGCGATCATCGACGCCTTGAACAAGAGCACGTTCTCGGACCACATCATGCCGTACGGTGCTACGCAATTTGTCAACGGACAAAACATGGGCGCTCAGCCTTTGATGACCCAAGTTGTGAAGGGTGACATCAAGGTGATCATTCCACGCGACTACCGCGAAGTCGATCCGATCTTCCCGTTGAAAGCCTAAATCCACCCTCAGAGTCACGCCATGTTTGATCTGTCTATCTTGTTTGCTTCGGTGCTCAACGGCATCACCACAGGTGCTGTCTATGCGTTGATCGCACTGGGTCTTACCTTGATTTATGGCGTGCTGCACATCATCAACTTCGCCCATGGGGCGTCGTTGATGGTGGCGTTGTATGGTGTGTATTTTTTAAAAGAACAATTGGGCATTGACCCTTACTTAGCCCTACCCATCATGGTGCCAGCCATGTTTGCTTTGGGCTACGTGCTGCAGCGTGGCGTCATCAACCGTGCCAGTCACGGCAAAGATGAAAATATTTTGTTAGTCACCTTGGGGCTATCCATCGTTTTGGAAAACTTGGCTTTGTTGTTTTTCAAATCTGACACACGGAACATTGAAACAGCCTACACCTTGACGACAATCAATATTGGCCCCGCCATGATTTCGCTGCCCAAACTGGTGGCCTTTGCGGGTGCACTGGTGGTGTCGGCCGTGTTGTTGGCCGTGATGCGCTACACAGATTTGGGACGCGCCATCCGTGCTGTCGCCAGAGAAAAACAAGGCGCACGCCTAATGGGCATCGATGTAGACCATGTGTACGCCATGTGCTTTGGCATTGGCTTGGCTTGCCTAGGTGCTGCTGCTTGCTTCTTGCTGCCCGCGTACTACGTCAACCCCTTGGTGGGAAGTGGCTTTGTGTTGGTGGCTTTCACGATCGTGGTGCTAGGTGGCATGGGAAGTTTTGTAGGCGCCTTGGTTGGCGGCTTGCTGATTGGTGTGGTCGAGTCGATTGGGGGCTTGTATCTCGGTGAATCACTAGGCCAAGTCGGAATTTTTGCCATCTTCATTGCGGTGCTGCTGTTTCGTCCGCAAGGTTTGTTTGGAGCACGCACATGAAAGATATCCGTGCGATTGCACTCTTTGTACTGCTGGTGGGCAGCATTCCCGTTCTCACGGATTCTGGGGTGGTACTCAACTTCGTGATGATGGCTTTGTACGCTTGCTTGCTGGCACAAGCATGGAATGTATTGGGTGGTTTTGGCGGGCAATTCTCATTTGGTCATGCACTGTTTTTCGGCACGGGTGCTTACATACAAGCGATGGCGCAAGTGCATGCGGGTTGGAACCCTTGGCTCACACTCGTGCTGGCGATGGCGACCAGTGCTGCTGTCGGCGGATTTGTAGGGGCGCTCTCGTTTCGCTATGGCCTCAAAGGGTCTTACTTTGCGCTGGTGACGTTGGCCTTTGCCGAAGTATTTCGCATCGTTGCGTTGTCGGTACCTTTCACAGGAGCCGGTGTCGGTTTGATGCTGCCCTTGCGTGAGTCAATAGGCAACATGCAGTTTGTGACACGGGCTGGGTATGTTTGGTTGATTTTGGGATTAGTGACCCTGGCCTTGTGCCTCACAGCTTGGTTGCGTCATTCACGTTTTGGCGCTTATTTGCAAGCGGTGCGTGACAACGAAGATGCAGCCCGTGCGATTGGCGTCAATCCCTTCAAGGTGAAACTCTGGGCCACCGTGCTGTCAGGTGCCCTAATGGGTGCAGGTGGCGCGTTCTATGTCCAAGTGTTCCAGTACATCGATCCGGGCTTGGCCTTTGGACCGCACACATCTGTCGAAGCGTTGGTCGGGGCCATCGTCGGCGGCATGGGTACCTTGTGGGGGCCCGTGGTCGGCGCGTTGGCTTTGCATGTGCTCGCCGATGTCACACGCAATTTATTCGGGCAATTGCCCGGCATCAATATGGTCGTGTATGGCTGCGTATTGGTATTGATCGTCATGTTCGTACCCCGCGGCGTGGGCAGCATTGGGCAGACTTGGTTCAAACGCACCAAACGCCAAGCCGCCGAAAACAAGGAGAACGCATGAGCTTGTTAGAAGTTAGCCATGTGTCACGCGCCTTTGGTGGGCTGCGCGCCGTTCAGGATGTGAGTCTGAACGTACCAGCCGGTAGTTTGACTGCCTTGATAGGTCCTAACGGTGCAGGCAAAACGACGTTGTTTGCACTGATGTCCGGATTCTTGGTGCCAGACTCTGGGCGAATCACCTTCAACGGGACAGAGATCACAGGTCGTGCGCCGCATCTCAACGCGCAATTGGGTCTGACGCGGACGTTTCAAATTGTTCAACCATTTGCTTCACAAACGGTGCGAGAAAACATTGCCATCGGTGCACACCTTCAGCATGCCTCACGTCGCGAAGCCTTACATGCGGCTGAAGCGGTGGCAGAACGCGTGGGTTTGTTTCATCAACTCGACAAACCCGCCAGTGACTTAACCGTGGCTGGACGCAAACGCTTGGAATTAGCTCGCGCCTTGGCTACACAGCCCAAGCTTTTATTGCTCGACGAGGTGTTGGCCGGATTGAATCCGCAAGAGATTCAAGACATGCTGCCTGTGGTGCGCGGCTTGGTGGCCGATGGTGTGACTGTGCTCATGATTGAACACGTCATGCAAGCGGTGATGAATCTGGCTGAACATGTCTGGGTGTTGGCCCAAGGACAACTGATTGCGCAAGGTGCCCCCGGCGAGGTCACGCAAGACCCACAAGTGATTGAAGCCTATCTGGGCCATGGCACTGCAGCACGTTTGCTCAAAAACCAACAGGAGGCCGTATGAGTGACTTGCTCACAATCAAAGGCCTGCGTGCGGGCTACGGCGCCGTCGAGGTATTACGCGGTGTAGATCTGCACATCGCCCCCGGTGAATTAGTCGCGTTGCTCGGTAGCAATGGTGCTGGCAAAACCACCCTCAATTCCGTGGTCTCTGGTCTTGTGCCCACATGGGCGGGCCGTGTGATGTTTGATAGCCAAGATCTCACGGGCGCGCACTACCGTCGTGTGGTGCAAGCTGGGTTGATTCAGGTTCCTGAGGGACGCAAAGTATTTCCAAACTTAAGCGTATTGGAAAACCTAGAGCTCGGGGCGTTCACACGTGCACGCGAACGCCGCAGCCAAAATTTGGCGCGCGTGTTTGACACCTTCCCTCGCCTGCGCGAACGTGAGACACAACTCGCAGGCACCATGAGCGGCGGCGAACAACAAATGCTGGCCATAGGTCGCGGCCTGATGGCGGAACCGAAACTGTTGATCCTGGACGAACCATCGCTAGGTTTGTCCCCCCTCTTGGTGGAAGAAATGTTCACCCTCATCGCACAGTTGCGTGCCAGCGGCTTGGCCATTTTGTTGGTCGAACAAAACGTGGGGCAATCCTTGGAAATTGCGGATCGTGCGTATGTGATGGAAAACGGCAGCATTCGATTCTCCGGAACATCAACTGAACTGTTGGCCAGCGACGCGCTGCGTCAAGCCTATTTAGGCGTGTGAGGGTGGCCATGCAACGCCAACGTTTTGTTTGTGCTGCCATGCTGCTGTGCCTTGCTTGGGGTTCGGCGAAGGCACAAAACCTCACCACAAATTCGCCCATTCGGATCTTGGTGGGTGCGCCTGCAGGAGGCAGCACAGACACCATGGCGCGTGTCGTCGCGCATGCCATGGGGCAGCAACTCGGACGCACCGTCGTCGTCGAAAACCGTCCAGGCGCGGGTGGCAACTTAGCCGCCGAAGCCGTCGCGCGAGCCACACCGGATGGACAGACACTGCTGATGAGTTTCACCAGCCATGCCATCAATGCATCGCTGTACCCACGCTTGTCGTTTGACCCCGTCAAAGACTTCACCCCCTTGACCTTGGTGTCAACCTCGCCTTCGGTGTTGGTGGCTCATCCTTCATTGCCAGCCAACAACGTGGCTGAATTGATCGCCCTAGCCAAAAGCAAGCCCGGGCAACTCAACTTCGCGATCGGGGCATTGGGTTCTTCGTTGCACTTAGCCGGCGAGGCGTTCAAACTCAAAGCGGGTGTTTTCATTGTGAACATTCCTTACCGTGGCACAGCACCAGCTGTTCAAGATGTGATGGCAGGACAAGTCGATCTGATGTTTGCGGCTGTGGGCAATGTGCAGCAACACATACGCGCAGGCAAACTCAAAGCTTTGGGTGTCACCAGCCCTCATCGCCTGCTTGCTTTGCCCGATGTGCCCGCCATTGCAGACACATTGCCAGGCTTTGAATCGAGTGCTTGGTTTGGCTTGTTTGGTCCCGCCAAATTACCTCCTGACGTTTCACGCACGTGGAGCGAGGCAGCGCGTGCGGCGGTTCAAAGCACCGAGGTACGACGCCGCATTGAAGCCGAAGGCGCGACGGTCGTGGGCAGCAGTCCTCAAGATTTCTCGCGCTTTGTCGTGGCTGACATTGCACGCTGGCGCGAGGTGGTGAAATTTTCTGGAGCCAAACCCGAATGAATCACGCGTCCTCCAGTACACCTCAAACACTGGCCCAAAAGCTCATCGCCCGTGCTGCGAATCGCACCCATGTGGCCGTGGGTGACGTGGTCACTTGCCAAGTGGACTTGGCCATGTTCCATGACTCCTCCGGCCCACGACGCTTGAAACCGATGCTGGAAGAACTGGGGGCCAACATCTGGGACCCTTCAAAGGTTGTTCTCGTGCTCGACCACTACGTTCCAGCACAAGACAGCGATGCGCAGCGCATCGTTCAAATCACACGAGACACTGCCCGTGAGTGGCGCCTGCCCCATGTGATTGACTCTGAAGGCATTTGTCATGTGGTGCTACCGGAACGGGGTCATTTGCGACCCGGCATGTTGTGTGTCGGCGGAGACTCCCACTCGCCCACCGGTGGGGCTTTTGGCAGCTACATGTTTGGCATTGGTGCCACTGAAATGCTGGGCGTATTGGTGACCGGAGAGATTTGGGTTCAAGTCCCTCGCACCTTGCGCATGCGGTGGGAGGGAAAACTGTCACCAGGTGTATGCGCCAAAGACATGATGCTGCACATGATTGCGAAATTCGGCATGAACGGCGGTCAATACCAAGCTGTGGAGTTTGCCGGTGAAGCCGTGATGGCCTTGAACATGCAAGAGCGCATGACCCTCTCCAACATGAGCGCAGAAATGGGCGCACAAGCTGGGCTCATTGCAGCTGACGACACCACCTGTGCGTACCTACGCAGCGTGGGCGTAGGTGAGGATGATTTAGAAAATGCCCATCAGTGGCATACCGATGCCGGCGCGACCTGTGAAGACGTGTTGTTTGATGCCACGCACCTCAGTCCCCAAGTTGCTGCCCCCCACAGTCCTGCCAACACACGTTCCGTCGGTGAATATGGCGAAGTGAAGTTAGACGTGGCTTATATCGGGGCCTGCACTGGCGCCAAACTGGAGGACCTGCGTGCTGCAGCCCAAGTGCTGCGTGGACACCAGGTGGCCCAAGGCGTGCGACTCTTGGTGGCTCCTGCCAGTGCGCGTGATCAAGCACAAGCTGAGCGTGAAGGCGTGATGCAAGTGCTACGCGAAGCCGGCGCGCAGGTATTGCCCAACAGCTGTGGCGCTTGCGCGGGCTATGGCGCGACGTTTGAGGAAGGTGTCACCGTCATCTCCAGCACCGCACGCAATTTCAAGGGTCGCATGGGCCCAGCCAGTGTGCAGGTTTACTTAGCCTCACCTTGGACCGTGGCAGCTTCAGCTTTGCGCGGTCGCATCAGCGATGTCAGGGAGCAGCTATGACCGCTTCACGTGTTTGGAAGTTTGGCGCGGATGTGGACACCGATGTGTTAGCGCCAGGAACCTATATGAAAAATGGCATTGAGGTGATTGCGCAACATTGCTTAGAAGCTTTGCGCCCCGACTTCGCAACGGCCATCCAAGTGGGCGATGTGTTGGTGGCTGGCCATAACTTTGGCATTGGGTCTTCGCGTGAACAAGCCGCGGGAGCTTTGGTCCACCTCGGCGTCCGTGCCGTGATCGCACCGTCGTTCAGCGGATTGTTTTTTCGCAATGCTTTCAATCTAGGGCTGCTGCTGCTGACCTGTCCCGAGGCTGAACAACTGAACGAAGCTGAACTGATCCAACTCGTTCCTGCAGGGGTTCAGCGTGCCGATGGCACCTTGCTGCCCTGCCAGCCAATTCCTGATTTTTTAATGGACATGGTCCATGCTGGAGGTTTGATGAATGTTTTGAAACAACGTAGCCAAGGAACGCGCCATGTATGAGCACACCACGGCTACTGCTCTGGACCCTGTCACGCTCGCCGTGCTCAAGGGACGTTTAGAACAAATTGCGGATGAGATGGACGCAACGCTTTACCGCAGCGCCTTCAACCCCATCATTGCCGAAGCGCACGACGCCTGTCACGGTCTGTACGATGCCCAGAGCGGCGACACCTTGGTACAAGGTAAATCGGGGTTACCCGTGTTTGTGGGCGCGATGGCGTTTGCCGTGCGTGCAGCAGCACGTGTGGCAACAGAGCGCGGAGGCATGGTGGACGGAGACACTTGGTTGTTCAACGATCCGTATGAAGGAGGAACCCACGCCAACGATTTCAAACTGGTACGCCCCTTCTTTCGCAACGGCCAACTGTTTTGCTACCTCGCTTCGGCAGCCCACTGGCACGACGTAGGCGGTGCAGTACCCGGCAACTACAACCCTGCAGCCACAGAGTGCTGGCAAGAAGCCGTGCAAATACCCCCCGTACGCATCGTGCGTCAGGGTCAACTCGATGGCGATGTGTTGGGCATCTTGCGCGCCAACACACGTTTGCCCGATAGCTTATGGGGCGACTTGAATGGCCAGCTCTCTGCCTTGGAACTCGGCGTGAAGCGCTTGGACGGCCTGCTCGATGAATACGGCGATGACGTGGTGCGACAAGCCATGGGCGAATTGCGTAAGCGTGCTTTGGTACTGATGCGTGCGCATATTCAAAACTTGCCCGATGGACGTTACAGCTTTGAAGATGTGCTCGATAACGACGGCGTGAAAGACGAGTTACTGACCATCGCGTTGGACATGACGATTCAGGGCAGTCACATGACCCTCGACTTCTCACGCAGCTCACCGCAATGTGCAGGGCCTGTGAATATTTCGCGCGCCACGGCGGTGGCGGCTTGCTATGTGGCACTCAAACACGTGTTTCCCGATGTCCCCGCTAACGCCGGTGTATTAGATGCTGTGGACTTTGTACTGCCCGATGGTTTGGTGATCACCGCCGAACGCCCTCGCCCCGTGGGCGGCTACACCGAAACCATTTTGCGCATGATCGATGTGATCTTCAGCGCCACCGCCTTGGCGGATCCCAACCGCGCCGTGGCCCATGCCTATGGCACTATCAACGCTTTATCGATCGCTGGGCACCGAACCGATGCCGCACGCAAAGGCCAGCGTTGGGTGATGTTCAGTTTCTTCGGTGGCGGCCATGGTGGTCACAGCACAGGCGATGGCTTGAGCCACAGCAATGCGCCGATCTCAACCGCCACCATTCCACCGTTAGAGATTTTGGAGGCCGCATATCCCGTGCGCTTCACCGAGTGGTCCTTGCGGGCGAATTCAGGCGGCGATGGCACCCATCGTGGTGGACTGGGTGCCGTGTATGAAATTGAATTGCTCGAAGAGAGTGCCGAGGCTTTCATCTTCGGCGAGCGCGGCAAAGCGCCACCCAAAGGTATCGCAGGCGGCGGAGATGCGTTGCCCAATGTGTTTTCATATCAACACGAAGGGCAATGGTGCAAGCCACCCATGGTCTCCAAGATGTTGGGGATCCGCCTCAACAAAGGCGAACGCGTGCGCTTAGAAACACCTGGCGGCGGTGGCTGGGGCCCCGCAGCAGAGCGTCAGGCCACAGCGCGTCAACATGACGTCGCGCTCGGCTATGTCAACGAATCGATCCCCTCTTCTTCAAAGGTCAAACCATGAGTACGCAACACCCTGTCACCCCACACTTGGTGGTTGGTGTCGACGTGGGCGGCACGTTCACTGACTTGTTTGTGTTGGATGAGCGCGATGGCTCCGCCCGCATTGTCAAAGTACCCTCCACCCGTGGCGAAGAAGCGCGCGGGTTTATGAATGGTGTGGTGCGCGTGAGCGAAGGCAACACACCAGATACGTCTTCGGGTGCAATGTCCACACACGGTGTGGCATCGACCTTGGCCACGATCGTGCACGGCACCACTGTAGGTACCAATGCTTTGCTAGAGCGTAAGGTGGCGCGCACCGGCATCATCACCACACGTGGTTTTCGTGACGTACTGGAAATGCGTCGTCGCGATCGTCCCCAAACTTGGGGACTACGCGGTAGCTTCACACCCGTGGTGCCACGCGATCTGCGTGTGGAAGTCGACGAGCGCGTTTTGGCGGATGGCAGCTTGCACACAGCTGTTGACTTGGACCAAGTGCGCACGCAAACCCAAGCCCTGTTAGATGCAGGCTGCGAAGCCGTCTGTGTGTTTTTCATCAACGCATATGCCAACCCTGTCAACGAACAACAAGCTGTGGCAGCTGTGCGCGCTATGTGGCCCAACCCCTACGTCACGTCGGCCAGCGAAGTGCTACCTGAGATTCGAGAGTTCGAGCGTTGCTCGACCGCCACCTTGAACGCAGCCTTGCAACCCGTGGTGGGCAGCTACCTCGCCAAACTAGAAGACGACTTGCGCACGCAGGGTTTCAGCGGCGAGCTGCTCATTGTGCAAAGCAACGGTGGCGTGATGTCACGCGAGACGGCATGTGATGTGCCTGTACGCACTGCACTGTCAGGTCCAGCAGCTGGCGTGATTGCCTGTGCAGCCGTGGCGCGTGCGTCGGGCTATCCCAATGTGATCACGGGGGACATGGGAGGCACATCGTTTGATGTGTCGCTGGTGGCCGAGGGAGAAGCCTCGCTGGCCGCTCAAACCTCCATCGAGTTTGGGTTGGTCGTGCGATCGCCCATGATTCAAATTGAAACCATTGGCGCTGGGGGTGGCTCCATCGCATCGGTAGACGCCAGTGGCATGTTGCAAGTCGGTCCCGAATCGGCGGGCAGCATTCCTGGGCCCGTGTGCTACGGCCGAGGCAACACCCGCCCCACAGTGACCGATGCCAACGTGGTGTTGGGGCGCATTGCTGCCGACCGTCCCTTGGGCGGTGGTTTGTTGCAAGCGCTCGATGCCAAAGCCGCAGAGGCTGCGATTCAAACCCACGTCGCAGCGCCTTTGGGGTTAGATGTCTTAGCCGCTGCCGAAGCCATCTTGACCGTGGCCAATGCCAAGATGGCAGGTGCCATTCGCGTGGTGTCGATTGAACGTGGACACGATCCCCGCCAGTTTGCCTATATGCCCTTTGGCGGTGGTGGCGCTTTGCATGTGTGCGCGATGATGCGCGAGGTGGGTGTCACCACAGGCATCGTGCCGCGTTACCCCGGTGTCACATCCGCACTGGGCTGCGTGATGGCCGATATGCGTCATGACGCAGTACAAACCTTGAACAAGTCGCTGGTTGATTTGGACTTGGCTCAACTCAAGTCTCGCTTGGCCAACTTAGCCGAAGCTTGCCAAAAACGCCTCGACTCTGCCGGTGTGCGATTTGAACGGGTACAAGAACTGGTCGCACTGGACATGCTGTACATGGGCCAAACCCATACCTTGCAAGTGCCATTGAACCCGACTGACATCAGCAGAGAAAGCATTCAAGCGGCGTTTGAAAAAGCCTATGCCGCATCGTTTGGCCGCGTACTCACAGGCATGGTGATTCGCGTCATGAACCTGCGCTATGCACGCATTGGCGTGCGTCCTAAATTTGACCTCGCGGTCCTCGCCCCGAAAGGAGCTGGTAGCACCCACTCGCTTGGGGTGCAACGTGTGTATCACGCCGGTCAGTGGTGGGACGCTCAACGCTATGCACGCTTGGACTTGCCGGTGTCAACACAAGTCGCAGGTCCAGCGATTCTGGAACAGGCCGACACCACCGTGTGGCTCGAGCCTGGTTTTACGGCAAGGGTCGACACTTTGGGGAATTTGCTGGTTGAAAGGAACACGCCATGAAGCACGCCACATCGGGTCGCATCGGTCTGGTGATCGTCGATTTGCAAAATGATTTTCTGGCTCCTGAAGGTGCTTATGCCAGAGGCCAGACCGTCAGCGCAGAGGCCCTGCTCTTGCCTGCACGCGTCGCCCCAGTGGCCCAAGCCGTCAAACAACACCGCGGCTTGGTGGCCTCTAGTTTGTTCACGTTGTGGCCAGATGCCGAGGGGCAGCCCATGATCTCACCACACCTCTTAGAACGTCGCCCATTTTTACGCGCGGGTGACTTTGCCCCGGGCAGCTGGGGTCAAGCCAATGTGGAGGCGATTGCCCCGTGGGTGGATGTGTCGGTGTGCAAGGTGGCGTACTCCGCGTTTTTCAACACCCAACTCGATTGGGTGCTGCGCCGTGCAGGTGTGGACACCGTCGTCGTCTGCGGCATTGTCACCAACGGCGGTGTCGCGAGCACCGTGCGCGATGCACACATGCGTGACTACCGCACCGTGGTGCTGAGCGACGGCTGCGCCACGTTCACCGATGCCGCACATCAAGCAGCGATGACCGACATGGCTTCGGTTGCTGAGGTGATGACCTGTGCGCAATTTCTAAACACGCTATGACACCCACCGTCGAACGCGTTGCAAACTTCAACGCACCCGTGCACACCACGGTGGCGATTGTGGGAGGCGGCGCTTGTGGTCTGACAGCCGCGTTGACGCTGCATCAACTGGGCGTGGACTGCGTCGTGCTGGAGCGTGACGCGTTGCCGACGGGCTCGACTGCCTTGTCCTCAGGGTTTGTGCCAGCCGCAGGGACTCAAGCACAGCAAGCACAAGGCATTCATGACTCAGCCGAGAAGTTTGCGCAAGACATTCAGGCCAAGGCACATGGCCAAGCTTCACCTGCTTTGGTGGAGGCGTACAGCCGTGCGATTGGCCCTGCGATGGATGCCTTGGCACACCATCATGGAATCCCATGGCACGTGTTGGACACATTTTTGTATCCTGGCCACAGCATGCACCGTATGCATGCGGTTCCCGAAAAAACGGGCGCAGGTTTGATGTCGCGTCTGCACAGTGCCGCTGATGCCGCTGGTGTGGTGGTACTCACAGAAGCGCGTGTGTGCACGCTGTATACCAACGACTTAGACCAAATCTTGGGCTTGGGGTTTCTTCGCCCCGATGGCCAGCTCGAACAACTCAGTTGCAACACCGTGCTGCTGGCTTGCAATGGTTTTGGCGGAAATACGGACCTGGTCAAAACCTTGCTGCCTGAAATGCGTGACGCACTGTATGCAGGCCACGCGGGTAACGATGGCAGTGCCATTCAGTGGGGACAACAACTGGGAGCACACTTGGCTGACTTGGGCGGTTACCAAGGACACGGTTCATGGGCTATACCGCAAGGTGCCTTGATTTCGTGGGCCTTGATGATGGAAGGCGCAGTACAGATCAATGCGCAAGGCCAACGTTTTCATGATGAAACACAAGGCTACTCAGAAGCCGCCGTGCATGTCTTGGCACAGCCCGGGGGGATCGCATGGAATGTGTTTGATGACCCTCTGCTCCGCTTTGCCCAAGACTTTCCCGACTTTTGTGAAGCGCAAGCCGCCGGTGCAGTGCATCGCTGTGCCGATGTCGCGGCGCTGGCAGCGCACATCGGCTGCGATGCTGTGGTCTTGAGCAAGACCCTCGCTGACGTATGTGAAGGCGTTGAACCCGTGACAGGGCGTCATTTCAAACGATCGCTGACTGCACCATTTCATGCGGTACGTGTCACAGGTGCGTTGTTTCACACGCAAGGTGGCCTCGATATCAATGCGCATTGCCAAGTGTTACGCCCAGATGGCCTCCCCTTACCCAACCTCTTGGCTGCAGGCGGCGCAGCGCGCGGTGTGTCGGGCGATGCGGTGTGGGGCTATTTGTCCGGCAACGGATTGCTCAGTGCGATAGCGGGTGGCTACATTGCCGCACACACGGCAGCACGCAGCGCACCAACAGCAAACACATCCCTCCAAGAGACGACGCCATGAACTTGAAACAACGCCTGAACCAACCCGAAGTGCTGCTGGCACCCGGCGTGTATGACGCATTCAGCGCTTTGATTGCTGAACAGGCAGGCTTTGAAGCCCTGTACCTGTCAGGCGCATCGATCGCCTACACCTTGCTAGGCAGATCCGACATCGGTCTCAGCACGGTGACAGAGGTGGCCCACACCTTGGCACACATCACTGACCGTGTGCGTGTGCCTGTCATCGTTGACGCCGACACGGGCTTTGGAAATGCCTTGAACACGCAACGTACGGTGCGCGACTTTGAACGTGCAGGCGCAGCGATGATTCAGTTGGAAGATCAAACTTTCCCTAAGCGTTGCGGCCATTTAGATGGCAAAGGCGTTGTACCCATGGCAGAGATGGAAGGCAAGTTGCATGCAGCACTGGATGCACGCAACTCACCCAACACCTTGATCTTGGCGCGCACTGACGCAGTTGCGGTCGAGGGGTTTGACGCTGCGCTTGAACGTGCCGAGCGTTACCTCGCGTGCGGCGTGGATGCTTTGTTCATTGAAGCAGTGCGCACGCCTGAACAAATGGACATCGTCTGCCAGCGATTTGGGTCACGGATCCCCCTGTTAGCGAATATGGTCGAAGGTGGCAAAACCCCGGTTCAAAGTGCCGAGGTGTTGAGGCAACGCGGCTACAAAATTGTCATTTTCCCCGGTGGCACGGCCCGTGCAGTGGCACACACGCTGCAAGGCTATTACGCCAGCTTGCGTGAACACCAAACCACCTTACCGTGGCAAAACCAAATGCTTGACTTCGATGGTTTGAATGCGGTGATTGGTACACCAGAGTTGCTCGCCCAAGGGAAGCACTACGAAGGTCATCCCAATAGTTGATCACCCGTAATGTTGATGCACCAACTGCTTTAACAACTCATTGGCATAACGCGTCAGTTGCGTTGCGGGTCTGGCCTTAGGAACGGCAACAGTAAATCTATTCTTGATGAACGGTGCATAAATTTTTGCAACATACAACGGCGTCGAGGCTGGCCATGAGTTCAAGGCACTGACTGGCAAGACGGTATTGGCCACACCGCGCGCCACCAAAGGCAATACGGTTTGGATTGAATCCACTTCAGCAACCACACGAAGCACAAGGCTTCGAGGCTTGGCTTCTTGCTCAAGCAATTGGCGCAAGGCGTGCTGCCCACTTGGCATGATCAAGTCATATTGAATAACGTCTGCCAACTTGATTCGTGGTGGCAAAGTGTGTGACGAAATCAAGACCAAGTCCTCACGCAATAATGTTTCGATCATCAACTGCGGTGAATGCGGTGGATCAAACAACACCGCCAAATCTACCCGTCCTGCAATCAGCCACTCCCGTAGTGAAGCGCTCAAGCCTTCGGCAACGCTGATAGAGGCATCTGGAAATTGATGACGGAAACTTTGAACCAAATCCGTCGTGATGGTATGCGCCACGCGTGGCGGCAACCCAATGGTCAAGCGCCCACGCGGACTTGAGTGACGTTCACGCATATCTGCGCGTGCTCGCGCCACGCCATCAAACAGACCGCGTGCATGCACCAATAAGGCCTGCCCCGTATCGGTGGGCTCGATCCCTCGCCCATGACGAGTGAACAAACGGTGCCCCACCTCGTCTTCGAGCAATCCAATTTGACGACTCAACGCGGGCTGTGACATATCAAGGATGACCGAGGCACGACTGACGCTGCCTGCATCCACGACCGCGACGAAATATTCCAAGCGTTGCAAATTCATTTGATACACCTTCAAAATATATCTTTTACAGATATCTAATATCCACTTTAAGCATACCAAAACACACGCAAGATCGACACAATCCAAGACACGATGCAACCCTCTCCTGACTTGGCAACTCTCATCCAAACTTATCTGCCAACACCTACGACTGCGCAGATTCGCTTGCCTGCAAACGCTTGCGATGCGCATGTCCATGTGTTTGGCCCTGTCGCGCGTTTCCCCTATGCAGCTTCACGCAGCTTCACCCCCGTAGAGGCGCCTAAAGAAAAGCTTTATGCGCTGCATAAACAAATGGGCATTGATCGTTGCGTGATCGTCCAATCCATGATTCACGGCCTTGATAACGCTGTCGTGGCTGACGCGATTGCAACAGGACAAGGGCGTTACCTCGGCGTGGCGCTGGTCAACACAGAGATCAGTTCAGACGAGCTTGGGCGTTTGGCCAAGCAGGGCTTTCGTGCCGTGCGCTTCAACTTCATGAAGCACCTAGGTGTAGGCGCCAATCCACAAGCCTTGGTGGACTTGACGCATCGATTGGCAGACCACCACATGCATTTGCAAGTGCACTTCGACCCAAGCCTGATCGATGACTTGACACCTTGGTTCGCACGCTCTGCGGTGCCAGTGGTGATTGACCATATGGCTCGTGTGGACGCCACGCAAGGTTTGCAAAGTCATGCGTTTCAAGCCTTGTGTCATTTGTTGGATGACGAACGTTTTCACGTCAAAGTCAGCGGCATTGACCGCGTGAATGAAAAATTACCGATCGATACACCGCCATACCCACGAGGTATCGAATTGGCCGCGTATTTGGTGCGCACATTTCCGTCACAGTGTCTTTGGGGAACCGACTGGCCACACCCCAACCACACCCACATCCCAGACGACGGCGTATTGGTCCAAGCGCTAACAGACATCGCCCCCACGCCCACGCTGTTGCAACAACTGCTGGTGGACAACCCGCAAAGTTTGTATCGCTTCGACACTTCAACCACATTTCATACGACATGACACAACACACAGGAAGAATGCAAAACAAGGTAGTCTTGGTCACAGGCGCTGGCTCTGTTGGCCCCGGCTGGGGCAACGGTCGGGCAATTGCGGTTCGCATGGTGCAAGAAGGCGCACGCGTGATGGCACTCGACTTACAGAGCGACCGATTAGAAGAAACGCTGCGCTTAGGCCAGCAAGCGCAAGCGACACACCAAGGCGAAATCGCGTCCATAACATGCAACGTCACCTCGGCGGCGTCGATTCAAACCGCCGTTGAAGCCACCTTGAAACGTTTTGGGCAAATCGACGTGCTGATCAACAACGTGGGCGGTTCTGCGGCAGGTGGGCCCGTGGAAATGAGCGAGGAAGTGTGGGATGCACAGATCGACCACAACCTCAAAAGCGTCTTCATGATGTGCAAACATGTGCTGCCACACATGCTGGAACAAGGTGCAGGCAATGTCGTCAATATTGCATCCACATCCGGTATCCGGTGGACAGGCTCAGCGCAAGTGGCCTATGCAGCAACCAAAGCCGCCGTCATTCAAATGAGCCGTGTGATGGCCGTTCAATACGCAAAACAAGGCATTCGCGTCAACACGGTGGTGCCTGGTCAACTGCACACGCCCATGGTTGAAACGCGACTGGCCAAACAACGTGCAGGTGGCGATGTGCAAACGCTACTCACCCAACGTCAAGCACGCATTCCGTTGCCTTTCATGGGTGATGGCCAAGATACAGCCAATGCGGTTTTATTCTTGGCCAGCGAGGAGGCACGTTTCATCACAGGCACGGAAATTATTGTGGATGGTGGTATGACTGTTCGTTGCGATTAAGGAGAAGCATCATGCGTTTTTTGTTCAAAAATAATCTCACTCAATTCATCGCCACATGCCTACTTGCAGGCATGGTCACTGCGGCATCGGCACAAAGCAAAGTGACCAAAATCTATGTGGCATTTCCCCCCGGTGGACCTGTTGACTTTGTCGCGCGCACCTTGACTGAACAACTGGGCAAAGAGTTGGGACAAACCGTCGTGGTTGAAAACAAACCCGGCGCCAACGGTGCAATTGCCGCCGACGCGCTGATGAAAGCCCCTGCTGATGGCCAAACCCTATGGCTAACGAGCGTGGGCGCTGTCGCTATCAACCCATCGCTTTATCCTAATTTACCGTACGACCCAATGCGTGACCTGGCACCTGTGTCGCTGGTGGTCAACAACGTGGAGTTATTAGTGGTTCACCCCAACGCCCCCGTCAACTCCCCCCAAGAATTCATTCAATGGAGCAAGCAAAAAGGTGTAACCATGGCATCCTCCGGAACGGGTAGCGTGCCGCATTTGGCCATGGAGTTATTGGCGGACGCCACCAAAACCGATTTGACCCATGTCCCTTACAAAGGCGCAGCCCCTGCCATCACCGATGTCATGGCCGGTCATGTGGACGGATTCTTTGGCGATATTCCTGGCTTGATGACGCACATTCGCAGCGGCAAGTTAAAAGCAGTGGGGTTGGCATCGACACGTCGTCACCCGTTGTTTCCGGACGTCAAAACTTTTCAGGAAATGGGCGTGAATGGCGTGGATTCAGACAACTGGTATGCCTTGTTCACACACAAAGGCATAGCCGCTGCTGATTTGGAACGCATCAACCAAGCGGTACGTCGAACGCTGGCCAATGAAACTGTGCGCAGCAAATTGATCACTTCAGGCGCCGAGCCTGCTGGCTCTACCCCCTCGGAATTAGCGACTGTTTTGAAAAACGACATGGCTAAATGGGGCCGTGTGATTCGTGACAAGAAGGTCAAGCCTGACTGATCAAGCAAAGGTTCAACATGACATCTGCCACACGTCTTGCACCGATTCAACCAGATACCCGACCCGAATTGGCCGAACTGGAGGCGAAGATTATTCGCAAGCGCGGCAAGATTACCCCCCTGTATCAGCACCTGCTCAACAGTCCTGAGATGGCCCAAGGTTGGGAAGAGTTTTTGAGCGCCGTCCGCCAGCGAAACAGCTTGCCGGCTGATTTGCGCGAACTGATCATCTTGCGAGTGGCGGTGTTGAACCAAGCACCGTATGAATTTGAGGCGCATATCACGCATGCGCGCCAAGCGGGCATCAGCGACGTCAAGATTCAAGCCGTCAAAGAAACAACCATTTCATCGCTGTTCACCACACACGAACAACTTGTTTTGAAATTAGCGGACACCATGACCCAACAAATTCATGTACCCGACGCGTTGTTTGCACAAATTGCACAGCACTATGCGGGCAAGGAGTTACTCGACTTGTGCATCACCATTGGTGCGTACAACATGGTTTCGCGCGTACTCGTGGCACTGCACATCGGGCACTGACATGCAAAAGAACACGACACACTGCCTGCTGCTCAAGTCATCGGCATCATTTGCCACAGGAACTGACGTGCGTTGGCTGGACGTATTGCAAGCCCACTTCTCTTGTCAGATCAGATTGCAATCGGTGGCGACGGCCAAAGCAGAAAACAGTCTCCCGATGCATCATGTGTATCTGCATTTTGAAGAGCCTCAACCGTTCAGCGCCGATGATGTGATGTCTGCTGAAAAAATTTGGCATGGTCTCTCCGGCCACAAAGCAGATGTATCGCGACTTCAACTCGCCATGCGCCGACCAGGCGCGACACATCATGCACCCACCAGCGTGCACTACGTCGTAGAAACCGATCCCGAAGAGGGTTGGAAAGATGAAATTTTTCACTGGTATGACGAAGAACATATGCCCGGATTGGCTGAAGTCCCAGGCACAGTGATGGCACAACGCTTCTTGAATCTGGACCATTCCCCCCTGTCATTTGCCTGCTACGACCTCACACATGCAGAGGTTTTGACGTCACCCGCTTGGCTGGCCGTACGAGCTAGCGCGTGGAGTGACGTTTGCCGCCCACACTTCACCAACACGTTACGAACCTTCTTCGAAACCGTTCACGCCTCACAACAAAGGAATTTCTCATGACACGAAATTGGCACACGATGCTTTCATGTTTGTTTTCAGGTTTGGTATTGGCCACAGGAGCGTCGGTTTTGCACGCAGCTGAAAATGACTACCCCAACAAACCCGTCTCTATCGTGGTGGCCTACGCCCCCGGTGGCCAAGGCGATACTTTTGCGCGCTTGGTCAGCGACAAGCTCAGCGTCACTTACAAGCAACCCGTAGTGGTAGACAACAAACCAGGCGTCTCAGGGACCGTGGGCACGCGCATCGCAGCCAAAGCAAAGAACGATGGCTACACCTTATTACTGGGTCAGACCGGCGAAATCACCGTCAATCGACTGCTGATCAAAGACATGGGCTACGACCCCATGAAAGAATTGGTACCCGTTGTGCTGATTGGCAATGCCCCACTGGTGATGCTGGCTCCGGCTGATGCACCTTACAACACGGTTGCCGAATTTATTCAACAAGCACGTGTGAAGCAAGGTGATTTCAGCTATGGCTCAGTAGGCGCAGGCACACCGGGCCATTTGGCGGCGGTGGCGCTTACGTTGGGTGCAAAAATCAATATGGTGCATGTACCTTACAAGGGCGTCGGTCCACTGATGTCAGATTTGATGGCCGGTCGTTTGCACGTTTTCTTCAGCAGTGCGTCAGCAGCAGTCCCGCAAATCAAAGGCGGCAAGCTCAAAGCGCTAGCCGTCACCACCCCCCAACGGATGACGTCAATGCCACAAGTACCCACCGTGGCGGAATCGGGTTTACCTGGTTTCAGCTACACCTTATGGGGAGGCTTGTTTGCACCCGCGGGCACACCTGCGACGGTGATTGAAAGTTTGAACAAAGAAGTCAACAACATCTTGGCCTCACCTGACATCAAATCACGACTGGATGCTGACAATGTGTCGGTCCCCAAAAATACTCCCACCGAATTTTCAGAGTATGTCAAAGCAGAAGCAGCGAAATTTGAAAAACTTGTCAAAGACGCAAATCTGAAAGCTGAGCAATAAGCCATGAAAATTGTTGTACTTCCCGGCGATGGCATTGGCCCTGAAACCATGGCTGCCACCGTTTCAGTTTTAGAAACTGCTTCAAAAAAATTCGACCTTCAACTCGACTTGCAGTACGACCTCGCAGGTCATGACAGCTTGAAACAGTACGGTGCCACCGTCACACAAGCCTTGCTAGACAAAGTCAAGCAAGCCGATGGTTTGATGCTAGGCCCCATGGCTACGTATGACTTCAAAGACGAATCCAAGGGCGAAATCAATCCGTCAATGTTCTTCAGGAAACAACTGGACCTTTTTGCAAATATTCGTCCTGCACGCACTTATGTCGGTGTGAAAACGATCACATCAGACTTTGATTTGATCGTGGTGCGTGAAAACACCGAAGGGTTTTATGCCGATCGCAACATGGCTGCGGGTAATGGTGAGGTTTTGGTCACCCCCGATGTGGGCATTGCAATGCGACGCATCACCCGCGAATGTTGCGAGCGTATTGCGCGCAGCGCGTTTGAGTTGGCCATGCAACGTACAAAACATGTGACGTTGGTACACAAACACAACGTGCTCAAAATCACTGACGGCATTTTTCTGGATGCTTGCCATCAAGTGGCGAAAGATTTTCCGGAGGTGAAGGTCGATGATTTCATCGTTGATGCCATGATGGCCCATGTGGTTCGCGCACCCAAACGATTTGATGTCATCGTGACCACCAATATGTTTGGCGATATCTTGTCCGACCTCACTGCCGAATTGTCTGGCAGTCTAGGAATGGGAGGATCTTTGAATGCCGGAACTCACCACGCCATGGGACAAGCTGCGCATGGCTCTGCCCCAGATATTGCGGGACAGAACATTGCCAATCCGTTCTCATTGATATTGTCTGCCGCCATGCTGCTGCGTTGGCATGCACAACGCAGCAACCGTGATGTGTTTGCGCATGCAGCCACCCGCATTGAAAACGCCGTCGCACACTGTGTGGCACACGGTCAATCGACTCGTGACGTGGGTGGCAACCTCGGCACCCGCGCCACGGGTGACGCAGTCATTGCCCAATTGATGATGGCATGAGTCATGTCGTCCGTCTCCACGATGTTGTTGCTTGGGGTTGCGACACGCATGTGCATGTGATCGGTGACACAACGCAATATCCCATGGTGTTAGACCGGCATTACACCCCCGGGCCTGCCAGTACCGCTGAATTACAGAAACACTTAACAGGCCAAGCCTTGGGTCGGGTCGTGATCGTGCAGCCCAGCGTGTATGGCACCAATAACCAGTGTTTACTTGATGCGCTATCAGCACTCGGCCCGAACGCCAGAGGCATTGCTGTGCTGGATGAAAACATAACAGCCTCAGCCTTGCAAGACATGGATGCTCGCGGCATTAGAGGTGTCCGATTAAACTTTGAAAGCTCGGCCAATCACGAAATTCATCATCTTCAAGCGGCGCTAAATCATTGGGCGCCACGTATTGCGTCATTGGGTTGGCACATTCAGGTTTATGCGCCCTTTGAAATGATTGCAGCATGTGCTCTCACGATCAAAGCATTACCCACACCTGTCGTGCTAGATCACTTTGCACTATGGCCCTCGGCTGAACCCAACACGTCTGCTGAGCGTGCGCTACTTCAATTGCTAACCGAGGGGCATGTCTACATCAAACTGTCCGCCAGTTATCGCTTGCCAACATTGCGTGCCCATGATTTGCAACAAATCGCACATCGTTTGCTGCAGGCGCAGCCAGAACGTTTGCTTTGGGGCAGTGACTGGCCACACACCAACAGAGAGCCGGGAGTGCACCACCACTTAGTGAGTCGGTATCGAGCTATTTCTTCAACCCAACTTCTCGGCGAACGTGCGCAATGGCTGAATACGCCCCGCTTGCAACATCAAGTATTGGTAACCAACCCTGCCAAACTCTACCGTTTTTGAAACCACCCACTGAATCTCGGATGATCAACAAAATATCCCCCACCATCTCGCAAGCGCTTGCGAATGTGCAAGACGGCGCCACCGTACTCATTGGCGGCTTTGGTACCGCTGGCATTCCCATCGAACTGATTGACGGATTGATCGCGCAAGGTGCACGAGAACTCACCGTAGTCAACAACAATGCAGGAAACGGCGATACCGGATTGGCCGCCTTGCTCAAGACTGGGCGTGTGAGAAAGATCATTTGCTCTTTTCCGCGTCAAGCAGATTCTTTTGTTTTTGACGACCTGTATCGCAATGGAAAAATTGAATTAGAACTGGTTCCGCAAGGCAATTTAACCGAGCGGTTACGTGCGGCAGGTGCTGGCGTCGGTGCGTTTTTTACGCCAACGGGTTTTGGTACCGAATTAGCAAAAAACACAGATGGCAGTCCTAAAGAAACGCGGCGTATCAACGGCAAAGACTATGTACTCGAATACCCGATACAGGGCGACTTAGCGCTGATCAAGGCCGAGGCCGGAGATCGTTGGGGCAACCTGACTTATCGAAAAGCGGCGCGCAATTTCGGGCCCGTCATGGCTGCAGCAGCCAAGTTCACCGTGGCCACGGTGCACCACATTGCAGAGTTGGGAGAGTTAGACCCAGAGGCCATCGTCACGCCGGGTATCTATGTCTCGAAGATTGTGAAGATCGACCACGTTGCCACTCAAGCGGGTGGTTTTAAATCCGCCTGAGGAACAAAGGAACACCATGTACACCAAGCGCAGCAAAAATGAGTTGGCACAACGAGTGGCACAAGATATTTTTGATGGAGCCTATGTCAATCTTGGAATTGGTCAACCCACGCTGGTAGCGAACCACATTCCTGCGTGCATCGAAGTCGTGCTGCATAGCGAGAACGGCATCTTGGGCATGGGCCCTGCCCCGACAAAGACCGAAGAAGACTACGACCTAATCAACGCTGGTAAGCAACCGGTCACGCTGCGTGCAGGAGGTGCATTTTTTCATCACGCCGACAGCTTCGCCATGATGCGCGGGGGGCACTTAGATATTTGTGTGCTGGGGGCATTTCAAGTATCGGCCAAAGGAGATTTAGCGAACTGGAGCACTGGTGAGCCAGGCTCTATTCCCGCTGTCGGAGGCGCCATGGATCTGGCCATCGGTGCCAAGCAAACTTGGGTCATGATGGATTTATTAACCAAAACGGGAGAGAGCAAAATCGTTCAAAATTGCACTTACCCCCTCACTGGAATTAGTTGCGTCAAACGTATTTACACCGACCTCGCAACCCTCGAATGCACTCCCAAGGGGTTGAAACTGATCGATACCGTTAACGGCTTAACGCATGCTGAACTTGAGAGATTATTGGGTATCCCTGTGATGGCATGACGGCTACCAAGATAACTCGGTAAAAGAAAAAAGGCACTTACCTCACGATAAGTGCCTTTTCTATTGGAGGCGCGACCCAGAGTCGAACTGGGCTAAACGGATTTGCAATCCGGTGCATAACCGCTTTGCTATCGCGCCATTCACTTTGACGAAAAAGGGAAGCATGGTGTGCTTCCCTTATCGAATTTGGAGCGGGAAACGAGGCTCGAACTCGCGACCTCAACCTTGGCAAGGTTGCGCTCTACCAACTGAGCTATTCCCGCATAAGACGCATATTCTAGCGCATTTTTTACCCTGTTTTGGTGTGCGCTAGAAAAATCTTAATGCTTGACCGCTTCGGCTTTCGAAGCCGCATCAGTCGCCGATGCAGCCGCAACAGCTGGCACCTCATCAGGCAGAGGTGTTGGCATTTTTTCCAACGCAATTTCAAGCACTTTGTCGATCCAACGAACCGGCACGATCTCCAAACCGTTCTTCACGTTTTCTGGAATCTCTTGCAAGTCTTTCACGTTTTCTTCTGGAATCAACACGGTCTTGATACCACCGCGCAAGGCTGCCAACAGCTTCTCTTTCAAGCCGCCGATGGCTGTGACTTCACCACGCAAGGTGATCTCACCGGTCATCGCCACATCTGCGCGCACAGGAATACCTGTGAGGGCCGAAACCAAAGCGGTGGTCATGGCGGCACCCGCGCTTGGACCATCTTTAGGCGTCGCGCCATCTGGCACGTGAATGTGGATGTCGCGTTTTTCGAGCAACTCTTCCGAAATACCCAAACGACGGGCACGGCTACGCACCACAGTGCGAGCGGCTTCGACAGACTCCTTCATCACATCGCCGAGTGAACCCGTGCGCGTGATGGTGCCCTTACCAATCATGATGGCAGCCTCAATGGTCAACAAATCGCCGCCCACTTCGGTCCAAGCCAAGCCGACGACTTGACCCACTTGGTTATCGGCCTCAGCACGGCCATAGGTGTACTTGCGCACACCAAGGAAGTCGGGCAAGTTATCTGCGGTCACCTTGACCTGTGGCGTCATTTGCTTGAGCAACAAAGCCTTGACCACCTTGCGGCAAATCTTGGACATTTCACGCTCAAGCGAACGCACACCTGCCTCACGTGTGTAGTAGCGCACGATGTCGCGCACAGCGGCTTCGTCCACCGACAGCTCGGCGTCTTTCACACCATTGTTTTTCATTTGCTTGGGCAGCAAATACTTCATGGCGATGTGCGTTTTTTCGTCTTCGGTGTAGCCCGACAAACGAATCACTTCCATACGGTCCAACAACGCTGGCGGGATGTTCATCGAGTTGGAGGTTGCCACAAACATCACATCGCTCAAGTCGTAGTCGACTTCCACGTAGTGATCGGCAAACTTGTTGTTTTGTTCAGGATCCAACACCTCGAGCAAAGCGCTAGAAGGGTCACCACGCGAATCCATGCCGAGCTTGTCGATTTCGTCAAGCAAAAACAGTGGGTTACGCGTGCCAACCTTGGTCAAGCTTTGCAAGACCTTGCCTGGCATTGCACCAATGTAAGTGCGGCGGTGACCTCGAATTTCAGCCTCATCGCGCATACCGCCCAAGGCCATGCGCACGTACTTACGCCCTGTCGCTTTCGCGATGGATTGGCCCAACGAGGTTTTACCCACACCAGGAGGGCCTACCAAGCAAAGAATAGGTGCCTTCACCTTGTCCACGCGCTGTTGCACAGCAAGGTATTCCAAGATACGGTCTTTGACTTTGTCGAGGCCGTAGTGGTCTTCGTTCAACACGTCTTCGGCATTGCCGAGGTCGTGTTTGATTTTGGTTTTTTTATTCCACGGCAAACCCACCAACACATCCAGGAAGTTGCGCACCACAGTGGCTTCGGCTGACATGGGTGACATGAGTTTGAGTTTTTTCAACTCAGCCTCAGCCTTTTTGCGTGCTTCTTGAGGCATGCGCGCAGCCTTGATCTTTTTCTCGATCTCTTCAATATCCGCGCCCTCTTCGCCTTCACCCAGTTCTTTCTGGATGGCTTTGACCTGCTCGTTCAGGTAGAAGTCGCGTTGATTTTTTTCCATTTGGCGCTTAACTCGGCCACGGATTTTTTTATCGACGTTGAGAATTTCAACTTCACGTTCGATCTGCTCAAACAAGTTGGACAAACGCTCGCGCACAGGCGACAAATCGAGCACCACTTGCTTGCTCTCGAGCTTCAAAGGCAAGTGCGCAGCAATGGTGTCTGCCAATCGGCCTGCATCGTCAATGCTGGCAATGGAAGTCAAAATTTCAGGTGGGATTTTTTTATTCAGTTTGACGTATTGGTCAAACTGCTGCATCACTGCGCGGCGCAAAGCCTCCACCTCGCTGCCGGCTTCGGCGGGCAACACTTCGATAGGCGTCACGTGCGCAGTGAAATGCGATTCACCATCTTCGATGCCATCGACCTTGGCGCGTTGCTGGCCTTCCACCAACACCTTCACCGTGCCATCGGGCAGTTTGAGCATTTGCAAAATGGTTGAGACACAGCCCACTTCAAACATGTCAGTGACTGAGGGCTCATCTTTGGCGGCAGCTTTTTGCGCGACCAACATGATGCGGCGCTCCGCAGCCATAGCGGCTTCGAGGGCTTTGATGCTCTTGGGACGTCCCACAAATAAAGGGATAACCATGTGCGGGAACACCACCACATCACGCAAAGGCAACAGTGGCAGCTCAAGAGGAGTAGCGGGTAACGGTGGTTGTCCAGACATGGTCAGCCTTCCAGTAAAAAAGGGACAGGCTGTTTTGCACTGTCCCCGAGTTCAATCATCAAGCCTTTTTGGCGGCCTCTCGGTACACCAACAAAGGAGGTTTGTTTTCTTCGATGGTGGCCTCTTCAACCACCACTTTTTCAACATTCGTCGAATTGGGTAATTCGTACATGGTGTCGATCAGGGATTGTTCAAGGATAGAGCGTAAACCACGTGCGCCTGTTTTGCGAGCCAACGCTTTTTTGGCAATCGCGCGCAGTGCTGCAGGGCGAATTTCCAGCTCAGCGCCTTCCATGGCCAACAGCTTGCTGTATTGCTTGACCAAAGCGTTCTTTGGCTCGGTCAAGATTTGCACCAAAGCGTCTTCGGTCAACTCGGCCAATGTAGCGACCACGGGCATACGGCCGACAAGCTCAGGAATCAAGCCAAACTTGATGATGTCAGCGGGTTCAACCTCGCCAAACACTTCAGACAAGCTGCGTGACTCTTTGCTCTTGACGGTGGCACCAAAACCAATGCCAGAGGCTTCTGTGCGGTTTTCAATGACTTTTTCAAGCCCAGCAAACGCGCCGCCGCAAATGAACAAGATATTGGTCGTGTCAATTTGCAAGAAATCTTGGTTGGGATGCTTGCGGCCACCTTGAGGTGGAATGCTCGCCATGGTGCCCTCAATCAGCTTGAGCAAGGCTTGTTGCACGCCCTCGCCCGACACATCACGGGTGATGGAAGGGTTGTCGGACTTGCGTGAAATCTTGTCGATTTCGTCGATGTAGACGATGCCGCGCTGTGCGCGTTCCACGTCGTACTCACAACTTTGCAGCAGCTTTTGAATGATGTTTTCAACGTCCTCGCCCACATAACCGGCTTCGGTCAAGGTGGTGGCGTCAGCCATGACGAAAGGCACATTCAACATGCGCGCCATGGTTTGCGCGAGCAAGGTTTTGCCAGAGCCCGTGGGGCCAATCAGCAAGATGTTGCTCTTGGTCAGCTCGACGTCGTCTTTCTTGGAAGACTCTTTGTGCTTCAAGCGCTTGTAGTGGTTGTACACCGCCACCGCCAAGGTGCGCTTGGCAGGCTCTTGGCCAATCACGTAGTTGTCGAGGTTGGCTTTGATTTCCGCTGGCGTGGGCAGATCGCTGCCGTTTTCTTTGGCCGCTTCTAGGCCTGGCAACTCGTCACGGATGATTTCATTGCACAAGTCAATGCACTCGTCGCAAATGAAGACCGAAGGGCCTGCGATGAGTTTTTTGACTTCGTGCTGGCTCTTACCGCAAAAAGTGCAGTACAGCATTTTTTCGCCAGAAGCGCTTTTTTTATCAACCATGTAGTGCTTGTCTGTGTTGTGTCTTTTAACCGCGTTTGCTGATCACTTGGTCAATCAAACCATACTCTTTGGACTCGTCTGCACTCAGATAGTAGTCACGCTCGGTGTCGCGTTGGATTTTTTCCAATGGTTGACCGGTACGCTCAGCCAAGATCTTGTTCAATTGCTCGCGCGTCTTCAAGATTTCGCGTGCATGAATTTCAATCTCTGTCGCTTGACCACGTGTGCCACCCAAAGGTTGGTGAATCATGACCTTGGAGTTAGGTAAAGAAAAGCGCTTACCCTTCTCGCCTGCAGCCAACAAGAACGCGCCCATGCTGGCGGCCATACCGATGCACAGCGTAGACACATGGGGCTTGATGAAGTTCATCGTATCGAACACCGACATACCCGCACTCACCGAACCACCGGGAGAGTTGATGTAGAGCGAGATGTCCTTATCAGGGTTCTCGCTCTCAAGGAACAACAATTGCGCCACCACCAAATTGGCGGTTTGGTCATTCACCTCACCCACCAAGAAGATCACGCGCTCTTTGAGCAAACGCGAATAGATGTCGTAAGACCGCTCGCCGCGGCCCGACTGCTCAATGACCATGGGAACCATGCCCAAAGCTTGTGTATCCAGTGCGCTCATGTTGTTTCCTTGTGCGTGAATCAGCCTTGCTGACCCATCAATTCGTCGAACGAAATTGCCTTGGCATTGACCTTGGCTTTAGACAAGATGAAGTCAGTCACATTGTTTTCAATGACGATGGCTTCCACTTCGCCCAAACGGCTCATGTCGCTGTAATACCAACGCACCACGTCGGCTGGTTTCTCGTAGCTAGAGGCCAATTCTTCGATGTGCGCTTTGATTTGCTCAGCCGTGGCTTGCAAGTTGTTAGCACGAACCAAATCAGCCACCACCAAGCCCATGCGCACGCGCTTTTCAGCTTGTGGACGGAAGATATCGTCAGGGATTGGGGCTTTGTCAGCGTCTTTGATACCGCGCGACTTGAGATCAGCGCGAGCGCCTTCAACCATGCGCTCGAGTTCAGCTTGCACGCTGGCGTTGGGCAGGTCGAGTTCGGCTTTGGTCGCCACAGCATCCAAAGCAGCTTGCTTGTTGCGGCCCAACAAACGGAACTTCACTTCACGCTCCAAGTTTTTCTTGATGTCAGCGCGCAAACCAGTCACGGTGGCTTCAGCCACGCCCAAAGACTTGGCCAATTCGTCGGTCACCTCTGGCAAGTTGGCAGATTCCACCTTCTTCAGGGTGACCAAGAAATCAGACTGTTTGCCCGCCACGTCTTTGCCGTGGTAGTCAGCGGGGAAGCTCAATGGGAAAGTTTTGCTTTCGCCAGACTTCATGCCACGCACAGCATCTTCAAACTCTTTGAGCATCTGGCCTTCGCCGAGCAAGAACTGGAAGTCTTCGGCTTTGCCACCTTGGAAAGGCTCGCCGTCGATCTTGCCTTCGAAGTCAATGGTCACGCGATCGCCGTCAGCGGCAGCGCCGTCAGCAGGACGCTGTGCGAATGTGCGGCGTTGTTTGCGCAAGATGTCGATGGTTTTGTCGATGGCGGCGTCTGTCACTTCAGCAGACACGGTTTCAACTTCGACGCTGCCCATGTCGGCAAATTTCACTTCTGGGTACACCTCGAAGATGGCTTCGAATTGCATTTGGCCTTCTGGTGCACCTTCTTTTTCGGTGATGCGAGGTTGACCGGCAACGCGCAACTTGGCTTCGTTGGTGGCCACAGCAAAGGCTTCGCCCACTTTGTCATTCATCACTTCGAATTGGGTGGAATAACCGTAGCGTTGGGCCACGATGTTCATCGGCACTTTGCCTGGACGGAAACCGTCAATCTTGACTTGGCGTGCCACGCGCTTCAAACGCACGTCCACTTCTTTGGTAATCACGTCTACGGGCAAGCTCAACGTGATCTTGCGTTCCAGTTTTTCCAAAGTTTCAACGGTCACAGCCATGTATTTCTCCTAATTTGGCAGGGTCAAGCGGTCACAAGGCCGCTTGCTATCAATCAAATGGTGCGCGGGGCGGGACTCGAACCCGCACATCCTTGCGGACGTCAGGACCTAAACCTGGTGCGTCTACCAATTTCGCCACCCGCGCGGGTTTCTAAATAACAACGGGTGGCCTGGGAAGACCACCCGTTTGAAATCGGTCAGCTTTGCATTTTAGACGGCTTTTCGACCTTAAACCACGCTGCGTACATAGCAGGCAGGGCAAGAAGCGTCAAGACCGTGGCCACCATCAGGCCACCCATGATGGCAACAGCCATGGGTCCCCAAAAAACGCTGCGTGTGAGCGGAATCATCGCCAGCACAGCGGCGGCTGCCGTCAGCACAATCGGGCGCAAACGGCGCACAGCAGACTCCACAATCGCCTCCCATGCAGGCACGCCATTGGCACGATCTTGCTCGATTTGGTCAATCAAGATGACCGAGTTGCGCTGAATCATGCCCATCAAGGCAATCACGCCGAGCAAAGCCACAAAACCGAACGGGCGGTTGAGCACGAGCAAAGCGCCAGCCACACCAGCCAAGCCCAATGGGCCCGTGAGGAACACCAGCAAGGCTCGGCTAAAGCTGTGTAACTGCAGCATCAACAAAGTAAAGGTGATGAACAACATCACAGGCATGCCAGCAGAAATCGAGCTGGAGCCTTTGGCGCTTTCTTCCACAGCGCCCGCCACTTCGATGCGGTAGAGCTGCGTGTCGGTTTCTAGCCATTTGGCTTCAAGCTTCTTCAACTCAGGCAAGAGCTGCTGTGTGACCGTGGCACCTTGCAAGCCTTCGATGATGTCGCACTGCACCGTGATGGCGTATTCACGGCCTTCACGCCACATCACGCCCGGCTCCCATGAAAACACGGGTTTCACAATTTGCGTCGCAGGAATCATGCGCCCCGAAGCGGTAGGCACATAAGCGCTGGCCAAATCACTGATGGCATCACGCTCGTTCAGCGGTTGACGCAACACGATGTCGATCAGTTTGTTGTCCTCACGGAACTGTTCAACCGTCGAACCCACCAGCAACACGCGCATGGCTTGCGCAATGGACTGACTGGTCACGCCCAAAGATCGCGCCTTGGCTTGATCCACTTCCAAACGGATCACTTTGATCGACTCATTCCAGTTGTCGTTGACACCGCGTGTGGCGGCACTGGCGCGCATTTGCGCTTTGACCTCATCGGCACGTGCACGCAACACTTTGGGGTCTGGCCCCACCACGCGGAACTGCACGGGGTACGGAACAGGTGGCCCGTTGGGCAAAAGCTTCACACGCGCACGTGCTTCCGGAAACTCCTGCGCCAAGATGGCTGGCAAGGCGAGCCGCAATGACTCGCGACGCGCCAAGCTTTCTGGAATCACGATCAGTTGCGACACGTTGGTCTGCGGAAACACTTGGTCCAGCGGCAAGTAAAAACGCGGCACACCAGAGCCAATCCATGTACTAACCGTTTGCACACCCGGCTCTTTGAGCAAGCGCTGTTCCACAGCCTGTGTCACGGCTTCGTTGGCTTTGAAGGCCGTGCCTTCTGGGAACCACAAGTCCACCAACACCTCCGGACGGCTGGAGTCTGGGAAGAACTGCTGTTGCACACGCCCCATACCGACGATACCCAAAACGAAAATGAGGATGGTGATGCCTATCGCTTTCCAGCGGTATTCCACACACCAAGTCACGGCAGTGCGAAAGTGACGGTAGAACGGCCCATCAAACAGCTCGTGCTCTCCCCCGTGTTCGCCATGCGGCTTCACCTGCAACAGCAAAGTGCCCAAATACGGCACAAAGTAAACCGACACCCACCAACTCAAGACCAGCGCAATCACCGTCACCGCAAAGATGGCATAGGTGTATTCGCCCACGGTCGACTTGGCCATGCCGATGGGCAAGAAGCCTGCTGCGGTGATGAGCGTGCCGGTCAACATGGGCATGGCCGTCACTTCATACGCAAACGTAGCGGCACGCACACGGTCGTAACCCTCTTCCATTTTGCGCACCATCATCTCGACCGCAATGATGGCGTCATCCACCAACAGCCCCAAAGCGATGATGAGCGAGCCCAGCGAAATTTTGTGCAGGCCAATGCCCCAATAGTTCATGGCCAAAAACGTCATGGCCAACACCAGCGGAATCGTGATAGCCACCACCCAACCTGGGCGCATGTCCACATACCAGCCGTAGCGCCCGCCTTTATGCAGCCCCAAGGCCACGAAGCTGACCAGCAACACAATCAGCACCGCTTCAATCAGCACGCGTACAAATTCACCGACCGACTTTTGCACGGCTTTGGGTTGGTCTTGCACCTGCACCAAGCTCACGCCGACGGGCAAGGTTTTTTCAATCCGCGTGGTCGCCACTTGCAGGGCCTTGCCCAATGCAATGATGTCGCCGCCTTTGGCCATAGACACACCCAAGGCAATCACAGGTTTGCCTTGGTGGTGCACCTTGACCGTGGCAGGGTCGACATAACCGCGGGTGACGGTGGCAATGTCGCCCAACTTAAGCTGCTGACCCGAACTGCCGCGAATGGGCATGGCACGCAACTGCGCTTCCGTTTCAAACTGACCACCAATGCGCACTTGCAGCACATCCAGAGGGGCTTGCACGGTGCCCGCGTTTTCTACCGCGTTTTCTTGACTGAGTTGCGCCAGCACAGCGCTCACATCGAGGCCAAGCTGCACCAAACGTTTTTGCGGAATTTCGATGAAGATTTTTTCGTCCTGCACACCAAACTGCTCAACCTTGGCGACATCGGCCACACGCAGCAGTTGTTGGCGCACATCGTCGGCAAATTTCTTCACTTCAGCAGGGGTGAAACCTGGCGCATCAAGCGCGTAAATCACGCCATACACATCGCCAAAGTCGTCATTGAAAAACGGGCCTTGCACGCCTTGGGGCAAGGTGTAGCGCATATCACCAATCTTCTTGCGCACTGAGTACCAAACATTGGGCACATCCGCTGGCTTGGAAGAATCTTTGAGCTGGAAAATGATTTGCGATTCACCCGGCTTGGAGTAGCTGCGAATTTTGTCGGCATACGGCACTTCTTGCAGGGTGCGTTCGAGCTTGTCAGTGACCTGCTCAGCCACTTGCTGGGCCGTCGCGCCCGGCCAATAGGTGCGCACCACCATGGCACGGAAAGTAAAAGGCGGGTCTTCATCTTGGCCGAGCTGGAAATAGGCAGCCACGCCCAACACCATCAACACGATCATCAAGTAGCGTGTCAACGCTGGATGGTCAAGCGCCCATTTGGAGAGGTTGAATTTGTCGTCCATCTTCAACTCACTTCGCTGCGCCGAAGACTGACACCTTCTGGCCTGCTGTCAAGACATGCACGCCAGAAAGCACCACTTGGTCACCGTTTTGCAAGCCCGAGGTCACCACCGCATCGTTACCTTCAGCCGTATTCACCTCCACAGCTTGCGCCTTCACCGTCATGGTGTTGGGGTCAAGCACCCACACCGATGTAGAACCGGCCTCCAAGCGCAAAGCGCTGGTGGGTAACTTGATGGTTTTAGGGGCAAGTTCAGCACCAAGGACCAGACTCACCGTCACGGTCGAGCCCAATACGGGGTTGGCATCTTTGGGCAACGCCGCTTTGGCTACAAACGTACGCGTCACCGAATCAGCACTGGCCGACACATCGCGCACCACAGCTTCTAGCACCTTGCCATCCACCCATTGACGCACCTTGAGCTTGTCACCCGTTTTCAGCAAACCCAGCTTGTCTTCAGGCACGGAAAACACAACATCACGTGGACCGTCCAAAGCCAAACGCACCACAGGCTGCCCCGCTGCCACCACTTGTCCCGCACTGGCATCCACTGAAGTCACGATGCCCGCACCATCGGCCAACAAACGGGTGTAACCCGACTGATTACCCTGAACCGAGCTTTGCGCTTGGGCTTGCTTCCACTGTGCTTGGGCCGAGACATAGGCAGCTTCACGGCGTTGCAACTCAGCTGCACTGATGAAACCTTGTGCGTGTAAATCTTGGTAACGCTTGAAATCGGCCGCGGCCACATCGCGGTTGGTTTGTGCAGCCACCAGCTGCGCCGCGGCAGCATCAGCGGTGACGCGGTAGTCTTGTGGGTCAATTTGCGCCAACAACTGACCCGCTTTCACGCGTTGGCCAATCTCGGCCGGACGGCTCAGCACTTTGCCCGCCACACGAAAACCCAAGTTGGATTCGATACGGGCACGCACCTCGCCTGAAAATTCCAAATCCACTGCCGAGCCCGATTCGCCCACCGTCAAGACTTTCACGGCACGCACAGCCTCTTGAGGCGCATGACCTTTACCGCAAGCGGTCAAAGTCGCGAGAACTGCTACGGCAAGCGCCAAGCGCGCTGCCGGTAAAAATGAATACACCATAAAGTACTTATTTGCGTTAATGACTGATTGGTTATTAATGTAGCCGATCTTGGTTCAACTTGTATTTACAAGGCTGAACGACAATCTGTGGAACTTATGTCAAGCATCGACCATTACGAAAACTTCCCCGTCGCCTCTTGGCTGTGCCCTGCCCGTTTGCGCCCTGCCGTCCTTGCGTTGTACCAATTTGCACGCACCGCCGACGATTTGGCCGACGAGGGCTTTGAGCCAGCACACCACCGACTAGACGCCCTAGGCGAATACCGAGCCGATCTGCAAAACTGCTTAACCCGTGCTGAGACAACAAGTACCCGCTGGCCCACCGTGTTTGGCCCACTACAGCAGGCTGTCCAGCAATACCAACTTCCCGCACAAGCTTTGTTCGACCTGCTCGATGCGTTCGAACAAGATGTGGTTTACACCAGTGTGGGCCAGGGCTACCGAAACCGCGCCGAGTTGTTGGATTACTGCCGCCGTTCGGCTAACCCCGTGGGCCGCTTGATGCTGCATTTGTATGGTGTGAACGACGCCGCATCCCTCGCACAAAGCGACGCCATCTGCACCGCCTTGCAACTCATTAACTTATGGCAAGACCGTGCTGAAGACTTGGGGCGTGGCCGTGACTATTTGCCAGAAGGTCACACCTTACCCAGTGAGCTGGCCTTTGCGCGAGAGCTCATGATGCAGGGAGCCCCATTGGCCAATCGCGTCAAGGGTCGTGCGGGCTGGGAGCTGCGTGCTGTCGTGCAAGGCGGTTTGCGCATCTTGGACAAATTAGATACACGGGTTGAAGCTGCAGACCACACACAACTTGCTCGCCCCACGTTGAACAAGACGGACTTCATTCGCATCTTCTGGCGCTGCGTCCGGATGTGAAGTCGCCGCAGAGTGACGTCATGCGTGCCCGATAATCAAGCACACATGACACCTCAAGACTACGTTCAGCAAAAAGCGTCTGCCTCGGGCAGCAGTTTTTATTACGCCTTCCTGTTTCTGCCGCCCCAACGCCGCGCCGCCATCACCGCGTTTTATGCATTCTGCCGTGAGGTAGACGATGTAGTCGATGAGGTGAGCGACCCCGGCGTGGCCGCCAGCAAACTGGCTTGGTGGCACAACGAAGTGCGCCAAGCTTTTGCGGGCAAACCGAATCACCCCGTGACACAAGCACTCATGCCTTTGGTCGCTGAGTTCGGCATTGAAGAAGCCTCACTGCAATCGGTGATTGACGGCTGCGAGATGGACCTCACACAAACCCGTTACCTCGACTACCCCAACCTCACGCGCTACTGCCACTTGGTCGCTGGCGTGGTGGGCGAAGTGTCCGCCAAAATTTTTGGTCAAACCGATGCAACGACGACGGCGTATGCCCACAAGTTGGGACAAGCATTTCAGCTCACCAACATCATTCGCGATGTGGGCGAAGACGCCCTACGTGGCCGCATTTACTTGCCCGTCACTGAGCTGCAACAGTTCGATGTGAAAGCTCACGAAATTTTGAACCGTGTGGATTCAGACCGTTTTCAAGCCCTCATGCAATTCCAAGCCGCACGCGCCCATGCTCTGTATGACGAAGCCTTGGCACTGCTACCCGCCAACGACTGGAAGCACCAAAAACCAGGGCTGATGATGGCCAGCATTTATCGCACCTTGTTGCGCGAAATTGAAGCCAAGAAGTTTCCGGTACTTACCCAACGTGTGGCCCTGACTCCGCTACACAAACTCTGGCTTGCTTGGAAGATGCAAGCCTTGGGCCGCTTCTAAGCTTCATTGACAGCGTTATGAAGCAACTGACCATCGTGGGCGCAGGTTGGGCAGGTTTGGCTGCTGCTGTCGCCGCCACACAAGCAGGCTGGCATGTGCAGCTGCTGGAAGCAGCCAACACCGCAGGGGGTCGTGCTCGCAGTCTGCAACAAAGTTTTGCAGACAAGCCTTTAGACAACGGACAACACGTGCTCATTGGTGCCTACCGCGACACGCTCGCACTGATGCGTACCGTAGGCTTAAATCCAGACGCCCTCTTGCAGCGACTACCGCTTGATTTGCGCTACGCCAATGGGCAAGGGCTGAGTCTTCCTGATTGGCCCATGCCCCTCAACCTGCTGGCAGGTATTGGCCGTGCACAAGGCTGGTCTCTCAAAGACAAAGTCAGCCTCATCCAAGCCGCATGGGGATGGCAACGCGCACAGTTTGAATGCGATCCCACATGGACCGTGACTCAGTTATGCGATACCTCACGCTTAAGCCCGCGTGTGATGGCGCAACTCATCGAGCCCCTGTGTTTATCCGCACTCAACACGCCCGTGGATGAAGCCAGTGCGACCGTGTTTTTGCGTGTGCTGCATGACGCGTTGTTGGGTGGGTCAGGCAGCTCAGACCTGCTGGTGCCTCGCGTGGATTTAGGCACTCTGCTGCCCGACACTTGTTTGCAATGGCTCGGCACGCATGGTGCAGACATCCGTCTGAGCACACGTGTCTCCGCCGCACACATTGAAGCGCTGCAACAAGCCGCATCCCCCGACAACGCTGTGCTGCTCGCATGCCCTGCATGGGAGGCAGCACGCCTGACTGCGGACATCGCGCCCAAGTGGGCCTACCAATGTACAGAGTTGCCGCACACGGCGATTGCCACTGTGTATTTGCATTGCAAAGACCAAAGCTTCAAAGGCTTACCGCAGCCCATGGTGGCGCTGCACAGTACCCCAAAGGCACCGGCACAGTTTGTGTTTGACAAAGGCGCACTGTCTGAACAACAGGGCTTGCTGGCTGCGGTGATCAGCGCGTGCCACACCGAGCGCGATGAGCTCACTGAGCAGGTGCACGACCAGGTCAGCAAACAGCTGGGACTCAGCCATTTAGAAATCGTTCAAACCATCGTAGAAAAGCGCGCCACGCTTGCCTGCACACCCATGCTGGATAGACCAGACTCCTTTGTGGCGAATGGCCTATGGGCCTGCGGCGACTACATCCGCGGCCCCTACCCATCCACTCTTGAAGGGGCTGTGCGCTCAGCTCAGCAAGTGGTCACACAACTCAGCCAAGTGGCGCACTGTTAAGGGCTGAAGTGCGTCGTGGGGCCAGTCGTGGCCCTGGGTGTTAATCCATGCGGTTTGCATCCCAGCCTTCATCGCACCCAACACATCGGTGGTGGCGTCATCACCTAAATGCAACACCGCGTCAGCGGGCAGATTCAACTGTGCCGCCGCCGCATGAAAAATACGTGCATCGGGCTTGGCCACACCAAACAATCGCGCACTCACAGCCCCCTTGAAATACGGGCCAGCCTCTGTGAGAAACACATCGGCATTGCCGTTGGACAAGCCCACCAGCGGGTAGTGTGCGGACAAACGCGCAAGCGCTTCTTGCACCCCGTCATACAGGGTGACGTTTTGACGTTCCGCAAAGAACACGTCAAACGCTGCATCAGCCAAATGTGGCGCATCCCCTGCTCGCAACAAGCTTTCACGAATAGACTCTCGTCGCAAAAAACTCAAGTCGTGCGCCTTGTCTGCATGGCGTTGGTTCACTTCGATTCGGATACGTTTCTTAACTGCGGCATCGGCACAAAGCTGCGCAGTTTGCGGGGCGTGAACCACCAGCCACTCCTGCAAAACCACCTCGGCGCGAGCGATGGTGGGCCAGACGGGCCACAAAGTGTCGTCAAGGTCTAAGGTTATGGCTTGTATTTTGGAAAGGTTCAGCATGCTGGGCGAGAATACATCATCATGCTCAAACCTGCCTTCAAACCCGAACCACCATTCACCCATGGACAAGCACCACGTACGGCCGTTTTGCTGTGCAACCTAGGAACGCCTGACGAACCTACAGCGCCGGCTGTACGCCGCTATCTTGCAGAGTTTTTGGGCGACCACCGCGTGGTGGAAATTCCCCGCTTGGTGTGGATGGCCATCCTGCACGGCATCATTTTGCGCGTGCGCCCTGCAAAATCTGCTGCCAAGTACGCCACCATTTGGACAGACGAAGGCTCGCCACTGAAGGTCTGGACAAACAAACAAGCACAAGCATTGCAAGAAGTTTTCAATACCCACGGCGAGGCCGTGACTGTGCGCTACGCCATGCGCTATGGCAATCCATCGATCACCAGCCAGCTTGATGCGCTCAAAGCAGAAGGCTTCACACGTGTCTTGATATTGCCGGCCTACCCACAGTACTCAGGCACCACCACAGCCAGCGTGTTTGATGCGGTGTATCACTGGGGCCTACGCAGCCGTGTGTTGCCTGAATTCCGCTTCATCAACCACTACCACGATCACCCCGCTTACATCCAAGCACTGGCTGAGCGCGTACGTGCGCATTGGGCAGAACATGGCCAAGCGGAGCGTTTGGTGATGAGTTTTCATGGCGTGCCTGAGCGCACCCTGCACTTAGGCGACCCTTACCACTGCGAGTGCTACAAAACGGCACGCTTGCTCGGTGAGGCCTTGGGTTTGACTAAGGCCCAATACATGGTGACCTTCCAATCTCGCTTCGGCAAAGCCAAGTGGCTTGAGCCCTATACAGAGCCAACCCTGATTGCACTGGCCCAACAGGGTGTCAAACGCGTTGATTTGATTTGCCCTGGTTTCACCAGTGATTGCCTGGAAACCTTGGAAGAAATTTCGCAAGAAGCTCAAGAGGCTTATTTGCATGCCGGTGGTGAGGTGTTTCATTACATCCCATGCCTCAACGACAGCGCCGCATGGGTGCAAGGCATGCATGAACTGAGCATCACCCACATGGCTGGATGGCCAATGCAAACCACTGACGCGAAGCAATTAGCGACCAGTCGTCATGAGGCTTTATCGCTAGGGGCCAATAACTAAAAAAGCCGCTGAAAAGCGGCTTTTTAAATTTTCAAATCGCTAGAGCAATTAAGGCGCAACTTTACTTGCTGGTGCCACAGGCGTACTAGATGCACTCGCCACGCTGGCAGGGCGAACGGCCGATGCAGCTGGCGCAGGTGCAATCAACCCTGATGCGGGCTTTTGGAGAGTTGGAACAACAACAGCTTCCACCGAAGATGCATTAGAGGCAGGCGACTCTGCAGCACTTGCAGCATCAGCGGCCTCCTGTGGCACAACTTGCAAAGGCGGCGCAGGTTCAACAGCAGGCTCTTCTTGCGGTTGCATGTAAGCAGCAACAGCCAAAGCAGCAGCAAATAACCCTGCGATGACCCAAAGTGATGTTTTAGATTTTTTTTCTTCAGATTGCGTTAAAACAACCGGTTCTTCGTCTGGCGCAGATACTGGCTCTGAGTGCGCCATCACCACATCCTGAACATCAGGAACAGGCTCAACAGCAATCAACACATCTTGAGACTCGATTTCAACGTCAGCCTCTTGAGTCTCATGGCCGAAAACCTCATCTGCTGTCACGCCAAGTAAGCCGCCCACTTTTTTTGCAGCTGTTGCTTTAACCGCAGGGCTATAGAAGGCGCTCATGCCACCTTCTTCTAACTGGCGAATTTGCTTGACAGACATGCAAGCGCGGATTGCCATATCGCTCAAAGCCCAACCCTGGGCTTCACGGCGAAGGCGTAGCAAATCGCCGTTGATAGAGAACTCTTCTTGACTCATAGACACACGAGGTGCGACGTTGTGTCAGTGAATTATTTGACCAGCAAGAGTTCGCCCTTGATAGACGCGCCCTTTTGAACTGACAGCGTTTGGTAAACCACATGACCATCGACAGACGCAGAAGAAGTCACGATCAGCTCATTACAAGTTGCCGTACCAGAAAACTTACCTTTAATGTGCAAGCTGCTACAAGTCACAACTCCCTCGACTTGACCACGTGCGCCAATGGTGAGTTCATCCACTTGAATTTGGCCGTTCAATGCACCTTCCACGTGGATAGCACCTTTGGCAGCAATTTCGCCACGGAAAGAAAAGCCTTCACTCAAAATAGAAGGTTTGGTGGCGGCAGTTGAGATCATGTCCATCATGCTGGTACGTTGTTGGTTGGTTGGTTGGGCAGGTGCTGCGACGGCAGTTTGCATCGACACCTCTTCTTCAGCAACGGTCTCTGCTTGCTCATCTTCCATCTCTGGCATAGAAGAATTATCTTGAGAAAGATTAACGTTGTTGGTTTTGGATTTGTTGAACATATTGTGCCGTCCGTATAACTTTTTGTGGGTTGACTGGATACCCACCAATCAAGATTTCCAAATGCAGGTGCTTACCTGTTGACGAAGAACCTGTGCTGCCAATGTTGCCAAGCACAGATTCGTTAGTGACTTTGTCACCCAATTTGACTTCAATATTTGCCAAATGCGCGTAAAGCGATTCCACACCATTTGTATGACGAATCACCACAGTGTTGCCATATTGCGTATGGAACTGAGCCAAGACCACCACACCTGGTTTGACAGGATGCACTTTTTCATCGCCCGTCTGACTCAGCATATCCAGACCCGTGTGAAAGTGCGTCTGCCCAGAGATCGGGTGACGACGTACACCAAAATCGGATGTCACGCTGTAATTCGGCACTGGCATGACGCTAGGCAACGCATAAAGAACTTCGCGCAATCCACGGTTAGTCGACAACTCATCAGCAACTTTGCCACGAAGCAAGGGGTTACTCTTCACATCGTCTTCTAAGTTAAAACCACCGTTTGCCGCATTTTGCTGAATGATTTTGACGATTTTTTCTGTCAAACCAGAGGCTTCCAGTTGAGACTTCATCGTCACGTTTTCTTGCGAAACCGCAACCATCGAGGTATCAACGAAACGACGAATGCTCATATCGCGGTCACGAATCGTCTGAGCCAACGAAACCATTTGCTCATCGCTCATGATCAAGGCTTCAGCGCCTTCCGAGTCAGAAGCACTACTGATCAAGGCTCGATACACCTCTTCATGTGATCGCTCCAACTTGGCACGACTGAGCATCAAGCTCAAACTGGTGACAAACAAAACCGTGATCGCAGCCAACATCGCGCCTGTGGCCAAAATGCCACCACGCACCAAAATGCGCTGCATCCGACCACTGATGTTCAGGTAGTGGAGATCCCCGTTTTGCTCCAAGATGATGCGCGCATCTTCATACTGACGCGTCCAGCCACCAGACACAAGTCCAGGAAGCAATCGAGCAGCAGTAACAAACCGACGCAACATCATGGTCCCGTCTGAAGATTAGACGGCAGAACCGCCGACTTGAACCACTGGACCGTTGGCATCTTGACTCAAGGTACCTTCGATCTCACCGCCCTTTTCAATCTCAATTTCTGAGTACTGAACCTTGCCAGCGATCTTGCCGGTTGAGCGAACAATCAAGCTCTTCTCAGAAATGATGGTGTTGTGGAGCTGACCACGGACATCAATCACTTTGGCGGAAACGCGACCAGTGATCTTGCCTGTTGGCCCGATCAAGACTTCTTCTGCAGTTAAATCCCCCTCAATCACGCCATTGATAATGGCTTTTGAGGGGACAGTGAACGTACCCTTAACGATGACACCGTCACCGATAACAACACTTTCGAGCGAATCTGATTGATTAGACATATGGACTCCTTCAATTAATTTTAACAAATAAAACGTCAAAAACTACATATTTGATCTTTTATTGTTGTTTATTTGTACAAAAAAAATCATTCAATGCAACCACTTAGCGTATTTTTTGAATGTGCTTCCTAATACTTTGTTGGCTTTCATTTATCAAATTTAAGCACCACACATTGGCTACCATTGCATGCACTTTCTCCATCAAACATGAAACATACTTACATCATGGCAGGTGTCATGGGCTGGCCTGTCGCGCACTCTCGCTCCCCTGTCATTCATAACCACTGGATCAGGCAATACGGCTTAACTGGGGGCTATGGCCTCTTCCCAGTACAGCCCAACCAACTTGAAACAGCCATCCGCGGCCTAAAAGCCTTGGGACTAGCGGGTTGCAACATCACCATTCCTCACAAGGTTGACGCGATGCAATACATGGACTGGGTTGAGCCACTGGCGCTGCGCATGGGCGCGATCAATACCATCGTGGTGCAAGCCGATGGTTCCATGCATGGCTTCAACAATGATGGTTATGGCTATTTGCAAAGCCTGCGAGAAGCCCAACCGAGCTGGCAAGCTGACACGGGCCCAGCAGTCGTCTTAGGCGCAGGAGGGGCTGCGCGAGCCATTGTGGTGAGTCTCATGGATGCAGGGGCAACCGAAATTCGCATCCTCAACCGCACACGGAGCAAAGCCGAAGAGCTTGCACAAGAATTTGGCGAAGTCGTGACTGCCTACGATTGGTCCGAGCGCACAGAGGCGCTCAACAATGCAGCACTGTTGGTCAACACCACAAACCAAGGCATGCACGGTGAAAGCGCTCTTGATATTGATCTCACCCAGCTACCAACATCAGCATTAGTCTCAGACGCTATTTACATTCCACTTGAAACACCACTTTTAGCAGCCGCACGTTTGAGAGGAAACACCACAGTCAATGGGCTTGGCATGCTCTTGCATCAGGCTCGTCCGGCTTTCAACGCTTGGTTTGGCGTCATGCCAGAAGTGACTCCTGAACTTAAAAACGCCATCATGGCAACCTTCGAAAGTTAGCGATGGATACCCTGAAATGGCGACATTTGTCATTCAGAGAAAGTGATCGCTCGCCGCAAGCCCGCACGGTGTTGGGCTTCCAAAGAAAAAGCCCCTGATTACTCAGGGGCTCAAACTAGCTGGCGGAACGGAGCCATTCATACCCTCGATTCACAGTGTCCAAGCCTGCTCGACGCCTCTTGAGCGTGTAGGGGCTGGCTGACTGTTGATACCAATATTCTTTACCGTGCCGACATCGTTTTTACTGTTGGCTGCTGGCTCACTGTCTTGATTCATCCGTGGTAACGGTTTTCAACCGAACCTTGGCATGACAAGAATGACGAACTCAACAGACCGACGCACCCTGCTTTCCCTCACCACTCCCCAACGTTACTCCATTAAGGATACCCGAGGACTCCACCTCTGGGTCAGAGCCGACCAACGTAAGTTCTGGATTTATCGATTTACGTTCAACGGGATTCGCAAAGACGCAAGCCTTGGCTCGTTTCCCGCCGTCACCCTCGCCGAAGCACGAGCAAAAGCATTGAAGATGAAGGGAATGGTGCTGAACGGGGTCAACCCAATTGAAGAGAAGAAAAAAGCCCAACAGGAGTCAGCCTTGAATGCAGCACCCAAGGTGATTTTCAAAAAATACGCTATGCAAGCACATGGACAACGACTTCAAGCGCAAGATGTATCAGGAGTGCCAACAGCGTGGTGCTGACAAGGGTGCCTTGGACTCGTTCAGAAAGTACTCTGGGATGCATTGATACCCTGAGTGCTGGTTATGTTATCTAGACGCTATTGGTCACACGCCAATAGATGCTCTGGGTACAACGGCGAGATATGTGCTTGCACAGTTAGAAGGCGTCAAGCACAGTCATGGATGTCTGGCGCAGTCTTCTGGTCGGTCACATTGGTCACTGTGATCCACGGTTGTCCACGGTCGTTGTATTTGTGCCGGAACAGGCAACTTCTTGTTGGCCAAGTGGTAACCAGTGAGGTAACCTGATTCCGTTACTCGGATGAAAAAGAAAAAACCCTAAGTGAATCAATCACTTAGGGTTATATCTTGGCGGAAACGGAGGGATTCGAACCCTCGATGAGGCTCTACACCCCATACTCCCTTAGCAGGGGAGCACCTTCGGCCACTCGGTCACGTTTCCAGCAGGTGCATATTATGCCTCAACTTAAGTCGAAGGCTGATCCAAATCGAAAGCTTTATGCAACGCGCGCACAGCGAGTTCCATGTATTTCTCGTCGATCACAACCGAGGTTTTGATTTCAGAGGTCGAGATCATTTGGATGTTGATGCCCTCTTCGCTCAACGAGCGGAACATCTTGCTAGCCACACCCACGTGACTGCGCATGCCAATACCAACGATGGAGACTTTGCAAATCTTGGTGTCGCCTTGCACATCGCTTGCGCCCAAGGCGGGCAACACTTTGTCTTTCAACAAATCTGTCGTACGTGCATAGTCATTGCGGTGCACGGTGAAGCTGAAATCGGTTTTACCATCCTTGCTGATGTTTTGGATGATCATGTCGACTTCAATATTGGCTTCAGCCACAGCGCCCAAAATTTGGTAAGCGATACCTGGTTTGTCTGGCACGCCGACCACAGAGATTTTGGCTTCGTCACGGTTGAATGCGATGCCCGATACGATTGCTTGTTCCATTTTTTCGTCTTCCTCAAAGGTGATCAACGTGCCTGATTTGGCTTCTTCGTTGATGTCAATGTCCCACGAGGTGAAGCTGGACAACACGCGCAGCGGCACCTTGTATTTACCTGCAAATTCAACCGAACGAATTTGCAAAACTTTGCTACCCAAAGATGCCATTTCCAGCATCTCTTCAAAACAGAGCGTTTCTAAGCGACGGGCTTCAGGCACCACACGCGGGTCCGTGGTGTACACGCCATCCACGTCGGTGTAAATCAAACACTCTTTGGCTTTGAGGGCTGCAGCGACGGCCACAGCCGAAGTGTCAGAGCCGCCACGACCCAAGGTGGTGATGTTGTCGTTGTCGTCTTTGCCTTGGAAGCCTGTGATGATGACCACTTTGCCAGCGTCCAAATCGGCACGCACGCGTGCATCGTCAATCGACTCGATGCGGGCCTTGGTGTAGGCGTTGTTGGTGCGAATAGGCACCTGCCAGCCCGCGTAGCTGACTGAGGGCTGGCCTTCGGCTTGCAAAGCAATAGCCAACAGCGCAGAAGACGCTTGCTCGCCCGTAGAGGCCAGCATGTCGAGTTCGCGGTTGTAAGCCGAGTCGGCTTTGGAAGGCGCCAATTCTTTGGCGAGGCCGAGCAAACGGTTGGTCTCACCGCTCATCGCGGAAGGAACCACCACCATTTGGTGACCCGCACGGGCCCACTTGGCCACGCGCTTGGCGACGTTGCGGATGCGCTCTGTCGAGCCCATCGACGTGCCGCCGTATTTATGAACAATCAATGCCATATTTCTTTAAAACTGTTGTGTTATGGGCAAAAAACCTACAGATTGTAGCAACGCAACACCGCCCCAACGCGGCGCACAAACCCACGTCCTACCTTGATATCGATGTGGTGGCCTCGCGTGGTGCAAGCTTTCACTTGAACCAGTAGCGCTTGCAGTTGCGCGGCACTGGCTTGTGAGTGTTCTAGGACCAACCAATGGCGCAAGACATTCGACTGCCGAGCCTCACTCAATTGCTGCAAAGCCTTGATCGCTGGTGGGTTGCCCACCTGTTGCAAGTCTTGCTCGGCAACTTCTTGCAGCAAAGTTTGCGCTTGTGCTGCATGCGAGGCACTGCGTGCAAAGGTTTGTCTGAACGAGGGAAAAGCTTTCTCAATCACAGGCAGTAGCTCTGCACGGATGCGGTTGCGTGTGTAGCGAGTATCCGTGTTGGTCGGGTCTTCGACCCATACCTCACCTGCCGCGCTCAAAGCATCACGCAGTTGCGAGCCCGGCACATCCAACCAAGGTCGGTGATAGGTCACACCCTGGCGCTGAACCACAGCAGGCATGCACGCAAGCCCAGGCAAACCTGCACCGCGCGACAGCGCCAGCAACAAGGTCTCCACTTGGTCATCGGCGTGTTGGGCCAAGGCCATGTGTTTGATGTGTCCGTCCCAGTTATGTTGCAGCGCTTCGGTCAACGCACGGTAGCGCGCTTGACGCGCTGCATCTTCTGGGCTTTCACCTGCGGCATGCACAGCATTGACGCGCTGCACCACCAATGGCACGTGCATACGCTCACACAAAGTCACGCAGTGAGCCTCAAAACTATCTGCAGCCGCTTGCAAGCCGTGGTGCACATGCACAGCATGCACCCTGCCTGGCCAGCGGGTGGCACAGGCAATGAGTAAGGCGGTGGAATCGGCCCCGCCGCTAAGCGCAACGGCGAATGGGCCAAGGTGCTGGAGCGCGTCCAGCGAGGGGAAGTTAGCGTTCAGCTTTGGTGTCGGTGAAGCGGCCATAGCTTTGCAGACGCTCGTAACGCTTGTCGAGCAACTCTTTGACCTTCATGTCCGTCACTTGGCGCCATGCGTCGTTCAAGCCACGCTTGAGTTGAGCGGCCATTTGCTTGGGGTCACGGTGTGCGCCACCCACAGGCTCGTTCACGATTTTGTCGACCAAGCCCAAGGCTTTCAGGCGATGGGCGGTGATGCCCAATTGCTCGGCGGCATCTTCGGCGCGGTCAGAGGTTTTCCACAAAATCGAGGCACAGCCTTCAGGGCTGATGACCGAGTAGACCGAGTACTGCAACATCAACACTTGGTCAGCCACGCTGATGGCCAATGCGCCACCCGAGCCACCTTCACCAATGATGGTGGTGATGATCGGCACTTCGAGTTGCGCCATTTCAAAAATATTGCGGCCAATCGCTTCGGACTGGCTGCGCTCTTCGGCGTCGATGCCAGGATAAGCGCCTGGGGTGTCCACAAAGGTGAACACGGGCAGCTTGAACTTTTCGGCGGTTTTCATCAAACGCAAAGCTTTGCGGTAGCCCTCAGGGCGGCTCATGCCAAAGTTACGCGCAGCGCGCTCTTTGGTGTCACGGCCTTTTTGTTGACCCAAGACCATGCAAGCGTTGCCGTTGAAGCGGGCCAAACCACCCACGATGCTCAAGTCGTCGGCGAAGTGGCGGTCGCCATGCATTTCCACGAAGTCGGTGAAGATTTCGTTGATGTAATCCAGCGTGTAGGGGCGCTCAGCGTGACGGGCAATTTTGGTGATTTGCCAAGGGGTGAGATCGCTGTAAATCTCTTTGGTCAGCTGCATGCTCTTTTTGCTGAGCTGCTCAATCTCGTCCGAAATGTCTACCGCAGACTCGCTTTGCACATAGCGCAGCTCGTCGATCTTGCCTTCTAGTTCAGCAATCGGTTGTTCAAAGTCGAGAAAAGTTCGTTTAGCCAAAATTCATTACTCCTTAGCCGCTCAGTAAGACACTGGCAGCGGATCTAGCGATCGCCAAATATACCAAGTCGCCACACTGCAGTATGGCGCCCATGCTGCAGCCACCTCACGGGCTTCGCTGCGGCTGACCGCCTCGCCCGAAAAATAGTTGCGGCTGATGCCGTTGATCAAACCCACATCATCCAGCGGCAACACATTGGGCCGCATGAGGTGGAACATCAAAAACATTTCGGCCGTCCAACGGCCAATGCCGCGAATGGCCACCAGCTCGTCGATGATGGCGTCGTCTGTCATCTCCGACCATTTCTTCACATGCAAAGCGCCGTTATCAAAGTGCAGCGCCAAATCGACGATGTACTCAACCTTGCGAGCAGACAGGCCTGCAGCGCGCATGTCGTCCACCTTGAGCTTGAGCACATTGGCAGGCGTGATTTTGCGGGGCAGCTTGGCAAAGCGGTCCCACACCGTTTGCGCGGCCTTGACCGACACCTGTTGACCCACAATGCTGCGCGCCAGCGTGACAAACGCGTCACCGCGCGATTGCAACGAGGCTTCACCAAACTGAGGAATAAGACGTTTCATCACCCGATCTTTTTTCATCAGGTGTTTGCAGGCCTCACCCCAATATTCGGGCGTGGCGATGATGATTTTTTCTGCGACAGCCATGCTTAGCCACGCTCCCACGTTGTGCCCGTGGGCGAATCTTTGAGCACGATGCCTTCAGCTGCCAAGGCTTGGCGAATGCGGTCAGCTTCGGCAAAATTCTTGGCGGCTTTGGCTGCGGCGCGTGCGGCGATTTGCGCTTGAATGGCGTCTTCATCCACACCCGCGCCTGCTTGGGCAAAAGCTTTGGGGTCATCTTGCAACAAGCCCAGCACGCCACCCAAGGCTTTGAGTAAACCAGCGGTCTGCGCTGACTGTGTGCGGTTCACTTCGCTGGCGAGTTCAAACAGCACAGCCACCGCTTCGGGTGTACCAAAGTCTTCGTCCATTGCAGCTTTGAAGCGTGCGGCATGAGGCTCTGCCCAATCGATCGTCACTTCATCAGGCGTGACCGCACCCAACGCGGTGTACAGGCGTTTCAAGGCGCCACGGGCATCGTTCAAATGCACATCGCTGTAATTGAGCTGGCTGCGATAGTGGCTGCGCACCACAAAGAAACGCACGGTTTCAGCATCAAACGCTTTGAGCACATCGCGGATGGTGAAGAAGTTGCCCAAGCTCTTGGACATTTTTTCGTTGTCCACGTTGATGAAGCCGTTGTGCATCCACACGCTGGCCATCTTTTGACCGTTCGCGCCTTCGCTTTGGGCGATTTCGTTTTCGTGGTGTGGGAACTGCAAGTCAGCACCACCACCGTGGATGTCAAAGCTCTGGCCCAACATCTCGCAACTCATGGCCGAACACTCGATGTGCCAGCCGGGGCGGCCTGCGCCAAAGGGGCTGGCCCATTTCACTTCATCGGGTTCGGTTGTCTTTGCTGACTTCCACAGCACAAAGTCCAACGGATCTTGCTTGCCGTCATCTACAGCGACGCGCTCACCCGCTTGCAACTCGTCCAACGACTTGCCAGACAACTTGCCATAGCCAGGGAACTTGCGCACGGCATAGTTCACATCGCCATTGCTGGATTGGTAGGCCAAGCCTTTGTCTTGCAAAGTGCCAATCATTGAGAGCATCTGCGGCACATAGTCCATCGCACGGGGCTCGTGCGTGGGGCGCTCAATGCCCAAAGCATCGGCATCTTGATGCAGCGCTTCGATCATGCGATCGGTCAGGCCGCGCACGGTCTCGCCGTTTTCCAATGAACGCTTGATGATCTTGTCGTCAATGTCGGTGATGTTGCGCACATAGGTCACGCGGTAGCCGCTGGCCTTGAGCCAACGTTGCACCACGTCAAACGCCACCATCGAGCGGGCATGGCCCAAATGGCACAGGTCGTACACGGTCATGCCGCACACGTACATGCGCACATGGCCGGGTTCGAGCGGCGAAAAGTCTTCCAGCGCACGCGTGAGCGTGTTGTGAATGCGAAGCGTCATGAGTGAATCGAGAGAAGACCGCAATGAAGGGTCGGTAATGAGGTGAAAGCCAAAGAGTCGTCTAGACCCTCTGTTTTACAATGCCTCCAGTATACAAAGCACATGACAAACCCTCACCCCCCCTCCCCAGCCAAGTCTTTGGCATCGTTTGCAGCCCGCCAAACCTTCGCACAAACCCGATGGGTGGCGACATGGGCACTGGGTTTGGCTGTGGGTCTTGGTTCATTGGCCGCACAGGCCCAAAGCGTGGAAGCATTGGAGTGGCAACCGGGTCAATCCATGATGCCCACGGTGATCAGCACGCCACACAACGATGTCCGTAAGTTGCTGCGCCAAGCCAAGTACTCACAAGCCTTGCTGTTGGTCAACAAGGGTTTGGCAAACAACCCACGCGATCCGCAAATGCGGTTTTGGCAAGGATTCATTTTTGAGCAACTGGGGCAACCTGATATGGCGCTAGAGGTCTACCTTAGCCTCACCCAAGACTACCCAGAGCTGGCCGAGCCTCATAACAACCTAGGTGTGCTTTATGCAGCCAAGGGGGACTACCCCAACGCCAAGGCTTCACTGGATGCGGCCTTGCGCGCCAATCCCAATTACGCAGCAGCGCACGAAAACATGGGTGACTTGTTGGTCAACATGGCGCGCCAATCGTATGAACGCTCTTTGGCCAGTGAGCCAAGGCAACGCTACCCGACTCAAAAAATCGAACGACTCAAACCTGTTCTCGCAATTACCCAAGGCCAACCATGACACTTGCCCACATCACACGTCGCGTTTTATGCGTCTTCGCCTTCATCGGCTTGACCCAAACAACCATGGCGCAAGATGCACCCCGCGTGAAGTTCGTCACCAATGCGGGGGAGTTCGTGGTCGAGGTCTACCCAGACAAAGCACCCAAAACAGTAGACAATTTTTTGCAATACGTGCGCGACAAGCACTATGACGGCACCATCTTTCACCGCGTGATTGGCAACTTCATGGTGCAAGGCGGTGGCTATGACCAACGCTACATCGAACGCCGCACACGCCCACCGGTGGAGCACGAAGGCCGCGAAGCCTTGGCCAAAGGTGGCCCGCGCAACACCGTGGGCACGATTGCCATGGCGCGAACAAACGCACCGCACTCGGCCACATCTCAGTTTTTCATCAACGTGATGGACAACGCTTTTCTTGATCCAACGCCCCAACAACCCGGCTACACCGTGTTTGGCAAAGTGGTCTCGGGCATGGACACCATCAACAAAATCAAAAGCGTACAGACTGGCTTTGGTGGTCCCTTCCCGTCTGATGTGCCACGCACCCCCATCATCATCCAATCGGCCAGCATGCTCTAAGCAAGTCTGGGCTTCTTCTTCAATTTAAGGAAACACACCATGAGCAACCCTCAAGTCGAACTGCACATCTTGGACCTCGGCGTCATCACCATCGAACTCGATGCTGAAAAAGCACCGAAGTGCGCCGAAAACTTTTTGCACTACGTGAACAAAGGTCACTACGACAAAACCATTTTTCACCGCGTAATTCCAGGTTTCATGGTGCAAGGCGGCGGTTTCGAGCCAGGCATGACGCAAAAAGAATGCGATGCCCCGATTGAGAACGAAGCCAACAACGGTCTCAAAAACAACAACTACACGCTGGCCATGGCCCGCACATCTGACCCGCACTCAGCCACCGCCCAGTTCTTCATCAACGTGGCCGACAACGACTTTTTGAACCACAAAGCACCCAGCATGCAAGGCTGGGGCTATGCCGTGTTTGGCAAGGTGGTGAGCGGCAATGACGTGGTCGACAAAATCGCTGCGGTCAAAACGGGCCGCAAAGGCTTCCATGACGACGTGCCCAAAGAAGACGTGGTGATCGAAAAAGCTGTGGCGCTCTAAGCCCCGTACATGTCCACACCATCTTTGCTGCCCCAGCCTGTGCCTAGCTTACAAGCGCCGCAGCATTGGCAGCGTGTGGACTTCATCTCTGACCTGCACCTAGACGCCCATGAGCGTGCCACGTTTGACGCGTGGGCGCAGCACATGGCGCACACACCCGCAGACGCCCTCTTCATCTTGGGTGATTTGTTTGAAGTGTGGGTGGGCGATGACAACCCAGACCCCTTCGCCTTGGAGTGCATCGCCGTACTCAAAGCCACGGCACAACGTTTGCCCGTGTACTTCATGTGCGGCAATCGCGATTTTTTAGTGGGCGCAGACCTTCTCAAAGCCAGCGGCATGCAAGGCTTGAGCGACCCCACGGTGTTAGACCTTGGTGCCACAGACAATGCCAAGCCGACACGCCTCTTGCTCAGCCACGGCGATGCCTTGTGCTTGGACGACCACGACTATTTGGCGTTTCGCGCCCAAGTGCGCCAGCCCGAATGGCAAGCCGCTTTCTTAGCCAAACCTTTGGCAGAACGTCAAGCCTATGCGCGCAGCGTGCGAAACCAAAGCGAAGCACTCAAACGCAGCCATACCACGCAAGCAGACTTCACCGGCTATGCCGATGTAGACAGCCAAGCCGCCATCGCGTGGCTCAAGGCAGTGGACGCCCAAGTGCTGCTGCACGGCCACACCCACAAGCCTGCGGCGCACGACCTAGACGAAGGTTTGAGCCGTTGGGTGCTGAGTGATTGGCATGCGGATGGCCAACCGCCTCGTCTTGAAGTGGTCAGTTGGCTTCGCCAGAAAGCACAAAGCCCCACACGGGGGCTTTGTCGATTGCCGCTTAGTGTTGTTTAACGCTTGAGCAACACCTTCAGCGCGGCTTGCAAACGACGCGCTGCCGCTTCGTCATACGCACCACCCAAGACTTGCGCCGCGTCAGCCGCCCACGTCATTTGAGGCGATGGGTCGTTGCGACGCGTCAGCATTTGCAACTGCAAGGCTCGGCGCGCATCCATGTGTGCGGCAGGCGTGGGCAAATCAGCGGCCACTTCCAAACGCAACAACGGTGTGACCACCTCGCCTTTGGCTTCGGCTGACACAGCCTGCGCCCATTGCGTGCGCTGAGCAGGGTTGAGCTTGCTGCCAATGGCTTGTGCAGCAGGCACCTGGGCGGCATCGCGCTTTTCCCAAGCGTGCATGAGCTGAGTCAGCACCTCACCGTGGGCTTGTGCAGCCAAGCGGCGCAGTGCATCTTGTGCAGATTCCAGCGCGTGACGTTGCGCACGGAAAGCCGCATCACCCAAACGTGGGCCACGTGGCGCAAAGCCTTCGCGACCACCGTCACGTCCACCATCGCGGCCTGGTTTGCCATCACGGCCAAAGCCTGGCTTGTCGCCAAACTTGCCACCGGGCTTGCCATCTCGCCCGCGGCCAGCAGGCGCAGCTTCGGTACGTTTTTGACCCGGACGGTCATCACCGCGCACCGCCACGACGGGGCGAGGTGCGGCTTTGGGTTTGACGGGGGCAACTTCTGCCACTGGCTCTGCAGGCACTTCGGCATCTGAAGCCTCTGCGGCGGGTGCTTCGTTTGCACCTTCTGCTGCGTCTGTTGACGTCGTCTCTGCAGAACCTTCCGCCGCTACGTCAGCAGATTCTGAAGTTGCAGATGCTTCTTGCGCAGGTGCAGCAACAGGCTCAGCGGCAGCTGGGGCAGCTGGGGCAGCTGGGGCAGCAGCCACTATTTCACCGCGCGCGATTTGCTCCAACGCTTGCATGGCCGCGCGAATGGCAGCCGCATCACCTTTGGCCGTGGCCGAATCCAAAGCCTTGGCGGCATCCAACACGGCTTTGTCGTGCGGTGTGAGCGCGGCTTGCGATTGTTCGCGCACCGATGACTTGCGGGCAAAGGCTTCGTCAATGGGTTGACGGAAGGCATCCCAGAGTTTTTGTTCTTGCTTGCGGTCGAGCACCACCGCGTGGGCTTCTTCTTGCCAGCGTTGCTGCAAAGCCTTCACGGCATCCACGCGCAAAGTCGGTGCAGCACCCAAGGCTTGAGCTTCTGCAATCAGCGCGTGGCGACGCGCCAAGCTGGCTTTTTGTACATTTTCGAGCGGCTCGTGCGCCGCGTGAATGGCAGCTTTCCAAACGGGCTGCAATTCGGCAAACATTTTTTCGCTCAAGTGGCCGCTCTCGCGCCAACGTTGCGCGAATTGGTGCAACTGGCGAGCCACACCTTTCCAGTCAGGGCCGCTGGCATGAGCCACCGTCCAAGCTTTGACTTCTTCAATCAAGGCCAAGCGTTGGGCTTTGTGAGCGGTGGTTTGTGCGCGGGCTTCTTTGAGCCAAGCATCCACCACTTCGTGGGCACGGTTGCAAGCGGTGTCGAAGCGCTTCCACAACGCGGGGTTGGGTGCCGCTTCTTTGTCGATTTTTTTCCATTGCTCGCGCAGGCCACGCAAGGTTTCTTGCATCTTGCGGCCACCCATGGCGGGGACGCGAACCACATCGTCGGTTTTGACGGCTGGTTTTTCAGCTGCAGTTGCTTGAGCTGCGGTTTCGGGGGCTACCGTCTCGGTTGCCACTTCTGCAGCAGGTGCTGCGCTAACTTCTGGTGCGCTAACAGCCTCAGTGGCCAACGTGTCAATCGCAGCGGCTTCAGCAGCATCGTGCGCAGGCGCAGCGTCACCTGCCTTCGCCACTTTGGCTTTCACAGGCTTGGCTACAGGTGCTGGTTTGAACAAAGCCTCGGCCTGCATGGCCAACTCCAAACGTTTTTGATCCACCACGGCTTTGTCGGCTGTTGGCTTGACCTTGCGTGTCGCATCCACACCCGCAGCAGGCTTGGTCGCTTTTTCTGGTGCTGCAGCTTGAGGCAACACTTCGCCACGGGCCACACGAATTTGGTCAGACCATGCGGGCACGGCTGGCAATGGTGCAGCAGCATCGGCCGCAGCCGCCTCCGTCAAGGTCAAGGCCTCACAAAAAGCCGTCCACACAGCTTGCACTTGCTGGGTGCTGGTTTGCAGAGCGGATGCAAACTTGGCATCCACGCTGTGCCATTGGGCATCAGCCGCCAAGGCTTGGGCTTGGGCGACCCAACGGTCGAGGTCGGCTTGCAGGGCTTCGCGCTGGGCCAAGGCGTCTTGCCAAGGCTTGGTCGACAGCACTTCAATGCGCTGGGCCAACAGCACAGCGGCTTCGCGCTGCACTTGGGTTTGGTGTTGCAAGTCTTCAATCGCTTTGACGCGCTCGGCCAAGGCGGTTTTCAGGCCGGCCAAGGGCTCGCGTGACAAGGGCGCTCCTGCTTTGGCGGCATCGCGCTGCCACCCCATGGCATCAGCCAAATTGATATGAGGCGCATCGCGCAGGGCTTCGCCTTTGGCGGCCCACTCCACCATCAAAGCATCTTGGTCTTTGCTTCGGCGCAGCTCATCCAGCTTTTCGCGCAAGACTTTGGCAGCGCCTTTGTCGCGGTGGCTCATTTCATCAAAAACGGCTTGCACTTGGTCCAAAGTGGGCTGTCCAGCCAGCCAGTCGCGCAGCCGTGCAGTGCGGTCTGCCGAGGTAGACACGGTAAAGGCCCCGCCAGTCAATTTGTCTAAGGTGGCGAGGTCGAGGGGTTTGTTCAAAGCATCAGTCACAAGTAGGGCTCACAGTAAATTAGGGGTGATTGTCGCCGAGGCTTTAAAATTTCAGCTACTTCATATTTATTTAATTTATGTCTATTCCTTTCATTGCCCGATTACAGCTAGGTCTACGCACCTTTGCAGCTGACGTGGCGCAAGGCTTTTTCGCCATTTCCCACAACGGCTTGGCCGTGCTGGGCTTGTCTATTTTCTTTTTCGTTGTAGCGCTGACCGTGCGCCCCGACCTGCGCGTGGTGACCGAAGCCAAGGTCATCAGCTGGCTGCAAGAACGCCAATACGATGAAACAGGCATCGCCACCGATGCCGATGCCGTTGACCGTGCCACTGCCACGGATCCCCGCGACCTGCCCAAACAACAAGCCAACCTCGCTTATTGGTTGAGCAAGAAATACCGCGTGGCGCCTGAGCCCTTGAGCGCCTTGGTCTCAGAAGCCTACGACGTGGGTCCCAGCAACCAAATTGAGCCCACCCTCATCTTGGCCGTGATGGCTGTGGAGTCAGGCTTCAACCCCTTTGCCCAAAGCCATGTGGGCGCCCAAGGCCTGATGCAAGTGATGACCAAGGTCCACGAGCAAAAGTACCAAGGCTTTGGCGGCTCATTGGCCGCATTTGACCCCGTGGCTAACCTGCGCGTGGGCGTGAACGTGCTCAAAGAATGCATCAACCGTGCGGGCAGCACAGAGGGCGGCCTCAAACTCTATGTGGGAGCTGGCAACATGAAGGACGACCAAGGCTATGCGGGCAAGGTCATGGCCGAAAACGCCCGCCTTCAGCAAGTGGCCAAGGGCGTGAAAGTGCCCATCACCCCGCCCCCCTCCACCGCCGCCGAGGCTGCCACCGCTCGTTTGGAGAGCTTGTGGGAAAAAGCCCAGCGTTTGACCCCGTTTGGCAAGGATGACGGCGAATAAGTGAGGTTATCCAAGCGCGGTAAACTCTACTCCGCGCGCAACTGGCGATAGGCGTATCAGGCTTGCCCGATACCGCTGACGTGGATGTATGACCACTGGGAAGCGCGCAGCCTCTGTTCACAGAGGTGTTTTGCCGTTCGCCTGGGCAGCCAACACCACCTTTTTCTAGGACTGCCAGTATGTACAACCGCAACATCACCATCGAACAAACCGATCCAGAACTCTGGGCTTCTATTCAGGCCGAGAACGCCCGTCAAGAACACCACATCGAGCTGATCGCCAGCGAGAACTACGCTTCTCCCGCAGTCATGCAAGCCCAAGGCTCGCAACTGACCAACAAATACGCCGAAGGCTATCCCGGCAAGCGCTACTACGGTGGCTGCGAATTCGTGGATGTGGCCGAGCAACTGGCCATCGACCGCATCAAAACCATCTTCGGTGCCGACTGCGCCAACGTGCAACCCCATTGCGGCGCATCCGCCAACGAAGCAGTTTTCCTCGCTTTCTTGAAGCCCGGCGACACCATCATGGGCATGAGCTTGGCCGAAGGCGGTCACTTGACCCACGGCATGGCCTTGAACATGTCTGGCAAGTGGTTCAACGTTGTGTCTTACGGCTTGGACAGCAACGAAGCCATCGACTACGAAGCGATGGAAGCCAAAGCCCGCGAACACAAACCCAAACTCATTGTGGCTGGTGCCTCGGCCTATAGCTTGCACATCGACTGGGCACGTTTCGCCAAGATTGCCAAAGAAGTTGGCGCGATCTTCATGGTCGACATGGCTCACTACGCGGGTTTGATTGCCGCTGGCCAATACCCCAACCCAGTGCCTCACGCTGACGTGGTGACCTCCACCACGCACAAGAGTTTGCGCGGCCCTCGCGGCGGCATCATCTTGATGAAGGCCGAGCACGAAAAAGCCATCAACAGCGCGATCTTCCCTGGCCTGCAAGGCGGACCCTTGATGCACGTCATCGCAGCCAAGGCTGTGGCATTCAAAGAAGCCATGCAGCCCGAGTTCAAAGAGTACCAAGCCCAGGTGGTGAAGAATGCCAAGATCGTGGCTGACACACTCACCGCACGCGGCCTGCGCATCGTCAGCGGCGGCACACAAAGCCACGTGATGTTGGTGGACTTGCGCTCCAAGAAGATCACTGGCAAAGAAGCCGAAGCCGCTTTGGGCGCTGCGCACATGACGATCAACAAGAACGCCATCCCGAACGACCCAGAGAAACCCTTCGTCACCAGCGGTGTGCGCATCGGCACCCCTGCAATGACAACGCGTGGTTTCAAAGACGAAGAAGCCCGCATCACAGCCAACTTGATTGCTGACGTGTTGGACAACCCACACGATGAAGCCAACATTGCGGCGGTGCGTGCCAAGGTGCATGCGCTGACTTCTAAGTTCCCTGTTTACAAGTAACTTTTCCTCAACCCCCGTCCTGTGTGGCGGGGGTTTTTGTTTGTTTGCCTCTGTTCTGTGTTGTTTCGCTCGTGACGGGTTCTCGCCGGAAAGGGCACAGGTTGCAGGTACGGCGGGCTCTTCATGCTGGGGTACCAGAAATCATCGCCCGCCGCACCTACAACCCGCGCTGTTTGAGCTTAGAAATGGTTCGCTCGTTGCTTTGCAACTTTGCCAGCACAACTGCTACGAGTGAAACATGTGAGCGAAGCAAAGCACGACGCAGACTGAGGGTGTTTGGTATTGGCCGCTGACGATTTTTGGTACTCCAGCATGAGGAAGCGGCCAATACCAAATGCCCTCAGCGAGCCCAGCAAAAAGTACAAAAGCAAAAGAGAGAACAAAACATGAAATGTCCCTTCTGCGGCCACCTAGAAACCCAAGTCGTCGAGACCCGCATGTCCGAAGACGGTGACTCCATTCGCCGCCGTCGCCAATGTGGCGCCTGTGAAAAGCGTTACACCACCTACGAACGCCCCGACGTCAGCTTCCCCAACATCGTCAAAAAAGACGGTCGCCGCATCGAATACAAACGCGACAAACTGCTGGAATCCATGGGCCTTGCCCTGCGCAAACGCCCGGTTAGCACGGAACAAGTCGACAACGCCATCGAGCGCATCGAAGAAAAGCTACTCAGCCTCGGTCAACGCGAAGTCCCCTCCACCCGCATTGGCGAACTGGTCATGCGTGAACTCAAAAAGCTCGACAAAGTCGCCTACATTCGCTTTGCCAGCGTGTACCGCAGCTTTGAAGACATTGATGACTTCAAGAGCTTGGTGGACGAAGTTCGCAAGTAGTTTTCGAGTCTCAACCATGCGCTGACAGCGCTTCAAAACCTAGCATTTGCCGCATGCAATCGCTAGGTTTTTTTACGCCTCCAACACACCTGTCACGCAACACCAACGCACGGGGTTTCACACTCATTGAACTGATGGTGTGTTTGGCTGTGCTCAGCATCATGGCTTCGTTTGCCATACCGAGTTGGCAGCGCTTGCAAGAGCGCAGTCGCGTCGAGGCTGCCCGCGAGCAGCTGATGAACGATTTGCAAACCGCGCGCGTACGGGCCATCCAACGCGGAGAAACTTTGCAGCTCACACACTTGCGCGATTGCACATGGGCCACCTCTGCTAGTACCGATTGGAGCTGCGGTTGGCAATTGATCGTCAAAGCCAATCAGGCCATGTTGCACACCTCACAGCTGCAAACACCGTTGCAAGTGACATTTGCCAAAACAGACCCACTGGACATCAACGAGCGCGGCGACCTTGGCACCGTGGGCGAGCGGTGGGTCATCAAATCTCGCCAAAACTCACTCAACGTGGCGAATGTGTTGTGCCTCAGCAGCGCCAGCCGTGTACGTTGGCAATCAGGTGAGTCATGCAGCAACTGAATCAACAGCGCATGCAACAACTTGGCATTGCTTTGCTCGAAGCCCTTGTCGCTTTGGTCATCTTGGCCTTTGGTGTGTTGGGTCTGCTGTGGATGCATCAACAAGCGTTAGTTCAACAGCGCCAGCAATTCATGCGCTCGGTTGCGATAGGCATCGCCGATGACTTGGCCGAACGCATGCGTGTCAATGCACCGCAACGCGCGCTGTACGCCAAAGCATGGGGCAGCGCCACCGCCGTGGCACCCGACTGCACAGCCACCGCCTGCATGCGACAAGATCTTGCCGTGTGGGACAAGCAAGCGTTACAACAAACTCTGCAAAGCCAGCTACCCGAAGGCGATGCCGCCGTGTTTGCTTTGACAGACGTGCCCAACTGGTGGGGCATCGTCATCGCTTGGCGCGATGCGAATGAAACTTACCGCACCGACACCGCGTCGGGCGCTACCCCCTGCCCTGCGCAAATGAGCTGCTGGCGCTTGTTCTTCAGGCCAGATCGATGAGTCCACACAAAAGTAAAACACACACACAGAAGGGCAACACCCTAGCCGAGCTGCTCATTGGCATGGCGCTCGGGTTGCTGGTCATCGTCGCAGCTACGACGGCGTACGGCACCAGCCAACAAACATGGCATGCCATGGCTGCAGCGGATGCTGTGCACGCCAACGCAAGCGTGGCCTTGCGCAACATCCGTGAGCAAGCTCACATCGCAGGAGCCGCTTACCTCAAAGAAAACAACAACAACGGCAACTTCGCAGTAGAAATTTCGCCCAATGAAGACGCGGGGCAGTCCGCTTTGGTAGGTGTGAATGGCAACAAATCCGTCGAGAGCCTCACCCTCGGCCATTGGCATGCGCTGGATGCCATCGATTGCCAAGGCAACACCGGCAGCACCCACACCAGCGTGCGCAACGACTACAAACTCAACACCAACAAAGAGCTGAGCTGCAAAGACCTCAACCTCAGCAACAGCACCTACCAAGCGTTGGCAGAAGGCATCGAAGACTTTCAGCTGCGCTATGCCGAAGCCAATCCAAGCTCTCAAACCCTTCAATGGAAAACAGCCAATCAAGTGACGGATATGGCCCAAGTGTTGGCCATCGAGGTGTGTTTGCGCGTCGCCAGCATCAACACGGTGCACAACACCAAGCCCAACAGCCATCTCAAAGGTTGCCAAGACGAAGCCTTGCCGTCTGACGGTCGTGTGCGTCGCACCTTCAAACGCGTGATGGCTTTGCGCAATCGCGAGGGGGTCATGCCATGAAACGCCCTGTCCGAGGTTTTGCGCTCCCCACCTTGATGGTCATGCTCGCGCTGGCCAGCATCGCCACGCTAGTGGCGATGCGCAACATTTGGGTGAATGAGCAACTGCTCAATGCAGAAGCAGACCGGCTTCGCACACAACACAAAGCCGAAGCGGTGCTGCCCATGGCTTTGGCAGATATCTTGGGCACGGCCACAAACAACGACGGCACCACCAACCTGCGCCATGCCTTAGGCAATGCCACGCAAACACACGCGTTCTTTCCCAACACCATGGCTGAGTTCGATGTGCTGCGCCAACGCTTAGGCACAAACGTTTGCAGCGTCGGCATTTGCGCACCCCATGCGCTCAACGCCTCGACCACCAAAGCCAGTTACTGGAAATCACAAACTGCCTCGGCGATGCCAATCAGCGCAAGCCATACACCCTATGGCGACGACACCGCTTGGTATTGGGTTGAAGTGTTTCCGCAGCACGGAACAAGCACCGCCAACACCCCATCCTCCATACCATTTACATACCGCATCACCACCATGGCTCATGGCGTCATGCCCGGTAGCAGCACAGTGCTGCAAGCCATTTGGACACGAAGCAGTGACACATCACCCTCAGGTCAGTGGCACAGCTGGCATGTGCTACATGACTGATCTCACATGACACGCGCACACCGCCAACAAGGCTTCACCCTCATCGAACTGCTCATTGCGCTCGCCTGCGTGACTTTGCTTGCCAGCCTTGCATGGCCCAGTTACCAAAGCTTGGTTCTACGCAGCCAACGCGCCCAAGCCCGTGCGTCCCTTTTGCAAGCTGCGCATTGGTTTGAACGCGCCGCCAGCGCCAACGGCAGCTATCCGTTGGCAAGCGATGTGCCCGCGAGCGTGCTGCAAATTGACGGACAACGTTACAAGATGACTGTCACCAGCACCGCACAAAGCTACACGCTCAGCGCCACACCACTCGGCACACAAGCGGCTGACGCCTGCGGCACCTTGACCGTCAACCACATCGGCGTGCACAACGTGCAAGGGGCCAGCCAAACGGCGGCACAGTGTTGGAGTCGATAAGCCACCTCAGCGGCTAGGCTTGGCCGTTCATAATTGCGCCATGACTTTTTCAGCGCAAGACACCCTCCACATGACAAGCGCCTTGGCCCTAGCGCGCGAGGCTTTGTTTTTGACATCGCCCAACCCCCGCGTGGGCTGCGTCATCGTGGGCGCTGACGGTGCTGTTCTGGGCAGTGGCCACACACAACGTGCAGGCGAAGCCCACGCCGAAGTCATGGCTCTGCGTGATGCGCAAGCCAACAACAACGATGTCAAAGGCGCCACGGCATATGTGACGCTAGAGCCCTGCAGCCACCAAGGCCGCACCGGCCCCTGCTGCGACGCGCTCATCCAAGCGGGCTTAGCGCGTGTGGTGGTCGCAGAAGGCGACCCCAACCCAAACGTGGCAGGCCAAGGGATTGCTCGCTTGCGTGCGGCAGGCGTGCAAGTGGATATAGGTTTGTTGGCCGATGAAGCGCACGAACTCAACATCGGATTTTTCAAACGCATGACGCACAGCACACCCTGGGTGCGTATGAAGATCGCCGCCTCGCTGGACGGCCAAACTGCGCTCGACAACGGTGTGAGCCAGTGGATCACGTCGGCTCCCGCGCGTGACGATGGTCACGCTTGGCGGGCCCGCGCTTGTGCCGTGCTCACAGGCATAGGCACCGTTTTAGAAGACGACCCGCAACTCGATGTGCGCGCCGTACCCACCCCACGTCAGCCCACGTTGGTGGTGATGGACAGCCGACTCGAAACTCCGCTCACCGCCAAGCTGTTCACACCACAACGCCCCGTGTGGATTTACTGCGCGATCGACAACGCCGAGCGCCGCACGGCACTAGAGGCCAAAGGCGCGCAGGTCATTTGTCTACCCCATGCCTCTGGCAAGGTAGACCTTGCCGCCATGCTCCAAGACTTAGGCCGCAAGCACATCAACGAAGTGCATGTGGAAGCAGGTCACAAACTCAATGGCTCATTGCTGCGCGAAGGCTTGGTGGACGAGCTGCTCACCTACCTCGCACCCAAGCTCATGGGCCAAGGTCGTGGCATGACAAATTTGGGGCATTTCACCACTTTGGACGATGCCAAAGCTCTCTCGTTTCACGAAGTGACACAAATAGGTCCTGATTTAAGGATATTGGCGCGCCTGAGCCGGTAAGGGGGGCGTAAACCTGCGAAAATATCGCCCATGTTCACCGGAATCATCACCGGCGTGGGGCGCATCACCGCTGTCCACGACCTGGGTAGCTCTTTAAACCACGGCAAGCGTCTCACCATTGAAGCGCCTGCTGGGTATCTCGACGACGTCGCACTGGGGGACAGCATCGCGCTCAACGGCGCTTGCATGACGGTCACCAGCTTCGACGCAGGCACACACACTTTCACCATCGACATCTCTGTGGAATCACTAGCTCGCACCAGTGGTCTGAGCGAGCTTGGCCGCGTCAATCTTGAAAAAGCCTTGCGCGCCCACGACCGCCTGGGCGGCCACATTGTGTCGGGCCATGTGGATGGCATAGGACACGTGAGCCACTTTGCGCAAATCGGCGAAAGCTGGGAGCTGCGCATCATGGCCCCCACCGACCTCGCCAAGTACTTGGCTTTTAAGGGCTCCATCACCATCAACGGCGTGAGCCTGACCGTGAACCGTGTGCAAGACTACTTCAACGCAGATGGCCCACTGGGTTTGCGCGGCTCAGAAGTCAGCATCAACCTCATTCCTCACACTGTTGACAACACCGCTTTGGGTTCGCTCCAAACAGGTAGCACAGTGAACCTCGAAATTGACACCGTCGCCCGCTACGTTGAACGCATGTTGCGTGTCGACGCCGCACTGGGTGACGCTGCCGCATTGAAAGCCAACCCATGAGCATCACCCAAGGCTTAACGCCCGTCGCTATTTCCCCCGTCGAAGACATCGTGGCCGATATGAAAGCCGGTCGCATCGTCATCTTGGTCGACGAAGAAGACCGCGAGAACGAAGGCGATTTGGTGCTGGCATCTGACCACGTCACCCCCGAAGCCATCAATTTCATGGCCCGCTTTGGCCGTGGCCTGATTTGCCTCACGCTCACCCGCGAACGCTGCGAATACTTGAAGCTACCCCCCATGGCCGCACGCAATGGCACGGTGTACAGCACCGCGTTCACCGTGTCCATCGAAGCTGCTGAAGGCGTGACCACCGGCATCTCTGCTGCTGACCGTTCACGCACCATTGAAGTGGCCGTGGCCAAAGCCACAAAGCCCACCGACTTGGTGCAACCTGGCCACGTGTTTCCACTACAAGCAGTAGACGGCGGCGTGCTGATGCGCGCTGGCCACACAGAAGCCGGTTGCGACTTGGCCGCGATGGCCGGTTGCTCGCCCTCTTCTGTGATTTGTGAAATCATGAAAGACGACGGCACCATGGCTCGCTTGCCTGATTTGCAACTCTTCGCCGCCGAACACGGCTTGAAGATTGGCACCATCGCTGACCTGATTGCCTACCGCAGCCGCAACGAATCACTCGTTCACAAAGTCAGCTCGCGCACCATGCACACCGCGCACGGCGAGTTCACCGCCAACGCCTACAAAGACATGACCAGCGGCGATGTACACATGGCCCTCGTCAAAGGCACATGGGGCGCAGACGCCGAAGTATTGGCACGCGTGCACGAGCCACTCTCTGTGCTCGACGCACTGGAGCCCAACCGTGTCATGCACTCCTGGGGTTTGGATGCGGCCTTGGCACGCATTCACGCAGAAGGCACAGGCGTGGTCGTGTTACTCAACTGCGGTGAAAGCGGCCAACAGTTGCTTAATCAATTTGACGGCACAGCCCGCTCAGCCCACGGCCCCGAACGCGGCCGCATGGACCTGCGCAGCTACGGTGTTGGTGCGCAAATCTTGCGCGACTGCGGCGTGCACAAAATGCGCCTCATGGGCAATCCACGCCGCATGCCCAGCATGACCGGCTACGGACTTGAAATCACAGGCTATCTGTCCAAAGAATAAAACCAGCAAAGAATAAAAACCATGTTTGTCTCCAACCTCGCCTCCACCACCACGCTCGACGGCAGCGCTTTGAAAATTGGCATCGTCCAAGCGCGCTTCAACGACGGCATCACCAACGCACTGGCCACCGCCTGCATCGCAGAACTCAAAGCCATGGGCGTGAGCGACGACCGCATCACCCACGTGCATGTGCCAGGCGCACTCGAAGTGCCCTTGGCCTTGGCTGCACTCGCACAAATTGAAGACCCTGAACCGTTCAGCGCCCTCATCGCGCTGGGCTGCATCATCCGTGGCGAGACCTACCACTTTGAGCTGGTGGCCAACGAATCCGGCGCAGGCGTGACCCGTGTGGGCATGGACTACCACGTGCCGATTGCCAACGCCATCCTCACCACCGAAGACATGGCACAAGCAGTAGCGCGTCAAACCGACAAAGGCCGTGACGCCGCTCGCGTGGCTGTCGAAATGGCTTTGTTGTTGGAGAGCTTGGCATGAGCGACATCCACACCGCCGACGACAAGGCCCCACGCAAAACTGCAAGCAACGGCACAACCAAAAGCGCCGCCAAATCTGGCCGCAGCCGTTCGCGTGAATTTGCACTGCAAGGCCTCTACCAATTCTTGGTGGGTCAAAACGAAGCGGCTGACATCGACATGTTCACACGCGACCTGAGCGGTTTCCACAAATCTGACTCGGTGCATTACGACGCCCTGCTGTACGGCTGCATTGAGCAGCGCGAAATTTTGGACTCACTCATTGAGCCCTTGCTCGACCGCAAGCTCGACGAAATCTCGCCCATCGAACACGCCGTCATGTGGATGGGGGCCTACGAGTTCCAACATTGCATCGACGTGCCATGGCGTGTGGTGCTGAACGAATACATCGAACTCGCCAAGTCTTTCGGCGGCACCGATGGCCACAAGTACGTCAACGGTGTGCTCAATGGCTTGGCTCCCAAACTGCGCGCTCTCGAAGTCGAATCTGACCGCGCCAAAGGCAAACTGCGCGATTGATGATGAAGATTGCCCAGCGCGCACAACGCATTGAGCCTTTCTATGTGATGGAGGTGGCCAAGGCCGCCGCCGAACGTGCCGCCTTGGTGGCGCACACCGATGCGCCCATGATTTTCCTGAACATCGGCGAGCCCGATTTCACCGCACCACCTTTGGTGCAAGAAGCCGCGGCACGTGCGGTGCGCGACGGTATGACGCAGTACACACCCGCCCTAGGCATTCCAGAATTGCGCGAACGCATCAGTGCTTGGTACAGCACGCGTTTTGGTGTGGATGTGCCCGCCCGTCGCATCGTCATCACTGCAGGTGCATCGGCGGCCTTGCAGTTGGCCTGCTTGGCTTTGATTGAAGCGGGCGACGAAGTGCTGATGCCCGACCCGAGCTACCCCTGCAACCGTCACTTTGTGAGCGCCGCAGAAGGCCGTGCCGTGTTGGTCCCCACCACGGCGGCTGAACGCTTTCAGCTCAGCGCAGCGCAAGTGCGCGCGAACTGGACAACACACACACGTGGTGTGTTGTTGGCTTCACCGTCCAACCCCACAGGCACGTCGATTCATCCCGATGAATTGCGCGCCATTCACAACGAGGTGTCGCAACGCGGTGGCACCACCTTGATTGACGAAATTTATTTGGGTCTGAGTTACGACGCGCAGTTTGCTCAGTCGGCACTGAGCATCGACGACCAAATCATCAGCATCAACAGCTTCAGCAAGTACTTCAACATGACAGGCTGGCGCTTGGGCTGGCTCGTAGTGCCTGACGCACTCGTCCCCGTGGTGGAGCGTTTGGCGCAAAACCTGTTCATCTGTGCCAGCACTGTGGCCCAACACGCCGCACTCGCTTGCTTTGAGGCTGAGAGCATTGCCGAATACGAACGCCGTCGTGCTGAGTTCAAAGCCCGCCGTGACTACTTTGTGCCCGCGCTCAATGCACTGGGGCTGAACGTGCCGGTCATGCCCGATGGCGCGTTTTACGCATGGGCCGATTGCTCGGCAGCAGCAGACAAATTAGGCGTCAAAGGCAGCTGGGACTTTGCGTTTGAAGTGATGAACCAAGCGAATTTAGCTATCACCCCAGGTCGCGACTTTGGCCATGCCGACACCTCGCGCTTTGTGCGTTTCTCCACCGCCCGCTCGCTGCCTGAGTTGCAAGCCGCGATTGGACGTTTACAAAAAATTCTGGGCTAAACCATGCGCACCATTTTTGAACATCCCATTCGGGTGTATTGGGAAGACACCGATGCCGGTGGCATTGTGTTTTACGCCAACTACCTCAAGTTCTTCGAGCGCGCACGCACCGAATGGCTGCGTGCGCTTGGCATTGGTCAACACGCGCTGCGCGAGGAAACCGGCGGCATGTTTGTGGTGAGTGAAACCACCGTCAAATACCACCGCCCCGCCAAGCTGGATGACCAGCTGCGCGTCACCGCCACCTTGGCCGAAGGTGGCCGCGCCAGCCTCGTCATTGCCCAACAGGCATGGCTGGGTGAAACTTTACTTTGCGAAGGCACCATCCGTATTGGCTGGGTCGATGCTGCCGCCATGAAGCCTGCGAGAATCCCCTCTTCTGTATTGGAACGCCTGACATGACACAAGACTTTTCCATCGTTCATTTATTGCTCAACGCCAGTTGGGTCGTCCAAGTTGTGGTGCTGATGCTGATGGGCGTCTCCATCACCAGCTGGGCTGCTATCTTTCGCAAGATTGGTTCGATCAAACGTGTGAACGAACTCAACGACGAGTTCGAGCGCGACTTTTGGTCAGGCACCAGCTTGAACGAGCTGTTCGCTGCGGCCGCCCAAAACGCCAAAACCTCTGGCCCCATGGAACGCATCTTTGCCAGCGGCATGCGCGAGTACCAAAAACTGCGCGAACGCCGCATCAATGACAGCAGCGCTTTGATGGACGGTGCACGCCGCGCCATGCGTGCCAGCTACCAACGCGAGATGGATGCGATTGAATCCAACTTGTCACTGCTGGCTTCTGTTGGTTCGGTGTCTCCTTATGTGGGCTTGTTCGGTACCGTGTGGGGCATCATGCACGCCTTCACAGGCTTGGCCGGTATGCAGCAAGTGACCTTGGCCAAGGTAGCCCCCGGCATTGCCGAAGCACTGGTGGCCACCGCCATCGGTTTGTTCGCCGCGATTCCTGCGGTGTTGGCCTACAACCGCTTCTCACGCGACATTGACCGCGTGTCCATCAAGCTGGAAACCTTCATCGAAGAGTTCAGCAACATCTTGCAGCGCAACGTCAGCGCCAGCGGCACAGCGCACTAAGCAGGAAGACGCAGCATGGCTTCTATCGCCCCTCGCTCAGGACGCGGCCGCCGCGCCATGAACGACATCAACATGGTGCCGTTCATCGACGTGATGTTGGTGTTGCTCATCATCTTCATGGTGACCGCACCGCTCATCTCCCCTACCGTGATCGATTTGCCCAGCGTGGGCAAAGCTGCGACGGTGCCTGACCAAGTGATTCACGTCGAGATCAGCAAAGAAGAACGCATCACCGTCAAGAGCACAGGCACTGTGAACAAGTCGGTCAGCTCCACCCTCAAAGGTTTGGCACGTGACGTGCAAGAGTTGCAAGGCGAAAGCTCGCAAGGCCCTGTGGTCATCACGGCAGACCGCACCATCAAATACGAAACCGTGGTCAAAGCCATGGACACGCTGCAACGCGCTGGTGTGCAACGCGTGGGCCTGGCCGTTCAATTGGTCGACTGATCGTTGAAACATGAGCGCCTCCACCAAGAAGCACCTTGAGTTTGCACCGCCGCCGCCCAAAGGCACGGCGCGGTCTGTGGGTGCGTCTTTGTTGGTGCACGCCTTGCTGATCGTGGCGCTCACGGCTGGCATTCAATGGAAGCAAGACAACAGCCTGTCGGTCGAAGCCGAGTTGTGGTCTGCAGTGCCGATGGCGGCTGCACCTAAATTGGTGGAGGTCGAAGCACCACCCCCTCCTCCGGCCCCCAAACCAGAACCTGCCCCAAAGCCCGTGGTGAAAGCCCCTGAACCACCGGCCCCCAACCGCGATGCGGACATTGCGTTGGCTAAAAAACGCAAGCTCGAAGAAGAGAAAAAAATTCAAGACGCTTTGAAGGCTGAAGAACGCCGCAAGGAAGAGCTGAAGAAAGAAGCTGAGAAAAAAGCCAAGGCCAAGCTCGACGAAGACAAGCGCAAATTAGAAGCCAAGAAAGAAGAAGAGCGCAAGGAAAAAGAGCGTAAAGAGAAAGAGCGCGCCGAGAAGGAACGCAAAGAAAAAGAAGCCAAGAAGCAAGCCGAGCAAAAAGACAGCAAAGCTTCTGCTGAAGAAGCCAAAAAGCTCGAAGCCATTCGCAAAGAAAACATGAAGCGTATCGCTGGCTTAGCGGGTGCCAGCGGTAGCGAGAACGCCACCGGCACAGCCATGAAATCCTCAGGCCCGTCTGACAGCTATGGCGGCCGTATCCGCGCACGTGTCAAACCCAACATCACGTTTGACCCTAGCTCAGTGTCAGGCAACCCTGCTGCCGAAGTCGAAGTGCGCTGCGCCCCTGACGGCACCATCGTGAGCCGCAAGCTCACCAAGTCCAGCGGCAACCCAGCTTGGGACAACGCCGTGCTCAAAGCCATCGACAAGACCGAGATCTTGCCGCGCGACACAGACGGCCGCGTGCACTCCCCGCTGCTGTTGGTGTTCAAGCCGAACGACTAAAGCAGCACTGGAAAAATTCGGGTGTTAGAGCGTTCCCTCACTGTCGATGTGTTGAAAGTCGTGGCCGCACAGCTCATTGTGTGGCACCACTTCTCGGCCTACGGCCCAATGGCCGACACCATGACTCTCATGTGGCCTCAGCTCATGGAGTGGCTCTACCGCTACGCACGCTTGGCCGTGCAAGTGTTCTTAGTGGTGGGGGGCTATTTGGCGGCGCAATCGGTGATGCACAAATCTACCCAGCATCCGCTGATCAGCATCGCCAAACGCTACCTGCGCTTGGTGCCGTTTTATGTGTTCGCCTTGGCGCTTATCAGCGTGGCGGTGGCGGTGTCACGTGACACCATCCATGCCAGTTGGCTACCCAGCGAACCCACCGTATGGCAGTTTTTGGCACACGGTTTTTTGGCGCATGACCTCTTGGGTTTTGAAGCGCTCTCCAGCGGCGCTTGGTATGTGGCCATCGACTTCCAGCTCTACGCATTGCTGATGGTGTTGTGCCACGCCTTGCACACCGAAACCCACAAACGCCTGTCCATTGGCGTGGCTTTGCTGTGCGTGGCCTCGATGTGGCAATTCAACCGGGTGGATGAACTGGACATGTGGGCCATTTACTTTTTTGCAGCCTATGGTTTGGGCGTCTTGGCGGCATGGACCAAGCGCTCGGTATTTGAAGCCCAGGTGTTTTGGGTCGCTGCACTGCTGACCGTGGGCGCCTTGTGGTTTGAATACCGCACGCGTTTGTCACTGGCATTGCTCACTGCCGTGTGGCTGGTGATCAAGCCCAAAGGCATGGTGCATTGGACGCCGATGAAACGCGTGGTGCACCGCTTGTCTAACAGCGCGTATGTGCTGTTCTTGACGCACTTTGGCGTCATCGTGCTGTTCAGTGACATGTGGAATAAAAGCCATTTTTATGACCCCAGCATGGCTTTTGCGCTAACGGGGTTTGCTTGGCTGTGCTGCGTGGGCATGGGCTTATTTCTGCATGAGAAAGTCGAAGTTCCTATCCACCACTGGGTCGCCCAAACAACCAAGCCCCTCTTCTCGCGCTTAGTCCGCTGATCACGACATCAGTGTTTGGCGTGTTGCCGCATGCATTGCCACGCACACACACAGGCCAGTGCGGCTGTGGCAATTGACACGGCATAGACCGATGACAGGCCCAAAGCATCGCTCAAAGCCCCGCCGCCTAAAGCACCCAACACCCCAGGCACGCCATAGCCAATGGATGCATACAAAGCTTGGCCTCTACCCCGCAAGCGTCCAGGGAAGTGGTGTGACAACAAAGCAATGCAGGCCGTGTGTTGCGTGGCAAAGGTAAGCGCATGCAACACCTGCGCAAAGAGCAAGGCCCACAACCACTCGGCCGCCCATGTGGTGAGCGCCATGCGCAGCACCATCGCAGCGGCGCAAATGAACATCCATATCGACAAACTGAATTTGGGCAACCAACGGCTTTGGGTGAAGAACCACACAATCTCAGCGGCGACTGACACGGCCCACAACACACCAATCATGGTTTTGCTGTAACCCAGCGCATCGAGGTAGAGCGAGAAAAACACATAGATGCCAATGTGTGACAGCACATGGAAAAACACCGTGGCAAAAAACCACTGCACCTGGCGCTGGCGCAACACAGGCATGACCGACGGACGCACCTCGTCGTGATGCACAGCCTCTTTGCGATTCGGTAGCCACCACACACTCAGATTGAGCAACACCAAGGAACCCACCGACCAGGCAGGAAAGCTCTGCATGCCCTGCACTTCAAACCATGCACCCGCGACAAACACCGTGACCAAAAAACCCAACGAGCCCCACAAACGCACACGACCATAGCGACGCGAATCAAAGCCTTGGTCGGTGCTGACCAAATGCGCCAAAGCAGCCTCGCTCATGGGCATCATGGCGCTGGTGTGGATGAACATCAGCAACAGCACCACGGCAATCCACACCACGCTGCCCTCAACTAATAGACCTGCCGAACAGATGAGCGCAGCCCCCGCACAAAAACGCAGTAACTTCACGCGCTCACCGGTGTGGTCGCTCAGCCAACCCCAGCCATACGGCGCCAGCACGCGTGTCGCCGCTTGCACCGCGGTGAGCAAACCGATGATGGTGATGGAAAAGCCCAAGTCCTTGAGCCAGAGCGGCAAGTAGGGGTTGAAAAACCCAATGTGCGCAAAGTAACTGGCGGACAACGCCGCAAAAGGAAAGAGCTGAAAACGAGAAAGCGCGTTACTCGAACGCGCTTCTGAGGTGGCAGATGTCAAAGCAGACCTACGTGCCAGGCCATCAAGCGCGACTTTGACCGGGGATGTGGCCGGGGATGGCCGGCATCTCCACCTGCACATCGCCACATTGGGCGCGGTGCAACAAAGCATGGTCCATCACCACCAAGGCCAACAGGGCTTCGGCAATCGGTGTGGCGCGAATGCCCACGCACGGGTCATGACGGCCTTTGGTCACCACCTCGGTGGGTTGGCTGTTTTGGTCAATCGATTCACGTGGGCTCAAGATGGAGCTGGTGGGCTTGATGGCAATGCTCACCTCTAAGTCTTGGCCTGTGCTGATACCCCCCAACACACCACCTGAGTTGTTGGTACGAAAGCCTTCCGCCGTCAACGAATCACCGTGGGTTGTGCCACGTTGCGCCACGCTGGCAAAACCTGCACCAACCTCCACGCCTTTGACCGCGTTGAGACCCATCATGGCGTAAGCAATGTTGGCATCCAAGCGGTCGTAAATCGGTTGGCCCAAGCCCACAGGCATGCCCGTGGCCACCACGCGAATGCGTGCGCCGCACGAGTCACCCGCTTTGCGCAGGCTGTCCATGTAGTCTTCAAAGGCTTGCACCTCGGCACAAGGTGCGTAAAACGGGTTGTGACCCACATGGTCCCAGCTCTCGAAGGGAATGGGCAGCTCGCCAATTTGGGTCATGCAACCGTAGAACGTGGTGCCGTATTTTTCTTTGAGCCACTTCTTGGCCACCGCACCCGCAGCCACGGTGGGCGCTGTCAAACGTGCCGAAGAACGGCCGCCACCGCGTGGGTCGCGAATGCCGAATTTTTGAAAATAGGTGTAGTCCGCATGACCAGGGCGAAAGGTTTGCAAAATATTGCCGTAGTCTTTGCTGCGCTGGTCGGTGTTTTGAATCAGCAGCGCAATCGGGGTGCCGGTGGTTTTTCCCTCGTACACGCCAGACAAGATTTGCACTTGGTCGGGTTCGTTGCGCTGGGTCACATGGCGGCTGGTGCCGGGGCGACGGCGGTCCAAGTCATGCTGGATGTCTGCCTCGCACAGTGACATGCCCGGAGGGCAGCCATCAATCACGCAGCCAATGGCTGGGCCATGGGATTCACCAAAGTTGGTGACGCTGAAAAGGGTTCCGAAAGTATTGCCGCTCATGGGGTGAGATTATCCCACCACCACGAGACTGTTCTGCTTACTTCTCGTCAGGGTCGGGGGTGCCGCTGGGCCAGTCTTTGATATAGGCCTTGAGCATCTTGTTTTCAAAGTTTTGGCTGTCCACCACCGACTTGGCCACGTCGTAAAAACTGATGACGCCTTGCAGTTGGCGGTTGCCAATGACGGGCATGTAGCGGGCATGGCTTTCGAGCATCATGCGGCGCACATCGTCAATGTCGGTTTCGGGTGTGCAAGTGAGGGGATGGTCGTCCATGGCGCTGCGCACGGTGAAGTCGCCCAAGGTGCCACCATTGCGGTTGAGCGCTTGAATCACTTCTCGGAAGGTCAGCAAGCCGACCAAGTCGCCATGCTCCATGACCAGCAATGAGCCCATGTCTTTTTCGGCCATGATGTTGACGGCCGAGACCAAGGGATCCATCGGATCGATGGTGAACAAGGTACCGCCGCTTTGGCCTTTGACGCGCAGAATATCGCTGACTTTCATGGTTTGTCTCCCCCAGTGAGGTTTGAAATATAGCCCACAATGACGAGCAAAATTCTGACAAAACACCCGAGGAAACCATGCCCGGCTACAACGACCCCAGTTTTGACACGCTCGCCTTGCACGCAGGTGCCGCACCCGACCCCGCCACAGGCGCACGCGCCGTGCCCATTCACCTAAGTACCTCGTTTGTGTTTGAGTCCAGCGACCATGCTGCATCGCTGTTCAACCTCGAACGCGCAGGCCATGTGTACAGCCGCATCAGCAACCCAACCAATGCGGTCTTAGAGCAACGCGTGGCCGCGCTCGAGGGCGGCATTGGCGCCATCACCACCGCCAGTGGACAAGCCGCCTTGCATTTGACGATTGCCACCCTCATGGGCGCAGGCTCGCACATCGTGGCCAGCACTGCTTTGTATGGTGGTTCACATAATCTGCTGCACTACACACTGAGTCGCTTTGGCATTGAAACCACGTTCGTGAAGCCAAACGACATTGACGCCTGGCGTGCGGCTGTGCGACCGAATACCAAATTGTTTTTTGGTGAAACCGTGGGCAACCCTGGCCTCGATGTGTTGGACATCCCCACCATCTCCGTCATCGCCCACGAAGCGGGTGTGCCCCTTCTGGTGGACAGCACACTTACCACGCCCTACTTGGTCAAGCCCTTTGAATTGGGCGCCGACTTGGTTTACCACTCGGCCACCAAATTTCTCAGCGGCCACGGCACCGTGATTGGCGGCATCGTGGTGGATGGTGGCAGTTTTGATTGGGAGAAAAGTGGCAAGTTTCCAGAACTGACGCAAAGCTACGAAGGCTTTCACAACATGGTGTTCAGCGAAGAAAGCACGGTGGGGGCGTTCTTGCTGCGCGCTCGCCGCGAAGGTCTGCGCGATTTTGGCGCTTGCATGAGCCCGCACAGTGCGTGGCTGATTTTGCAAGGCATTGAAACGCTCTCTCTGCGCATGGACCGCCACATGGCAAACACCGAAAAAGTGGTGCAGTTCTTAGCCAGCCATCCGTTGGTCAGCCGTGTGGGTCATCCACTCATCGAAAGCCACCCCAGTCACGTCTTGGCCGAAAAACTGTTGCGCTTTGGCGCGCGCGGTGCGGGCTCGGTGTTCAGCTTTGACATCCAAGGATCACGCGAGCAAGGCAAGGCATTCATTGAAGCGTTGCAAATTTTCAGCCACCTCGCCAACGTGGGCGACTGCCGTAGCTTGGTGATTCATCCCGCCAGCACTACCCACTTTCGCATGAGCGACGAGGCCTTGGCAGGCGCAGGCATTGGGCCGGGCACCATCCGTTTGTCCATCGGTCTTGAAGACCCTGCTGATTTGGTTGACGATTTGAAGCGTGCCCTGAAAGCCGCAGAGAAGGCAGGTGCGTGATGAAGTTCACCTTAAAAACTGCTGCTGACCAAAACTACGAAGCGTACGCCTACACAGGCGGCAAGCCCTTTGATGCGAACAAGCCCACATTGGTGTTCATCCACGGCGTGCTCAACGACCACAGTGTGTGGATTTTGCAAACGCGCTACCTCGCACACCACGGCTTCAATGTGCTCGCGGTCGACTTGCCCGGCCACGGACGCAGCGGCGGCGATGCGCCAGCCAGTGTGGAAGAAGCCGCGCAATTCATCGAGGCGTTGCTAAATGCCGCAGGTGTCAAGCAAGCGGGCTTGGTGGGCCACAGCTGGGGGTCGTTGATTGCGCTAGAAACAGCCGCGCGCCTGAAAGACCGCATCACGCACTTGGCGCTGGTGGGCACGGCATTCCCCATGAAAGTCTCGCCTGCCTTGATTGAGGCGTCGTTGAACGAGCCCATGAAGGCCTTGCACATGGTGAATGTGTTTTCACGCGCCACCTTGGCGGCGGCGCCATCTGCGCTGGGGCCTGGCACTTGGGTGTATGGCGCGTCCATGGCTTTGGGACGACGCGTGTTGGCCAGCAACACACAGGTCAACATCTTTCACCGAGGCTTTGTGGCGTGTGACAGCTATGCCAATGGTTTGGAAGCCATGGCTGCCGTGACTTGTCCTGTGCTGTTTGTGCTGGGCGAGCGCGATCAGATGACCCCCCTACGCGCCGCCAAGAGTTTGATAGACCAAGCCCAAACCCATGGCAAAACGTTCACGGTGACCAAGGTTCCGATGGGCCACCACCAAATGAGCGAATCACCTGAAGAAACCTTAAATGCGTTGAAAGCGTTTTTAGGCTTGAAGTCTTAAGCTCAAAGCACATCGCGCAAGCGCAGGTCTTGCCATTTCATCCACAGCCCTTCAGCCTCGGGGCTGCGCACCAACAGCAAGCGCTCCATGAGCGGTGCCAAGGGTGTGCGATGCGGGTCTGCCAACATCACATAGCGGGCTTCTTTGACATGGGTTTGGCGGGCGTCGACGGACTCGCTCAAACGGGCAATCCAATCCAGATCCACCAAGGCAGCTAACACGTCTTCAATCTGCAAAGGGTCCAGTGCAAGATCTTCACACAAGGTGGTCATGCTCGCCCCGTGTTCGTCTGTGTTGCGTGCCACTTGCAAGCGTTGCAGCACTTCAAGCGCCAACTGAAAGCGCCAACCCACACTGCGTCCATCACGAGAAATACCACCCAATAAGCTTGGCAAATTGGCCACCAACACCGCGCCAATCAACACGATAGACCATGCCAAATAAATCCAGACCAACAAAATAGGCACGGTGGCAAATGCACCGTACACCACCGAATATGTGGGCATTTGGCCAAAGTAATAAGCCAATACTTTGCGCGCCACTTCGGTGGCGGCCGCCACCCACACGCCGCCGACCAAGGCATGGCTCCAGCGCACTTGGGTGTAAGGCACAAAGCGGTACAGCGCACTCACCGCCCAAGCCAGTAAGAAAAATTCCAACAGGCTGAACACCCAGCGCAAATTGCCTGCCATGTCTGGGACCGCACCACGCGATGCAGCCACAAACTGCGACATCATCACCAAGCTCGCCCCCATCAGCAAAGGGCCCAATGTGATGGCCGTCCAATACAGCAACATGCTGTGCGCCAAAGGACGGCGTTTGCGTACACGCCAAATGGCGTTGAGCGTGCGGTCAATCGTGAACACCAAAGCCAAGGCTGAAAACAACAAGGCCATCACACCCGCAGCCCCCAAACGGCTGGCTTTGCTGGCGAACTGCGTCAAATAGCCCAACACTTGGCGCGATATGTTGTCGGGGACCAAGCTCTCAATCAAACGCTTTTGCAGCACGGTTTGAAAATCAGCAAACATAGGGAACACCGTGAGGACTGCCAATGCCACCGTCACCATCGGCACCAAAGCAATGGTGGTGGTGAAGGTCAAGCTGCCCGCGGTCTGACCTAAGCGGTCATCGCGAAAACGCTGACGCAAAGTGCGGGCGGTGTTGCGCCAAGGGAATCGTGCGAGGCGGTCAAAAAAGTTCTGGAGTTGCGGGACAATCATGGGCTGAATCATCCCACTTTCTATGCACACCTCCACCCTCGCCCCTCAAGAAAATTCATTGCGCCACGTGACGCTCACCCGCTTGCTTGCCGTGAGCAGCCTGATGGGCCTCATCGTGCTCGGCTTGGTTTGGGAGCTGTGGTTGGCCCCCTTACGCCCAGGCGGCACGCTGCTGGCTCTCAAGGTATTGCCTTTGTGTTTTCCGCTCACGGGCCTGCTAAAAAACCGCATGTACACCTACCGCTGGTTGAGCCTGTTAATTTGGTTGTATTTCACAGAGGGTGTCGTGCGCGCATGGGGCGATGCAGCGCCCAGCAACTATTTCGCGATGGTGGAAGTGTTCTTGTGTGTTGTGCTGTTTGCGGCCTGCGCCTTTCATGTGCGCTTACGTTTGAAGCACGCCAAAGCCAACCCCCTCGCAGAACAAGCCGACGCTTCAATTCAACGATGAAAGTCCGCCATGCCCAATACCGCTTCGTTTGATTTGTTAAGCAAACTACGCCAGCTGCTGGGCGACGGCCACGTGCTGACCGAAGGTGACTTATCTGCCTACGAACAAGATTGGCGCAAACGCACACGCGGCAAAGCCTTGGCCGTTGTTCGCCCCGCCAACACGCAGCAAGTGGCAGATGTGGTCAAGGCCTGCGCCCAAGCCGGCGTGAGCATCGTGCCGCAAGGCGGCAACACGGGATTGGTGGTGGGTAGCATTCCAGACGACACCGGCACACAAGTGTTGTTGAGCTTGCAGCGCATGCATACGGTGCGTGCGATCGATGCGGACAACCTGACCATTACCGTCGAGGCTGGCTGCGTTTTGCAAAACCTGCAACACGTCGCTGAAGAAGCCGGTTTTTTGTTTCCCTTGAGTTTAGGGGCAGAAGGCAGCTGCACCATCGGTGGCAACTTGGCGACCAATGCAGGCGGCACACAGGTGGTGCGTTACGGCAACACACGCGACTTGTGCTTGGGACTTGAAATCGTCACGGCACAAGGCGAGGTCATGCACAGCTTGAGCGGCTTACGCAAAGACAACACGGGCTACGACTTGCGCAATCTGATGATCGGCAGTGAAGGCACGCTGGGCATCATCACCGCCGCCACCATGAAGCTCTACCCCATGCCTGCGGTCAGCCTGACGGCTTGGGCCGCCGTGCCATCCGTCGCACATGCCGTCAAGCTATTGAGCTTGGCACACCAGCATTTGGGCGCAGGCTTGACTGGCTTCGAAATGATGGGGCAATTCGCACTGAGCTTGGTCGACAAACACTACCCACAACTGCGCGTGCCTTTGTGGCAAGAGTCTCCCTACTGTGTGCTGCTGGAAAACTCAGACAGCGAGTCCGAAGCCCATGCACGTGCACGGTTTGAGCATTTGCTAGAAGTCGCTTTTGAAGCAGGCTGTGTGAGCGATGCCGTGGTGGCAGAAAACCTCAGTCAAGCCCGCAACCTCTGGCACATCCGCGAGAGCATCACCCTCGCCCAAGCTGAAGAAGGGCTGAACATCAAACACGACATTTCCGTGCCCATTTCGTCTATTCCTGCGTTTGTTGCAGAAACCGATGCGTTGCTGACGCACGAAATTACAGGCGTGCGCTTGGTGAACTTTGGGCACTTGGGCGATGGCAATTTGCACTACAACGTACAAGCGCCAGAGAACTGTGACACACGCAGTTTTTTGCACGAGAACGAAGACCGTGTGAACACCTTGGTCTATCAAGCCGTGAAGCGTTTTGGTGGGTCTATTTCAGCCGAACACGGCGTGGGCAGCATGAAGGTAGACAGCTTGCCCGATTACAAAGACCCTGTGGCTTTGGCCATGATGCGACAAGTCAAGCATGCGCTTGACCCGCAAGGCTTACTCAACCCGGGCCGTGTCGTTCGCTAAAGCTTGGCGCTGAGGGGTGTGAAAGTCCATGCCGATCAGCATGTCGATCAACTCAGGCAAGGTGCGGGCCGCCATTTTTTCCATCACGCGGGCACGGTGCAATTTGATCGTGGCTGATGCCCCCCCATCAATGGTGGCGATTTGTTGGTTAGAGTAACCACGCACCATCCAGTGACAGACCTCCATCTCACGGGGTGTCAGTCGTTTTAAGCGCTCAGACACTTGCATGTTTTTGTCAGCATCCACCACGGCCTGCTCAGACATGTGCATGGCACGTTGAATCACATCCATCATGGCCTGCGCCGTGAAGGGCTTGAGCAAGAAATCCACCGCCCCTTGTTTCATGGCCGTGATGATTTCTTCTGGGCGGCTGTCACCGCTCACAAAAATCACAGGCACATGTCGCGCCAGTGTTTTAAGTTGCGTTTGCAAACCCACACCGGTTGTACCCGGCATGCGCATGTCTAACAAAATCACAGAGGGCGAAGGCACCACAGGGTCTTGCAAAAATGCATCGGCACAGTCGTACAAACTCACGTTGTAGCCAACACGCTCGAGCATGGTGGCCAAACTGCGACGCACAGAGGCGTCATCATCAATCACGATGACATGCCCCAAGGATTGCAAATACTCAGTGTTGTTTGACATCGGCTGCACTGCTCATCATTCCGTATAACTTAGCCCCATGCTCAATGGCCATGGTGGCGTATGAAATATTGCCTTTGACATCGGCACCCGCGTGCAACTCGACACGGCCTGTCGATTCAATATTGCCTGTCACGACGCCATTGACAACCGCTTGTTGCGCATTGATATCCCCTTCAACATGCGCTTGCGAGAGTACGGACAATTGCGCGTTCGGACTACCGTTGACATCGATATTGCCAACCACATGGCCTTTGAGCTGAACCACATCTTGCGACACGATATTCCCCACCACCACAGCAGATTGACCGATGACTGTTTTACTAGTGACGTCGGCTTGTTCAGATTGCCTGAACTTCATATGCTTGAACATGGGTTTAGCGCGAGACAGCGAGCTCAACCAACTGCACGCGGTTAATGGCGGCATCAGGCAAGGAGACACGCCCACCTTGGAAGAAGATTTGAATTTTCTGCAAGCTGGTGCTAGACACTTGCCACGGTGAAACGCCATAAACGCTGCGACCTTCGCCAGCCTTTAGCTGCAACAAGGTCGCTTGTTGACTGCCATCAACCACGCATACTTCTGCAGTGGCTGCACTGACCAAGTAAACGTATTTACCTTCTTTTTGTGCAACAAAGGGGGTCAACTGTGGCATGGTCTCACCGGAATAAGCACATGCCCCCGTCGTTTTGCTGGGCGCAGAGGCAGCGACTGGGACAGATGCCACCACCACAGGCAAAGCAGCAACGGTCGCTACCACCGGAGGTCGTTCCACCGATACCGCGACAGCAGGCACAGACGGCGCGGATGAAGCAGCGGCAGGCGCAGCCTCAAACACGCTCTGTGGCCCATGCAAAGCAAACAAAGCAACCGCCACCATCAATAACAACAAAGCAGCGATGGCTTGTTTGTGTTCTCTCAGTTTGGCAAAACCAGCATGCACGACGTCGAATGCCGAACGGTTCATAGATGGCTGCTCGCTCATGGCCACAATTTGATCCAACGTGGTCAGATGTGCATCTGCCACCTTGGCCGCATCGCGCAGTTCTTCGGGGATGTCTACCGTGGGTGGTTCTGCGCCCAAAATCATCAGCAAACGTTTATAAGCTTGACCTTTGATCGCCTCTGAATAAAACAAGTTATCGCTGTCATCACTCTCAAGTTGACGAACTTGCGCCACAGACAAACAAGCTGTGCGTGCCAATACAAACACATCCATGCCCGCAGCCTCACGCAACGCGCGAAGATACTGAGGGTCACAGGTGTCATACACGCTGCGCTTAGGTTCTGAATGGTTGTCAGACGTCATTTTTGACAGATTTATCAACTTATCTAAAAATAAAGATGTTACTGTCGCCGTGCGATCAATCGTCGTCAATACGCCGCATGGCGTATACAACTTTAACATTCACAGCATTCATAGCTGCAGCATTTAAACTAAGAAGAGTTTTTTACCAAGTTAGCCTTATGCGCCCTATCCGCCGCCAATACGAAGACTTCATGCAACACGTGGATCGCCACGGCGTTGCCAAAACAGACCGCACTGGCACGGGTACCAAAAGCGTGTTTGGTTACCAAATGCGCTTTGACCTGAACGAAGGTTTTCCGCTGGTCACCACCAAAAAGGTTCACTTGCGCTCCATCATCCAAGAGCTGCTGTGGTTTCTGACGGGTTCGAGCAACAACAACTGGCTCAAAGAACGCAACGTCACCATCTGGGACGAATGGGCACGCGAAGACGGTGATCTTGGCCCCGTGTATGGCGTGCAATGGCGCAGCTGGCCCACCCCCGATGGTGGCCACATTGACCAAATCCAACAAGTCATTGAGACCCTGAGAAACAACCCCGACAGCCGCCGCATCATTGTGAGCGCATGGAACGTGGCCGAGCTCGACAAGATGGCGCTCATGCCCTGCCATGCGTTCTTCCAGTTCTACGTCGCGCCTTCGCAAAAGCCAGGCGAAAAAGCCAAGCTCAGCTGCCAGCTGTACCAACGCAGTGCTGATATCTTTTTGGGCGTGCCTTTCAACATCGCCAGCTATGCCTTGCTCACCCACATGGTGGCCCAACAGTGCGACTTGGATGTGGGCGACTTCATCTGGACCGGCGGTGACTGCCACATCTATAGCAACCACCACGAGCAAGTGGCGCTGCAACTCAGCCGCGAACCGTTTGCCTATCCCACGCTGCATATCAAGCGCAAACCCGACGCCATCTTCGACTACCAGTTTGAAGACTTCGAGGTGTTGGATTACCAATGCCACGGTGCGATCAAAGCCCCCGTGGCGGTTTGAGTCATGGCTTTGAACTTGATTTTTGCGCGTGCTCGCAATGGCGTGATTGGCCAAAACAACACGCTGCCTTGGCACTTGCCAGAAGACTTGGCTCACTTTAAGCAAACCACCTTAGGTCAGCCTGTGGTGATGGGGCGAAAAACATGGGAGTCATTACCGCCTAAATTTCGCCCCCTGCCTGGGCGCACCAACATCGTCGTGACGCGCCAAACCGACTGGCAAGCCGAAGGCGCACAAGTAGCCCACTCCATCGAAGAAGCTGTGCAGCGCTGCCCTGCAGATGCGCAAGTGTGGGTGATTGGCGGCGCTGAGGTTTATGCGCAAGCCATGCCTTTGGCAACCCGCGCTGTGGTCACTGAAATCGATGCCGACTTTGAAGGCGATGCCTTTGCCCCCGCCTTCGATGCCAGCTGGCACGAAACTGCGCGCACCACCCACGTAGCTGCGAATGGTTTGACCTACAGCTTGGTCAACCTAAACCGCACACGCTAAGCCACACGCAGCTTCGGCTGCGTTTGACCTCAAAAGAAAATCACCATGCAACTCGCCACCTGGAACGTCAACTCACTCACCGTGCGCTTACCGCAAGTGCTGGACTGGTTGGCGGCCAACCCCGTCGATGCTTTGGTCTTGCAAGAAACAAAAACCACGGACGACAAGTTTCCGCAAGAAGCCATCGAAGCAGCCGGTTACAAAGTGGCATTTTTCGGCCAAAAAACCTACAACGGCGTGGCCCTGCTCTCGCGCAGCGAAGCCACCGATGTGGTGAAAAACATCCCCGGCTTTGAAGACGACATGGCCCGCGTGATTGCGGGCACAGTCGACGGCGTCCGCGTGATTGGCGCGTACTTTCCCAATGGCCAAGCCCCCGACAGCGACAAGTTTGTTTACAAAATGCGATGGCTAGAGGCCTTGCAACATTGGCTGCGTGAAGAACTCAAACAACACCCCAAGCTGGTGTTGATGGGCGACTTCAACATCACCGTCGATGACCGCGATGTGTGGGACCCTGTGGCCTTGAAAGACACCATTCATTGCACCGTACAAGAACGTGACCACTTCCAAGCCTTGATCGACCTCGGCACACACGACGCCTTCCGTTTGTTTGAGCAAGCCGAGAAGAGCTACAGCTGGTGGGACTACCGCGAGTTTGCGTTCCGCCGCAACCGTGGTCTGCGCATTGATCACATCTTGGTCAGCGACGCACTGAAAGCCGCAGTGCAAGCCTGCGTGATTGACAAAGCACCGCGCAAGAACGAACGCCCCAGCGACCACACCCCTGTGGTTGTGACGCTCGCTTAAAGACTCAGTCGTCTAAACCCAACTCTTGAATTTTGCGGGTGATGGTGTTGCGGCCAATGCCCAACTTTTGCGCGGCCTCAATGCGACGACCGCGCGTGTTGGTCAAAGCGGTTTGAATCAAACGCGCTTCCACGCGATTCACCAAGGCATCCCACACATCGGTACGACCGGCCACAAGCATGCTCATGGCTTCGGCTTCTAAGCCTTGCTCCCAGTCTGCACCCGGCATGTTGAGTACCACGGGCGCAATAGCACCTTCGCTGCTAGCCACAGGTGCAGAAACACCCGTCCCTACATCTGCCGCAGGGACGGCACTGAAGCCTGAGGTGTCTTGTCCTGTGTGGCTGAGCGCTGCCAAGGCATCGCCCGACAGGGTCACTTCAGGCGGCAAGTCTTTGGGTTCAATCACTTGTGCAGGCGCCATCACGGTCAACCAGTGACAGATGTTTTCGAGCTGACGCACGTTGCCAGGGAAGGCGAATTGGTTGAGCACTGTTTGTGCAGATTCAGAGATGCGCTTGGGCTCCACGCCCAATTGTTGTGCACTCTGCTGCAAAAAGTGGCGCGTCAGGGTGGGAATGTCTTCGCGACGTTCACGCAAAGCGGGCAGACGCAAACGAATCACATTCAAGCGGTGAAACAAGTCTTCACGGAACACCCCGTCTTTGACGCGTTTTTCCAAGTCTTGATGGGTCGCTGCAATCACGCGCACATTGGCTTTGATGGCGTTGTGCCCACCCACGCGGTAGTAAGTGCCGTCACTCAACACGCGCAGCAAACGGGTTTGTAAATCAAACGGCATGTCGCCGATTTCATCGAGAAACAAGGTGCCGCCTTCAGCCTGCTCAAAGCGACCACGGCGTGTGGTTTGTGCGCCCGTGAACGCGCCACGCTCATGCCCGAAGAGTTCACTCTCCAGCAAATCTTTCGGAATCGCCGCCGTGTTGATCGCGACGAAGGGGCCTTTGTTGCCCGCATCGCCACGTGGTGAGTGTTTGTGCAAGGCGCGCGCCACCAACTCTTTGCCAGAGCCGCTCTCACCTGTGATCATCACCGTCACATTGCTTTGGCTCAAGCGGCCAATGGCACGAAACACATCTTGCATGGCGGGGGCTTGGCCCAGCATTTCGGGGGTGGCATCTTGCGCTTCGCTTTGCGCTTGCTCGCGTTGGCTTTCATCCAAGGCACGACGAATCAGCTCCACCGCTTTAGGCAAGTCAAAAGGCTTGGGCAGATATTCAAACGCCCCGCCTTGAAAGGCAGACACAGCGCTGTCCAAATCTGAAAAGGCCGTCATGATGATGACGGGCAGCGAGGGCAATCGCTCTTTGACCTTGCTGAGCAAATCCAAGCCCGAACCACCAGGCATGCGAATGTCGCTGACCAAAATTTGTGGACCATCTTCCTCGCTCACCGAGTCGAGTGCTTGCAGCACTTCGCGGGGGCTGGTGAAGCTGCGCGTGGGCAAGTTTTCACGCAACAGCGCTTTTTCCAGCACGAAGCGAATTGACTGGTCGTCGTCCACAATCCAAATCGATTTCATCTCGGCACTTTCTTTTCTAAGTTAGGGGCCACTTGAGGCTTCAAGGCAGCGGGATAAGGATTTTGAAATCCGTGCGTCCCGGCACACTGTCACACTCAATCAAGCCATGGTGCTGTTGCACAAAGGTTTGCGCCAAATTCAGCCCCAAGCCAGAACCGCCATCTCGTCCAGAAACCAAAGGAAAAAATAATCTGTCCTTGATCTCTTCCGGAATGCCGGGCCCGTTATCTACGACATGCAATTCCAGTGCCAACCGATAGCGCTGTTTGCCAAAAGTCACCTGGCGGTTGATGCGTGTGCGCAAAACAATCTCAGCATCCCCTTCGGCCACCCGTTCCGCCAAAGCTTGTGCCGCGTTGTGCACGATGTTGAGCACCGCTTGAATGAGCTGCTCACGGTCACCACGAAACTCGGGGATGGACGTGTCGTAGTCACGCACCATGCGCAGGCCTTTGGGAAACTCCGCCAAGATGAGGCTGCGCACGCGTTCGCATACCTCGTGAATGTTGACATCGCCCACCACATGCGGGCGGCGGTGCGGTGCCAGCAAACGGTCCACCAACACTTGCAAGCGGTCTGCCTCATGGATGATGACTTGGGTGTATTCGATGAGGTCTTTGCTCTCCACCTCCATTTGCAACAGTTGCGCTGCGCCACGGATGCCACCCAAAGGGTTTTTGATCTCGTGCGCCAAGTTGCGAATCAGCTCTTTGTTGGCTTGGGCTTGGTCCATCAAGCGTTCTTCTCGGTCTTGCCGAGTTTGCTGCTCCAGCGGCAGCAGCTCCACCAGCACCTCGCCTGCCACATCCGTCGGTGCCACGATGACGTGCACAGGCATGGGATCTTGTAGGGGACGGCGCAAGTGCGCGTCGTAGCGCATGGTGGCAAACGCATTGCTCTGCGCCCCTTGCAACGCACTGTCAAAAGATTGGGTTTCGCTGAAGTAGCTCGCCATGGCAGAGCCTTCAATGGTGCGACGCGAAACACCCATCACATCTTCCAGCGCAGCGTTGGCAAACACCACCAGGCCATCGGTGCGCACCACGGCCACCAAGGTCGCCAGCAAGTCAAACGCTTGTGCGTAATTGGGCTGCATCATGGGCTTGGTCATGGTTTGCCTCCAGTGTGAACAGAGGGCGACAAACGTTGCAACTCCCGCTGCAAGCCTGCCACATCCGCCTGTGTGCGTTGCAGCGCACTGCGCAGCTGCGCGAGACGGTCTTGGTATTTTTGCGGTTGACGCAACTCATCGGCGCGACGCTCAGGCTCACCGTTGTTCCACTCGCGTAGCAACTCAGCCTGTTGCTGCTGCGCTTTCTGCAATTCAGCTTGCAGCACAGCTTGCGCCTGTGTGTCGCGTTGACGTTGTTCGGCGCTGTCGACCTTCAGGGCGCTACCACTGGCGTTCGCTTGGGGCGATGCGGTTTGCGCACCTTGCACACGCGTGCCTTCAATCACTGTCACGCTGCCACCAACCAAGGGCTTGCAGTTCGCTGCAGGATCAGGTTGATTGGTATAGGCATTGCCGCAGCGGTAAATGCGTTGTGGCTCACTTGTCGCACCCGCGGGCACAACGAGCCCACAAAGACCCGCAACAACAACATGACAAAAAAGTGAACGCATGAAAAAGTGTGTGTTGAAACAAAAAAGGACGGCTTACGCCGTCCTCTTATTGCACATGTCGTTGCAACGAATTACAGCGAGTAGTACATGTCGTATTCGACAGGAGACACTTCCACGCGGCTACGGGTCACTTCTTGCATCTTCAATTCGATGTAAGCATCGATCCATGAGTCGGTGAACACGCCGCCTTTGGTCAAGAAGGCGCGGTCTTTGTCGAGAGCTTCCAAAGCTTGGTCCAAGCTAGAGCACACGGTTGGGACCAATTTGTCTTCCTCGGGTGGGAGGTGGTACAAGTCTTTGGTCGCTGCTTCGCCTGGGTGGATCTTGTTCTCAATACCGTCCAAACCAGCCATCAACAAGGCTGCAAAGCCGAGGTATGGGTTGCACAATGGATCTGGGAAGCGAGCCTCAACGCGGCGTGCTTTGTCGCTGGCCACGTTAGGAATACGGATCGAAGCAGAGCGGTTCTTGGCGGAATATGCCAATTTCACTGGCGCTTCAAAGTGAGGCACCAAACGCTTGTAGCTGTTGGTACCTGGGTTGGTGATCGCGTTCAAAGCACGTGCGTGCTTGATGATGCCGCCGATGTAGTACAAGGCCAAATCAGACAAGCCAGCGTAGCCGTTGCCTGCGAACAAGTTCTTGCCGTCTTTCCAGATGGACTGGTGCACGTGCATGCCAGAACCGTTGTCGCCCGCATAGGGCTTGGGCATGAATGTGGCAGTTTTGCCGTAAGCGTTGGCCACGTTGTGGATCACGTACTTTTGCAGCAATGTCCAGTCAGCGCGCTCGACCAAAGTAGAGAACTTGGTGCCGATTTCGCATTGACCCGCGCCAGCCACTTCGTGGTGATGCACTTCAACTGGGATACCCACAGACTCAAGCAACAAAGACATTTCGCTGCGCATGTCGTGCGTGCTGTCGACGGGAGGCACTGGGAAGTAGCCGCCTTTGACGCGGTTGCGGTGACCACGGTTGCCACCTTCGATTTTCTCGCCGCTGTTCCAAGGGGCTTCGTATTCGTTGATGGCGTAGAACGTGTTGTTTGGCTCAGTGCTCCAACGCACGTCGTCGAACAAGAAAAACTCTGGCTCTGGACCAAAGTAAGCAGTGTCGCCCAAGCCAGATTGCTTGAGGTAAGTCTCAGCGCGCTTGGCGATCGAACGTGGGTCACGCTCGTAGGCTTTGCCGTCTGTTGGCTCGATCACGTCACAGATCAAAACCAAAGTGATTTCTTCGAAGAAGGGATCGATGATGGCGCTGTTGGCATCAGGGATCAACAACATGTCAGAGGCTTCGATGCCTTTCCAGCCAGCGATGGAAGAACCGTCAAACGCTTGACCTTCTTCGAACTTGCTTTCGTCAAACTGTGACACGGGCACAGTGATGTGCTGCCATTTGCCACGGGTATCGGTGAAACGGAAGTCAACGAATTTAACTTCGTTCTCTTTCACCATTTTCATTACGTCTGCGACGGTCTTGGCCATCAAGTTCTCCTGCTAGGGTAGGTTGGATTAAAAAGTGTTTCGAGGTTTGAGAATGCAGTTTTTGTGCCAACATTGGCCCACAACAGCTGTCATTGGCGTCACCGTCAAGTCGCTTATTTTGCACCGAGATTGGCGCAAAATGACGACAAAAGCGTATTCTGAGACGTAAACTCAGAAAATCTTAATGCACTTTTTTGGTGCAATTATGCACCAAAATAAATCACATTCATTTGCGCACCAATTCAGGGCCTAATTTCAAACCGAACGGTGCAAGTCCGGCCAACATGGCTGGATACGCTTGCGCCACTTGTTCAGGTGCACCTTTGACGCCTAACTCGATGTGACGCCCATGCACCGGGTGATCCACACTGGGCAAGCTGAAGACCTTGACGCCTTCGAAGTCGCGTTCCAAGGCTTCCATCAACGGCGTGAGCGTGGCCTCCATCGAACCGTAGATGATGACGGACTGCTCAATCCATGCCTCGTGCTGAAACAGATGCGGGTAATGCGTGTCAAGCACCCACTCCATCATGGGCCACGCCATCACGGGAAAGCCCGGCACAAAGTGCACCACGCCGCCGCCTGCACCATGGCAAGTGAAGCCTGGAATCTTGTTGTACGGATTGGGAATGATGCGGGCTCCCACGGGGAACACGCCCATGTTGAGACGGTGGATGTTGTCGTGACGGTCAGGCTCGTAGGGCACGCCCTGCTCTTTGGCCGTGTCCTGCATGCGTTCGCGAATCAACGCCTCTGCTTCAGGGTGCAACACGATGTCTAGACCCAAGGCCTTGCCGGCGCATTGGCGGGTGTGGTCATCTGGCGTGGCACCAATACCGCCGCACGAAAACACAATGCTGTTGCTCTCAAAAGCACGGGCCAGCGTGCGGGTGATGCGCTCAGGCGAATCCCCCACGTAGTCGGCCCAATCCAGCGACAAACCACGCGCACTTAAAAGTTCAATGAGTTTGGGCATGTGCTTGTCGGCACGCTTACCCGAGAGGATTTCATCGCCAACGATGATGAGGCCAAATTCAGGCCTGGCTTTAGATGCTTGGGGTGGGATTTGAGTCATCAGGCAATGCTACCGTGGGCAGCGGCACCGAGGCGCCCATCACCACAGTGCCCGACTCCGCACGCAGGGCTTCTAGCGCCGCCAAGCTGTAATGCGTGAACCAGAGAGAGGTGAAAGCAAACACCAAGGCATAAATCCAAATAGCGAGGGGAATGAGGACCAAAAAGGCGGCCGCAAACACCGCACCAGACGCCCAGACCAAGCTGGGCAGCGCGCCCATATAGCCCGTCAGCACACCAATCAACAACAGCCAACCACGGTGCTTGCGACCAATGGCTAAACGCTCTTCACGACTGGCGTGCAAGACCAGCGCATCAAACACCATCACACGGTAGCTGAGCCAACCCCAAATGAGGGGCGGCACGATGAACATCAAAGGCGGCACTGCCCACAACGGTAGCGAAATGAACATGGCCACCATGGCAATCAGCGTAGAACCCACCGTCCAAGCCAAACTGGTCAACGTGGTGCCGCCATGCTTGAGTGCCAAATGCGCAAACCGACGATGCACCACCAAGTCCACCAAAGCGGGCGTCATCATCAAAGACACCGCCAACAAAGAGATGACCACCAAGATGGGGGTGATGGCAAAAATCACCACCAATGGCACCATCACCGCTTGCAATTCACCGGCCCCGTTGTCTTGCAACCAATCCAGCATGCCTTGCAACACTTGCCAAGAAGCCAACATCTCGCGCACCCAGTCTTGGGTGGGCGACCAATAGAAATACCCCCAGCTCACCGACAACACCAGCAACATGGCCAGCGGCAGCAGCGACAAGAGCATCACGCGTGGCATCAAGCAATACGCCAGTGCACGCCAAAAAGAATCCAAAAACAAACGCATGCCAAAAGCATACCGCAGGTATTTAGGGTGCGGAAGAAAACCCCAAGGCTTGCATGAGGCGTTTGATACCCAATCGCTGCTGCGACCAGAAACCTTTGCCGTAATCCACCCCCTGCTCCACTTGGTCACGGATGCCTGTGGGCTCAAAGCGCACATCGAAGTTAGCGGTTCCAAACATGATGTCCCACCAAGGCAGCAGCACGCCGAAGTTGTGCCCGCCTGATGTGGCCCCCACTCTAGACTCATGCCCCAAGCCAACCGCGTGGTGCAAGCGATGAAAGCGCGGGCTGACCCACAAACGCTCACCCAACGCGCCAAAGCTCACGCGCAAATTGGCGTGCTGGAAGTTCTCAAACAACTGGGTGATGGCCACCACCGCCACAAACTGCGTGGGCGCAATGCCAATGAGTTGCGCGATGCACACCCAAATGACGGCGCCCATCAAGTCATCCAACAAGTGGTTGCGGTTGTCGGTCCACTGCGTCATCTGGCGCTGCGAGTGGTGCACCGCATGCAAAGCCCACCACCAGTTCCACTGATGTTGCGCGCGATGCAGCCAGTAATTGACAAAGTCAAACACCACGAGGTAAAGCACAAAACTCGTCAGCGGGCCATCAGTCACACCAGGCCAGAGGTCTTCCAAATGGAGCGTCCCCACACCCTGTACACGTAACTCGCCCAGCAAGGTGTCCAGCACGGGCTCGACCAACAAAAACAACGCCACACGAAACAAACCCAAGCGGTGAATGAGGGTGTAAATCACATCGGTATAAATGGCAGCCTTGTTGGTCACCGCCTCGACCGGACGCCAACGCTGAAGCGGGCCAATCACGGCCACCATCACGGTGATTTGAATCAATCCCACCAGCAACCACCCCGTGCCATCAAACACATCTTCCAAACGATTGCCCAGCCCCAAAGCAAACGCGATGGGCTGCATCACGCTTTCATACAAGGTGGCTTGCGCGTTGGCAAATAGGTCGATCAGCGTATCCATGGTTTGAATTGTGGATGCTCTTTGAGCGTGGCGAAGCAAAACCCTTTGGCTTTGAGGCCTTCAATCAAAGGTTCGAGTACCGCCGGTGCCCATGGGTCTTGGCGTGACCAAATGCCCAAATGCGCCATCAAGATATCGCCCGAGCGGATGTTGCTTAACGCGCGTTGCAACAGCATGTTGTTGGGAAACTTGTCACTGGGCAGCTCGTCGCCCAAGAAGCCCGCATCCGCCCAACCCACATGGGCAAAACCACACTGTTTAGCCGCTGACAACAGGGAGGGCGATGTTTTGCCGCCCGGCGCGCGAAACAAAGGCAAAGGCTTCACACCTGTGATTTGCTCCAAACGCGTGTTGGCAAGTTGCAACTGGTCGCAGTAGCGCTGACTGGTCCACACCTCGGTTTGACCTTTGCTGGGTCCCGCTGTGGGGCGCATGTGCCAGCTGCCGCGTGGCAAATCTGAGCGCCAGTACACATGATCAAAGGTGTGCGAGGCAAACGCGTGTCCCTCTGCACCACGCGCCTTCCACCAAGGCGCCCAATGCTCGCCCAAGGAACCGTCGCCTTCTTTGGTAGGTTCGTTCGCGGCGAAGAAAGTAACTTTGATGTTTTGACGGTTCAACACCTCAGCAATCAACGGCGCCACACCCATGTGGCCCGTGTCAAACGTGAGGTACAGCGGCTTGTGGCAAGGCGCAGTCGCGTGCGCCCCATGTGCAGCGATGCACAGTGAGGCTAAGACAACCCAACGCAAGCAGCGCATACGCATCAATACCGCTTGGCGTGGTCTAAGGTCCAAATGCCATGAGGCGATTTGCCAACTTTGACTTGGCGCACGAGCTGGCCTGTGGCGGTGTCAATCACGCTCATTTTTTTGATCCAACGCGAAGACACGAACAACAACTTGCCGTCCGCCGTGACTTCCATGCAATCAGGCCCGCCGGGTGCCGCGAACTGCATGACAGACTCTAAGCTGAGGTAGTCAATTTTGTTGATGGTGTTGGCCACACGGTTGCCCACAAACACATGGCGGCCATCACCCACCGCACGGAAGGCATGTGCGCCTGCACCGGTGGGAATGGTTTTGAACAACTTGGGGCTGGCACCAGACACGTCAAACACCTGCACATGGTTATCGCCCGTGAGGCCCACCAACAGGTATTTGTCGTTGGGTGTGCCAAACACGTCGGCAGGCATTTCGCCTGTTTTCATGCGCCATTTCAAAGTTTGCGTGGCCAAATCGACGGCCACCAACTCGTTGCTGTCTTGCATGGTGGCGTAGGCCGTGGTGCTCTTGCTGTCAATCCAAATGTGGCTGGGTGTTTTGCTGGAAGGAATGCGCTTGGCCAATGTCAGCTCTTTGCCATCCCAACGGTAAATGTCGATGTGGTTCAGACGGTTGGCTACTGTGACAAACCATTTCATGTCGGGCGAAAAACGCAGCTGGTAAGGGTCTAGGGTGCCGCGCACCACGCGCTGCACTTCGGCTGTGCGTGGGTCAATGAAGGTCAGTGAATCGCCACCGGCGTTGGCCACGATGACAGAGGTTTCATCGGGCGTGAGGTAGATGTGGTGCGGCTCTTTGCCTGTGGCGATGCGGCGTGTTTCTTTCCATGTGGCGGGGTCAATCACGCTCACATTCGCGTCTTGCGAATTCAGCACAAAAATTGGGTTGCCGGCTTGCACTGCGGGGGTTGCCGCCACCAGCAGCGCACTGGCCAAAGCCAGCGTTAAACGTTGAATCAAAAACACAAAAAATACCTTGAAAAATCTGCCCTCAGTGTAACGAGCCAAGCTACGCACACAGGCGCAAAGGGCTTGATTTCAAACGAAATCCATTTGACCCAACGCAAACAAGCCACAAACGTGGGATGAAATTAAGCGTTTGTAGCTAGCAGCTTCAACTCGTCAGGGCTGATCCAACGCCACTGCCCCGGCGCCAAATCAGCAGGCAATGGCATGGCACCAATTTGCGAGCGGTGCAGCCCCACCACCTTGTTACCCACCGCGGCCAACATGCGTTTGACTTGGTGGTACTTGCCTTCGGTCAATGTCAAGCGCAAATGGTGCTCGGCCACCGCCACACACGCTGCAGCTTTGACGGGCTTGGGCGAGTCGTCCAACACCACGCCGTCGAGCAAACGCTGCACTTGTTTGTCGTCCAACGGGTCGTCCGTGGTCACCTCGTACACCTTGGGCACATGGTGACGGGGTGAGCTCATGCGGTGAATCAGCGGGCCATCGTCGGTCAGCACCAACATGCCCGTGGTGTCTTGGTCCAAGCGCCCCACCGCTTGCACGCCTTGCACCGCGCTTTTTTGCGGGCGATAGCGCAAGGGCGGTGGCAACAAGGTGTACATGCTTGGCCACGCCGAAGGCTTGTGCGAACACTCGTAGCCTGCGGGTTTGTGCAGCAGCACATAGGCTTTGGCGTGATACGGCCACACCACGCCCTGCACCGAATATTGAAGGCCTTCGTGCACGTCGATGTCTTCCAGTGCATCGTCACAGGTGACCAAGCCCTCGCCCACATCAACCTGCACATAGCCTTGTTGAATGAGACCCGCGCAAATACGGCGCGTGCCAAAACCTTGGGAATACAAAATATCTTGCAATTGCATAGGTGCAATCGTAAACGCTGAGCCCTAGGCCATCGGCGTATGGGCACAATCATTTCATTCACAAGGCACGCCATGAAACCCTCTTCGCACTATCTCCACTGTCACGGCTTTAACTTGCATGTCACCACCTGGGGTGATGCGTCTCAACCTGCCGTCATTGCATGGCACGGCTTGGCCCGCACGGGCCGTGACTTTGATTGGTTGGCCGAGCAACTGTGCAACGACTACTACGTCATTTGCCCCGACACGATTGGCCGAGGCTTGAGCCAATGGGCTCGCGACCCGAAAGAAGACTACAGCTTTGTCACCTACACCCAGATCGCATGGGACATGTTGCAAGCCTTGAACATCCATCAAGCCCACTGGATTGGCACCTCCATGGGCGGCGCGCTCGGTTTGGTATGCGCGGCAGGCTTGGTACAGCCTGGTTTCAAAGGTCGCCTTCGCAGCCTGGTGCTCAACGACATTGCGCCTGAAATTTCGGTGGCCGCTGTCGACCGCATCAAAGCCTATGCAGGTCAGCCCCCCGCGTTTGACACCGTGCCCGAGTTGGAAGCATTCTTTCGCGCAGCCTATGCGCCCTTTGGCGCACTCACGGATGCGCAATGGCGGCACTTGAGCGAAAGCTCCACCCGCCGTCTACCCGACGGTCGCGTGACACCGCACTACGACCCGAGCATCACCCAACAGTTTTTCCGCGAAGTACCCGAGTACCCCATGTGGACAGAGTACGACACGCTCAATATCCCCGTGATGGTCATGCGCGGTGCGAATTCAGACTTGATTTCACCCGACACCATCCAAACCATGCGCACGCACGGCCCAGGTGCAAAGGGTTTGCTACGCGCCGAAGAGATTGCCGGTTGCGGCCATGCGCCCGCATTGAATGTGCCCGAGCAATGGCAACTGGTGAGGGATTTTTTGAAAACTGCCAACTGAGCCGCTGCGTTCAGGTCTGTGGCGACACCCACAGCGGGTGCTTGTACATCACGGCAGCAAACGCTTCTGAATTTTCAAACGCCACCAGCCATTGCGCCAATTGCAGCCAAGGCTGTGCATCAAACCATGCACGGTCTGTGCGCGCAAACTGCCGCACAAACGGCCCCACACAAGCATCCAACCAGCCCCAGCGTTGACCAGACAAGAACGCTTGGCTCTGCAAGCGCGCATCGAGGGTGAGCAACCACGCCGCAGCTTCATCGCGGTGGCACACACCATCCACCAAATCAAACCGTTGCGGGTATTTGTAGCGGTCCAAGTTGGCTTTGAAAGCCCCATCAAGGGTGGCAATCATGTCTTGTGCACCGCTCAACGCCTCTGACGTGAGGGGCAGCCATCCGTGTGGGTCGTTTTGCTTCAGCGCCCACCACATGATGTCTAAGCTTTGATCCAGCACCTCTCCCGTGTCCAAACACAACACAGGCACAGTGCCTTTGGGTGATACCGCCAACATCTCGGCAGGTTTGGCCTTTAATGCAACTTCACGGTGCTCATACGCCACCCCGCTCGCACGCAAGGCCAAGCGTGCGCGCATGGCATAAGGACAACGGCGAAAAGAATACAAAACGTGCATCACAAATCCAAATCAAGCAGACCAAATCAAGCAAAGTAACCAAGGCGTCAACACCCACTGGTGTAGCCCCATGCATTCAGTAAGAATGCCCCACACCCACACGAAGTGCCACACAGTGGCCAAGGAGACACCGCATGAAACGCCGCCAATTCTTTCAGAATTCCGCCCTCGTCACCTCGGGCGCCTTGGTTGGATGTGCCACACCCGGCATCGCCGCCAACAGCCCCAAGACCCCTTTCAGCGTGCCCGCCACCTACATCCCTATCGTGAACTCAGACGAGATGTTCCCCGTGCGCCGTGTGTATTGCATTGGCCGCAACTACGCAGCCCATGCACGCGAAATGGGTTCAGACCCCACACGTGAGCCACCTTTCTTTTTTCAAAAACCCACCGATGCCATTCAGCACGTCGCTGCAGGCACCGTGGCTGACCACCCCTACCCGCCCCTCACCAAAAACTACCACTACGAAGCAGAGCTGGTCGCGGTACTTGGCAAAGGTGGTCGCAACATTCCCGTCGACAAAGCGCTCGACTTGGTTTACGGCTACACCTTGGGTTTAGACATGACGCGCCGCGATTTGCAACGCGGCATGGGTGACCAAAAGAAACCCTGGGAGATTGGCAAAAGTTTTGACAAATCAGCCCCCATCGGCGCTGTCCACAAAGTGGGACAAACAGGTCACTTCACCAAGGGCGACATTTGGCTCAAGGTCAACGGACAAGTGAAACAAAAAGCAGATTTGAACCAAATGATTTGGTCTGTCGCAGAGCAAATCAGCAAACTCTCAGAAGCGTTTGAGCTCTTTCCAGGCGACATCATCTACGCGGGCACGCCTGAAAACGTGGGCCCCGTGGTGCGCGGCGATGTGATTGAAATGCACATCGACGGCTTGCCCAACTTGAGTGTGAAGATCGTCTAAGTTTTGAGTCAGGCTGAGCTGACCAAGGGTTGCTGTTTGAAAAACGCGTCCAAGTTATCCAGCACACGCTGGCCCATGGCTTGGCGTGTTTGCACGGTCGCGCTGGCAATGTGCGGCACCATCAGCACGTTGTCGAGCTCATAGAGCTCTTTGGGCACAAACGGTTCGCTCTCAAACACATCCAAGGCCGCGCCTGCAATGCGCTTGTGCTGCAATGCGTCCACCAAAGCGGCCTCATCCACCACGGTGCCACGTGCAACGTTGATCAAAAATCCCTTTTCGCCCAAAGCTTCTAGCACTTCTCGGTTGATCAGGTGTCGAGTCCCCGCACCACCCGAGGTGATGATCACCAAAAAGTCAGCCCACAGGGCCAGCGCCATCAAGCTCGGTTCGTACGTCCATGGTTCAGACGCCACAGGCTTGCGGCTGTGATAGCGCACATCCATCTCAAACCCCGTGGAGCGTTTGGCAATCGTCGCCCCAATCCGTCCCAAGCCTACGATGCCCAACTTGGCTTTGCTCACCTGAAAGCCCAAAGGGAAAGGCCCCACTGCGCCCGATGACCAATGGCCTTCGCGCACAAAGCGGTCACCCTCGCTCACGCGACGGCCAATGCCCAGCAACAACGCAAATGCCAAATCGGCCACGCAGTCGTTGAGCACATCAGGCGTGTAAGCCACCGCCACACCTTTGGCTTTGGCATGCGCCACATCGATCTTGTCCAAGCCCACGCCAAAGCTTGAAATGACTTTGAGCTGTTTCAATTGATCCATCATGGCGTTGTCAATGCCATAAGCCGCCGACGTCACCACCGCAGTGAACTCAGCGCCGTGCTTGGCTAAGAAATCCGTGCGTTGCGCAGCATCGCTGGGCAAGTTCACCACCTCATAGGCCGCCGACAAACGCTCTTCCAACCAAGGCAAGAGCTTGAGCAGTTGCAATACTTTGGGTTTGTCGCGCATCTCAATCCGCCGTCACTTTGCCGTCTTTGATGACCTTGGCCATGGCCTTGGTTTCGTTGGTGAACCACTCACCAAATTGTGCGGGGTTCATCACATAGGGCTCGGCGCCCAAGACAGTGAGGCGCTCTTTCACATCGGGCAAATTCATGATGCGTTGCACTTCGCTGTGCAGCTTGTCCACGATGGGTTTAGGTGTGTTGGCGGGGGCCAGCAAGCCTTGCCAGCTGCCCGTCAAAAAGCCGGGCACGGTTTCGCCCACGGTGGGCACATCGCCCAAAGACGCCTGGCGTTTGGCACTCGACACCGCAATGAGTTTGATCTTGCCCGACTTCACATGTGGGTACGTGGCCACCATGCCGTTGAAGGTGAGGTCCACTTGTCCACCGATCAAATCGGTCATCGCTTGTGCACCACCTTTGTAGGGCACATAGCCCCAATCGATTCCGGTCTTTTGCGCAAACATCACGCCTGCCAAATGTGTGGCACTGCCCATGCCCGACGCCGCAGCGTAGTTGACTTTGCCTTTTTGTGACTTGGCCCACTCAATCAACTCTTTGGTGTTTTTCGCAGGCACTTGGCTGCTCACCACCAACAGGTGCGGCGAGTAAGCCACCATGGCCACGGGAGCAAAGTCGGTGCTGACGTTGAACGGCAATTTGTACAGCGAGGGGCCAATCGTCAAGTTGCCCACATCCATCAACAACAAGGTGTAGCCGTCGGGTGCCGACTTGGCCACTGTGTCAGCACCCAAGTTGCCACTCGAACCCGGCTTGTTGTCCACGATCACGGATTGGCCCATGGCGTCCGTCATCTTCTGACCGATCATCCGTGCCAGCACATCAGAGGTGCCGCCTGCGGGAAAAGGCACGATGATTTTGATGGGCTTGTTGGGGTAGACCGCAGACTGTGCATGCGCAGCCACACCGACTACAGATAAGACCAACAACGCAAGCAATTTTCTTGTCATCAACATGAAGAGTCTCCGAATAAAAAAAGCCACCTCACTCGGAGGTGGCTGTTGTGTTTAGCAAGGCTGTCCTTGACGCTGTTGCAACCAAGCGGGCATGTCTTGCAAACACACCGGACGCAAGAAGCGATCGAGCGCGGCGTCGCCCACCGAAGTGGTCATAGGTTCGGTGGACGAGGGCCATGGGCCGCCGTGCTGCTGGCCAGCGGTCACGGCCACGCCAGTGGGCACACCTGCAAACAGCACACGCCCTGCAATGGCGGTGGCGCCACGCACCAAGCGTTGGGTGTCTGTGCTTTCTTGCTCCGCACCCCACAACGTGACGGTGAGCGTGCCACCCACGGTGTGCAACACATCGAGGGTTTGGTCCACTGAGTCGGTCCACACAATCAGTGTGGCGGGGCCAAACACCTCTTCTTGCAAGGCATGTTGCGCCATGAAGGTCTTGGCATCGACTTCGGCCAAGTAAGGGTTCGGATTGATGTCGTTCACAGGGTGGTGCAACAGCGCTTTGGCACCTGCGGCCAACTGAGCGGCGGTGCCGTGGTCGAGTGACTGGCGCATGGCTTTGGTCAACATAGCGTGCGGCTTTTGACCTTTCAGCGCGTCGACCAAGTGGTTCACAAACTCCGTGCTTTCAGCACTGCGCTGCAGCACCAACAAACCGGGGTTGGTACAGAACTGACCGCAGCCCAACGTGATGGAGCCCGCCAAGGTTTGCACCAAGGCATCGCCGCCTGCTTTCAATGCGGCAGGCGTAGCCACCACGGGGTTGATGGAGCCGAGCTCGCCGTAAAACGGAATGGGACGCACACGCGCACGTGCGGCATCGCGCAATGCCGCACCACCGCGTGTGGAGCCAGTGAAGGCACCCGCTGCAATGCGTGGGTGCTTGACCAAGTTCACGCCCACATCGTTGCCTGCGCCCTGCACCATTTGCAACAAACCTTTGGGTAAACCAAGTTTGGCAATGGCTTGCTGTGCTTGCTCAAACACGCGTTGTGAAGTGTGCAGGTGACCCGAGTGCGCCTTGACCACCACCGAACAACCGGCCGCCAAGGCCGAGGCGGTGTCGCCACCGAGCACCGAAAACGCAAATGGGAAGTTGCTGGCCGAGAACATCGCCACGGGACCCAAAGGCACGCGCACGCGCATCATGTGGGGATGACCCACAGGCGGGCCACCTGCCACAGCAGGGTCATCGGTGAATGCAAACGCGCCTCCGTTTTGCGCGAGGGTGGCAAAGCGGCGCAACTGAAATGCCGTGCGGTCGAGTTCACCATTCAAGCGAACAGGGCCCAAACCGGTTTCGGTGTCGGCCAACTCCACCAGTTTTTCGCGGTCGTGTTCCATGGCTTCGGCCAAAGCATTGAGCAATTTGGCGCGTGTCGCACCATCGGTGGCTTGCCATGTGTCAAAGGCGTGGTCAGCCGCGGTAATGGCGGCATCCAACTCTGCAGCCGAAGTGGGTGCAAGTGCGGCACCAAAAGGCTCTTGTGTTCTGGCGTTGAAAGATTGAAGCATTGTGTTTTCCCTGATTAACGGACCATGCAAGGTCGCTTGTTGTCGAATTTCCAATTGGGGATAAGGCATTGCATGGCAATCGCGTCATCACGCGCCCCTAAACCATGCTGCATGTACAAGGCATGCGCTTTGTCCACTTCCACCATGTCGATCTCAATGCCTAAGCCTGGCTTTTTAGGCACCTCGATATAGCCACCCACAATTTCCAAAGGTGCTTTGGTCAGGCGTTGACCGTCTTGCCAAATCCAGTGCGTGTCAATCGCAGTCACTTTGCCAGGAGCCGCCGCACCGACGTGCGTGAACATCGCCAGCGAAATGTCAAAGTGGTTGTTGGAGTGCGAACCCCAAGTGAGCCCCCAATCGCGGCAGGTTTGCGCCACGCGCACCGAGCCGGCCATGGTCCAAAAATGTGGGTCGGCCAAAGGAATGTCCACGCTTTGCAGCGAGAGCGAATGCACCATTTGGCGCCAGTCGGTGGCCACCATATTGGTGGCCGTGGGCAAGCCCGTGGCACGGCGAAACTCGGCCATCACTTCGCGGCCCGAGAAACCTTCTTCGGCACCGCAAGGGTCTTCGGCATAGGCCACCACGCCGTGCATGTCTTTCATCAAACGAATCGCGTCTTTGAGCAACCAACCGCCATTGGGGTCAAGTGTGATGCGGGCTTCAGGAAAACGTTTGTGCAAAGCGCGAATGGTCTCGACCTCTTCTTCGCCGCGCAACACACCACCTTTGAGCTTGAAGTCTTGAAAGCCATAACGCTTTTGGGCAGCCTCGGCCAAACGCACCACCGCCTCTGGCGTCATGGCCACTTCGTGGCGCAAGCGTTTCCAGTCATCGGTTTCGTCGAGCGTGGACACATAGGGCAAATCGGTTTTGTGTTTGTCGCCCACGTAAAACAAGTAGCCCAACATTTGCACTTTGTCGCGCTGCATGCCCTCGCCCAAGAGCGCTGCCACGGGCACGTTCATGTGTTGGCCTTGCAAGTCAAGCAAGGCAGATTCCACTGCGGTCACGGCATGAATCGTGGTGCGCAAATCAAAGGTTTGCAAGCCGCGGCCACCTGTATCTCGATCGGCAAACTTGGTGCGCATTTGATTCAAGATGGCTTGCAAGTTGCCAATGGATTGGCCCTCCACCAAGCTGCGTGCGTCTTCGAGTGTTTGGCGAATTTTTTCGCCGCCAGGCACTTCACCCAAACCCGTGTTGCCCGCGCTGTCTGTGACGATGACGATATTGCGTGTGAAGAAAGGCGCGTGCGCGCCCGAGAGGTTCATGAGCATGTCATCCCGTCCTGCAACGGGAATCACACGCATGTGTTTGACGATTGGGGCAGTCATGTCGGTCGGTTTCAAAAAGTTAAAAAATCAAGCACTCGCTTCAAACGAAGCCGTGGTCCAGCGTCGCGCTTGCTCGCTGATAGAAACACCCAAGCCCGCACGGGTGGGCACCAGCATGCGCCCCTCTTTGATGTTGATGCGTTCGTTGAACAAGGGCTCTAGCCACTCGAAGTGTTCCACCCAAGGTTCGGTCTTGTAGGTGGCCGCCAAATGGATGTGTAACTCCATCGCAAAGTGCGGAGCGAGCATCACACCTGCGTGCTCGGCCAGTTGCGCGATTTTCAAAAACGGTGTGATGCCACCCACGCGTGGCCCATCGGGCATGAGGTAGTCGGCAGCGCGATGGCGAATCAGGTCCCAGTGCTCTTGCACGCTGGTGAGCATCTCACCCGTCGCGATCGGCGTGTCGAACTGCGCAGCCAGTGCGGCATGGCCTTCGTGGTCGTAAGCGTCCAGCGGTTCTTCGATCCAGATCAGGTTCATCGGCTCTAAGCGGCGACACATGCGTTGCGCCGTGGGACGGTCCCATTGCTGGTTGGCGTCCACCATGAGCGGAAAGTGATCGCCCAAATGTTTGCGCACCGCGCTCACCCGCTCGATGTCTTTCTCACCATCGGGCTGACCGACTTTGAGCTTGATGCCACCAATGCCTTTAGCCACGGAGGCCGAAGCGTTGACGAGCAACTGGTCCAACGGCGTGTGCAAAAAGCCACCCGAGGTGTTGTAACAGCGCACGCTGTCGCGGTGTGCGCCAATCAATTTAGCGAGTGACAGATTCGCACGCTTGGCCTTCAAGTCCCACAGCGCCACATCAAACGCGCCAATGGCTTGCACCGACAGACCACTGCGGCCCACCGAGGCACCCGCCCAGCACAACTTGTCCCAGAGCTTGGCAATGTCGCTGGGGTCTTCGCCGATCAACACGGGCGCAATTTCTTGGGCATGCGCAAACTGACCAGGCCCGCCTGCGCGTTTGGAATAACTAAAGCCCACACCTTCGGCACCATCCTTCGTCTTGACTTCGACGAACAGGATGACGATTTCGGTCATCGGTTTTTGGCGACCTGTCAGCACCTTAGCGTCGCTGATCGGATTGGCCAGCGGCAGGGTGCAACTCGATACACGCACCCAAGAGATTACGTCACTCATTCTTGTTTCTCTTATTCAGGTTTGATGCCAGCGGTTTTGATCACGCGTGTCCATTGGTCGAGTTCCGATTTAAGAAACGCTGTGTAGGGTTTACTCCCTGAGGGCGGCACTACAAAGCCCACCGAGGTAAGGCGTTGCTTGAACGACTCCGACTTCATGGCCTGCACCAAACCCGCTTCCAACTTATCCACGATGACTTGCGGCGTGCCCTTGGCGACCGAAACGCCAGACCATGAGGTGGCTTCAAAGCCTTTGTAACCCGACTCCGCCACAGTGGGCACATCGGGGTACAGCGAATTGCGTTCTTTGCTGGACACAGCGATGGCGCGCAACTTGCCTGCTTTCACGTGGGGCAGTGCCACATCTTGGTTCAGAAAGACCATGGGAATGGTGCCAGCCAACAGATCGTTCATCATGGGGCCGCCACCTTTGTAGGGAATGCCTGTCAAGAAGATGCCAGCGGTCTGCTTGAACAACTCCATCGCCATGTGGCCCGAGGCCGCATGGGTGAAACCGTAATCCAGCTTGCCCGGATTTTTCTTGGCGTAGTCCACGATGTCCTTCACTGTCTTGAACGGCTGCGAAGGATGCACCAGCAACACATTGGGACCCGAGTTCACTTGCGTCAGGTGAATGAAATCGGTCATCGAGTTGTATTTCAGGTTGGGATCCAAGCCATGTGCCACTGCGTTTTGACCAACACCAGATTGGATCAAGGTGTAACCATCGGCAGGGAATTTGAGCGCACGCTCCGTACCCACGATGCCCCCCGCACCCGCGATGTTTTCCACCACGATGGGTTGCTTCAAGACCTTGCCTAATTCTTCGGCCACGAGGCGACCCATGACGTCACTGGTACCCCCGGGTGGGAACGCCACGATGAGCTTGATGGGTTTACTGGGATAGTCGATTTGTGCCAAGGCGCTTAGGCTGACACAGCCCAACATGCTCATCAGACCGAGTGCGAAAACTTGTTTGATGAAGTTACGTTTCATGTAGCTCTCCTCAAACAGCGGCGTGAGTTTCTACATACAAGGCATACAAGGAGTGGCTGCTGGTCATGTACAAGCGGTTGCGCTTGGGGCCACCAAACTCCAAGTTGGCGCAACGCTCGGGCAGACGAATGAAACCAATCGGCTTGCCGTCCTTGTTGAACACTTTCACGCCGTCCATGTCTTCTGATTTGGCCTGTGGCAAATGGGCTTTCAAGCCACCGGCCACAGGTGTGGCTTCGGGGTTGAAGGCACCACTGAAACCCCAGCCACACCAGAGGTTGCCATCGCGGTCCACACGGAAGCCGTCAAAAGCACCGGGGCCATCGGCATCGATCAATTTGGTTTTGTTCGACAGCGTGCCATCGGTGTTCACATCGAAACTCCAGATACTGCGCCAAGGCGAACCACGCCACTCGACCACGTACAGTTTTTTCTCATCAGGCGAGAACGCCAAACCATTGGGGTTGAGGATGTCGGTGATGACGGCTTTGAGTTCGCCGTTTTTGTCGAGGCGATACACATTGGTGGTTTCTTGCTCGGGCTTGGCGCGGGAGCCTTCCCACTCGCCATTGATGCCAAACAACGGGTCGGTGAACCAAATGCTGTCGTCGCTCTTAACCACCACATCGTTGGGCGCATTCAAACGCTTGCCCTGGTAGTTGTCGGCCAAGACGGTGATCTTGCCGTTGGTTTCGGTCCGCGTGACACGGCGCGTGATCGAGTGCTCGCAAGAAATCAAACGCCCCTGACGGTCACGCGTGTTGCCATTGGCATAGTTGGCGTTGCTGCGGAAAACACTGGTTTTGCCCGTGGCTTCATCGAACTTCATGATGCGGTTATTCGGAATGTCGCTGAACAACAAATGACCTGGCGCACCCGCTGTTTTGCCGGGGAAGTACGCAGGACCTTCCGCCCAGCGGAAACCGGTGGCCACTTGCTCCACAGTGCTGCTGTAAATGCGGTACTTGCCAAAGCTGGGGTCCAGAATCAGCACCGCCGGATCGGGGTAGCGCTGGTTGGGTTTGAAATCAAATGCCTGCGCAATGGCCGAAGCGGTCAGGCTACTCAGGCCAATGGCAGAAACGGATTTGAGAAGTTGTCGGCGTTCGTTTTGCATGTTGTCTCCTTGTCCTTTGGACTTTGCGTTGTGGTTTTCTTCAGGTGATCGGTGCTGGGTTGAACAAGACCAGTGCGTTGTGCAGCTTCCACTGTTCGGCCCAAGTTTTCTTGCCACTGGCGGTGTCCAGCATCATGCGAAACAGCGCCCAGCCGGCTTCTTCAATCGTCATCTCGCCATCGGCAATTTGCCCGGCGTTGAAATCCATCAGGTCGTGCCAGCGGCGTGCCAAGTCACTGCGCGTGGCCACCTTCACGACGGGGCAGGCTTGCAAGCCATAAGGCGTGCCGCGACCGGTGGTGAACACATGCACATTCATGCCTGCAGCCAACTGCAGCGTGCCGCAGATGAAGTCGCTGGCGGGCGTGGCGGCGAACACCAGGCCTTTTTGATCGGCTTTGAGCTTCTCGCCAGGCGCGAGCACGCTGGCGATCGCGCCGCTGCCGCTCTTGATGATGGAGCCCATGGCTTTTTCGGCGATGTTGGACAGGCCACCCGCCTTGTTGCCCGGGGTGGTGTTGGCCGTGCGGTCGGCGCGGCCACGGTCCAAGTACTGGTCGTACCAGCCGAGTTCACGCACCACGTCTTCGGCGACTTGGGGCGTGGCAGAACGGCTGGTGAGTTGCTCCACCGCATCGCGCACTTCGGTGTTTTCCGAGAACATCACCGTGCCGCCCGCGCGCACGATCAGGTCGGCCATGTAGCCCACGGCGGGGTTGGCGGTCACGCCTGAGAAAGCATCGCTGCCACCGCACTGCACACCGACCACCAGCGCGCTCGCAGGCACGGTCTGGCGCTTGCGGGCGTTCAGGCGTTCGAGATGCGGCTTGGCGTGCGCCAGCACATCGTCGATCATGGACATGAAGCCCACATGGGCGTCGTCTTGGAGGCACACGAGGTCGGGCCCCTGATCTGCTTCGCGGGCATCATGAATCGGGAAGCTGCCCGGCGGCAACAAGCGCGCGGGTTGCAGCTTTTCGCAGCCCAGGCTCACCACCATGACCTCGCCACCAAAGTTGGGGTTGAGGCTGATGTTGCGTAACGTGCGGATGGGAATTTCAGCACCGGGGGCGTCAATCGCCACACCACAGCCATACGTGTGTTCGAGCCCGACCACGCCATCCACATTCGGGTAAAGCGGCAGCAGCTCGCGCTCGATGCGCTCCACCGCCACCTTGAGCACGCCCGCCACACACTGCACGGTGGTGGTGATGGCCAACAGGTTGCGCGTGCCCACCGAACCGTCGGCATTCACATACCCTTCAAAGGTGTAGCCCTCTAATGGTGCCCACTCGGGTGCTGGCTTAGTCGCCATTGGCAAACCTTGCAGTTCGCGTGCGGGGGGAATGTCCAGCAGGCGCTCATGCACCCAGCTGCCTGCGGCAATCGCTTCACGGGCAAAGCCCACCGGCACGTTGTAGCGCAGCACGGCAGCGCCTGCGGCAATGTCGGTCAGGGCCACCTTGTGGCCTTGTGGCACCTTGTCACGCAGCGTGATGCCAGCGGCAGGACCTTCGGGCATGACGGTGCCAGCGGGCAAGCCGCCATCGTTGGCGATGATGGCCACGTTGTCATCTGCATGCATGCGGATGGCGAGGGGTCGTATGGGTGTGCTCATGTGTTCACTTCACTCAATAACGCGGCTGCTTGCCGGTGAACGTCGGGTCGTACTTGCGCATCTGCCCGAGGTCGTCGCGGTTACGGATGCCGCAGTGCAGGTAGTTGTCGTGCAGGCGAGCGAGTGCTTCGCGGTCAATCGCCACGCCCAAGCCCGGGCCACGCGGCACGCGCAGACTGCCGTCTTCAAACTTCAGGCGCCCGCCTTGCACGATCTCTTCGTCCTGCCAGGGGTAATGCGTGTCACACGCATAAGACAGATGCGGCACCGACGCAGCCAGGTGGGTCATCGCAATCAGGCTGATGCCCAGATGCGAGTTGGAATGCATGGACAGGCCCATGTCAAAGGTCTGGCACAGGCGAGAGAGCTGCTGCGTGGTACGCAAACCACCCCAGTAATGGTGGTCACTGAGCACGATGCGTACCGGGCAACCCAGGCGCACGTTGTCGGCAAATTCCTTGTAGTCGGTCACGACCATGTTGGTGGCCAGAGGCACATCACATTGCTTCGCCACTTCGGCCATGCCACCGAGGCCTGGGGCTGGGTCTTCGTAGTATTCGAGCACGCCGCGCAGTTGATCCACCGCTTTCAGACTGGTGGCCACGGTCCAGTTGGCGTTGGGATCGATGCGCAGCGGTGTGCCGGGAAAAGCCTTGGCCAGCGCCAGCATGGCGGCCACTTCCTGCTCGGGTGGCAATGCACCCGCTTTGAGCTTGATGCTCTTGAAACCGTACTGATCGATCATGCGCCGCGCCTGCGCCACCATCTGCTCGGGCGCAATGCCCTCACCAAACGGGTCGGGACTGTAGGGCTTGTCGATGTGCTCGGCGTATTTGAAGAACAAGTAGGCGCTGAAGGGCACCGCATCACGCGCCGCACCACCCAGCAAATCCACCACTGGGGCGTTGGCTAACTGGCCTTGCAGGTCGAGCATGGCCACTTCAAACGCACTCACCACCTTGGCCACGTTTTTGGACACATGCGTGCCCGGGGCCAGCGAGATTTGTTCACCCAAAAATTCGGAGGTATGCCCTGCCGGCTGCACCAACGCCTGCACACAGGTTTCCATCGCGTTCAAGTCCCATGGCGATAGCCCCTGCAAAGCAGGTGCCGCCTTGGCCAGCACGTCCAGCATGGACTGGTCACCATAGGTTTCGTTGATGCCCACCAACCCCGAAGCGGTTTCGATCTCGATGATCGAACGCAACGCCCAAGGCTCGTGAATACCCGCCGCATTGAGCAGCGGCGGATCACGAAACGCAATGGGCGTGATGCGGATATGCCGGATGGTGTGAGAGGTCATGCCTGTCCTTTGCCGGGCCGCCCCAAGGAGGACAGGGCCCCCTCGGGGGGCAGTGAGTACACGACGTGACGAACGTGGGGGCTCATTGTTTACTTGAGCAAGTTGGGCAACCACAGCGAGAACGCGGGTACATACGTGACCAACAACAAACACGCGCCCAGCGCGCCGTAAAACGGTGCAATCGTGCGCATCACTTGTCCGACCGAGATACCGCCAATCGCACAGCCCACAAACTGCACCGATCCCACAGGCGGCGTGTTCAAACCCAGCGCACAGTTGATGAGCATGAGGATGCCGAACTGCAAGGGATCCATGCCGAACTGCATCGCAATGGGCATGAAGATGGGCGTGCAAATCAAAATTGTGGCGGCCATGTCGAGGAAGGTGCCGAGGATGAACAACAAGACGTTGATCATCAAGAAAATCACCCATGGGCTGGAGCTGACCATTTGCATCAACTCACCCGTTTTTTGTGGCACTTCATACAAGGCCATAAAGTAACCAAACGCGTTCGAGATACCAATCAGCAACAACACCACGCCCGTGGTTTTGCAGGCTTTGGCGCACGCCTTCCAAAAGTTTTGCCACGTCATGGTGCGGTACACCACCCCAGTCACAAACAAAGCCCAGGCCACGGCAATGGAGGCAGACTCGGTCGCCGTGAACGCACCCGACAAAATGCCGCCCAAGATGATGACCACCACCAACAAGCCCGGCAATGCGGCAGCGAACGCTGCAGCCACTGCTCCCCAACCGGGGAACTTGCCATGAATGGGATAACCACGCTTGACCGCCACCCAATACGCAGCCGCCAAGTTGCACAGCGTCAGGATGATCGCAGGGACCAAGCCGGCCAAGATCAAACCCAACACGCTGATCGATGCAATGCCCGAGGTGGCCAAAGTAAAGATGATCATGTTGTGCGAGGTCGGCATGATGGCGCCCACCAAGGCAGCGTGCGTGGTCACGTTCACGGCGTAGTCCGCGTCGTAGCCTTCTTTTTTCATCAAAGGAATCATCACCGAGCCCATGGCCGACACATCAGCCAAAGGCGAACCCGCGACACCACCGAAGATGGTGCAACCCAACACGTTGCTCATGCCCAAGCCGCCACGCACATGGCCAATCAGGCTATTTGCAAACTTCACAATGCGGTCAGCAATGCCGCCGTAGAGCATGAGCTCACCCGCGAACACAAAGAACGGGATGGCCAAAAACGAAAACACTTGCATGCCACCCACCATCTTTTGAAAGACGACAGGAATCGGCAAACCCGCAGCCACGATGGTGGCCACAGACGACAAACCAATGGCAAATGCCACAGGCACGCCCAAAATCAAAAGCAGCGTGAAGCTCAGGGTGAGTACGGTCAATTCCATGATTTCAATTCCAAGCGGGTTCGACTTCTTCACCCCGCAGCAAAGCCACGATGTGTTCAATGGAGAACAACACAATCAAAGCACCCGCAATGATGACGGGCACATAGTCAATGCCATCGGGCACAGGCAACATGGGTTTTTTCTCACCCCATTTGGCAGTGGCCCACAGCCAACCGCCTTGGACCATCAACACGCCAAACAAACCCACCAAGCCGTGAATCAAGAGCTCAATGCGGCGTTGCCACACATCCGGCAGCAACACCACCAAAGACTCCAAACCAATGTGACCCGCATCGCGCACGCCCACGGCGAGCCCGAATGCGGTCACAAACAACACCAACAACAAGGCCAAGTTCTCGGCCCATGTGGGGGTGTCGTTCAACACATAGCGTCCAATGACTTGCCATTGCACGCACAAGATAACTGCGATCAGCCCCACCACTGCCAGAATCAAGCTGAGCTTGGACACTGCGGCACAAAATTTAGTGAACATGAATGTTTCTTCCAGAAGCGATGAGGTGACGGCGTTTACTTGGTGTCTTGAATGGCCTTGACCAAACGCTTCATGTCAGGCGTGGTCATGAACTTTTCGTACACAGGCGCCATGACGGACTGGAATGACTTTTTGTCGACTTCCACAATTTGCACACCTGCGGCTTTGACGTTGGCCAAAGATTTCGCCTCTTGTTCGTCCCAAGCTTTGCGCTCCACAGTCACCGACTCTTTGGCGGCTTGACGCACCATGGCTTGCTCGTTGGCGGGCAGCTTGTCCCACACGGCCTTAGACATCAACAAAATTTCAGGCGCCATGGAGTGTTCAGTTTTGGAATACACCTTCACCGCTTCAGCATGCTTGGCTGTATCGAACGAAGGGATGTTGTTTTCCGCGGCGTCGATCAAACCAGTTTTCAAACCGGTGTACACCTCGCCAAAGGGCATGGGCGTGGCATTGGCACCCATGGCACTGACCAAGGCCACCCACAGATCTGATTGCTGCACGCGAATCTTCATGCCTTTGGTGTCAGCCACCGTCTTGATGGTCTTCTTGCTGTAGATGGAGCGTGCGCCGCTGTCGTAGAAAGCCAAACCCACATAACCTGCGGATTCGCAGCTCTTCAAAATTTCGTCGCCAATTGCACCATCCAAAGCATGACGCATGTGGTCAACCGAGCGGAACAAGAAAGGCATAGTGGGCACCATGGTCATGGGGCATACGCCGTTCATGGGGGCCACGTTCACACGCACCATGTCCAACGCACCGATCTTGACTTGGTCGATGGTTTCTTTTTCGGTTCCCAAAGCACCTTTGTTAAACACTTTGATTTTGTGTTTGCCGCCGCTGAGCTTTTCCAACGTTTGGCTCATGTGTTTGACCGCCAGCACAGTGGGGTAATCGTCAGAGTTGTGGATGTCGGCCGAACGGAATTCGGCAGCTTGTGCGCTCAAGGCAAACGCAGCACTCAAAGCCAAGATGGATGTTTTCAATTTCATGGTTGTCTCCTAGGGTTAATGGTTCTCGACTGAAATTACTGTGAGCCCAAGCGCTTGATAAGTGCATCGAGTTCTTGCATTTCGGCTGGCTTGAGGTCTGTCAAAGGCGCACGCACGGGGCCTGCATCGTGGCCCACCAACTTGGCCCCCGCTTTCACGATGCTCACGGCGTAGCCCTGTGTGCGGTTGCGAATTGCCAAGTAAGGCATGAAAAAGTCTTTGAGCAAACGATGCTGCGTGGCCATGTCATCGTTGGCGACTGCGTGGTAGAAGTCCATCGCTGTTTTGGGAATGAAGTTAAACACGGCCGACGAATACACAGGCGTACCCAGCGCCTTGTAAGCGGCGGCATACACCTCAGCCGTGGGCAAGCCACCGAGGTAGGCAAAGCGGTCGCCCATCTTCATGTAGATGGAACTCATCATTTCGATGTCACCCAGACCGTCTTTGAAGCCGATCAAATTGGAGCAACGATCGGCCAAGATCGCGAGCGACTCAGGTGTGAGCTTGCACACATTGCGGTTGTAAATGATCACGCCAAATTTCACACTCTTGCACACCGCTTCTACATGAGCGATCAAACCTTCTTGGCAGGCTTCGGTCAGGTAATGTGGCAACAACAAAATGCCATGTGCACCCGCACGCTCGGCTTCTTGCGCGCATTGAATCGCGAAACGTGTGGGGCCACCTGCACCTGCGATGATGGGTACTTTGCCTTTGCAGGTGTCCACAGCAGTCTTGATGATCTCGGGGTATTCCTCAGCCGTGAGCGAGAAAAATTCGCCCGTGCCACCGGCCGCAAACAAAGCCGACGCACCATAAGGGGCCAGCCACTCCAAGCGCTCGATATAGCCCTTCTTGTTGAAATCACCATGGGCATCAAAGTCCGTCAACGGAAATGACAGCAAGCCATGAGACATGATGGATTTGAGTTCTTGAGGCGTCATTGTTTGTCCTTGTGTTGGAAATGATTGGAATCAGTTGAAGCGTGTTTTCACAAAACCACCACCTTGATAAATCACGGCGGGATCCGTCAAATCGGGCTCAGGGGTGCGGGCGTGCACGGCATCGCGAAAAGCGTCCGAGCTGTCTTGCGGGCGATAACCCACATGTTTGGCTAAACGGTTGTCATACCAGCTGGTGCTGTTGTCTGATGCGCCGTAAATGATGGTGTGGCCCAACACCGGTGTGGTGAGGCAAGCTGTGATGAGGCGATGCAAATCGTCGTAGCTCATCCAGGTGGCCAACATGCGGCGGTCTTTGGGTTCGGGGAACGAGGAACCAATGCGCACACACGCGGTCTCGATGCCATCACGGTCAAAGTACAAACGCGACAAATCTTCGCCAAACGCTTTGCTCAGGCCATACAAGCCATCTGGGCGAGGTGGCGTGAGTGCGTCCACCACTTCGTTTTGTTTGTAATAGCCCATGACATGGTTGGAACTGGCAAACACCACTCGCTTGACACCATGGACGCGCGCGGCTTCGTACAAGTTGTACAAACCAATGATGTTGGCCTGCAAGATGGGTTCCCACGGCGCCTCAACCGACACACCGCCCAAATGCACGATGGCTTGGCAACCCGCCACCAATTTGGACACCGCTCGCGCATCAGCCAAGTCGGCCTGCACCACCTCTTCACCAGCTTGCGCAGGATCCATAGCTTCGCGGTCGCTCAGGCGCAGCACTTGGCAATTGGCCTTCAAGCGCAAACGCAGCGCTTTGCCCAAGCCACCAGCGGCGCCTGTCAACAAAATAGTGGGGTGAGAAATATGTGTCATGCGGGTTAATTATTTATCTTGTATGTTGTCATACAACCTAGATTGTGCATGAAATGACACGTGCGTCAACTCAAAAAATACAAATCTAGGGAAAGTCCTGATCGGGTTAAACAACCCCGCCCACATGCAGGTGAATGGCGTACAAGGAATGGGTGCTGGCCATGTACAAGGTGTTGTACCGATCACCACCAAAACAGAGATTGGCGCAACGCTCAGGCAAATGGATATGTCCAATCGCCTGCCCTTGTGGGCTGAACACGCGCACGCCATCCAAACCTTCAGAACTCACGCCCGCACGACCATCACTCCCCCACCCACACCAGAGGTTGCCGTCCTTGTCAACCGCAATACCATCCAAGGAGCCCGCGCCTTGTGCATCCACCACCAGGCGGCGACCTGACAGCGCACCTTTTGCGCCGACGTCATAGGCCCAAATCAAACGACTCGGTGTGGCACGGCTCTCAACCACATACAAGACAGATTCGTCTGGCGAGAAAGCCAAGCCATTGGGGCCACGCAAATCGGTTAGCACTTGTTCCAACATGCCATCTGCACCCAGGCGATACAGCGCATCAGGCTGTTCAGCCTTAGCTGGCGCACCTTCCCAGTTGCCCGAGATACCAAAGGGGGGATCGGTGAACCACACGGTGCCGCGATCCACACCTTGCATTTGGCAAGCAATGTCGTTGGGCGAATTCAGTGGCTTGCCGTTGTACTGATCGGCCAACACAGTGATGGTGCCGTCGTACTCGGTGCGCGTCACACGGCGTATCAAGTGCTCGCACACGAGTAAGCGCCCTTGCGCATCGCGGGCCATGCCGTTGGCGTGGTTGGCGTCTTGCCGAAACACACCCCATTGCGACGAAGCCTCGTCCCAACGCATGATGCGGTTGCTGGGAATGTCAGACACCAGCAAGTAACGCCCATCACCAAACCACACCGGCCCTTCCGCCCACCACATGCCCGTCGCAAGCTGTTCAACACAACCGCTGTACAGACGGTATTTTTGAAAACTCGGATCCAAAATTTCGATCCGAACATCTGGCGACCGAGCGCTGGTTTGAAACGGGATCGTTGGGCCTTGACGCATGGTTGCCTCCGTATTTTTGAGTTGTCATACATGTTAGCATTGCACCATCCCATCCATTGAATAACGACTTTTCAAACGAGTTCTGCCGTGAGCGACAAGGTTCAACCCCTCACCAAACACAAAAGCCTCGCCCAAGAGCTGGTCGATGCCTTGGGCGATCGCATTCGCGATGGCCGACTCAAGGTTGGGGACAAGCTCCCCTCCGAGGCCGCCATTGAAGCCCAATATGGCGTCAGCCGCACGGTGGTGCGAGAGGCTATTTCACGTTTACAGGCCGCTGGCCTTGTGGTGACACGTCACGGCATTGGCACTTTCATAGTCGGCATCAACGACAACCCAACATTCAAACTAAGCCAAGAGGATTTCACAACCCTCAAAGATGTCATTGCGGTACTGGAATTGCGCATCGGTATTGAGGTAGAGGCTGCCTCACTGGCGGCCATGCGTCGAACCGACAAGAATTTGAAAGACATTGAGACCTCTCTCAAAGCCATTCAAACCGCCATCGAAGCAGGCCAAGACGCAGTGGCTGCCGATTTTCAATTTCATCTGAACATCGTCAGAGCTTCACAAAACCCGTATTACGCAGACTTGATGGTGTCACTGGGCACATCCATCATCCCAAGGGCGCGCCTTGAAAAAGGCAAATCCACGCAACTGGCCGAAGACCGTGAAGCCTATTTACGCAAAGTCAATATGGAGCATGAGAGTATCTTGAACGCCATTCGCAACCAAGACTCTGAAGCCGCTCGCGCAGCCATGCGCACACACTTGACCAACAGCAAAGAACGGCGCCGTCAGATGATGAGTTGAGCTCCCTCAGCTCAGTCTTCAATCTTCCACGTCGGCAAACGCCATTCAAATTGCAAGGCCGCCAAACGCAACAGCGTGACGGTAGCCGCACCGATGGTCACCACCGCGTTGGGGTCAAAGTCCAAATAGTGCAAGAGCACCACCACCCAGCCACCAGCAAACGCACACACGGCATAAGGGTGGTGGTCATGAAACGCGGTAGGAATTTCGTTGCACACGATGTCACGCAACACACCGCCAAAGGTGGCAGTGATGACGCCCATCAACACAGCAATGAGCGCAGGCATTTGCATACCAAGCGCGATTTGCGTGCCACTCGCCGCAAATAGCCCCAAGCCCAACGCATCGGGCCACTGGATGGATTTTTCGGTGGGCTTGAAATGTTTGGCGCGCATCAAAAACATCGCGGCCAAACACAAAGCCAGCACCGTCCACAAATACCAAGACTGCTCAATCCAAAACAAGGGGCGGCGATCCAGCAGCACATCGCGCAAGGTGCCGCCACCAAAAGCCGCCACACTGGCCACGGCGCACACCCCCACGGCATCGAGCTTCTTGCGGGCAGCTTCCATCACGCCAGACAAGGCAAAGGCCACCGTGCCTGCAATCTCAATGCTTGTTTGCACCCCTGACAGGGTTTGCGTCGTCAACACGTCCATCGCCTAATTCCCTATTTAGCCAACCAAAACGGCAAGTGTCGCACCTTCAATCGCTGTTCTAAGGGGGCACCTAACTTGCTGCGAAAATAACGGCATGACGTACAGCGTGAAAGAAATGTTCTACACCTTGCAAGGTGAAGGCGCCAATGCAGGGCAACCCGCCGTGTTTTGCCGTTTTGCCGGTTGCAACCTCTGGAGCGGCCGTGAAGAAGACCGCAGCTCGGCCATTTGCCAGTTCTGCGACACCGACTTTGTGGGCACCGATGGCACACACGGCGGCAAGTTTGACAACGCCCAAGCCTTGGCAGCCGCCATTGCCAGCTTTTGGCCAGCCACTGACACCAAGCACCGCTTTGTGGTGCTGACCGGTGGCGAGCCCCTGCTACAAGTAGACGAGGCCTTGGTCGAAGCCCTGCATGCGCATGGCTTCACCATTGCGGTGGAAACCAACGGCACGGTACTTCCGCCCAAAGGCATTGACTGGCTGTGCATGAGTCCCAAGGCGGGTAGCCAGCGCGTGGTGGCAGCGGGTCAAGAACTCAAGTTGGTGTTTCCGCAAGTGGGCGCAGAGCCCGCGTTGTATGAATCTTTGAATTTTGAAAATTTCTATTTGCAGCCCATGGATGGGCCCCATGCTGCGGCCAATACCGCGGCTGCCGTGGCCTATTGCCAAGCGAACCCCCGCTGGCGTTTGAGCGTGCAAACCCATAAGTTGATTGGCATCCGATGACATACGAACTCAGCCAGCGCTTCTACTTTGAAGCAGCACACACCCTGCGCCGCAAAATTGATACAGAAGGCAGTATGCGCATCCACGGCCACACCTACCACGCCGAAGTGACCATTGCAGGCAAGCCAGACCCCGAGTCCGGCATGATGATGGACCTCGCGTTTCTGCGCAAAGAAGTCGACAAAGTGCGCGACAAACTCGACCACCACTTCCTCGACGAAGTGCCAGGCCTTGGCCCTGCCACGCTAGAGAACCTGTGCACCTTCATCTACAACGACCTCAAAGGCGCGTTGCCCAACATCCACCGCATCAAGCTTGAGCGCCCTGCCAGCGGCGACACCTGCTGCTTGTTGCCCAACGAGGACTGAGCATGTCTATTCGAGCGGTGGTGTTTGATGCCTATGGCACTTTGTTTGATGTGTACTCGATTGGCGCTTTGGCCGAGCAGTTGTACCCCGGCCAAGGCGCGGCCATCTCGGTGCTGTGGCGCGACAAGCAGATTGACTACACGCGGCTCATCACCATGTCTGACCCGCACCGTGCAGAAGGCAGCCGCCACTACCAATCGTTTTGGGACATCACGCGCAGTGCCTTGCTCTACACGCTCGAGCGCTTCAAGCTCGACGCCACACCTGAACACGTTGATGCGCTGATGGGCCAATACGCCAAGCTCACGCCTTTCACAGAGAACTTAGGCGTGTTGCAAAGCTTGAAAGAACGCGGCATCACCACAGCCATCCTCTCCAACGGCAGTCCTGAGATGCTCAACACCGCTGTCACCAGCGCTGGCATGGCTGACTTGATTGACCATGTCATCTCGGTGGACACCATTCGCCTGTTCAAAACGTCGCCCGAAGCCTATGGCTTGGTGCAACAAACCATTCCTACTGAGAAGCAAGACATTTTGTTTGTGTCCAGCAATGGCTGGGATGCCTTGGGTGCCACTTGGTTTGGTTTCACCACGCTGTGGGTGAACCGCCAGCATTTGCCCTTTGAAGCGATTGGCCCTCAACCCACCTACTCCGGTCACGACCTGACACGCGTGTTGGACGTGTTCAACCACTGATGGACAGCCTGCGCATCGACAAGTGGCTGTGGGCCGCACGCTTCTACAAAACACGCAGCCTCGCGTGTGATGAAGTGACCAAGCACCGCGTGCAAATCAACGGCCAAGATGTCAAGCCTGCACGCGAAGTCAGGGTGGGTGACACCCTCACCGTGCGCCAAGGCAACATCAGCAAGACGGTTCAAGTCAAAGGCATCAGCGCTGCACGTGGCCCTGCGCCCGTGGCGCAACAGCTGTACGAAGAAACGGCTGAGAGCATGGCCTTGCGCGCCAAACTGGCCGAGCAAAACCGCTTGGCATTTGAGCCCGCACACAGCATCGAGCACGGCCGCCCCACCAAGCGCGACCGTCGCCAAATTGAACACGCATGGAACGAGCGCTGGAGCGCGAGTACCGACACCTAAACACCTCCCTACAAAACACAAAGGAACACACACATGGGCGCTCAATGGAAAGCCAAAGGCAAAGACTTAGCCGCCAACGCCAAAGGCCGCATGTTTGGCAAGCTCGCCAAAGACATCATGGTCGCCGCACGCAACGGCGCAGACCCGGCCGCGAATTCACGCCTACGCATGGTGATGGAGCAAGCCCGCAAGGTGTCCATGCCCAAAGACACGCTGGACCGTGCCATCAAAAAAGGCGCTGGCCTCACTGGCGAAACCGTGCAGTTTGAACGCGTGATTTACGAAGGCTACGCGCCACACCAAGTGGCGGTGATGGTTGAGTGCTTGACCGACAACGTCAACCGCACCGCCCCCGAAATGCGCGTGCTGTTTCGCAAAGGCCAACTCGGCACCTCGGGCTCGGTGTCGTGGGACTTTGACCACATTGGCTTGATTGAAGCAGAACCCACAGCCCCCGATGCAGACGCCGAACTGGCCGCCATCGAAGCCGGTGCGCAAGATTTTGAAGCGGGCGACGAAGGCACATCGGTGTTCATCACCGAGCCGACCGACCTTGATTTGGTCAGCCGTGCCCTGCCCGCACACGGCTTCAATGTGCTGTCGGCCAAGCTCGGCTACAAGCCCAAAAACCCAGTGGACCCAACCAGCCTGAGCGCAGAAGCTTTAGAAGAAGTCGAAGCCTTCCTCTCTGCCATTGACGACAACGACGATGTGCAAAACGTCTACGTGGGGCTGGCAGGTTAATTTCACGCATGACAGTTGCAACACAGGATGACCTTGGTACCTTAGGCATTGACTTCGGCACTTCCAACTCTGCCATCGCTTGGGCGTCGGCCCAAGGCACAGCCCAACTCATCCCCTTAGAAGGCGATGCACTGGCCATGCCCACGGCTGTGTTTTACAACGCCGAAGAAAACAGCACCCACTTTGGCCGCGAAGCCATCACGCATTACCTAGAAGGCACCGAGGGCCGTTTGATGCGCTCGCTCAAAAGCCTGCTGGGCAGTCCGCTGCTGATGGAGACCACGGTCATCAACAACCAGTTGGTGAACTTCTCCGACATCATCACCACCTATCTGGCTGAGTTACGCGAACGTGCCACCCAACACCTCGGCATGGCCCCCACACGCGTGGTGATGGGTCGCCCCGTGCACTTTGTGGATGACGATGCGACACGTGACGCACAAGCAGAAAGCTCGCTGCGCCAAGCGGCTGAAGCCGTGGGTTTCAAAGACATTGCATTTCAACTCGAACCGATCGCCGCTGCGTTGGACTACGAACAACGCCTCACCCGCGAAACCACCGTGCTGGTGGCTGACATTGGCGGCGGCACGTCTGACTTCACCGTGGTGCGCTTGGGGCCAACGCTGATGCACAAACTCAACCGTGCGGATGATGTGCTGGCCACCACCGGCGTGCACATTGGCGGCACCGACTTTGACCAAAAGCTGAGCCTCGGACAAGTCATGCCCTTGCTGGGCTATGGCCACTTAGGCCCCGACAAACGCGAGGTACCCAACCGTGTGTTCTTTGACTTAGCCACCTGGCACTTGATCAACTGGCAATACCAGCCCAAAGCCATGGCGCAAGCCAAAGCCTTGCAAGTCAATTACAGCGATGTGCGCTTGCATGACCGATTAATGCGCGTGCTGACCGAGCGCTACGGCCATCACATGGCTCACGATGTGGAGCAAGCCAAGATTCGTTGCTCCCAAACAGACCACGACACTCGCATCGATTTGTCGTATGTTGAAACAGCGTTGGCAGCCTCGCTCAGCCCCCACGACTTGCACGCCCACTTGGCACAACTGCTAGACAACACCGTGGCGTGTGCACGTGAATGCGTGCAACGTGCAGGCCTCACGCACGGCAAGCCCGATGCCATTTACCTCACAGGTGGCTCATCGGCGTTGCGAACATTTCAGCAAGCGCTGCAAACCGAGTTTGCAGGCGTGCCCTTGGTCGAAGGCGATTTGTTTGGCGGTGTGGCTTCGGGCTTGGTGTACAGCCGCCACTGAATCACACAAATAACGAATGAACAAGCGCCTCCGAGTATCGGACATTCAGAGGCTCACTTGCTACGCATGATTCCAAGCTCTTTCTCAGCCACATCAATACGAACAGTGCCTTTGCTAACAAGAATCTTGGCCAACTGCTCAATCTCATCACCGACAGCACCAGCCATCATGGCGATGTTGTGCGAATGCAGTGACATATGACCTTTTTGAATACCCGTGGTTGCAAGCGCTTTCATAGCAGCAAAGTTTTGCGCCAAACCAACTGCAGCGATGATGCGAGCAAGCTCGCTTGCAGACTTGACGTTCAAAATTTTCAACGCGGCCTTAGCCATCGGATGCAACTTGGTTGCTCCACCGATCAAACCCACGGCCATAGGAATCTCGATTGATCCAGCTAAGTCACCATCTTTCGTAACCTCCCAACGGGTTAAGCTTGAATAGCGTCCGTTGCGAGAGGCATAAGCATGTGCGCCTGCTTCGACAGCTCGGGTGTCATTGCCTGTAGCCAGTACTACAGCACTGATGCCATTCATGATTCCTTTGTTATGAGTTGCAGCACGATACGGATCAGCTTCAGCGAAGTGATACGCCAGCACCATGCCATCTCGCACTTCAGCGCCGCCGATGTCTTCAGCACGCCAAACACATCGAGCACGAGCCAAGCGATGATCTGCCAAGTTTGACAAGATACGCAAATAAGTGCGCCCCCCCGTCCATTGAGCAATTGATGGAGCCAACTTTTCAGCCATCGTATTCACAGCATTAGCACCCATTGCATCCAATGTATCAACAATGATGTGCGTGATCACCATGGGGCCGGATTGCGTATCAATGACACGAACCTCTAACTCTCTAAATCCACCACCCAGTTTGATGAGCATCGGATCACAGGCATCGCAAATAGTTTGAATTTCTTCTTTGCGTTCAAGAATTGAAATTCTTGCGTTGTACGGATCAGAAACGTTGACCAGTTGAATTTGAGCGATCATGCGCGTCCCAGACATTGAGGTGATGAATCCTCCGTTGTCATAAGACTGGCGAGCCGCATTGCAAACAGCAGCGACAACCGAAGACTCTTCAGTTGCCATTGGCACCAACACATCACGTCCATCGACCTTCACGTTCGTTGCTATGCCAACAGGAATAGTCATGGTTCCCACAAAGTTCTCGATCATGTGGTTACCGATTTCTTGATCTAGATTGCCAGAGTTAGAAATCAAAGAACGCTCAGTTTCATCGAGGCCTGTGATACCCGCAATCAAGGCAATGCGCTCATCAACAGATTTTTTGTGAAATCCACTGATGCGGCTTGAATAGTTAGTTGTGCTCATTTCAGTCTTTCATTTGTAAATATCAGTGCTTGCCTAAATAGGCTTCGCGTACAGCAGGATCGTTTGCGATGTCCTTCGCACGACCAGAAGTAACGATCAATCCATTTTTCAATACGTAGGCACGATCAGAGACTTTCAAAGCCTGATTAGCCATTTGCTCAACTAGCAAAATCGTTACGCCCTCATCACGGACGCGACGAATGACAGCGAAGATTTCCTTGACGATGAGCGGCGCCAATCCAAGTGAGGGCTCATCTAAGAGCAATAACTTTGGACGAGACATCAAAGCACGAGAGATAGCCAACATTTGCTGTTCGCCACCACTAAGAGTCCCTGCTTGTTGATTTCTTCGCTCACGTAATCTTGGAAAAATCTCGTATTGCTTTTCAAGGTCGCTGGCGACTTCGGGGTCACGTGCAGGTCGCAGGAAGGCTCCCAACAGCAAGTTATCCTCCACGGATTGGTCAGCGAAAACCTGTCGGCCCTCAGGTGACTGAGAGATTCCCAGAGCTACCCGCTGGTGGGATGGCGTTGTGGTGATGTCCTGCCCCTGCCACTGAACAGCACCGCTCTTGGCAGCCTCTAGCCCCGAGATAGCTTTCATAAGGGTGCTTTTACCCGCACCGTTGCCGCCAATGATTGAGACGATTTCTCCAGCACTCACCTCAAGACTGACACCGCGCAAAGCTTCAATGGCACCGTAGTTCACCATCAGATTTTTGATGTTTAACATCTCAAGCCTCCTCCTCTTCATCGCCAAGGTAGGCTTTGATCACAGCAGGATTACTTTGGACCATTTTTGGTGCGCCTTCTGCGATCTTTTCACCGTGGTCGAGCACTACAACATGGTCTGAAACTGCCATGACCAAATCCATATGGTGCTCAATCAACATCACCGTAATACCTAGATCAGAAATCTGCCGGATCAATTGCGTCAGCTCTTGAGTTTCTTGTGGGTTCAAACCTGCAGCAGGCTCATCCAGCAAAAGTAGTTTGGGATGTGTAGCTAATGCACGGGCAATTTCAAGGCGTCGCTGCAAACCATACGGCAAGCTACCTGCCGGTACGTGCGCTCGCTCTTGTAAACCTACGAGACGTAGGAGCGACATTGCCTCAGAACGCGCTGCAGCCTCCTCTGTCCGAGACCCCAACGTACGAAACATACTCGCCGAAATACCTGACACCAGGTGTGGATGCAACCCGACCAGCACGTTCTCGAGCGCAGACATATGCGAAAACAGACGTAGGTTTTGGAATGTGCGCCCGATACCCAATGAGCAAACCTCATTAGCAGCCAATTTCGTAACGTCATTACCGAATAACTCAACCGTGCCACGATCTGGTTTAACAATGCCGGAGAGTATGTTTAACAGGGTCGTCTTGCCTGCGCCATTAGGTCCAATCAACGAATGAATATGCCCGGGACGTAGCGTCAAGCTCACGTCGTTCGTTGGAATGACCCCGCCATAGGTTTTGAACAATCCTTTTGCTTCAAGAATTACAGCATCAGGATTTCGCGCCAAGGAGTACTTGCACTTCCATGCATCTTTGGGCACCTCAATATTTGGAATAGATTGACCCATTCCAAATTTACTCATCACTTTTTGCAATGCACCAGCCAGCCCTTGAGGCATGGCATAAAGGGCAAACAACAAAAGAGCCCCATATGTAAAGTGCTGCAGCTCAGGCCAGCGAGCCAAAAAGGCGTCGAGCAACGTCAAGGCAATCGCACCCAACACAGGTCCCCAAATGGAAGGACCACCAAACAGAACGATCAGCAACAAGAAAATCGATAAACGGAAATTGATGAAATCCGAATTGATGTACTGGTTTTGCTGGGCCATAAAAGCCCCTGCTAAGCCACATGTCACGGCACTGATGACAAATGCAAGTATTTTGAAGCGATAAACGTTGACCCCTACGCTCTCTGCAGCCACTTCTGAGGCCTGCACAGCCATCATCGCGCGGCCATACTTACCATGCAGCAAGTTAGATATCAAATAGTGAGTCAGGAAGGAAAAGACCAACATCAACCAAGCCCATTCACGGATACCTAGCATTTGCCCACCAAAACTTGGCGGTAGAACGCCGTAAATACCAGCTTGGCCACCAAATGGCTCTTGCCACTCTGTGACGATTTTCTCTACAACGATGCCAAAGCCAATCGTCACCATCGCTAGTGATGGACCTTTGACACGAAGCGAAGGAAAGGCAATCAGCAATCCGAATAAGGCGGCAACAATCGCCGAGGCAATAAGCGCAAGCCAAGCATTCCATCCTGCCTGCGCAGTCAGCAATGCAGCCGTGTATGCACCCGCTGCGAACAAGCCAGCATGCCCCAATGATTTTTGACCACTCCAGCCCACCAGCACGTTGAGACCAGCGGCTGCGATGTAATACATACCCGCTGTGAAAATGATTTTCAGGTAGAACTCGTTGTCCAACAACGCTGGAACAACGACAGCCAAAGCAATGGCCAGTAAAGACAGTAAACGATGGTTTTTCATGTTTAAACCTTCTCCATCGTTTTGCGGCCAAAGAGACCTTCAGGTTTGACCATCAGCACCAGAATGATTAGTAGGAAGAGCGTTATCTCCCTCATCTCTGCGCGCCACAAACCAATCAAGGCTTCCAAGCAACCCAGCAAAATCCCTCCGGCTATACATCCCCGGGGACTAGACAGCCCACCCACGATGGCTGCAGAAAAAGCCTTGAGCGCGATGTTCAACCCCATGAAGACAGAAGCTGTTGTGATCGGCGCAATCAACAACCCAGCCAAACCCGCAAGTCCAGATGACATGACGAATGCTAAAACCACGATGGCAGCAACGTTGATACCCATCAATGCCGCAGCTTGCTGGTTAGTCGCTACAGCTCGCACAGTCTTGCCAATTTTTGTTTTACGTAATACGTAGTCAAGACCTGCCATCACCGTGAGAGTGACCACGATGACCAAAATCTCCTGTGGCCTTACCCCTGCACCAGCTATTCGAATTACGTCATCACCTAAAGGCGAAGGCATGGCAATCGAACTGCTACCCCAAATTGCCATTGCCGTGTTCTGCAAAATAATGCCGAATCCAATGGTGCTCATAACCCAAGACATACCGCCTGACCCGAAGAACGGACGGATGGCTGAGTAGTACAACAGAACACCGATCAAACCCACCACAGCGAGAGTCATGACAAGTGCCAAAAGATATCGCCCGATAGTCACATCGGACGGTTCCAAAACTGCTGTGTACGGTTTGCCTGCAAGCAGCAGCAGTGACCCCACAGCAGCAAAAGCACCCGCCACCAATACTTCACCCTGACCGAAATTGAGGGTTTTAGTTGTGGTGTGGGTGATGCTGAATCCCAGCGCTACGAGGGCATAAATCCCCCCGAGCGCCAGCCCGCTTAGTAGTGCCTGCAGGAGAGCCATCAGCGTTTGAGATCAGAGGAAGTCAAGGACTTGGTGATCGCGTCCGAATAATTCGTAACCTTGCCATCTTTCCACTTGCCAAGCTGGAAGTCTTCAACACCCAAACCTTCGTGATCGGTTTTTGAAAAAGGTTTCTTGTAGTTTTTAACGATGCCTTGCACATCAGGCATGCCAGCCTCAAGAACTGCTGCGACTTTGGCGCCATCGGTTGTTCCTGCTTGCTTGATAGCGGCAGCGACAAGCATCACAGAGTCATAGGACTGAGCAGCTGACACAAAAGTCACCATGCTTGGATAACGCTCACGCACTCGTGCAGCAAGCGCTGCAGATCGTGCATTGCTGTCTTCTGCAGTAGAAGTCGCAAAGATCAAATGCTCAGCCAATTTCTTACCTGCTGTATTGACCAACACAGAACTCATGTTGCCCCATGTACCGATAGCAGTAGGCATGTAATTAATCTTCTCCATGCTACGCAACGTATGGGCATTGCCATCAGCCAAACCGTAAATCAAGACTGTGTCAGCTCCTGCATCACGAATCTTGGCGAGCTGCGAGGTCATGTCAGTGTCTTTAGGGCCAAATTTTTCGACAGCAACAGGACTGAGTCCGTGCATCGCCAAAACTTCTGTCGCGTCTTTTACCCCTTGAGTACCAAAACCTGTGGAGTCAGCGATGAAAGCAATCTTCTTGTTCTTGCTTGACTTCACCGCATATGCCAAAAGCAAACCGACTTGTTCACGGTCAACCATTGACACGCGGAAGATGAAGTTCTGCGCTTCATTTTGGTAACGCTTCGTGATGTCAGTTGCAGTCGCAACAGGAACGATCACAGGAACTTTTTTCTGCTGAGGAATATGCAACCAAGCCAAGGCGTTGCCTGAGTTGGTAGGACCAACGACGACAGCAACTTTTTCGCTGTCGATCAACTCGGTCATGTTTTGAATGGACTTTGGAGGTGTGCCCGTGTCATCACGAACAACTGGGATGACCTTTTTGCCTAATAAACCACCAGCCTTGTTGATATCGTCAATCGCCAGTTCGAAACCATGGCGCGCAGCCATGCCCAGCTCCGCAGCGGCTGTACCAGATTGGTCAGCGTTGAAACCAAATTTAATGTCTTGAGCAAAAGCAGAACCTGCAAATGCAACCAGAGCGGCTGCCAGCACTGCTGATAGACGATGTGTTTTCAAGTTATGGGCCATAGATGTCTCCTTGTTTAAATTCGTTAAGGTGCATGAACTGTATTACCTCTGTACCAGTCAATAAAGGTACAGTTATCAAGGACAGTTGACCAACCATACCTTTATAGGTGGAAAAGTGTCATAGTCTTAGCAACAACAGTTTTTCTATCTCCATGGCCAGCAAACCCACCATCGCCCAAAACTTTGCCGACTCCATTCGCCGCCAAATTCACGAAGGGGCATATCGACCAGGCCAAAAATTGCCCTCTTTGCGCGAACTGTCCGATCTATATGGATATTCCAAAAATACAGTCGTTGCGGCATTCGAGTTGCTAGTTGCTGATGGTGTTTTAGAGCCACGTCGAGGGTCTGGGTTCTATGTGACGAAGATGACAAAAGCAGCACATCAGGAAGAGGAAGTGAATTCTCTGGATCGCGCGATGAATATCGTTTGGATGATGAGAGAGCAGTTCAAGACCATTCCAGATGCGCATCCACTCGGAGATGGATTTCCACCCACCGAGTGGCTATCGGATCTGCGCCTTGACAAATACCACCCCAAGGTCGTTCGCAGTGGGATGGGGACCGTTTTTCGCTACGGGAACCGTTTCGGATACATGCCTCTACGGGAACATCTTGTTCACAGATTAGAGTCGTTTGGCATTGGTGCTAAACCTAGCCAAATTTTGCTAACTCAAGGGGCCAACAGCGCCATGGATCTTGTCATCCGCTACTTCGTGCCTCCAGGCGCTGCGGTGCTGGTAGATGATCCCGGTTACTACCTGCTCTTCGGAAAATTGAAACTAGCGAATGCCAAAATCATCGGCGTGCCAAGATTGGCAGACGGTCCCGATCTGGATGCGTTGGAGCAACTGATGGCGATACATAAGCCCCGGCTCTTTTTCACCCAGTCTTCCTGTCATAACCCAACGGGCACAGATATCTCACCGGGCAAGGCTTTTCGCATACTCAATCTCGCTCAAGAACACAACGTGATGATTGTTGAGAACGATGCATTGGCTGATTTCAAACCCTTGTCTACCCCTCGTCTAGCAGCACTAGATCAATTGGAAAGAACCATTTATATCGGCTCATTTTCTAAGTCATTCTCAGCTTCGCTTCGGGTGGGCTACATAGCATGCAGTGACGATCTCGCAAGTGAGTTGGCAGACTTAAAAACACTGGTTTCTACAAACTCATCTGAGTATTGCGAGAGAACTGTGAACGTGATCTTGCGCGAAGGTCACTATGAACGGCACATGGTCCAACTTAGAGATAGAGCGACTGAAGCGACATCAGTTGCACGCGATGTGCTGGCTCAACTTGGAGCAGAAGTATTGGGAAACAGCGCTCAATCCTTGTACCTTTGGGCTAGCCTTCCAGGCCACTCAGACACACATGAACTCGCACAGAAACTTCAAAAGCAGAACATCCTTCTTGCACCAGGCAGACTCTTTTGTGTCAACTCGAATGAACCTTGCGCATGGTCAAGATTTAACACAGGGGCTCTTGCTGATCAAAAAGTCTCGGCAGCACTATTCAAGGCTTTGAGCAAACTAAGGTGATTTTTTCAAAGACCAGCAACAAAGAACCATTTGCAACACATTGGTCAAACCATCAGCTCATGCTATTGAAATAATCAAGAAAATAGCGCACAAAAAAAAGAGCCGCGAACGGCCCCTTTTTTATTGCACGAAAAACGCTTTACTTGCCGTCTTGGTGCTTGGCGATGAGCGACTTGGCGCCATCGAGCATTTGCTTGCCGTTGTGACCTTTAGCGTTCATGTCAGCCACCCATGAGTCAAACAAAGGTTGAGACAACTTTTTCCAGTTTTCCAATTCGGCTTTGGGGATCACGTTGATCGCCGCTTTGTTGACGAGCTTTTTGCCTTCACCATCCGCTTGCAAGAACGCCTTGCCAGCCATGCCAGACAGCGCTTGACCACTGTTGCGGTCGATCACTTTTTTCAACTCAGGTGACAAAGAGTCGTACTTGGCTTGGTTCATCGCGAAGATGAACACAGAAGTGTAGAAAGCGGGTTCAACTGGGTCAGTCTCAGAGTGGAACTTCACCAATTCTTGAATCTTCACAGCAGGCACCACTTCGTAAGGCACCACAGCACCGTCGATCACACCTTTGGACAACGCATCACCCACTTGTGGCACTGGCATGCTCACAGGGGTTGCACCCAACATGGCGATGAACTTGTTGGTGGCACGTGTCGGTGCGCGCAGTTTCACACCTTTCAAATCAGCGGCAGTGCGGATGGGCTTGTTGACCATGTGGAACACACCGTCACCGTGCACGTGGAAAGCCAAAGCTTTGACGTCTTTGAACTCAGCTTTGGCGTATTGGTCCACATAGTCCCACACCGCTTTGCTGGTGGCTTCTGGGCTTTGCATCATGAAGGGCATTTCAAACACTTCCACCGAGGGGAAACGACCGGCCGAGTAACCGGGCAGTGTCCACACCACGTCAGCCACGCCGTCACGTGCTTGTTCGAACAACTGGGGTGGCGAACCACCCAATTGCATGGATGGATAAATCTGACACTTCATCTTGTTGTTCGACTCTTTGGCGATGCGGTCACACCAAGGTTGAATGAACAAGGTTTGTGCAAAAGAAGATGCGGGCAAGAAGTGGTGCACTTTGAGCGTCACTTCTTGAGCCATGGCTGCTGGGCTCATGGCTGCGACCAAGGCAGCAGCGGCAGCGACTTTGAGAAAACGAGTTTTCATTTGTATCTCCAGTTATAAAAATTTTTATGTCAATGCGTGGACAAGCCACAACGAAATGACGGGGAAGGCAATCAACAACGACAAGCGAATGCCGTCTGTGATGAGAAACGGTACCACGCCTTTGTAGGTCTCAACCATGGGCACATCTTTGGCTAAGCCGTTCATGATGTACACGTTCAAGCCTACGGGCGGGAAGATCATGCCAATCTCACACACCGTGAGGATCAGGATACCAAACCACAAAGATTTATCCGAAGGGTTTAACCCGAAGAAGTCCATGCCTAAGATCACGGGGAACAAAGTGGGCACGGTCAACAAGATCATGGACATTTCATCCATCACACAGCCGAGAATGATGTAGAAAATCATGATGCCAGCCATCACCACCATCGGTGAAATCTGCAAATGACCCACCATGTCAGCCAACTGCGCGGGCAACTGAGACAAAGCCAATGAGGCATTGATCATGTCAGCACCAATGAAGATCAAAAAGATCATGCCGCTGGTTTGCGCCGTGGTGCGAATAGATTCCACCAGCTTGTTAAACGTCATCTCACGACGCAGCAAGGTGATGGCAAAGGTCAACACGTTACCAATGGCCGCACCTTCAGTCGCAGTAAACACACCACCGTAGATGCCACCGAACACCACCAAGAAGATGGCAGCAATGGGCCACACGTTCATTGCCGTGGTCATCAGCTCACTGGCTGTGGCAGCTTTGGCTTGAGGCGCTTGGTCAGGGTGGATGCGAACAATCACCGCAATGGCGATCAGGTAACCCACAGCCGCCAGCAAGGCGGGGATGTAAGCCGCCAAGAACATCTTGGTGATGTTCTGCTCGGTCAAGATGGCGTAGACCATCAAGGTGACCGAAGGTGGCAACAACACGCCCATCGTGCCGCCCGTAGCCAACGCAGCAGTCGCGAGTCGACCCGAGTAGTTGATGCGGCGCATTTCTGGGTAAGCCACTTGCGCGATGGTGGCCGTGGTGGCCACCGTCGAACCCGAGATGGAACCGAAGGCCGCACAGGCCAACACACCGGCCATGGCCATGCCGCCTTTGAAGCGGCCCAGCAAAGCGTTCGCAAAATCAAACAAGGCTTTGGACAAACCGCCGTGCACGGCAAACGCGCCCATCAGCATGAACAAAGGAATGACGGACAAGTCGTAAATCGACACGCGGCTGTAGACCGCGCCTTTGAGGTGCGACAACAGAGGCAACCAGCCAGCCAAGGCCATATAGCCCACAGCGCCTGGCACAAACATAGAAATCGCGATGGGCACGCGAACGGCCATCAGCACCAACATGGCGCCAAACATGGACAAGCCAATACTCATCGTGCTCATACGTTTTCCTTCTCAATCAAACCGAAGTGTTCCAAGGTTTGAACCAATCCAATGACGGTACACAGCACCAAGCCTGGCACCATCAACATGTAGGGAATCCACAGTGGCAAGGCCATCAACATGGAGGTTTCTTGGTTGGCCTTGATGTCAATGCCGCCGACAGCGACACGCCAAGCGATCAAGCCCATCACCAGCGTGTACAGCAAAGTACCCAACCCGTCCAATTTGGTTTGGGTCTCTTGCGAGGCATTGGTTGTGAAGAAGTCAACAATGATGTTGGCATTGCGAAACTGTGTATAGGGCAAGAAAGAAGCCACCACCACCGCGCAACCCAATTGCACCAGCTCCACATCACCCAAAATGGGATGCGAAAAGAAGGCACGCCCCACAACGCTCACCACCGTGACAGAAGCGATGGCGACCAACACCAAACCACCAATGGTGGCACTGGCATCGCACAAAAGCTCCAGTACACGGTCAACGCCAGAGCTTGGCGCTTTGCTTTCACTCATAAGTTCTCCTCAACTATTTTTTATATTTCAGTCCCCTATTTTGGCTAGGGTCTGCCAATTGGTCCATGAATTTGCGTTCTATCAGTTATTTGATTTTTACATACCCCGTTACTGGCTATGCAAAATTAGCGAGCATGCATTTACCCGCGGTAACTTGGATCTATCCGATCGACGATGCGCTGCAATGCATCAAATGCATCTTGCCCACCGCCAAATTTGGGATCGAAGTTCAAGGAATCCCGCACGCACTTCTCAAGCACGGGCACAGGAATGGGCAAGGTCTCGCCCATGGATTGAGAAGCCAGCTGCACCTCGCATGCACGGTTGACCAGCCACATCAATGAAAAAGCATTGGCCAAATTAAACCCAATCGTCACGGGTCCATGGCTGCGCAAGAGCAACACCGGCATGCCTTGTGAACTGTCCAGAATGCGCACCCCCTCGTCCAGATGCACGGTGATGCCCTCAAAGTCGTGGTACGCAATTTTTCCGTACAGCTGCGCCGCGTAAAAGTTGGTGAATGACAAACCCTCTTTCAAACAACACACCGCTTGCGTGGCGGTGGTGTGCACATGCATGACGCAATGCGCATTGGGCACACGCGCATGAATCGCACCGTGAAACGTGAAGCCAGCAGGATTGATGGGCCAGTCGGAATGCTCAATGATGTTGCCGTGCACATCCACCTTCACCAAGTTGGAGGCACACACCTCTGAGTAGTGCAAGCCAAAGGGATTGATGAGGAAGTGGCCGTCTTCACCCGGCACGCGCAGTGAAATATGGTTGTAGATCAACTCGGTCCAACCCAAGTGATCGGCAATGCGATAAGCCGCTGCGAGCTCAACGCGTGCGGCCCATTCGGCCTCACTGAAGCGCTCGGGGCGGGGATAGGTTGTTTCAAAGTTGCTCATTTTTGTCTCCTTGCCTCTTCTTATGAAGAGAGGTCAACGCGCCCCAACACCACCCAAACAGATGTATTTGGTGTCCATGTATTCCTCAATGCCTTGGTGTGACCCCTCACGCCCCATGCCCGACTGTTTGACGCCACCAAAGGGCGCCACCGCTGTCGAAATAATGCCCGTATTCACACCCACCATGCCCGCTTGAATGGCCTCTGCCACGCGCCACACGCGGGCCATGTCATTGGCATAGAAGTAAGCCGCCAAACCAAACTCGGTGTCATTGGCCAAGGCAATGGCCTCAGCTTCTGTGTTGAACTTGAACAACGGTGCCACAGGACCAAATACCTCTTCGCTGGCAATGCGCATGGCGGTCGTCACATCCCCCAAGATGGTGGGTTCGTAAAACGTGCCACCCAAGGCGTGGCGTTTGCCGCCGGTCAGCACGCGTGCGCCGTGCTTGACGGCATCGGCCACCAAGTCTTCCACTTTGGCCAAGGCGTCTTCGTCAATCAAAGGTCCTTGTGCGGCGCCCTCGTCTAAACCGTGGCTCACTTTCAGCGCTTGCACAGCCGTGGCGAGCTTGGCGGCAAAAGCGTCATACACGCCCGCTTGCACCAACAAGCGGTTGGCGCACACACAGGTTTGGCCGGTGTTGCGGTATTTCGACGCGAGTGCACCTTGCACGGCTTCGTCCAAGTCCGCATCGTCAAACACAATGAAAGGCGCGTTGCCGCCCAACTCCAACGACATCTTCTTGAGCGTAGGCGCACATTGCGCAGCCAAAATTCGGCCCACTTCGGTTGACCCCGTGAAGGTCAGCTTGCGCACCACAGGGCTGGCCGTGAGCACACCGCCAATTTCACGCGCATCACCCGTGATGACGCTGAACACACCGGCAGGAATGCCTGCACGCTGACCCAACTCAGCCATGGCCAAGGCAGACAACGGCGTTTGCTCGGCTGGCTTGACGATGATGGCGCAGCCTGCCGCCAAAGCGGGCGCCACTTTGCGCGTGATCATGGCGGCAGGAAAGTTCCACGGCGTGATGGCCGCGCACACACCCACAGGCTCGCGCGTGACCAAGATGCGTTTGTCTTGCCAAGGCGAAGGCACCATCTCGCCATACACACGGCGCGCTTCTTCGGCAAACCATTCGATGTAGGACGCGGCATAGGCAATTTCACCTTTGGCTTCTGCCAAAGGCTTGCCTTGCTCGCTGGTCATGATGAGCGCCAAATCATCTTGGTGCGCCAACATCAATTCGTACCAACGACGCAAAATGCGCGCGCGGTCTTCGGCGGTGCGCGTTTTCCATTCGGCTTGTGCTTTCGCCGCGCCATCAATCGCCAGTTGCGCCAGCGCTTTGCCTGCATTCGGCACGGAAGCAATGTGTGAACCATCCGCAGGGTTCAAGACAGCAATCGTGCTGGCATTGCTGGCATCGACCCATGAACCGTTGATGTAACACTGCGACTTAAGCAAGCCTGTGTCTTTGAGTTGGAGCGTGTGCATGTGTGAATTTCGTTTCAATAAACTTTGGGCGAGTTGTCGGTCACGGCGCTGCGTGGCCCTTTGAATGCAGCCGCTAAGTCTGTGGCTGTGCGCACCAGCAAGGTGGTGTCCACACCCACGGCCACAAATTGCGCACCCGCGTCGAGATACATATGCGCCATTTTTTGATCGGCCATCAAGATGCCAGCTGCTTTGCCTGCCGCACGCACGGTGGCAATGCCATCCAGAATGGTTTTCACCACCTCAGGATGCGCAGGCTGGCCGCGGTAACCCATGGACGCCGACAAATCTGCAGGGCCAAAAAACACACCATCGACGCCGTCAACAGACGCAATGGCTTGGAGATTTTGAACAGCCAAGGTGGTTTCGGCTTGCACCAGTAAACACATTTCATCGTCGGCTTGTTTCAGGTAATCGGTCACTTGGTTCCAACGCGATGCACGCGCCAACGCAGCCCCCACACCACGAATGCCACGGGGTGGGTAGCGCATGGCTTTGACCATCAAGGCGGCTTGCTCGGGCGTGTCGATCATGGGCACCAACAAGGTTTGTGCGCCCACATCCAGATACTGCTTGATGAGTGCCACATCGCCTTGCACAGGGCGCACGATGGGGTGCACGGGGTAAGGCGCCACGGCACGCAGTTGTTCCAACACGGTGCGCACATCGTTGGGTGCGTGTTCGCCATCGAGCAGCAGCCAATCAAAGCCGCAGCCGGCCAAGGCTTCGGCCACATTGGCGTCAGCGAGGCCCACCCACAAACCAATTTGGCTTTGGCCTGCTTTGAGCGCGTCGCGGAATGTGTTTTTGGTAATTTGCATGGTGATTGGCCTTACACAAAACGGAATTGCAGTTGACCGAGCGCACCGTAATCAGCATCAAACACATCACCTGCTTTGGCGGGCACGGGCTTGGTGAAGGAGCCTGCCAACACGATTTCGCCAGCCTTCAAATACTCATCCCAAGGGGCCAGCTTGTTAGCCAACCAAGCAATGCCCACGGCGGGGTGGCCTTGCACGCCTGCCGCCAAACCGGTTTCTTCCACCACAGTGTTCAAACGCAAAATTGCACCGCACCAAGGCAAGTTGGTGGTGTGTGGGTCTACGCGCTTGGCACCCAGCACGATGCCAGCATTGGCGGCGTTGTCGCTGATGGTGTCGAACACTTTGCGCATCACTTTGGTGTGACGGTCAAATTGCTCAATGCGTGAGTCGATGATTTCAATCGCAGGCGTCACGTACTCGGTGGCGTCCAACACTTGCTCGACGGTGACATTGGGGCCGCGCAAATCTTTCTTCAAGATAAACGCCAACTCCACTTCGACACGGGGTGCGATGAAGTTGTGCATGGGGATGTCCAACACCTGACCTGGGGTGCACTCATAACGCATGTAGTCCAACAAGGTGCCGTAGTCGGGCTCGTCAATTTGGCTGGCTTGCTGCATGGCGCGGCTGGTCAAACCAATTTTGTGACCAATGACTTGGTGACCTTCGGCGTATTGCAGTTGCATCCACGCACGGTTGATGCGGTAGCCGTCTTCGATGGTCATGCCAGGAAAACGTTTGGAGAAGTGCTCAATTTGCACGCGTGTTTTTTCAGACTGGTGCAGCTCTTGCGCCAGTGCTTGAATTTGGGCTTCGGTGAATACGGACATGCGTCAACTCTTTTGAAACAAGGGGTGAATATTGCTGTGCTTGGCGTCAAACACTTCGGGGCCCACATCGATTTGCAAGGTGATGCCGATGTGGCGTTGTGCCATGACGGGTGCGAAAAATGCCTTGGCCACATCGACCAAGGTTTGTCCAGCGCGCTGCTGTGTGGCTTCGCTTCGGCCTTTGCCCATGCGCACGTTGAGGTACACAAAGGCATAGTCGCCAGAGCCGCCGTGTGGGTTGCCTTCAAATTGCGCAGCCGCTTTACCTGCTACGCCGCCATCGGCCACGGCATAGTGCGGCGCTGGATAGGCCAACACGCGCGTGCCACCTGTGGGGAACACTTGTTTGTCGGTTTCGTCTTTGACAGTCAACATGGCGTCGGCCATTTGACGGCACAAAGTCGTCATGTTCACTTCAGCATCGAGCTGGCCGGTGTAAAGAATCACAAGGTGTGGCATGGCGTTCTCACAAACGTGAACTGATGGCGGTGTAGCCATCCGCGCTGCTGGCCACGGCTTTGGGCACCTGAGCGCCGTCTTGCGGTGTCACATCAAAAATGGCATTGAGCTGACCTGTGCCACTCGCGCCGAAGTATGGCGTCACGATGTCTGCCTCACCGTCATAGGCTGTCCAACCGAGTGCGCCCATCAACATGGCGGTGTCGTGCATGAAGCCTTCGCCGTGGCCTTTGCTGGCGTACTCGGGCAGCATCTCGCAAAAGGCTTTCCATTCGCGGTTGTGCCACATTTGCAGCACTTGCTTGTCGAGCTGCTCCAAGAACGGGCTCCAAATCTTGTGCGCAAACTCTGGCGCCAAACCGTTTTGTGCAAAGCGATGACTGAGTGAACCACTGGCCAGAAACGCCACCTTGCCGTCGTAATGCTTCTCCACGGCTTCGCGCATGGCCCAACCCAGACGCGCGCTGTCGTTCAGGTAATGCACCATGCACAGCGCTGAGACCGACACCACTTTGAAGTGCTGGTCTTCGTTCATGTAGCGCAGGGGCACCAACGTGCCGTACTCAGGATCCAGCGTGGTGTTGTCGTGTGCCAGTGTTTCCACGCCCTGCTCGTTGGCGACCTTGGCAAGCAAGTGACCCAGCTCGGGGTTGCCGGGTGCCTCGAACGCCATGTGGTTGATGAAGTGGGGTAACTCGTTGCTGGTGTAGTTGCCCTTGAAGTGCGGCGCGCAGTTGATGTGGTAATTCGCATTGACCAGCCAATGCGTGTCAAACACCACCAAGGTGTCCACACCCATTTCGCGACAGCGACGGCTGATTTCTTTGTGGCCATCAATGGCGCTTTGACGTGTGC